>OIZU01000041.1_pt1 | contig 134219 bp, 124 predicted proteins | sample 1588661 | NCBI WGS metagenome assembly OIZU01 (sample SAMN03283257) | human gut metagenome | biome: human-associated habitat; material: feces | host: Homo sapiens | place: USA | collected 2013 | reverse complement strand
CCATTTTTCGGAACAGCGAAAAACTCCATCTCACTCAACAGGCTAAAGCCCATAATTTAAGAGCTTCGGATGATATATTCGTCCGAAGCTCTTTTTATCTGGTTTTTATTTTCCTACTTTCCAGGTGCGAACCTGTTCTTTATAATAAATTACATTTTCTTTTATAATTTCCGGTTTTCCTTCCTTCACATCTACAATTGTAACTGCACAGTTTGCCGGAACTCCATTTTTCCAAAATGCCGCCACATCAAAATTTTCTTTGATATTGTTTAATAATGCCGTCATCGCAGCACCATGTGTAGTAATCAGAACATTCTTCTGTGATAGTTCCTTATTTTCACACAGCTCACGCAAAAACCCTCCTGTCCTTTTCATCAACTGTGGTACAGTTTCTCCGCCATCTATAGGAACATAATTTTCAGTATCCACAAAAAATTTATTAAACTCACCACTTTTCGGATCCATCTTTTCCCCGCCTATGCACATACCTTCATAAGCGCCGAAACAAATTTCCTGTATTCGTTTATCTTCTTTTATTTTTATATTACGTCCTTTCAAAATCACTTCCGCAGTCTTTTTTGCTCTGCTAAGCGGACTGGAATATGCTGCATCAAATCTGATATTCTCCAAGCCGTCCGCCGTCTCTTCTGCGAGATGGATTCCATATTTATTTAACGGAATATCGACAGCCCCCTGTACTTTATGCTCTTTGTTCCAATCTGTCTCTCCATGTCGTACAATATAAATCAGCATTGTTTTCTCCTCTTTTTCTCTAATATGAGAAATTTTTATCCTTCAGCACAACTTTTTTGATATATTGAAATGTTTCCTCTTCTCCCTTATCTGCCAACATCCGGAGTAATTTTTCCAAAAGGGCTTTTGTATCTTCATGCATCACATATCCATCTGTTCCGCCATGTGTAAAATATTCCAGAGGATCAGAATCTTTGTATGCATCTCCTTTATACACCTTGCTCGCTGCAATGCGATCCAGTACCATCTCCACCACATAATTTTTTGGCATCTTCATACCGATCAGAGCTTTCTTCCCATCAAGTCCATAATCAATCCAATATTCATAATGATGCTTATTTCTTCCTTTATGATGAAGCCATGCTGAAGAATAACCGAGAGTTTCTCTTTCCGCATTATTCGGACTTCTAGTGCCCTGATAATACTTACATCCTACTCTGAATTCTGTCCAGCCGTATTTTGACATATCATGCAATAATCCCTGTCGATATAATCCCACACGAAAGCACTCTTTCATAACCAATATTTTGTGTTTTGTAATTGTTCGAAAATGTTGTACTGCTTTCAAAATATCTTCCTACTTTCTTTATTTCCCACACAATACTACGATACTTCTCTCATCAAGCCGAACTGCCTTCTGCATTTCCTCCAGCTTTTCACCACACGTTTCTGTTGCTGTATCCATAACTCGATACCATTTTTTCCCTTTCGGCAAGGATGGCAATGCGAATGTATGCTTTAACCAGTGCATATTGTAGGCTATATAACATGTATCCTGCTTTGCTTCATTATCGCAATACAATACGCCAAGCTGCCTGCTATAAACAGCTGCCGGCGTCTGCCATGCCAGTTCTCCGTGAAATGAAATGTCAGGAAGCCCACATGCGGTCTTATCCATACCTAGCAATGGCATTTCTTTATGAAGAGAAGTATGTTCTTTTCTAAATTGAATCAATGTTCTCACATATTCAAACAATACTTCATTCATCTTTTTCTTATTCCAATTCAACCACGCCGTCTCATTATCCTGACAATACACGTTATTGTTTCCCTTCTGGGTATTGCCAAACTCATCTCCTGCAAGCAGGCAAGGTGTTCCCTGAGATAGCAATAACAACATCAGAGCATTGCGGATTTGTTTTTTTCGTAATTCTACAATTGCCTTTTTCCTGCTTGGACCTTCTGCTCCGCAGTTCCAGCTATAGTTATAATCCGGTCCATCCTGGTTATTTTCTCCATTTTCTTCATTATGCTTTGCATCATATGATACAAGATCCTGAAGGGTAAAACCTGTCTGATTCGTCACATAATTATACTTATTATCTTCACTGGAATTATGTTTGATTGCCCAGGTAACATCCGGGATCATGCCCTCATCTCCCTTCAAAAAGCGACGCATCACATTTTGGAATCCATCGTCTTTTTGGATCAGCTTAATTCCTTTTAAAAGAGGATCTTGCTTCATACTTTCCCACGGAGCATTATATGGATTGAGTACAAACCCATCTATATGATATTCCAGCATATAATATTTCAGACATTCAATTGCCATCTGCGGCAGTATCTCCGGTGTAAATGGCATCTCTACCACGACTTCGATACCTGCTTTATGACATTCTTTTACCATATCCTTCAATTCACGACACGCATGCCCTGAAGCACTGTAAGACGGCTTGGGAGCAAAATAATATCCTTTTCCATATCCCCAGTAATTTGTCTTATGTCCGACAATCTCTGAAAACTCATAAATCGGCATACACTGAATTTGATTTACGCCAAGAGACTTCAAATACGGTATCTTCTCGATTACTCCTAAAAATGTACCTTTGTGTTTTACCTTTGATGAGCTGTGTTTTGTAAATCCTCTTATATGTAAACTATATGCTATCACTTCATTCAATGGTAATTTTAAATGATGATCTTGTTCCCAGTCATACGCTGTTTCCGGAACCCGTCCACGGATTTCGTGTTTCTGCGGGTTTGGTTTTTCTCCGAAGCGTTTTGTTCGCGAAACCTCTCTTACATAAGGATCTATACAAACCTGTTTATCTATTTCAAAATTGTATTCCTGTCTGTCTGCACGAAATCCTTCCAGACCAAGATATCGCACTTCTCCAAGACCCTCTTCCTCCAACATATCAAACGCTTGTACCGGTTCTGCTTTTCCTTTCTGATAGATCAATAAACGACATGTTTTCCCTGTCGGTACTGATACCGCAAAATTTGTATACCCAGGGTACGATGTTGCCCCCAGTGGCTGTGGTGTTCCTTCCACTCTCCTCATTCTGATGTCCTCCTACTGCCAGCCATTTGTTCCATATAGTTCTACATTATCTTTATTAATGATAAATGTTTCCTCTCGTATCTCTTCTTCATAATCTTTATCTTCCAGTACTGCCATAACTGTTTTTGCAGCATCTTTTCCGATATTAATCGGTGACTGTGCTCCTGTTCCCACAAATGCACTTCCTTCTTTTGCAATTTCTTCCTTTGCTTCCGGACAGCCATCAGCTCCATAAATATAAATATCCTTACGTCCTGCCTCATTCACCGCCTGAAGTACTCCCAATGCAACTTCATCCGTTCCACACATGACTGCATTGATTTCCGGATATTGTTTCAAAAAACTCTTCATCTGTTCATATGCTTTTTTCTTTTCTCCATTCACATCAGCACGATTCAACACTTCAAATCCCGCATTGGAAATAGCTTGCTCAAATCCTGTAATTCGTTCATTTACAGAGTTGATACCCTTATTTTCAAAAATCAGGATTTTTCCTCCATCCGGACATTTTTCCTTCAAATCTTTTCCGCACACATATCCTGCATTTTTATTATCTGATCCTATAAATGCTGCCGTAAGATCAGAGTTTTTCACCTGCGTATCCAGATTGATAACCGGAATGCCTGCTTCTTTCAATGCTTCCAGTGAACTCTCAATCTGTTCCCAGTCTACCGGGCACAAAAAAACTGCATTTACTCCCATATCAATCATTTCCTGTATCTGCTGATTCTGTTTCTGAGCATCGTTCTCAGCTCCCATAGACACAATTCGAACATCTTCTCCGATAGATGTCTCTATCGCCTTTTCCAGTGCCTGGAAATATGGATTATCTAAATTGATACAACTATATCCAAACAGAAGCCCTGCTTCTTCCTCTTCTTGTGCTTCTTCCTGGGCTTCTTTTGCCTTTGCCTCTTCTGTCTCTTTTGTTGTATTATCCTGTGGTGTTCCTGCAGTTTTTTTACAACCTGCTAAAAGTAATGTTATCATCATGACTGCCATCAATATCGTAAATATACGTTTCTTCAATTTCAATCTCCTCCTGCAATAATTCAAATTCACTGATTCTATTCTAACTTTTTTTCATCGTTTGTCAATTCGTTTTCATCTTCTTCTTGCGTTTCATCTTTATCTTTGTTAAAGTAAATCTAGATAAATATTGTCAATACTTCAAAAAGGAGACTCTTATGGAACAGAATGAATTGGGTACTGTAACCCTGTATTTAGACAATGATGAAACAATTGAATGTCAGATTTTATGTGTATTGGATGTAAATGAACAGCAATACATTGCACTTCTTCCACCGGATGAAGAAGACGGCGAAGAAAGCCCTGTATACATCTACCGCTACACACAGGATGCGGACGGAGAACCTGGACTTGAATCCATCGAAGATGATGAAGAATACGAAGCAGTCTGTGATGCATATGATGAATGGCTCGATACTATGGAGTACGAGGCACTCGATCTGGATGCACTTGGATTAGACTCCCTCGAATAATTCTTCAACAAAACGGGAAGGGCTGATTTCCTTTCCGTTTTTATTTTTTACATAACTGATCTTTAAAACTTCTTTCGCTCTGGTCATTGCAACATAAAACAGTCTTCTTTCTTCTTCCAGCCCATTTTCTTCTAACGCACGTTTATAAGGAATACACCCTTCATTTGTGTGAATCAGATATACGGTATCAAATTCCAGTCCTTTTGACGCATGCATCGTCATTAAATGAATCCCTCGTCGATTTTCTCCACTCTTTTGCTCTTTCATTTTCAATGCGACGCTATATTCTTCAATATGGGTAAACCATTCCTGTAAAGTCTCATATGGTTTTGCTGCTTCTTCAATCTCAGAAAGTATGTCAAACAGATCACTTTTCTGCATCTGATGCTGTGTTGCATATTCTCTTAAGAATTCATCGTATCCGATTCGTTTTCGCAAATATTGAATTGCTGCATAAGGGGCCATCTTTCCAAGCATCTTAATATCCCATTCCATCTGGTCTATACGATCTATCATCCAGGCTTTATCTTTGTAGAATTTCCGTACATCATCATAAAGACTTTTTTCTTTTCCCGAAACACTGTCCCTGCTGATATAACGTTTTGGTCGATTCATGATCTGTAAGAAATCTGCCCTCGTCAATTTACCAAGCGCTATACGAAAATATGCCTGGATATCTTTTGCAATAAAATGCTGATATAAATTTGGCATGTGTTCTTTCATTTGAAAAGGAATCTTACTGTCAATCAACTTTTCCACTAAAGCTCTCGCATCTGTATGTACTCGGTATAACACAGCAATCTGTTCTGCCAAAACACCTTCTGCTATTCTCGATGCGATTTCTTCTGCAATGTATCTGCTCTCTTCTTCAGAATCCCTTACTTCCTGTACATGCAGACTCTTTCCGGCTTTCTTCTTCGTCTTAATCGCCTTATCAAAGCGCACCTCATTATGCTCAATTACTTTCAACGCATTTTTCACAATATTGGCTGTTGACCGGTAATTAATATCCAGCAAAATCTGTTTTGCTTCCGGATAGTCTTTTTGAAATTGAAACATCAGCTTCGCATCCGCACCCCTGAATCCGTAAATGGACTGGTCATCGTCACCTACAGCAAAAAGATTGTTCTGCGGAGCAGCCAGCATTTTAATCACGTCATACTGTACTTGATTGATATCTTGAAATTCATCAATCAATATATACTGAAACTTTTCCTGCCACAGCTTTAACAAATCCGGCCGGCTTGTAAACAACTGATAACACAGAACAAGCATATCATCGAAATCTATTTTTCTTAACTGCTTCCGCTCTTTTTCGTATTCCTGGTAAATATTCCGAAAGATATCCGGCCGGCATCTCTTTGATTCGTATGTATCTATCTGATTACGATTGTTTTTCACAACACCGATCTCGGTAATTACGTCTTTCAAAAAATCTTCTTCATCCATAATCTCCAGTTCGTCCTGGTGATTCACAATCTGACGGACCAGTTTATACTTTTCTTCCTCCGATAAAATATTTTCCGGTCCGAACCGATACGCCCATTTCAAAATACCATAATAGATTCCGTGAAACGTGCCCATTGTTACCGGAAGTTTTTTTCCTTCCATACTGGACTGTAATCGCAATTTCATCTCTGTTGCCGCATATTTAGTAAAAGTAATGACCAGAATTTCTTCTGGCCGTACATGTAATTCTTCTATTAGATATTTTATTCTGTTTACAATTGTCATTGTCTTCCCGGAACCGGGACCTGCCAATACAAGACATGGTCCCTTTCCGTGAAGCACGGCACTTTTCTGTGCCTGACTAAGTGAAGTCCGTCTGGCTTTCTGCGTGCCAGTGGCGCCGTTATAAGAAACAGGCATCTGCTTCTCTGTGTGGCTATCTGAACTCATCTTTACCTCTTTCAAATCTATCTTTTTACAAGTGCTATTTGAATTATGACAGTTTTTCAATTCCTGCTTTCAGACGACTCAGTGATTCTTCTTTTCCAAGAACCTCCATAAGCTCTGTAGCACCTCCAGGTGTATTCTGCTTTCCTGAAATTGCAGTACGGATTGGCCACATTACATAACCTACCTTGTATTCCTTTTCCGTTGCAAATGCTTTCAATGTCTCAAATAAAGCATCGTTGCTAAAATCATCCTGAGCTTCCAGTACAGGAACAACTTCTTTTAATAATTCCAGTGAATTCTCTGGATTTGTTTTCATTTTCTTATGTGTATACAATGCAACATCGTATTCCGGAACTTCCTCAAAGAAATCTATCTGTTCTTTGATGTCAGGCAGAATCTCAATTCTTGACTTAACAAGTGCTGCGATTTTTCTCAGATCAAACTCTTTTGTGACAACTTCTTTGATATATGGTTCTGCCATCTTATAGAAACAATCATCATCCATTGCTTTCAAGTACTCACCATTCATCCATTTTAATTTCACAGTATCAAAGACTGCCGGAGACTTGCTCATATGTCTGTAATCAAATGCTTCTACCAGCTCTTCTAAGCTAAAGATCTCACGATTGTCTGTTGGACACCATCCAAGAAGTGCCACATAATTCACAACCGCTTCAGAAATAAATCCCTGGTCGATCAAATCCTCATATGAAGAGTGTCCGCAACGCTTGCTTAACTTCTTATGGTTTTCATCCGTGATTAATGGACAGTGCACATATATCGGTACTTCCCATCCAAATGCCTCATATAATCTGTTATATTTTGGTGCAGAAGAAAGGTACTCATTTCCTCTTACAACATGTGTGATCTCCATCAAGTGGTCATCTACTACATTCGCAAAATTGTATGTTGGATATCCGTCCGACTTAATCAGGATCATATCATCTAATTCTGCATTTGGCACTGTAATATCACCATAAATCTCGTCATGGAATGTTGTTGTTCCTTCATTTGGTACATTCAAACGAATAACCCATGGTTTTCCTGCTGCCAGGTTTGCTTCTACTTCTTCTTTTGATAAATTCAGACAATGCTTGTCATATACCACAATCTCTGTTCCATTTTCTGATACAGATGTCTTCAGAGACTCTAAACGTTCTTTATCACAGAAACAATAGTATGCATCTCCCTGCTCAACCAACTGCTTCGCATATTTTAAATAGATTCCCTGTGCGTTACGCTCACTCTGAACATATGGGCCATAGCCTTTATCCTTATCCGGACCTTCATCGTGTACAAGACCTGTCTTGGCAAGTGTACGATAAATAATATCAAGTGCTCCCTCCACAAATCTTTCCTGGTCTGTATCTTCTACACGAAGGATAAAATCTCCTCCCTCATGTTTTGCAATCAAATATGCATAAAGTGCTGTACGTAGATTTCCAACATGCATTCTTCCTGTTGGGCTTGGTGCAAATCTTGTTCTTACCTTACTCATTTTTTCATTCTCCACTTCTTGTTTTTTAACATAATTCTATTCAAATATCACTGTTTGTACATTTGCAAACAGCAACATTAAAGCCACGCTCTATTATAAAGCAAGTGGGATAAATGTTCAAGTGTTACTGTTCACATCTCACCAATTGTGCTGCCCTGTCATCTTCTATCAAAAGCCTTCCACAGTCACGAATATCAATCACCGACAATCCTGTCTGTGCAAATGCATTTGCTGCAATTCTTTCTGTCTGTGTCGGAACAATATATCCTCCTGTTCTTCCTGCCGGAAATGCTAATAATGTTATTTCTTCTTCATCATATAGCACACCATCAATTGAGGTGTAATTTATATTTCCTTCTTCCACCATAATATCAAATAAATTATCAATCCCATCAAAGGCACCTGTTTCAATCACTGAGATATTAGATGGTATGTAAATCTCGTAAATATCAGTAAAGCCATTTATAAATGCATGACTGCGGATTCCGACGCAATTTTCTGATGGAAGTTCCAATACACCACTTCTACAATCCAGCATTTCTTCATTGATTCCATAAAGCATTCCGGCTTCATCAATTAAAAATGGCGTTGCTGTCTCTGCAATATCTTTTTTGGCATCCTCACTTTCTTCTGTATCATTTTTCGGAATATCATTTGATTCATCCACAATCGTATCCTTCGGCTCGTCTGTGATAACATCTTTTGCTTCATCCACAATCGTATCCTTCGGTTTGTCTGTGATAACATCTTTTGCTTCATCCACAATCGTATTCTTTGGTACGTCTACAATACTTACTTTCGATTCAGCCGCAATTATAGCTTCCTCTTTCTCTGCAAGATTGTCTTTCGCCTCTGTCATAACAGTTTTGTCCGGCTCACTTACTATAATCTCCTGAGATCCTGCTGCAACAATTTTCTCCATTTTACTTACTGCAATATCATTTCTTGTTTCTTCTTGCTTTTCTGCACTTAAATATTCTTTTGTTCCTACAGCTTTTCTTGAAAATACAGCACCTGTTAAAATAGCAACACACAACATCCCCACAATTGTGCGTTTTATAATTGGTCTGTAAAATCCGTAAATTTCCAAACATGCTTCCATAGTTATCCCTCACCATCTCTTATTCTATAGATTCGGCAACATTTTATAGACAAAGCTATTTACATTTTTTGCCAATTGTGAAAAATTCTATAAAAGAAAAAGGAACGCTGCAATCAAATGCAACATTCCTTTGCTTTTTTCTTCAAATCTTAACAGGATGTCCAGTAAAGCTGTATTTTTGTTCTGTACTTTATACGTTAATCTCTGCTTTTACACCAAGCACTTCTTTGTTCTTCTCTAACAATGGACGAATCACACGATTCAAATATGCATCAACCTGCTCTTTTGCACGTCCTACATATCTTGATGGTTCCATTGTCTTCTGAAGGTCTTCCAATGAAAGGTTGAACGCTGAATCTGCTGCAATAAGCTCAAGCAGATTGTTATCCAGACCTTTTTCTTTTACATTTCTTCCTGCTTCCATAGACAATTCACGGATTCTCTCATGTAATTCCTGTCTGTCTCCGCCTGCTTTTACTGCATCCATCATGATATTTTCTGTTGCCATAAATGGAAGCTCTGCCATCAGACGTTTCTCTATTACTTTTGGATATACAACCAGACCATCAACTACGTTCAGGCACAGATCCAAAATACCATCAATTGCAAGAAATCCCTCTGGTACACTGAGACGTTTGTTTGCTGAATCATCCAATGTTCTCTCAAACCACTGTGTAGCTGAAGTGATTGCCGGATTCAAAGCATCGATCATCACATATCTGGAAAGTGATGCGATACGCTCACTTCTCATCGGATTTCTCTTATAAGCCATTGCTGAAGAACCAATCTGCGTCTTCTCAAATGGCTCTTCTACTTCTTTCAAGTGCTGAAGAAGACGGATATCATTTGAGAATTTGTGTGCACTTGCCGCAATACCTGCAAGTACATTGAGCACTCTTGTATCCACTTTACGTGAATATGTCTGACCTGATACCGGATAACAAGCTTTAAATCCAAGTTTTTCAGCAATCATCGGATCAATCTTGTCGATTGTCTCCTGATCTCCGTCAAAAAGTTCCAAAAAGCTTGCCTGTGTTCCTGTTGTTCCCTTTGAACCAAGCAATTTCAAGCTCTCAAGTACATATTCAAGATCTTCTAAATCCATCTCAAATTCCTGCATCCATAAAGTTGCTCTCTTACCAACTGTTGTTGGCTGTGCCGGCTGGAAGTGAGTAAATGCAAGTGTAGGCTGTGCTTTATACTCATCAGCAAATTTTGCCAGCTCTGCAATTACATTAATCAACTTTGTACGAACAAGTTTTAAAGCCTCTGCCATTACGATAATATCTGTGTTATCTCCAACATAACATGATGTTGCACCAAGGTGGATGATACCTTTTGCTTTTGGACACTGTACACCATATGCATATACATGTGACATCACATCATGACGTACAACTTTTTCACGTTCTCTTGCAACATCATAATTAATATCCTCTGCATGTGCTTTTAATTCTTCAATCTGCTCATCAGTAATATTGAGTCCTAATTCTTTTTCTGTCTCTGCAAGTGCAATCCATAACTTTCTCCATGTTTTAAATTTCTTGTCCTGAGAAAAAATATACTGCATTTCTTTACTTGCGTAACGTTCTGAAAGCGGACTTGTATAACGGTCTGTTGCCATAATTATATTCTCCTTTGTTGTTATCCTATTAGATTTATTATATAAGATATTAAAAAGTCTCGTCAAGTGCTTCAATCGAATGCATGACTGACATCTTCATTCGGAACCTCAATTGGATATTTTCCTGTGAAACATGCATCACAATATTTTAAATCTCCAACCATATCTTTCAGCTTGTCAATTTCCATATATCCAAGTGAATCTGCTCCGATCATTTCACGAATTTGCTCTGTTGTATGTGAGTGTGCGATCAACTGTTCATTAGATGGAACATCTGTTCCAAAATAGCATGGATATAAAAACGGTGGTGAACTGATTCTTACATGAACCTCTGTTGCTCCGGCCTTTTTTAACATCTTAATGATATTTGCACAAGTTGTTCCACGTACAATGGAATCATCTACCATTACAATTCTTTTTCCTTTTACTACTTCTTCTATAACATTCAGCTTAATCTTAACACTGGACTCTCTTTCACTCTGTGTTGGTTTAATGAATGTACGGCCTACATAACTATTTTTATGAAATGCCATTCCATATGGAATACCTGATGCTTCAGAATATCCTTTTGCTGCCACCAGACCGGAATCCGGAACACCTACTACAAGGTCTGCCTCAACCGGGTATGATTCTGCCAATGCTTTTCCTGCTGTGATTCTTGCATGATATACATTCACATTGTCAATTGTACTATCTGTTCTTGCAAAATAAATATACTCAAAAATACATCTTGCCTGCTCTTCCTCTGGAATTGCCATGCTCATATCTGAAGAGATACCATTTTTTGTTATAGTAACAATTTCTCCTGGTTTTACATCACGAACAAATTCTGCACCAACTGCAACGATTGCACAACTTTCAGATGCCAGCAGATAAGTATTATCTCTTTTTCCTATGCACAATGGTTTAAATCCCCAAGGATCACGTGCTCCGATCATTTTTCTCGGACTGCTGATGACAAGTGCATACGCACCTTTAATCTTCTTCATTGCATTTCTCACTGCGATTTCTGCAGTAGGTGTATTCAAACGTTCTCTTGCAATATGGTATGCAATTACTTCCGAATCAATTGTCGTCTGGAAAATCGCACCAGTGTACTCCAGTTCTTTTCTCAGTTCAACTGCATTTGTCAAGTTACCATTATGTGCTATTGCGAGTGTTCCTTTTACATAATTAATAACCAATGGCTGTGCATTCTCGACGCGTGTCGCACCTGCTGTAGAGTATCGAACATGTCCTACTCCCAGATTTCCTTTTAGCTCTGTCAAAGACTCACGGTCAAACACATCATTGACATGTCCCAATCCTTTTTTGGAAAGGACCTTTCTCTTTCCATATGTATCTGTCACTGCGATCCCACAGCTTTCCTGTCCACGATGCTGTAATGCAAACAGTCCATAATAAACTGTAGAAGCGACATCGCCGCCATCCATATCGTAAGCACCAAAGACACCACACTCTTCACCCAATCCTGTTGTTACTTCTTCAAATTCGCTCATGAATGAAACTCCTTCATCTATTTTTATCCTGTTTTTGCCGAATAACCTGCACGATGATTATAATACAAGGCAGGTTGAAAATCAACATTTCTACCCGCCTTGTCCGTCTTCGCAGTCATTATTTATTTCAAATTTTATATATAAGTCTTCCTAATAATATTGGTTAATTTTTCACTTTTTCTGTCAGACCTATGCTATTCTTCTGCCAGTTTTCCCAAAAATTCTTTCATTCTGGCATTATCTGAGGCAAAGACTTCTTCCGGAGTTCCTTCCTCTGCAATTACACCTTTATCCATAAAAATAATCTTATCTGCAACTTTCCGTGCAAAATTCATTTCATGTGTAACAATAACCATAGTCATATGCTCTGACGCCAGACTTTTGATAACTTTCAAAATCTCACCGGTAAGTTCCGGATCCAATGCCGATGTTGGTTCATCAAAAAACAACATCTTCGGTTTCATTGCCAGAGCTCTTGCAATTGACACACGCTGCTGCTGTCCACCGGACAATTGATATGGATATGCATCTGCTTTATCCTCCAGTCCCATCTTTTTTAGCAACTCTTTTGCTTCCTTATATACTTCCTCTTTCTTTCTTTTCTGTACTTTAATCGGCGCATCTGTTATATTTTTCATTACAGAAAAATGTGGAAATAAATTAAAATTCTGGAATACCAGTCCAAAGCAGGACTGTATCTCTTTTCTTTCTTCTTTCTTTGGAAATACTGGTTTTCCATTTTCTATCCAGGCCGCCTTTTTCCCCAGATACAGAATTTCACCATCGCTTATTGTCTCTAACATTGTCGCGCAGCGGAGTAATGTTGATTTTCCAGAACCGGATGGTCCAATAATAGCAAGTATTTCTCCTTGTTCAACGGATAAGGATATATCTTTAATAACCTGAACTCCGTCGAAATCCTTTTTTATATGATTCATTTCTAAAAGCTTCATACTGCCGTCTCCTATCGATAGTAATTCAATTTCTTTTCAAGCAGCTCCATCACACCTGCAACCGCATAGTTAAATATATAGTAAAAAACACCTGCTATAAAGAACGGCATAACCGTTGTCTGAGCCGCCGCAATCTGCTTTGCTACCGCAAACATTTCAATATAAGACAATGAGTATACAAGCGATGTATCTTTTACCAGTGTTATAACTTCATTTGTCACTGATGGCAACACGATTTTCACGACCTGTGGCAATACAATTTTGCAGAATGTCTGCTGTTTAGAATATCCCAATAAAGTTGCTGCCTCATACTGTCCTTTCGGGATTGATTCAATTCCCGAACGATAAATTTCTGCAAAATATGCTGCATAATTTAAAGAACAGCCCAATAAGATTGCCGTCAATTTGTATCCACCTATGTTCATTCCCCACAAATAATATGGTCCGAAATACCATACCAAAAGCTGAAGCATCAACGGTGTTCCCCTCATAATAGAAATGTATACTTTAACCAGCCAGCTAACTGGTTTAAATTTGCTTACCCTACCGAAATATACAACCATTCCAAGCGGCAACGAAAATACTAATGTTAAAATAAATATTAAAAATGTCTGTCCAAACCCTGCGCCAAGCTGACGCAGCATTACTTCAAAACTCATTTTGCCTCCTCTCATGTAAAAAAAACTTTCCCATTGCTTTTTACATTTATATGCTAACGAAACTATGCCCCTCTGAATCTCTTCAGAGGGGTATAGTCATCCTGCACCATTCATCTTGTCTTATTATTTTAATGTTACCATATCGGCAATTTCATATTTCTCTGCCAGTTTTTCAACTGTACCATCTTCTGCCAGTTTCTCCAAATCTGCATTCACTTTGTCGCAAAGCTCTGTATTTCCTTTTTTGAATCCAATCGCATACTGCTCTTTATTCAAAGTTTCATCCAGGATTTTATATCCGTCTCCTCTGGAATTAATCTGATATTTTGCAACACCGATATCAATTGCAAGTGCATCCAGTGCTCCTGCCTGAAGCTCTGTAAATGCTGTATTGTAATCAGCAAACTCGTTAAGAGAACCGAATGTATCTGCCAGTGCTTTCTGCCCACCCTCTTCTTCGCTGTTCAGAAGATCAAGTGCTGCGGAAGCTGCCTGCACACCTACTGTCTTTCCTGCAAGATCTGAAAGTTTTTCAATTCCTGAATTTTCAGCAACTACGATTACCTGGCTGTTATCAACATATGGTGTAGAGAATGTGTAATCATCTTCTCTTCCATTCATTGTAAATCCATTCCAGATGCAATCAATAGAACCAGAATTTAATTCCATATCTTTTGAATCCCAGTTGATTGGTTTTTTTACAAGTGTCCACCCTTCCAGATCACATACTGCCTGTGCAAGTTCCAAGTCAAAACCTGTATATTCTCCGTCATCATCCATGTATCCATATGGTGGATATTCTGCATCAAATCCTACTGTAAAAGTATTGCCTCCATTTGATACTGAATCCTTCGTGCTTTCTGTTTTTGTCTCTTTTGTATCTGTAGATGAAGAATCTTTACTGCTTCCGCATCCCACTGCCAATGTTGATACTGTCAACGCTGCAATCAATACTACTGCCAATTTCTTTTTCATTGTATCACCCTCCTGCGCCGGTGGTTTGCGTCATTCTTTTATCAATTGACCGCTTTACCACACTAAATTACTTAGGCAGTGTAACATATTTTAAGATACTTGTCAATTATTGACTGCACATAACTTATATATTGCTCCTACGGTATTTGCGTTTCCACTCATCAATTTGTATTTCGTTATTCTCTGACAATGATTTTGCTTTTACATCTTCTATTTCTTGGCGCATCTGTGCATTCACTTCCACATAATCCGCGTGTTTTGTAAGTAAAATATGATATTCTTCCATTGACATATACTTGTAAGATGCATAAAGATATGGTTTTAAATATTTTTTATCTTCACAAATTTTATACGCATGATCATACATTTTGGCAGCTTCCTGATATAAGAATAATTTTCCGTATGCTGCACCCAATCCTGCATAGATTTGTCCATAAAACTTATCCTCTACACTTTCGTCACGCTCTTCATTTAATATTTCCTGATAAACAAGGATTGCCTCTTCAATTTCTCCGCTTTCCAGCAGATTATCTCCTTTGAATTTCTGGCGCTCAATGTCTTTCTGGTTTTTCAGACGTTCCAGAACATTTTGAATTCGTATCATCTGTGCTTCACGGTAAATCTTTGATTCCTTTAATATCGTCAGTACAAATTTTTCTACTGAACCATGCATCTGCATCATCTCTCGTAATTGCTCTGACAAAGCAGAAAGTCCTAATTCTTCGTCCAGCCAGTTACACAATTGCTCATTCATAATGGTGTAATCGATCAGATAAAGATTATTACACAGATAATAGCACAGTTCTTCTATTGTATATATTTTGCAGTGGATCCTGGAAATCTCATAAGGATGTGCTGCATGCTGCTCATGACATAGAACTAAATTTTCCATCATTGCCTCCTAAATGAATAATCTTCTCTTTCTGAAAATCTGTCGCCGGATAAAATTCTCCGAATCCCATATCACGCACAATGATCTTACATGTCTTTTCATCCATAAACAGTGTTTCAATCATCAGGCGCATCGCATACTCAGAGCGTCTCGGAAATTTATCCATCGGGATTACTTCTGTTCGTACTGTTCCTTGAACAAGTGACTCAATATGCAATTCGATATCCTCTACCTTTTCCAATAAAACTTCCCACTGATTATTTGACTCGTACCACTGTGCTCCCCAGGATACAATCGGATACCACATCTCCTGACCATTCACCCTGAGATTAAGTGTAATCTGATCTGTCAGCTTGCCATCCGATAAATAAACCGGATCTTCTACCTGCATATACATCTTTCTATAAGAAGTAAAGCAAGCACCTTTACTATATAGATTATTGCCTATGAAAGCTCTTCGTCCATTACAAAGCAGACGCAAAGCATTCGGATACCAGTTGTTCTCAAAGCCTTCACCTGTCAAAAACACAGATGAGACAATTCTCTTATCAAATACCCCTTCTATGAACTTACAGAACATAGAATCTGCTTCTCTGGCCTTGTCTTCGTTTAAAACCGGATATACTGCTGCCAATTCTTTCATATGTGCGCTTGCGACCTCGTCAACAGTCACAAATGTAGTTTTCCCACCGCCAAGTCCCGGTTTTAATCTTCTAAGCATATATGCCTTTATTTCATTGCGATCACAGCAAAACAGTGCTGCTTCATACTGCCATAATTCTTTCGGCTGATAAAACAGGTAATTACAAAAACTTTCTTTATAATCCTGAATAAAAATATGCTGTTTATCAATATTCATACGGACAGCAATTCCTCTTAATAGCTTTGCCAGTTCTTCTGTCAACTCCGGCACTGTAAAGACAATCCCATCAATTTTAGGGAATGTCTGCAAAGACATCTGAATGAACTTTGATAAGAGCCATACTGCATCATACGTATCCTCTCCAAATTCAACCTTTTCTCCGGCCAGACTTCTCTCCAGCAGCCTTGTCACAGTAAACCCTTCACTGATCGACACCAGTCTTTTAGCCTCTTTTCCATAAGCCCAGGTATCTCTAAGTTTTCCAATGATCAGCGGAATCTGATAATTATCAGATTCCGACTCCAATGTCTCCGGTTCCAACTGCTGATCATTATAGAAACTGATCTGGCAGGTTTTTTCATTTATTTCGTATCCTATTATATTTCCCTGCATCATGCAGATAAGCCTCCTTAATTTTCTCCGAATATATGAGCAGCGACAGCATCTTCTATCTCATACTCTTTCATCTTTGCTTCTTGTTCTTCTCCATCTAAAAGCAGAATATCATTGATTCTTCCATAACGTCCCCGTTCGCCTTGTTCCACTTTTTTTGTACACTCTGCTTTTTCGCTTCGATATACATTACCATCTATTATTTCTTTAAAATAATATTTTAATTTTTCATTGGCAAACAGGACAAATTTTTTAACATATAAATTTTCATACATTGGTGTCAATACTTCTGTTGAATAATCCACATTTTCAGAATCACCTTTCTGCAACTGATAATACAGCATGACTCTGCTACCCTTCTGCCCTTTGTATTCAATTAATGTCTTATCCCACAGCTGCTGTTCAATCAGCCATTCTTTCTCATAATTCATAAAGAATGGGAAATATATCTGTTTTCCACATAAATCCTGCATAAACTTTTTCAATGTTTTTCTCATTGAAGAATCATATTCTTTCTGTGCATAATATTTCAGCACCGCAATCTTACAGATATCGATTGTCTCTTCACCTTTTTCAAATTCTTTGCAGATAATATCAATCACACTCTTACTGATTTTTCTATTTTCTACTACATACGCTCTCGACATATATGCCAGATAAGCCTGCTGCAGTCCAATATATGCACCTTCTGCATAATATTCCTCAAAAATGGCAGCCTCGCCAAATAAAGATTCTGAAAAAAGCATCTGTGTCAGGATTCGTTCTCCGAGCTTGTGAGTATGCACCTCATATTCCTTTGCTTCTCTCCAGAGTTCTTTCATCTCGATCGTAGCTCCACAATAATAATTTGCAAGATATGTCAGGATTACTTTATCATACTGTCCTCTTTTAAACAGTCTGAAACATACATATGTAAGGAAATCATCGCATGCATAATTATTTTCACGGATTGTTTTACTGCTAAGCGCCAGCATCTCACTGTCTTCGTATTTTTCCACGCCATTTTTCTGTACGATTTCTAAAGTCAGTTCAGGAACAGCTTCTTCTTCCTGATTTATTTTCAAACTATTTAAATAGCGCTTACAAACATCCATGTAACGAAGTTCATAGAACATACACTTGCTATCATATGGAATAGAATCTGTATAATGTCTTCCATCTTTGTTTTCCCACACAAGGCGGTCTGATTTTGCATACAGACAGATTAGTGTGCCCTGCTCTGAATATGGTACTCTCTGTGTAATCTTCCCATCTTCTGCAATGACATAAATAAATTTTATGTTATGTACCTTCGTTTTCACCTCATAAGAATAGCAAATATCATATAATGCCTTCACACGTTCCGGATTCAGTTCTTTTTCTGAAATAAATCTTTTATATATTGTTCTTAAATGTGCATTAATATGTCTGCGTTCCAACTGTCTCCATGCAAATGATTCCATCTCTTCACGATAATGTGCATAAATTTCGCTGCTCTCATCTTCATAGGTAATAACATTGGCATACAAAAATGCACATTTATTGTAATCAAGCATATTGCCATGCAAAAAATACAAATATACAGATCGTGGTAATGGCTTCTGAAACATATCTACATCCACTGATTCCATATAAAATTCGTAAAGCTGTGCGATTTTCAATTCCTCTTCAACAGCCTTTTCATACCACTCAAAATACTCTTTTCCTACACAGTTTCCTTTTATCAAAAGGGTACAGATAGAAGTCAGTATCATACTTTCCGGATATGCTTTATAGCACAGCACCAATGTCTGGAACAAATGTTTATCATATGCTTTCGACTGACTTGCCAGATTAGCTGTATAAAGTGCAAGCTCCTTTGTCATCAATCCGTATTTTGCCGCAAATAAAAGTACTCGGATTTCAAACATGCCTAATTTTTTCAAGCTTGTACTCTTTTCACGATAACAACGAAATACCTCCAGATAAAATATAAGGCTGTTTGTCTTTTCTGTATTAAATAATTTTTCTAAAATACGAAGCTTCTCACTGAGGATTTTATATTCTGAATCTACATTGATCAGCATACATAAAATGCGCCAGCTGTCTGGATGCTTCATATATGATTTTGCAAGCTCTTCCGCTACTCTTCTCTGTCCGATCGTGTCATTGCTTAAAAATGTAGTCAAATATAAATAATACGAGCTAAGTTCCACATTCTTACCAATTGCAAATCGGTTATAATTGTATGATTCAAGCAGCGTTCTTGCCTGCTCCTTCTTTCCACCGATAATACAAATATGTGCCTGTAAAAGCAGATACCATTCATTATTCTCATCCATCTTACGCAGACGCTCTGCCTTATGGATAGAATCCTCCGTCCATTCTTCCAGCTCTTTCTTGCCTGATTCATATACAAGATAATCTTTCAGAATACTCAAATACTCTCTTGTCTCATCTCTCTTCTCTTCATCTCTGCATATATCTTTTTCAACAATGATTTCATATGACAATGTTTCATATGGCGTTTCAAGAATAATCTTGCCAAAGTTACTGCCTTTATGTAAACGTTCTGCACTAATAAAATACTCTACTCTATAAGAATTCCCTAAAAATTCTTCTGTCGATATCTTTGTATGTTCTACATATAAAAAGTCACCCTCTGTACGGACATCAATATCCAAATGTCCCCAAGTGTTCTTTTTCAATGTAAACTTTTCTTTTCTTGCCTCTTTCATAGAGGTAAAAGCTCGACTCTCTTCTTCCAGTGTCAGATAAATTTTTTCTTTTTGTTTACAGCCAACTAAAAATTCTTCCAATGCCTGTTGATCCAATTCCCACTTACGCATATTGTCATAAAGTGCCTGGATTCTTTTATCTTCGTATTTTAAAATTTCATAAAAATCTCTGGAACGGAATAATTTTTCCGCTTCTGCCGGATCACGATAAGTTAATTTTTTAAAATCTTCTAAGCTCTGAACTTTTCCATAAGAAGTCATCACAAACGGCTTCTCAATTACTGCTGTAAAAGCAATATCATATTCTCCGCCATTACATACGATAGTGAACTTTCCATGTTCGACATGCCCCGGCACCAATCCGATCCCATCATATGTATAGGATATATTTACAGGATTCCCATCAAATCCCTGTTCCTCACAATGTACACGAAAAGAAGACGGGTATACCAATCCTCGGATTGTCCCCTCTCCCTGGTTCTGTAATGAAAAACTGCCTTTATATATTTCGCCTTCTCCGACACGCATAATAATCCTTGTTTCCGGGAAAATAATGTCAGGCTGCGGGACATGAAAATCCCCTTTTGAAAGTCTTTTTATTTTATTTTTCAACTTCGTCACCTACTTATATTCTTTTACGCACACGACGCTACTATGAATTATAACATCATCCCTTTCATTCTTGCAATGGTGTATAAAAATATTTTCGAATTAAATTGTATACACGCATACACTTTATTTTTCATCATTTTTTCACTTTGTTTTTAGTGAATCCTTTGCAAATAAGTGTTATAATGGAAAAATACAAAGGAGGAATGCATTATGAAATTAGTGATTACAATGAGTCGACGTTTCGGAACCGGTGCAAGCGTCATTGCAAATGAACTGTCAAAGCGCCTGGATATTCCGGTATATGACAAAGCATATATTGAGCAGAAATTAGGAGAACATGAATATGAAACAGAGGCTGATGCAATTCGTAAGCTTGCTGAGAAACCTTGTATTATACTTGGTCGATGTGCCTCCGATATCTTAAAAGACCGCATGAATGTTTTAAACATTTATGTTTGCGCTGCAAAAGAGGATCGTATCCATCGAATCATGAAACTAGAGAATCTTTCTTATGATGCTGCCAAAGAAAGAGTCGAAAAGACAGACGAACAGCGTGCCGCCTATTATTATGAACATACCGGTAAAACATGGGGAGATGTCAATGACTACCACATGATTCTTGACACAAGTGAGTTAGGTGTTGATCACTGTGCCGATATCCTTATGCAGTATTTTGAAAGACTGGAATACATTTAATATCTTAAATCAAGCAAGTTACATTTTGCACAAGCATTTATCTTCTTTGCCTGATTTAAACATAAAAAGAGGATGAAAGTATTTTTTGCTTTCATCCTCTTTTTATGTTTCATTTACTCTGCACTCTCTTCTGTATTACCTGATGTATCTTTTACTGTCACACCCTGTTTCTGGAAATCCACTTTCTTCCATACACGTTTATTCAGATTAATATCTGTTTTCTTTCTCCATTTTTTCAAAAGATCATCATATTGATCCTTCTTTCTCTCTTCTACAATTAACTGCTTCTTTGCGTCTGTTGCAGTACGATCCAGAAAGCTTGTCACTTTTGCAACATATATACCAGAATCCGTCTCAATCGCATCTGTTACGTCGCCTTCTGCTGTAAGAGCATCTGCCGCCTTCACTAAATCTGCATTCGGAGAAGTAGATTCTGAATCAAATGTAGCAGTCTGTACTTCCATGCCAGCTTCACTCGCTACAGCATCAATATCCTTTGTATCACTATTCTTCAATTTTTCCGCAAAATCTGTTGCCTTTTTCTTCACTTCTGTCTTTTCTGTCTCACTCATTGTTGATGTCGAATCGTTCTCATCCTTTGTATAACTATAAAATACATATTTCATAGCTTTCTGAGCTGCCTCATCATCTGACACCTCTGTATCCACATCCGCTGTCATCGCATCTTCCATCTTACTCTGAATTGTTAAAAGCTCCAGAACTTTCTTGACATACTTATTATACCCTGAGACTGCCTCTTTGTCTTCAAGTGCATTATTCTCATCAAATTCCTCTGCCGCCTTTTCGATTGCTTTCTTTTCATCCTCGCTAACTACCACATCATACTCTGAAGCATGCTGCTCCAAAATATACATATTCTCCAATGACTTAATCATATCACTTTTAACTGACTGCTCATATGTCTTACCATCTGTTTCCTTTGCCCACAGTTCTTCACCTGTCGTTCCCATCATACCTGCATAATAAGTTTCATACTGTGCCTGCTGCATTCTCGCATAGAAATTTGCCACACCTAATTTTATTTCGCTTTCTCCTACTGTTGCAACAACGTCATCATTATTCATAGAGCCGCATCCTGTCAGACCAGTAACAGCTAACATACCTGCCAGTCCCAGAGCAGTCACTCTTTTTTTCCACTGATTCATATTTTCTGTCCGTTCTCCCTTCATTTTCTCCGCATTCTAAAAAGAAGCTTTCTTCTCTTCCGCCACGCTCAAACTGAGCCGGTCAACTTCAATCATTATAATCTGTTTTTATATTTCTAACAAGGTTTTTATATCATTTAACAGCTTTTTCACAAGTTCAAGAACATCTTCGCTTTTTTCCTTTTTATTCTTTCCCTTTTTCTGATAGAGAAAATATGGCGTTGTCTCTGCCTTTAACACCAAATTTCCATGATACATTTTCAACAAGCCCGGTATCTTCTTGGGATCCACCTTTGCTTTTTCATACATTACAATCTTAATTGTATCAGTTTTCTGTTCTACTGCTGTCACATAAACAGAATGCGCGAGTGCTTTAAGCAGTGCAATATGCAATAGCTGCTGCACCTTTCTCGGAACATCTCCAAAACGGTCAATCAGCTCTTCAAGCATATCATCCATCTCTTCTTCATTTTCAATACTTGCGATTCGTTTGTAAATATCCAGCTTCTGAAATTCATTTGAAATATAACTATCCGGAATATAGGCATCCACATTCAGATCTATCGTTGTATTGAAAATATCTTCGTCCATCTCACCTTTTTCCTGCTTAACCGCTTCATTAAGCATCTTGCAATATAAATCATATCCAACCGCTTCCATATGTCCATGCTGCTCTGCACCAAGCAGGTTTCCTGCACCACGTATTTCAAGATCACGCATTGCAATCTTAAATCCTGAACCAAGTTCTGTAAATTCCCGGATTGCTGCCAATCGCTTTTCTGCCACTTCTTTTAACAATTTATCTCTTCTATATAACAAAAATGCATATGCCATTCGATTGGATCTTCCAACTCTTCCTCTCAGCTGATACAACTGAGATAGTCCAAGCCGATCAGCATCATGGATGATCATGGTATTCGCATTTGAAATATCCAGACCGGTCTCTATGATCGTTGTTGAAATCAACACATCAATCTCACCATTGATAAAGTCATACATAATATCTTCTAATTGACGTTCATTCATTTGCCCATGTGCAAACATTACATTCGCATCCGGAACCAATTTTTGTACCTTATCTGCCACATCCGCAATATCACTGACACGATTATATACATAATATACTTGTCCATTTCTGGCAAGCTCGCGTTCGATGGCTTCTCTTACCATCTCATCATTATATTCCATTACATAAGTCTGAATCGGCATACGATCCATCGGAGCCTCTTCTAGCACGCTCATATCACGTATTCCGATCAAACTCATATGAAGTGTCCTCGGGATCGGTGTTGCTGTCAGCGTCAATACATCAATATTTTCACGCAATTTTTTTATTTTTTCTTTATGTGTCACTCCAAAACGTTGTTCTTCGTCAATGATCAAAAGCCCCAAATCTTTATATTGTACATCCTTTGACAACACACGATGTGTTCCAATTACAATATCTACCAGCCCTTTTTTCAGATCTTCTATTGTTTTTTTCTGTTCTGTACTGGTTCTAAACCTGCACAATAGATCAACACGTACTGGAAATTCTTTCATACGCTGTACAAAATTATTATAATGCTGCTGTGCCAGTATTGTTGTAGGCACAAGATATACCACCTGTTTTCCTTCCTGGACTGCTTTGAATGCCGCGCGTATAGCAATCTCTGTTTTGCCAAATCCGACATCCCCACAGATCAACCTGTCCATGATTTTATGGCTCTCCATATCATGTTTCGTATCTTCTATCGCCTGCAGCTGGTCTTCAGTTTCTTCAAATGGAAACATTTCTTCAAATTCTTTCTGCCATACCGTATCCGGTTCGTAGACATATCCATCTGCCTGCTGACGTGCTGCATACAATTCCACCAGATCTTTCGCTACCAGCTTCACTGCACTTCGAACCTGGCTTTTGGTTTTCTGCCACTGCGCTGTTCCGAGTTTATTTAATTTAGGTTTTTTTGCATCTGCACCTGCGTACTTCTGAATCATATCCAACTGCGTTGCAAGAATATACAGTGCACTGTCTCCCGCATAGCGAATCTTCATATAGTCCTTCGTTACTTTATCAACTTGTATCTTCTCGATTCCCTCATATACACCAAGGCCATGATTTTCATGAACAACATAATCACCCACTTTTAATTCTGTAAAATCCCGAATTTTCTGTCCTTCATAACTATGTTTTTTCTTGCGCTTTTTCTTTTTTCTGCCAAAAATATCACTTTCTGCAATAACCACAAACTTTAACATCGGATATTCATATCCTTCCGTTACATGTCCGTAAGTCACAAGTATCTCGCCCGGCTGCACCTCTTTTTCCAATGTTTCACTGTAATAACTGCTCAGCTCATAATCCCGAAGATCTTCTGCCAGTCTTCGTGCTCTCGTTCTTGAGCCTGATAACAAAATCACTCTGTAGCCATTTCGTTTTAATCGTTTTAGATCAAGTGTCAGCATTTCAAAACTGTTATTATATGGATTGACCCCTTTTGTCTGGAGCGAATATGTCCGTCTCACATGAAATGTGCCACACTTTGATTCTAACGTAGTAAATGCAACCGATGAATACTGATTCATCTTCTCAATTATCTCTTCTACCGCAAATACCAAAAGTTCGTCCGCAGACTCCTCCATACCTGCTTCTTGTCGGTTTTCTCTGCTTTTTTGATATTCTGATTCTGTCTCTTTTGCCTGTTCCAGAAGCCGGATTGGCTCATCTAATAACAACAGACTTTCTTTTCTGTTAAAATACTCCAAAAAAGAAACGCTTTTTGTCTCATCCGTTATCAATTCTCCTGTCGGATAAATCGTTACCTTTTCTAAATTTTCAATTGAGCGCTGACTTTCTGCATCAAATGTCCGAATAGAGTCAATCTCATCTCCCCACAGTTCAATTCTTACCGGCAATTCATCTGTCAATGGAAATACATCTAAAATTCCGCCACGGACAGCAAACTGCCCCGGACTTTCAATCTGCGTTTCCCTCTCATATCCCATTTTCACAAGTTGTTCCTGCACCTTACCAAACTCAAGAACATCCCCGGATGACAATGTAAGTTTTTGTGTTTCTATCTCTTTTGGCCCGATCACCCCATCAAGAAGTGCATCCATCGTTGTGATTACAGTAATTGATGCACTCTTGTCACATTCCAGTATTGCCCTGATAACTTCCATTCGCTGGCTCTGCAAATAATTTCCTTTGATGTCTGCATGATAAAACAACAAATCACGGGCCGGATAATAATATGTGTTTTCATCAAGAAATTTATATTCTTCATACGCCTGTTTAGCTTTTTCATCATTTGAAAATACAACAAGATTATATTTCACGCCTTTACTGAGCGCATACATCAAATGTGTTTTCTGAGAATTTACACATCCCGTAATCTGTATAGTACCGGATTCTTTATTTCTATTTTTTATAATTTCTTCATAATCCGCCAGTTCCTTTAGCGGTGACAACAATGCATTCACGTTTACTCTTCCTTCTTTTTCCGATTATATTCATTCATTGCAGCAGAAATATCGCCTTCCAGAATCATCTCAACTGCATGTACTGCATGAGCATAGCCTTCATCCATAAGCACCTGCTCTTCTTTTGAAAAATGTCCAAGCACATAATCTGCCAGATCATATTTTGATGGTTTTTCTCCAACTCCGACTTTTACTCTTGGAAATACCTGTCCACCAAGATGTGCTATAATATTCTTAATCCCATTATGTCCTCCTGCACTTCCTTTGGCACGAATACGGATCTGTCCGTTATCCAGACTGATATCATCGTAAATCACGATGAATTCCTGTTCTTCATCTACCTTATAGTAATCCAACAAACTTCTCACACTCTCACCACTAAGATTCATAAAAGTCTGTGGTTTCGCAAGGATTACTTTCTGACCTCCTATGATTCCTTTTCCAATCAGTGCACGGTGTTTTTTTGTATCTACGGAAATATTATATTTATCAGCAATTCGGTCTATAACCTCAAATCCTGCATTGTGTCTTGTTCCTTCATATTCTTTTGATGGATTACCCAATCCTACTATAATAAACATTCTATTAACTCACCTTTCGTTCTATTCTTTCACATCCCTATTCTATCCGAAAACCTCTGACTTGTCATCTGCATCTTTCAATATTACCTTTTTATGCTTCATAAGGCACTAACATATTTTCTTCTTTTCTTTCATACAATGATAAAAAATGCATTGGAGGTTTATTTTACATGGGGTCTAAAACTAAAATCGTAGTTCTTCACATGAAAGAAATCGTATATACACTTATCTTTGCAGCCTTAGGAATACTGTTAATCATTTTACTGGTCATCATGTTTCGCTTTGGACACTCGTCTACACCTACAGCCTCAGCCAGGCTCTATACTCCCGGAATTTATACATCTTCCCTCACTTTAAATAACACGAATCTGGAAGTAGAAGTAACTGTAGATGAATCACAGATTAAAGCAATCCGACTGTCAAATCTGGATGAAAGTACTGCCGCCATGTTTCCTCTGCTGCAACCGGCTATTGAAAATATAGCAGATCAGGTTTGTAAAACTCAGTCAACCGACAATATTACTCTTTCATCTGAAACACCATATACCTCACAAATCCTCCTGGATGCAATTAATGAAGCCATTGAAAAAGCCGCAGTCCATTAGGCTGCAGCTTTTTTGCGGTTCTTTCTATTCATTTTTTTCATATAAAATATTTCTAAACTTAGTCTGAATGGTTCTACTATACTAACCTTCTACAATCAAATACTGACCGTTTGGTAATGGAAATACTTCCGAAGCCTCTTCTAATTCATCCATGCTCATAGTTTCTACATCTGCTCCGTTCTCTTCGAAGTACTCTTTTACCTCATCGAGCGAATCCACGACTACTGCCATACAATCTTCTAAAAAAGCTTCTGCCTCTTCCATTGATTCCGCAACTGGCTCATCAAATAACTGAGACTGATTTTCTAAGAAAGTTAATAAGCACTCTTCACTGTATTCGTTCATATTTCAAACCTCCCTAATCCTCTATCATGTTCATGATTTCTTCTGGCGAATCTACAATCAATTCCGCCCCGGCATCTTCTAAAACCTCTTTGCCACGAAATCCCCATGTCACTCCTACGGTATGCATCTGTGCATTCTTACCTGTAGCTACATCCACTTCTGAATCACCAATATATAGTGTCTCTTCCGGTGTTGCTCCTAATTTCTCTGCAATCTGAAGTACAGCCGTAGGATCTGGTTTTCTCGGAACTGTGTCTATCTGCCCTTGAATCCATTGAAATGTCTCTTTGCCAAAAATAGTCTCCACAACATGAACCGCCTGCTTATGTGGCTTATTTGACAAAACTGCAAGTTTCAACCCTCGATTCTTCATCGACTCCAGCATCTCTGTGATTCCTTCATAAGGTACTACATGATATGTGCAATTCGCATCAAATATACGTCCATATATCTGCATTGCTTCTTCAACTCTGTCAAGGTTCTCTGAGCCTGAACTTCCCAGTGCTTTTTCTATCAGCACCCTTGCTCCATTCCCGACAAACAGTCGACACTGTTCTTCTGAAATCTGCGGAAGCTTCATCTCTTTTAATGTCTCGTTTGTCGAATACACAAGAGAGTCTAATGTGTTTGTCAATGTTCCATCCAAATCAAATATGCATGCTTTATACATGGTTACTTCATACCCTTTCCTGTAGTCTACGATTATCATAGTATGAAGTCTCAAAAATTTCAATATCTAACTCTACTTTTTTTCTATCTTTTATTTTCCGGTTAAATATTGTCTCATTATAAGCAACGCATTTTTCTCCAATCTGCTTACTTGTGCCTGTGAAATTTGAATCTCCTGTGCCACTTCTACCTGTGTTTTTCCTTCAAAAAACCGCATCTGTATAATATGACGTTCTCTTTCTCCCAACCGATTCATCGCCGCTTCCAAAGACAATTCTTCTACCCAGTTTTCTTCCTTATTCTTTTTATCGCTCACCTGATCCATAACGTATAACGTATCACCTCCATCGCTATAAATCGGCTCATACAAACTCATCGGACTTTGAATTGCATCCATTGCAAACACGATATCTTCTTTTGAAATACCAATCTCCTGTGCAATTTCTTCTACTGTCGGTTCTTTCATATTCATTTTCATATATGCCTCTTTTGCATATATTGCTCTGTATGCCGTATCCCTAAGTGACCGACTCACCCTGATTGAATTATTATCTCTCAAATAACGTCTGACTTCTCCTATGATCATCGGCACTGCATATGTCGAAAATTTCACCAGGCGATCCGGTTCAAAATTATCCACTGCCTTCATCAGTCCCACGCATCCAACCTGAAACAGATCATCAGCATTTTCATTACTTGACGAAAATCGCTTGATTACACTTAAAACCAGTCTGAGATTTCCCTTTATATATTCTTCTCTAGCGTCCTTATCTCCTTGTTTAATACGAACAAACAAAGCTTCCTTCTCCTGTTCCGACAGGAGAGGAAGCTTCGCTGTATTTACACCACATATTTCAACTTTATTCAGAGCCATAGTTTGAATCCTCCTACAAGATTTCAAAAATTTAAATCTAGTAAAATTTTTCTCACATTGTCTCCTTGTTATTCTGACTCTAATAAAATAAAAAAAGTTTTAGTCCTTGACAATTCTACAAATTATAACTATTATCTGCTGCTTTTTCAAATTCATCAACAATCTCTTTTTCCGGCGGTGCGGTCATAAGACTCACAATAATATTTAAAACCATCGCAACCAGAAAAGCCGGGAGAAGTTCGTAAATATCCCACGCCCCGCCCATCGGGCGTACAAGATATTTCCATACGAAAATCATAACACCGCCTGCAAACATGCTGACAATGGCTCCCTGTCGGTTGGAACGTTTCCAGAACAGTGCAAGCAATACTACCGGTCCAAACACTGCGCCAAAACCTGCCCATGCAAAAGAAACGATTGCAAAAACTGAGCTTTCCGGATTCAGTGCCATAAGTACTCCCATGACCGCAATCAAAAGTACGGTTACTCTTGCGATTATAAGAGAGGTCTTCTCACTAACTTCTTTTTTCAATATTCCCTTTAACAAATCTTCCGATACACTTGATGATGCCGCAAGAAGCTGTGAATCGGCTGTCGACATCGTACATGCCAGAATCCCTGACATGATCAGTCCCGCAAGTACAATTCCAAGCACACCACTCTTGCTCATCAATGTTGCAATGGTAATAATTACTTTTTCAGAATCTGCTCCTGTAAGCACATCAATATATCCCTGTCTGCTTAAAGTATATCCCATAATTCCGATAAATACTGCAACTGCCATAGAAATCACTACCCAAATTGTTGCAATTCTTCTGGAAAGTTTTATTTTATTCTCATCACTGATTGCCATAAAACGCAAAAGTATATGCGGCATTCCAAAATATCCTAGTCCCCATGCAAGCGTAGATGCGATTTTAATCGAACCATAAGGGACCGCTGTACCCTCATTATATACACTTGTAAGAGACAAATACCCCTGCATGGAAGCAGTCTGTGATGCGATCACATCCATGCCGCCCAATGTCTTAATACCAAATAACACAACGCTGATCAAGGCCACCGACATAACAATACTCTGAATCAAATCTGTTGTACTTGCTGCTGAGAATCCTCCTAATGCTGTATATGCCACAATTACAATTGCGCTGACCAGCATTGCTCCAAAATAAGGAACTCCGAACAAGGTAGAAAAAAGTTTTCCGCATGCCGCAAAACCGGATGCTGTATACGGAATAAAAAAGATAACAATAAATATTGCTGACAATCCTGCAAGAATTCCACTTTTATCATGATAACGATTCTTAAAAAATTGTGGAATTGTAATCGCATTTCCTGCAACGACCGAATATCTTCTCAGCCGCTTTGCTACAATGAGCCAGTTCAAATAGGTTCCAATTGCAAGTCCGATTGCCGTCCACGCCGCATCTGCCGTTCCTGTCAGATAAGCAACTCCCGGCAGCCCCATCAAGAGCCAGCTGCTCATATCCGATGCTTCTGCACTCATTGCTGTCACAATCGGACCTAATTGTCTGCCCCCGAGATAATAATCTCCGGTGGAACTGTTTTTCTTCATAAAATAAATTCCAATTGCGACCATCCCTACAAGATAGCATACAATAATCGCAGAAATTCCCCACACATTACTATTCATATTTATTCCTCACTTTTCCTTATTTCTTCTAAGCCCGCTTCTTTGACGTGGTAGCGTCCTAAAGTGTTCTTTTCATAGAATCATACCATGAATGTATATGCTTTTGCAAGATTAAATAAGAGTTCCTGCAATTTTCATCTATTCTGCATCAAAAAAAGGCCCTTACAGACCTTTTTTTGTATTTTTGTTTCTTAAGTTTGTGCAAAAATTATTTGATTATTATATTACTCTAATCTATCCCATTTATCTGCCAGATTTTGAATCTGAGATTCGAATTTCGCTTTTTCTTTGTTTGCCAATCCTTCATTCTTATATACAATATCAAGCAATCGCTTCGCTGCTGCCAGCAATCTTTCAAAGGCTGCATCAGCCCTCTTCTGTGAAGCTTTCTTTGCTTTTATCGGAATTCTTACTCCTTCCTTCTCAATCTCACCTGTTGCAAGATCAACACAACCCTGCGGGTATGGTGCAAATGCCGGGTAGCCAAATTTTTCTTCTACTGTCTGGGCAAATTCTTCAGTAACCGTATCTTCCCCATGTACCACAAATACATGCTGTAGCGGAGTTTGGAATCCTTCAATCCATTTTAACAACCCATTCATATCTGCATGCCCACTGACTCCATGCAGACTTTCAATATGTGCACGCACCTCGATTGGTTCTCCGAAAAGCTTTACATTTTTTTCGCCTTCGATCAATCTGCGTCCTAATGTTCCGACTGCCTGATATCCGACAAACAAAATGGTACACTCTTCACGCCATAGATTATGTTTCAAATGATGACGGATACGTCCTGCATCGCACATTCCAGAAGCTGAAATAATCACCTTTGGTTTTTCGATAAAATTTATCATCTTAGAATCATCACTTGTTGTCATAATCTTTAGTCCCGGAAATACCAACGGGTTAATCCCTGCATTCACAAGCTTCATGGCATCCTCATCGAAACATTCCATTTTATTCTTCGAAAATACTTTCGTTGCCTCAATTGCCAGAGGGCTATCCAGATACACTTCAAAATTCGCATATTCCGGAAGCATATTTTTTTCTTTGATCTCACGGATAAAATATAACAGCTCCTGCGTTCTTCCAACCGCAAAAGAAGGAATAACTACATTTCCACCCCGGTCAAAGGTTTCTTTTAAAATCTGAGTAAAATCTCCCACGTAATCTATCTTTTCCGTACTGTGCACCCGATTGCCATACGTGGATTCAACAACTACATAATCTGCTGTATCAGTATATGTTGGGTCTTTGATAATCGGCTGGTCCAGATTACCCACATCGCCGGAAAATACAATCTTCTTGCTCACATCCCCTTCTGTAAGCCACACCTCAATACTTGCAGAGCCAAGCAGATGCCCTACATCTGTAAATCGAATCTCAACTCCGTCACAAATCCGAATATGCTGTCCATATTCACATGGAACTAATAAATCAATTGCATTGATCGCATCTTCCATTGTGTATATCGGCTCGTATACCGGTTTACCTGCACGTCTTCCCTTACGATTGCGCCATTCTGCTTCGAATTCCTGAATATGTGCACTATCACGAAGCATAATGTTACATAAGTCAGCTGTCGCATAAGTTGCAAATATCTGTCCTTTAAATCCATTCTTCACAAGTTTTGGAAGCATACCTGAATGGTCAATATGTGCGTGTGTCAGCAACACATAATCCACTTCATTCTCCGGAATCGGTAAACCAGGGTTTTCATATAAATCGGGTCCCTGTTCCATACCACAGTCAACCAGTATATTCTTTCCTGCCACCTGCAAGAAATGACAACTACCAGTAACCTCATGTGCAGCACCTATAAACGTCAATTTCATACTATTCACCGACCTTTTTATTTTATTGTATCACCGGAAAACAAAGTGGTAAAGTTAAACATTTCCTGTTTTTATATATTTTTCGCTATATATTTTCTTACTTTTTATTATTGATATCGAACAATTTCTCTTCTTAGACGAAGCATGATTTTTTTCTCCAATCTTGAAATATAAGATTGTGAAATTCCAAGAAAATCTGCAACTTCCTTTTGTGTTTTTTCCTCCCCGGACGGATTGTCCAGCCCATATCTCATCCGGATGATCATCCGTTCTCTGTTTGATAATTTGCTAATTGCATGGATTAACAACTTTCTTTCCGCTTCATTTTCCAAATCTTTATAAATTGTATCTTCTTCTGTTCCTAATATATCGGACAACAGCAACTCGTTTCCATCCCAGTCTACATTCAATGGCTCATCAATTGACACTTCCAGTTTTGTTTTATTATTTCTCCTAAGATACATCAAAATTTCATTTTCAATACAGCGTGACGCATACGTCGCCAGCTTAATTTTCTTTGTTGGATTAAATGTGTTGATTGCTTTAATCAACCCGATTGTTCCAATGGAGATCAGATCTTCCACCCCAACCCCTGTATTATCAAATTTCTTTGCAATATAAACAACGAGACGCAGATTATGTTCTATCAGACTCTTTTTTGCTTTCTCCTGCTCATTTGTCTCAAGTGCTTCTATCATTTTTTGTTCTTCGTTTGCATCTAATGGTGCCGGAAGTACATCCGTTCCACCTATGTAATGAATTTCTTTTCTCGGATGAAAAAATATATTTTGAAAATTAGATATTACATTTATCTTAAACTGTTGTGTATTTATTGTCTCTGCAACCATATTTAGCTCCTCCTATACTCTGCGCATTTACAATCATCTGATAGTCTGTTTCTTGCATAACGCCAATACCAATCTGCGGCATCTGTATTTCTATTACTGATTTTTGTCTGATTTCCATTTTATCCATTGTTATAACCGGCAATAAATGTGTTCCTTGAATGGTCTGACATGAAATAAAATGCAGTTTCTTTTGCATCCATTTTTCTTCATTCTCTTTAGAAAGTGAATACTCCATTAATTCTTCAACCATTTTTGCCCCATATATTTTTTCTGCCATTTTCTTTGAAATAATATGAACCGGTTTTTGTCCTACCGGATCTTGAAGCATATTTCCTGTGTCAATCATTGCACGAATATCCCATTTTTTTGTTTCATCGTATAAGACAACCCGACAGCACCGCTTTTGAAGATTTCCCGCTCTTGTAAGCAAATTCCAGCTCATTTTTAAAATAAAGAATCCCACCAACGCACCACCATATACCACACTTGCAATTCCAAGGTATGGTCGGAACAGTTGCATGATTCCTCCTAGGCATATTGCCGTAAAATACAATAGCAACAGGCCCTCGAACAACTGCAATACATTTGAAATTTTTACTCCTGCCCAGATCATAATGACCGGGATAATACAATAATTGCAAAAACACTTAACCGCTTCCGGCATTCTTATTGCAATAACCACACAGGAAAATACAGCGGAAATAATTCCTGCTGTAAATGTTCTTATCGTAAATGACTTTTTACCAAACACACTACGCACAAACAATAGTAAAATGGAATCCATCATAAAATTTTCTAAAAAAAATAAATCTATGTATAATTCATAGTACATATCCCCTCCTCATTTCCTACAAGCTCATTATAGAAACTACTCCTCTCAGATTTTGTCAAAATCTGGCATCCGCTATCAAAGAATCTTCGACAATTTTCTAACATTTAATAGGATTTTTATTGATTTTATCCCCATATTATGTATAATTAGAAAAGAATATAGTATCGTCTAATCTTAGATGGACGTACAGTATTACTACAAAGAAAGAGGTATATGTAAGATGGCAAAAATTGATTTAACTAAATACGGCATTACAGGAACTACTGAGGTTGTTTACAATCCTTCATATGAAATGTTATTTGAAGAAGAGACAAAACCTGAGTTAGAAGGCTTTGAAGTTGGTCAGGAAAGTGAACTTGGTGCAGTGAACGTTATGACTGGTGTATATACAGGTCGTTCACCTAAAGACAAATTCATCGTTATGGATGAGAATTCTAAAGATACTGTATGGTGGACATCTGACGAATATAAAAATGATAACCACCCAGCTACAGAAGAGTCTTGGAAAGCTGTAAAAGATATCGCAATCAAAGAGCTTTCTAATAAGAGACTTTTTGTTGTCGATGCATTCTGCGGAGCTAACAAGGATACTCGTATGGCTATCCGTTTCATCGTTGAAGTTGCATGGCAGGCACACTTTGTAACAAACATGTTCATCCAGCCTACAGAGGAAGAACTCGAGAACTTTGAGCCAGATTTCGTTGTTTACAACGCTTCTAAAGCAAAAGTAGAGAACTACAAAGAATTAGGACTGAACTCTGAGACAGCTGTTATGTTCAATATCACAAGCAAAGAACAGGTTATCGTTAACACATGGTATGGCGGAGAGATGAAGAAAGGTATGTTCTCTATGATGAACTACTTCCTTCCATTAAAAGGAATCGCTTCTATGCACTGTTCTGCAAACACAGATATGAACGGAGAAAACACAGCAATCTTCTTCGGTCTTTCAGGAACAGGTAAAACAACACTTTCTACAGATCCTAAACGTCTCCTGATCGGTGATGACGAGCATGGTTGGGATGATAATGGTGTATTCAACTTTGAGGGTGGATGCTACGCAAAAGTTATCAACCTTGACAAAGAATCTGAGCCAGATATCTACAATGCAATCGTTCGTGACGCTCTTCTTGAGAACGTTACACTGGATGAGAACGGAAAGATTGATTTTAATGATAAGAGCGTAACAGAAAACACACGTGTTTCTTACCCTATCAACCACATTAAAAATATTGTACGTCCAGTTTCTTCTGCACCAGCAGCTAAAAATGTTATCTTCTTATCAGCAGATGCATTTGGAGTACTTCCTCCAGTATCTATCCTTACAGAAGATCAGACACAGTACTACTTCTTGTCTGGATTTACAGCAAAACTTGCTGGAACAGAGCGTGGAATCACAGAGCCAACACCTACATTCTCAGCTTGCTTCGGACAGGCATTCCTTGAACTGCACCCAACAAAATATGCAGAAGAGCTTGTTAAGAAGATGGAGAAGAGTGGAGCTAAAGCTTACCTCGTAAATACAGGATGGAATGGAACAGGAAAACGTATCTCTATCAAAGATACACGTGGTATCATCGATGCTATCCTGAACGGAGCAATCAACAACGCTCCTACAAAGACAATCCCATACTTCAACTTTGAAGTTCCTACAGAACTCGAGGGTGTTGACACAGGTATCCTTGATCCTCGTGACACATACGCTGATGCTTCTGAATGGGAAGAAAAAGCAAAAGATCTTGCACAGAGATTTATCAAAAACTTCGCTAAATACGAAGGAAATGAAGCTGGTAAAGCACTTGTTTCTGCAGGTCCACAGCTGTAAGATTTTAGTTGATAATTTAAAAGAGTGTGTGAAAACCAGTTTTTCACACACTCTTTTTATATATTAGGAAAGTGCTTTCCTAATATATAAAAATCGCTCCTCTAAGGATGCGCACTGCGACGTACAATGTAGGTGTCGCAAGCGACCGCCGCAGGCGCAAGAATGTGCAAAGCACATTCTTTGTTCTATGCATGGCAACTAAAAAAGAAGAGCATCTATATTCGATACTCTTCTTTCGTGTTACTTATTCTCTATCTATTTATTTCTTAAAGAAATCCGGAATCTTAATAGACTGCTCTTTTACCCCGCTTGTAACAGGTCTTGACTGCTGCATAGATGGTGCTGTACCACCCACTGGTCTTGCTGTTGTTCTTCCATCATATGAAGGTACTGTTCTGTTTGCTCCATCTCCTGAAGGAAGGATAGATCCAACTTTCTGCTGTCCTTCTAATCTTGCTTTCAATTTTGATGAGCTTCCACCTACATTATGTAAACCAGTTGCAATAACTGTGATTGTAGCTTCATCAGATCTTGAATCATCATAAGTAGCACCAAAGATAATGTTTGCATTCTCTCCGGCAAGCTCCTGAACATACTCTGCTGCATCAGATGCATCCATAAGTGTAATATCACCAGATACATTGATAATAACGTGAGATGCACCCTGAATTGTTGTCTCAAGCAATGGACTTGCAACAGCCTGTTTTACTGCCTCAAGAGCCTTGTCATCTCCACGTCCCTCACCGATACCGATGTGAGCAATACCTTTGTCTTTCATAACTGTCTGTACATCAGCAAAGTCAAGGTTGATAAGTGATGGTACGTTAATCAAATCTGTGATTCCCTGAATACCCTGCTGTAATACTTCATCTGCCTTCTTCAGTGCTTCCGGCATTGTAGTTCTTCTATCTACTACTTCCAACAGTTTATCATTTGGAATTACGATTAATGTGTCAACATTCTCTTTCAATTTGTCAATTCCTGCCAATGCATTCTGCATACGTGTTCTTGACTCGAAACGGAAAGGCTTTGTAACAACACCAACTGTCAATGCACCCTGTTCTTTTGCAATACGTGCAACTACAGGTGTTGCTCCTGTTCCAGTACCGCCACCCATTCCACAAGTAACGAATACCATGTCAGCACCTTTCAATGCTGCTGAAATCTCTTCTGCACTTTCTTCTGCTGCTTTCTCTCCAACTTCCGGCTGAGCTCCTGCTCCAAGACCTTTTGTCAGTTTCTCACCAATCTGCATCAATGTTGGTGCTTTACATAACTGAAGTGCCTGTTTATCTGTATTAATTGCAATAAATTCTACACCTGCGATCTGTTCATCGATCATTCGGTTAACGGCATTGTTACCGCCTCCACCAACGCCAATAACAATTATCTTTGCAGCTGCCTCTGATTCATTAGTTTTAATTTCTAACAAGAGTAGTTCCTCCTTTGTCGTCTTATTAATCTTTATTATTATACATCCCATTTGAAATTGAACGCTATAATCCAATAATTATATAATATATTTTTTTCAGTAAATAATCAATAGATTTTTTTGTATTTTATGTTTTTTTTGCTCAACATCGCAAATTTCATTTTTTATTGTGTGTCCGGCACAAACCGGATTGATGTATCTGAGGTCTGATAACTCTCCAAATGCAATTCTCCCGACTGATTTTCATACTGATCAGACAATTTTTGCAATATCGGCGAAATCTGTGGAATCTTATCCTCATAGGAACCACTTCCCAGAGAAACTCTTACGTTGCCAAAAACAACTGTAAGTTCACTTCCTGAACATATGATTTTATCTGCTGTCAGTTCATTCTCTTGTAACAGTGCTATAAGTTCTGAAAGTTGCTTAAACACATCTTTATCATCCACCGGTATTTTCTTTCCAAGTTTCACCTTGCTTTCTTCAATCTGTATTCCCTCGATCATAGCAGTTCCTTCGATCAGTTCCTCGCTTTTTAATGAAGCGATTCCATCCTTATCAAAATACAGATAACCACTTCCAAGATCAATCCTTCCTGTCATCGTCTTTTCTGTCACCGCCACATTAATCTTCCTCGGTGAAATAAGGCTTACTTTTACCTTCTCAACAGATGGTAATTGTGTGCAGTTTTCCCTGTTAAAATACCACAAATCATACAATGTATTTCCTGAATACGGATTTTGCTTTACCCACTCTTCTACTTCCTGCTGGGTTGTGTAAACATTTCCCGTCACCCGGATCTGCTTTAATTGGAAGATCAAGGTCTCCAGATAAACAAGGCCTGCACAAATAATGATAATTATAAATAAATACAAAAATACTTTTCCACTTACATTTCTTCTGTTCTTTTTATGCTTCTTTGATTGTTTTTTATTGTTTTTATTATTTTGTGAACGTATCTCACGATCATGCAGATCCTCAGAACCAGCAAGGTATATAATATCGTCACGCGAATAATGCTTCGCTGTAGTCCGGCTTCTCCCTCTGTCTGTCTTTCTGTTTCGCTGCTGTGTCATCGACAGCCGCCTCCTTCGTTTTCATTTGATACTGCCAGTCACAGTAATCATGTCTATTGCTATCTTACCAGATTTGATACACTCAACACAAGACCCATTTCCAGTAATAGAAATAAAACTGATGTACCTCCATAACTGATAAAGGGAAGCGTGATTCCCGTATTTGGAATGCTGTTGGTCACAACCGCAATATTTAAGATTACCTGTATCATCATATGTGCCATCGCTCCGGTAACGATTAATGCTCCAAGCAAATCTTTTGCATTTATCGCAATAATAAAAAAGCGCCAGATTAAAATGAGAAATAAAATAATAATCATGCCAGCTCCAAATAACCCCAGCTCTTCACATATAATCGAAAATATCATGTCATTTTGTGCTTCCGGCAAGAATCCAAGTTTTTGAACGCTTTGACCAATTCCTCTTCCAAACAACCCGCCTGAACCAATCGCATAAAGTCCTTGTAATGTCTGATATCCTTTTTCATATTGCTCCGGATTTCTCCATATTGCCAGCCTTTCCAGACGATAACTTTCCAATGCCAGAAATATTGCCATAAATCCGATTCCAAGAATCCCCATCCAAATAAACTGTATATACTTTGGACTTGCAACAAAAATAAGTACTACGCCAATACCTAATATAATAATCGCTGTACTTAAATTACTTGCTCCTACCAATGCTGTAACCGGAAGTACCGGAAGCATCAAACACAGCATTGAACGCCAATTATCTACACACTTCTTTTGTCCTGAGATCAGACATGCCAGAAATAAAATAATCGCTACCTTCGAAAATTCCGATGGTTGAAAAGAAAGCGGGCCCAAAGAAAGCCATCTTTTGGACCCGTTATATTCTTCTCCCACAAGCATCACTAATACTGACAATATAATTGATACCAGATATCCCAGATTTGCAAATGGAATCCACTTATGATAATCAATCTTTGCTACAATTAACATTCCAATCACACCTAAGACTGTAGCAGCACCTTGTTTTTTCACATAATAATATGCATCTTGAAACTTATTCTGTCCGTTATAAGCACTCGTACTGTATAACAATACAAGCCCTGCTCCAATCAACATGACCAAAACGATCAACAGCACATAATCTAGATTCGCTCTCTTCTCCGGGCGTTTCAAGGAACTTCACTCCTTATAATTCATTTACCAGCTCTTTGAATTTATCGCCTCGTTCTTCATAACATTTAAACATTCCCCAGCTTGCACATGCCGGTGATAAGAGAACCGCATCTCCCGGCTCTGCATATTTCACGCATGTTGCCACCGCTTCTTCAAATGTATCTACAAGAATTGTATCTGTAAAGCCTAATTTCTTTGCTGTTGCATCAATCTTTTCTCTTGTTGCACCAAGTAATACAAGCTTTTTCACTTTTCCGTCAAAAGCATTGATCCACTCATCGTACGACGAGTCTTTGTCATATCCGCCCCCGATCAGAAGCGTTGGACGATTCATTGCCTGAATTCCTTTGATTGCTGCATCCGGGTTTGTTCCTTTGGAATCATTATAATAAGCTACACCATTTTTCTCTGCTACAAACTCAATTCGATGAGCTACACCTTTGAAAGACTTAATCACCTCTCGAACCAGGTCCACAGGCACACCATATGCGATTGCCATCGCAGCTGCTGCCATAATATTTTCATAATTATGTGTTCCCAGAAGCTGAAGTTCCTTCACATTACAGATTGTTACTGCAACATCTGTATCATAACTATATACAATATCACCCTCATCAAGATAAATACCTCTATCTAATATACGCTGACTACTGAAATATAGAACCTTCGCTTTAATCTCTTCCCCGAATTTTCTTGTCACTTCATCCTCATAATTCAATACACACACATCATCTGCTGTCTGGTTTCTGCAAATGTTCTTCTTTGCTTCAATATAAGCTTCCATTGTATGATGACGATTTAAATGATCCGGAGTAATATTCAATATTGCGCTGACCTTCGGACGAAATGTATGTATTGTTTCCAGCTGAAAACTACTCATCTCTGCTACTGCCACAGAATCCTCTGTCATATCCAGCGCTACTTCTGTATATGGATTTCCAATATTTCCTACTACATATACATGTTCCTGATATTTCTTCATAATCTCCCCAAGTAATGTAGTTGTAGTTGTCTTTCCATTTGTTCCTGTGATTGCAAGAACCTCACCTTTTCCATATACATAAGCAAGTTCAATCTCGCCCCATATTGGAATACCCATTTCTCGCATCTGGTTCACAACTTCAAGATCTGTCGGCACTCCCGGACTCATCACAGTAAGCACAAGGCTTTCCATCACCTCTTTGGAGAGTTCCCCTAATATAACCTTTACATCGCCGGACAAAGTTACTCCGTGCTCTTCATCATGTAAAATATTTTCTTTAATTGTTTCTGCATCAAGCTTCTCATTTCCATCATATAAAATTACATCAGCTCCTTCTCTCAAAAGCAGACGACTTGCTGCTATCCCACTGATTCCAGAACCAAATACCAATACATTTTTATCTCTTATGTCCATCTTTATACCCCCATAAGTGCAATCAAACATAATATTGCTGTAATAATAGAAAATACAGCAACAACTCTTGTCTCTGACCATCCGCACAATTCAAAATGATGATGTATCGGAGCCATTTTAAAAATTCGTTTTCCACCTGTCTTTTTAAAATATGTGACCTGAATAATGACAGAAGCCACTTCCACCAGATAGATTAAACCAACAATAATAATAAACAACGGCATCTGCATCATATATGCAGCACCTGCCACGAATCCTCCCAATGCAAGCGAACCTGTATCTCCCATAAATACGCTTGCCGGATATACGTTAAACAATAAAAATCCAAGTAAAGCACCTACTACCGCACAAGTAATCGGTTCAATTCCACTCTTTGTTCCAACTGCAACAACTGTAAAAAATGTTGCAACTAATACAGTTACACTAGATGCTAATCCATCCAGCCCATCTGTAAAGTTTGTTCCGTTTACAGTTCCGATTACCGCAATAAATAAAAGCGGAACTGCAAGCCATCCAATATCCAGATATTTTCCACCTGAAAATGGAATCAGCATTGTAAGTGGAATCTTCGCAATCCTTACTACATAATAAGCAAATATCGCTGTCACTACAATCTGCAATGCCATCTTCTGCTTCGGAAATAATCCATCTGAACGTTTCATAACCACTTTTAAATAATCATCAAGAAAACCAATCAGACCGAAGCCAACTGTCAAAAACAATACCGGAATAATCTTCGGATAATCTTTTACATAGAACAGTGAAGTGATCACTACACTTCCTAATATCATAACGCCACCCATCGTCGGCGTTCCTGCTTTTTTCAAATGCGACTGAACTCCGTCAACACGTTCTGTCTGCCCCATCTTTAATCTTCGCAAAAACGGGATTACAAATGGTCCCATAATCACACTTAATGCGAATGATATTAACACTGGAATTACTACATGATTTGCCATACTCACACCTCTTCATCTCTTTGGTTCAGCGAGAAGTTTTTCTTTTGTAACTCTCGCTATATCTTATACAGTATAACTCATAGTCTGTGGATTTTCAACCTCACCAGAATATGGACGACATTTTATTTTTCCTGTTTTTCCAAATACGGAAGAACATTATCATAAATATCTCTTAGTACCGGAGCTGCAATTGTACCTCCATAATAGATTCCCTTTGGATCATATATGATCACCATTCCAATCACTTTCGGATCATTTGCCGGGGCAAATCCGACAAATGAAGAAATATATTTATTTGCACTTCGCGGAAGCGTCTGTGAAGTCGCAGTCTTTCCTCCTATACGATATCCTTCCAAATATGCATTATGTCCGGACCCCTCTGAAACAACACTTTCCAGCAGCATTTTCATAGTTTCTGAAGTTTCTTTTGATACGATTTCCTTTTGCTTTTGATATGTCAGTGTTTTTATTTCCTTTCCATCTGAATTATAAACTTTCTTTCCAAAATGAGGCGTAATACGGGTTCCACCATTTATAATTGAACTTATTGTTGTAAGTAGTTGTATCGGTGTGATTTGAAATGATTGTCCGAATGTCATCGTCGCCAGTTCTACTAATCCAATATCTTCTTTTTTATGCATGATCGTTCCTGCTTCTCCCGGCAAATCTACATTTGTCAACTTTAACAGCCCAAACTTTTGAAAATAATCATAAAATTTATCAGCACCTAATCGCAAACCTATTTCCATAAATACCGGATTACATGAATTTTGAATTCCTTGTGTAAATGTTTCCAGACCATGTCCTCCCACTTTGTGGCATCTGATTTTTCTATCCTCTACTATTTTGTACCCCGGACACGAAAAGGTATCATTTACTGTTACAACACCTTCTTCCAGACATGCTGCTGAAGTAATTACCTTAAAAGTTGAGCCAGGCTCATAGGTATCATTAATACACCGATTTCTCCACATCTGATTTAATAAATCTTGCTTTTTTTCATCTGTAAGCTCACTTGTATCAATCTTTGAAGACAATGTGAACGGGTCATTCAAATTAAATTTCGGAACATTTGCCATCGCATAAATCTCTCCATTTTGAGGATCCATCAAAATAATTGCCACCGCATCAGCTTCTTTTTCTTCCATTACTCTCTTTGCCGCCTGCTCACAGTAGGATTGTATATTATAATCCATCGTAATCTCTAATGTATTTCCCGGTTTCGGCTCCATACGGTCTTCTGCCACTCCTTCCAATTCTATTCCCCTTGCATCTGTCATTGTAAGAATTGTCCCATTAACTCCTTTTAGATATTCTTCATATTTCACTTCAAGTCCGATAATCCCCTGATTATCACCGCCTGTGAACCCCAGTACTTGCGATGCCAGTTCTCCATATGGATAATAACGTTTAAAATCCTCATCCACTTTCACTCCGTCTAAATCCAGATTGCGTATTCTGTCTCCAACCTCTTTTTCTACATTTGTTTTTATTTTTTCCATAGAAGAAATTTTCTCTACTCTCTTCCGTACATATGCTTCTTCCAGCCCCAACTCTTTTGAAAGCATTTGTATTGTCTGTTCCTTATTTTTTATCTGATTATGTATCACCGATATTGTACAAACTGTTTTATTTGTTGCAAGAACCACCCCGTTCCGGTCTAAAATCTCTCCTCTGGCCGCTTTGATCTTACGTTCTCTTTCATGTAATTCTTTTGCTCTTTTCTGATAATATTCTGCATCAAATATCATCAAAAAAATCATTCGTCCAAGCAATGCTATGATCATAATAACAGCAGCGAAAAAAACAATCATTATTTTTTTCTTATTATAAGTGCGATTTTTCATAAAAAACCTTACAAAAGACAGTTTATATAAAATATTATGTCTTCTGTAAGGTTATGCTTCTTCGTTCACATCTCATGAACGAATCTATTTTATTCTGTATAATAGTCCGAAGTCCAGTCTGTGAAATCCGGTGTATATGTATCATCTACATATGCCCCATCCCAATTGCTATAGGTGTCTGTATATGATGCATCATAATCTGTATAATCATAATCCCCTGTTTCCTCATTGCTATTTGATGTATCCGATGAATCCTCTGTTTCCTGTACCGCAGCAGGATCATATCCTTCCACAGTGGTAACGTTTAAATACGGAAATGCTTGTGACATGATTTTTTTTGCCAGCCCAAGCACAAGTGAACTGTCATCCTGTGCCGCAGTATTTGGCTCATCGATTACCACATACACTACTACTTCCGGATTATCGAGTGGGGCACATCCGATAAAGGATAATACATACTTTCCATTATTACGCGGAAGCTTCTCCGCTGTACCTGTCTTTGCCCCAATATTGTATCCTTCCACTGCTGCTGTTTTACCTGTACCATAATCCATAACAGCTTTCAAATACGTCTTTACCTGTTCTGACGTTTGCTCTGAAATAGTTTTTCGAAGCAAAACCGGATTCTTTGTTTCTATAACTTTTCCATTTTCATCCTGGATTTGTTTTACAATATGTGGCTCATAGTAATTACCGCCATTTACCAGAGATGAGAATGCTGTTATCACCTGCGTCATTGTAACATTAAAACTCTGTCCAAATGAACTGGTCGCAAGATCCGTATCCCCCATTGTATCTTTGGTAAATAATAATCCTGCTGTCGAAGCTTCTCCCGGAAGATCAATTCCGGTATATTCCCCAAACCCGAAAATATGCTGATATCGAATAAAGTCTTCAACACCTATCGATTCGGCAATTTCCATCAGTGCAACGTTACAGGAATTTGCTATAGAATCCGCAACTGTCTCTGTTCCATGTCCTGAAGTAAGATGACATCGGATATCCCAGTCTCCCACATGCAGATATCCTCCACACACATAGGTTTCATCCCCTTTGATTGCTCCTGTATCCAGACCTGTTGCCACTGTAAATGGTTTGATCGTCGAGCCTGGTTCAAATGCATCACTAACGCAAAAATTACGCCACAATTCATTCATTGCCTCAAACTGCTCATCCTCTGTTTTTGCATTCCAGTCTTCCGTCGAATAAATAGCAGACAAATCTCTTGGCTTGTTTAAATCAAAATTAGGATAAGAAGCCTCTGCAAGAATTTCTCCGGTATTTGGATTCATGATCATCACTGCTGTATTCTTACTTCCCAGCTCATCTTCCCGTTCTTCACCGGTATGTTCTTCATTAAATTCTTTAATACACTGCTCTACAATGCTCTGTAATGTCACATCAATCGTCGAAACAACCGTGTTTCCATTTTTTGCATCTTTTACAGTTCTCTCTAATGATGCATTATCAGAAAAATAGCCATACTCTCTTCCATTCAATCCATTTAAAACATCATTATATGCACTTTCAATCCCCAGTGCTCCAATATTATCTACTGTAGCAAATCCAATCACATCACTCGCCAATGTAGCATATGGATAATTACGCTTATAATCATCCTCAAGCCAGATTCCTTTTACATTTGGATAGTTTTCTGTATCTTCCTCAATTGCCCTAAATTTCTGTGCTTTTTCATAAGTTACATTTTCTGCAAGTATCTGGTATCTGCTATCCGGGTTATCAGAAATGATTTGATCTACATCCCCTTCATTTATCCCAAAACAATCCGACAATACTTTCTTTGTAGGATTGATGTATTCTTCTTTGGAAGTCATAACATAAACATCGAGTATTACATTATATACTCTCTCGCTTGTCGCAATCTTAGTTCCGTTTCGATCGACAATATCTCCTCGTTTATATGGAATTACCCTGCTGTCATATGTCTGCTGATCCAAAACAATTTTTGTAAATTTGCTTCCTTTGGAAGCATTGATATATGTAATTTTTGCTATAAGAACAACAAAAGCCAGTATAACTGCCATAAATAGCATTACCAGCTTCTTTTGCATTCTTTTTGGAAATTTTCTTGTTAAAAATTGATAATTGTTTTTTTTATTCTTTTTGACTGCCATCTTCTTACCTTATTCTGACACATCTTTTGATTTTGCTAATACACCATCTTTTGGTATATCACTATACTGCGCTACACTGTCACTCTCTGGACCTGTATATTCCACCACGCTCCCCTGGGCTGCATATACCATTCCAAATTCGTTGATTGCTTTATCGCGAACCTCTTCCAGATTCACAGCATCTTCTGCACTTCGGTAAGCTGTATCATTTTCTTCTGTCAGATTTGAAAGTTCTTCTTGTAATGCCGTAATATTTTCCGAACGACTTACAACCTCTGCCTGCAACTGCAAAAACATAACACTGATACATACTGCAAAAATTGCTGCTCCTGTCAGAAAGACAGCATATACAGGACTTATACTCTGTGCACGTTTTCGATTTTTACGCACCTGACGACTAGCTTTCGCACTCTGCTTTTTCGGCTTTTCTATCTGCTTTGGCACTGTTTCCGGCTGCAAAGCTGCACTTCCATAGACATACATTCTTCTGTGCTGTCCAGCATAATATTCTGCTTTACTATACGTCTTCATACGTCCTATATCTGCCATTGCTTTTTGCCTTTCTCTTTCACCAGGCTCTCCCCTCCTGATGAAATTCTATTTGATATACTCCCTTTATTTTGCTAACAGCGTTCAAAAATACGTAACTTTGCACTTTTAGAACGGCTGTTATACTCTAATTCTTCTTCACTTGGAAGAATTGGTTTCCTTGTAATGACCTTTCCTTTTGAAACATTTCCACATACACATACCGGAAAATGCGATGGACATATGCAAGGATTTTCATTTTTTCGAAATGCACTTTTCACAATTCTGTCTTCCAAAGAATGAAATGTGATAATGCATATTCTCCCACCAGGATTAAGCATCTCGATCATATCATCAAGCGATTCCCTTAAAACATCCAATTCTCTGTTCAACTCAATACGAATTGCCTGAAATGTTCTCTTTGATGGGTGTCCTGCTGTCTTTTGAAATTTCATTGGGATTGCATGACGAATAATCTCGTTAAGCTGTCCCGTTGTCTCAATCGGTGCTTTTTGACGCTCTATTACGATATGTTTTGCAATATTTTTCGCAAACTTGTCCTCTCCATAGTCACGAATCACCCTGAAAAGATCTGCTTCGCTATACGTATTCACGATTTCTCGTGCTGTCAGCTGCTGTCTTTGATCCATTCGCATATCTAACGGAGCATCTACTCGATAAGAAAATCCTCTTTCTGCAGTATCCAGCTGATATGACGATACTCCCAGATCGATCACAATACCATCAACTTTATCTACACCAATTTCATGAAGCCGTGACTTCATCTCACAATAATTGCTTCTTATTATTGTAACCTTCTCCCCAAAGTCACGTAATCTTTCGCTTGCAGCTTCTATTGCTGCTGCATCTTGATCTATACCTATAAATCTCCCCTGTTCGTTCAGACGACTGCAAACTTCAAATGCATGTCCACCTCCGCCTAACGTTCCGTCTACATAGATTCCGTCTGGTTTAATTGCCAGACCATCTACTGTTTCTTCAAGTAATACTGATTTGTGTTTAAATGCCATATCTTCCTCCATCTTTTCGCATTATATTACCAGCTCTTATGATTGCCGTTCGTCATAACCGTGCAAACACGCTCCTGACTCACTACTACTCATTATATCCTGATTCCAATTGCTTCCATTCGTTCTGCAATTGCATCCAAATCTTCTTCACTGACCATACTGCGTTCTTCCCAAAGTCCTTTATCCCAGATTTCTACACGATCTTGAACTCCCACAAGAACAACGTCCTTTTCAAGATGTGCTGCTTTTCTGAGTGACGGCGGTACTAAAACTCTCCCTTGTTTATCGAAACTGCCCTCTGAAGCACTTCCAAAGAAATATCTCTTGAATATTCTGGCATCCTTATTCATCCGTGGTAAGGTTTCCAGTTCTGCTACAAATTTGTTCCACTCATCTTGAGAGTACACAAATAAACAGCCTTCCAGTCCATTGCAGATTACAAAGCTATCGCCCAAATCTTCACGTAACTTGGCTGGTATAATCAATCGGCCTTTTTCATCTATGCTGTGATTAAACTCTCCTAGTAACATTAAGAACTCCTTTTTAGAATTTATGGGCTCCACTTTTCTCCCACTTTATTCCACAATTCACCACTTCCTACCACTTAGAACCATTGTAAACCACTTCCCACCCTTTTTCAACCCCTTATTTTGTGAAAAAAATTAGAACTAAAAAAATCCACTGGACCTTTTTGTCGTATACACGGCAATAAAAAAAGAGACAGAAAAGATTTTTTTCTTCTCTGTCTCTTCTTTACTTCTTATCTTACTGAGAAATTGTTGATAAATAACTGTTAATCGCATCATAATTAACTGAAGCAACTTCTCTTTCCTGCTTTGACTCATATGTATCATATGCAGAATATCCTAACCATCCGACTAATGCCAAGCCTGCCAGCGACAATACACAGGTTCTTACAACACCCATAACTCTCTGTTTGCGGATATTCTTTTTTCTATTTGCTTTTTCCTGTTTATATCGATCTACTTTCTCCTGACTCATATAAACCTTCCTTTCATCTATTAAATCGCAACGATGATACCACCATCATTTGCATACATAGAACTTATTCCGGCTGTATCCACGATGATGCTCTTCTTTACTTCCATCTTCTCTAATAATATTTTTTCAAAATCTTTTGCTCTCTGTTCACAATTACAATGTGAAATTGCCAGCACTTTTTCTCTTGCATTCTCTGTTTCCTGTTCAACATAATCTGCCATCTTAACTAATGCTTTCTTCATTCCACGAGCCTGCGCTTTCTGACAAATCGTACCTTCCGGTGTTGATCCCATAACCGGTTTTATGTTCAATGCGCCTGCAACCAGTGCTTTGATTCCTGTTAATCTTCCATTCTTACGAAGTGTATCCAGATTCTCCAGTACAAAATAAGTATGCTGCCCTTCTATATAAGCTTCTACTGTATCAATCACTGTCTGAAAATCCATTCCGGCCTCTTCGCACTCCTGAATCTTTAATGCAATCAATGTCTCACCTATGGATGCTGAACAAGAATTAAATACATAGATGTCTTTTTCTCCATACTCTTCAAAGTACAAATTTCTTCCTAACTGAGCACTGTTATAAGAACCACTGAGCTCTGCCGATAATGTAACTACATAAATATGATCTGCATCACAATTATACTTCGCCAGATATTGCTCCGGTGAAGGACAAGAAGACTTTGGACTTTCCGGACATTCAGCAACTTTCTTTAAAAAATCTGCCTGATCAAATGTCTCATCATCTATAATATGATATTCTCCAACCTGCATAGTCAATGCGGCTGATACGAACATTCCGCTCTGTTTCATCTCATCTGTCAGTTCTCCGCAACTGTCAACAATCACTCTATAACTCATTGTAGTTCCTCCCAAATCACACTGTGTGTGATAAATTTCTATCACATGTAGTTTTTAATACTACATTATAATATACCATACTTTTGAGTGATTGAAAAGAGCTTTTTCATTCCATTTTGGGAAACCCATCTTATTACGTTACTGTTCACAGTAACCTTATTGCTTCAATTTAATTTTACGAGATATTCCAAGTGCAATTCCCATCTCTGTCATAAGAAACAAAATCGACGTACCTCCATAACTGATAAACGGTAATGTAACTCCCGTTGTCGGCATCATATTGGTCACTACGGCAATATTTAAAATAACCTGAAGCGAAATGTGTGCAAAGATTCCACTTGCGATTAATGAGCCATAGAGATCCGGCGCATTCTTTGCAATAAACATCAAGCGATATAAAAGTAGTCCAAACAGTACGAGAACGACAATTACGCCGAACACGCCCAGCTCCTCGCATACAATTGTCAGAATCATATCATTTTGCACTTCAGGAATTACCCCCAGCTTTTGCGTACTATTTCCAAGACCTTTCCCAAAAAATCCACCGGATCCAATTGCATACAATCCCTGCATTACTTGAAATCCACCTTCATCTGCATGATTTTCCGGATCAAGCCAGGTGATTATTCGTCGCAAACGAAAGTTTTCACTACTTGAAATATTTGCCGAAAGATATGAAAGTCCAACCACAACAACTACAGCTCCTGCAGCAATCAGCTGCAAAAATGGTTTTATCTTAGGATGTGCAACAAAGATTAATATCCCGGTAATCCCCGCAACAATAATCGCTGTACTTAAGTTATCTGTCAGAACCATTACACCACCTGCTGCAACTGCTCCAACTGCACAAACTCGTTCAATCCCTTTCTTTGACTGAATCTTAGGACCCAGCCTGCAGATTTCATAAGGGATTAACAAAATAACTGCAATTTTGGCAATTTCTGATGGCTGTAATGTCATCTTGCCGGGAAGCTGAAGCCATCTTCTTGATCCATATGCTTCTACTCCAAGCGGTGTTTTTACCAGCAGCATCAAAAACAAGGAAATATAATAAATCTGCCAGGAAAAAGCACCATACACATGATAGTCTAGTTTTGATACAAACAACATAAACGCAAAACTAACCGCACTTATAATTGCCTGCTTTGAAAAATAGAACATATCATTTCCAAAATCCGCATTTGCACTATATGCACTTGTACTATAAAGCATCACCAGTCCAAAACACATTAAGAAAACCAGAATCATTAATAAATCATAGTCAAAATATTGCGGATTCTGAACAAATAATTTAGACCATTGAAAGCTTTTCTTATTTGGTCTTACAGTTCCATTCTCCATATCAACATCCCCTGTTTATCCAAATCATCTTGCTGCCATTTCCGGATGAACCGGTTTGCCATGTTCAAAATATCTGTCATACCATACAAGGAAAATATAAACTGTCCAGATTTTTCTGCTATTGTCTGTTTTTTCATTTTTATTCTTTCCATTCTTATGGTCATCTAACATTTTGATCAGAAGTTCTGTATTAAAGAATTTGTTTGCTGCTTCTGACTGAAACATCTCTTTTACTCGGTTATAATACTTATCCTCTTTTAGCCAAACACGCGTTGGAATTGGGAATCCCAGTTTTTTCTTCTCTGCTGTCTTACTGCGAATCACTTTTTCAGCTGCTCCTCGCAGTGCTACTTTGGTCTTTGGTGCACGTACTTTATAATCTAATGGCAATGTTTCTGCAAGCTCCAGTACTTTTTTATCCAAAAACGGAACACGGACCTCCAGAGAATTTGCCATTCCCATCTTATCACCTTTCATCAAAATATCATGAACCAACCAAAGATGCATATCAACATACTGCATTTTTGTCACCGGGTCTTTTCCCTGTACACGTTCATACAATGGTTTTGTCACTTTTTGAATCTGAGGTTCACAGCCCTTCTTTAAAATTTTATTTGCTTCACGTTCCGTAAAAATATTCGTTGCATTTGCAAAATAACGCTCTTCTAAGGTTTTTCCATGACGCATTAAAAAGCCTCTTCCCTTTGTTCCTCTAGGAAGGCAGTATTCTGCAAATTTGCCAAGCGCTCTTCGAATCGGCATTGGAATCTTATTAAAGCTCGTATGTTCCAATGGTTCACAATAAATATTATAACCGCCAAACAGCTCGTCTGACCCTTCTCCCGAAAGCACAACCTTTACTTTTTTCGAAGCTTCCTCACTCAAGAAATACAATGCAATTGCTGCCGGATCTGCTACCGGCTCATCCATATAATACTGAATATCAGATAATTTATCCCAATATTCTTCCGGACTGATTACTTTTGCATCGTTTTGCATATTAATACTTGCAGCAAATTCTTTTGCATCCTGGATCTCACTGTATTTTCCTTCATCAAAACCAACTGTGAATGTACGGTCAACCTGACCTAAATAGGTTAAATAACTGGAGTCTACACCACTCGAAAGATAGGAAGCAACTTCTACATCACTGATCTTATGCATCTCTACAGATTCTTTCATCACTGCTTCAATATCATCTACGATTTCTTCAAATGATTTTGTCGTATCTCCTGTAAAATTCGGTTCAAAATAACGTGTAATCTCCATCTTTTCATTTTCATAAGTAAAGTAATGTCCCGGCTGTAAGCAGAAAACACCTTTAAAAAATGTCTCATTTGTCGGAACAAACTGAAATGACAAGTAATTTCCAAGTGCATCTTCATTAAAAATCTTATCAAATTTCGGATGCTCCATAAAAGATTTAATTTCTGAACCAAACATCAATGTTCCATTCATCTGTGCATAATACATTGGTTTAATCCCAAAAATATCTCTTGCCCCAAATAGTTTTTTTGTTTTTGTATCCCAGATTACAAACGCATACATACCTCTCAGACGTTCTACCAGACTTTCTCCCCATTCTTCATAGCCATGTATTAATGTCTCGGAATCTGTATTCGATACAAATACATGTCCTGCTTCCACTAATTCTTTTCTCAGTTCCTGATAATTGTAGATTTCCCCATTAAATACAAGTACCTTACTTCTGTCTTCGTTATATAATGGCTGGTCGCCAACTTCAGAAAGGTCGATAATACTCAGACGTCGAAACCCCAGCGCCGCATCTTCATCCACATATTTCCCTTCGCTGTCCGGTCCTCTGTGAATAATCGTATTCATCATATTTTCCAGAACCTCTTCACGATTTTCAACCTCTCCTACAAATCCTGCAAATCCACACATATAGTCTTTGTCTCCTTTTGTTGTATCCTGTTTGCTCGTTGTTCTTATTATTTTTACATATAATTCGTTCCTTATTATAGCTTTTTTTCTATCTAAAAACAACTTTTTTCTTTTTATGCCCTTATCTTCATTTCTTTTCACAAAACTTTTCATGAAAAAGGATACATTTTCTCCATGCAATAGGAAATTGTCTGTTCCACACTCAACCCATTTTCTATCGGTCTTTGTATAATAACTAATTTTGTGCCTGTTTTTTGCGCTGCTTCAATCTTTTCATCAAAGCCACCTGCTTTTCCCGATTCTTTTGTCACCAGATATGCTGCTTCTGTATAATGAAGCAAAGCAATATTCATTTCTGTTGAAAATGGTCCCTGCATAGCGATTAAATGTCTGCCTTCAAATCCTAGTTTGGCCGCATCTGTCATAGAGTTTTTTGTTGAAAGCACACGCGCATAACATCTGTCTTGATAATCCTTAAGCTGAGTATATTTTTGAAGTTCTTTTCCACCTGTCGTAATTAATATGTTCCCTTTCGTCTCCTGCAAATAAGAAACTGCTTTATCGACATTCTCTGCCCAGACACAATTTTCATTTTCAAATGCTTCATTTTCCGCTTCTCTGACACAACGGATATATTTTATTTTTCCATTCTCGCATGCTTTCTGTATATTTTCTGTCACCACTCTTGCAAATGGATGGGTTGCATCGATCACAATATCTATCTTATATAGATTTAAAAATTCTTGAATTTCTTCACGATCCATTCTCCCTGCTATAATCTCAGCTTCGGACTGTTCTTCTGCACACACTTTTCCATACTCAGTTGCAACGCTGACATAAACCTTTGCCGGCAGTCTGCACACTGCTTTTGCGATTTGATTTCCTTCTGTTGTTCCGGAAAATATCAAAATCCTGCACATTTCCAATTCTTCTTTATCGTTCTTATCCACGCCAAAACCTGTTCTTTCTTAAAATAAAACTTCCATCTTTTTCTGTACAATAGCTACCGTCATACCATCCAATTTCAGTTTATCTAATATCATCCTTCCATCCGGGCAACAATATTTTGCAGCTCTCTCACATACATTATCCACACCGGTAACCGATGCCACAAATTCTGAACTACTACTAATACACTCTACTTTTTTCAGCTTTTCTGCCGAATATGTCAAAAATGGAATTTGATAGTTCTCCGACAGTTTTTTTATCGCCGGTTCTTCTTTCTTTAGATCAATACTTGCAAACGCTAAAATTTCAGCCAAATCTATTTGAACTTGTGCTAATGCTAACTGAAGTCCTTTTTCTAATTTTATATAAGATATGTTTTTTCTACACCCAAGACCTATAACATATGTTTTCGCAAGCAAATATAATCTGTTCGATTTTTGATTTTCTTCTTTTTTTTGAGTTGTCACAATAATTCCATATTCAAATTTATCCAATTCTCTTTCTGATTCACAACACACGACTTCTTTCGGCACTTTCCCTTTATAACCAAGTTCACTGTAAAATCCTATCTTTTTTTCTTCTAAAACAGCTGCCGAAATTTCTTTTGCCAGTTTTCTGTCTGTAATTTGCAGTCTGTTTTTCTTTGCAAACACATCTACTGCAAATTTCTTCTGTACATCTGTCGCTGTCGTAATAACCGGCATTGCACCCATACAGTTTTCTATCATATGCGCAAGCTCTATTCCCCCTCCGACATGACCAGATAGGACTGGTATGCAATACTGTGCTTTTTCATCCATCACCAATACTGCAGAATCTGAATATTTATCTTTCGCCCACGGAGCAATCAAACGCACTGCAATCCCTATTGCACCTATAAAAATAAAATCTTCTTTCCCCCATTTTTTCCCAATCCATAAAGACAAATATTCTGGCATGGGTTCTAAATCACACTCTACGGAAAAACGTTTTATCGTATATCCAATGCAATCATACTCTTGTTCTGTTAAATAGCTACACAGCTCTTTATTTTTTTGACTTCCTTTTTTTGTAAAACTTAATACGTTAATTTTCTTATTCATCTCTGTATATATTCTGAAAATCCTCCTTTTGCATACCATATGCAAAAGGAGGGTTTATTGTAATCATTCTATATTTTACTTACTTTATAAACATCGCATCCCCAAACGAGAAAAAGCGATATCTTTCTTTTACTGCTTCTTCATAAGCTGCCATCACATGTTCTTTTCCGGCAAGTGCAGACACTAACATAATCAATGTTGATTCTGGAAGATGGAAATTTGTGATCAGACAGTCTAACATTTTAAATTTATATCCCGGATAAATAAATATTTCTGTCCATCCACTGCATGGCTTCAAATGACCGGTTTCATCTGCTGCTGACTCAATCGTACGACAGCTTGTTGTTCCTACACAAATAACGCGCCCCGCTCCATCTTTGGCACGATTAATTTTTTCAGCTGCTTCTTCATCTACCTGATAAAATTCAGAATGCATATGATGTTCTGTGACATCTTCTACTTTTACCGGACGGAATGTTCCAAGCCCAACGTGTAAAGTCACACGTGCAATATCAACACCCTTTTCCTGAATTGCATCCAGAAGCTCTGCTGTGAAATGCAATCCTGCAGTCGGAGCTGCAGCAGACCCCTCGTTTTTTGCGTATACAGTATTATAACGATTACGATCCTGTAACTGATGTGTGATATATGGTGGCAGCGGCATCTCGCCAAGCTGATCCAGAACCTCTTCAAAAATTCCTTCATAATGGAATTTTATCAGTCGGTTTCCTTCCTCTACCACCTCGATAACTTCTCCAATCAGCAATCCGTTACCAAAGCTCACCTGTGCTCCGACTTTCATCTTTTTGCCAGGTTTTACAAGTGTCTCCCAAACGTCTTTTTCTTTACGTTTTAATAAGAGTACTTCTATCTTTGCTCCTGTACCAATCTTTTCACCAATCAGTCTCGCCGGAATTACCTTTGTATCATTAATCACGAGACAATCTCCCGGATTCAGATAATCAATAATTTCTTTAAATATATGATGCTCTGTCTTGCCTGTTTCTTTATCTAATATAAGCAGGCGAGAACTAGAACGATCCTCCAGAGGATCCTGAGCAATCAGTTCCTCTGGCAGATCATAATAAAAATCACTTGTTTTCAATGACTTGTCCCTTCTCTTTCTTATTTACGAAGTTCAATTCCCATTTCTTCCAATGCTTTTAAGATCTTGTTCATCGCTGTTGTAATATCAGCCTCTTCCAAAGTCTTATCTTTTGCACGGAACACAATTGAATATGCAACAGACTTAAATCCTTCTTTAATCTGAGCTCCCTCATACAGGTCAAACAAAGCAAAGCTTTCCAGATAATTTCCGCCTTTTTTTGCAATAATATCTTCAATCTGTCCAACCAGGATTTCTTTTGGTACTACCATACTCAAATCACGGGAAACCGCAGGATATTTTGCAATACCTGTATATTTTCTGTCAAATGTTGCATATTCCAGAACAACCGGCATATCAATCACTGCGACATATGCTCTTTCTCCGATTCCATAAATATCAGCAACATCCGGGTGAACTTCTCCCAAATATCCAACCACTTTTCCATCATACAAGATATTTGCCTGTCTTCCTGGATGCAGATAAGATTTTCCTGCATTTGGATCGTAGCTTTCGCGTCCCTTCATTCCAATCTTCTCAAAGAACTCTTCTACAACACCTTTCATATTGAAGAAATCTCCATCCCCATACATACCAAGAGTAAACTGCATTCTTTCATCCGGGAGTTCTGTAAGTGGAAGCTTTTCTGGAATATAAACATTTCCAAGCTCATACAGACGTACATTTTTATTTCTTCTGTTATAGTTTGTAGCAAGTGAAGTTAACATTCCATTAAGAGATGTTGTTCTCATAATGCTATAATCTTCACCAAGTGGATTCATAATCTCGATTGCCTGACGTAATGGTGAATCTGCCGGAAGTAATAATTTATCAAACACTTTCGGACTTTCAAATGAATATGACATTCCCTGGCTAAATCCACAGAATTCTGCAATATCTCTTGCGACCTGTTCTACTCTCAGTTTAAATGTCAGCTTACCTGTTGTTGCCTCTCCATTTGGAAGTGTTGTAGGAATGTTATCATATCCATAAAATCTTGCTACTTCTTCTGCAAGGTCTGCAAGACGGAATAAATCATGACGGAATGTAGGTGCGATCACTTCGTTTGTATCTGCATCATATTCCAAATCAATCTTCGTAAAATATGCCAGCATATCTTCTTTTGAAATGTCTGTTCCTAACATTCTGTTGATTTTATTTTCATCAAATGGTACACGAACAGGTTCTTTCTTCTTACTGTATACATCAACTGTTCCGCCTACAACTTCTCCTGCGCCCAGTTCTTCAATCAACTGACATGCACGGTCAATTGCCGCTTTTGCATTGTTTGGATCCAGTCCTTTTTCAAATTTTCCTGAAGCATCTGTACGAAGTCCGACTCTCTTGCTTGATTTACGAATATTTACTCCATCAAAACATGCCGCTTCGAAAAGCATTGTCTTTACATCATCTGTGATCATTGAGTTTTCTCCACCCATGATACCTGCAATACCTACTGCCTTCTCGCCATCGCAAATCATAAGAACATCTTTATCCATCTGACGCTCCTGTCCGTCTAATGTAACAAACTTCTGTCCGTCTTCTGCATTTTTAACAACAATCTCATGATCTGCAAGTGTATCAAGATCATATGCATGCATCGGCTGACCATACTCTTCCATCACATAGTTTGTGATATCTACAAGGTTGTTAATCGGACGGATGCCAACTGATGCTAGTCTTCTCTGCATCCATTCTGGAGATGGTCCGATTTTGATATTTTTTACAACTCTTGCGCAATAGCGAGAACAGAGCTCTGTGTTTTCTACAGTCACTTTTACATAATCATTAACATCTTCCTGATTACCTGTCTCTGTTACAACCGGTGGTTTAAATTCTTTATTAAATGTCGCTGCTGCTTCTCTTGCGATACCAACAACACTGTAGCAATCTACACGATTCGATGTGATTTCGTACTCAAATACAACATCATGAAGTCCAAGTACTTCTACTGCATCTGCCCCAACTTCTACATCATCTTTGAAAATATAAATACCATTTTCCGGAGCTTCCGGATACATATCTTTTGTAGAACCAAGTTCCTCGATTGAACACATCATACCGAAGCTTTCTACTCCACGAAGTTTTCCTTTTTTAATCTTAATTCCGCCTTCTACTCTTTGTCCAGGCTCGTGACCTCCTGCAACGCGTCCTCCATCAAGAACTACCGGTACCTTTGCACCTTCAAATACATTATGGGCACCTGTTACAATCTGAACCTTCTCTGTTCCTACATTTACCTGGCAGATTATCAGTTTATCTGCATCTGGATGCTTTTCAATCTTATCAATCTGACCTACAACAATCTTATCCAGATCTGCATCTAATTTTTCAAATCCCTCTACCTTTGTTCCTGATAAAGTCATTGCGTCTGTATATTCCTGCGCTGTGACATCCAAATCTGGCACATACGCTTTAATCCATGATAATGAAGTATTCATGTTTTAAATCTCCTTTTTATTATTTCATTATTCGCTTATTGTTCTGTTCACCAAAAACAATTTTCCTCTTTATTTATGTTTGTTTTACCTGCTCACTAGAATTGTTTCAAGAAACGAATATCATTTTCATATAATAATCTCATGTCATCAATCTCGTATTTCAATAATGCGATACGTTCCAGACCTACACCGAAAGCAAATCCATTGTATTCTTCCGGATCAATTCCGCACATTTCCAGTACGTGTGGATGAACCATTCCGCATCCAAGAATCTCAATCCATCCGGATCCTTTACAGAAACGGCATCCTTTTCCACCGCATTTAAAACAGCTCACATCCACCTCTGCACTTGGCTCTGTAAATGGGAAATGATGTGGACGGAATTTTGTCTTTGTATCTGGTCCGAACAATTCTTTTGCAAATACTTCCAAAGTACCTTTTAAATCTGCAAATGAAACATTTTTATCGATTACAAGACCTTCAATCTGATGGAAGGATGGAGAGTGTGTTGCATCTACTTCATCAGAACGGAATACTCTTCCCGGTGCAATCATACGGATTGGAAGTTTTCCCTGTTCCATCACTCGTGCCTGTACCGGAGATGTCTGTGTACGAAGTACGATATCTTTATTAATATAGAATGTATCCTGTTCATCTTTTGCAGGATGATCTGCCGGAATATTCAATTTTTCAAAATTATACAGATCGTACTCCACTTCTGGTCCTTCAACTACTTCATATCCCATTCCTACGAAGATTCTTTCTACTTCTTCCAATGCGATTGTGTTTGGATGTCTATGTCCTACACTATTTTTCTTAGATGGAAGTGTAACATCGATTACTTCTGCTTTCAGCTTTTCCTCGCGGATTGCTTTTTCCATCTTTGTTTTTGTCTCTTCCATGATCTGCTCAATTGCAGCTCTTGTCTCATTGACAAGCTGACCAACCTTTGGACGTTCTTCTGGAGCAACATCCTTCATACCTTTCAATACAGCTGTTAATTCACCTTTTTTTCCAAGGAATTTAACACGCACATCATTTAATTTTTCTGGAGCATCAGAAGCCTGAATTGCTTCAATTGCTTCTTTTCTGATCTGTTCCAATCTTTCTTTCATCATTTTTCTCCTTTCAAATGAAAAAAGCTCCATCCCCAAAAAGGGACGAAGCTTATATTTTACTCGCGGTACCACCCTGTTTCCCAAAGTTATAACTTTTGGACACTCTGTTTGTGTAACGTACAACTTACGGTGTTCTCTACTTTATTTTTTCAAAAACACAGCTAACGTGGGAAATTCAATTACTATCTGAACTTAAGAAAATTTTCAGCCGATGATTCTCTCTCTCTGATAGAAGATAGCTCTCTACTGTACACGGTCTTCGCTTTTATGTTCATTTTATTTTTCAAAATTACCCTTATATTTTATCATATTCATACTGTTTGTCAAGTTTGATTTTCTGATGATTCCTCTTCTTTCTCATGTGCAAACATCTTGATTGCCCTTTGTAACAGGGCATTTACTTCTCCTCCAAGCAAAATGACATACATACACATATAAAGCCAGAGCATAATTAAAATGATCATCGTAAGGCTTCCATACATTGTTGTAAATCCGGTAAATATATCAAGATAAATAGAGAATACAAACGAAATCACTTGCCACGCACACGCTGTAAATATTGCTCCTGGGAGTTGTTTCTTCATTGTTGTTTTCCCTATATTCTTTCTGTTCGGCAAATATTTATATACTGTATCCCAGAATAATGTAAGAATACATAATGTAATCAGAGTTCTGCTTCGAATAACCGTATCGATTAATCTGACTAACACCGGAAAATGTTGATTTAACATAATTGCAATCCGATTACCAAATACAGATAAAACAAGTGACAAAATAATTGCCACCAAAAATATCACTGTATACAATGATGCTCTGATTCGCAAATATACATAATTACGTGTTTCTCTGCTTTCATATACGCAATTCAGTCCATTTGTAATCGACAGTACTCCTCTCCCTGCTGACCATAACGCCACTAGAACTGTAATTGGAATGATTGTGCCAGACTGGCTGTACACCTGATCCACTATAGATTCAATCAACCCTTCTACTGTCGTTGGAAATGCCTGCAGTACAGCATTCATAATATAATCCTTTGTTAATGAGGTAAATTGCACCATCGTTAACAATAATAATATGATTGGAATCATGGATAAGACGAAAAAATAAGCTGCCTGAGCAGCATAGGCTCCTGTATGATGCGAGCTCACCACATCCATAACACGAAACGCATATCCTTTTATTCGATTAAACTTTTCTTTCATATACTTCCTCATCTATCATTACATTTTATTGTAACAACTCTAACTCTCCTCGCAGCTATATATTTTTAATCCACACCGCATTCAGTTTTAATAGAATAGCATACCCAATCAAAATATTCAAGTATATCATTTCATGGACTATTCTGTAGCTCTCTGACAGATTTTACGCCTTAAAAAGCGGGCTCAGTCAACGATGACCAAACCCGCTTTTGCTATATTTATTTAATTATAGAACTGAAATTTTGTTTATCGGTTATTGATTGCTGTAATCAATGCGTCAATCGATGCATGGATAATATCTGGATCTACTCCGGCTCCCCATGCAAGCTTGCCACTTGGAGTCTGGATTCCCACATAAGCAATTGCCTGTGAACTTGAGCTTTGTTCCAGAGCATGTTCCTGGTAAGTTACCAATGAGAAATCTAAATTATAAGCTTTCTTTAAAGCATTACTTACTGCATCCAATCGACCATTTCCTGTCGCTTCTGTTGTAATTGTTTTTCCTTCATATGTAGAAGTAACCTGAGTTGTAATTCCATCTTTCTGTTGGAAATGTACTTCGTTGATGCTGTATGGTGATGTAATATTTTCAAATTTTTCTTTAAATAATTCAAAGATTTCTTCCGGCTGCAGTTCAGCATGCTTGTGGTCAGAAACACTCTTCGTTGCATAACTCATTGCCTCACGCATCTTTGGCGGAAGATTAAGTCCAAATCGAGTTTCCAAAATATAACCAACTCCACCTTTACCTGACTGACTGTTGATTCGTATAACATCTGCATCATAGCTTCTTCCGACATCAGTAGGATTGATTGGAAGATAGGGAACTGTCCAATGATTTGGATCTTTTTCGTCAATCCATTTCATTCCTTTTGCGATCGCATCTTGATGTGAACCAGAAAATGCAGCAAACACCAATGCTCCACTATAAGGACTTCTTTCTCCTACTGTCATGCCTGTATATTCTTCGTACTTTTCTACGATTCCCGGCATATCAGAAAAGTCAAGTTTCGGATCAACACCCTGTGCATACATATTCATTGCAACTGTAATAATATCCACATTACCTGTACGCTCACCATTTCCAAACAATGTACCTTCCACACGGTCTGCCCCTGCTAAAAGTCCAAGCTCTGTATCTGCAACCCCGCAACCTCTGTCGTTATGTGCATGCTGTGAAAGAATTACATTCTCTCGGTATTTCAAATTCTTTGACATGTATTCCACCTGGCTTGCGTAAACATGTGGCAAAGATAATTGTACCGTTACCGGAATATTGATGATTGCTTTCCTTTCCGGTGTCGGCTGCCATACATCCAGCACTGCGTTACATACTTCTACTGCATAATCCATCTCTGTACCTGTAAAGCTCTCTGGACTATACTCAAAATAAAGATCCTGTCCTGCTTCATCTGCCAGTCTTTTTAATAATGCTGCTCCATCGATTGCAATCTGTTTTACTTCTTCTTTTGACTTGCGGAATACCTGCTCTCTTTGTGCATAAGATGTTGAATTGTATACATGAACAATTGCTTTTTTTGCACCTTTGATTGCCTCAAATGTTTTCTTGATAATATGTTCTCTTGCCTGTGTCAATACCTGAATGGTTACATCATCCGGAATCAGATTCTGCTCGATCAAAGTACGGCAGAATTCATATTCTGTTTCAGACGCTGCCGGAAATCCGACTTCAATTTCTTTAAATCCAATCTTTACGAGTAATTTGAAGAATTCTACTTTCTGTTCAAGACTCATTGGAATCACCAATGCCTGATTGCCATCTCGTAAATCCACGCTACACCAGATTGGAGCTTTATCGATATATTCTTTTTCTGTCCAATCCAGACACTTTGTTGGCGGCATATAATACTGTCTTTTGTACTTATTGTGATTCATCATGATTCATTTCCTCCTCGTTTTACATACCATTATATTTTTTATGCAAAAGAAAAAGTCCTCCGTCTCGCAAAATATCTTTGCAAGAGACGAAAGACTGCTATTTATCAAGTCCTACGCGGTACCACTCTTATTTATGAATGTTACTTCATACACTTATCAGATACAGGCTTCGTATATTCATATACAAAACGATATATCTACCCTAGATAACGGTTGGGTTCCGTCTGCGTCTACTCTTCTGAACCTATCTGCCAGAATTTGGGGCAGCCGCTCCGAGGCCAGTTCCATCTATTCTTTCAACTGCTTCTCACCAACCAGCAGCTCTCTGAATTCAGATATAAATGTAATAATCCTCTTCATAGCTTTTTTCTATTACATAGGAAAAGAGTACCATCATCTGGTAATCTTGTCAATGTTTTTCCTGAATTTTTATGCATATTTTTTATGTATGTTTTTAGTCTTTCCTATCATGCAAAAAGGCAGCCATTACTGACTGCCTCTTCTTTCGTATATCCCCAAAATGCCGTTCCCTGTCTTCTGACTCCTAGCTTCTGCTAGGTGGGCGTCCGCATCTGCTTTTCTGTCTTCCACTGCATAATGATGGCCTGACATATTACAGAGATTTGAGAGTCCCGTTTAAAGTAATGTAGGTTCAAAACAACAAGGTTATCGAACATCTCAGGTGATTTTTTCTCTGAGAGTATTATAACTCATTTACATACTTTTTACAACATCAAGATATTGGAAATTGTTGCAAATTATAACCACATCAGATTAAAAATACTGTTTTTTTAATTTTGTAGTATAAACCAAAAAACCAACAAGTACGATCAAGAATAAAATATTTGCAATTGTATCCACTATTCCAACTGGTTTGACAAATGAATTAATCATATCAATTACACCATATATTGTTGTAACTATACCAAACACAAGTACTGACGGAAGTGCCTTTTCCAGAAATGCTTTTTTATTTTTACATTTTTTTGCAACATAAGCATTTCCTAACAGAAGGATCTCATTGATCTCACCTGTTTTTTTCATTTTAATATATGCATATAATGTATATATACCACATCCTAATACGATTAGACTTACAAATCCAAATATGTCATTCATTTTTTACTCCTCTACACCGAGAATTTCTTTTACGGCCTCTTTCATTTTATCTACACCGCACTCTTTTGTATGTCTAATCTGTGCGTTGCGAATTTCTTCAATTGCATTCGGAATCGCTACTCCTGAAACCTTCTCAAGTTCGTCGATCAATGCAAATTCTTCTAATTCATCATATTTCTCATCAATTGCTGTCATTACACTTCTTGCAAATTTATAAGGGCTTGCTGTTGATGCAACCAACATCTTTTTCTGATCCTTGCTTGCATCACGATATGCTCTGCTTACATGCGCTGCGACAGCAGTATGTGTATCCATCACATATCCTGTAGACTTATAAGTTCCACCAATTGTCTCTTTTGTTTCTTCTTCAGTAGAATATCCACCTTCGAAATCAGATAATTTTTCTTTCATCTCAGGAGTAATTTCATATACACCATCTATTTTCAAAGCTTCCATTAACTCACTGTTTTTCTTAGCATCCTGTCCTGCAATTGTATAAATCAATCTTTCCAGATTGCTTGAAATCAGAATGTCCATCGATGGTGATGAAGTCAGAACAAACTCTCTGTTTCTGTCATATTTTCCTGTTTTAAAGAAATCAAACAAAACTTTATTTTCATTAGAAGCACAGATTAATTTTGCAATCGGAACTCCCATCTGTTTTGCATAATAAGCAGCAAGAATATTTCCAAAGTTTCCTGTTGGAACTGTAACATTAATTTCTTCGCCATTTTCAATTTCTTCATTTTCAAGTAGTTTTGCATAAGCATATACGTAATAAACAACCTGCGGAACCAGACGTCCGATATTGATTGAATTCGCTGATGAGAACTGATATCCTGCATCTGAGAGTTCTTTTTCTAACTCCTTATCTTCAAAAAGCGCTTTCACTCCACTCTGTGCATTGTCAAAATTACCATGGATTGCAACAACAGAAGTATTATCCCCTTTCTGTGTCACCATCTGTAATTCCTGTACCTTACTTACACCATTCTTTGGATAAAAAACAATAATTTTTGTTCCCGGTACATCTGCAAATCCGGCAAGAGCAGCTTTTCCAGTATCACCTGAAGTAGCTGTTAAAATCACAATATCTTTTGTGACATTATTTTTCTTTGCAGCTGTTGTCAACAAATGTGGCAGGATAGATAATGCCATATCTTTAAAGGCAATGGTTGCTCCGTGGAACAATTCCAAGTGATATGTATCACCTACTTTTACAAGTGGAGCAATTACTTCTGTATCGAATTTGGAATCATATGCACTATTAATACAATATTTCAATTCTTCTTCTGTAAAATCTGTTAAGAACTGTTTCATAACAACATACGCTGTCTCCTGATAAGACATCGTTTTCAATTCATCCATTGTCACATCTAATTTTGGCAGTTCTGTTGGCACAAATAAACCGCCATCTTCTGCAAGACCTTTTAAAATTGCCTGAGAAGCTGTTACTGTCTTATCTGCGTTTCGTGTACTCTTATATAATAAGTTCATCTTTTCATCCTCACATATTATTTTCTACTATTTGTATAGTTTACAAGTCCGCCCGCTGCGATTAATTTCTGCATAAACTCTGGGAAAGCCTGTCCCTGAAATTCTGTTCCTTTTGTACGGTTATAAATTTTTCCACTGTCAAAATCTACTTCTACTTCATCTCCGGCATCGATTCCTCTTGCTGCTTCCGGACATTCGATGATTGGAAGACCAATGTTAATTGCATTACGATAGAAAATTCTTGCAAATGTCTCTGCAATAACACAGCTTACACCTGCTGTTTTTAAACAAAGTGGAGCATGCTCTCTGGATGATCCGCAGCCAAAGTTTTTATTTGCTACGATCAAATCTCCCGGCTGTACTTTTTTTACAAAATCCGGATCGATATCTACCATTGCATGGCTTGCCAGTTCCTGTGCGTCAAATGAATTCAAATATCTTGCTGGAATAATAACATCTGTATCCACGTTATCCCCATACTTAAATACATGTCCTTTTGCTTTCATTATTTGTCACCTACTTTCTCTGGATTAGCGATGCATCCTGCAATTGCACTTGCTGCTGCAACTTCCGGTGATGCCAGATAAATCAATGAATCAACATGTCCCATTCTACCTACAAAATTACGATTTGTTGTTGAAACACATTTCTCTCCTGCTGCCATAACTCCCATATGACCTCCCATACAAGGTCCGCAGCTTGGCGTATTCACAGCACATCCTGCATCTACAAAAATATCAAGAAGACCTTCTTTAATACATTGCTTATAAATCTTCTGTGTAGCAGGAATTACCATTACACGTACATCCGGATGAACAGTGTGTCCTTTCAGAATTGCTGCTGCTTTTCTCATATCTTCCATACGTCCATTTGTACAAGATCCGATCACTACCTGATCAATCTTAATCGGCTCCATTGCTTCAATCTCATCAATTGTCTTGGCATTTCCAGGTAAATGAGGAAACGCTACAGTCGGACGCACTTCTGCAAGGTTGATTTCAACGACCTGCTCATATTGTGCATCTTCATCTGCCGTATACACTGTATACTCTTTCTTTGTATGCTCTTTCAAATACTCTTCTGTCTTATCGTCTACAATAAAGATACCATTTTTAGCACCTGCTTCAATTGCCATGTTCGCCATTGTAAATCTGTCATCCATAGAGAGATTCTCAATCCCATCACCTACAAATTCCATTGATTTATATAAAGCTCCATCAACACCGATTTTACCGATAATATGAATAATAATATCTTTACCACTTACATATGGTCCTGGTTTTCCTGTTAATACAAATTTGATTGCCCCTGGTACCTTGAACCACAATTCACCTGTTGCCATACCTGTAGCAATATCTGTTGTACCCACACCTGTAGAAAATGCTCCTAATGCTCCGTATGTACATGTATGAGAATCCGCACCAATAATACATTCTCCGGCAGTCACTACACCAGCCTCAGGAAGGATTGCATGTTCAACACCAGATTTTCCTTGTTCAAAATACCATTTCAATCCCTGTTCTTTCGCAAACTCTCGGATTGCTTTTGAATTTTCTGCTGATTTAATATCTTTGTTTGGTGTAAAATGATCCGGTACAAATACAACCTTATCCTTATCAAACACATGATCTGACATCTGTTTTACGATTGGCAGAGCCATAGGTCCGGTGATATCATTTGCCATCACTACATCTAATTTTGCCATGATCAGCTGTCCTGCCTCTACAGAATCCAACCCTGCATGTGCTGCCAGGATCTTCTGTGTCATTGTCATTCCCATCGTGACAACCTCCTTTATGCCCAATATTTTCTTTTATCTGTTTCTTTATATTTGTTAATACCTTCGGACAGATATTGCCCGAAGGTTCTTTTGTAATTATTTTGCCTGAATATACCCCTTTGCTGTCAAAGCTTCTGCACAAAGGACAGCACCACCTGCTGCACCTCTTACTGTGTTATGAGACAGTCCAACGAATTTATAATCAAACATGCTGTCTTCTCTGAGTCGACCAATTGATACGCCCATTCCATTTTCATAATTTACATCCTGTGTAACCTGTGGACGATTATCTTCTTCTAAGTACTGGATAAACTGCTTTGGAGCACTTGGAAGGTTTGCTTCCTGTGGAAATCCTTTGAAATTCACAAGCTTTTCGATAAGCTGTTCTTTTGTAGGTTTCTTTTCAAAATTGATAAATACAGCTGCTGTATGTCCATTTAAAACAGGTACTCGGATACACTGACATGTAATCTTTGGAAGCTCGGCTTTCACGATCTGTCCATTCTCTACTTTTCCAAGTACACGAAGTGGCTCCTGCTCACTCTTCTCTTCTTCTCCTCCGATAAATGGAATAATATTTCCAACCATTTCCGGCCAATCCTTAAATGTCTTTCCTGCTCCTGAAATTGCCTGGTATGTTGTAGCAACAACTTCTTTTGGTCCAAATTCTTTCCATGCTGCCAGACAAGGTGCGTAACTCTGAATAGAACAGTTTGGTTTTACTGCAATAAATCCACGAGTTGTTCCAAGACGTTTTTTCTGATCTGCAATCACCTCAAAATGCTCTGCATTGATCTCAGGCACTACCATTGGTACATCTGGTGTCCAGCGATGTGCACTATTGTTTGAAACAACCGGAGTTTCTGTTTTAGCATAAGCCTCTTCAATTGCCTTGATTTCTTCTTTTGTCATATCTACTGCACTAAACACAAAATCTACTGTAGATGCAACTTTTTCTACTTCATTTACATTCAATACAACCAGTTTTTTTACTGCTTCCGGCATTGGAGTATCCATTTTCCATCTGTCTCCAACAGCGTCTTCATATGTCTTTCCTGCTGAACGTGGGCTTGCTGCTACTGTTACTACCTCAAACCATGGGTGATTTTCAAGAAGAGAAATAAATCTCTGTCCTACCATTCCTGTTGCTCCTAAGATACCGACTTTTAACTTCTGTTCCATTATACATCTTCTCCTTTATCTAACTCTTCTATGATTTAACTGCATTATGATTATTCTGCAATCAAATATGCTTCTTCCTGTGCAATCACTTTTTCCATTGCAGCTTTTCCAGGTGCTCCAATCGTATTTCTCATCTCAACACAGGTTTTCATACTGATTGCTTCATAAATATCTTCTTCAAATACAGGTGAAATCGCTTTGAACTCTTCCAATGACATATCATCGAGTGCAATATTCTTATCAATACAATATAACACCAGTTGACCTACAATACCATGTGCATCCCGGAATGGAACTCCATGGTTAACAAGATAATCTGCTGCATCTGTCGCGTTTGTAAAACCATTCTTAGCACTGTTTTCCATTCTTGTTTTATTGAATTTCATCGTGCGAAGCATTCCGGTAAATAATGCCAGACATCCTTTGGTTGTGTCAATTGCATCAAAAACAAATTCTTTGTCTTCCTGCATATCTTTATTATATGCCAGTGGAATTCCTTTCATCGTTGTCAACATAGACATCAATGCTCCATATACTCTTCCTGTCTTACCACGAACCAGCTCTGCAATATCCGGATTCTTTTTCTGAGGCATAATACTGCTTCCTGTACTATATGCATCATCAATATCTACAAACTGATATTCATTTGAATTCCAAATAATCACTTCTTCCGAAAATCTACTCAAATGCATCATCACAGTCGACATTGCAGACAAAAGTTCAATTAAATAATCACGATCTGCGACAGAATCCATACTATTAAGTGTCGGTCCTTCAAAACCAAGCAACGTTGCAGTATATTCACGATCTAATGGATACGTAGTTCCTGCCAGTGCCCCTGAACCTAATGGACAATAATTCATTCTTGCGTAAATATCTTTCATCCGGGAGCGATCTCTTTTAAACATTTCAAAATATGCTCCCATATGATGTGCCAGTGTGATTGGCTGTGCTTTCTGAAGGTGGGTAAATCCAGGCATATAGGTTTCCGTATTCTCTTTCATAATTTTTAAGAGTACTTCCAATATATCCTTTAACAGCTTATCCAATTCCAGAATCTCATCTCGGGTATATAACTTCATGTCGAGTGCAACCTGATCATTTCTACTTCGCCCAGTGTGCAGCTTCTTCCCTGCATCTCCAATTCTGTCAATTAAATTTGCTTCCACAAAACTATGAATATCTTCATATTTGTCCGTAATCTCTAATGTCCCATTCTCGACATCTTGTTTGATTCCGTTTAATCCTTCAATAATCTGTTTCTTCTCATCTTCTGTCAGGATTCCCTGTTTTGCAAGCATTGTCACATGTGCAATACTTCCCCGGATATCTTGCTCATAAAACTTCTTATCAAAGGAAATGGATGCATTAAAATTGTATACCAGCTGATCCGTTTCTTTTGTAAAACGGCCACCCCATAATTGTGCCATAGCCAATTTCCTCTCTTCTTTATTGTATTACTTTGTTCTGTAAGAATAAACTCCAGTCATATTCAGACCTTCTATATCTCCAGAGCGTTACTTTTGCACATTAGTTTAACATACTAAAGTGTTAATGTCTATCTTTTTTTCTGTGAAAGCGCCAAAAAATAGATTTCACTCTGTTTTTTATTCTGACAACATAAAGAAATTGCACTTTATTTTTTGTTCTTATTTTCCGCTTCTTTTCGTTCTTTCATCGAAAATACACAGCCACAATAATCCTGTCTGTACAATCCATATTGCTCAGACAATTCAACCGAACGTTTATATCCATTTTTCTTTTTAAAATCCGACAGCAGATACTCTATTCCATATTCTTCAGCCAAAAGCATCCCTATCTCGTTTAATTTCTGGGCATTTTTTAAAGGACTGATACTCAACGTCGTCGTAAAAAAATCATATTCCCCATTCTTTGCAATTTTAGCAGCTTCCCTCAATCTTAATTCATAACATTTGAAACATCTTTCGCCACCTTCTTTTACATTCTCCAGCCCACGTGCCATATTATAGAATTTTTCTGAATCATAATTTCCCGCAATAAATGTAACCGGATGTTTAAAACGCATTTCTGATATCAGTTTTTGCTGTTCCAGCACTCTCTTCGTATACTCACTTTCTGGATATATATTCGGATTATAATAAAATACTGTAACCTCAAAATATTGCGACAAATATTCTAAAACATAACTGCTGCATGGTGCACAGCAGCTGTGAAGAAGAAGCCGTGGCACTTTTTCTTCTTTTTTTAATTCCAGAATTAATTTATCTAATTCTTTCTGATAATTTACTTTCTGCCCTGCTTTATTGCTCACTTTCCAATTCCATACACTCACGTTTTTTATTCCTCATCTTTTCGTTTTCTATTATTCTTTTCTATCTTATATACTATCTCAATTATACACAGTTCGCAATTGTATCATCCAGCTTTTATACTTTTTTCATATACTCTTCATATTATTTTTCTTTATCTCTTGAGTCGATTCTGATACCAATTTTCCACCGCATTGATCAATGCGTATAATAACATAGAAAAAACACATAAAATACAAATGCTCATTAACAGCCAATCCATTTTAAATACCTGGCTCGAATAAATAATCAAATATCCAATTCCACTTCTCGCTGCAAGAAATTCTCCAATGATCACACCGACCAGACACAGTCCGATATTCACCTTCATATTACTGATAATTGCAGGAATTGATGACGGAAGTACAACCTTTGTCAAAGCCTGCCTTTTACTTCCATGCAGTGTATAGATAAGCCATAATTTTCCTTGGTCTACAGACTCAAACGTTGTATATAAACTCAAAACACTTCCAAATATCGCAACCGACATTCCTGCTATAATAATCGTTGTCGTGTTTGCGCCCAGCCACACAATCAACAGTGGCGCTAAAGCTGACTTTGGAAGACTGTTTAAAACTACAAAGTAAGGATCTAATATTTCTGATATTTTTTTGCTGTACCATAGTAATACTGCTATGCAGATACTGATTAATGTTACCAGCAAAAAACTGACTAACGTTTCATAAAATGTCGTCCACAAATGCACAAAAATAAAACCACTTAATATCATATTCCAAAAACAACAGATTACTTTAGAAGGGCTGCTGAATATAAATGAATCTATCAGACCAGTTGTTGCCGAAATTTCCCACAAAAATAAAAATATCAGCAAAATTGCAATTCTTGACACTCGTACAATCCATCTATGTTTATTCTGCTGTTTTAAATAAGTTTTCTGTCCATCAGATAATTCATTCATAACCATTTAATTCCTCCCATATTAAATTGAAATAATTCTTAAATTCTGATGCATTTCTTCGATGCATCGGTGTATCATTTTCCAATTCAAAGGAAATATCAACGATTTTAGAAATTGTAGCCGGACGTGGCGTTAAGATCAAAACCCGATCTGCCAGACTGACTGCTTCTGACAAATCATGTGTAACAAGAATCGCTGTTTTATGTTCATGTTTAAGAATCTGACCGATATCGTTTCCCACTGTAAGACGAGTCTGGTAATCGAGTGCTGAAAATGGTTCATCCAGCAAAAGTAATTCTGGTTCCAGAACCAATGTTCTTATAAGTGCCACCCTTTGACGCATACCGCCAGACAATTGAGAAGGTCTGGAATTTTTAAATTGCTGCAGACCATATTGTTCTAATAATTCCAGTGCTTTCTTCCTTGTCTTTGCAGACAACATATGCTGAACTTCTAACCCTAATAAGACATTATGATAAACTGTACGCCATTCAAACAAATGATCGTGCTGTAACATATAGCCGATATTTGTTGTACTTTGTTTGAGATTTTTTCCATTCATTTTGATAAGCCCTTTTTCAGGCTTTAGGATTCCACAAATAATAGATAGAAGTGTTGATTTTCCACAACCGGAAGGACCGACAATCGCAATAAATTCTCCTTCTGAAACACTGAAAGAAACATCCTCTAAAGCTTTTGTCTCCCCTTCCGTTGTGTGATATGAATATGTGATGTGTTGCATTTCTAAAATCGGTTCCATTCAGCCACTCCATTTTTTCTATATTAATAGTGTATGACAGAACCTAAAATCAGTGAAAGAAACTCCTTTGTTTAAAAAATTGTTTCACTGAGATGTTTATATACCCGTTCACAACGGATGATATCATCAATATCCACCCATTCATCCGGCTGATGTGCACATTCAAGATTTCCCGGACCATAGGACATACAATTATGATTGTCTAATTTTCCTGCTATCACAGCTGTATCTGTATATCCCGGAAATGGTGCAACCTCAGGCTCTTGTTTTGTAACAACCAGACAAGATTTTTTTAATGCTTCAAGCATCGGCGAATTATCATCTTTTTCTATGTAAGGACGATCTCCCGTAATGGTATATGTGACTGATATTCCAGGTACGACTTCTTTTGCTCTCTCAATTGCTTTTTCTAAAAGCTCTGTAGTTTTCTGCGTATTTGTCGGCGGAACCAGTCTCAGATCAATCCACAATTTGCATGCATCCGGCACAACATATGGTCGATATCCGCCTTGAATCTGCCCAAATGTCACTGTCGATTTTCCAAGATCTGGATGTGTCGGAACCTGTTCCATCTCTTTATGGAATGTATGTATAATCTCCGCCATAGCTGCAATGGCATCTGCTCCCTTCCATGGTGTACTTGCATGTGCTGTATGTCCCTGCACCGCCACCTCGTACCAGGTACGCCCCTTATGTGCCACCTGAATCATTCCATTTGTCGGCTCTGCATCAACAACCCAGTCATCTTTGCTTACCCATCCTGATTTGATACATTGTTCCGATCCTCTCATAAAATCTTCTTCATCTACTGTACAGATTAATTTTAATGTACGTTTAGGTTTTTTATGTTTCTGCTGTGCTATTGTAGCCGCATGTATAAATGCCGTCGTACAACATGCAAGACCGGATTTCATATCACATGCACCTCTGCCATAAATTTTATTATCCTGTTCTAGTGCACGAAATGGAGGCAATGTCCACCCATCTCCTACAACCACAGTATCCATATGGCAAATAAATATAAGAGCCGGTAATGTTTGATCTGTTCCTAAAAGCTCTGCACATAAATTAAATCTGCCCGGCAACACTTCCTCTTCTTTTAATTCTACTCCCGGTAATTTCAATAGTTCTTTCAGATAATCCTTGATTTCTCTCTCATATGTCCCCGGATCTGTACTTTCAATCTGAACAAGTCCTTTTGTTAATTGAACTGCCTGAATCTGTTTCATTTTACTTCCTCCCATTGAACGCCCTATTTTTATGTTCATAAGATAACTATAGAATCTTAAATAATAAAAGGCAAGAGGTTTTATCAAAATGCTGCTCGCTCTTCTATCACCATGCAATTTACTACCAACCTTTCCGGTGTCACCTCGTATCCGATACAAGTTGCCAATGTCACGATCTGACCTTCTGGTCCATTCCACTGTTTTTGGAAAATATCATTCGTACTTTCACAAACAAATACATTTTCTATTTGAAGTTTTTTTGTTTTGGAAGGAGTATACAAATATAATTCACGATTGGCTTCTGCAAAAACACTATTCTGAAATTCGTTTAATCTTCCAAACATCTGCCCGGATGCGGTATTATGTCCAAACAGACAGATGTGTTTATCTGTCAACATATCGTCTGTATATGCCCATGTAAAAATAGAACCAAGAGGACTATATTCTCCTTCGAAATTTCTCGTCAAATACATTGTATCATTTTCCCCTTTTAAAACCGGCGCATCCACTTCAATCTGAGGAATATACAGCCATCCCACAATATCTTTGTTGATTTTTTTCAATGCTGCAAAATCTACACTTCTCCTCATAGGACTTTCCGGTAATTCTGTATCAATTACATTTTGAACAATCTCTTCTTTTTTTATCATCTCTTCTATATACGGCTGATATTCCTTCACCGCAATGCTAAAAAACAAAAGACCGCCGACAAATAAAATACCGATTATACTCATTGTAATTTTATTCCTCATTTTTCCTTTCTTTTCTCCATTCAACAGCTACGATAGTTCCCGCCAAGATACAATACATTCCTACTATAGCCCATTTCCATGCGCTTGTTTCCAGTCCTGTCTGCGGTGCCATATCCTTTCCGACCTTTTCCATCGGTACATGCTTTGGCGACACCTTTATTTCATAAGACATTTTTCCTTCTGTTTCATCCCAACTTGGCAATGCTACGAGCATCGGAGTAATCAAATCATATTCATTGCTTTTTTCTGCCTGTATAAAATAAATCCCTTCTTCTAATTGCTCAAACACAACTTTTCCTGTTGCATCTGTTTGGATTCTTTGTTCCGGCTCTACTCCAAATTCTTCCAGACGTTTGGATACACGATCCAACTCTAAAGATGTTTTTGTGTTATTTAAATCAATTCCTGCCAAATCATAAATTGGAAGTATTTTATACTCTCCATTTTCAATCTCTCCGATTTTTGTACATCCAAAAACAATCCCTTCTCTTTTCATATTTTTCCAATCTTCCGGCAATGTCATCTGTATCATCCCGGTCTGCTCCTGCTCAAATGCCGCCAATACCGGAAATGACTGAAATACTGCAAACAGCATCACAATTCCTGCCCATAATATTTTTCTTTTGTGTTTCATCTGTTCTTCTCCCTCCTCTTTCTTCTCCTCTTTCTTCTCCTCTGTCTTCGATATGTCTGTATTCTATTTTTAATTTGTATTACTCCTACACTGACCACAAATAGGATGGGAAATACTGTAACTATAATTTCCCGCACAGAAGGAAACTGTGGTTTAATTTTTATATATTCTTTTTCTTTGTAATCCACCCTGCGTCCTGTGACAATCAATCTATGACTGTTTATTCCAAAAGGCGTACACGTAACAAGAGATACCAGATCTTTTTCATCTTTTATCTCCATCCATGCAGTATCTTCTGGTTTTACAACCATAATTTCTTCTACCTTATAAGCCATCACTTCTTTGTATGTATGTATAAAAAATAAATCTCCGATCTTCATTTCATCAAGACGAACCAGTAATTTCGAACTTGGAAGTCCTCTGTGCCCCGTCAATACGCTATGTGTATTTTCTCCTCCTATCGGAAGACTTGTACCTTCCAGATGTCCGATTCCATTAGATAAAACTTCATCCTCAGTTCCGTGATATATTGGAAGTTCTACTTGAATTTTAGGAATTTCAAGACTTCCCATAATATCTGTCCCATGAATATTTAGTAACTCTTCATATTTCTTCTCTTCCGTTTCCTCTACAATTCCCCCCTTTGCCTGAAACAACATTTCATTATATTCATTTGCCTGTCTCCACTTCTCTTCTATTTCTTTTTCTTCCTCTTTTTCCATTGTCTGTCGATATGTTGCGACAGCATCTGCCTGACGCTGCCGCTCAACTATATTACTGATAACCGGAAATATACAGATTAAAAAACCAGCCCAAAACAGTAAGTTTCGAAACTTTTTTCCTTTCTTTTCTGATTGTCTGTTTGTCTTCATCATATCTTATCGTTTTCGTTTGCTGCTCAATACTGCAACTGTCATTAAAATACTTCCACTTAAGACCATAATCAGAACAACTGGTGTTCCTGTAACCGGGAGCTTACTTCCAACCTGGTTTATTACTGTCAGATTAATTGTTCCTTCTTCGGCATTTGTTTTCAATTCCTTCTCTTCACTATGCATAATACCACTGTAAAATGAATCTACTTTAGCCGTCACATTTAGATTTTTTAATACTGTATCATTTGCTCCGCTTCCCTTCACATAATGATCTCTATCATCTGTAAATATTGCCTTTATCTCAAGTTTAACCGGATCCTTTAACAATCGATAGCCTGCAGGTGCCTTTGTTTCTTTTAGATAATACGTTCCAGAATCCAGACCGTAAATTTCAAATTGTCCATTTTCTGGTGAAACCATCTCGACAGCACGTTCAAATTTATTTCCACCGACATGATCCGTCCCTCCGACTGCATCTCGATTTACAACTGCGTACCCATCTTTTTCCTTTCTTACATACACTTCATTTTGACAAGCTTCATCACTATATAAACGGAATTTTGCACCTGCCAATGTTTTCTGATAGTTATTCACTTTTTGCACCTGCAATTTATATGTAAAACATACAACGGTATCCCATGGTGTAAATCCTCTGCTGCTTCCTCCATCGTTCGAATCCAGATTATTTGAAAATTCTAAACGGACATCATTTTCAATTCCCGGTCTTCCTATTTTCTGTACTGCCCTGTCATTTAATATTGCCTTATAACTCAAAGTAACTTTTTGATCATAAATATTTTCCTGTCCAGAATTAAATCTTGGAAATTCTCTATCTACAATACTTTTTATATCTGGTATTGAAATTTGAAATGTGTCGCCATTACTCGGCATCGTGTTGAGCAGATATTCAGATTCTTTTAATGTATATTCTTTTTTCCGGGTATCGGAAATATTTCCTGAGATTGTGATTTTTACAGTGTCTTTAAGAAATGATAATGCATCATCCATTCTGTCATGCCATGCATAATAGTATGTACGATAACCATTCATATTAGAAATATTAGATTCATATCGATATGGTACAAATTGACCGATTTCAAAATCCCCAATGTCATTCCATCGGTTTGGATCTTTTATATTTTCGTTTGCCTCATCTTCCTGTATTTGTTTAGCAATTACCGGATAATCTGATTTAATTGATATGCTTGCTGTCGGATTTACTGTATTAACCATGCATAATGAACTTGCTGAAGATGTATTACTCACTTCTGTCACCTCATCAATAATATAATACCCATATGCCATTCCTCTGATTTGAATAACATTATCCGGTCTCACCCCTCTTACTTCTACGCAATCTGAATTTACCGAAAGCTTCTCTAATTCATCTCTTAACTCTTCAACAAAATATCGAAATTCACTGTAGGTTCCTTCTTCTTTTTGTTCTGCCTTCGCTCCCTCTACTTGATTTGCATTTAATGACTGTATATAATCGATCGCCATATACTCTGTCACCTGTTCCGGGGTTGTTTTCTTTCCCTTTTTTGTTAATGCTTTTGCTGTCACATTCTTCAGTGCTGCCTCGCAATTAGGATTCCATGTATAGTTAACCGATTCTCCATCTCTGGCGTTCTCTGCTAAAAACAACTGATATATACGGAATTTTTTTCCAACCAGATTCTGCCCTTCATTTCCTTTTATCGTAATCACTGCTTCTCTGTTTCCTAGAACTGCAACCCCACCCTGAGTGTAAATTGGACTTTTATCCTCAGCCTTTACAATTGGTACCAGTTCTTGTAATGCAATCCCAGGTATCACGGGTGCCATCCCGCTTAATAACATCACTCCTGCCATTCCTAGTACAATATTTCTACTCATCTTCATAATTTTTTTATCTCACTTTCTTGTTTATCTTATTTTTTATAAGGCGTCTTCCACCATATCGCTCCTAACACACATGCGATACCTGCAGTCAAAATCAAAAGATTCCACTCACTTCCTGTTTTAGGCAATTTATTTCCTTTATAATTTACAACTTCAATTGTTACAATTCGCTCCGCTTTTGTTCCTGATATAATGCTTTTACTATCCTCCAACTGATATATTTTCTGATCAATCTGACAGGTAAATATATTTTCCATCGGATTACTTGCTACTGATATTTCGTATATTTTATCACTTCCATCTAAATTCACCGGAATTCTGTATCCTTGTGGAGCCTTTGTCTCCTTTATAAAATATGTTTCTCCTACTGCAAGTCCTTCAAACTTTGCTTCTCCATTTTCATTGGTTTTACTACATGTAATTTTCTTTTTACATTCTTTATCCTGATACAAAGTGAATTCAGCATCTTTTAACTTTTTACCATCTTCATTTTTCTTATCTATCAAAAGCTTATATGGAGCACAAGCGTCTTCTACCCGTAATGCAGCTCCCCTCACTGTCTTCTCAAACTGTATTTTTCCATTTTGTACTGTCGAAGTATTTTCCTTCAATTCAATTTGATTATTTCCTGAAATTTGAAATCTGATTTTTCCCGGATTCCTTGTATAACCATCTGGTACAAAAGATTCTTCTACAATATGTTCACCACGAATCAATCCTTTTAGTGCAGCCTTTCCTTGTCCATCCGTCATTACTTCTTCTTGGCTTCCATCAGGCATTGTATGAATAAATTTTGCCCCGGCTATTGGTGTCATTGTTTCCTTTTGAACCTTAACGATATCCAATGTTAGAACCTGTTCCGGAATCTGAGCATTCTGATAACTGTCTACGATTTCTTCTCCTTTATTCTCACTTGTTATTTTTCGTACAATTACTTCTGGATTTATCTGATATCCTTCCGGAGCAGCAATTTCCTGTATTACAATCGTTCCTAATGGAAATGCAATTTCACCACTGTCCATTGTGTAAAATTCATCCCCTGATTCTCGATATTCATTTCTTAATTTTCCAACACCTTCTGAATCCGTCCTTATCACCCACGAACGAACAGGTTTAATCCCCTGTTGTTGCGGGTCCGATTCATAATTTCCAGCATAAAACTTCACATCAAACAATGCTCCTTCGAAAGTCCCATGACCTTGTGGTACATTTTGCCAAGTCTCTGCATCCACCTTTTCCAATAAAATTTCAACTGGGTTCATCGTTGGTGCGTCCGATACTTTAACAACTGCTGTTTCTCCAGAACGAATTGTCACATTGTATACTGTATGATTCCAGGCATACCCTATAGGCACTTTAATTTCTTTCACCCAATATGTATTTGCATCCAGTTGTGCTACATTTGAATTTCCATCTTTATCTGTCGTTAGAGTTGCCACTTGATTTGTACACGCCTGATCAGTATAGACTCCATAAACCGCACCATTGAGACTATAGCAGGTATTTCCATTTGTAATCCCCGGCTTTGTTGATGTCTTCAACACCCTTATATTTCCTTTTGGTGCACGCTCTACCCACACAATATCCTGCTGTGCATTGTAGGCAACATACGTTTTATACTCCGACATATATCTTTGCAAAGTCCTATTTGTTGCCATCTGATTTTGGGTTACAGCCACCATGTTTTTAATTCCCTGTGCCATTGAAGCAGATAAGCCTGTCAAACTGCCACAATACGCATACCCAACTGCCGCATGGCAATATGCATAAGTATTTCTATCTCTTTCATTGAAAATGTTTTTCCCTAAATTTTCATATAATTCCGGAATTACATAACACAAGATCAATGCTTTAATTATGTCACTGTTTAACTCTGACACACTGAATGTTCCGCTTGGTGTCATCGAATTCGGCTCTGCACAAAATCCAAGATATGTCCCTGTTTGTGTCTTCACGCTAAATTCACAAGTCCCCCACGAGCCATACGAATGTCCTGCTCCCGGAGTAATCACAGCCGGAGATCCCACCGCAGACAATAACATAATTCCTTCTTCTGCTTCCTCTGGATTTTTTTCCTCACAGTAACTTTCCTCTTGATCAATATATGCTTCTCCTATCACCTCACCTTTTCCATATTTTCCTAATTCTTCTTCCGGGATCATCGACTCTAATTCCGCCTTAATGTTTTTTAAATCTTCTGATTCATCAATCGCTACGGCCGGAAGAATTGATTGCAGCAACAAGATAATCATTCCTGTTATCGCGAATAAAAACTTTCCCTTCTTCATATATTTCCTCCTTCTTCAATTATTAAAACAGTAAGAAAGAGAATCCGACACTCATAGGCATTCCTCCTTTGTCTATTCGTTTTTAATCAAACATTGAAATAAGCTGGCGATCTGCCATAGATATTAGAATTTATTAGAATGTTTGAGTTGTGATTGCATCATAGCATAATAAAAAACATATCACAAGATGCTTTTTTATTTTTGTAAACAATTACTAAAAATCATTAATTGTTTTGGTGTATGTTTAAATAGAAAAAGGCGTAGATTCAACTTGAATCTACACCTCTATACAGCCGAAAATCGGACTTGAACCGACGACCCCTTCATTACGAGTGAAGTGCTCTACCAACTGAGCTATTTCGGCATTGGTTTTATAGCAACCTCGTATATTATATCGCCTTTTCTTAGAAATTTCAACTGTTTTTTATTCTTTTTCTTGCATATGCACAGTCAACTGATTATATGGAATCTCAATTCCTTCTTCATCAAATGTCAATTTTATCTGTTCAAGAAGTTCCCATCTTGTATCCCAGTATTTTTCCATCTTCACATAAGCACGGATTCCTAAAACTACGGAACTGTCTGCCAATGAGTCCACAAACACCTTCCAGTCTTCGTTCGTCAATATATCTTTGTGACTAAGCAATAATCTTTCCAGAATTTCTTTTGCTTTCTTCAAATCTGATTCATATGAAATCCCAACCTTCAAATCCAATCTTCGTTCATCACGCTCTGTCACATTTGTCAGACTGTTATTCATAAGTTTTCCATTTGGAATCACAATTACCTTGTTCTCTATCGTCATCAATTTTGTATAGAAAATTTTAATTTCTTTTACTGTACCTTCGTTCTTATTCGTATCTTCAATAATATAATCTCCGACAGTAAACGGTCTCAATAACAGAATCATGATGCCACCTGCAAAATTTGTTATAAAATCCTGCAATGCCAACGATACACCGACACCTGCTGATGCAAATAACACGGTTATTGATGATAATTCAATTCCCAGATTTCCTGCAATGATAATAATTAATAATATATATAATCCGAATTTTACCATGGAATCTACAAATGTTGCAATTCCCGCATCTGTCTCTTTTACCTGAAAGGAATAACGGATACTTTTACGAATCCATTTTATAATTACACGTCCTATCATAAATATGATGATTGCAATGATTATTTTTATACCTAAGTTTATCAAATTCGGTATATGTTCTTGTATATAGTTGCTGAACTGACTCATATTTTCAGTCACTTCATTTACGGATGCTTCCGCCGACTGCTGAAGCTCATCTGTTGTTGTCATATACAGCCCTCCTGTCGCCTTACTCTTTTAATGCAAGAAATGCTGCCAGATTTCCTCTTCTGTCTCCACTTGTACGGTGCGAATACAGAATCTCACTGTTGCAGTGTGTACATACATTCGTCACAGCAATATGTTCTGGCAATATTCCGGATTCTTTAAATATGATTTCATTTGCTTTCCATAAATCCAGCTGATATTTTCCATTCTCTTTGCGATAAAACAAATCTTTCCAATATCTTTCTTTAAAATTTTTCTGGAATTCTAAAATCACATCTTCGCTGACTTCATAACAATCCTTACAGATAGACGGACCTACTGCTGCCAGAATATCCTTTGGATCAGACCCATATTGCTCCTCCATCTTACGAATTGTTTCTTTTCCGATTTTCCCCACTGTTCCACGCCAGCCGGAATGACTAAGTCCGATTGCCTTTTGAACCGGGTCTACGAAATATAACGGAACACAATCTGCATAAAATGTCACAAGGCAAATTCCGTGGATATTTGTAACCATCCCATCCACATCTGTATAATCTAATGGTTTCACAATCCCCTTCCCTTTGTCTTTTTCCGTTACTACTCTTACATTAGTTGTATGTGTCTGTTGAGAAAGTACCATATTCTCGCATTTCACCCCGATTGATTTTGCGATTCTATGATAATTCTCACGCACTGCTGCTTCATCATCCCCTCTTGTAAAACTCAGATTCATCGATGCATAGCACCCTTGACTCACACCGCCAAGTCTGGTTGAAAATCCATGATGCACAATTTTTGTATCTGTCAAGAGAGGATATTCTAAATAGGGTACTTCCTTTTCTATCTCACGAAAAATTTTTCTCTCGTCTTTATATCTTATTCCAAGGCTCATCCTTATCTCCCTTATTCTATATGACCATTTTATAATTTTCACATATTTGTATTTTATCACAACTCTGTGTATTTTTTATGAATGAAAAGCAAATGCGTTCTGGATAACATTTATCCTATTCTTCTCAATTCCTACTACGTCAAAACGATATGCCTGATTCTCTCCAAGATTATGTTCCATAATATAGAATAAGGCACAGCGACAGAGCACCCGCTGTTTCTTTTCATTCACAGCATCTAATGCATTCCCTGTCCCTCTGCCTTTCCGATATTTCACTTCACAAAATACAATATACGAACCATCTCTCGCAACAATATCAATCTCTCCGGCATGACAACGATAATTATATTGTAAAATCTCATATCCATGCTGTTCCAGATAGTAGCCTGCTGCCTGTTCATATACGCTTCCTATTTTTCTATTATTCATAATATCATATCGCATGATACCACTTAAAACAGCTTATTTTTCAAAATAGGCTGTTTTTTACTCATCTTTCAAGTCGAACGTCCGTGAGACTTGGCGCGTGATTCTGGTCAGCAAAGCTGACATATTCCTATCAGAATCACTGCGCATCCTCGCGGAGCGTTTATCTCAGTCGGAGATTGGACTCCCACTGAGACAAATTTGCTATTACTCACCACCTAAAGAGGTGGGAGTCTTCTCGACTGAGATAAAATTCTTGATAAATGTTTTTCTATGGATTGGTGTTGGTCCATATTCTTTCAATGCAGCAATATGTTCCTGCGAACCATACCCTTTATGTTTTGCAAATCCATATTCCGGCATAATTTTATCATATTGTAGCATCAGGCGATCCCTCGTCACCTTTGCTAAAATGCTTGCCGCTGCAATAGATACACTCTTTGCATCTCCTTTAATAATAGGAACCTGAGCAATTGCAATGTCTGGTATCGTAACTGCATCGTTGAGCAAAATTTCCGGCATAATCCCTAAATTATGAATAGCTTCCCTCATTGCCTCATATGTAGCCTGCAAAATATTAATCTCATCGATTCTCGTCGGAGATGCCATGCCAATCCCTGTTGCAATTGCTTTCTCCATAATTTCATCATACAATTCTTCTCTCTTTTTTGCAGAAAGCTTTTTAGAATCATTCAGATACAATATCTCGCAATCTTCCGGAAGAATTACAGCCCCTGCTACAACCGGACCTGCCAAAGGTCCTCGGCCAGCTTCATCAATCCCACAAATCCATTTACAGGCAGCATAACAATGCTCATATTCTCGCATCTGCTCTAATCGTGCTCTCTCTTGCTCCAGCTTTTCTTCTTGTTTTTGATATTTACGGATCAGATTCTTAACTCCCGCACGGGAATCGGATTCATATTTTTTATATAATTCCGGATATTCATCCATTTTTGCCTGTTCAAATACAAGCTTTATATCACTGATCTTCTCACTCATGCTTAATCACTCCAAACTTATCAAACGGCCATATTCGAATCCATGCCCTTCCCATAATATCATCTCGATGAAGGACTCCCACTGATGGGTCACGACTGTCTGAACTATGATTACGATTATCTCCCAGCACAAAATATTCATCTTCTCCCAGTGTAATTGGCTCTGCTGCAATTCCCGGATCGTCCATAACTTCCAATCCATAATTTTCATCCAGCACTTCTCCATTGATATAAACATATCCATCTATCACCTGCACTGTTTCTCCCGGAAGACCAATGATTCGTTTAATGTAATAAGTATGTTCTTCATACTGAAATGGAAATACGATAATTTCAAATCTCTCTGGATCACGGAATCGGTAACTGATTTTATCTACGATCAGATTATCTCCATCTGACAATGTCGTCTCCATAGAATGACCGCTTACTTTTGTCCTCTGCCCAATAAATGTAATAATTCCTAATGACAAAATAACAACGATCACAATGTAGATAAGCCAACTAAGCAACTCCCCTAAAATACTTCTTTCTTTCATTGTGCGCCCCTTTTATGCATCCATCTCATCCGGAAATTCTAATGTTATTCTTCCAAGTCTACCATTTCGGAAATCATCCAACATCAGTTTTGCTGCCTTTTCTGTGTCATACTCATTTCCTTTTACAAGGCAATGTCTGCTCTTTGCAATTTCCTGCAACATCGCAAAACCATCGTCAGATTCCTCTATATCATACTTTTCTGCCAATATTCCCGAATATTTATCATTCAAAAACTCACATAATTTTGCAGCCAGTTCTTCTGTATTCAGAATTTCATCCTTGATTGAACCAATATATGCAAGCTTCAATCCCACACTCTGATCCTCAAATTTCGGCCACAAAATTCCAGGTGTGTCTAATAATTCCACATTTTTATTCAAACGAATCCATTGTTTTCCTTTTGTAACACCCGGTTTATTTCCTGTTTTTGCACAGGCTTTTCCTGCAAGTGCATTAATAAATGTTGATTTACCTACATTTGGGATTCCAACAACCATTGCTCGTACCGGTCTGTTCAAAATTCCTCTTTTTCTGTCTCGTTCAATTTTTTCTTTACAAGCTTCCTGGATCACACCATGTATTGATTTAATCCCTCCGCCTTTTTTTGAATTTACTTTTACAACAGAATATCCTTTTTTCTTGAAATATTCCATCCACGCATCATTGCATCTCTCTTCTGCTAAATCTGACTTATTCAGCAAGATCAGTCTCGCCTTATTTTTTCCCAATTCATCAATATCAGGATTACGGCTGCTGACAGGAATTCTCGCATCAACCAATTCGATCACAAGATCAATCAATTTAATGTTCTCCTGCATCATTCTTCTCGCCTTTGTCATATGACCTGGATACCACTGAAAATGCATATCTTCCTCCTCTATTTTACAAATCCAAAATTCTTTCCTATATTTGTCACAAACCAAACTTTTCCGCCGATATCTTCACGTTTCACATTCCCGATATCTGCAAGCCGGCTGTCATCACTACCTGCACTATTATCTCCTAAAACAAAATATTCTGTCTCACCCAATGTAAGCTTTTTTTCTGCAATTCCTGCAAAATCCAGGTCTGATGTATAGACATTTTTCTTTTGTACTTTACCATCAATATAAACCTTTCCATCTTTGATCTGTACCGTTTCTCCTGGAAGCCCTACTACTCGCTTTATACAATAATGTGCGTTTTCATTTCCATTTGGACGAAATGCTATAATTTCACCTCTTTTAGGCTTACGGGCATCATAAACAATCCGATTAATTAACACGACATCTCCGTTTTTCAACACCGGGCTCATAGAGTCTCCGGCATTGCTTACCCGCTGTCCAAAAAAACTTACAAGCATCCATGCTAAAATACATACAACAATAATTTCTGTGCCCCATTCAATCGCTGTCTTGACTTTTTCTGTTTTCAGTGAGCGGCATTTCTTTCGGAAATATAATTTCCACTTTTTTCGATCTATCGTATAACTTTTCTTCTTTGCTCTTTTTTTCATCGCCTATCTCTTAATATATCATACCAACAGTTACTTTCATATAATGAAAAAGGGACAAACTACAAATCTGTACTTGTCCCTCTCATCGTTACTATTTTACTAATTCTTTAACTTTAGCTCTCTTACCTACACGTCCTCTTAAGTAGTTCAGTTTTGCTCTTCTTACTTTACCTCTACGAACAATCTCAACTCTTTCTACATGTGGAGAGTGTACTGGCCAAGTTTTCTCAACTCCAACTCCGTTGGATGACTTTCTTACTGTGAAAGTTTCTCTAACTCCACCACCCTGTTTCTTTAAAACAGTTCCTTCGAAAACCTGAATTCTTTCACGGTTTCCTTCTTTGATCTTAGCGTATACTTTTACAGTATCTCCTACGTTAATTTCTGGAGCATTCTCTTTTAACTGCTCAGCTTCAATGTTTTTAATAATATCGTTCATTGTGTGACCTCCTTAATATTTGACGTTCTTAACACATTATTGTGCCAGAGGACCATCGCTCTTCTTTTCACAAACAACTGTTGTAGTTTATCACATTTTCGCTTGTTGTGCAAGTAGTTTTGCACTTTTTCTGTCAGCTTTTTCCTTTTTATTTTACTTCTGCTTTTGAGCCTCTACTTCTTCCAGCCATTTTTTCTCTTTTTTTGTCAGCTCACATTTTTCAAATAAATCGGGACGACGTTCTTTCGTTCGAATAATAGACTGTTCGCGTCTCCATTTTTCTATATTTGCATGATGTCCGGACAACAAAATAGCCGGTACTTTTTTCCCATGCCATTCTTCCGGTCTTGAATACTGTGGATATTCAAGCAGATTATCCTGAAATGATTCAAATTCAGCTGATACATCATTATGCAACACACCCGGAACCAGTCTGGAAATTGTATCAACCATGACCATAGCCGGAAGTTCCCCGCCTGTGAGTACATAATCTCCGATTGAAACATAATCTGTAACAATCTCCTCCAGCACACGTTCATCAATCCCCTCATAATGTCCGCATAAAAGGACGAGGTCTTCTTCCTGTGCTAATTCTTCTGCCATCTTCTGATTAAATGTATCTCCTTGTGGAGATAAATAAACAACTCTCGTTTTCTTTTTATCTAAATTGTTTTCTATCTGTTCTTCATTTGCTGGAGTATTTTCAATTTGACTTTCCTTCTTTCTCTTTGCAATGGACTCTTCAATCGACTGATAAGCCAAATAGACAGGTTCCGCCTGCATCAGCATCCCAGCCCCTCCACCATACGGATAGTCATCTACGCTTTGATGTTTATTGAAAGCAAAATCACGAATATTAACAGCTTCTATGGATAATAAATCACGGGAAATTGCTCTTCCAATGATACTTGTATTCAATCCATTCATCACCATTTCCGGAAATAAAGTCATTATATGGAAGTTCATTATACCAGCCCCTCCAACAAATGTACTTTCATGCTCATAGCTTCTATATCCACATCTAATATGCAATCATGAATAGCAGGGATCAGCACCTCGCCATACTTGTCAAATTCCACGACATACACTTCATTTGCACCGGTTTCGATAACATCTACCAGTTTTCCTTCTTCACCTTCGTCTGTTATAACATCCATACCGATCAAATCTGCAATATAATATTCATCTTCCTCTAATTCTACTGCATCTTCTCTTGTTACAAATAAACTTCTTCTTTTATATCTTTCAATATCATTTATATTATCGATGCCTTTAAATTTCAGGATTACAAACTGTTTAAAAAATTTAACCCCCTGAATTTCCAACGGTATCTGTTCTTTTCCTGTGTCAAGTATTACATTTTTGAGGCTTTTAAATCGCTGCGGATCATCTGTTGTAGGAAATACCTTTACTTCACCTCTTACTCCATGTGTAGATGAGATCACACCTACCTGTAATAACTGTTCCATAATCGAACTCCTTATCTAAAATAAAGGGGACAGTCTTAACGGCTGTCCCTCTCTTATCGCTAAGTATATTTTAAAATATTCTATAGCATTTCTTTACTGAACAATATCAACAACCACTCTTTTATTATCTTTTGTAGCTGCTGCTTTCACTACAGAACGGATTGCTTTCGCAATACGACCTTGTTTTCCAATCACCTTACCCATGTCTCCATCTGCAACGCGAACCTCTAACACTGTTGTCTTGCCTTCCTGACGTTCCGTAACAACAACTCCATCCGGGTTGTCTACCAATGCTCTTGCAATAACTTCTACCAGTTCTTTCATTTACGCGCACCTCCGCGGAAATATTGCGTTAAATAATTTTTAATTATTTCTCAATTCCAGCTGCCTTGAAGATTTTAGAAACAACTTCTGTTGGCTGAGCACCATTGTTGAGCCATTTTTTAGCTGCTTCTTCGTCTACTTTGATTGCACTTGGATCGCAGTTTGGATCATATGTTCCGATCTCATCGATAAATCTTCCATCTCTTGGAGATCTAGAATCTGCTACAATGATTCTATAAAAAGGAGCTTTCTTCTGTCCCATTCTTCTTAATCTGATTTTTACTGCCATGTTAAATACCTATCCTTTCTTTTTTACCTTCATAATTTCAGCGAACTATTCGCTTTATTTTTTATCTATGTGTTAAAAAGGAAGTTTAAACTTTCCTTTTTTACCACCCATACCGCCCATGAGTCCCGGAAGCTTTTTCATCATCTTCCTTGTCTCATTAAACTGTTTTACCATGCGGTTCACTTCCGCAATATCTACACCTGCACCTTTTGCGATTCGGTGTTTTCTTGATGGATTCAACAAATCTGGATTTCTTCTTTCTTCTACTGTCATTGACTGTATCATTGCTTCCATCCTTGCCATCTTCTTCTCGTTCTCTTCCGAGTCGAGTTCCGGCATCTTCTTATTGCCCATTCCTGGCATACCCGGCAACATTCCCATTATGCTTGAAAGCCCGCCCATTTTTTTCATCTGTGACATACTGTCCAGATAATCTTCATAATCAAACTGAGCTTTCTTCATCTTCTCCATTGTCTTCTTGGCTTGTTCTTCATCTATCTCTGCACCTGCTTTTTCAATCAGCGTCAGCACATCTCCCATACCAAGAATTCGTGATGCCATTCGATCCGGGTAAAACTGCTCCAAATCAGAAAGCTTCTCACCCATACCTACATATAAAATCGGTTTTCCTGTCACTGCCTTAATCGACAATGCAGCACCACCTCTTGTATCACCATCTAACTTTGTTACAATAACACCATCAATTCCAATTTTATCATTGAAATTACTTGCTACGTTAACTGCATCCTGTCCTGTCATTGCATCAACAACCAGAATCGTCTGATGTACTGTAACTGCTTCTTTGATTTCTTGAAGCTCAGCCATCATCTCTTCATCAATATGAAGTCGTCCCGCTGTATCCAGGATCACAATGTTATTCTTATTCTTTGCTGCATGTTCCATTGCAGCTTTTGCAATATCAGCAGGTTTAATCTTATCACCCATGGAAAATACTTCCACGCCCTGCTTTTCGCCATTGATTTCCAACTGCTTAATTGCAGCAGGTCTATAAACATCACAGGCTACCAGAAGTGGCTTCTTACCTTTTAACTTGAACTTTCCTGCCAGCTTTGCAGTTGTCGTTGTCTTACCTGCACCTTGCAGACCGGCCATCATAATAACGGTGATCGCACTTCCCGGCTGAAGCTTAATCTCTGTTGTATCAGATCCCATCAGCTTGATAAGTTCTTCATTAACAATCTTGATTACCATCTGTCCCGGATTCAGGCCGTTCATCACATCCTGACCAATTGCCCGTTCCTGAACTTCTTTAACGAAACTCTTCACAACTTTGAAGTTAACATCCGCCTCAAGAAGCGCCATCTTAACTTCTTTCAAAGCTGCTTTGACATCATCCTCAGTAAGTCGTCCTTTACTTCTTAAGTTTTTAAATACATTCTGAAGTTTTTCAGTCAAACTATCAAATGCCATTCTACAACTCCTCTATAATCCGATTCGAAATCTGCCTTATCTGTGAAATCATCTCTTTTTTATCTCTTCCTGTCTCTTCATAAGTATCCAGCATTTCATCAATCTGTCCTACCTTTTCTTTAATAGACAAGAATTTCTCCACCAGATGTAGCTTTTCCTCATATCCTTCCAATGTCTTCTGACATCGTTTTACAAGGTCATGTACGCCCTGTCTGCTGATTCCTTTTTCCTGAGCAATCTCACTCAAAGATAAATCATCTAGCACAAACTGCTCATACACTTCCTTTTGATGATCATTCAGCAACTCGCCGTAAAAATCATACAATAATGATTGTTCTAATATTTCATTCACAATTATCACCTATGCTATCTTACACGAAATACCACATGGTGTCAAGTGTTTTTTCTTGACACCTTTTATATTTTTTATTTCATCAACTTTCTCATATTCAACTTTCCCCATCCCAGCTCCTCTTTTTCTTCTTTTAAACAGCTTTCCCGAAGTCTAAGCTTTACTTCCACATTTGTCATATCCGGATATTTTGACAAAAGACAGGCTATTGCCCCTGCTACTACCGGAGTTGCCATAGACGTCCCACTCTTTGATATATAGGGCTTTTTCCAGCGATGTGTATACTGTCCGTTACAGCTTATTACTTTTGTTCCCGGTGCTGTCAGATCTGGCTTAACAACACATTGTTTTGTCGGGCCTCTCCCCGAATAATTCCATTCCTTTTGCGAATGAACATTAACAATTTGTGAACCGCCTGTCACTCCTACTGTAATCACCTTTCTGCTGCTCCCCGGAATAGCGATTGTTCCATCCTTTGGACCATAATTTCCCGCTGACACTACAACCACCAGCCCTGCATCCCATAACATCTCCACAGCTGACAACAAGTTTCTTTCTTCTATATTATTTAGTTGTGGCTTTGCCCCTACTGAAATATTTACAATACGGATATTTCTTTTATTTTTCAATTCCAATATCCAATGGATTCCCTCTTCCACAGCCTGAATTGTTCCATTTCCCTGCTGATCTAATACTTTTCCTACAACCAACTCACTCTTTGGTGCCATCCCTTGATATATTCCATCCGACATCTTCCCGCTTCCTGCGAGTATTCCCGCCACATGCGTACCATGACCGCTGTCATCATATATCGCTTTTTGTCTTCCAACAAAGTCTGTAAACTCTAAAATCCGCCTGTCAAAATCCGGATGTAAAATAATCCCGGAATCCAATATAGCAATACAGATTCCTTGACCAAAATATTTTCCCTTTTCCATATCTTCCGTCCAATATCCGATAGCTTCTTTTACTCGTTTCATAAAAAGAACCTTTTCTTTCAATTTATTCACACTTTCTTATATTCGTTCATACTATAACATTGTAAATGATCATCTTTGGAGGATATATCGAATGAGTGATTTAACTGCTACAAACTGTGGATGTGGTTGCGACAACAATTGTGGAGGAAACTGGGAAAATAATTCTTGCCTGTGGATTATCCTGCTGCTTATCTTCTGTGGCGGATGCGGCAATAACCGAATCGGAGACGGCTGTGGATGTGGCGGAGACAGTTGTCTGTGGATTATCTTATTGCTTATCTTCTGTGGTGGATGTGGAAACAACGGATTTGGATGCGGCAACGGATTTGGATGTGGCTGCTAAGGTTTATTCTTTTTGTTTTCTCATACTAACTTCAAAAGGTGCTGTCGCAACTGACAGCACCTTCTCTAAATATCTATAAATTGAATTTACAATTTATTTTAATTCTCCCAAAATAGATTTTCCAATTGTTCCTTCCGGCATCTTTACATCAAAGTTATCGGCGATTGTTGCTCCGATCACGGCAAAGGTATCTGAATCCTGCAATTTTCCATACCCTTCCATAGACGGAGAATATGCAAAAAATGGAACTTGTTCTCTCGTATGGTCTGTTCCTGTATGTGTCGGATCATTTCCATGATCTGCTGTAATGATCAAAAGATCATCCTCTTTTAACTCCTTTAGAAATTCTCCTAATTTCACATCGAATTTTTCAAGCTCTTCTGCATATCCTTTTACATTTCGGCGATGTCCCCACAATGCATCAAAGTCTACCAGATTCACAAAACACAACCCTTTAAAGTCTCTCTTTGCTATATCGATCGTCTGCTCCATTCCATGAACAGAACTTTTTGACTTATTTGATTCCGTCAAACCTTCCCCATCGAAAATATCAAAAATTTTACCAACTGAAATCACATCATATCCAGCATCTTTCAATGCATTCAATGCAGTTCTTCCATATGGTTTCAGAGCATAATCATGTCTGTTACTTGTTCTCTTAAACTCGCCTTTTTTCTTTCCGACATACGGTCTTGCAATGACACGGCCTACTTTCCACTCATCTTTCATTGTGATTTCACGTGCAATCTCACAACAACGATAAAGTTCATCTAACCCAAACGTCTCTTCATTTCCACAAATCTGCAATACGGAATCTGCTGATGTATAAACAATCATATGTCCTGTCGCAATTTCTTCCTCAGCAAGTTCATCTAAAATTTCTGTTCCGCTCGCACTCTTATTTCCAATTACCTTATGCCCTGTTCTTTTCTCAAGTTCATCTATCAATTCCTTTGGAAATCCCGTCTCGGTAAATGTTTTAAATGGCTTTGTAATATGAAGTCCCATCATTTCCCAATGCCCTGTCATTGTATCCTTCCCTGTACTTGCTTCTCTCAAGAAAGAATAATATCCCATTGGTCGTTCTACAGGAGTCACTTGCTTAAGAGGATGAAGATTTGCAATTCCAAGTTTTTGGAGATTTGGAATATGAAAGTCCTCCACTGATTCGGAAATGTGTCCCATTGTGTCAGTTCCGGCATCCCCATAATCTGCCGCATCCGGCATTGCCCCTGCACCAAATGAATCAATTACAATTGTAAAAATTCGATTATATTTTTTCATTAATCTCACTCCATTACATGTTTACAATAACTTTTGTAACAAGTTCCTTAAACGATTTTGCTACGCGGTCAGCTGTCTCCTGCACTTCTTTATGATCCAATGCTTCTTTTGAAAGTCCTGCAGCCATATTTGTAATGCAGGAAATTCCACAGATTTCCATTCCCATGTGACGTGCTGCCATAGCTTCGCAAGCTGTACTCATTCCAACTGCATCTGCACCCCAGTTCTGTGCAAGTCTTATCTCTGCCGGAGTCTCATAGCTTGGTCCTGTAAACTGAACATAAACACCTTCTTGTAGCTCAATACCACATTCTGCTGCGCATTTACGGATTACATCGCGAAGGCGCTTACTGTATACTTCACTCATATCCGGGAATCTCACTCCGAGTTCCTCAATATTTGGTCCAATCAATGGACTTGGTACCGCTGTTGTAATATGATCTGTAATCATCATAAAATCTCCTGGTTTATAAGCAGGATTGCATCCGCCTGCTGCATTTGTAAGGAGAATTTTCTTTGCTCCAAGCATTCCCATAAGACGCGTTGGAAGAACAACATCTGACATGGTATATCCTTCATAATAATGAACACGTCCCTGCATAATCACAACAGGCGTATTCTCTACATATCCAAATACAAAACGCCCTTTATGACCTTTTACTGTAGAAACCGGAAAGCCTTCTATTTCTGAATAATCAATTGTCTGCTCGATTTGAATTCCATCTGCAAAATCTCCAAGTCCGGAACCAAGAATCAATGCTACTTCCGGTTTAAAATCTATTTTCTTTTTTACACTTTCAAGACATGTCATTAATTTTTTATACATAATTTCCACTCCTTTTCACTCAATTTTATCTTCTGTCAATTTTATCACTGACTATCTTTTTAAGACCTTCATACTGTTCTTTACTAATCTGTAACTGGCTTCCATTTTTTGTGACCAGTCCGGCTTCCGAAAATTTCCGAATTGCTCTACTGACACTTTTTAGACACAATCCTGTCTCGTCCGCCATACTCGTACGGCTCTCTTTGATATAAAGTGTTCCGTTTTTATTATATTTTTCATATAATTCCACATATAAAAGTGCCAGCCTGTCTGCTCCTTGAAGAAAGAGGTACAGACGGTTGCGCCTTTCTTCTTCCAGAAGAGAATGACAAGTTAGTTTCGCTTCCAACCGAAATGTTTCCGGATCTGAATACAGCCACTTTTCATACTTTGCACGCGACAATTTTACCAACACACAGTCTGTCTCTGTCTGCACTGTTGTTTTGTAAGTTCCCTGCTCCATAATCACTTCCATTCCCCCAAGAGCAATTACATTATCAGGCTTCATAAAATCAAACGCAATTCCCGAGACTCGATAATCTGTCGCTTTTACTTTTCCGATTCCAACAAAATAAATCATATCTGCCGGTTCATTTTCATGAATAAAAATCGTTCCCGCTGCTATATTCTCCACTTCCAGTGCTTCCATGACCCAAAGCGGAGCACTATGAAAATATATTTCAAATTGTTCTTGTCTTTTTTTCTCAATCTGCGTCAAAAACGGCAGCATCTCATGCAAATAATTACGTTCCATACTTCTTCCTCTTTTTAATATCCTGTTGCTTCCTCATTCTTCACAATCTTAATGATACGGCTTGTGCCAAGACGATCTGCTCCAAGTTCAAGGAATTTCTCAGCATCTTCCATAGATGAAATACCACCTGCTGCTTTTATCTTCACATTTGGTCCGATATGCTGTGAAAAAAGTTTGATATCATCAAATGTTGCTCCCGCTCCGCCAAAACCTGTCGATGTCTTGATGTAATCAGCACCTGCATTTGTTACGATTTCGCACATCTTAATCTTCTCTTCGTCAGTAAGAAAACATGTCTCAATGATAACTTTAAGAATTTTATCTTTGCAGACAGCTTTTAAAGCTCTGATCTCATTCTCTATCAAATCATACTTTTTATCTTTGAGCCATCCGATATTGATTACCATATCAATTTCAGAAGCACCATTCTCCAGTGCATCTTTTGTCTCAAATTCCTTTGCTTTAGTTGTCATATATCCGTTTGGGAATCCGATCACTGTACAGACCGCCATCTTATCACCCATATATTCTGCAGACTGTTTTACGTAGCTTGGTGCAATACAAACAGATGCGGTTTCATATTTCATTGCATCGTCACAAATCTGTTTGATTTCTTCCCAAGTAGACCCCTGAAGAAGAAGTGTATGATCAACATGTTTTAAAATCTCTTTCATATCCATTATATAGTCTTCCTTTCAATTTATAGTATATCATCTTTTTTACTATTTTTTATTTATTTTCCTGATCTGCTTTAATCAATTTACGAATTGCTTCAACTGCCACCTGAATTGCCATGTCTGTATCATGAGCAACCGGATTCTCAAGACCTAGCTTCTCTCTCTCCTGGTTTGCTACAACAAGGAAACATGAGCCTGCTCTTGCTCTTAATTTAGATGCACAGATAAACATTGCTGCAGACTCCATTTCTGATGCAAGACATCCCATCATCTTCCATGCTTCCCATTTATTGATAAGCTCATACCCTACCGGCATTGTCTCCGGCTCGTGCTGTCCATAAAATGCATCCTTACACTGAACAACTCCTGTATAATGAGTAAAGTGCTTTTCTTTTGCGGCTGCAACCAGCGCATTTGTAACATCAAGATCTGCCACTGCCGGATACTCGATCGGTGCATATTCTTTTGATGTTCCTTCCATACGGATTGCTCCTGTTGCAATTACAACATCCCCGCTTTTAATTTCTGTCTGCATTCCTCCACAAGTTCCAATTCTAACAAATGTATCTGCTCCGCATTTATATAATTCTTCCATTGCGATTGATGCTGACGGTCCGCCAATTCCTGTAGATGTTACGCTTACTTTTACACCGTCCAGTGTTCCTGTATATGTAACATATTCTCTGTTATCTGCTATCAAAACCGGATCATCAAAATACTGTGCGATTTTTGCACATCTCTTTGGATCACCCGGCATTATCACATAACGTCCGACTTCTCCCTTCGCCACCTGAATATGATATTGTCTGCTTTGATCTTCTGAATAATTTTTCATACCTTTTCCACCTTTCTGTCTTTATTTTATGTCTTATCGTTGTCCTTTATCGTATGGTATTCCTTCTGCCTTAGGTGCTCTGGAATTTTTTGATACAAACACAAGAACAACCAATGAAATAATATAAGGGAACATATTGTACAATGTACTTGGAAGCTTTAACGCTACTAATGCTGGGAATCCTGTATATACATTTGAAAGGGCACGGAACAGTCCAAACAAAACTGCTGCCAGTCCGATATTAACCGGTTTCCATTGTCCAAAGATCATTACGGCGAGAGCAAGGAATCCAAATCCTGCCACACCATTTTCAAATTTCCATTCACTAACACCTGCTGTAATATAAACTAATCCGCCAAGACCACCAAGTGCACCGGAAATCAATACACCGGCATAGCGCATCTTGTATACATTTATTCCTACTGAGTCTGCTGCCTGTGGATGTTCTCCACATGCCATAAGTCTCAGACCAAATTTTGTTTTATACAATACAATGTATGAAGCAACAAGAATTAAAAATGCAATCAGCATAAACCAGCTAAATTCAAACTTTCCAATATTAACAAGGAATGCTTTTTTTGCATGTTTATATGCAATTGTTGAAGATACATTATCCAGATTTTCAGCTGTATTGATCGCTCTTACGATAACAACTGCAAGTGCAGGTCCTAACAGATTCAATGCTGTACCGACAAGTGTCTGATCCGCATTGAAATGGATAGAAGCAACACCTAAAAGCAATGAAAAAATCATTCCAACAACCACACTTGCCAATACTACGAGAAGGATCACAAGAGGAGCAGCCATGCTGTTCGGAAGATATTTCATCATCAAAGCTCCACCAAGAGCACCCATAACCATGATTCCTTCAAGACCAATGTTAATAACACCACTATGTTCTGAGAAACATCCGCCAAGTGCGACAAGAATCAGAACTGATGCAAATATTAAAGTATATTGGAGTAATAATGTCATTATTTAGTACCTCCTTTTACTTCTTTCTTCTCATCTCTCTTATTCAAATAGCGGTTAAACCAGAGTTTAAAGAAGAATACAAAACCACAAAGATAAATAATAACCGCTGAGATCAGATCGGAAATCTGAGTACAATACATTGTCTTATCAACATAAGTTCCACCACTTGTAATATGCTGGATGAAATAAGAGGCAAAGATTGTTCCGATTGGATCAAGTCCTCCCAGGAATGCTGCTGCGATTCCGTTAAATCCCATGCTCGGTACGCTTGTCTGCTGCACCATCCATGTTTCAATACCGCTTAAGTAGAAGAATGCTGCACCCATTCCTGCAAGTGCTCCTGAAATCATCATTGTAAGAATAATGTTTCTTTTTTCTTTCATACCACAATATTTTGCAGCATTTTTGTTCATACCTGTAGCTTTTAATTCATAACCGAATTTTGTTTTTCCAAGAACAACCCATACTAGAATCGCCATAATTACGGCTAATGGAAGTCCTATTGTCACAAATTCATTTCCCGCAAATACACTATCAAGTCCACAGTTTGGAAGAAGGGCACTCTTATTTCCACTCTTCAATGCAACTGTATATGGTGTTGACTCTGCCTTTACTTTTGTAAGAAGCATATTTACAACATAAAGTGATATCCAGTTCAACATAATACATGAAATAACTTCATTTACATTAAAATAAGCTTTCAGTGCACCTGATATTCCGCCAACCAGCGCTGAAACAATAATTGCAGCTATAAGACATACATACCACGGCATTCCAAATTTTAATGCGAAGTACAATGAAGCTCCCGCTCCAACTACATACTGCCCTGCTGCTCCTATGTTGAACAATCCAACTTTGTATGCAAACAATACGGATAAAGAACACATCAGAAGTGCTGATGCTTTAACCATCGTTGTTCCGCAATATTTCATAACTGCTATTGAACTTGGATAGTAGAAATAGTTTTTCAAAATTGCGGCAATTGCTCCCGCAGCACCTTTTGGATTGATAACAAGTAATACAAGATAACCGACCAACAATCCTAGTACGATGCATAGAAGTGATGCAATAATCGTCTGAACCGCATTATTACGCCAAATACTTTCTTTTTTTGACTCTTTATTCATTGCTCTTTGTCTCCTTTCTCTTCGAACCTGCCATATAAAGTCCCAATTCTTCAACTGTTACTTTCTTAGGATCAAATTCTCCAACGATTTCTCCTTCGTACATCACAAGAATTCGGTCAGAGACATTCATTACTTCGTCCAGCTCCAAACTTACAAGGAGTACTCCTTTTCCTGCATCTCTTGCCGCTACCAACTGCTTATGTACGTGCTCAATCGCTCCTACATCCAGTCCTCTTGTCGGCTGTACAGCAATTAACAATTCTGGATCTTTGTCTATTTCTCTGGCAATGATTGCTTTCTGCTGGTTTCCTCCAGACATAGATCTTGCCTTTGTAATTGCACCCTGGCCTGAACGAATATCGTATTCCTCGATCAGTCTGTTTGCATATTCACGAATTGCTTTACGCTTTAAAAATCCAAACTTATTTGTAAATTGTGGTTCAAAATATCTTTGAAGAACAATATTATCTTCTAATGAATAATCCAAAACTAATCCATGTTTGTGTCTATCTTCCGGTATATGGCTCATTCCAGAAGTAAGTCTTTTACGAATCGGCATATTGGTAATGTCTGTTCCGTTCATTGTAACTGTTCCGCCTGTAATCGGTTCCAGACCTGAAAGGCCATATACAAATTCTGTCTGTCCATTTCCATCAATTCCTGCAACACAGACAATCTCACCCCTTCTAACCTGAAGAGATACCCCATTGACTGCATTATTTTTATGACGTTTGGAAGCCACTGTCATATCTTTTATATCAAGAACTACATCTCCTGGTTTTGCGGGTTTTTTATCAACAATAAAATTAACGTCTCTTCCAACCATCATAGCTGAAAGTTTTTCCGGTGTAGTATCTTTGATATCTACTGTTCCGACATATTTTCCTTTTCTTAAAACACTGCATCTGTCTGCAACCTGCATGATCTCAGCAAGTTTATGTGTAATAAAAAGAATACTTTTTCCTTCTGCTGCAAGATTCTTCATAATCTGCATTAGTTCTTGTATTTCCTGTGGAGTAAGTACCGCTGTCGGCTCATCAAAGATCAAAATTTCATTATCTCTGTAGAGCATTTTTAAAATTTCTGTTCTCTGCTGCATACCTACCGTAACATCTTCAATAATTGCATCTGGATCAACTGCCAGTCCATACTTCTCAGACAGCTCTATTACTTTTTTTCTTGCACCATCTTTTTGAAGCAATCCGCTTTTTGTTGTCTCCACACCCAATATAATATTATCCAGAACGCTAAAGCACTCTACCAGTTTAAAATGCTGATGTACCATTCCGATTCCTAAATCATTCGCATCATTTGGATTTTGAATATCTACTTTCTTTCCATCTTTATGGATTTCTCCCTCTTCAGGCTGATATAATCCAAAAAGTACACTCATAAGCGTAGATTTTCCTGCACCGTTCTCACCAAGCAATGCGTGAATCTCGCCCTTCTTTAACTGAAGTGTAATATTATCATTTGCAATAATTCCAGGAAACCTTTTGGTAATCCCCAACATCTCTATTGCATACTCGCTCATCTATATATCCTCCTATTGTTTCCCTGGCAAAAACTGGATACGCGAATCCCCCTTTTGGTGATAAGAGGAAAGTAAATCGTTCTTTACTTTCCTCTTAAAATTCATCGTTACCGGTTTTTATTTGATGCTGCCATAATCATTTACTTTAATTGCTGTTTTTGGCATTGCAGAGATATCTCCACTTACTTTAATTTCGCCATCATACATCTTCTTAACTAATTCTTTATAGTCATCCTGTGTAAATCCATCTGCCCACTGAGTTGTGTCCATTGGAAGCTGTACAAAGTTCTCTTCTGGAGTTTCAGATACAAGACCCAGATTATCGATCTTTCCTACATAATCACTCCAATTACCATCTTTAATTGCTGTAAGAACTGTATCTACAGTTGTTGCAAGACCTTTCATTGCAGATGTGATTGTAAGATCTTCTTCATATGAGTCAATGATTCCTGACTGGTCTGAATCAACTCCGATAACCTTTCCACCTGCTTTAACAGCTGCCTCTGCTGCTGATGTATAAATTCCGCCACCGCAAGCAAATACAGCTTCAACGCCTTTTCCGCCATACCATGTATCCATGTACGCTGTGATATCTGCATCCCCATAGAACTGTCCACCACATACATATTCAACAGATACCTGATCTGTAATTCCAAGTTCTTCTGCTGCCTTGTCAACCCCCTGTACATAGCCATATCCAAAACGTGTTACAGCTGGCACTGACATTCCACCGAGGAATCCAAGATGTTTGTATCCAAGCTTCACTGCTGCGTATCCTGCCATAAATCCTGAAAGTTCTTCTTGATAAGTACAGCAGTATACATTGTCTGTGTTATAATAATCAGCCACCTCATAGTCATCCGGATTATATGTGTATCCTTCTCCTACACCTTTTTCACAAATGTCTCCTGCACTAACATCAAGTGCTACAAATTTAACATCCGGATATACTTCTGACTGGTCTACAATTGCTGCTGCAAACATATAACCCGGAAGAACAATTACATTTGCTCCGTCTGCAACTGCCTGATCTACGCTTGCATTACGTGCTTCATCCGAATCACTTTCTGGTTTGTAATAGTTAAATTCCACATCGTTGTCTGCTGACCATGATTTACATGTCTCATAAGTTGTCTGGTTAAAGCTCTGGTCTGTGATATCACCTGAGTCTGTTACCATTGCAACTTTGATGTCTGCTCCATCTCCTCCATCAGATGTGCTTTCCTTCTTGTCTCCGCTTCCTCCACATGCTGTAAGTGAAAGTACCATCACTCCTGCCAGCATTGCTGCTACGATTTTCTTGTTCATAATTTTTCTTCCTCCTTTTATTTTTTCTCTTCAGGACTCTATATTCCCAATTATGACATATGTCCCCTCCTTTTAATAGGACTACAGTCCCTTTCCCCTATTCTTTTTTGCATTTCATCTATTTTTCACAGTTTTTTCATTCGTTTTTTGTTCATTTTATCCATATTTTTATCTTCCACGCAAAGACATTTGTCCTTTTTTTGTCTCTTGAGATTCATTTTTTCTTCTTTTGTCTCTCTGTTTGTTTTTTCACCAACTGTTTCTCTCTTTTTTCTTTGCCTTTGTCCAATCGTTTCTTCAACATACAATCTTCATCTAATTCATACACGGCATTTCCATCAATAATTAATCTTCGTTTCATATTTTACTCCATTGTTTCCTTTCCTATATAATATGCTTCTTTTTTTATCTCGGGTTATTCCACCTGCATATTCTTCCCTGTCACACATATTTTTATTCGACATATCATATATATCAGATATGGAAAAGAAATCAACAACACCACTCTCACCCTTTGATGAACTAACCATTCCATCTGAATTGCAGCTTTTAAAACTTATTCTTCCATACACTCCTGTCACCAATCAGAAAATGCTCGGTATTTTAATTAAATTTCTTGAATTAGAATACACGATTGATTTTTTTCAACACTGTACCCTTAAGCTCCACTCTCAGACAACCGATGCCCCTGTTTCTTTCTCAAATATCATCAGCGAAATAGCACCTTATCTTTCCAAACGCGATTCGCAAATGCTAGCTTCTGTTCAAAACATTTTGAATATTTTGGAAATGATGCAAACCTTTCAAGATACTTCATCCGCTTCCCCTGCCGATTTATTTTCTGGAATGCTTTCTCCAGAACAACAAGAAATGTTCCAAATGTATCAAACCATGTTTCAACAGGAAGGAGACTCGCAAAATGAACGAATGGATGAATCATCCACTTCTAAAGAATATGAATCCGGTGAAATACAATCTCATTCAGATGGCTGCGACCAAAACAGCAGGAAAAAGCGGAAAGGAATTGATGCCGATTATGATGGCTCTGATCACGAGCGCAAATAAACAGGGGATTCATTTCACCCCCGACGAAATCACTTTAATCTTAGATATTATTAAAGAAGGTAAAACACCAGAAGAAAAAGCTCAAATTGACAGCACTATTCAAATGGTCAAAACAATTCTTTCTAAAAATTCCCATTCTTAAGTTCACCTGTTTTTTGAACTAAAAAAGATGCGGACATTAGGCGGTATTCCATAGGAATTTTCAGAAAAGAATTGATGGTAACTTCCATCTGCCTTTCCTCCATTCAGATTTTTTTGTAAATCTGAATGGGGCGGCGGGGAACGGCATCGGGAATAAAGTTCGGGCCATGCTGACCCGATGTTCCGGCTCCACAGGGACAAAAAAGCACCCGGACGGCATAAAGCCATACGAGCGTCGTGGAATATATTTTACTGTTTAGTTACATGGTATAGTACATACTTCTGACCGCATTGCTCCGCTACTGGGAACAGGCTTTTTTTAGCTGGTGCAAGTCATGGGCACTGCAAAAAAGGCAAAAATAGACACGGCGGCAATCCTCCTATATGCCGCCGTGCGGCAGGTTATACAATATTTAACTTAAGAGCTATAGTTAGTTTTTTGTCTTGATAAGTAGCTTGTATTTCACCGCCCATTTGATCTACAAGAGTTTTTGCAATAGAAAGCCCTAACCCTGTGGAATTTTTCCGCCCAGTTTCTACTGTATAAAATCGGTCAAACAATCGTTCCACCATTACGGGCGTCAAACTACGGGCAGAATTTGTAAAAGTAATTAGACCGTCGGCATAGAGTTTTACATACAAATCTCCCTCGCTATATTTTAAGACATTGCTCAAAATATTACTGACAATTCTATTAAAGGCAGGCAGATCAATATAACACTGAATAAAAGTATCGGGAATTTCAATAACTGGTTCGATTTTTCGTTTCTTAAAAGTTCCGTAAAAAGCAAGCAGGTTTTCCTCTAACGCCTTGTTTAGAATTACATTTTCCTGTGTAGCTACCCATGATGATGTAACCACAGAATAGCAAAAGAGTTCTTCAGACAACTGCTTTAGACAGCTTACTCTATTTTGAATTAAGGAGATATAGGATTTGATGGCCGTTAAGTCATTCTCATCTTTCAACAACTCCAAATATCCGCATATTCCCGTAAGTGGTGTCCTAAGATCGTGAGATATATTTGTAATCGCCTCTTTGAGTTCCCTATCACCGTTCATATATCTATGCCTGTGATACCGCAGCCGTTCAATTCCTATGTTAATTTCTGCAACTAGTTTCCGAACATTACAATCGCATGTAGAAACAGTAAGCAAATTATTTGTGTCACTCTCCAGATTATTCCTGAATTCTATGGACAGGTTGTTCAAATCCTTTTTCATTAAATATAATTTCAAAACAAGAAGTACACTGATACATAAAAGAAAACCGCATAGAAACCAAAGAATAACCATGTTTAGACCTCCACTATTTTATATCTTTCTTTTTGAAAACAAATAACCCCCATACTGTGGTCAAAATAATATTCAATGAAGAATACAGAATGACATTAAATGGGCGAAGTATGATACCACTCGAAATTTGCAGGCTTTGACCCGTAGGGAGAAAATCATATAGAAACTCCAATATAATTCTTGTTATCTTATTAGATATGATGTCTAATGTCACGTCTCCGTAATAGCTAAAGACTGCAATTCTCAAATAATTAGTTATTATAAATAAAATCACATAGATGATCAGGCAAGTGGCTACCGAAGAAGTCTTATTACTGATTAGTGTTGAAACCATTGTAAACAGGCTCGCAAATGCGGCAAGTATGAGAATACCAGCAAGCAGATAAATGATAAAATATGACGGGTATTCAATATTCAATCCGAACAGTGGGATTCCCAAAACAATAATGAGCGCTGCATTCACAAGAAACAGCAAACCTTCTGCACAAAAAATTGTAATTCCATTTGCGAAATAAATATTGCTTCTTTTATGACCGGCAATTAACTTATTACGAATAGTTCCATCATTATACTCTGTCCCGACAAAGAAACCACTGTATATGGGACAAAAGATAGCAGCAACTGATATTGCCGAGAAGAAAAACCAGTTTAATGATACGGTTGTAATTTCGACCGAAGCTGTCATTTCCAGATAATTCATTATTAAAAGGAACACAGTATATAAAGATGATACAATTATGCCAGCCCGAAAAAGCTTGCTTTTTTTCAGCCGAGTGAAGTTTGCAAATATAAGGTTACGCATTTGTATGACCTCCAATCACGTTCATATAATAATTTTCCAAACTTTCATCCTGCTTTTGTATGAGCATGATTTCACAATTTTCCTTTGCTAGTGCCAAGGTCAGTTGTGTAATATTGATTTTCCCAAATATATCTGCCTCTGTATCCGATGTCAGAGAGTATTCAATATTCAAACCATCCAGTACCCGACACAATGCCTTTGTGTCAGTCACAGAGAGATGGGTAGATTTCCGGCAATTTAATTCCAGCTCTGTGGCATCTATTTCCTTTACAATTTTGCCTCCATCGACAAATCCATAGTAAGTAGCCAGTTTGGATAACTCTCCCAAAATGTGACTGGAAATAAGAATAGTGATTTGATAGCCCCGGTTGAGTTTTAGAATGAGTTCTCGAATTTCAACAATTCCCTGTGGATCTAAACCATTTATAGGTTCATCTAAAATCAAAAAATCAGGAGCCCCACATAAAGCAACAGCAATTCCTAATCTTTGCTTCATACCTAATGAAAAATCTTTAACTTTTTTCTTTCCACAATCGTCTAAGCTAACTAATGTTAGTAATTCTGTAATCCCGTTATAGTTCGGTATCCCCAAAATTTGATATTGCATTATCAAGTTTTCTTCTGCCGTCATATCTAAATAAACCGCTGGAATTTCAACTACAGCTCCCATACGGCGACGAGTTTTATTGATTGCCATATCGGTGTTTTTTATATTGTATAAACTGTATTCGCCGGAAGTAGGATTCTGAATGCCAGTAATTAAACGAATAAGCGTAGTTTTACCTGCACCATTTTTACCTACAAGTCCATAAATTGCACCTTTTGGAATGTGCATTGAAAGTCCATTCAACGCTTGAAAATCTCCATATTTTTTACAAAGTGAAATGGTTTCTAAACAATAATCCATCTCTTTACCTCCTTATCCTTTCTAACCTCATTGTACTATTATATGGTCAAGATAGCGGTCAAGAAAAACGTCAAGAAATGGTCAAAATGTAATTTTGAATCCAATACCCCATACTGCCTCTATGTATTCTTTATCGCCTGCATCACGCAATTTTTTGCGAAGATTAGAAATATGTTGTTTAAGAGATCTGTCAGTACAATCTGGAGTATCTTCAAAAATCCTTTCAAGTATTACAGTCTTTGAAATTACCTGATTAGGATTTTGCATCAATAGCTTAAAAATAGCATATTCTGTTTTTGTCAAATGTACTTGAGTATCGTTTACAGTAACCTCATGTGAAGTCAAATCTAACACAAGATTGTCAACCTTTAGGATTGAGATAAGACTTTGTTTTTCTTCTTTGCGAAATTGTACAGAAACACGAGCCAGTAATTCTCTTATCTCAAAAGGCTTAGTTATATAATCCACCGCACCACTTAATAATAGATTTACTTTATCATCAATACCAACTTTAGCACTGACAACAATAACTGGAATACCATCCATTTTCGATAATATTTCTTCTCCTGATAAACCAGGGAGCATTAAATCCAAAAGAATTAAATCCGGAGTATTGTGGGATAAAAGATACAAGGCTTCTGTCCCAGAATAAGCCCGAAGAACCCTATAACCTTCTTTTTTCAAAGCATTCTCTATGATATTTCCAATATGCTGATCGTCCTCTATAACTGCTATTGTTTTCATTTCCTATGTTCTCTCCCTTGTTTTATCCGGCCATCAAGCGGCTTCTCCACAGTTTTAGTGAGAAGCCAAACACCGGCCATTTTCACAGCACCGGGGATACGTCCACCAGCACAATAATAATTTACCCTACGAGGTGTCACGCCCCACTTTTCGACGGCCTCTTGCCAACATTGAAAATCAAGGTGCGATTCCGAGCCTACCTGTGATAATCCAGTTGATAAAGGTCTGCGGACTTCCTGTGGAACGGTATTTTACCCCGGAGATCATGCTAAAAAAAAGCGAACAGTGGCAACGGGACAACCACAAGCTTTTCCAACTCCGAAATTTCAATCTCAAGCACGTCCTGCTCTTTGGCATACTGTACATCAAGCGCCCTATATCGTGCATCCGGCAGTTTGCCGAGGGCGTTGTCCTCATAGATTTTGCAAATCCGTTTTTCCAGTTCTCCGGCTCTCTTTTGGGCAGCGGCCAGACACCTGCGCTTTTTCGATATATCAGCACTCTGTTGAGCAACCTACATCTCTAGTAACGACAAAGTGAAGCTTATTCTACACAAAGGCATAGAAAGGTCTTGGTAGACCACTGACGGAATCTTGTGGCCTTCTTTGAATTATCGTCCGCATCTTTTTTAGTTCTTAAAATCCTTCTTTTCTTCTGAGTTCCCGCATCTCGCGTCGCTTTTGTGCAGCCTCCCATTCGACTCTTTGTTCTTCTGTCTCAATAATCAGCCCTGGAACCTGAATTGGATGATCATTTTCATCTAACGCTACCATTGTCAGATATGCTCTGTTAATTGGGCGTCTCATTCCTTGCTTATCTTCCACATATGTATCCACTCGCACTTCCATTGAAGTATTCCCAACATAAGTCACTCGTCCGATAATTACAACATGTTCCCCCAGATATGCACCTCTTATAAATTTCAGATTATCGATAGATGCTGTAATACAATTCTCTCTTGTATGACGCATCGCCACAATACCTGCTACTTCATCAATCCATTGAACCAACATTCCCCCAAATAATCTTCCTGCTGCATTCAAATGATTCGGACGAATAATATATACCGTCTCAACTCGAGATTCTTCCATCCGTCTTTGTTCACGCACTTTTACATTTTCCTCCAACTTTTTCACATATTTTTTTGTAATTAGTCTCATTGTAACGCTTTATTCTCTTGTTTAAAAGTATTCTTTTTTATGTTTTACATAAGATACAATTTATTTTATCTGGTAAATTTATTTTCTTTCATGTATCATATAAAGTACATATGAAAAGAGGATTGCTTATGAAAAATATAAAATTAACGATTCAATATGATGGCACACGCTATCAAGGATGGCAGAAACCTGGGAAGAAAGGAAATTCTAATACCATCTCCGGAAAACTTACAGAAGTGATTTCTCGAATCACTGATGAAGAAACCACCTTATTTGCAGGTGCCAAAACAGACACAAATGTGCACGCTGATGCACAAATTGTAAATTTTAAGACAAAAACTACATTATCTGCATTAAAATTAAAGCAAGAATTAAACCATTATCTTCCACAAGATATTGCTATTATTTCTGCCGAAGAGGTTTCTGAACGTTTTCATGCTTCATTAAATGCACAAACAATCACTTATCTTTATCGTGTAAGTTGTGCACCGGTTGCAGATGTATTTACAAGAAAATACAAGTACCACCTGCCGGATACATTAGATTTAAATGCTATGCAGCATGCCTCAGAACAATTGCTTGGAAGACATGATTTCAAGCATTTTTCTTCTGGAAAGACAAAAAAATCAACCGAAAAAGATTTGCTTTCCATCGAAATTTTCAATGGATTTCATATTCCGAAAGATTTACTTCTAAAGTGTGAACAGCCATCTGATGCTGATTTTCTTTTTCTTCTAAAAGGAAATGATTTTCTACATCAAATGCCACTTTACTTAACAGAAACGTTATTAGAAATAGGACTCGGCAGCCGAAACGCCTCTTCCATTCCATTAATTTTTTCTGGAGAAGATACTGTTTCTAAACGTTGTCCTTCTCATGGACTCTTTCTTCATGAGATTACATACTAATAGAGCATAAACAAGGAGGAGTTTTCATGCTATCATCAATGTCAATTTATTTTATATTACTATACTTTTTTGTATATGGGTTTTTAGGCTGGTGTACTGAAGTTGGTTTCGCAGCCTTTAAAACGCATCACTTTGTAAACCGAGGATTCTTAAATGGTCCGATCTGTCCTATTTATGGAGTCGGAGTTACCGCTGTTATAACCGTTCTAACTCCTTATAAATCAGATATTATTGTTCTCTATATTCTCTCCGTCGTCCTGGTAACAGTATTGGAAGGAGTTACCGGATGGGCTATGGATAAAATTTTTCATAATAAATGGTGGGATTATTCTGATATGCCATTAAACATCGGCGGATATGTATGTCTGTTATTTTCTATTGTATGGGGATTTGCATGTCTGTTTATTATTTATTTTATACAGCCGCTTGTTCATGATTTGCTTGCGTTCATCCCAACAATTGTCGGAATTATATTAATTATAATACTTGGAATCACTTTAATCGCAGACTTATATGTGACAGCTTCTACAATATTTAAATTTAATCGTCGTCTGGCCGCTATGGAGAAAATTGCTGCTGAGATGCATGAAATTTCTGAGCAGATTGGTCAAGGAATTTTTGAAAAAACAATCCGTGCTATGGATAGACAAGAAGCCTCAAAAGAAAAACTTGCTACTGCTACTGATGAGTTTAAAGAAAAAATGCAGGATACTGCTTCTGGATTGAAAGAAAAAACACAGGGAACTGCTTTTGAATTAAAGGAACGTGCTTTGGATGCCCGCGAACGTTCACAGGAAATCAGTGAAGAACTGCGCAGCAGAATCGCATCTCTTCACACTCGTTATCATGAATCAACGGATAAACCGGGTCGTATTTCCCGCCGTCTGATGAACGCATTTCCGAAAATGGAATCTCGTCAGCACAAAGAATCTCTTGAAGTATTAAAGAAACGCTGGAAACGATAATGCGTATTATTTCAAAAAAGACAGGATGCAAATTAATTGCTTCCTGTCTTTTTTATGAAATAATCCTATTGATTTCTACATTTAAGAAAACATCTTATCTTCCATATAACGCTGTCATTTGTTTCATCTGTTCTACAAGTTCATCTGTCAATGCATCTTTATCCATTCTCCATACCCAGTTTCCGCCTAGTGTAGATGGTGTATTGATTCTTGCACGCTTATCAAGACAGAGGTAATCCTGCATTGGAATCACACATAAATCTGCAACACTTCCCATTGCCATTGCAATAAAATCCCAGGAAAGAGTATCTTCATCTAATGCCGGCTTATGCAAATATTCTTTTGCATAAGTTCTACATTCTTTCGACACTTCATGATACCATGCTCTTGTAGTAGTATTGTCATGTGTTCCTGTATATACAACACAATTTGTCGGATACGTATGAGGGAGATAATTTCCAGACTCTCTGGAATCAAACGCGAACTGAAGCACCTTCATTCCCGGATATCCCGAGTCTTTCAATAACTGCAATACCGAATCTGTCAAAAAGCCAAGATCCTCTGCAATAATTTTTAATTCGCCAAGCTTTTCATTGATCGTATTGAACAGATCCATTCCCGGTCCTGGCTGCCAGCAGCCATTCTCTGCTGTTTTACTTCCATAAGGAATTGCATAGTACTCATCAAATCCACGGAAATGATCAATTCGTACTACATCGTATAACCTGAAACAATGTGCAATTCGTTCCAACCACCATGTATACCCTGTCTCTTTGTGATATTCCCAATTATATAACGGATTTCCCCACAACTGTCCTGTTGCTGAGAATCCATCCGGTGGGCATCCTGCTACTGCTGTTGGAAGATTTTCTTCATCAAACTGGAATAATTTTGGATTTGCCCAAGTGTCTGCACTGTCAAACGCAACATAAATTGGAATATCTCCAATAATTTCAATTCCTTTTTCATTAGCATAATCATGTAGTTTCTTCCATTGACATGCAAATTTATATTGCTGAAACTGATAAAATCCGATTTCTTCTTTCAATTCTTCTTCGGCTTTTTTCATATATTTCGGAAGACGGTTACGATACCCCTCTTCCCACTCAATCCAACTTACTCCACCTTGCCAATCCTTGATTGCCATGTACAGACAGTAATCTGTCAGCCATTCTTCATTTTCTTTTATAAATTTTTCATATTCCTTATCCGGGCTAAAACGTTCATACGCTTTTCGAAGCAGTTTAAAACGATTAAAATACATTTTTTCATAATCGATTTCATCAGCCTTGTTTCCAAAATCTGCTGCATCGCATTCATCCTTCGTCAACAGACCTTCTTTGATCAGACTTTCCAGATCAATAAAATATGGATTTCCCGCAAATGTTGAAAAAGACTGGTACGGAGAGTCGCCATATCCCGTAGGACCAAGTGGCAGAATCTGCCACTTTTTTTGTCCTGCTTCTTTCAACTGATCCACAAAAGTATATGCTTTTTTTGAAAAACAACCGATCCCATATTTTGACGGAAGAGAAAATATGGGTAATAACACTCCACTTTCTCGCATTTTGTTTCCTCTTTTCTTTCTTGCTTCTGTTTATTTTACAAACAATATGATTTACTGTACATGCCAAATATCATTGTTATACTCTGCAATTGTACGGTCAGATGAGAAATATCCTGCTTTCGAGATATTTACTACCATCTTCCTTGCCCATGCTTTACGATCTTCATACGCTTTCAATGCTTCTTCCTTCTTTGCTGCATAAGCTTTGAAATCAAGAAGTGTCATGAACCAGTCTTTATTTAACAACTCGTTTTGCAATCTTGTCAAATTCTCTTCATGTCCGATTGCAAGTAATTGCTCTGATGTGATAAAGTCTACTGCAGCCTTGATGTCCGCATCTTCCTCATAGAATTTCTTTGACACATAATCAGCTTTTGCATAGTGTTCAATAACTTCTTCACTTGAAGCACCAAATACAAAAATGTTATCGTCTCCAACAAGCTCATGGATTTCCACATTTGCCCCGTCTTCTGTTCCAAGTGTCAGTGCTCCATTTAACATAAATTTCATATTACCTGTTCCACTTGCCTCTTTTGATGCCAGTGAAATCTGTTCAGAAATATCACAAGCCGGAATCAGTTTTTCTGCTTTTGTCACGTTGTAGTTTTCTACCATAACAACCTTCAGATATGGACTTACTTCTGGATCATTGTTGATCAATTCCTGAAGACATAAAATCAAATGAATAATATCTTTTGCAATAACATATGCAGGAGCTGCTTTTGCCCCAAAAATAACTGTAATTGGTGTAGATGGTTTTTTCCCTGCTTTAATTTCCAGATATTTATGGATTATATACAGTGCATTCATCTGCTGACGTTTGTACTCATGCAGACGTTTGATCTGAATATCAAAAATTGACTCTGGATTTAATTCTACACCCTGGGTTTTCTTCAAATATTCGCAAAGTGCTTTTTTATTTTCTTTTTTCACTTCAAGTAACTGGTCTAATACATTTGCATCTTCTTTATATGCCAGTAATTTTTCCAGCCCATTTGCATCATTTCGATATTCTTTTCCAATCACCTTATCAAGCAGTTCTGTCAGTCCTGGATTGCAGTGAATCAACCAGCGACGGAATGTAATTCCATTAGTCTTATTATTAAATTTTTCTGGATAAATCTGGTAAAATGGATTCAATTCTGTCTCTTTGAGGATTGCTGTATGCAAAGATGCAACTCCGTTTACACTAAATCCATAATGAATATCAATATGTGCCATATGAACTACATCATTTTTATCTATAATCACAACTCTTTCATCATCAAATTTTCTTCTTACTTTATCATCTAAAATTTCAATGATCGGAACAAGCTGTGGTACAACTTTGTTCAAGTAAGCGATTGGCCATTTTTCCAATGCCTCTGCAAGAATTGTATGATTTGTATATGCACATGTGTTTGATACAATTTCAATTGCCTCATCCATTGCAATTCCACGCTCTACTAACAAGCGGATTAATTCTGGAATTACCATTGTCGGATGTGTATCATTAATCTGGATTACTGCATAGTCTGCTAAATCATGTAAATTGCATCCACGGGCAACACACTCGTCCAAAATCAGCTGTGCACCATTGCTTACCATGAAATACTGCTGATAAATACGGAGAAGACGACCATTATCATCACTGTCATCCGGATATAAGAATAATGTCAGATTCTTTGCAATATCTTCTTTGTTAAATGTAATTCCATCTTTTACGATTGTTTCATCTACGGAATCTATATCAAATAAATGAAGTTTATTTGTCTGATTATTGTATCCTGTAACTTCGATGTCATACATTCTTGACTGTAATTTCAAATCACCAAATGTAACCGGATATGTCACATCTGTTTTTGTAAGCCAGCTTTCTTTTTCAATCCATGGATTTGGCACTGCTTTCTGCAATTCGTTTTCAAATTCCTGTTTGAATAATCCTAAATGATAATTCAGACCAATTCCATCTCCACTAATTCCCAAAGTTGCAATTGAATCAAGAAAACATGCTGCCAGTCTTCCAAGTCCTCCATTTCCAAGAGATGGTTCTGGCTCTACCTCTTCAATCTCGCAAATATCTTTTCCATTTGCTGCAAGCATCTCTCTTACTTCGTCATAAATTCCAAGGTTGATCATGTTATTAGAAAGCAATTTTCCAATCAAAAACTCTGCTGAAATATAATAAATTTTTTTCTTTGTAGCCGGAGCTTCTTTCTCTTTTGCCATTTCCTGCACAATACTTAAAAGTGCATAATAAATTTCTGTATTTGAAGCCGTATCCACTGATTTTCCAAGTTTCTGCTGCAATAATTCCTGAATCTTCATAAATATGATTCTCCTTTCAAACATTTGCTTGTTTTCATTTTCTATATGTATTTTAATATGATTATATTTATTTTTCTTGCAAAATGCTCTTATTTTATAGTACAATACTATCAATTTTACAAATGATAGTTTTTAACAATCCAATCTTTTACTTTTGATAACATTTTTTTGCAAAATGAAAGGAGCTCTATTATGAATATGAATGAATATCAAAATTATCATGAATCAAAATCACATACTAACATAGAATTTCCTTACAACACTTATCTCTGCTGTATTCCTGTAGATTTTAATCAGGTTCCTCTTCATTGGCATGAAGAACTGGAATTTATCGTAATCACGAAAGGATGTGGGACCATATCTGTAGATTTCCATTCTCAATTAGTCTCCGCCGGTGATATTGTATTTGTACGCCCGGGGCAATTGCATTCTATAGAACAAAAAGAACATTTCCGTATGGAATATGAAAACATTCTTCTTGATCCTGCCATGTTAATAAGTGGAGAACAAGATTTATGTGCACAGCAGTTTATTCTTCCACTTTTAAACAACCACATTCGAACCGAAACATTTTTTACTCCTGCGCTTTCTTATTATTCAGAAATCGCATCCTGCATACGGGAAGTCGATCAGTTGTGTGATATACGCCCTAAAGGCTATCAATTAGGTGTAAAAGGAAGACTTTTTCAACTCATGTATCTTCTTATATCTAACCAGATAAGTAAAAAAAATATTTCAAGTGCCCGTTTAAAATCACTGGACAAATTGAAAATGATTTTAAAATATGTAGAAGAACATTACGATGAACCAACTACCATTGATGATATGGCTGACTTAACTCATTATAGCAAATCGCATTTTATGAAATTTTTCAAATCGCATATGGGAATGGGATTTATTGAATATTTGAATGATTACCGACTCACCATTGCCGCACGCCAGCTCGTATCTTCCGATGAATCAATCCTTACAGTTGCATCCCTTTCCGGATTTGATAATCTTTCTTATTTTAATAGATTGTTTCGAAGAAAATATCACACTACTCCGGGAACATATCGTAAGAAAACAGCTTCTGACGAATAATTCCTCATAACCAAAACACTGACCCTTTTTGACAAAAAAGATGACACGCTCCAAGAACATGTCATCTTTTTTATCAATATTATTCCTTGCCTTGCAAGTATAATTCAATTGGATCAATCGGATCAAACGGATTCTCCTCTTCCATCTTGGAATTCCTTCCATGCCTCCTTAAGAGCTCCCCACTTTTATTATAGACCCAAAATGAATATGCCAGAATCTTATTGATCTTTCCCATCTTTTCTTTTGTTGTCTTCGTATAGAATGTACCACCAACCTGAAATTTTGTCTTTTTGTGAATCATAGAAATCAATTCTGTTTCACACGTTACAGGCTCAGGTAAAATAGTATATGCTTTTCCAATACAATCTGTCTTATGAGAATCACTTCCGCCCACTTTCACTTTTCCATATTTTTCCGCAAGCTTCATTGCACCATCATTCGACTCGGGAGACTCACAGCAATTAAATGCCTCGACAAAATCAAATCGTTTCATCAATTCCGGGGACTTGTAAAAACGTTTTGTATTCGTAAAGCTTAAATACTTTTCACCACATGGATGTGCCGGTCCCAATACACCTCCATTACGATGTACCAGATCAATCAGCACTGGTGCCGGCATTCCACGAAGCTCCAGAAGCTTCATCTTCACACCTTCCGGCATTATCACAAGAATATGTCCTGCATCCCTCGTATCATACTCGATTCCTTTTAACACTACAAAATCTGTGTGTCGTTTTCCTTTGATATGTTCTTTCCAATAACGATATCCGTTATACGTGTTATGGTCTGTTATGACCATTCCCTGAAATCCTTTTTCTTTTAAGATCGTAATATATTCTTCTACGCTGACTCTACTGTCAACAGAGCCTTCTTTTACATGGCAGTGCATATCAATTTTCATATGAAGCATCCCCTTTGCCTTTTCTTACTGTCTGCTATCTATGCAGTACAGTTGTATTACTTATCATCATCTGTAATAATAATAAAATCATCATCTTCTTCCAGATCATCTAAATCTGTATAATCGTCTGGATTGTAGCCGTCAACATAATCACTTTCTTCTTCATCTTCATATTCTTCGTCATCCAAATCGATTTCATCCAGATAACTCAAGTCTGGTTCTTTCTTCGGCTTGTCATCCGGTTTATCATCTGACTTATCGTCCGGCTCGTCATCTAACAAAATGGCATCATCGAACATAGCTCTTGCTTTTTCTACCTCATTCTCTGTAGAATTCTGTTCTCTTATCTCAGCTGCTTTTTTCAAATTCTTCTTTTTACGCTTACCGGATTCCAGTGTGAATTGAATTATACCACCGACAATTGCAACCAGTACCATGATTCCGTATCTGAAAATTGGATTATCAAGCTCCGCCAATGTAGCAATTGCATCCCCTGCGAGCACTCCACCGAGTATACTTGTCACAACAATCATGATTGGTTCTACAAACTTCAATGCCAGTAATGCGATGACAAGGCCAATTGCCAGACATACACCCAGGAAAATCCAATCCTGTGGATTCACGAACAGGATTGCAATGTAAGTTCCTGTCAGAAGTGCCAGCAAAAATATTCCAAAACGATAAAAAAATCCTGCCAAAAATGCTAATACAATTCCGCCCACAATGGTTGCTCCTACCACAATCATCGGTTCTAATCCTGCTAATTCTGTCACGGCAAAACCAATTCCGGCACCTGCAACAAGTCCAAGAAGTGCACTCCACAAACGAATCAGTTTTAAACCAAACATACTTAAAAATATACCTATCACAGTTGTAATAATCAGCGCAATCATCATGTTTTCACTTACAACCTGATTCACTGTATCTGAATTTACACCCTTAAGAAATTGATATACTTGATCAGCTATTGTACTTATGTCCATATTAATCTCTCCTCTTTTATACTTATAGTTCCCCGTATGTTTCTGTATCTTTTTCTTTTGATACTATTCTTATTTTATCAATTTTTACATTGTTATACAAGTAAATCAAACGAAGTTCACAAGATGTACACGAAAAAATTTTTTCTGTTTAAAAACCTCAAAAAGCATTTCCTATCGTATAAAAAAGCAAAAAGTAAGAGCCGATACGATTATTCATCCGATTCATATCAGCCCTTACTTTATATGTAATTTTTTATTCATTTAATATGCTGGTGGTCTATACCTCCTATTCTTTTCTATTCTTACGATTCGTTCTCTGATGAGAATCACGTTCGAAATAGATTTTACTTCTCTCATAACTTTCTCGTCATTATGATCTTTCTCTATCTCTTCTCACCCAATATCGAGAATCCTTCATAAGTGGAACTTACTGAATATTTTTTGAAGAAGACCTTTTTCCATCTCTTTCAATGATTTTTTACTTTTCTTTTATCTTAGCTAATAAGATTTATTTATCACTCTTTCAGATGTTTTTGTCTGTTCAATTGTATTCGTTCAGTTCTTTTTGTTGACTTTATATTAACATTCATTTTCACTTTTGTCAATATATTTTCTGCTTTATTTTATATTTTTATTTAATTATCAGTTTTTTATTGTTTTTATTCTTATTTATCTGTCTTATATTGTTTGATTTCTATTACCATCTTTGCTATTTATAAAATGTACTTGAAACACATTTATTGACTTTTTTTTTAAGAATCAGTACAATAGGTATATTCTTTCATAAGAGTTGAATTTTTAATCGTCTCTTATAATCATAGATAAAGGAGTTTAAAGTATGGAACATTTAACAATTCCTGAAGGCTACTCGTCTCCTCTTACAATTCGCGAGACAGAAGTTGCTATCAAAGAAGTAAAAGACTATTTTGAACGTGCACTTGCGAAATCCTTGCATTTGACACGTGTTTCCGCCCCATTATTTGTCCGCCCGGAATCCGGACTGAATGATAATTTAAATGGAGTAGAAAGACCTGTTTCTTTCGGTATCAAAGAGCAGGACGATGCACCTGCCGAAATCGTTCATTCACTGGCCAAATGGAAACGATATGCATTAAAGCATTATAATTTTCATTCTGGAGAAGGACTCTACACTGACATGAGTGCCATTCGTCGTGATGAGGATACTGATAATATTCATTCTATTTATGTCGATCAATGGGATTGGGAAAAAGTCATTTCCAAAGAAGAACGCAATACAGAAACTTTAGAATATACAGTAAGAAAAGTATTCAGTGCATTAAAAGAAACAGAAAACTATATTTCCAGACGTTATAATTACATTGAGCCATTATTGCCTGATGATATTTTCTTTGTAACTTCTCAGGAATTAGAAGATATGTATCCTGACAAAACACCAAAACAACGTGAATATCTGATCGCAAAAGCAAAAAAAGCGGTATTTATCTCTCAGATTGGTAAAGAACTTGCTTCAGGAGAAAAACACGATGGACGTGCTCCTGACTATGATGACTGGGATTTAAATGGTGACATCATCGTTTATTATCCGGTTTTGGATATTGCATTAGAGCTTTCTTCTATGGGAATTCGTGTTGATGAAGATTCACTTGCCCGCCAGCTTAAGCTTGCTGATTGTGAGGAACGTGCCAACCTTCCATTCCAGAAATCTCTTCTTAACAAAGAACTTCCTTACACTGTCGGTGGCGGTATCGGACAGTCACGTATTTGTATGTATTACTTAAGAAAAGCACATATCGGTGAAGTCCAGTCTTCTATCTGGCCTGACGAAGTCCTTCAATGTGCAAGAGAGCATGGCATTCAGTTATTGTAATCTCTGCCATAATCGATACTTGCTTTGACTGATACAATAGAAAATGGGGCTGTCGCACTAAGTAATTAGTGCGCAGCTTCTTTTATTGTACAAAAAATAACTGCCAGACCTCGAAAGAATCCAGCAGTTGGTGTAAAATTAAGTTATGCTACTAACTAAATTATTACAAAAAGATTATACGAAAAATTCAGACGGATATCAACTTAAACTTCCGTTAAATCTTGAAACAATCATTCCGGATAATGATTCTGTTCGATTACTAAGTCAGTTTGTGGAGGCTATGGATTTGACTGACCTATATTCTACTTATGAAAGAATAAATTCCGTATCGCCCAGAACACTTTTGAAGATTGTGCTCTATTCTTACATGAACGGGGATTACTCCTCTCGTTCCATGGAACTAAATTGTAAAAGAGATATCAATTTTATGTTTCTCCTAGAAGGTTCCCCAGCTCCTGATCATGCTACATTTGCAAGGTTTAGAAGTATCCATTTTGCACCCTGTTCTAAACGTATCCTTGCAGAAATGTCTAATGCATTGTTTGATATGGGAGAAATTTCCGGAGAGACCATTTTTATTGATGGTACAAAAATTGAAGCCAGTGCCAATAAGTACACTTTCGTCTGGAAGAAGGCAGTAACAAAAAATCAGGCAAAACTTTTGCAGAAACTTGCTGATTTTGTAGCTGAGTGTGAGTTGCTTTATGATATAAAAATCATTTATGGAAATACGATAAAAATAAAGCATGTAAAGAAGCTCCGAAAAAAACTGTATGCATTAAAAGAAACTGAAAATATAGTGTTTGTGCATGGGATTGGGAAAAGAAAAACTCCGCTTCAAAAGAGTATTGAAACTCTTGAAAGTTATTTAAACCGGCTCAAAAAATATAACCAGCAGATACATATCTGTGCGGAACGCAACAGTTATTCAAAGACAGATTATGATGCTACTTTTATGCGAATGAAGGAGGATGCCATGGGAAACGGACAGTTAAAGCCTGCTTATAATCTTCAGCATGGCGTGGATTCTGAATACATCACATGGCTTACCATAGGTCCCCAGCCTACTGATACCACAACGCTGATACCATTTTTTTAAGATGCACAGGAGCATTTGAAATTCAAATATAAAAACATAACAGCAGATGCTGGATATGAAAGTGAAGAAAACTATCTGTTTCTAGAAGCAAATGGTCAGCTTTCTTATATAAAACCTGCGAACTATGAGATTTCCAAGACCCGTAAATATAAAAATGATATCGGTAAGATAGAAAATATGGAGTATGATGAGAAAAAAGATATCTATACCTGAAGAAATGGTAAAAATTTAGGAGTAGATCATATCCGCCACTCAAAAAGCAAAACAGGATATGTAAACGAAAAAACGATTTATAAATGTGAGGACTGTAATGGATGCCCTTACAAAAGCGAATGCATCAAAGGGAATAATTGTAAAACACCTTTGGAAGAACAGACAAAGACACTTCAGGTTTCAAAAACATTTCTAAAACATAGAAAAGAAGATTTAGACCGGATATTCTCAGAAGAAGGGATTCTCTTCAGGACAAACCGAAGTATACAGGCGGAAGGCTCCTTTGGAGATTTAAAACAGGATATGCAGTTCCGCAGATATTTAAGCAAAGGAAATGCAAATGTTCTTGCAGAGAGTACATTGCTTGCCATGGCAAGAAACATAAACAAACTACATAATAAGATTCAAAATGGAAGAACCGGAACACATTTATTTTCGATAAAAAGTGCCTAAATTTTGACTTATCAAAACAATTTTTCAAGCCATCAAAAATGGCTTATTAAAGTGCGTCTTTAATAATAGCCTGTAACAATGAAAAGCGTTTTTTGATGGATTTTATCCTTAAAGCAGCAAAAAGGAAGCTGCCGCTTCACGAAAATTCATTCGTTAAAGCGACAGCCCCATTTTTATTATCTTATATCATTTAAAATTCTTTATAATTTTAGAATAATAATTTAACACATCCATACATACCTGCATCATTTCCAAGTGTTGCAAGTGTCACTTTTGTCTCACGACATGCCTGGAATACTATTTCAGAATATTTTTTTTGGATTCCTTCAATAAGAATGTCTCCCGCTCTTGAAACGCCTCCGCCGATTACAAAAACCTCTGGGTCTACTACACCGGCTACATTTGCCAAAGCAGTTCCAAGCACTGTACAAAGCTTGTCTACCAGCTCTAACGCTACTTCATCTCCTTCTTTTGCTACATCAAAAATATCTTTTGCTGTTAATGGATCAAAAGCTGTCAATTTTGTTGTTCTTGTTTCAGTCTGAAGCTTCTTCTTTGCCATGCGTACAATTCCTGTAGCAGATGCATACTGTTCCAGACAACCTTTTCTTCCACAACCACAGCATTCTGTTTCCTCATCATCCATATGGATATGGCCAAGCTCTCCTCCGGCTCCATTAGCTCCTGCAATCATTTTACCGCCGACGATGATTCCGCCGCCAACACCTGTTCCAAGGGTGACCATAACAACATTCTGATATCCTTTTCCGCCACCTTGCCACATCTCACCGAGTGCAGCTACATTCGCATCATTTCCTGCCTTTACAAGAAGCCCTGTCTTCTCTTCCAGTTCTTTCTCAACATTTACAACATCCCAGCCAAGATTTACGCATTTATGTACTACACCTTCATTGTCAACCGGTCCAGGCACGCCAAGTCCGATTCCCTGAACATCTTCTTTATCAATATTCTTTTCTTCCATCTTACCGAGTACAGATGCTGCAACATCATCCAAAATAGATGCTCCGTTATTCTCTGTATTTGTTTTGATCTCCCATTTTTCAAGAATTACACCGCTCATATCAAACAGACCAATTTTGCAAGTAGTTCCCCCTACATCTACACCAAATCCATATTTTTTCATGCCTTTACCTCGCTGAATCTCTTTCAGTTTCCTTTCTTATTTTTATCTCAGTCGAGAAGACTCCCACCTCTTTCAGGTGGTGAGTAACAGCAAATTTGTCTCAGTGGGAGTCCAATCTCCGACTGAGATAAACGCTCCGCGAGGATGCGCAGTGATTCTGTAAAGAATGTGTCAGATTACGCTGACCAGAATCACGCGCCAAGTCTCGCGGCTGCTCGACTTGAATATATAATAGGAAGAAACTCTTTTTTTCAAGCACATTAAATAATTCTTTTTTCACCTCTTGACATTACCACACTAAAGTAGTATATTGAAAAAGACTTATAGATAAATGAAACCAATGGCGGTTTTCCAAGAGGGGGAGACTGTCTTTTTTGTATTTGAGGCTCATCATTTATCGCAGAATTATTAAAAATACATTTTTCGTTGTTTATAAGTCAAGTCCTATCAACATAGGACCCCCAACCATTTTTGTTGCTCTTGCAGTTACATTGACGCCGTTCATTTCCCCCAAAGATGATCCTGCGCCGATGAACTCCAATTAATATATACGCCCTGTTTATCAGGGTTTTCCCCAGATTTGTATACATTATTGACTGCGGAGCAGCGAGAAGTTAACCTCTCAATGACATACCAAAAAAAGACAAAGGACACAGCGAAAACTGTGTCCTTTGTTTTTGCATTAAACCATAACCTGATGCAATGCTTCTTCTTCAATTCCAACTTTTTTCATTTCTTCTCTTATTGCGTCTTCTTCCCCCGGCAACGCACACCAGGAAAGTCCGCACCCTGCGGATATAGACCGCGGAACCGGTATCAGTCTTCCCGGTATCTGATCTGCTTTACAGGCTTTTTCCATCGCCATAGCATCTGCCGTTGTATGAAATGTTACAACAAGCTTTAATTCTTTCTTTCTCATAATCCAAATCCTTCTCTTTATCCGATCCGCTCAGTTTATCTCCGCCCTTTTATTTTACTCAATTGTCACTTCAAATCCATCATCAGTCTGTACTGATGTTGCTTTCTTTCCATGATTCTGAGCATATTTTTCTACATTTGTCTTTTGATGTGGCTCTGTCACCAATACCTTTACTGCTCCATCCATATTTTTCATAGCTTCGGCAGTTAACATTAATGGCTCCGGACAAGATAAACCTCTCGCATCTACTGTTTTCATATGAATCCCTCTTTTCTATTTTAAGCTGTTTTACGACGATTTGTAAATGCAATTACAAAACAAGCAACAATACATATAATAACTGCGATTTTACCATTTGCTGTCACTGCACCTGCAACCACTTCTTTTGTTTCTGGATTCAAAGCTGTCCCGCTTGATGCGAGTCCAAGATTATGGCTCAATGCTGCTCCAACAAACATTCCTACAACTGTAACGGCTGAATCAGATGATCCCTGTCCTGCAAGAACAAGCTGACGCAGCGGGCATCCTCCTGCAAGAACTGCTGCGAAACCAACCGCATACATACCAAGGATATTCCACAAATGTTCTGAATGTGCAATTACACCAGGTGTATTAAAGCTAAGTGCAAAGTTTCCTGTTACCAGATTGTAAATGAGCATAACTACAAAGAATCCACCGATCACTGATACTAACTCAAAATTTCTCATTAAAATAATATCACGGACACTTCCTGCGAAGCACATTCTTGATTTCTGTGCAAATGCTCCGAACAAAAGCCCTCCAATCAGAGAAATTGCAACGGGTGCATGCATACTTCCAGGACCTGCTTCACTGGATTTTAATAATGTTGTAAATAAAGCTAATAATAAAATTCCTACTGCAATCACAGAAATAATCATTCCTGAAGATTTCTTTGCCGGATAAGCTCTTCCAAGCGAATATCCCTGTTTTAAAACAATTACACCTGTTCCTACTCCAAGAACAAATCCAATCAGTGCAACCCATGCATTCAAGTCACCTGCTGACATACGAATTACCATACGCAGTGGGCATCCTAAAAATACAAGTGCTCCGATTGTAAGAATCATACCTAATATAAAACGTGTCATTGTAGCTGAACCGGCTGTCGCACAATATTCCTTTGTAGCCAGTGAAATTATCAATGATCCAAGTATAATTCCAACTATCTCCGGTCTCGCATACTGTACAACTGCTGCCTGATGCATTCCAAGCGCACCTGCTGTATCACGGATGAAACATGCAACACAGATTGCCATGTTTGCCGGATTTCCAAAATATGCCAGACATGCTGCAACTAATCCACAAAGCACTCCGGCTAATGCCATTTTCTTCTTTGAACCTGCAAAATTCATACTGAACCTCCCATTTCTCACTCCTCGGACAATTCACGTACTGCCCGAATCGCAATTTCTACTTCTTCCTTTGTGTTGAAATGAGAAAAACTAAAGCGAACTGCCCCCTGCTCTGCATTTTGTAGGGATTCATGCATCAGTGGAGCGCAGTGTCCTCCCGCTCTTGTAGAAATACCATACGACATCAATAGTTCATCACTAACCTCTGCCGAATCATAATCATACAAATTAAATGAGACAATCGGACATCTCTCTCTTTTAGAAAAATCTCCATATATGGTCACTCCCGGGATTTCCTTGATACCATCATAAAACTGCCAGGCTCTCTGCAATGTAATCTCTCTAATTGCATCAATCCCTTTTTCTTCCACATACTTTAACGCTGCATTGAGTCCTGCGATCCCATGGCCATTTAAAGTTCCTGCCTCCAGTGCTGTCGGCATCTGTTCTGGATGATTGTGATTGTAAGTATCAACCCCGCTCCCACCTCGTTTCAGCGGTCTGATCTTTATGCCATCCCTCACATAGATTCCGCCCGTTCCTTGCGGACCATACAAACTCTTATGCCCGGTAAAACAAAGCACATCAATCCCCATCTTCTGTACATCTATTGGAAATACACCTGCTGTTTGAGATGCATCTACAATAAATAACAGCTTATGCGCTTTCGCAATCTTCCCGATTCGTTCAATATCATTGAGATTTCCCGTAAGATTCGAACCATGCGTGCAGATAATTGCTTTTGTCTCTTGCCTCACCGCCGCTTCCAGCATATCATATGAAATATTACCAGCCTCGTCAGCCGGCAAAATTGTTAATGTCGCTCCAGCCTGCTGTCGTTCATATAATGGTCTGAGAACTGAATTATGTTCCATCACCGTTGTGATCACATGATCCCCGGGATTGATCAGCCCTTGGATCGCAATGTTCAGACTTTCCGTTGCATTGCTTGTAAAGGCAATCTGCTTTGGATTCTCTGCATGAAACATTCTTCCAAGCCGCTCCCTCGTATCATAGATAACTCTCGCTGCATCCAACGCCGCCTCCGTACTTCCTCTTCCTGCATTACCAAGATGATTCATTGCCTGTACGATTGCTTCTGCCACTTCCGGTGGCTTAGGCAGTGTGGTTGCTGCATTGTCCATATAAATCGTATGTTTTTCCATTGTTTATCCTCTTGTTTTTCTCTAAAAAATATTATACTACCTAAAATTTTTTTAGTCTAATTGAAACCTATAATAAATGAAAGAACTTATAGATTTTTTCTATAAGTTCTTTCGCATTTTTCGATACTATTTTTTTAGATATATCCACTTTTCGTCTGCTTCCCTCACCGTACCGATTCGCGAAGCTCTCGTTTCCAGACCATGTGCTTCAAATGCATTCATAATATCATCTGCATACTCCGGTGCCACACTAATCAGCAGACCGCCTGAAGTCTGCGGGTCATAGAGAAGATCAATATCTGTCTCTGTTGCATCACCTGTATCTACCATATGACCGGAATATTCCCTATTCTTATAGGAACCTGCCGGCACGAGTCCCATCTGTGCAAGCTCCACGGCTCCGTCAATATATGCTACATCATCCACATAAATGTCAAAGCTCACCTCACTTGCCGATGCCATCTCTGCACAATGTCCCAGCAAACCAAAACCGGTTACATCCGTACAGGCTGATATTGGATACTTTTCAATCACTTCTTTTGCCTTTTTATTTAAAGAAGACATCACTTTAATTGCTTCCTGCATCGAATTTTCCGAAGCCATCTCTGCTTTCACTGCTGTGTTTACTACTCCGCTTCCGATTGGCTTGGTCAAAATCAATGCATCCCCCGGTCTGCAACCATAATTTTTAAATATTTTTTTCGGATGCACAAACCCAGAAACACACAATCCATACTTCGGTTCATTATCCTGAACAGAATGTCCTCCTACAAGAACAGCTCCCGCTTCTTTTACCTTATCTGCACCACCTCTTAATATGTCTGCAAGGATAGACGGATCAAGGCAATTTGGAAATCCAACAACATTCAAAGCAATCTTTGGCTCTCCGCCCATTGCGTAGACATCACTAAGTGAGTTTGCTGCTGCGATCTGTCCAAACGTATATGGATCATCTACTACCGGTGTAAAAAAATCCACCGTCTGTATCATTGCGATTTCATCTGTAATTTTATAAATTGCGGCATCATCCGATGTCTCAATTCCTACCAGGAGATTCTCATCCTGGAATTTTGGCAGCTTACCCAGAACCTGGGCAAGGGTCTCAGGACCGATTTTAGCCGCTCATCCGGCGGTATTTGTCATCTGAGTGAGTCTAATCTCATCTCTCGTTTTCATTCCATTTCCCCCCTTTGATCATTCATTTCATTTCTATCTGTATGATTTTAACAGATTCCTACCCTCTGCTTATGGACGAATAATTTTGTCTGCATTATTCATCGTTTCTACAATACTATACATATTTGTCACAGTTCCAACCTGGAGTTTTTCTTTCAGTCCATAATAATCAAGACAAGTTCCACATGTCATAATCTCAACCCCCTGTGCTTCCAAGGTTTTCAAATCTTCCAACGATTCAGAACCTTCCGCTGTGATTTTTGCACCACCATTATAAAATAAAATTGTCTTTGGAAGTTCTTCTAGCTGTGTCAGTGCAAAAATAAATCCTTTAATTAAAACTTTGCCAAGTTCTTCTTTCCCTTCACCCATATGATCTGCTGCAATCACAACAACTGTATTTTTTCTGCTGTCAGGTATGCATGTGACCGGTGCAGCTTCTGTATCCTTCGCAACTGTGCCGCTAAGCTGAATTGTAACCTTAAATTCTTTTTCAGCTAATTTTTCAGATGTTACTGTTCCCCCTGAACTCTGTGCCATCTTTGTCACATTCTGAACTGCAATCTCATTATCAACCAATACTTCAATTGTCTCTGCACCGGTTACTTTCTGCATTGCTTTTTTTGTTTTTATAACTGGAATTGGGCATGCATCACCCATTGCATTTACTGTAATCATATCATTTTCTCCCTTCTTTTTGGCGGATACGTGTGGGAATCGAACCCACCCAAGACGTTCCACACGCCTCACACTGGTTTTGAAGACCAGGGGACACACCAGCTGCCCAGCCGCACCCAGATTAAAGCAATTCGTTCGACTTGAATATATCGAATGCACTATCTCTTAGTATATACTGTTTTCTGTGAAAATTCTAGTTACTGTTCACAGTAACGCATTCTATTCTAATTCACTTTTAAATGTTTCCGCTATTTTCATCATCTTTTTCACAGCCTTTGTGCGAGGATATTCTTTATTATATACGACATACAATTTTCGAACCCTCTTTTTTTCTCCCAGCGGATATGCCAGAACATTCTCCCATTTCAAATCCTCCGCTGCCGCAAGCTTTGAAATAATTGTTACACCAATCCCTTTTTTTACAGATTGTTTTATCACCTCCGTATTTTCCATATTTGCAACTACGTTTAGTTTTCGAATGTCAATCCCTTCCCGCTTTAATTGCTTTTCTGCCTCTTTTCTTGTTCCGGAACCTTGCTCCCTCATTATAATCGGAACTCGTTCCAGCCACTCTATCCCGGTTTCTGTCTCCTTTATCTGACGATATTTTTCATTGTTTGGCATGACAATGATCAATTCATCATCAAAAAACGGAACATATTCACAAGATTTCTTATCTAATATCGTTCCAGTAAATCCAATATCTACCGTACGCTCCGAAACAGCCCTTATCACCCCGGCACTGTCCGACTCAACCAATTCAAACTGTTCTTTCGGATACATACTACTGTAACGGCTTAATATGTCCGGCAAGAGATACTGTGCCGGAATCGTGGAAGCAGCAATCTTAATACAAGAATTAGAAGCTACATCACTGTCAAAAGCCTCATATATCAATTGTTCCAGATTCAACATCTGTCTTGCATATTGATATAACTTTTCGCCTTCATCTGTAAGGCCTACTTCTCTTGTATTTCGCAAAAACAATTTAATATTCAATTCTTTCTCCAATGCGGAAACATGTGCACTGACTGTTGGCTGTGTCAGATACAGCTCTCGCGCTGCTTTTGAGAAGCTGCGCTTTTCTGCCACATTCACAAACGCCTCTAACTGTTTTAAATTCATTTCTGCTTCTTATCCTTTTCCTTTATCTTTTTTCTGTCATTGATTCAAATCCTGCAACTGTTCAGCACATTTTGTATACAATCGACAATGTAAGGAATCTTTTCTTCCTCTATTGTCCGCATATCCATAGCCCAGACACCGTTTATCATTCTCCCGATAATCGGTGTCGCCAAAGCTCGCATTCTCTTTTCCATCTCTGATGCCGAACATATTTCCGAACGTATTGCAACTGCTGTACTGGAAATCTTTTCAAGCGGAAGCGCCCCTCCGCCAATCTGTGACTCACAAGCTTCTAACACGATCTGAGCAGGAAGCTTTTGCTGTTCTAACTGGGATTTCAACTTTTGTGCACGCTGTTTCACAGTATCCGGCATCTCAGATATCATCTTTAAGACAGGTATCTTCTGCATCGCTCTCTCTTCTGATAAATATTCCTCCAGCGTCATCTCCAATGCAGCTGTAGTAAATTTATCCACGCGCAATGCACGTGTCAACGGGGCCTTCTTCATCTTATCGATATAACATTTTCTGCCGACTATGATTCCTGCCTGCGGACCGCCCAACAACTTATCTCCACTAAAACAAACAACATCTGCACCTCCGCAGATTGCCTCCTGTACCATCGGCTCATGAGAAATACCATACCTGCTTAAATCAACCAATGCTCCACTTCCAAGATCTTCAATTATCGGAATCTCATGCTCTTTTGCAATTGCTTTCAACTCTGGTACCGCAACAGATTCCGTAAAACCGACAATCTGATAATTGCTTGTATGGACCTTGAGAATAGCCTTTGTCTCTTCCGTGATTGCTTTCTCATAATCTGACAGATGTGTTTTATTTGTCGTCCCGACCTCAACCAAAACCGCACCGCTTTGCTCCATCACATCCGGTATGCGGAACTTTCCGCCAATCTCCACCAGTTCTCCCCGCGACACGATCACCTCGCCTGATTTTGCAAGCGTACTCAGACACAAAAGAACTGCTGCCGCATTATTATTTACAACAAAGGCTGCCTCTGCACCTGTCAGACGGCAAAGCAAGGATTCAAAATGTGCATTCCTCTCTCCCCGTTCTCCTCGCTGCAAATCATACTCCAGATTGGAATACTGCGTTGCGATCACAGCCAGTTTTTCTGCATGTTCTCGATTAAGTGGTGCTCGTCCCAGATTCGTGTGTAAAATAGTACCCGTTCCATTAATAACACTTCGTATATTCGGTGTATACAGCAGTTCCAGACTTTTACTGATACGATCCGGCAACTGCTCAACCGCCTTTAACACGTCTGTCTCATCCACAGATTCTCCAATCAGGATACGAACTTGTTCCAGTTCATCCTGTACAACACGTTTGACACAGGATCTGCCATATCGTTCTTCTAATTTTCGAATCCCGTCCTCTTCTAACAAAACATCTACCTTCGGGATTCTGCGATACAGCTGATTCTTATCCATAATTCTCGAATAACCTCCTTGTGTCTTTTTATTTATCTTATATAGTATCAACTTTTCACATAAAAAGAAAGGACATATGGGAACATCTTACAGAAAATTTCCAAGGTTTCAATATGAACTAGTTCTTTTCTCTCGGTCATGCTATAATAAGTCCACGATAATATTTTAGATTTTATTTCAATAAATTCAGAAAGGATTATATTTATGTGGATTGCAGATAATTGGAAAGATTATGAAGTAATAGATTGTTCAAAAGGTGAAAAACTAGAGAGATGGGGCGACTATATTTTGGTTCGTCCAGACCCGCAGGTCATCTGGGACACTCCGAAAAGTGATTACGGATGGAAGCACCGCAACGGACATTACCACCGCAGTAAAAAAGGTGGCGGAGAGTGGGAATTCTTTGATCTTCCACAGCAATGGCAGATTCATTACGGTTCTCTGACATTTAACCTGAAGCCATTCAACTTTAAACATACAGGACTTTTCCCTGAACAGGCAGCAAACTGGGACTGGTTCTCTGATATCATAAAAAAAGCAAACCGTCCTGTAAAGGTCTTGAACCTTTTTGCATACACAGGAGGAGCTACACTTGCCGCTGCCGCTGCAGGAGCTCAGGTTACTCATGTTGACGCTTCAAAAGGTATGGTCGGATGGGCTAAAGAGAATGCTGTATCTTCAGGACTTGGCGATGCTCCTATCCGTTGGCTTGTAGACGACTGTGTCAAATTTGTAGAGCGTGAGATCCGCCGTGGCAATACTTACGATGCCATCATTATGGACCCACCTTCTTATGGACGTGGCCCAAAAGGCGAGATTTGGAAGATTGAAGACATGATTCATTCATTGATCAAGCTTTGTACTAAAATCTTATCAAAGGATGCCATTTTCTTCCTTGTGAATTCATATACAACCGGTCTTGCTCCTGCCGTATTAACTTACATGATCGCAACAGAACTCAAAGCATGGAACGGACACGTAGAATCTCAGGAAATCGGACTCCCGGTTAAAAACACCGGTCTGGTACTTCCTTGTGGAGCATCCGGACGCTGGCAGAGAGATTAAATACTATTTATTCAGGAGATTAACTCATGAGCAAACACTTAGTAATTGCAGAAAAACCTTCAGTAGCGCGGGATATTGCCCGCGTTCTTCACTGTAATAAGAAAACCAATAATTATATTGAAGGAAATGATTATGTTGTAACCTGGGCACTTGGCCATCTTGTCACATTGGCAGACCCGGAAGAATATGGAAAAGAATATCAAACATGGAGTATGGATACTTTGCCGATGCTCCCGGAGTACTGGAAACTGGTAGTCATCAAGCAGACCGGAAAACAGTATCATGCAATCAAGGATCTCATTTACCGAAAAGATATCAGCGATATCATTATCGCTACAGATGCCGGACGTGAAGGTGAACTTGTTGCCCGTTGGATTCTTGAGAAAGCAAACAATAAAAAACCACTAAAGAGACTCTGGATTTCTTCCGTTACAGATAAGGCCATTCTGGATGGATTTGCCCACCTTAAACCAGGAAAAAGCTACGAGCCTCTTTATCATGCAGCTGTCGCACGTGCCGAATCCGACTGGATCGTTGGCATCAATGCCACACGTGCATTGACATGTAAATATAACGCCCAGCTCTCCTGCGGCCGCGTCCAGACACCTACACTCGCCATGATCGCTGCCAGAGAACAGGAGATCCGCTCTTTCAAGCCAAAATCCTACTACGGATTAAAAGCCATTGCAGACGGAATCACATTTACATGGACAGATAAAAAGTCGCATTCTCCTCGCACTTTTGACAAGGAAAGATTACAGAAACTCCAATCTTCCGGGAAAAATGATTTCGTGATCACAGATATTCAGAAAAAGGAAAAACATTCTTTCTCACCGGCACTTTATGACCTGACTGCACTACAGCAAGAGGCGAATCAGCGCTATGGTTATTCCGCAAAGCAAACGCTGAATATCATGCAGCGGCTCTACGAGAATCACAAGGTTCTTACTTATCCAAGAACAGATTCCCGTTACCTGACCGAAGATATGGTCGGCACATTAAAAGAGCGTCTTCAGTCCTGTGCTGTCGGACCTTACAAACGCGTTGCTTTAAAGCTCGCAAACAAACCGATCAAGGCAAATAAATCTTTTGTAAATAATAAAAAAGTAAGTGACCATCATGCGATCATTCCAACTGAACAATTTGTACAGCTGGAAAATATGAGCAACGAAGAGCGTAAAATTTATGATATGGTCGTGCGTCGTTTCCTTGCCGTTCTTTGCCCGGCTTCCGAATACGAAGACACCACCGTCACTGCTTCATACAATAATGAAACATTTCTCGCAAAAGGAACTATTTACAAGACTCCTGGCTGGCGCGAGGTTTATGAAGACAGCAATTATTCTGATGTCGACTGTGATGAAGAAGAACTTCCTATGCAGGCTGCCTCGGATTCCTTAATGAAATTAAAATCCGGCATGCAGCTTTGTATAAAAACATTTGCCATTACAGAAGGAAAAACAAAGCCACCGGCATATTTTACAGAAGGTACTTTAATTGCCGCAATGGAAAATCCGGTGAAATATCTCGCAAACCGAGATAAAACAATCGTAAAAACGCTCGGTGAGACCGGTGGACTTGGAACAGTTGCAACCAGAGCCGATATCATCGAAAAGCTATTTAACAGTTTTCTCATGGAGAAAAAGGGAAATGAAATCCACATCACTTCTAAAGGAAAACAGCTTTTAGAACTTGTACCGGAAGATTTGAAGAAACCTGAACTTACAGCATCCTGGGAATTACGCCTTCAGGCTATAGCCAAAGGAACTCAGTCTGACAAACAATTTATGGATGAAATACAGAATTATACAAAACAGTTGATTTCCGAGATCAAATCTGCCAACGGAACCTTCCGCCACGATAATATGACTCGTACAAAATGTCCTGAATGCGGAAAATTTATGCTGGAGGTAAATGGAAAACACGGTAAGATGCTCGTGTGTCAGGATCGTGAATGCGGCCACCGCGAAACCATTTCCCGGCATACAAACGCCCGATGTCCTGTATGCCATAAGAAAATGGATTTAATTGGAAAAGGAGATGGACAGCGATTTGTCTGCGTATGCGGTCACAAAGAAAAGCTAAGTGCCTTTGAAGAACGCAAAAAGAAAGAGGGAAAAGGTGCCAACAAACGAGATGTAAATCAGTATTTAAAAAAGCAGGCAAAAGAAGCAAAAGAGCCAATCAATAACGCATTTGCGGAAGCATTTGCAAAACTGAAGCTGTAATATTGACTACATTTTATCAATTGTTGACTTTGCCAAATCCAGTCCCTATAATCAAATTTAAGAGACATTTTTACAATAACGTCACGACTACTAAGGGGGCTATACTATGTATGACGTAAATTCAAAACATGCTGATGACTTTATCAATCACGAGGAGATTTTAGACACACTTGCCTATGCAGACGAGAACAAGCACAACGAGGCTCTGATCAACTCTTTGATTGAGAAGGCAAAGCTTAGAAAAGGACTGTCACACCGAGAAGCGTCTGTTCTTCTCGCTTGTGATATTGAAGAAAAAAATCAGGAGATTTATAGACTGGCTGAACAGATTAAGAAAGATTTTTATGGAAATCGTATCGTTATGTTTGCGCCGCTTTATTTATCAAATTATTGTGTCAATGGCTGCACCTACTGTCCATATCATATGAAGAACAAGCATATTGCAAGAAAGAAGCTTACTCAGGATGAGATCCGCAAGGAAGTGATCGCTCTACAGGATATGGGACACAAGCGTCTGGCTTTAGAAGCCGGAGAAGATCCGGTACATAACACAATGGATTATTATCTGGAATGTATTAAGACTATCTATAGCATTAAGCATAAGAATGGTGCTATCCGCCGTGTCAATATCAATATTGCGGCAACAACTGTTGACAATTACCGCTTGTTGAAAGAAGCCGGCATCGGAACTTATATCTTATTCCAGGAAACTTATCATAAAGAAAGCTATCTGGAATTGCATCCGACAGGACCAAAACATGATTATGACTACCACACAGAGGCTATGGATCGTGCTATGGAAGGCGGCATTGACGATGTCGGAATCGGTGTACTCTTTGGTCTGGACAAATATCGTTACGAATTTGCAGGTCTTTTGATGCATGCTGAACACCTTGAAGCAGCATTTGGGGTTGGGCCTCATACGATCAGTGTTCCTCGACTCCGTCATGCAGATGATATTGATGCAGATTCTTTTGATAACGGAATTGATGACGATACATTTGCCAAGATCGTTGCCTGCATTCGAATTGCCGTACCTTACACAGGTATGATTATTTCTACAAGAGAAAGTCAGAAAACAAGAGAACGTGTTCTTCATCTCGGTGTCTCTCAAATCAGTGGCGGTTCTAAGACAAGTGTCGGCGGCTATGCCGAGCCAGAACCGGACGATGCCAAATCAGAACAGTTTGACGTCAGCGATACACGTACATTGGACGAAGTTGTCAAATGGCTGATGGAACTTGGCTATATTCCAAGTTTCTGTACTGCATGTTATCGCGAAGGACGTACCGGTGACCGTTTTATGTCACTGTGCAAGAGTGGACAGATTCAGAACTGCTGCCATCCGAATGCATTGATGACATTGAAAGAATATTTAATGGATTACGCAAGTCCTGCCACCAAAGCAATCGGTGATAAACTTATTGAAAGAGAAGTGTTCAATGTACCAAACGAAAAAGCTCGTGCAGTTGTGCGTGAAAATCTCCGATTGATTGAAGAAAATAATCGCCGCGATTTCCGTTTTTAGGAGAATTATTATGAGTTTAAATGCAACACCTTCTTCCAACCGTATCCATATTGGAATTTTTGGCAGACGCAACGCTGGAAAATCCAGCATTATCAATGCAATCACAGGACAGAATCTGGCCATCGTATCAGATGTAAAAGGTACTACTACAGATCCTGTCCTCAAGGCTATGGAACTGTTACCTCTCGGTCCTGTGGTTATTATCGATACTCCCGGACTTGATGATATCGGGGAACTCGGAGAACTTCGAATCCAAAAAGCATATCAGATGCTAAACAAAACCGATATCGCTGTTCTTGTTATCGACAGCACTCTCGGTGCCACGGTTGAAGATTTAAATATTCTTACCCGCATTATAGATAAACATATACCTTATATTGTTGTATGGAACAAGTGTGATATATCCAAAACTGATGTGCCATCCTCACTGCCAGATACCGTTTCTCCGAAACAATGTATCTCTGTCAGCGCGAAAACAAATACGAATATCCACGAACTAAAAGAATTAATTGCCGCACAGCTTCCTCAAACTATAAATGAGAAACACATCGTTGGTGATTTAATAAAACCTCTGGATACTGTGGTTCTGGTTATCCCGATTGATTCCTCTGCTCCTAAGGGAAGATTAATTCTCCCACAGCAGCAAACCATTCGCGACCTGCTAGAATCCAATGCAATTTCTATCGTAGTAAAAGAAACTGAATTAGAGGACACACTCAAAAAATTGCCAGCTCCTCCACAGCTTGTCATAACAGATAGCCAGGCATTCAAAAAAGTAGCTGCAATCGTACCAAAAGATGTATCTCTCACTTCATTTTCAATTTTGTTTGCACGATATAAAGGCAATTTAAAAACAGTCGTAAACGGAGCACACACATTAGATTCTCTGCAAGATGAAGACATCCTTCTCATATCAGAAGGATGCACACATCACAGACAATGCGAAGATATCGGTACGGTCAAACTGCCAAACTGGATTCGAAGCTATACCGGCAAAGATATTCAATTTGAATTCACAAGTGGAACGGAATTTCCAACAGATTTAAGTAAATATCGTATGATCATTCATTGCGGTGGATGTACACTAAATGAAAGAGAAATGAAATACCGGCTGCAATGTGCCGAAGATCAGAATATTCCTATTACCAATTACGGAACAGCAATTGCACATATGAATGGGATATTAGAGCGAAGTATTGAAGTTCTTTGAGGTCAGTGATGCCATTGGGGACGGAGTTTTCTGGCTTTTTTTGTGAACAAAAAAAGCCAGAAAACTCCGTCCCCAATGGTCTCTCAATCCCAGTCCCCAATGGCCTCCTTTTCACTCCTGTAGTTCTTTATCTACAATTTCCCAGTAGCCATTCTTTGGCGAGCCATGTCTTATAAGTATACCATACTCTTTTAATTTCTTAATATTGTTCTCAATATTTCGACTGGCAACCCCGATCTTTTCAGCTAACTTAACTGCTGATAATTGATGATCTTCTAAAAGCAACTTGATAATCTTTTGCTGTGTATCATTGAGGTCCATTCTCCACTCTACCTCCGATGTTCCTCCGATGCTTCTCCGATGTTTTCTTTTTCATTTGTCATCGGAAATGAACTACGGAACAACTCTACCCGAAACATGTTATCAAATTCCTGAAATCTCGGTTTCGGAAGTCCATACTCTTCTGCCGCATTAAAGATTCTTTTCATTCCGCTTCCACATGCCTCTACAAGTCCCATCTGGCTGAATATATTGGCAAAAGCTACAATTGTTTTCATGTACTTTTCACTCTTATCAAATAAGGATACCTTGTACTCAATATTTTTCGATTCCCCGGAAAACTGCAAAAACATAGTATCTTCACTTTTTTCTCCTTTTTTCCTACTTTTAGATTTCTTTCTTGAAAAAAACATAAAAAAATAGAGCATATAGATGGATTTTTCTACATGCTCTAACGCTTTTTACAAATACTTGAAAATTTTTACTTCCCTTCCAATTTTTTTGCCAGCACAAAATTAAACAAAAATGCTACTGTCACTATTAAAA
>OIZU01000040.1_pt1 | contig 134264 bp, 143 predicted proteins | sample 1588661 | NCBI WGS metagenome assembly OIZU01 (sample SAMN03283257) | human gut metagenome | biome: human-associated habitat; material: feces | host: Homo sapiens | place: USA | collected 2013 | reverse complement strand
ATTTTGTTGCTTGTTCCAGAAAATACTTTTGATAAAAATGCTCTTTCAGAATTTAACTGCGCAATATCTGTGTGTGCATCCGCAATCCCCTGCTCCATATGATTAAAATTTTCTGCTGACAAAGGTGTATTCCCCTTTACCCATGTTTTCTTTGTATATGCCATTTTCTATTTCTCCTTTCGTTCTAACAACAGTAAATCTGATCTTCGCTATTACTGCAGCAATAGATCATCTGTCCTTTTACAAGCTCTGCCGTTACATATTTTGTTGTTCCATCTAATTGTGTCAATACAAGCGTTGTTCCACTGGCAGAAATTCCTGTAATCGCCTTATTTGCGTCTGTCTGTTTTGCAGCCGTATAACCTAACGCTGTGTTTACGTTTGATGCCGTTATTTCTCCTCTTATTGTTGCACTGGATTTATTTTCAACACTTCCTAATCCTACTTGAGACTTTGTGACTCCGTGAGGATTGTTTTTGTTTCCTGTGTGATTACTCACATAGTTTTTTATTTTATTCCACAGCTTCAAAAGTCCTGTTTCATCTAAATAACTTGCCATCTAATCACCATTCCTTATGTAAGATTTGTATCCATCCATGTGTTCGTGATCGCAGATATTTGGAATTTTTCCCCTAGTGCATCCCACGCTTTTCCGTTCCATGCAACATTCATCCCTGCGGCTCCATAAGATGACGCTGCTACAATATCATAAACATCTCCTGTTGTTTGTCCAGATGTTGGCAATTTATCTTCTGTCGCCACAGACCCTCTATATTTATACACACCAGTAATATCGGATTTTTTTGCGTATGTGCTTGATAAGGTTGCATTTGTTGGAAGATCATCGAGTTTTGCCTTATCTGTGTGGGACATAAGTCCTGGAATGCCAACATCCGCAGTTGGCAATTCTACTGATGTGTGCATAAGGATGTTGGAAGATGTATTATTTCCCAATCCTATAGTCATCTTATGCTTTTCAGGGTTAACACCCAATATTAAATCTAATCGTTTCCAATCACCACTACCACTTAAAAATGCTTCATTATGTCCAGTACTTGGAGCCGGTACTAATCCATGTGTACCGGATGCAGAATCCGTGGCTCCTTTAAAATCACTATAAGTTGTATTGCTGTCCGCACCCCATACCGCTGTTCCTTCTGAACTCCATCTTAGAATCTGCCCAGAGCTACCGCCGGCAGGAATATGCTTGTTTCCTGAACTCGTAGGATGTGCATATTTATTTGCCCCTTCCGCGATTCCTGCGAGCTTTGTTTTTTCTACTGTTGTATAATCATTTGTAGACAATCCTTTGCCATCTACTTTATCTACTTTTCCTGAGATCATATTCGTTATCTTTGCTACTATCTTCTGCCAGAGATATAAGACACCGTTTTGATCAAGATAATTATTATCTGCCATTGTTTTCTCCTTTAATTTAAGATTCCCTCTAAAACTTCATTTGTGATTGGTTCCAGGTTTAATCCTGGAAGGTTGTACATTTCTGTTCTAACTTCACTTATCTGAGCCTTTAAATTTACAGAATCGTTTACCTGTTTGTCTGTCAATGTACTGATTGTTCTTCCAAGAGTTATTTTATTATTTGTTGGATTCTCAAGATCTAGTTCATATTTACTTACAAGATAGTACGTGCCCACATCTCCGAATGTGCTCATGATTCCATGCTGTGTAGAAATGCAAGGAACAAGATCTCCCAACCTGATAGAATTTATATCTACATCAATCATATGAAGATCCACTGCAGTAAGTTCAATTGTAGTTGCCAGATTGATACACGTTTGCAGATATTTCTTGGCTTCTTCTAATAATGTGTCTGGATCATAAATATCCGAAAAATCAACCTTATCATAAATCCATCCATATAAATTTACCGCTTCTTGGTTATATACATAATCTGTTCCATCATGGCCATTTGCCGCTTTAATATCGACATTTTTATTATCAACAACTGCTCCCAGCGGGATGATTGCTGTTTTAATATCTTCTGCCTTCGAATACTTCTTTAGATCAAGCAGATTCTCTCCAAAACGGATCACTTGATTACTTACTTTCCCATATTGCTTTACGTAGTCAAGATATCTGATTCCGTTTTCATGCCTTACTCGAAGATAGCCGTCGTATTTACCTAAAAAATTAGAACCAAGAAAATCCCATGTCTTTTCATAGTTCGTAGACAATTTTGTAATGGTTACGCTATCTATATCGATTACTCCAATTGTAAAACGCTTTGCTTCTTCTACCTGTGCGTTATGTTCTTCAATCAATCTCTTGAATATTTCAATATTCGTATCTGCCTGACCTATTTCTGTTGTTTCAGTACCATAATCATGCGCACGTTGTACTGAATCTAACAAAAAAGCAAGCTCCCCTTCACAGGAAATCTGTCCAGTGTTTTTGAAGTCTTGTTCGTTTGTCAGACTTCTTCCAGAAAACAATAATTCATCGTCTGCATATACTTCAATCTTAGATTTTAGTTTATTTACGTCATTTACATGAGGATGTGTTGAAAGCATTCCAAAATCAAGATTTCCTGTTTTATTCAGTTCCAATGAGATTTTAGGTGAAAGCACATGATAATCTGAATCACGAATATCATGTAGCACTTTTCCATCACACAATACTCTATACATTTACAAACTACCTCCTCGATAATCAATTGAAATAACGCCAGTTCCTTTGAACGTTAAAATATTATCTCCTTCTGTCAACCAGATGTTAAACACTTTATTTCTGCCTGCGAGAAGTGAATATTCTGTGCCATTGTAACTAACTTTCATTGCTGTACTACATTCAATAACTGGAATGATCCGTTTTCTTCTTCCTGGAATGCATAACTGATACTCTCCATTGACTTTAATACCCTTATATTCTCTTATAATGTCTGTTTCAAAATTGAAGGTATCCCATTCCCAGTCTTCAAGGGATGAATATCTTTCATACTTATACGGATCAACATCTCCTGAAATCACAAGCTTTCCATTTACTCTGTCAGTTTTTTCAACGTCAATTGTGAATCTTCCAATATAATAAAAACTAGGATCTGTATCGAGTATGATCTTCACTCTCTTACCCACAAGATTATTTGCAATTTCAGAAATGCACATTCCCCACTGAAAGAAATCTTCGTCCGGAGTTTCAAACTCTAAAGAGATGTTTCGGTTTTTATACTTCACATCTCCGCCAGTAATCGCTTCTGTGATATCCAGTGTTCCGTCTGCCCCTGGAATATCCTGTTCATAAGTTTTTGGTTCCGGAAAACCAAGAGTAATCGCAGTCCATCCAAGATCCCAATCTCTCAATGTATGTTTTTCTCCAATCATTACTCCTAATGCTCCGCCTGCCATTTTACACACCTCCTCTTGATTTTCTGGTTGCAATCGTATTCAGCTCTGTATCCATATACGGAGCAATCGTTCTTGTAATTTCTCGTCCATCTACGATCACTGGAACTTCAATTCGTTCTGGCCCAGTATAAACTACTGATGGCGCTCCATCAGATGATTCTGTTTGCACAACCGGCTGCATCCTTGTTGTGATCGTCTGCATCTGCAGGTTAATCGCATCCTGCATCCTTGACTGAATATCTTGAACGTTCAACTTCGCTTTCGCAAATTTTTGCGCCATGTTCTGAGAAATCATTCCCATTTGCTTATACAGATTTGGAGCTTCTTTTTCATGCCCTTTGATCGCTCCCTGAATATCATAGGAACCAATCTCTGTAAATTCTCGAGACGGGGAATGAATCTTAAGTGTGTCTTTGGCCGTCTTGATAATGTTCTGGCAGATTTTTTTCATGGATTTGCTGAGGTTTCTGGTTTCGCTTTCCATACCTGCAGTTAATCCCTTAGCAATATTAACTCCTGCCTGTTTCATCTCTTTCTGCAGATCATCTGTGACTGTTTTCATTTCAGATTCATAATTTGCTTGAAGTTTTGCAAGATCATCTCCAAAGAAGTTTTCAGAAAATGTTTTGGACATGCTCTGTTGCTGATTCCACTTATTAATGTAAGCCTGCTGTTCAGCTTCTGACATATGCTGAAACCATGCCATATAAGCATTTCCTGCATCAATGTCCATTCCGAGAATCTTTTCCATCATAGACTCAGGAATCTTGTTTTCTAGCGACTTCAAGTTCTTTTGATACTTTTCAATGTCCATGATATTCTGATCAAGGTTATAGATATTTCCCCAAGATTGCTGTTTATCAGTTAAACTGTCCATCTTGTTCTTGATGTTGTTATACGCTTCCTGGTATTCATCTGACAGTTCCTGTAGTTTTTCCTGTGCAATCTTATTTAATCGATCAGCTTCTTTCTCAAATGCATCATTGTATGCTGCTGCCGTTTTTTCTCCTGCAATTTTTAATTGCTTTTCTTCTGCAGCATTCTGCTTCTTTAACTTTTTCAGCTGTTTTTTTAATTTTGCTTTTTTCTTTTTATTTTTTGTCTTACTGATCTTATCTTGAAGATTTTTCTCTGCTGTATCGTGCTTCGAAGAAACTTTACTTGTCTGCTGATCAATGATTTCTTGTACAGTTTCTGATGATCTTGACTTGGCCGTGTTGAGTGCTTCGGATATACCAGACACAAGATTGTTTCCGATGTCAGAATAATTTCCTTTTTTTGATGCACTCTTAGCTGCAGATAACGCTTCATTTACAGATAGCTTCATTTCTGCATTGAGTTCTGTCTGTCCTTCTCTGACACCCTTTGCTACACCTTTTGGAATATTCTTACCAATCGCATCTTTATATACACGAGATGGAGAATGGATTCCTAAGGCTGTTGCTGTAGCTTCTACTGATGCGTTAGCCATCTCTCCAGAAGCATCTTCCACATCTTTCGTATGCTTTCTGATACCTGCTGCCATTCCTAACGGCATCCATTTTCCTACGTCACTTTCCATGACACGGGATGGTGAATGAATATTACCTTCTGCTTTTGCGGCTGCAACTGCTGCTCTTACTGCTTCTCTTGCGGCTGATGATACAGCACCAGAGTTTGATCTGATACCAGATGCTAATCCAAGAGATAAATTACCACCAACAGATACAAAAGAAGATTTCTGTGCACTTGCTCCGGAAGAACCTGCTTTAGATACTTTTGAACCAGCTGATTTTGCTGTTCCAGACTTCGATGTAATCCCTTTGGAAAATTCCGATGTCATCTTTCCGCCGGCTGTTTTTGCTTTTCCTGAACCGGAAGCAAGCCCTGTTGCGGTTGTTTTGCTTATTTTATCTGCGGCTGATTTTGCTTTACCAGATTCTTTTGAAAAAGAAGATAAATAACTATTAAACGATTGAACTCCGGCACTTGAATTATTCGTAGCAGTAATCTTACTTGCTTTTTTGATTGCTGTGCTATTTTTCTTAACTGTAGTAGCTGCTTTTCCTGTTTTGGTTGCAATAGCATCAAACGAACTTGCTGCAGCTGAATTATCTACCTTGCCGATTTTTAAACTGTTTTTTATCTTTGTTGCCTGGATTTTTGTCTTTTGTGCTGTACTATCAATAGCTTTTGTAAAACCAAATGCATTCTGATCTCCGGATAAGTCTATCTTTGTTAGTTCTTTGATTGCATCTTGAACTGGCGTCTTTCCTTGTGCAACTTTCGTTGCAAGTTCTGTTGGAATCTTAGACCCATCAATTCCTGCTTTTGTTATTGCTTCCTGGAAAGAAATCATACGACTCAATGCAGCTGCTGCTTCCCTTGGCTTTCCACTACCAGATGTGATTGCATTTGCTAAATAGTCCGGTACCTGTATACCACCTTGCTGTGCCTTAGCTTTCAGATCTTCGAACGTGACAAGATTTTTTACTGCCTGCACAGACATAGGAACCGCATATTGTCCAGAACTAATTCCCTGTGCTACATTATCAGGAACTTTAACACCTGCATCCTTTGCTTTTTGAATCAGATCAGTCCAATTGATCGCATTCTGTATCTGTTTTGCAGCACTCTTAAATGATATGGATCCATCAGAAATTCCTTTTGACAGATACTGTGGAATTTTCATTCCCTGTTCCTGCATCTTGGCCAACTGATCGGAATTAACTAGATCATCTAATTTGATTAAACTCTTTAATTCTTTTCCGGATGTTGGATTTGCATAAACGCCCTGTTTAATTCCATCTCCAACTGATTTCGGGATATCGCTCGCTTTAATCTTTGCCTGTTTGGCCAGATCATCTAATGATTTTAGATACTCTGTATAATTTGTCTGAGCTGTATATTTGTCTGTATATGCAGTCAGTTCTTTTTGTGCTGCATTTAAATTTTTACCACTTTGCTCAACTGCCTTATTGGCTGTCATCATTGCATCATAGTATTTTGTCAGATCATTAGAAGCTTTCTTATATTCATCACTGCTTGTTGTTATCTTTCCCTGATTTACCTTTGCGGTAACCTGATTCATTTTTTCAACAGCGGCATTATATTTGTTTGTTGCTTCTGTCTTTTTCTTGATGGCTTTTTCATTCTCAATGTCAGCCTTGGCCACTTTGGATGCTGCGCTTTCCATCCCTTTCTGGTAAGCCTTGGCCATTGCTTGTTCTTTCAATGCTGCTATATTTTTCTTGATCGCAGAAGTAGACTTATTTATCTTATCCGCTTCTTTGTCATACTCAAGATTCAGCCCTGGTAATAATTCATTTAATTGTTTAACTACACTTACAATCTGTGCTTTTGTCCCGGCGCTCTTATGCTCAACATTCATCAGTTTTGTCAATTTTTGATACAACTGATCTGCCTGAACACCATTTGCACGTGCAGAATCTACATTTTTCTGATTTTCTTTATGTAAGCTCTTGATCGATGCTGCCATCTCTTCTTGTTTCTTTTTGAGTTTTGTACAAGAAGAATAGTATCGATCTGCTTCTGTAACCGCTTTTTTCTGTGTCAAAGCATATGCTGCGACTCCTGCTGCTAATGCTCCAACCGCAACAACTCCAATTCCAACCGGGCCACCTAAAGCTGTGCAAACTGTTTTGAAGGCTGCTGTTGCAGTTGTAGCTGAGATTGTCTTTCCGGTAAATAACTGGATTGCTGTTCCTAATATCTGAACACCTGTACTTGCACCTTCTGTAGCTGCAGATACGGTTCTAAACGCAGTTACTACTGTTGTTACTGCTTTGTATCCTTTAAAAACTGTAAGTAAGCTAGTAGCAACAGGTAAAGCTACTTCCATGTTATTGCCAACAAGTTTCGCAGCTGCTCCTAATACCTTTAATCCACCGCCACCAACTGCTTTTGCTACTGTTCCAAGATTTTCAACGGTATTTATAGCTTCTTCAGGAACAATTTTTTTAATTCCACCCTTTTTCAATTTGCTAGATAGGATTCTTAATTGCTTTGTCCCAACACCAACGGCTTTTGTTAAAGGTGTCTTAATATCTTCATAGATACCAATTCCCACCGCTTCTGCTGCCGACCCAAGATCATACAATGCTCCTTGCAGATTATTGTTCATGATATCTGCCTGTTTCTTAGCTGCGCCGGAAGAATTATCAATTGCCTTTTGCAGTTTATTGAAATCGGAATCAGATGCATTAACGATTGCCAACAGACCAGACATTGCTTCCTGTCCTGCAATAGCTGCAGCATACTGGGATTTCTGGCTGTCTGTTAATCCAGAGAACTTTTCTTTTAATTCCGCCATCGTCTGTCTCATTGGCTTCATGGATCCATCAGCTTTTGTTGTACTGATACCCAAAGCACTCAATGCTGCTGCTGCATCTTTTGGCGGTTTTACAAGTCGTGTCAGGATAGATCTTAACTCTGTACCTGCCTGTGATCCCTTGATTCCGGCATTTGCCATCAGTCCAATTGCTGTAGCTGTATCTTCGATACTGTACTTCATAGACCCGGCCAGAGGGGCAACATACTTAAATGTTTCTCCCATCATTGCAACATTGGTGTTAGAACTACTCGATGCTTTAGCCAGTACATCTGCAAAATGTCCGGAGTCCTTTGCTTTCAGTCCAAACGCAGTCATGGAGTCTGTCACAATGTCGGATACTGTTCCCAGGTCTTCTCCGGAAGCTGCAGCTAAATTCATAACACCAGACAATCCTGAAACCATCTGATTTGTTTTCCATCCTGCCATAGCCATGTACTTAAGTGCTGTAGCAGATTCCGTAGCAGAAAACTTCGTTGTAGCTCCCATCTGCTTTGCTTTTGCAGATAGCTTTTCCAGGTCCTTTCCAGATGCTCCGGAGATTGCCTGAACCTCACTCATTCCTGCTTCAAAAGACTTACCTACATCGATCGTCTTTTTTGCGGCCGCCACAGATGCAACTCCAATTACTGCTGCAGATTTTTTCATCAATCCGGCCATCTTTGATGTTGCGCTCTCTGTACTTGCTACTGTACTTTGATTAGATTCTTTCCAAGATTTTTTTGCGCCATCTGCACTTTCTTTTGCAGTATCCTTTACCTTTTTATGAGACTGCTGCATCTTCGTAGATGCGGATTCTGTTCCTTTTGCTGCAGTATCAGCTCCTTGCTTTGCTGCCCGTCCTGCTTTCGATGCTGAATCCTTTGCACTCTTTTCTACTTGTTTTCCAGTTTTCTCTGCTGACTTAGCAACTTCTTCTACACTCTTTTGCGCCTGATCAGAAGCTTTATCTATCTCCTGTGCTGTACTCTTAGAAGAAGATTCAACCTCTTTCTTAAGATCATTTAATCCTTTTTCTGCACCAGAATTATCCAGTTTGGTTTCTATTGTAACTGTACCATCTGCCATGTCTTCACCTCGTCAAATACCTATATACCTAAAAATCTAAAGTTTCTAAGCTATTTGACGTCCTGGGTGCTCAACCTGCAGATCCAAGCTCTCGCCTGTTCGCTTCTCTTATCACAATATTCCTGACAGATCACCGCCATTTAGCAGTATCTGTGTTATCTCATCCTGTCTCTTCTTCTCTTCTTTACTTATATCATCCGGAAGTGCATAGATCTTTTGCATCTCCCTTATCCTTTTTCTCTGTTCTTTGTCAAAATTCTTTAACTCTGCCCCGCGATACCCAATGATCTCGCAGATTTTACAATCATCATGAAGGGCACTAAACAATGACATAAACTTCCACCAGTGCAAAAAATCAACCTCGAACAGATCAATCTTATAATCCTGCATAAACCCTGCATTGATATAATCAAAATCATATTCAAAACTGATCACTTTTTTCTTTGTTTTCGTTTTGGATTGTTCATCTTCCTTGCCGCAGGAATAAAACCACAGCATTTTTTCCATAGCTTCTTCCAGATCATCCGGAACATTGTTTCTGTAAAAAAGTTTTAGTGCATCATAATATTTTGCATTTGCGATCGCATCTTTTTCTTCAATATCAATCTCTTTCATCATTTCTTCTGCAAACTTCTTTTGGCCATCGGTAACTTCTTTTCCAAAAATAATCCCTTCAACATTCATGATCGTTCGGAAATCAGCATCGATCTTATATGTTTTACTCCCGATATCCACTGACACCGGGAGTTCTCTTCTAATCATTCAACTCCTAACATCTTAGACAGTTCATTGACTCTCTTTTCATGATCTGCTAACTGTGAATCTCTGATAGAATAAAGCTTCTTAACTGCTTTCGTTCTTTCTGTCAGATCATGTTTAGCAGTAAAGATTTTATCTGCAGAACCTTCTCCGAATACTGCATCAAAAAACCTACTCATGATTTCTGACTCGTTTGCAACGCCTTCTGGACCCATCATTCCATCTTTTACATTCTTTTCTTCGTACTCTCCAAGTTCCTTCCACATCTCTTTGCTTGCATCATTAAACTTCTTCATCATATCTGCATCCAGAAAATTAAATGCAAGCTTCTCTCCATTCCAAATAAACATATATCTTACTCCTTAATTCTAATTCCAAGCTTCGCTTCGCTTTCGTTTACTCCGTTGCTGAATCCGGTGTAAATGTCTTTGTCTTTGTATCAAATTTACCCATAACAGGATCTCCTTTGTCGTGAAGTGTTCCCTCAACCTGTAATTCTCCGTCATTATCAGAGAAACTTGAAATTTCAGCAGCTACGGTAAACATACGTGCTTTGAATACTGTCCCAGTGGTATCTCCCTCTACTTTTTCATCCAGATCAACGCGAACAAATTCACGTTCTGCATCCGCTCCTGTTTTTCTCTCTTTACCAATGCTGACCAGATCTTTAATGACCTTTTCGCTTGGAATCTGATCGGCTGTAAATCTGTGTTCACCTTCATAACTTGTAATGCTTGATGTGGATGATTTATCATTGATATATTTTTTACTTGTTGTCTGTGCTCCTGGATCTTCATTTAACTCTGTAAAACCAGTTCCCATAAGTTCGAAGTTTTCTCCTACTTTTAAGTAAGAAGCTTCCTGATAACGCTGTTTTACTGTTTTACTTGCTGTTTCTGCCATTTTATATTCCTCCTAATTTTTGATAATAAATTAACTGACACTGAATCTGGTATTGTGCTTTTGTTGCATCTGCGTTAAACACGTAGCCATTTGTCAGTGCCTGTATTTTAATTGCTCTTTTTCCTTTATCCATTTCCGGAAGATCATTATTGATCGTACATCGTTCCAACCAGTCTGAGAAATCTTCGTAAAACTCCGCTACGTCAATATTCTCTGCGACGTCTGCCCCGAAGTACTCACGGCTTGCCAGGACAAAATTAAAACGGCGTTCTGTGTCGCCGTTAATATATCGCTTTTTAATTGGCTGTGATGTTACCGATGCTTCGATTGCATAACTTTTTGTATCTTCCGGAAGATGTTCCACGCCAACCAGATCATCAAAAGTAGATAAACCTGGATAGTCCTGGATAAATGCTCTCACACTTGCAATCACACTCATTCTGCTTTCCCTCCAATAAATTTCGCAACAGATCCTGTAATCTGATCGCCATTATCCGCCCAACACCTCTTGTCCCATTCTTTGCCACGGAGTCCACTACCTTTGTTCTCCCAGTATTGTCTCTGTGCATATGGTTGCACATAAACAATAGAATCTTCATTTTCTATCGCTGTATTTTTTAATGGTCCTTTTAAGTACGGAACATACGGATCTGCTTTTCTTCGGAACTCACCAGTAAAAAATCTTTGTGCTGGTCCACCAATCTGAAGACCTCTTGTCTTTAAGATCTGATCTGGCGAAAGTTCGACTTTTACTTGTGTTCCCATTTAAGCACCTCCGATTCTCCAATGCGGTAAACCTCCTCTCCGATTATCCGAAAACGATAATACTTTTCCTGTATACTGCTGCTTTAAAAACTCTGATTCTTTTTCAAAATCTTCTAACAATCCTTTTCCAAACAGATCCCCGTTGTTGATCGTCCAATACTTTTCTGCTTCTTCGGCAGATAATCCACGATACTTGTCCGCATCGATATATTCTTTCCCTTCTGTATCTGCAGATAATGGAATACGGATCTGATACAAATCGGCAGAACTAAGTCCCTGATCGGTAACAGTTGTCTGCTGCTTTGTGTAAAAATTAACACCTTTGATCTGAGTCTTTAAATAAATCTTTCGTGCTGTCTTTTTATCAACTCCGTGACTGTTATAGATCGTGAGGTCTGCATTTGTCATCATATGGCCCATACCCCCTGTACATGAGTCCCGTATGTGCAAGATAAGGATATGCTGCTTTTTGACAACGGTGCTCCACAGTGCCTGTTGTTTTGCTCTGACTCGTCACAAAACTTACACTGTATCCATCGTTGTTCTCACTTGCGATTTCCCTTCCTGCATCATCTTTTCTCATTCTGTCCTGATACATTACATCTGCCACTGCGCATGTGGCCAGACTCACTTCCTCTGGAATCTCTGTCATATCATCAACTCTGGCAAATGTAAGGAATTTCACAAAAATGCTTGCCTTTAAGATCATTCCAGGGAAAGCTTTCTCCGGTATGATCTCGCCATAAAATTTATTTTCGTAGAAATCCCTGTTTGCATATTCCACCATACCGGATCACCGCCTATCCTCTGGAAATGATTCTTGCAATTGGAATTGCTTTATGATCGATTACTTTCTTATCTTGACCAGTTTTTCCGTTGTTGACAAGTTCCCAGTTAGATCCATCTGCAAGTTCTGCGTCTGTTGGCGAATTTGTAGCCTGTTTTTTCTTTGTATAAGAAATTCCATATGGGGCAAATACTTTTCTCTGTCTCATAAACAATGTATCCTCCCCACCATTTTTCATTGGATTACGATACATTTCATATGGGACTTTTGCACCAATGTCTTCGTAATCAAATGCTCCATCTCCTAATGCGAAGGTTGTATATTTCGTATAAGCTTCCTGTGCCGCAACATAACCAGACTCTCCTTTTGTTCCGCTTTCTTCTACTGCAGCAACTTCTTCCGTTGGCATAGAGTCATCGATCAAAACTAAACGGCCATTCCATGTTGCAAGTGTTAACTGTCGTTCAATACCATTTGAATCAGTCTGAGTCATATATTTTAACAGCTTCAAATTTTCAAGATTTGTTGCAACTGCACTGTGCATGATCGCAATTGTGAATTTGGATTTATTATCCCCTGATGCTCTCTGTAAAGCTGTATTTAAAGTATCTGCCTGTACAACATTTTTAACATTCCCATCCTTATCTGTTGCAGTAACTTCTGTAATATCAGAAGTATGATTATCCACGAAAGTCTTGTTTTCTTTTCCTGTCATTGCAAAGATACCTTCCAGTTCTTTTACAATGGTCAACTGGTCAAGATCGGATTTATAGTCATTCACCTGTGCTGCAACATTATCCATAAAGCTTACACCGCCTGTAATGTCTTCGGAAAAGTCTCGTTCTGTCCATCCTTTCATACGTCCAACTACAACAACACCTCTTTCGAATGTATCTGTGCTGTCCGATGTAAGATCGGTCTCGCCATCATAATTCTGTGCAGTTCCACCAATTAAACCATGCATTGGTAAAGTTGCATATGATGTTCCTGTCTGAGAACTGAACGTATTTTTAATATCCTGATTACCTTTTAAGGCTCTTGATTTGATCAGTTCGTTTCTTTTTAAATTTGGAATCCTCTCTGTATAAGCACCAAATGCCTGAGGATTAAATGATTTAGAATCAAATTTTGCTCCTGCCATTTTTTACTCCTTTATTTAAATCTCTGCTCCGGGATTCTGTTCCATATAGTCACAGAGTTCCGAATATGTCATTTCACTTGGTTTCTTTCCACCAATACCGCCGGAACCACCATTTGTTCCTTTAACGATCGTTGGTGCAGGTTCATCGCTTTCAAACAAAAAGCCGTTTTCTTCCTTGATCTGTGACAGCTGTTCGTCTAAACCAATGATCTTTCCATCATTTAGTTTCAGTCCGTCCATATCAAGTAACGCTTTGACCGCTTTGCTGTTTCTAGCTTTCGCTCCTGTCAATGCTGCAGATAACGCATAATCAAATTTCATTTCTGAGATCTGTGCATCTGCATCACTCTTTGCTTTCTCAGCTTTCTCTTTCCAGTCATCTGCTGCCTGCTTGATTCCGTCAATATCCATGTCTTTAAACTTCTGAATCTCTGCATTTGCATCGTTTACCTGAGTTTCAAGATTCTCCGCTTTAAGCTTATAGCTGTCTCGCTCCTGAATGATCTTCTCTGCTTTTTTCTGTTCTGCTGCGATATCCTTTCCGTTTTCAGCCATGATCTTGTCAATCACTTCCTGAGAAAGATTTAAACCTTTTAAAAAATCTGTTTTCATGTTGCTTATTCTCCTTTCGTATTAGGTTGTTTTAGGCGTGTAACCGACCGCCACGAACCGACTGTTTAAGGTCTGATCAGCTGACCAATCTTATTTCTTTGCATAAAAATAACACCCAGATCTCTCTGCGTGTCCTCTGCAGCTTAACCCTGCTGCGGGGAGATATTTGGATCACCGTCCTTTCTATTCTGTTGACTTCATGTTTCTTTGCTCCTTTCTTAAAAATTCGTATAAAAATACCACCTGACGTCGATCAGATGGTACATATTTATAAACCTGGTGTTATATCCTTGATTCCTTTTACGGCATTATATACTTTCTTCATCATTGAATTTTCCTGCAGATACTCAAGGCCCTTTAACGTAATTCTGACATCGCTTGCATTAATCCTTGTTGCTCCTGTGATATCACGTTTTATACTTACACCCTTGATATATCCGACATCAACCATCATCTCTATATATCGTGCCCAACGTTCTTCAGAAACTCCTAATGCTTCTGATCCAACATCGTTGATATCAAATTCTGGATAATCCATTGCTTTTTCCAATGCTGATAAGATTTTATATACTGCTTTAAAGTTATCCATTGTTCTCATCCTTTGCTTTTTCTACTTTATCTTTTATCAACTGATACCACCCATTATTTTCGTTATCAAAATATGGACAATTATAATCTTTTGCCTTTAAATGTTTGCTTGGTATCTTACCATACACTTTACATAAAGTTTCGTAACCTTTTTCATCAAAATCTGCTTTTCTGCATGCATGGCATAATGGTATAGGACTTGTCACTTTTGCCATTCCAGGAAAGTCATCAAAACTCGGACCTATTTCCATTTCTTGTTTCACACCATTTTCATCATAATAATATCCTATTCCACTCATAAAACAGCCTCCGCTTTGATATAATATCTGTCCTTTTCTTTATTTACACTTTTTATTTTATACTGAAAGCCTCGTTTAAACAACACTTCTTCTTGATTTTTGTATTTTTCAGTTGCGACATCTTTTATATATAAACAGCCTTTATACCCTTTAGGGATCTCAATTTCAAGATGAACATTTCTCCCCTGATACATTATGTCATGAAAAGATGTAGATGTATAACCTTTATTCGTTAAGGTCATTCCATTCATTCTTTTTATATCCTCTTCGGAATATTGAAAACCTTTTGGAAATGCATTTAAATATTCTGGAATCGTATCACGATGAACTACCATTTTATGTTCTGCAGTACCTTTACTTAATGCAGAATCCAACAGATCCATAAATCCTTTTTCCTGATCAATTCTTTGCTGTTTTCCAGAATATATTGCACTGTTCACTCGGTTTGCTGCATTACCAGTATATCGCCAGATCGCTTTCTTTTCTTCGTTCGTCAGTTTCTCTAACTGTTTAGACATTTGATTCTTAAAGGTATTCTTTCGATCTTGCCATACAGCCTTCTGTGCAACGCTCCGATTGAATCCAACGATATCTCCTGCTTTGTTCTTCACCGCATGGATCTGAGCTCTGGCAGACTCATATCGCCTTCCTGTTTCTTTGCAGAAAGCTTTTAATGCTGCTTCCTGTTTCTTTAATCTCACAGATTCTTCATTAAACCGATTCTGTAAAGTATTTTTTAAGGTATCATCTTTCGCTTCATTGATCGCTGAATTATATCCAGCAAGTTTTCTCTTTGTCTCTCTGATCTGTCGTTCATGCCCTCTCTGCATTTGACTTGCTTCATATTCAGTAAATTGCTTTCCGTTGTATTCTACATTCTTTGCAGAATAATCATCCAACATCTCTTGTGTATAAGATGGTGTTGATATTCCAGGAAAACACGCATGAAAGTTATGTCGGCAATTCCAACCACATAAACCTGGCCCTGTTCCATATCCTGTCGCTTCATAGAAGTTTTCATACTTCGGATCAGTCCCAGATAAACAAAAGACCTTCCCTTGCCATACGGCATGTTCTGGTCTTGCTCCTTCATGTGCAGTTGTTTCAACATAATCACAGTCTTGATCTGCTGCGTATTGCAAATTAATTTCTGCTGCCGTCTGATTGACCCCTGTAAGCACTGCTCTTCGTACTGCGACATCTAATTTATCAATATGCTGTGATGGATATAAAACTTCTGTTCCTTGCACTGCTGCCTCTTTGATTGCATCCGCAATCGCTTTGTCATAACTGAATGCTCCAGAACTAACTTTCATCTGTGCTCTATTACAAGCTTGTATGTAAGCTGACTGTGATCTTACTGCGGTTGTCATCGTGAGATTATCAAGTTCCTGGCATGTTTTTCTGATATTTGCTTGCAAGATTCTCTGCATTCCATTGGACTGATTTAACTTAATATCTTCTTTGCCTGCCTGTTTGTAATATACAGCCTCATTCTTTAAATTCCTAACACCTGCTTCTTCATACATTCTCTGAACTTCATGCTTTTGATATCCAGATACCTGACTTACTCGCTTGATCGTATCTTTATAAACAAGACCTGCATTCTGTAAAACTTCAGCCTGATGTTTTGTTGACTCTGATACATTTCCCATCTTTACGATTCTTTTTGCCATATCAGATATGATCGCTATTGTCAGAGTGTCAATAATGCCAAGTAACTGATCAGAGAAGCGTTCCAAATACTTCGGATCAAGCATCTATGATCACCTACTCTTCCTGGATATTGAAGCGATCATCCTGTGCCGGCATCATTTTCAACGCCTCTTCTTCAGATACTCCATACTTTGCCGCAATGTATATTTCTTTCCGGATCAGTCCTGCTGTTGCATCCTGCTGCATACTCTGCAGTTCCTGTTCTTTGTCTATCACAATGGAGTCATCCCAATCAAAACTAATCTCGTATTTCTTTCCGCCATTCAGATTGGCAAGTTGTGCGATCACATCCATTGCATAAACTAACTGCTCTAATGCTTTTTGCAGAGCTTTCTGAATATCAGATACAGTGCTGTATGATCGCTGTTTACTTGCCTTAATTTCTTCTGCAGTCTTATCGACTGTGTTTGGATCACTTAATGTTCCATAGGCGAGACCTACGTTAAACTCAATCCTGCGAAGAATTGTATTGAATCCATTGATAAGACTTTCGTCACGGATTGGCGGTGCAAACACTTTATACTGGTCGTGATCTTCGTCAAAGTCCATCATCCGAAAGAGTCTTTCTTTTCCTTTTGGAAGATCAAATTCTCCGTTTTCTTTACGTTTAAATAGCCCAATGTCTGCATCGATTGCCAGTTCAGATCCCTCATATTCCCATAAGATTCTCGTCCATTGATAATCAGCTTCTTTGATATCATCGATTGCTCTGGAATACACAGATACTCCCAACGGAGATGAATCATCGACATTATTTGCATTTGGTATCTTGAAGTATGCGAATAACGGCTTTTTCACGTTTAAGATCGTGACAGCTTCTTCCAGATTTGCCCACTCTGGTACAGCACTAAGCGGTACTTCTTTTCCCAATACCTCAACATTATCAAGATCCTGTCTTACAAAAGCCTTATTCATAATGTGATATGTAGTGTTCTCATCATGCTGATGGTATTCCAATCTTGTATATACCTGTTTCCCGATCGTTACAGTTTCCATAAAGACCGCTGCGATAACTTCCCCTCTGGAATTAAATTTTGTTGGGAAAAAGTGATCAGCTTGAACCATGTCAACTTCTATATGCCCATCAGATACATAAGGTTTCATTGCAAGTCCACCTTTTGCACAGGCATATTCCGCATACGTTCGTATGTTATCAGTCACAGTTTGGTATTCATCATTGAGAAACTTATTCCCTGTAATCTCTGTTTTTAATTCCAGTGTAACAAGCCTTGCAAATTCTCCAGCAATAGCTGCAGGTAACCCACAAAGCTTCAGCTCTTTTCTTTTCCAAGGCGGTTGATTTTTATACATCTTCGACCAGAGATCAATTTCTCTTGCCATCTTATCCGATACGGCAACATCAACTCCGATCGCATCCCTGATATTTTCTTTTCCAAGCATTTTTCTTATCACCTGCCTTATTCGCTCAATAATTTCTTTTATCATTTAATCAACTCCATTTTCGTTCACGTCTTACGATCGTGTAAGCAAAATATCTCACTGCATCCATACAATGATCATGCTGCTTCACTGGTTTATCTTCTCCACGTTCCAATGCCTTGTCATCCCAGATATAAGAACCGAACTCTTTGATTGTTTCTTTACAACATTCAGAGAACTGTAATACACTTAGATTTAACAGATTTCCGACAAATCGAATACCATCAAGTACATCATTCTTTGCTTTCTTAACCTTAAATCCTCGTTTCTTAAGTTCTGCGATAAAGGATGCGGCTGCCGGATCGACAATGATTGATTCAACATTGATTCCTTTCAGGAACTCTTCCATGTCATCCGCATATTCTCCATCTGTCTTCTGCGTAGTCTCATCTCGGCCAGAATAGTAATATTCTTTCGTAGCAACACACTGACCTTTCTGGTTCTTCTCCCATAAAAGATATACTGTCGCATTCTGTGTACCATAATCGACACTGACGTATTTACTGCCGGTTGTTGACTGCTTTTCTGATGTGACATGCTTTTCTATATTAAACATGTCGTAAATAATTCCCTCAGCTACGGCCCACAGACCTAAGATATAACGCTTATAAAACACTCCGGTATACATTGCTCGATATCGTGCTTTAATTCGCTCAGATAAGCTTAAATTGTCGTCCATCGTAAAGTGTAGATAGACAAGTTTCTTTTCATCTGCACGATCAATCCAGTTAGTTTTAAACCAGTGATACGGCCCATCTGGGTTACAGTTGAACCAATATTTTGATCCATCAACAGAACAACGTCCTGTTGCCTGATTAACAAAAGATTCAGGCATCAATGCAACTTCATCAAAAAAGACTCCTGCAAGTGTGATACCCTGTATCAAATCCTGGGATCGCTCATCCTTACCGCCAAAGATGTAAAAATAATTTTCTTTGCCACCTCTCCGGATAACAACTAAGTTATCAGCTCTATGATCTTCAACGTGATACCCTCGACTCTTAAGCATAAGCTTTAACCAAAAGAGTACGTTTCTCCGGAAAGAACCGATCGTTTTCCCACACATACCAAAGTTCTGTCCGTTGAAGGTTTCCATTGCCCACATTGCAAAAGATAAGCACATAGAAATAGTTTTTCCCGATCGGATTGCTCCATCTGCTATGATTCCATCTTGATCATGCACTGGCGAATTTGGTAGCCACCAGGTAAGTATCTTTTTCTGCTTCTTAGAGAACGGCCGAAACTTAAAGACAGCTTTCTTTATTCTTCTTCCCATACATCTGCCACCTCACCTTTTAAGGCTTCGATGAATCCATCGTCTTCTGTCTCTTCTTCGGATGTTCCGGACATGATCGCTGTCTTAGCTCTAATCTGTTCGATCTTAGCTTTCTGTTCAGCTGTAGCAATATCCATATGGTCTGCAAGCCATTGCAAAGCTTTCATCTTATCAACCAGCTTAATGCTCGCTCCGTCTTTTCCTTGCTTCACTTCCGTGATCAGCGTTCCATCAACATCTTCAGATTGTTTGAATTTCACAGTATTGACTTCTTTTTCGAGAACTTCCTTCTCTCCAGTTTCTTTGTTTTCTACCATTACTGGACCAAAAGCGCCCATGACTTGAATATTTTCTCGCCCAAACGATACATAATCTGTCACATCTGCAAACGCAATATCCATGTACTTTTGAAAGATATCTTCCTGTTTTAGCAGTTCCCTGTTCATATGATTCTGCTTTAGCTGTTCAATCTCTTTTCTGATCACTGGATTCTTCATAAGCCTGCTTCCTAATACGGCAGCAGATGCATAAGTACATCCTGGATAAGCTTTCATGTATGCTTTCGTATAATTAAACATCCTAGATTGATACAAACAAAAAAGCTGCTGCTGATCGGTAAGTTCATCGTTAATTACAACTTGACTTACATCCTCTGCAACGGCTTCTTTTTTGTGTGCACCCTTTTTATTTTGTGTGCACCCCTTTTGGATGCATCCTGTCTTTTTGTTCCTCGACCATGCGTATCGTTTCTTCCACGATTTCACAGTATTTATCGAGACTCCATACTTGGCAGCAATGTCTTTATACTTCATTCCGGCCACGTAATCGGATTCTGCCAATATGTAGTTTTTTTCTTCATTCAAACATTACCACCTTCTTTCTTATTTCTTAAATGGACCTCCGGGGACTCGAACCCTGGACCGATCGGTTATGAGCCGACTGCTCTGACCTGCTGAGCTAGAGGTCCTTATGCCGGATTGCTCCGGCTTTTATTCTTCTGTGTGACATGTATTTGTCAGCTTCTTATACACGTCCTCATATAGTTCCTGTTTGTCTCCGTTGTACGTGTATTCTGCATAGATACCGTCCCCACTTACTGTAGTAGATACCAGGCATTTGTAATTTTGCAAGGTCTTGCAGCTCCATACAACAAATACATTACTCAGATCAACCGGTTGAACGTCGTTAAGTCCTTTGTATGGGTTATCGCTCTTGTTATACCAATCAACCATTTTTCTTTTGCAAACACTCTGGAAGTGATCCATTCCTGTAATAATCATTTTGCTTCTCCTTTTACTCAGACATCAAATCTACATTTTCAATTGCTGCCCTTGCTTCAAGCACTGCAATATACTCAGACATTGCTTTGATCTGCATGTTGTAAATGCTACGTGGGCAAGTTGGTTCAAACTCAAGTGTTCCATCATCCCACTTTTTAAGCATTCCCTTTAATCCTTCATAACGAATTACTAACTGAGCATATTCTGCCTTGAAACGTTCTTTATAATCTGTACTTATCATGCCAACAGCTGTTGCCGGTAATTTGTTTTTGTCATATTCGATATAATCAGCTTCGAACATTTCTTTTGGCAACCACTGCTCATGTCCATTCTCATATTCCATCAAGTATCCTTCATCCGTCGGATCTTCATCTGCAGGAATCTGCCATCCTCGATAATTGTTATAATCACCTCTTGTCATCGGTTCTGCTTTAACGATTTTTGTTCCAATGTACTGTTTCATTCGTTACCATCCTTTCTAAATTTAGACATAAAAAGACTCGGGGTCCGAAGATCACCCGAGTTCATTCATAAGTAAAAAGAAGAGGATTAATTATGAATATTCATTCATCATTTTTCCTTAGCTTATATATTAAACCTTTTTCCTACGACAGTGAGCGACATTTATTCATTTTCTGCAAAAAATCTTTCATTTCTCTTCTGCAGATTCTTTTCATTGTACGCAATCTTTCTTTTAGGATGCATGGCATTCATCCTGTGCGCTACCTGTGTCCATGTCATTCCATCAATATAATACAGTCGGAAAATAGTTCTCAATTCACTTTTTTCGATGCTACTTATATACTGTTCTACTTGATTTGTTAATTCTAAAAGTTCATTCTCTTTTTCAATCAACATAGCTTTTCGTTTATTGAGCAGCAGTTTCTTTCTGCTAAGTTCTGGTACTGGCATACCTTCCACCACAAAATGTTGTATTCCACCCATGCCGCCGCTTACTGTGTCTTTTACAGTTCCTTCTTCTGCAATCTTCCAGATCTGCTTTTCAGTCTCTGTGATTCTTCTCCTTAAATCTTTAATTTCTTCTTTCATGTCACAATACTGGATCAGTACGTTCTTGTCCACGTTCTCCCCTCCTGTTACGATTTATTATCTGCTGCCTTATCCGGTCTGTCATTTCCTGGTACTCTTGTTTGTAATGCGCCCGATCGGCACAAATGCCCATGCAGTTTAGTTCTGCACAGGCTTTGCATGGATCAATCATATCTGCCTACCGCTCTTTCTTTTCATCTGGCGGTTTCTTATGATCGCTTTTCTTGCATTTGAGTAATAAGGCCGTGATTCTTTCTCTCTTCTTCTTAATTCCTGTTCCTTTGCCTTCCAGGACAGATACTTCTCACATCCTGTCTGACAAGCAACTCTCTTTGATCCGTGTGATCTATCTTTACAATTTAGGCACGGACAATCTCTATATGCCATTTATGTATCAACTCCTTCGACTTATTCTTCAACTAATATTTCAACTAATCTAATAATTAGTTCAACTTTCGCAGCGGACATTTGCTGCATACTGTTTCTATCAGCTCATCATAGTCTTTTATTTCGCTTGGATACTTGCAATAGTTATCACAGATGTTGCTTTTTATTTCATCAAAAAATTCTGTTATTGTCTTTGGTTCCTCTTTCACGACACCTGTAAGATTCTCTGTTATTGTCATAACTCATCCCTCTCTTTCGCTGCAGCACAGAGTGACATAACTGCCACTCCTGCAACTGCTCCGATAAATAATCCTGCAATAAACTCAACCATTCTTCTTACTGCCCCCCCACATCGTAAATCTCACATGATACTACTTCGTTTCCTGTTCCGTTATCTGTAACCTCAACATCCACGTCATATCCGTGATCTACCAGAGCATCGATGATAATACTCTGGATGGATTCTTCTTTTGTGTGGATATAGGCTTTTCCTAATCGTTGTCTGACTTTGCCCATTATTCTTCTACCTCTACACCGAAAATGTATTTTAAAATTCTTTCTCGCCCAACTGCTTCAATTGCGTCACGAGCAATAGGAGCTGATGTAAAACATGTAGCTGATTCTTCTTCTATGTAATATCCCCGTGTTATAAAAAGATCATTTACTCTATGATTAAACGCAATCATATAATGACCGTTGTCATTATTCCATGCTTCCTTTTCGGGATCATTGTGCTCTAATGCGTATCTTTTCAGTTCTGCTTTTACCTTTGCTCTTTCTAATGCAAAGCACACTTCCTCTCTCGTTTTATATACATTCCCAATTTTAAATCTTTTATAATCAGCACCGGCTTCTTGCCAAGTATCTGTACATACATCGGTAAAATCGTTTATGTAATAATATTGGTCTATTTTTTTAGGCTTCCACACACGACTTTCCTTGCTCGGTTCTTCACTCGCTTTGCCTAACAGTTTTGTAAACTGTTCTCTTTCTTCTTCAGTCAAATTGTCTAAATGTATTATGATCTGTTCATTCATATTCTCTTCTCCTTAATCTCTTGGTTGATACATCAACTGTTGTATTGTTCCATTAGTTGATGTATTAATTGGTATATTAGTTGTTCCTTAACTTTCTTTAACAATTAATAGAAACGATCTTTCTGCATTTCATCATCAACTTCTTTTGGTATCGGAATCGGTTCAAAGTCATCATTTTCCCCATTCATAAATTCAATCAGACCATCTATGTAGTTGTTAAATTCTACCATTCTTTTTTCTTCATCGGTCATTATCGATCACTTCCTTCTCACAATAAATGCAACCCTTATCGCACTTGATCCGAACCTTTAACTTCTGCTGCTTGTCCGGACACAACTTCATCTCATTGATTCTCTTGCCTGTGATCTCACAGATGTAGCCTTTAAATTCTTTCTTGTTTACCATACTGCCACCGCCTCATGTAAATGCTCTCTTAATACGTCTGCTGCTTCGTGCTGATTTTCACGCTCCAATAACTTGATTACATTCGGTAACACTCTTCGCCCTTTATCGATCACTTCCTGGTTTGATGCAATCATTTCTGCATTCATGTCGATGTTATAACGTTTCTTTAAATCAATTGCCATGTCTTCAAATGTTACAAAATGTTCTGCGTACTGATCCAGAGATACCAGGCACATGGATTTATGATCATATGCTTCTTTGAATCTTCGAAGCCTCTTTTCTCCAAAGCCTTCGCTATCTGCCAGTGCTGATAATGCTGTTGTCATGATGTTTCCATAGAGTGTTGTTGCTAGGATTTCAAAAGCTTTATCTAATCTGTCGTTGTCGATCAGAAGTCCAACTCTCAATGCTCCTCGCATCTGAAGCTCTTTTCTTAATCCATCAATTCCCTTTTTTTCTGCAATGCCTAACGCATATGCCATTCCTGCCATTCTTGCTTCCTGCTCTTTATCTAATTTTCCCATCGTTATTTCCTCTTACTCGTATGATCACAGACAACTTAATTCTTTACCTGAAACAATGAATTATCCCAATCACTGTCCTATTACTTTTTGCCTGATTGTATAATTCATTGCGATTCCTTGTTTGTGGTTTGCAAAATGATAATTGTAATACTGAATCTAGATCATGAAAATAAACAGAAACTTGAAAAAATATGTTTACATCGTATGATTTGTTAATAGTTACTTGAGAAATCTTAATCAGGTAAAGAATTAAGTTGTCTGTGATGGTACTCCTTTCTACTTTACATTACTGCCAATAACTTATTAATAAAGTACTGCTGCCCTTTACCAGTAACCTTTGTAGTCTTTCTGATCTTTGTCGTTCCATCCGGATTTGTGATCGTTCTTTCTTCAACTTCAAACAATCCCATTTCCATGCTCTTTTGTGTTGGCATATTCCAACTTGGACCTCTTCTTTGGATTAAATATCCGTTATTTCTGAGTTTTTGAAACAGTCTGTTTTGACCAATATCAATTCCTTTTTGCTTAAGAATTTTTGCCAAATCTCCGATGAGAATAGAATCTTTACTCGCCGTTACTGCATCAGCAAAGATTTCTTTAGGCTTCATACGTTCATTGTCTTCAATCAACGTCGCATTTTCCGATTTTAGTTGATCAATAGTCTTATCCGCCATCTTCAACGCTCTAGCAAAAATCTGCTCTGGCGTGTTCCATGCTTTCTCGAGATCAAGGAAATACTGTCGAATCTGTTTCCCTTCTGGCGATCTCTGAATCATACATATCTGTTTTGCCATATCAATAGAAATTTCATGGTCAATATATGTAGTTTCGTTTCCTTGAGCTGTTAGTCTTTTATGACTAATAGCTTTGAAGTCTTCGTTTTCTGTAAAACCATACTCTTTCATTCTTTCAAACCACTTTGTATACTGGGTTCTAATATTCAGTTGTTGGTGCAAATCTCTTGCCGATACACAAGGCTGATCTGCATCATAATTAACAGAAATTAAATTATCCATACGTTATGTCATCTCCTAACTGTTTCTTTAATAACTGTCTTTCCAGATTCTCATAATCACAATCTTTGACTTCTCGCTGTGTAAAATTGTGTATAGTTTCTTCTTTCTTTGGTTTCGGTGTTGATTTCTTCCGTTTCTTTGATGTAGGGAAGAAACTCTTATATCCTCCACCAAATGCTTTTCTTACAATGCCCAACTTATCAGAATCATTCTCAGCCAGAGAATCTAGTTCTTCTTTCAAGGCATTGATCTGTTCTGCAGATAATGTTTGTCCAGTATGATTCCTCATATCAAGATAAAGACAGAACTCTCTGTTCAGATCTGGATTGCTATAATAATATTTACTTTCCTTTACTTTACTTTCCTTTAGGGATTCTTCTCGGGAATTATCATTATTTTTCTTGGAATTATCCGTATTATTCTCAGAATTATCTTCAAAATGGGTAACTTTAATAAAAGGTTCTGTTTCTTCTTCATTTAAAAGCCAGAACCTGTCGACTTTTATTGGATTCTTCTTAGCTCTTGTTTTTACTGCTAACTGAAATCTCTCCTGTATTCCGGCAGAAGTCAGGACAGCGTCCGACTGGAAAAGCTGTTTATCAAACATCGACCGTTCCAGTAAGAATGTCAAGACTTGCTTCACCTTGTCACTATTCATGTTCAGATCATCCGACACGATATAGTAAAAATCATCATCTACAATGATGTAATATCCATTTTTATAAATTTCACAAAGAAGATAGATAAAAATTGTGATCCCATCTGCTCCATATCTGGATTTCAGGATCTTTATCTTCCTGTTCGAAAAGAAATTACAATCCAAAGAAAAATATTCGATACCTCGTTTCTTATGTCTGGCCAAAACGATTCTCCTTTTTCTTATTTGATTTCTTCTATCTCTACTTCAACTCGTGGGTCCTCTGCATAATGCTTTTCCATATGCAGCGTTACCACCTGCGTATCATCTCTGTATGCTAATTTATTCAATGCATCCAGAATGCTTTTTGCAATGTTATCAATGTCTGGTTTCTTCGTTGGAAACATAAGATCTTCCAACATCTGTTGTTTCTTTTTCTTGCTTGTACTCTTAACGATCGGATAATAAGCCATGATCGTTACTTTTAAAGGCTGTCCGTCATTAAAAATGATGTTATTTGATTCCTGCCTGTAACAGCACTTGATCAGATTCTCGTATAACATAGTACCTTCTGGCGTATATGAGAATGTTCCACCACCTTTACTACGGACAGTTCTTGCCCTGGCTTTTCCTTTCGGAGCACCAGGGACTGTAAATCTAACTGTCTCCATAACTGTTACCCGATGATCGTGATCATTTTCAACAGTTCTCCCGGTAAATTCTCTGTTAAATATTTCTTGATAGCATCTACTGCTTCATACTTCCAGAGGCCACCATCAGCTTCTACCAATTTAAACATTGGCTGTCCATCGGAACCTTCTCTGATTCGGAAGATAAATTTGCTTTTTGGCTGATCTACTTCTAAGAAGGTACGATATGGACGAAGTGTTACCGGATTCGGTACGATCACATCTTCTTTTCCTGCAATGCCTTTAGTGATCGTAGCCTTCTGGCTGACTCCATCATCTCCATAGTTGGCCACTGTTTTATTTTCTACGTTTCCGGCAACTGAAAGAATCAGTTCTGTTTCATCACTCTGTTTAAAGGCAGTCTGCATGTTAATTACAAATGCTTCCTGATCATAGTAATGATCGAAATCAAAACCATTTGGATTTGTACCTACGCGGAATAATTCTTCTCGATTTCTTTCCTGTGTAAGACCAGATAATAATCTTACTTTTGTTGGAGATTCTACGTGAACGATCATAGATTCTCTTAACTCTTCACTCTTTCCACTGATATAATCGATCAGAGAATTAAGACTTGTAGCTGTCAATGGTTCTGCAAACTCTTCTCTGTCATATCGTGACATCGATTTATCGCAATAAGTCTTTCCTGCGATTTTTACAACATGTGGCTCTCTTGCACTGTCTGTCAATTCTTCTATATGTTCCATTGCTTCTCTTAAAAATGTGTTATCCATTGTTATGTACCTCCTGTTTATGCCTGTTTTGCTTTTCTTAAATCAATGACTTTGTTGCTTGGTTCATAGATTTCTCCAGTGTCCGGATCAAATGCTTTCTGTGGCTCATCTTCTTCCTGATCAATCACATCATTGACACTCATCTGTCCCGGAATCTGGTTAAAAATCTCGATCGCTTCAACCTCTCCAGTACGGAGATCACGTCCCATACTCAGGGCTGTTGTAGCTCCAAGCTCTGGTGCAAGGCTTAACTTTGTTTCAACTGTAGTTGATACAAAATTTCTCTCATCGTTTGGACGAAGAGAGATTGACACATTAATCTTTCTTACCTTCTGTGCATCTGTGTTGGGATCCTGAATGTTTTCAGTGACTTTTTCTAAAGCCTTATTGAGCTGTACTGAAAGCTTCCCTCCTGCAAACTGTTCTAAGTTAATATGTTTCATCGTGTTGCTCCTTTCTTTTATTTAAAGAACTGCTGTGGTTCTTCTTTTGTTGTTTCTTCCTGTAGTTCCTGTTTTTCTGGTTCAGGTGTTTCCTCTGCCGTTTCCTGCAGATCCTGATCTGCTACAATATTTTCTTCTGAAACTGTATCTACATAATCTTTTGTTCCATCTTCATGGATCACCGCCATATCAGATTCCATTGCATTCTGCATATCAATGCTCATGATTCCCCATTTACTGATCAGCTGGCGAAGCATTGTCTTATAAGCCATTCCATCAAAATCTTTCTCCCAGAATGCATATCCTTTTTTTGCTGCATACCCTTTGGAATACTTTAATGCATGTGCTTCCATTTTCTTTTTGGACCAGTACATAGCTTTTCGGAAACCGTTTGTATATTCAAACATTGCATAGTATCCGATCGTCTTTGCTTCTTCCCTTACTTCCTCATCATCGATCAGATTTACTTCGATTTCTTCATTCAGTGGATCAAATCGAACCAATTCCCCATCCTTAATTGCCAGAACGTTTAGTTTTTTGTACTGCCCTGAGCGGATCGCTAACTGAATGTATCCTTTATAACCAAGCTGAAACTGTGCTTCTTTACATCCTTTTTTGTTGTTTCTGAATGGAACCATGTAATACTGTCCAAGCTGTGGTGATGGAGAGAGTTTTAAAGACTCTCCAAGTAGTGCAGCACTTAAGATTGATGGATTTGTACATTCCTGTAAATCTGAATTAACCTGTACTGCAGATACAATAGAAGCAATGAAACGATCTCCGTTTTTACCACCGACTACATTATTAATCTGATTTTTTACAGCATCATTTGTAAGATATGCCGTTAATCCTGTTTTCTGCTGTCTGTTTGCTAAACTGTTTCCAACTGCCATCTTATAATTCCTCCTGACTTATGATTTCAAATTCTTCACATGTTTTCTTAAGAATACTGATCTTCGCATTCGCTTCATCAAAGTTGTGTTCTTTTACAACACAACGAAATGTAATCGCTACAGTTCTTTCTTCCGTACGTTTAGGTTTTGGAACTTCTGCCGGTTCTTTTGGCATCTCTGATGCTTCTTTGCTTTCGCCAGCAGATGCCACTTTCCGCGCTTCTTCTTTTAACTGTTGCTGTCTCTGCTCTTCCTTCTGCTTCTGCTCTTCCTCAAATAAGGCTTTCTTCTTGGCGGTCTCCTCTAACTTCTGTTTCTTCATCATTGCAGCGTTCAGATCAAAAGCTTTCAGATATTCTTCTTTCATTTCAAAAACATAAGGACTTGTATCTGCATTGATTACTTTCAGATCGCTGTCAACTTTATCTCTGATCTCTGCGATCTCTGTTGTGATAGATTTCAATGTCGTTGATACATTTAACCAAGAATCCTTATAGATTTTTTCAAATGGAACCGTGCGATCAAGATCACCGATTGTCTTTGAATAGATTCCCTTGATTTTCTCTAATTTTTCTTGCCGTGTTGCTTCTTCGTATCCTTTGATCTGGATGTCAATGTTTCCAATCGCTTGATCAACGATGCCGATCAGTTCTTTTTCCTGTTCTTCAAAAGCTGTGTATGGCTGCATGACCTGTCGTTTGATTTCTTTTCTTTTGTTCTCTAATGCAGTTACAAATTTTCGAAGATTAGCACGATCCTTTTTTGCATCCTTGATCTGATCTGCTGTATAGACCAGATTCATATAGTCGTTTGCTTTCTTCTGGATCTCTGTTTTTAACTCTTCATAATTCCAGTCAATCTCTTTCAGGAATCCTTCTTCCTGCGGATTGTATATCTTAAATTCCATGTATTTCTCCTTTATTGATTCATCTAAGCTTTTCTTTTATACTAATGTTGTAGTTTTTTATTAGCCAAAGAAAGGATGGTTTTATGCACACACCAGATGATTTACGTTATGATTTAGCACTCATTGGAGCACAAGCTAAGTTCCAAAACGCTCTTGCCAGAAACGTTGTTTCTGATCTGTATCCTGGTAACGAACTATATGGAAAAGCCGAATTGCTTACTTCGTTTTTTAATGATATTTACTCTACTCTCCAAGATCGTTCTGATTCGGATTTTGTTACAGATGCGCCTTTTTAATCACCTCTTCACGAGTCATATTTAAGATGGCTTCAATATGTTCAACAGTCAGGTTATTGCCTTTTAAAATCTCCACAATTTTATTTACAATAGCCTGATTTTCTTTTTTCTTTTCCTGAACCTCTTTCATATATTCATCGTATCGATTCATGACAATTTCTCCTTTTAAATTTCTGGAAGAATCAAGTTCGGTTGCTGTCTTTTTAAAACTTTCTGCCAGAACTCTTCTTCCGCTTGTTTTAATATCTCAATATCTTCTTCTACATCTGATTGCTCAATATGATAATCTTTTGTTTGTAGCTGGATCTGCCCTTGCCACACTGATTTAAGTTGTGCTCTCAGTTCAACAAACTCATATTCAGTAACCAACAGATAATGCAGGACCTGTATGTAATAGTTGTCCGGAATCTGATCTCTCCATTTTTCACGCTGCATACTTTGCAGGATATTAGTTGTCTTGATTTCTAAGATTCCTTTGCGACCATCCTGATCGGTTAGTTCTCCATCCAAAGATGCATGTGCGCATGGACACTTTTCATTTCGGATCATGTTGTCTCCGAAGTATTCAACCTTGTATTCTGGATGATCAAGTGCAAACAGCGATCTAAGCAATGGCTCTGCATCATGTCCATACCTTACATAATCTTCTCCGGAGATATCTGCAGGTACTCTCTGTCCTATTTTTTCTGAGTATAGATCAACGTTAGTTTTATAAGGGCTAAGACCTAACACTGCAGATGCATCAGATCCACCGATTCCATGTCTGGCATTTAGCCAGGAATCAAAGGAATCGAACTGTATCCGTTTGATTCCTGGTGCAATCAGAATTTCTTTCATAGATCAACCTTTACTTCTTCTTTAACGAACTGAAATCTATTCATTAATTCTTGTAATGCACTTGCAATTTCTTTGTCCAATGGATTCATCTCTCTTTCTATACCATTCGCCAAAGTTCTTAAGGCCGCTACGACATATGGTGCTGTTTCCATGGAAATAGGATGTACACTGTTTGTCACTTCAAAAACAATATCTTTGGCTATCTCTTTTGTAATAGCAATGCTGTCATCGTCGCGGCCAAGTGCTGTACATACATAAGATTTTGCTAATTTTCGTTCACATTCTAATAAAAATTCTTTTGTCATTGTTCTTTCTCGCTTTCCGTGCTATAATGCACTTGATGATTTTTTGTCATTTGTGCCTTTGGAAGTTGCCGCTTCCTTGGCACTTTTTTCTTTCTTATCTATCAAATTTCTTCACTCCTTCCTCATAGATTACTGCCGTGATCAAACACACTGCAGCTAATTCTTTAAAGATTCCCATTGCGATCAGCACTGCTGCTGTGCAGATCATTGCTTTTGTTTCACTTTTCATCTCATGCTCCTTTCTCTGGTTGATACAAAATACCAGTTACTTCCCAGAACAGCTTTGGACTGATATAATAATTTGTCCTGCTCTTTCCAGATTTTCTAAATGCGTATCCGATCGGAAGCCATCCGGCTTCAATGCCTGCCCTTATGAAGCAAGCATCTTTCCCCATCTTCTCTGCCGCATATGCTATCGGTACATTTCCTTCTGGAAACTGCTCTGGTGCATTTGCATATGCTGCTAAGATTCTTAGATCCTGCCTTCTGCTCACGTTTCTCACCTTCCTTTCATCAGATGGCTTAACTCTCCGTCCGATAATTGAGTGCTATTTTTAATAATTAACCAATTTAGGGAGGGTTTCGGGGTTACGTGTATCGGACAGAGGATTAAGCCATCTGTATTTATTCTGTTGTCTTTCTTCCATATATCTCCTATACTTAAATCACAGGGCACTGCCATGTCCGAGTATTCAAGAAAGGAGAATCCTAATGAAATACAATAAAAATGCTACATTTTCTAAAGAACTATCATCAATTCAAAAAACTTTAGATTCATATCAAAGGTTGTATAATACGACAGCCATAAACACAGTTTCCAAAAGTCTTATGCAATTTCAATCAACTATGTCAAAACAACTAAATACTCAAGCCGCTGCCGCAACGCTTGTAATGCAGCAAGCATTAAGCAATCAAATGAGTGCTTCGATTATGCAACTTTCTAAAATGGCTGAATCCTACAACAATCTCGCTAAAAGTATTGGATCATCCCTTAATCAAGTTGCTGTTCGTGGATGTGCGGCTAAAGCCAAAGCTTTGGCTAGTTGTATAATTCTCAATCCATCTCAAACTCTTGTTTCTGGTGTTGCATCAGGAATACTTAGCAATAAAAATATTGATGATGACATTGTCATTCCCAACGAAATCGCTATATCTATTTCTGATACACTAGGAATTTCTGTTGATGAACTTGAACCTGCTATCCCATATAAAGATTCAAAGAAAATATCTACTGAAAAACTCAATTTGTATCTTAATATTCTCGCAGCAATCATTACAATTTTAATGGGGTTTTATACCCCTATCAGCGACTATTTCTCTGGAAAATCTACTGAAAAATATCAGCACCAAATGCTTCAAGAAGAACACAAGCAAACAGAACTTCTTGAGAAAATTCATATTGATTTACAGAAAAATAATTCTTCCACATCTACAACCAAAGAAAAATAGATGTTCTTGCTAAAACAGCTAAAATTGCAAGTACATAGATCCATATTCTCTGGACCAGAAGATCTCTTTTTATATCTCTTAAGGGATCTTCTTTTTTGATACTCTTCATTGATCTGGCAACTGAGATTATTCCAAAGATACAAATCCCTGCTGCCACTAATCTAGTTATTTGTATATATTTCGTCTTTCCCACCTCCTGGTTATTTAGTTTCGTTTTTGTGAACTTCTTTTGTAAAAAAATATACTCCTATCTCATTAGGAATAATACCAAGAACTTCTGATCCCCGATCAATGTCCTTCTGCGAAAAATAAGACTTTCCCTGAAAAACGTTTGTCAAATAGTTATGTGATCGTCTTATCTCTCTCGCAAATGTGCCTTCTGTTCCACATTTTTCTTTAATTCGTCCGCGTAATTTTGAATAATCATACTTAGGCTCTGCGAACAAGTTAATCACCTTCTTTCTTTTGTTCCGTTTTTGTGAACCTATATCTAGTATAACACATCATTTACACTTGTCAATTCATTTTTTCACATTTTCGGAACTTTTTTTCAAATATTCATTGTAAATGTGAACTTTTAATGTTATAATCCGAGTATAGTACATATAAGAAAGAAGGTGTTCATTTGAAAAAAGACACAAGTACAAGGCTTCAAGAGTTAATGGATATAAAAAATATTAACCAAGTCGACCTATGTCAACGTACTGGTATTCCGAAGTCGTCTATGTCAATGTATTTAAGTGGTGAAAGAAGCCCAAGGCAGAACAGACTATCTCAAATTGCAGAAAAATTCAATATATCTGAAGCATGGTTGATGGGGTACGATGTACCTATGGAAAGAACTGATTCCCTATCGGATGAAACTTTATCACAGAAAGATAAACGCGATATTTTAGATATTATAAGTTCTACCAAGGCTGAATTATTATCCCAAGAAGGATTAATGTTTGATGGCGATCCTGCTTCTCCTGAAGCAATTGAATCTATTCTAAGTGCGATGGAAATTGGTATGGAGATGGCTAAGAAAAAGAACAAGGAAAAATATACACCTAAAAAATATAAAAAGGACTGATGTGGATGGACATAAAAAAGATTGTAAATTCGCTTGTCAAGAAACATAAAACAAGAAACCCATTTGAGATTATCAAGGGAATGAATGTTATCCTTGTGCCAGTGCCACTTGAAGGTGTCAGAGGATTTTATCAATATTTCCAGAGAAATAACATTATTTATATTGATGATTCTCTTCCAGAACATGAACAGATTCTTGTCTGTGCCCATGAGCTGGGGCATATGCTACTTCATAAAAAAGCTAACGCGCTCTTTATGGATACATATACTGGATTTAATACGACAAAGTACGAAAAAGAGGCTGATCTGTTTGCTATGGAACTTCTTGTGCCAGACGAAATATTTTTAGAGTACAAGGAATACACCACTGGACAGATTGCACGTGCACTTGGATATGATGAGAAACTAATTAAATTAAGATTAAAATAAGGAGGAAATATGTATATGAAAAAGGCAAAAATCATTATTATTACATGTATTTTATTAAGCTTGACTTCTGTAACTCTTGTTTTTGCTGATTCTCCAACAGCTAGTTTTTCTAACTGTCAGGTAATTTTGCCTCAATCTGTAAAGCCAAATCAAAAAATCAACATATTGTTTATAGGTGATAGGCTAAGTTCTACTGGTGGAATACAGGGTGAAACAAAAATAATTCCAGGAGCATATGATTTATATATTAATTCAGTTTCTGACAAGAATTTGGTTGATACATACTTTATTGATGAAACAAACGGAAATTATACCAAAACTACTTCTAGGACTTTAAAAATTAAAAATCCAGGAAAATATATATTAAAAAGTTACTTTTATGTATATACATACATCGATAATTCTTGGGAAGAAACCGGATATGAAATCGGAACAATTAATAAGACAATTAATGTAATTGGTCCTAAATATAAAATATCATTCAATGCAAATAAAGGAAAAGTTTCAAAAAAAGTCAAATCAGTCCAGGCAGGTAATAAATACGGAACCCTTCCTACCCCGAAGCGAAAAAATTATAAATTCAAAGGTTGGTATACCAAAAAATCCGGTGGAAAAAAAATAACCAGAAATACTTTAATTAAAAATTTAAAAAAACATACATTATATGCACATTGGTTTGGTCCTAAAGGAAAAGGAAAAACCATCACAAAAGCTGAATATAACAGAATTACTTATAATATGACGTATAGCCAAGTTAAGTTTTTAATCGGTGGTCCTGGAGAGCTTGAAGTTTCTTCATATATAGGCCGAGAATTAACTGAGATATATTCTTGGAAAGGAAATGGATCTGTCGGTGCAAATGCAAATATAACTTTCCAAGATGGAAAAGTTATCGGAAAGGCTCAATACGGTTTAAAATAAATTATATTATATTAATTCTTCAAAATCCAAACATCGCAACAATCGAACTTTAAAAATATAATGAGGAGGTGATTACATTGTCTAAACCTTTTACGAAAGAGGATGTAATTCAAAATAAAAAATCAGCAATCCGTGCTTTAAATAAACAACTAGAATATTACATAAATGATCCTTCTGGCAACCATCTAAAAAAAGCCAATTTAATTTCTTACTGGCTTAAAGATTATGTTCGCATGATCAATTATGAAGAGAAATTTAATCCAACTAGAAATATTGCCTATAAGCGAGGAAATATTATTAAATTGAATTTCGGTTTCAATATTGGAAGCGAATATGGTGGTCTCCATTATGCAGTCGTTCTTGATAAACACAATGCCCATAATTCCCCTGTCGTAACAGTTGTTCCTTTAACTTCGATTAAGCAAGATAAAACAATTCATGAAAATAATATTTTCCTTGGAAATGATATATATCGACTATTAAAAGTTAAACATGATACAATTTCAAAGACATTAGAAGCAGAACAAAATGAATTAGACTCAATGGTTAAAATAGTAGGTTCAATGGTTGAACTAACAGAAAAAAGCACTGCAAAAACCGTTGCTCTACAAGAAAAAGAAAAGCCATATAATAAAGAACTTTTAAAGGCTAAACAAGATTTAGAGCTTGCATGGAAAATGTTAGATGGTCTAACTATTAAAATCGATAAAAACAAAGAAAAAATAGTAAACTTAAGAAAAATTGAAAAGGAAATCTCACAAATGAAAGAAGGTAGTATAGCTCTTGTCAATCAGATAACAACTGTCAGCAAAATACGGATTTATGATCCTAAAAATTTAAACGGTGTTTTATCTGGAATTACTTTATCTCAAGAACAAATGGAAAAAATAAATAATAAAATAAAAGATTTATATATATTTTGATATTTTTATCACAATTTGTGTTATTTTTTATTGACTACGAGCATAATATTTATTATAATAAGCTGTAGGCAGAAAGATTCTGTCTAAACATCGCCTATAGGGCATTAATGAAGATATAAGTTTATTATGTGAAGACCTCGTAGAAATACGGGGTCTTTTACGTTATATAAATACCATTTCGGTGATTCCACCAAAATGGTCAAAACAAAAACAGCCTCATTTCTGAGACTGCTTTCATAGATTTCCATGTCGATCGTTAGATCGAAACGGTATACCTATCCTGAACAAATAGATTATACCATTTCTTTCTAACGTCTGGCAAGGCGTTATTTTTATACAAATTTTTAAGAAAGGAATGATGATCATGTTAATTAAATGTCCCGAATGTAATCTGCAGGTAAGCAATCATGCAATTGCTTGTCCTCACTGCGGATATCCTCTACAAACAACTGCTGCCAAAAAGCAACGAACCAAACAGCGAAGACGAAAAAAACTTCCAAATGGCTTTGGCCAGATATCTGAAATCAAAACTGGTAATCTATATAAACCTTTTCGTGCAATGGTTACTGTTGGAAAAGACTTTTACGGCAGACCAATTCGTAAACTGCTCAAACCTGTTGCATTTTTCAAGACTTATAACGAAGCCTATGCGGCTCTGGTTGAATATAATAAGAATCCTTACGATTTAGACGATGATCTAACTGTTGAAGAGCTGTATGAAAAATGGACTGAGGAATACTTTAAGACTTTATCCAATCCATCTAGCGAAAGAACAATCAAATCAGCTTGGAACTACTGCTCTTCAATTTACAAAATGCGTGCCAAAGATTTACGTCCGCGACACATTAAAGGCTGTATGGAAGAAGGTACATACGAAGTCGATGGAAAAGAAAAACATCCTTCTCCTACCACAAAAACTAAGATCAAGTCTCTGTTCAACTTAATGCTTGATTATGCAAATGAGAATGATATTGTCGCCAAAAACTATGCAAGAACCTTTAAATTATCCGATGACATTATGAAAGACGTCGAGGAAGAAAAGAAAGATCATATAGATTTTACAGATGAAGAAATGAATAAATTATGGAACAATTTGTATGATGTAGATTATGTAGATGTATTGCTGATCCAGTGCTACTCCGGTTGGCGACCACAGGAATTAGGCTTGTTAAAAATGGAGAATGTTGATTTAGAGAATTGGGTTATCGTCGGTGGTATGAAAACCGATGCCGGAAAAGATCGTGTGGTTCCGATTCATCCAAAAATTCGTAGTTTGGTAAAATATCGTTACCAAGAAGCTCAAAAATTAGGAAGTGAATATTTAATCAATTGTACTGATACAAAAACCCATCGATCCAGTTTGAAACTTACATACGATAAATACCGGCACAGAGTTGATAAGATCATTGAACAGCTAGAATTAAATCCAGATCATCGTGCTCATGATGGCCGCATCCAGTTCGCAACAATGGCAAAGGCTGCCGATGTAAATGAATATGCTGTAAAACGTATCATGGGACATAAAATAAAAGACATTACAGAAAACACTTATACGAAACGAAAAAGAGAATGGTTGATGGAAGAAATCTTGAAAATCAAATAATTTTGTATAATAAAAAGAGCCCAAAACTGAGCTCTTTTTTGATATTTTTAATTTGGTGTTGATCTTCTATGTGCACGAACTGTAGTTCCATCACATCTTTTATAAGATTTTACTGGAACAATTTTTTTGTTCTGCTTACCTCGAACACTATTTTTTGTCTTGGCCATTGCTTACACTCCTTTCTTCTACATTAAATATAGTTTCTGAAATGAGTGTATCTGGCTAGTTAAGACACACTTTTTATCTTAAATTATTTTTTCTTTTTTGGTTCTGGTCCAGGACCTACCCAAATACGAAAGGCTTTTTTCCCATGATCTTTAGCATAGATTTTCTGCCCGTCTTTTGTAGTTATTGATGCTCTAAATATGTACATCGCACTACCTCCTTTCGCAATTTTCACTTGCAAAAGTGGTACTACAATGTTATACTTTAACTGTCTAGGGAAAAGTAAAACTAGCCACAAAGTAGTACTACTTTTGGTCGTGCCAAGCATTTTTATGCTTGGTTTTTTCTATATATTAAAGCTTTTTCAGCTTAAACATATCTATCTATTCATTTGACATCGAGCTGCTGCAAGCGATACTTCACATTCTATCGCTATTTCTGTTGCAGTCATTCCATGTATCAAATCATGCGGGATAAGTAATTCTCCTCCAAATGCATCCGCCTGCCATTCTGGATTCATATAAGTTTTTACTTCTCCTTCCATACGTGCAAAACTTATATTTTCCCTTGTGTGCTGTAATAAATGAAATAATTCATGTGCCATTGTTAATCGATCTCTTCCGCTTCCTTCACACGCTCTGTCATACACATCTTCTCTAATCTGAATCTCATTCTTATCTGGAAAAGTCAGGCCATGACATTCTCCCATTTCAGATTTCGTTTTTACTACAAGTGAAAATCCTTCATCGACTCTTGGTAATGTCACTTCTAAAAAATGCACAATATCAAAATACAATTCATTTGAACTCCCCTCTATGAGTCTTATCAAGTTCGCCATACGACGAATGTCTTTTCTAGATAACGGTTCCGCAACGCATTCCGCCACTTTTCATCATCTCCCTCTGTCTACATCTTGTCTAACATTTTCTGTAACTCATTAGCTTGCTTTATTGTAAGCCCTCTAAATTTTCTTGCAAAAGATAATGCTACTTCTACATTTTCCGTATCATTTAAATCAATTGTTAAATCTGATTTATTCTCATATGCAGCGCTTTGCAATTCTCTTGCCTCATCATCACTCAGATCGTACATCTCCATAATGTCATATATCCATGCATCTGGTACTGTTCTTTTTCCGTTTTCGACCGCTGACAAATATGCTGTCGTAACACCCAGTTTGCCAGCCATGTCTTTTAATCGCTCATCTTTTTCAATTCTCAACTTTCTGAGTTGTTTTCCGAATCTTGTCAGCATAGTCTCTTCCTCCTCACAGGTATTATAATACATCAACTTGTTTCTATTGTCAACAACTTGTTGAAAAATTATTCTTATTGTTTTTATTCTGGTTAAAAAAAGAGCCAAGATATGATATACACTCTTGACTCTTTTTGTTTATTCACTTGTAGCAACGAGTTGTAGTAATGTTGTAGCAATGTTGTAGTAACGAGTCACTTTTCACTGCTTTTTACCACTTTTATCGTTCCTAAAAACCACGTATTTAAGCGGTTTCCTAGAATTTACCTGCTTTAGCAGCTTCTTCAATGGATACAGCTACTGCTACTGTAGCTCCTACCATTGGGTTGTTACCCATACCGATTAATCCCATCATTTCTACATGGGCTGGTACTGAAGAAGATCCTGCGAACTGAGCATCACTATGCATACGTCCCATAGTATCTGTCATTCCGTAAGAAGCTGGTCCTGCAGCCATGTTATCTGGATGTAATGTACGTCCTGTACCACCACCAGAAGCTACAGAGAAGTATTTTTTACCCTGTTCGATACATTCTTTTTTGTATGTACCTGCAACTGGATGCTGGAAACGAGTTGGGTTTGTAGAGTTACCTGTGATAGATACGTCTACACCTTCTTTGTGCATGATTGCAACACCTTCACGTACATCATTTGCACCGTAGCAGTTTACTTTAGAACGAAGTCCGTCAGAGTAAGCAATTCTCTGAACTTCTTTTAATTCGCCTGTGTAGTAGTCATACTCTGTCTGAACATATGTAAATCCGTTGATTCTGGAAATGATCTTTGCAGCGTCTTTTCCAAGACCATTTAAGATAACACGAAGAGGTTTCTTACGAACCTTGTTTGCTTTCTCTGCGATACCGATTGCACCCTCAGCTGCTGCGAATGACTCGTGTCCTGCAAGGAATGCGAAACAATCTGTATCTTCTTCCAGAAGCATTTTTCCTAAGTTACCATGTCCAAGACCTACTTTACGCTGGTCAGCTACAGAACCCGGAATACAGAAAGCCTGAAGTCCTTCACCGATTGCTGCTGCTGCGTCAGCTGCTGTCTTACAACCTTTTTTGATTGCGATTGCTGCACCTACTGTGTATGCCCAGCATGCATTTTCAAAACAAATTGGCTGAATTCCTTTTACCTGATTATATACGTCAAGTCCGGCATCTTTTGTGATTTTCTCTGCCTCTTCGATAGAAGCAATGCCGTAACTACCTAATACTTCATTGATTTTATCAATTCTTCTCTCATATGATTCAAATAAAGCCATTTATATGTCCTCCTTATTTTGGCTGATTCGCTCTGCTCGACTATTCTTTACGTGGATCGATAATCTTTGCTGCATCTGCAACACGTCCGTACTGTCCTTTTGCCTTCTCCCAAGCATCGTTTGGTGTATCACCTGCTTTGATGAAGTCTGTGAATTTTCCAAGGCTTACGAACTGATATCCGATGATCTCATCATGCTCGTCAAGAGCGATACCTGTTACATAACCTTCAGCCATCTCAAGATAACGAGGTCCTTTTGCTAATGTTCCGTACATTGTACCAACCTGAGAACGAAGTCCTTTTCCAAGGTCCTCAAGTCCAGCACCGATTGGAAGTCCGTCTTCTGAGAATGCACTCTGTGTTCTTCCGTAAACGATCTGAAGGAATAATTCTCTCATTGCTGTATTGATTGCATCACAGACAAGGTCTGTGTTCAATGCCTCTAAAATAGTTTTTCCCGGAAGGATCTCAGAAGCCATAGCTGCTGAATGTGTCATTCCTGAACATCCGATTGTCTCTACCAATGCTTCCTGAATGATACCGTCTTTAACATTTAATGTAAGCTTACATGTTCCCTGCTGTGGAGCACACCAGCCAATACCATGTGTAAGACCAGAAATATCTTTTACTTCTTTTGCCTTTACCCATTTCGCCTCTTCCGGAATCGGAGCTGGTCCGTGATTTGCGCCCTGAGCTACCGGACACATCATTTCTACTTCATGTGAATAAATCATTTTAAAACTCCTTTCAACTATATATGATTTCTCTGTCGTAGGGCTCGTTATATCTTTAACACCATACTACATTTATTTTCTCACATCTTACAAGATTCGTCAATTGTCACTTTCACTTATTTTTGAAGCATATCCCAAAATTTATGGTCTGTTTTGTATGGTTCAATCTCATCCCAATCAAATGGCGCTGTCACCCACATATACCCCAGATCATGTTCGTCATTTTCTGAATAATTAAAATCAAAGCCAATCTCAATTCCTTCTTCATACACGAAGAAATTCTCTTTATAGATGTCCTCTTTTATTTCGCCCTGTAAGATTCCCTTCATTTCTTGAAGATCAAGTTCTTTCAGCAACGCATCATTCTCCGCTTCTGAGCGCATGACGTCAAGCCATTGATTCATAAATCTATCATCCAGCGTTACAACATCCTTGATCTCATACACTTCTCCATCATCCAGACCAATATTAAGCGTTCTCAGATCACCGCCATAGGAGTCGGCATCGCCCTTGGCATAGTTGTCCTGAAATGCAATGCTTATGAAATGCTCAGACTGATAACAGATCTTGTATACCACATTGCTGACAAGTGCCGGATTTTCCGCCTGCACAACCTTGTCTTTGACCGTTTCATCCGGATGCGTATAAATCTCATCCACCGTTGCCATTGCACAGTCTTTGATCGTCTGATTTACTTTCGTGTAATCTCTTCCTTCTCCGGACAGCTGCGGATACAGCACGTGAAATTCAATGTAAGTGGTTGTCTTTTCCGTATCCAAATAATTATAGGTCTCTTCCTCCACCTGATAGGAAACATCCTCTTCATAGACCGGAATCTGTTCAAGACCTCCAAGGTCTCCGGTGTCTTCTTCTGACCAGTATTCCTCCTCAGGCCATTCTTCATATGGCATAAACTCTTCATAAGGATAATCATAGTAATTATGGTGATATTCATTTATGCTTCGAAATACTCCCCACACGAAGAACCCGGCGATTGCCATAACTAGAAGAAGCATTCCAATCCCCACTGCCACAGCAATGATCGTTGCTGTTTTCTTTGAGTGGTTCCCGGATGGCATGGTTCCTCCTGCTGTCACATAAGCTTCCATCGGCGTAAATCTCATTCCGCCTGCCTCTTGTTCTCTGTCAACAGCACGCATTCCTAGATGCATACAAGAATTTACCGCATTGGGAGTTGCATTCATAGTCACACGGTTCACTGCAAGCCCCTGTGTGCAGAGTTCGCATACCTTTTGATACAACATTTTTCCGATGCCTTTTCCCTGCTGATCCTTTCGCACAAAAAACAGACAGATATGCCCGGTTCTGCTTACTGCGATCACACCGAGAAGCTTCTCTCCTTCAAATGCGCCAAAGAAATACAATTCTCTCGTCTGAAATCTCCGGCTCATGTCCTCATAGCAGATATATTCCCGGAACTTTTCAATTCCTTCTTCCCGATATGAAGGCGCTACATCCTGCTCAAATACTTCCCACACAAGATCCAGAGCCAAAGACAATTCCTGTAATCCAAGCATTCTGATTTCCATGCAATCCACTCCTTTCTGTCATACAACCTCTACTGTAGTTTCTTTAATTCTTCCTTTAACATCCGCAATGCATGTTCCACGGATGCAGCTCGGTTTTCCTGTCTCATCCCTGCAAAGCGGCATTCCTGCACGCTCACATTTCCCTTAACAAGACAACCGATATATACAAGACCTACCGGCTTTTCCTTTGTGCCGCCATCCGGTCCGGCTATTCCTGTCACACTAAGCGCTGCGTCTGCTCCTGCCGCTTTCGCCGCTCCTTCTGCCATCTCACAAGCCGTTTCCCTGCTCACAGCGCCGTAACGCTCTAAGGTATCGTGACATACGCCAAGAAGCTTTTCTTTGGCTTTGTTGGAATATGTAATGTATCCTTCTTCATATACCGCAGAAGCTCCGGCTACATTCATTACCCTTCCCGCAAGTAATCCGGCGGTACAGGATTCAGCAGTTGTCAAAGTAAGTCCTTGATCTTTCAGCAATGCAACAACTTCGTCTTCCAAAGACATCCTACATGCCTCCCTTAGTCAGAACCTGTATATTCTTCGCTACGTAATCAACGAGGGATACGATTGTCAAAATAAGAGATGCCCAGATCAAAATAGTTCCGATCACATCAAACACGCCGCCCAGATCCATGATCAGTACAATGACCATGAACATCTGTGAAACAGTCTTGAATTTCCCCCAGTAACTTGCAGCAATAACAATCCCACTGTCTGCCGCTACAAGACGGAAACCACTGATAATAAACTCTCTGGCAATAATGATAATGACAAACCATGCCTCAAGCTGACCGGTAGAAATCATACAGATCATTGCGGAACATACAAGAAGTTTGTCCGCAAGCGGGTCCATAAATTTTCCGAAATTCGTCACAAGGCCTCTTGCTCTTGCAATTTTTCCATCTAACATGTCCGTGAGACTGGCTACTGCAAAAATAACAAGTGCAATCCACTTATTTGCTGCTCCTCCCACATCTGTCAGCATAAAAAACACAAAAAATGGTACCATGATCACTCTTAATACTGTTAACTTATTTGGTAAATTCATTACATCAACTCTCCTATCAAATCGTATTCTAATGCGCCCGTAACCTTCACCTTGGCAAAATCTCCGGTTATAAGCTCCGCATCTGTATGTACAAAGATCAGACCGTCTACATTTGGCGCATCCTTGTAGGTACGTCCCACATATACATTTTCGTCTGCCACTTTTCCTTCCACCATCATCAGAACTTCACTGCCTACCATGTCTTCCGCTTTGTCAAAAGCGATATCCTGCTGAAGCTCCATAAGTTCCGCCTGGCGGTCCTCTTTTACAGATTCTTCAATCTGTTCCGGCATATCAGCTGCCGGTGTGTCCTCTTCCGGCGAATACGTAAATACTCCCAGTCTGTCGAACTCCATTTCATCAACAAATTCCATCAGTTCTTCGTGATTTGCTTCACTCTCTCCCGGGAAACCGGTAATCAAAGTTGTCCGAAGGGCAATATCCGAAATCTCACTTCGAAGCTTCCCGATGATCTCCACAAGCTGTTTCTTCGATGTCCTTCTTCCCATGCGCTTCAAAATCTCATCACTTGCATGCTGGATCGGAAGATCAAGATAATGACAGATCTTTGGTTCTTCTTTGATTACCTGTATCAGATTGTCGTCAATTTCCTCCGGATAGCAATACAGAATGCGAATCCAACGGATTCCACTGATCTTACACAACTCTTTCAGAAGCTTATGGAGTGATTTTTCTCCGTAAATGTCCTGTCCGTAAACGGTCGTCTCCTGTGCGACAAGAATCAACTCTTTCACACCTTGGTCTGCCAGATCTTCCGCTTCTTTGATCAAGCGTTCCATCGGCACGCTTCGATAATTTCCACGTAATTTCGGAATAATACAATAAGTACAATGCTTATCACAGCCTTCGGCAATCTTAAGATATGCAAAATGCCCTCCGGTTGTCACAAGTCGTTTTTCGTCAACAAGGGGAAGCGCATTAATATCTGTCACCTCCACATGACCATTCCCTGCAAGCGCTTCTTCCACCGCCTCTGTGATCTTATCATAGGACGTTGTTCCAAGCACTGCATCCACTTCCGGAATCTCGTCTAAGATTTCCTGCTGATAGCGCTGTGCCAGACATCCTGTAACGACCAGCGCCTTTAAGCTCCCCTCTTTCTTATATTCTGCCATTTCTAAAATCGTCTGCACGCTTTCTTCCTTGGCATCATTGATAAAGCAGCAGGTGTTGATCACGATCACATCTGCTTCACTCTCCTCGTCTACGATCTTGTACCCTTTTTTATCCAGAAGTCCAAGCATTACTTCTGAATCTACAAGATTCTTATCGCATCCGAGCGAAATAAATAATATATTCACAGCCTGTCTCCTTTCCTCTTCAATGACTGTCTATATCAGAAGAAAGGCAGATACCTTCCGGCATCTGCCTTGTAAATCATTCTACTCTTCTGCTTCCACCTTGATCTTTGCCTGATTCAGCTCATCGATCGCGATCGACAACGGTTTTTCACCGTCTTTTGTATCTACCAGAGGTTCTGCACCGTCAATGATCTCTCTTGCTCTCTTTGCAGTTGCCATAACGATGGAATAACGACTGTTGACTACTTTTGTCTCGCCCTCCTCAACGTCCTTATTCACAACCTTCATTAAATCTGTGTAAGATGGGTGTAACATACACTATTCTCCTTTCAACTCTTCTTTCATATGCTCAATAAATTCGTAATTTCGAAAGCTTCTTCTGTGCTCTCCCTGAATGATCTGATGCATTTCTTCTACACACTCCATCAGATCATCATTGATGATAAGGTAATCATATTTCTCCATACCTTCGGCTTCTTCCTTTGCACGGCTCATACGGTACTCGATCACATCCATAGTCTCTGTCCCACGACCAACCAGACGGCTTCTAAGCTCCTGCGCACTCGGCGGTGTCACGAACAAAAGCAGTGTGTCCGGAAACTTTTCTTTTACCTTCAGCGCTCCCTGAATCTCTATCTCAAGAACCACGTCCTTACCGGCTTCTAATTGTTCCTCCACGTAGACACGCGGTGTACCGTAATAATTATCCACGTATCTAGCATACTCTATCAACTCGTCTTTCGCAATCATTTTTTCAAATTCTTCTGTAGATTTGAAGAAATACTCTCTTCCCTCTTCCTCTCCCGGGCGAGGTACTCTTGTAGTTGCGGAAACAGACAATGCATAATTGTCATACTTTTTCAGAAGTTCCCGCATAATGGTTCCTTTGCCGGAGCCGGAAAAACCAGACACAACAATAAGAATCCCTTTCTCTTTCATACCTTTTTCCTCTCTTGACACTATTCAATATTCTGAATCTGTTCTCTGACCTTCTCAATCTCTGTCTTTAATTCAATTCCAATATTGGAAATTTCAAGATCATTGGCCTTCGACAGAATCGTGTTCGCCTCACGATTCATCTCCTGGGCAATAAAATCAAGCTTACGCCCGATTCCGCTGTCGTCCGATACCAACGTATCCTTCATATGTACAATGTGGCTTCTCAGTCTCACTACTTCTTCATCTGTACAGATCTTATCTGCAAAGATCACTACCTCTGCAGCGATTCTGCTGTCTTCCATCTGGGTGTCTGCCAGAAGTTCCTTCACCTTTGTCTCCAGCTTGTCCCGATACTCTGCGATAATCTGCGGAGAACGCTCTTCAATACAGCTTACAAGCTTCAACATGTTGTCAAGCTTCTCGATCAGATCTTCTCTTAAATGTTCTCCCTCTGAAGTTCTTGTCTCTACAAACTGACGAATTGCACCGTCAAGCGCCTTCTTAAGACCCTTCCACAATTCCTCTTCATCCACAGCCTGCTCTTCCATTGTGAGCACTTCCGGATATCTGGACAGCGTGGACACACGGATATCATTTTCCAGAGAAAACTTCTCCTGCATCTTTTCAAAATACGATAGATATTCCGCCGCAAGCACTTCGTTATATTTTAAAGATACCTGCTGTTCAGACAAATCTTCATAAGTAATAAATATATCCACCTTTCCTCTCTGCACGCTCTGCTTCAGAAGACTGCGGATTGCTGTTTCAAAAAAATTCAATTTCTTCGGCATACGGATATTGGCATCCAGATAACGGTGATTCACACTCTTCATTTCAACCGTGAATTTGCGTGACTCTTCCTGAACCTCACAACGTCCGAAGCCTGTCATACTTTTTATCATAAATGGCAAACCTCTTTTTACATATATTTTCAAACATCTGTAAAGTATTATAATCCATTTTCCATGTCAAAGTCAATTAAAGGTTTGACAACATCCGCCTTTTCTCCCTCAATATCATTGGACTCCCACTGTACGCTATGTTATACTTATGAAATAATGACTGATCAATTAAGGAAGGAGCCTTTCACATGGCATTTGATGGAATTACCGTTGCAGCTCTTGTGCAGGAATTAAGAGACAGCTTAACCGGCGGACGTATTGCGAAGATCGCGCAGCCGGAACCTGACGAACTGCTGCTTACAATAAAGACACCGGCAGGGCAGCGAAAACTGTATATATCAGCCAGCGCATCTCTGCCGCTTATCTACTTAACTGATGAAAATAAGCCCAGCCCGATGACCGCTCCGAATTTCTGTATGCTGCTTCGAAAGCATATCGGAAACGGACGCATTATTTCTATCTCGCAGCCAAAACTGGAGCGAATCATCAGCTTACACATTGAACATCTCAATGAACTGGGCGATCTGTGCGAGAAGAAACTGATCATTGAGATCATGGGCAAACACAGCAATATCATTTTCTGCGACGACAAGGATATGATCCTGGACAGCATCAAGCACGTATCCGCTCAGATGAGCTCGGTTCGTGAAGTACTTCCCGGAAGAACATATTTTATCCCGGACACGATGGAGAAATCAGACCCGCTCTCTGTAGACGTATCTTCATTTATGGAGATCCTCCGCCTCAAGCCGGTTCCCCTTGGCAAAGCAATTTATACAAGCTTTACCGGTATCAGTCCGGTGATTGCCGAAGACATCTGCTTTCTTGCAGGTCTGAACTCCCAGCTTCCAGCTTCCGTGCTTGATGAGGATACCTTTCTACATCTGTTCAGACAATTTTCTTATTACATGGATGATATCAGATGCTGTCGTTTCCATCCATGCATTTATTATGACGGCACATCGCCCAAAGACTTTGGCGCTGTCGCACTGTCGCATTTTTCTAATTATACGAAGCAGGAATTTACTTCTATCTCGGAAGTTTTAAACACTTATTATGCAACAAAGAACACGCTCACCCGTATCCGGCAGAAAAGCGCCGATCTTCGCCACGTTGTTCAGACTGCTTTGGAGCGCAATCGCAAAAAATACGAGCTGCAAAAGAAGCAACTGCGTGATACCGAGAATCGTGAAAAATATAAAGTCTACGGGGAGCTCATCCATACCTACGGTTATAACTTAGCTCCGGATTCCAGGGAACTTACTGCTCTTAATTATTATACGAACGAAGAGATTACCATTCCTCTTGATCCGACTTTGACACCGGCTGAAAATGCGCAAAAATACTTCAACAAATACAATAAACAAAAACGTACCTTTGAGACATTGACCGAGCTCATTCAAGAAACCGCGGATGATATCCATTATCTGGAATCTATCAGCAATTCCCTGGATATTGCCCTCACCGAAGCCGATCTTATTCAGATTAAGGAAGAACTGATGCAGACCGGATATGTGCGCAGAAAATATACCAAGAAGAAAGAAAAGATCACAAGCCGTCCAATGCACTATATCTCCAGTGACGGTTACCATATGTATGTAGGGAAAAATAATCTGCAGAACGAAGAACTTACCTTCTCTTTTGCCAATGGAAACGACTGGTGGTTTCACGCAAAAGGAGCTCCCGGCTCTCATGTGATCGTGAAAACAGGTGGGGACGAACTTCCGGACCGCACTTTCGAAGAAGCCGGACGACTCGCCGCCTATTACTCCAAAAACCGCGGAAGCGACAAGGTGGAAATTGATTATGTAGAGAAAAAACATGTCAAAAAACCGAACGGTTCCAAGCCCGGTTTCGTCGTTTATTACACGAATTATTCTCTCGTCATTGATTCCGATATCAGTAATATAAAGACCGTACAGGATTAGCCTGTACGGTCTTTGTTTTGTTCATAATCTTTTATAAATACTTTTGAATGATTTTTTGCATTTCTTCAAATTGCTGTTCCATCTCATACACCAATTTAAACTGTGTTCTTGCTCGCACCAGATTATGTTCTGGATAGCTAGTTTTAAAATAGGTATCACCTTGCAGGTAATCTGTCAAAAATCTGATTCCACATTCCAATGTGATAATTCGAGCTCCCCATGCCAAGCTCTTAATCTCCGCATCTGTAAGTGCATCTTTTGTTTCCTCCAGATACCCCTTTACATACATTTCGTACAAATTAATATCAAAATGTACAAGATCTAAATTTTTCTCATCTTCTTGCGCTGTTGCTGCTCCAAACCGAATAGAATCTCCAAAATCATTTGCTGCAAGTCCTGGCATGATTGTATCAAGATCAATGATACACAGGCCTTTATCGGTACTCTCATCGAAGAGAATATTATTTAGCTTCGTATCATTATGTGTTACACGAAGCGGAAGAATTCCTGACTCCTGCTGTTTTACAAGCACTCCACAATCTTCCTGCCTCTGCTCTACAAAAGCAATCTCCTTCTTACAAGTATTTGCACGATTTTTAAGATCTCTCTTCACTGCAATTCGGAAAGTTTCAAACCGTTTTACCGTGTTGTGGAAATCAGGAATTGTCTCGTGAAGCTTTTCTGCCGGATAATTCTCCAGTCGTTTTAAGAAATGACCAAAACTACTACCGGACTGATAGAACTGCTCTGGTTGCTCTACCTGCTGATAGCACACAGAATTTGAAATAAAATTGGAACATCTCCATGGTTCCCCTTCTGCATCTTCAAAATAGTTGCATCCTGTCTTTGTCTTAATATAAGCCAAAGTTTCTCTATCCGGATCACCGCCTTCTGCACGAATCACACTTCTTAAATATTCCGTAACCCCAAAAATATTTTCCATTACTCCATCTGGATCTTTAAATACATTGCTATTTACTCTCTGGAGAACGTAGGATGGTTCATCTCCTTCTTCTCCCGGCATGTAAACTGCATATGTTTCATTAATATGTCCTGCACCGTATGGTTTTACATAACTGCACTTTGGTCCAAAACCAAATGCATAAACCGCATCTTCCAGATTACGATTATCCACACCGTCAATTTTTCTTCTTGTAGAAAAAATCACTTCACCAGCTTCAACTTTCACACCGGAAGGAATGGTACAATTTGATTTCACTACGCTGCCAAGCCCTATATGTACACCACTTCCTAAATGAGAATCGTGATCTACCACCGCTCCACTATTGATCAGCACTGCATGCTCCATAATCGTATCACGATTCACTACCGCTCTCTGTAAAACAAAACATCCTTGTCCTACCGTTGCATTCGGACTTACTATCGCAGACGGATGAATCAATGCAGGTACATCATATCCCGCCTCCATCAGCCGCTCCGTCCAAAGAAGACGCATATTATTATCCCCAAATGCCGCAATCGCTGCATCGTAATCTTGTAAAAACGCTTCATAATCACAACATTTTCCAATTACGTCCTTCTCTTTTTTAGCATCATCTAAAAACGCAATGTCTTCATACCCCAACTGCAGAGCAGTTTCCTGCATCATACGTCCCATACCGCCTGCACCAAGTATCAATAAGCTTCTCATTTTATCTATGTTTCCTTTCACTTCTTTATTGGAAGTCTCTTCTCTTTCTGTCGCAAACCTAACTTACATTGTACTAAATACATCCCATTTGGTCAATCCATAACTTTTTATTTACTTTTCTTCACCAACTTCTTCATATATACTCCCCCCGTAAGGTCTGCCAGCGCCCATCCGATGGGAATGGACCACCAGATTACCCGCACGCCCAGGATTGGAGCCAGTGCATAGGAAAGCGCCACACGGGTTCCCAGTGAGATCACTGTGAGCACTACGGACATCTCCGGCTTTCCGATTCCACGATAGTAAGCATAGAACAGGAACAGAAGCCCGATACCGCAGTAGAAACTTCCTTCGATTCGAAGATACTCTACACCGATCCGGATAATTTCCGTCTCTTCAGGATGCACAAAGATCATCATCAAATACTTCGCGAAGATAAAGATCAACACCGATACCACCAGACAGAAGCTGATGGACAGTTTTACAGAGGTGCGTACTCCTTCTCGGACTCTTTTTTTATCTCCTGCCCCGGAATTCTGGGAAGTAAAGATTGAGAAGGAATTGCTGAATTCCTGTGCCGGCATATAGGCAAACGAATCAATTTTGACCGCCGCTGCGAATGCTGCCATAACGGAAGTCCCGAAGCTGTTCACCAGTCCCTGGATCATTAAGATTCCAAAATTCATTACCGACTGCTGGATACTGGCTGCCAGCGAAAAACGCATCACTTCCGGCAGCGAAGCTTTCATCCTCCGCCATCTTTCATTAGAAGATTTCCTCTTATTCACGCGGAAGAACCGAAGGCTTGGTTCTTTCACCCACGTATATACTGAAATGCCGATGCCTGCCAGCATCTGAGTCGATACAGTTGCCCACGCCGCGCCGGAAACTCCCATATCAAAGCTCACAACAAAGAGTAAATCCAGCACAATATTTAAGACAGATGCCGCGCCAAGGAACAATAACGGAGTCAGGGAATTTCCCACTGCCCGGAGAAGAAATACAAAAAAATTATAGAGAAATACGAAAAAGATTCCCCAGAATACCACCCATGTATATTCTTTCATAATCCCATATATATCTGCCGGAATCTGAAGCATCTTCAAGATAACATCAATCCCCGCAAATACAGTTACGTTCATAACAATGGCGATCACACCTACGAATAAGAAAGAGGTAAACATACTCTCTTGCATCTTCCCGTCATCTTTTTTTCCATAATAATAAGAGAAGATACTCCCACACCCCATACACAGTCCAATTAAAATGGAAGTTAAAAAGGTCATGAGACTATAAGCTGTTCCTACAGCCGCCAGCGCTCCTGCTCCCAGATATCTTCCCACAATCAGTGTGTCTGCAATATTATAACACTGCTGAAGCAGGTTCCCAACAATCATGGGACCTGCAAATACAAGCAGTGTCTTTTGTACCTTCCCTTGTGTCAAATCTTTCTTCATGTTCTTTCTATCTCGTTCCCATCAGATAATCGATAAATTGCTGTGCGGTTCTTCCGGACAGCCCGCCGTGGCTTAATTCCCACTTATTTGCTTCCAACAGAAGTTCTTCCTCCGGAATAGCAAGTTCATTTCTCTGTGCAAGTGTTTTGACAATCTCCTGGAATTCTTTCTTTGCAGGCTTTCCGAAGTAAATTGTCACACCGAATCTTGCAACCAGCGACAGTTTTTCCTGTACGGTATCATTTGTATGAAGTTCTTCATCCCGGTCTTCCTTATCACGGAAAGTTTCTCGGATCAGATGTCTTCGATTTGAAGTTGCATAGATCAGAATATTATCCGGTTTTCGTTCCAGACCTCCTTCAATGACAGCCTTTAAATACTTATATTCAATCTCGAACTCCTCAAAAGACAGATCGTCCATATAGATGATAAATTTGTAGTTTCTGTTTTTTATCTGTGCAATGATGTCGTTCAGATCTTGAAACTGATGCTTGTACACTTCAATCATGCGAAGTCCCTGATCGTAATATTGATTCAGAATTGCTTTGATCGATGTCGATTTTCCGGTTCCCGCATCACCAAACAGCAGACAGTTATTTGCCCGCTTTCCTGCAACGAACGCCTCCGTATTATCTATCAGTTTTTTCTTCGCAAGCTCATACCCTACAAGATCATCAAGGTGTACGTGTGCAATCTTTGTAATCGGAACGATTCTGGCTCCTTCTTCTGTATGTTCTATGCGAAATGCCTTATGAAGGCCAAGCTTTCCCACGCCGAATTCCTTGTAAAATCCGGTCACGATCTCTTTGAATTCTTCCGGTGAGGCACTTCTCGCAAGATGTCTGCTAAGTTCACAGATTCGGTCACGAATACGCTTATTAAACACCTTCCCGTGACCACTTGTCCCCTCATAATGCCGAATCATATCAAGGCAGTCCGCTCCCAGCTCTTCTTCCATAGATGTAAAATCATAATCGAATAATTCTTTAAAAATAACGAAATCATGAAGTGCTGCAAAATTAATGCTTCCTTCTACCTCTCCGGTAATCTCACAGGAGGTACTGTAAGCATTTTCATGGGTCGCAAGCAGGTATGTCAGATAGTTGTGCCACAGATTTCCTTCAAATCCATGACTGACTGTCATTTCCAACAGTTCATTGACCACCTCGAACAAGAGACCTTTCAAGTCCTCTGCATTATAATACTCATTGTCATAGTGATCCATAAGAAATGTCATGTCTTCCAGAATCTGACCATTTTCCATATGTTTATATAGCATCAATTCATTCGTTCTCATCGCTGTCCCATCCTTTCCATCCTGCTAATAATTTCCAAGGATTCGAAGATTTCTACATTCTTCACGAAGCCCCCGGATTGCGTTTTTCACTGCGCCGTCTGCCATATTTCCTTCAAAATCAATGAAAAACCGGTATTCCCAGTCTCTTCCTTCTATAGGCCTTGATTCTATCTTTGTCATGTTCAGATCATTGTAGATAAAATGTGACAACACACGGTACAGTGAGCCGCTTTCATGGGATACCTCCAGACAGATACTGATCTTCGAGGCATGTTTCAAGAAGATTTTCTGGTTGGTCACTACAATAAAACGTGTAGAATTATGTTCGTTATCATTAATATTGTCTGCAAGCACCTGAAGGCCGTGAACCTTTGCCGCGTACACGCTGCACACTGCCGCCTGGGAAGGATCCTGATCCTCTACCACCTTCTTTGCCGCGATCGCAGTATTTGCCACATTGATTCTCTGCCAGCTGCTGTGGGCATCCAGAAAATGTGTTGCCTGCATAAGTGCCACACCTTTGGAATACACAGTCTTAACTTCTTCCAGAGAAGCTCCCGGAAGGCCGGACAGTGTATGGCGAATCGGAATCACCGTTTCGCCCACAATATAATTTTCAAATTCAACCAACAGATCATACATCTCGTCCACTGCACCTGCGGTGGAATTTTCAATTGGAAGAACGGCAAAATCTGCTGCGCCATCCTCGATGGCTTCCATCGCCTCACGAAATGTTTTTACATAAAAGCTATTACACTTTTCACCAAAATAACATTTCATTGCCGCTTCGCTGTAAGCTCCTTCTGTTCCCGGAAATACAACTCTTGCCTGGTCAACGTCCAGCGAATCCACCTGAATAAATGGCAATCTTCCAAGTGCCCCCGCCTTTACAAGCTGTTCGTATTGAAGCTTCCTGCTCATAGACATTAATTGTTCATACAGCTCTGTAACTCCTTTTTTATTGAATGGATTAGAAGCCTTACCGGCTACGCTCTCCAGTTTCTCTTTTTCTCTCTGTCTGTCCAGCACCTTTTTCCCTGTCTGAATCTTATATTCACCCACATGGGCACAGATATCCATACGCTGTTCGTATAAATTTACAATCTGATCGTCAATCTCATCTAACTTTACTCTCAGTTCCTCTAATGTTTCCAATAATATCGTCTCCTTCTTTATTCGGTCTTGTTGCATTATAATACATTTTTTGCATAAAATCTACTATTCTGACCCATACTCTCCTATATGAAGAATAAATTTTTAACTTGCGGAACCTGTGGCTGGTGCATGGAAATCTTATTCACCGGTCTTCATTCATTAAAAAATGAAAATCCGAAATTAACGGGAAATACATCTATCTGGATGTTTCCGATCTATGGAATGGCATCTTTACTGACACCTGTCTGTCACGCTTTAAAAGGCAAGAGTGTGCTCTTGCGCGGCAGTGTATATACGTGCTGCATTTTTTTCGGCGAGTACCTCACAGGATCTTTTCTAAAGAAATACAACGCCTGTCCATGGGATTACAGTCATGCTCCGTTAAATATTAACGGGCTGATCAGACTGGACTATGCTCCCTATTGGTTTGGCGCCGGACTCTTCTTTGAAAAAATTTTGTCAAGGCGTTGAAAATCTCCCCTGTTTAGTATATGATGTATGAAGAATTTGTAGAGAAGCTGCAATGTAAAGAGGAGGTTTTTTATGAGACACTTGATGAGTCCACTGGATTTTTCCGTGGAAGAACTGGATAAATTGATGGATCTGGCTAATGATATCGAAGCCAACCGTGCAAAATATGCACATGCCTGTGAGGGGAAAACACTGGCAACTTTATTTTATGAACCTAGTACACGTACCCGTTTAAGCCATGAGGCAGCAATGTTCAATCTTGGAGGTAACGTTCTAGGTTTTTCTTCTGCTGATTCCAGCTCTGCTGCAAAAGGAGAAAGTGTATCTGACACCATCCGCATGACATCCTGCTATGCAGATATCTGTGCCATGCGTCATCCAAAAGAAGGCGCACCGATGGTTGCCTGCAAGCATTCCACAATTCCGGTAATCAATGCCGGCGACGGTGGACATCAGCATCCGACACAGACACTGACGGACCTTCTTACGATTCGCTCTTTGAAAGGACGCCTGAATAATATGACTATCGGTCTCTGCGGAGATTTAAAATTCGGTCGTACGGTACATTCCCTGATCCATGCACTGGTAAGATATCCGGGTATCCGTTTCGTACTCATTTCACCGGAGGAGTTAAGACTTCCAAGTTATATCCGTTCAGATGTACTGGACAAGCAGAATGTTCCTTACGAAGAGGTTGTCCGTTTAGAAGATGCTCTTCCGAAGCTTGACCTTCTCTACATGACACGTGTACAGAAAGAGCGCTTCTTCAACGAGGAAGACTATGTCCGCATGAAGGATTTCTACATTTTAGATGCGAAGAAGATGGAACTGGCGCCAAAGGACATGTATGTACTTCACCCGCTTCCTCGTGTAAATGAGATCTCCGTAGAAGTAGATGATGACCCGAGAGCAGCCTATTTCAAACAGGCACAATACGGTGTTTATATCCGTATGGCGCTGATTCTTACGCTGCTTGAAATTGAAGTCTAACACGGATAGAGAAAGGAGTACATATTCATGGTGAATAATACATTAAACGTTGGAAAAATTGAAGAAGGGTTTGTATTGGATCACATCCAGGCAGGCCGAAGCATGGAAATATATAAATATCTGCATCTTGATAAGCTTGACTGCTGTGTTGCAATTATCAAAAATGCAAAGAGCAACAAGATGGGCAAAAAAGACATTATGAAAATCGAGTGCCCGATTGACTTCATGGATCTTGATATCCTCGGATTCATTGACCATAACATCACCGTCAATATTATTAAAAACTCTCAGGTTGTAGATAAAAAAGCGCTCAGCCTCCCGAAAAAGATTACAAATGTAATCCGCTGCAAAAACCCGAGATGTATCACTTCTATCGAGCAGGAATTGGATCACGTTTTCGTTCTTACCGATCCTGAGAACGAAATCTATCGCTGTCAATACTGTGAAGAAAAATATCACGGAAGAAAATAACGAATAAATAGTTCAAAAAAATATCCGGCAGGAAGTAAATGATTTCAAACATTTATTTCCTGCCGGAATTTTTTATTGCCGAAATAGCTTAACAAGAAAGCTGCTCATCATCTATTGACATACATTACGCATTTTCTCTTTAATCTCTTCTACGGAGCTTTCACTTGGCACAGTAACATACAGTGGTCCGCCTTTATAAGAATAACATCTTTTCTTGCCGCTGCTGTCTCCGACTGCGGAAACGGATTCAATGTCCCATCCTGCCAAAGTATCAAGCTGCATACGAATCAACGCTTTCATCTGCTTTTCTGACATGTTCGTATCTGCATTTCCTGCCACGCTGTTGATCATGCCATTGGCGTGAATCAATATCTTCGGTGACATGGTGCTTCGAATCAGCCCGGTAAGAAGTGCCTGCTGATTTTTTCCTCTCTGATTATCTCCCTCTGCCAGCGCCTTTCGCTCTCTGACGAATGCAAGTGCTTCTTTCCCGGTGAAGTGATTCTTTCCTTGTTTTACTTCTACAATTGCACCCGCTTCTTCTCCGGTTGTAAATGCCAATTCCGACTCTACGTCCACTCCTCCCATGACATCTACGATCTCTTCCACTGAGGTAAAATTCACTCGCACATAAAATGGAATGTCAATATCGTATAATTCTTCTAATGTCGCAATCGAAGTATCAATTCCATAGATTCCTGCATGGGTCAGTTTGTCTCTCTGTCCGTCCGATACGCCAGGGATTGGAACATAGTAGTCTCTCGGTGTTGTTGTAAGAAGAATTTTATGTGTTTTTGGATTTACTGTGGCAATCAGATTCACATCACTGCGGCTTTCCTTCTTGATATCGCCATACACATCAATTCCGCTAATGTATACATGAAATGGTTCTTCTGTTACATTTCGGGCATGAGCTTCTTCGTATTTCCCACTTTCCTCACCGATTGCAATTTTATCCAAAGCACCGTTTACCTTCAGACAGTAAAAGCTGAGAAAAAGGCAGATTGCACTGACGGATATGGCCAGTCCTTTCCCCGAAGATCTTTTCTTTCTACTCCTTAAGGCTCTTTTCTGCTTTCTCTTCACAACCAACAGAAGCAACACAAGCAGCACAAGTAACCCTGCCATATATTTCATCGGAAGAATGCCAAGTATCGCCATGCTGCCAAATAATACAACTGCTGATACTGCCTGTACAAAAACAAGGACTCGATTCAGGAAGCTTGGCTTTGCAGGTAATTCTCTGGAGACTCTCTCTTCCTCATAACTTCTTTTGTCTCTTTTTTTACCGCTTCTTTTCCCACTATTTCTTCCTCTATTCCGTTCCGGCCTCCGCTCTCCTCCGGTCGTCTGATGAGATTTGATATACTTCAATTGATCTCTGTATTCCATATTTTATCTCCTTATTTTTCAAAAAAGGCGAAGTTATAAAACTCCGCCTCATTTCTCACTCTCCAAGCCCATCATCGATCGCTTTGATCATGGCTTCCATCGCTTCTTCCTCGTCTTCTCCTTCACAGATCAGTGTGATGACATCTCCTGACTTAATACAAGCTCCCAGCACACTGAGCACACTCTTGGCATTTGCTGTTGTGTTGCCGTACTGAAACGCAACACTGCATTTATAATAACTTGCTGTGTTACAGAAGATTCCGGCAGGTCTAAGATGGAGTCCTGTGGGATTCTTGATTGCCACTTCACGCCTAATCATAATCTCTACCGTCCTGTTTTTATTGATGTGTCTCTAATTCCTTTAATTCTATCGATACTGTCACCGGCTTTTCCAATGTACAGTGTTCCGGAAGCTTTACTGTGACCGGAACATCATAGATTCCAGGCTCAATGTAATCTTTCAGATCAATACTTACACATTCGTTTATCTTGATCCCTTCTAATGCGTCCTTAGGTCCCCGTACCTGTACTTCCAGGGCATCAGCCGTTTTATAGTCAAGCACCAGACCCTTTGTCAGATTATCCACAGTGATTGCTCCCGGTGTAATCTCAAAAGTTTTTGCACCATCCTTCTCTACAAACACTGTCACTACAACGGAGCCTGCATTTTCATCCGCCAGTTCTATCTCTTCCGGCAGATAAGATGATATATCGACTATTTTCTCTGTCTTCTCTTTAATATCATTCATTTCGAGAGCCGAAGCCGGAATTTCGATTTTGTCTACTTTTCTCAAAGCCCTCTGTTCACCGGAAATACTGATTTCCTGAGGTTCATATGTAATCTTTGAAAATTCGTAGCCGTCTGCTGCCTGAATCTGAGAAGTATCAAATTCCAGCGGTATCTTTTTTGTCCGGAACAGTTCTATATTAATGCTGACGCCTTCTGTTCCCAGATTGTTGCTCAGAAGCGTCTGATCGATCTCTTCATTGTCCTGATCATAAAGCTTCAGTTCTGATTTCATAAGCATATCCTGTGAAAGACCGGATACGTTAACTTTCGCTTCTACTTTGCTGATAGTCTCAACAACGGATTTTGGTCCACGGATAGACACTTGTTCCGGAACCGCAGTCACACTTCCGAGGACATATCCATCACGCACGGTACCGGTTGTCTTCGGCACGATTGGGAATTTCTTCGTCTCTTCATCTTCTAATTTAATTTGAAGATTTCTCGGATTGGAATATGCTTCCTTGTACTCATGCCCTTTCACTGTCACCTGGATCGGTATCTGTGTATTCAAGGTTAATTCCTTCATATCTGCCACAGCAACGATATCTTTTGCTTCAATCTTGCTGAGCACAGATCGTTTTGCTTTGACTGTAACATCTACTGTCTGAGTATCGTCTACAATCTGATAAGTTTTTGGTGTCTCTTCGGATGCAAGCACTTCTGCATTGATCACAGACACCGGAATATTCTTATAAGTCTGGTCTGTAATCGGGTTATCAATATTGACCACTGTAAGCCATAATAAACCTGCTATAAGAAAGGCCAATATCTTAAGACCAATATTATTCATTAGTCTTTCTTTCATCTGCGCGCCTTCCTTTCCGTAAAAATCTCCATTTCTTTAACTCCGGTTTGCTGTTCTGTATATTTACAAGCGCTTCGCGAAGTTCTTCCCTGGAAACATCTCTTTTCAATCTTCCGCTCTGGGCAATTGAAACTGCTCCTGTCTCCTCTGATACTACTACGATCAACGCATCACTCACTTCACTCATACCGACAGCCGCACGGTGTCTTGTGCCAAGTTCTTTGCTAAGTCCCATATTATCAGAAAGCGGGAGATAACAGGTCGCTGAAACGATTCTGTCTCCGCGAACAATGATTGCTCCGTCGTGCAGCGGTGTATTATGTTCAAATATATTCATCAGCACCTGCATGGAGACAATACAATCCATATGGATTCCTGTGCTCTCATATTCGGTCAATCGGATTGCCTGCTCAATTACGATCAAGGCACCTGTCTTCACTCTTCCCATGTTATATGCTGCATCTACAATGCTGTCTATAGTATCTTCACTGAATCTGGAGCGATCTTTGGATGTTTCAAACGGAACCACCGATGTAAGGAACTTCTTTTCTCCAAGTTTCTCTAATGCTCTTCGAAGCTCAGGTTGAAATACCACTATTGCTGCTGTTGCCATAACGGTCACTGCATTACGGGCAATGAACAGAATCGTATGCATCTGAAAAATTGCAGCAGCAAAAATAACAACAGCTAAAACACCGATTCCTTTTAACAGCATCCATGCCTTTGTATTTTTAATCCAGATCATCAACTGATAGATTAAAAAAGTAAGAAACAAGATTTCTACAATATCTGTCACACGGATATCCGGAAAATATACTTCTGCAACATAATTTTGTAAAAATTGCGAAATTCGCTGTTCCATTTTTGCCACCTCCTTTTCTATGTTCTCTTATTCTTAATCTCTGATATCCATGATTCTTTAATCTCTGATATTCAGATCCTGTTTTAAGCTCTGTGTCAAAAGCATCTTATTCACTTCGTCCATGTCGTGTTTTCTTGCTTTTGGAGCTTTTTTTGCTTCAGGACGTTTTTTCGGCACCTCGCCGCCTCTTCCGCGTTTTGGTGCACGTTCCGGACGCTGATTTTTTCTTCTTACATCCGCTGTATCAATAATCTCTGTCTCTTGACGTTCATTAATTTTCTTCACTGTCTTTTCCAGAGACGCAACTGACAGTTTTGGAATAGCCTTCACATAATAATAGTATTCATCATCTTCAAACTGCAGATTCTCACTTTTTGCATAATCCACGGCGAAAAAGAAAAGTTCAAGGATCAGTCCCACAACAGCAGCAGCGATATTACCGGCAAACAAAAGACCATATGATGTATGTACTCCCATTGCGATTCCACCAGCCGCAATAACTACAATATTAACAACTACTCCGGCTGCCGTTGCCACCTTCCATGCGTAATCCATCGCCTGACGACGAAGTGTATATACAACAAGAAGACAAATGATAAAAGCGATAACGGTAATCCACATTTCCTTATTCTGGAACACTTGTTTCAGATAAGCTGTGATTTCTGCAAGTAATCCTGCACCGCCCTTTCCATCCAGACCAGGCGCTGCTTTTTTCACATACTGCATAATATAATAGATGATTGTTCCACAGCTGATTGCAGCAAGGGAAACCGGAACAGACATCAGTCCGTATGCAACCGGAATCACATATGGTATTTTCAACATAAAAGCGATGGGAGTCAGCAAAAGTGCAAGTGCCATCTTCGGCGCCAGTCGAAAATAGAAAATATACATGATCAAAAATACAAGCGCGGTCACTATAAATACACTCAGGGACACTGAAAACATATGCGCAAGCATAAGCGCAGACGCTGCAATGACAGTCAGTGTCATCGGAAGGAATGTACAGATCACCGAAAGAGCCAATGTCACCAACGGTGAAGCAGCCATCTTCATAAATCCTACATTGCTGTTGATCATATAAAATGTGAGAAATGCAACAACAAACTGAATCGCCTTGTCAAAAATTTTGGAATGACTTGCATACAGTTCTCTGACTTTCTCTCTTATCATGAATAAATTATCCATTCTACCTTTTCTCCTTTTCATACATCTTAAGTAATTTGATCAGATCATGATTATACATCTTCACTCTGTTACGAGCATGCTGATGCTTTTTATTATAAATACGACTCGTCAGTGATAAAAACAAAATCAAAAGTACGAAATATCCTGCGACAGCCACGATCATAAGTGTGATCAAAAATCCCACAGACATTTTGGAGATGATTGCATCCATTCCGGCAAGTGCCAGCAAACCAGCCAAACACACATATCCTATCGTCACCCATAAAAATGTACAGATCATATGCATTCCAACATAATCTTTTCTATAATATTCGCTGACCTTGAAATCATCTTTTCCTTGCGTTTCTTCATACAACGCAAGTTTGGTCATTAATTTTACTCTCTTTTCATCTAACATTATCCACCTCAAACAATATGTTTCAACTTTTAAACGTCATTTTCAGTATAACAAATATCAGTTTCCTTGTCCAATACTTATAGTTAAAAAATAAACTTTTTCCACGCCTGCTTCTTTCAGGATTCTGGCGATTTGATCGACCGTATTTCCCGTTGTGTAAATGTCATCGATGATCAGCACACTTCTGACGTTACGAATCCGATACCTTAGTGCAAAAGCATGCCTCAGATTTTCCTTTCGCATCCGGTGATCCTGTTTTTTCTGAGGGCGTGTATTTTTCACTCTCACTAACAACTGTGTTTCTACCGGAATTCCCATTCGCTCTCCTAATTGCTGTGCCAGAATTTGCGCCTGATTATATCCTCTCTTCCGACGTTTTCTGCGATGCAGCGGCACCGGAAGCAGTACCTCCGGATTAATCTTACGGATAAAATCTCCACAGCGCCTCTCCATTTCTCTCGCATAATATGTTCCATATTCTCTCTGATTGTGGTATTTGAATTGATAAATAGACTGTTTGACCGGATCTCGGTGAAGCCACACCGCTCTCCCCTGATCATAATAATGACGTGTATGTGCACAGTCATAGCAATACTCCTGTTCCATATTGCGAACAGGCTTGCCGCACTGCATGCACCTCGGTTCTCTGATAAACAATTCTTCCAATTTGTTCTGACATGCCGGACATGCTCCGCCCCGATGAACGTTCCCACAAAACGGACACACCTCCGGCCATAATAGATTCTTTAAAGTCTCTATAATTAAATTTTTCTTTCTTTTTTTCACAACAGCAATTCGCGGATTCGCTCTGCCAGACTGGTATTTCGATCCTGTTCCTGTGTATTGCGGATCATTTCCTGAAATACTGTGTCACTCCCCACCAATGTCACACATTTCTTTGCTCTTGTTACTGCCGTATACAAAAGATTCCTGTTATACAATTGCCGCGGTCCCTGCAACAGCGGGATCACCACTGCCGGATATTCACTTCCCTGAGCCTTATGTATTGTAATGGCATAGGCAAGCTCTAATTCATCCAACAACGTAAATGGATACTTGACTTTTCTCTTCTCATCAAATTCCACGGTCACGGTCTCTTCATAAGTATTAATCTCGCTGATTATCCCCATATCACCATTGAAGATCCCAAGACCTTTATCTACTGTCATCCCGTATCTGGTCGTCACTTCCCATTCCAACTGATAGTTATTTTTAATCTGCATGACTTTGTCACCTTCTCGGAACAACCGATCTCCGTATTCTTTTTCTTTTTTATCTTTTGCCGGGGGATTCAGGTATTCCTGCAAGATACGATTTAACCGTTCCACCCCAAGCAATCCCTTACGCATAGGTGTGAGCACCTGAATATCATAAGGTCTTGCATTTACATATTTGGGCATCTTCTGCTGCACCAGCGTAATCGCATTGCTGATAATCATATTTGGATCTTGTCGTTTCAAGAAGAAAAAGTCTCTGCTCTTATTGTCCAGAACAACCGCTTCTCCCCGGTTAATCTTATGCGCATTTACTACGATATCGCTTTCTTCCGCCTGACGAAAGATTTTACTGAGCATGACAACAGGGAAACAATCCGAGTCAATAATGTCTTTTAACACACTGCCCGGACCTACACTTGGCAATTGGTTGCGATCTCCGACCAGAACCAGCCTTGTGCCCGGTACGATAGCTCCAAGAAGCGCATACATCAGCGGGAGATCTACCATAGACATTTCGTCAATAATAATCACATCCGCTTCCAATGGATTTTCCTCATTTTTCGTGAAACCGGAAGGTCCTTCTTCTTCCGGATTACCGTTCACTTCCAACAAACGGTGAATGGTCTGCGCTTCACAGCCGGTTGTTTCCGTCATCCGTTTTGCCGCTCTCCCTGTCGGTGCGGCGAGAAAAATGTCCATCCCTTCGCTTTCGAAGAAGTGAATCATTGCATTGATGGTTGTCGTTTTTCCGGTTCCCGGTCCGCCGGTAAGAACCATGATTCCATGGCGTGCCGCTTCCATCACCGCTTTTTTCTGCATTTCGTCCAGAACCATTCCCGTATTCTTCTCTATTTCATGAAGTCGATGAAGCAATACCACATCCGCAATTTCTTCATGTACATTCAGATCATGAAGCATTCTTGCCGTATTCAATTCCATGTAATAATAGTGGGATGCGTATACACGGACACCGTCTGCCTCATTTTTTAGTACAATCTTCTTCTCCATGGCCAGATCCATAAGATATTTCTCTACATGCTCAATCTGAACGCCTAAGAGTTCGCCTGCCCGATAGAGAAGCGTTTCCTGCTTCAAATAAATATGCCCTTCGCCTACACTTTGAAGCAAGGTATAAAAAATACCGCTGCGGATTCGAAAATCCGAATCCGTATGGATTCCCACTTTCTGCGCAATTTCATCCGCTGTCTTAAAGCCGACACCTGCCACATGATCCGCAATCTGATATGGGTTCTCTTCAATCACCCGATACACATTCTGACCATAGTGCTGATAAATCTTAGCTGCCAGCGCAATCGAAATCCCATATTTCTGAAGGTAGATCATAACTTCCCGCATTTCCTTCTTCTCTTCTACCTGAAGCGCTATTTCTCTCGCTTTGCGCTCGCTGATTCCTTTAATCTCTGCCAGTCGTTCCGGCTCTTCTTCTATAATTCGAAAAGTATCCTCTTTAAATTTTTTGACGATCTTGCCTGCCAGCGCTGTCCCGATTCCTTTGATCGCTCCGGACCCGAGATACCGTTCAATGGATACAAGATCTTCCGGCGCACATACCTTCGAAGATTCCACCTGAAGCTGGGTCCCATACAATTTATGCATCGTATATTCCCCGGTCAGTTCCAGTAGTTCCCCCTCTTCAATAAAGTGGAACTTTCCCACGCAGGTAAGCTCTCCGTCATCATTATTCAAATTAAATACCGTATATCCGTTATCTTCATTCCGATATACAATGTGCTCTACATATCCTTTGATCGTTTCCATGAATCTTAGTTATCTCTGTATTCCTCTTATGTGTTACTTGCTGTTGCTAGTATTATCCGCTGCTAATACTCTTTACTGCTAATATTCTCTGCTGTTCCCCATGAATTCTACATATTGACCGGTGCCAATGGCAACTACTTTCATTGGATCTTCGGCAGTCATCGTATTAATTCCTGTTCGTTCTTCTATCATCTCTTCCAATCCCCGCAGCATAGCTCCGCCGCCGGTCAGTACAATCCCTCGCTCCAAAATATCTGCTGACAGCTCCGGTGGTGTCCGCTCCAGAACACCAATGACTGCTTCCACAATCTGTCCGGTTGTCTCCCGAAGTGCTTCTTCTGTTTCTGAGGAAGTCACCGTTACCGTCTTAGGTAATCCCGTCACTAAATTTCTTCCTCTGACTTCGATCACTTCGTCTTCGATCAACTGATATGTTGTCCCGATCTTAATCTTGATATCTTCTGCTGTACGCTCTCCGATCAGAAGATTATGCTTTTTTCTCATATAACGGACAATGGCTTCATCAAAATCATCACCTGCAATTTTTACAGATGTATTCACTACTGTTCCACCAAGGGAAATGACTGCTATATCAGAGGTTCCTCCTCCGATATCCACGATCATATTTCCACACGGCTTGGAGATATCAATCCCTGCGCCGATTGCTGCCGCCACAGGCTCTTCGATCAGATGTACATCTCTTGCTCCCGCAGCGTATGTGGCTTCCTCAACCGCTTTGCGTTCCACTTCGGTTACACCGCTCGGCACGCAAATACTGATTCTCGGCTTCTTAAACATGCGTTTACCGAGTGATTTCTGCACAAAATATTTGATCATTTTCTCTGTCACAGTATAATCTGAGATCACTCCCTGACGAAGTGGACGCACCGCCACAATATTGCCGGGTGTTCTCCCTAACATAAGTCTTGCTTCTTCGCCAATGGCTTTGATCGCGTTACTATCTCTGTCAATTGCCACAACAGACGGTTCTTTTAAGATAACGCCTTTACCTTTTACATATACAAGAATACTGGCCGTTCCCAGATCAATTCCGATATCTACCGACATATTCAGTCTCCCTTCCTGTTCTTTCCATCTATTTCAATTAATCTTATTATCATTTGTTATAATGCACGTATCATTATAATCAAATTCCCTTTAAATGGAAACCCCTTTTTCCTTAATTCTTTGTGAAGTATCCCGGGCTCGTGTCGAAGTTCGTTCTTATTTGTCAAGCATCTTCTTAATATATTTTCCTGTATAGGACACCGGGCTTTCTGCCACTTCCTCCGGTGTTCCTTTGGCGATAACGGTACCTCCTTTGTCACCGCCTTCCGGTCCCATATCTATGATATAATCTGCCGTTTTGATCACGTCCAGATTATGTTCAATCACCACAACTGTATTTCCATCTGCGGAAAGACGTTTCAAAATCTCTGTCAGCTTATGCACATCTGCAAAATGAAGCCCTGTCGTAGGCTCATCTAAAATATATATCGTCTTTCCCGTGCTTCTTTTACTTAATTCTGTAGCAAGTTTGATACGCTGCGCTTCTCCGCCGGAAAGCTGGGTAGACGGCTGCCCAAGGCGAATATAGGATAATCCCACATCATACAGTGTCTCCATTTTTCTTCGAATACTTGGCACATTTTCAAAGAAATGAAGTGCTTCTTCCACGGTCATATTCAACACATCATAAATACTCTTCCCTTTGTATTTTACCTCTAATGTTTCTCGATTATACCGTTTCCCATGGCAAACCTCACAAGGCACATATACATCCGGCAGGAAATGCATCTCAATCTTTAAAATACCATCACCGCTGCAGGCTTCACAGCGTCCTCCCTTGACATTGAAGCTGAAACGTCCTTTTTTATATCCTCTTGCTTTTGCATCCGGTGTAGAGGCAAAAAGATCTCGGATCAGATCGAAGACTCCCGTATAAGTAGCCGGGTTAGACCTTGGGGTCCGCCCGATAGGTGACTGGTCAATTGCGATTACTTTATCCAGTTGATCGATTCCTTTGATTTCTTTGTGGTTTCCCGGAATCACGCGCGCGCGATTTAAGTCTCTTGCCAGACGTTTATACAAAATCTCATTAATCAGAGAGCTTTTCCCGGAGCCGGACACCCCTGTAATACAGGTCATAATTCCAAGCGGAATCTTTACATCCACATTCTTCAGATTATTCTCTTTCGCTCCTTTAATCTCCAGCCAGCCTGTAGGCTCTTTTCGCACCTCCGGTACCGGAATCTTTACTTTTCCGCTCAGATAAGCTCCGGTTATAGACGCCGGATTTGCCATGATTTCTTCTGCATTTCCTACAGCCACCACTTCTCCTCCATGCTCTCCGGCTCCCGGACCGATATCTACAATATAGTCCGCTTCCCGCATGGTATCTTCGTCATGTTCTACTACAAGCACAGAATTACCAAGATCTCTTAAATGTTTCAATGTCCCAAGAAGCTTATCATTATCACGCTGATGAAGACCGATACTTGGCTCATCTAAAATATAAGCCACACCTACCAGTCCTGAGCCAATCTGGGTAGCCAGACGAATTCTCTGTGCTTCTCCGCCGGATAAGGAACCGGTTGCTCTTCCCAATGTCAAATAATCCAGACCTACATCCATCAAAAACCGGATCCTTGCACGTATTTCTTTTAAAATCTGTCCTCCGATCAGATTCTGCTGTTTAGTAAGTTCTAGTTTTTCCAGAAAATGCTGAAGTTTCTCAATGGACATTTCTGTTACTTCTGCAATATTTTTTCCACCCACAGTCACTGCAAGCGCTTCCGGTTTTAAACGCTGTCCTCCACATTCGTGACACGGCGTAATCCGCATAAATTCTTCGTATTCTGCTTTCATCGTCTCAGAGCCTGTCTCACGATAACGTCGTTCTACATTTTTGATCAGACCTTCAAATGCAACATCATAGATTCCTTCACCCCGTTGTCCCTGATAATGTACTTTAACTTCCTTTCCACCGGTTCCGTGAATTAAAATATCCTGCACTTTCTTTGGATATTTTTCAAATGGTGTATCAAGAGAAAACTTATATTCCTTGCTCAGTGCGCTCAAAATAGCATACGTAAAGCTCTTCTTATCTGTACAGGACTGCCACCCCATCACAGTAATCGCACCTTCAGAGATGCTCAGACTCTTATCCGGTATCATCAGATCAATATCAAACTCCATCTTATATCCCAGTCCAAAACATTCCGGACATGCACCGAACGGATTGTTAAAAGAGAAACTTCTCGGCTCAATCTCATCAATGCTGATTCCGCAATCCGGACAGGAAAAGCTTTGACTGAAATTAATCGGCTCTCCGTCGATCACATCCACCGTCATAAGTCCTTCTGCCAAATGAAGTACATTTTCAATAGAATCTGTCAGACGCTTCTCTATCCCCGGCTTAACGACAAGACGGTCTACGATAATCTCTATATTATGTTTGATATTTTTATCCAGCGCGATTTCCTCGGATAACTCATATAAATTTCCATCTATGCGTACTCTTACATAACCGCTTTTCTTTGCCTGTTCCAGAAGCTTCTCATGACGACCTTTTCTTCCTCGCACTACCGGCGCCAGAAGCTGGATCTTCGTTCTCTCCGGCAATGCCATGATCTGATCTACCATCTGATCTACTGTCTGTTTCTTAATCTCTTTTCCACATTTCGGACAATGTGGAATACCGATTCTCGCATAAAGCAGACGAAAATAATCATAGATCTCTGTTACGGTTCCTACGGTAGACCGGGGATTCCGGTTTGTTGATTTTTGGTCAATAGAAATCGCAGGTGATAAACCTTCAATGCTCTCCACATCAGGCTTCTCCATCTGACCAAGGAATTGCCTTGCATAGGACGATAACGATTCCATATATCTTCTCTGCCCTTCCGCATAAATCGTATCGAATGCCAGAGAGGATTTTCCGGAACCGCTCAATCCTGTCAAAACTACCAGCTCATTGCGGGGAATATTAAGATCTACATTTTTCAGATTATGCTCATTTGCTCCTCTGATCTTAATATATTGTTTTTTGGTATCTGTCTTTTCTGCCTCTTTTTTCAACTCTTTTTCTATCATGCTTCTACTACTTCGTTCCCTTCGTTATCTGTTCTTTCATCATCTATCGGTCTATATCTACTCTTTCATCATCCTCTTAATCTCAACTAATTTATCACGCAGCTCAGCCGCCGCCTCAAAATTCAACTCAGCTGCAGCTTTCTTCATCTGCTTCGTCAATTCCTTTGCCAGCTTCTCCAGTTCTTTTTCGCTCATAGATTCTGGATCTTTCTCCATTCGGACTTCCTCTGCTGCCACCTTCTTCGAGACAGCAATCAGATCTCTTACACTTTTCTTAATAGTCTGTGGCGTAATTCCATGCGCTTCGTTATAAGCCATCTGTACTTTACGCCTTCTCTCTGTCTCTTCAATCGCCTGCTTCATAGAATCTGTCATCACGTCTGCATACATGATGACATGACCTTCTGCATTACGCGCAGCACGTCCGATGGTCTGAATGAGAGAAGTCTCGGAACGTAAGAATCCTTCCTTATCTGCATCCAGAATCGCCACCAATGTAATCTCCGGTATATCCAATCCTTCTCGCAAAAGGTTGATTCCCACCAGAACATCAAAGACATCCAGACGCATGTCTCTTACAATCTCCGTGCGTTCCAGCGTATCAATATCCGAGTGAAGATATCTGACACGAATTCCAAGTTCCCGCATATAATCGGTCAAATCTTCTGCCATCCGTTTTGTTAGGGTTGTGATTAAAATCTTATTTTTCTTGGCAACTTCTTTATTCACTTCACTAATCAGATCATCAATCTGCCCCTCTACCGGCCGCACTTCTACTTCCGGATCTAACAGTCCGGTCGGACGGATTACCTGTTCTGCCCGAAGAAGTTCATGCTCCGCCTCATATGGTCCCGGTGTTGCCGACACAAACAGCACTTGATCAATTTTCTGCTCAAACTCGTCAAAACTAAGCGGGCGGTTATCAAGCGCTGACGGAAGGCGGAAACCATAATCTACTAAGGTACGTTTTCTTGACTGGTCGCCATGATACATACCACCCACCTGCGGCACTGTCTTATGTGATTCATCAATCATCATAATAAAGTCATCCGGGAAGTAATCAAGAAGTGTCCTCGGAGGCTGTCCTGCCGCCGAGCCGGTCAAATGTCTGGAATAATTCTCAATTCCTGAACAAAATCCGGTTTCTCTCATCATCTCAATATCGAAGTTTGTCCGTTCTGATATTCGCTGTGCTTCCAGAAGCTTTCCCTCACTTTTAAAATATTTAATCTGTTCTTCTAACTCTTCCTCGATCGCCTTTACCGCACGCTCCAAATCTTCTTTTCCTACTACATAATGTGACGCCGGGAAGATAGCCACATGACTCAGCTCACTTTTTATCTCTCCGGTCAACACATCTACTTTCGTAATACGGTCAATCTCATCACCGAAAAATTCAATTCGAACCGCCATATCTGCTTCATTTGCCGGAATTACTTCCACCACATCTCCATGTACCCGGAAAGTACCTCGTTTGAAATCCATTTCATTTCTATCGTATTGAATATCAATAAGCTGCCTTAGTACCTCATCCCGATCCTTTTCCATTCCCGGACGCAGTGACACCATCATTTTCTCAAAATTTTCCGGTTCACCAAGTCCATAGATACATGATACACTGGAAATAATGATTACATCCCGCCGTTCAATGAGAGAAGCTGTTGCAGACAGACGAAGCTTGTCAATCTCATCGTTAATGGAAGAATCCTTGGCAATGTAAGTGTCAGAGGATGGGACGTAAGCTTCCGGTTGGTAGTAATCGTAATAGCTCACAAAGTATTCGACTGCGTTGTCAGGGAACATCTCCTTGAATTCCCCGTACAACTGTGCCGCCAGCGTCTTATTATGAGCGATCACAAGCGTCGGTTTCTGAAGCTGCTCTATGACGTTTGCCATCGTAAAAGTTTTTCCAGAACCCGTAACCCCTAGTAAAGTCTGGCATTGATTGCCTTCCTTGAATCCTTTTACCAACTGTTCGATTGCCTGCGGCTGGTCGCCGGTCGGCTTATATGGGGCTTTTAAAACAAATTTATTCATAGTCAAAACCTCCATTCATACTTATTGAACTACTAATGTTCAATAAGGTGTGACTTTTCGTACGTTTACTATCAGCCACATTTTCAAATATATTCGTAACAGGATTCGTCACGAAACCGCAAAATCTATGCCCCATACACGTCTTTTTCAAGTCGCGTCGAGCAAAAGTCACAAAATAGATTTTTGCGGACAAAACATCACTTGATAATACAGAATAATGCCAGACGGTATCTAACATCTTTCTGCTATGTAACAAACTCATTATAACAAAACAATTTTTAAAAGTATATAGATTAGAAAAAGAAAAAGTACAAATGTTCGATTTTTCTCATTCGCACTTTTTCTTTTTAGTATTCGTTTTCTGTTTTCTTTTTACTCAGGCTGCCAGTAGATATTCGTCTACAATACCATCAATTTCTTCCATATCAGAGTAATCATAGTATTTATCTTTCCGGCGTTTTGGCATAACTTCTTCCATAAACGGCTCGATTGTATCCAGACAATCTTCGATAATTTCTATCGTATCTCCATAAACATCTGCTGTAATAATCTCTTTAGAATGTCTCAACATACTTGCAATTCCTTTGATATTAAAGTCATTCTTCAACAGAATTGTCGTGTATGTATTCCTCAACTGATGAAAGTGTATTGGTCTGGAAATAATGGCTCAATCCACTCCTGTTATATCCATATGGCATCATTACTTTTGTATAATAAAGGTCTTCTTCCAACATTTTTGGATCTTCGTCAATTTTCATTACTTCAGCCGATAATCCTTGTAGAAATTCCAATTTATCATAATAAAAAGATAGCCCTCTTACTTCAATACAAATATCTTGAATCTCTTCTGTTTCTTTTATTTTATTGCAGATATTCTCTACTGTTTTTTCATTATATTTTGGATATCCACCTTCATTTTTCATATCAACTTTTACAGTAAAATTACTCCCATATGTTTCTCGAAGGTTCTCTACACTTTCCTGCACACCACTCTTAAGGCACAATGAGAACACAATCTTATTCAGAATTGTATCGCTACTTATATTTTCATTAACTTTTATATTCTTTATTTTGCTACGATGTTGTCTTTTGTGTTTTGTATTCTTTATACTTTCAATTTTCAACTAATATAATTTATTTCAAATAGTCACCTATTTTTGATAAAGTTACGATTAAATAAACAGAACTTGATACGGATTTTAAAAGTTGCATAATCATTAATATCTTTATTACATTACTCATATCTGGTACATATTCTTCCTTAGAATTCCATTAGATTTCCACATTAAAAACGGATTGATCTAATGCATACATTAAACCAATCCGAATAATAGAAAAATATATATTATGTAACTATCACTAACTACACATATTATTTAAAATGATTTTGTTCATATTCAACATATGCAGCAACTTTTTTACCTGACCGTTCGTTAGCTTCATAAGTACATCCCAAATATGCTTCTATTAATTCCTTTGCAAGCATATTACCTGTCACCTGACTTCCAAGTGTTATAATATTGCAATTATTTGACAAGCACGCCCGCTTTGCAGAATAAACGTTCAGGATATTTGCCGCATAGGCTCCTTTAACCTTATTTGCCGCAAGCATAACTCCGATTCCTGTGCCGCAGAAGAGAATACCTCTGTCAAATTCTTTCGCTGCAACTTTCTCTGCAACTTCCTGGGCTACATGGGCATACACAGTATCCTTTGAGCCAAAGTCCTTCACCTCATGCCCGAGCTCTTTCACATATTGAATCATTTCCTGCTTAAATTCTTCTGCGTTCGGGTCGCATCCTACCGCAATTTTCATTATTTTTCCTCCTTACGCTATCGTCGTCTTCTTAAGTGAAATAACCAACGCTGTTCCATTGCATCCGAAATATGCCAATGACAAAATCAACGATAATGTCTTATATACCTCCAAATCAACATTTCCCATTCCGCACAGGATTCCACATATAAGAAATACTCCCAGGATAACAAAGGACGCAGTCTTTAGAAGTTTTGCAATTCCTGTTACGGTAAATGGAACATCATCCTGATGCATTTCGTTTGCATATTTTTGAAGTTCCATACGATACTCTTCTGCTTCTTTTTCTTCTTCTGCATACTCTTCTTTCGCTCCCGCCATACCTGCAAAAATAAGATACAGAACCATCGTCAGTATGAACGTAGGCAACAGAATCAGATTTCGATGAATGATGCCTGTAAGTACAAGAGCGAATGAGAATATAATGGAGATACCCCATGCTGCAGCTGCAGCCCAGTTGACATCTTGTTTTTTATATTCATTCCAGTATCTTGTATATCCAATCTTAGGGAATATGAAGTGTTCCGTAATACAGATGACGCCTGCGCCTTCCACTGCCATCCCAAGATACACAAGAATAGCGTCTGCCTTCTGAACATAAGGAAAACATGCCGCGATCGTGATAATCACACCAATTATGTAAGTCATGCTTTTCTGGCTGATTTTGTTAAAAACCACATTAAAGGACAATACAATACGGTAAATCGTAGGATTTGCAGTTGTCCAGCCTGCTATAATAACCGCAACTAATCCTGTATATCCAAGAAGGGTAAATGTTACTTCTCCTGGATCCAGCAATGTAAGAGGCGTGTTCAAAATAATAGCCGCCGTTGCCCCAAATACACCCGCAATGATCCATGCGCAGAAATGGCCGATATACATACCGACAGCAGAAGCATATCCATATTTATAGTTTTTCGCATAACGCAGCATTGGCATATCATTTAACCCAATGTGCCATGCAAGATTGCAGGTCCACGCAAATCCGATTACATGGAAGACCCCTAAATTTTGCCCTGTCTCACTTTCTCCGTTCCACACATGCATATTCAGTAAATTCAGAAAATCTGACGGGGAATGGATTTCTCCGCCCCCTGTCGCTTCAATTAACTGTGGCAGTGTAATCAGCAGACCTACAAAGAATAAACCGATCATCCACGGAACACAGGTTGTTGCGAATTTTGATACTCCTTCAAAGCCTTTCGCCACGATCAGCGTAATAACTGTGCCTATGGCAATGACGATAAGGACAAATTTAATACTGGTAGGATACCAGTTAAGCTGTATCGGTACATTGAATACCCGCCGAACTGCTGTTCCCGAAATACTGATGCCGGCGGCAGCTAATGCCGCCAGCCCCAGTCCAAGTACGATATTATATACCTTCTGCAGCTTATTCCCAAAAATCCGCCCCAGATAACTGTATAAAGTCAGCCTCGTATCTGTTGCAATTTTTGCACAAAAAAATGTGAAACAAATAACTGCCAGAAAATTTCCAATAAATAAACCAATCAGTATATCACTTGCCGTACATCCGTATTGGACAAGTGTTGCTCCGATCACAAACTCTGTCGCGGCGATATGTTCTCCGCCGTATAATCCAATAAAACTTCCTATCCCGTTCTGCTCTTTATCCGCCACTGGCCAGTCCGGCCGTGGCGTAGAGCGCACTCTGTCCATTATATTTTTTGTCATATGAATTCCCTTTCCCGCAAAAACATTGTTTCACTATGAAAGCAGTTCTATCATAGCATCTGCCATTGCTGTCAAAATAATACAGCATGATGTAGCCCCTGCATCCAGTACGCCCCTAGAACGCTCGCCCAACCGACTGGATCTTCCGAATTTTGCAACCATATCCTTCGTGGAATCCCTTCCGGCAGCGGCAGCCTTTTTCATCCTATTAAGCGCTAAAGAAAATTCCTCTCCCAAAGCTGCACTTTCTTCAAGAGACTTTACTGCAGGCTCCAAAGTATCCACTAACGTCTTATCCCCAATATGCGCCTCTACGATTTCCTGCAATCCGGCCAGCCCGCCTCTTAACATTTCAGCCAACACTTTCACATCAATATCTTCTGCATCCTCTCCCACTGAAGCTGCATCATTCAGAATCGTACCATAGATCGGCCCCATGGACCCCCCAATCTCCGCAAACAAGATCGTTCCTAATTCCTCTAAACCTTCCGTAAAAGAAAATTCTTTATCCGCAAAGCGGTTTTCAAACAGCGTAAAGCCTTTGTTCATGTTCATGCCATGGTCGCCGTCTCCGATCAGACCGTCAACCTCTCCCAGATACTCTTTATTCGTCTGGATCCCTTTTACCATTGCCATCAGTATCTGTTTTCCGTCTTTATTTTTAAATGTATTCATTCTGTGCACCTCAGTCCTGCTTTAAACCCATGCTGTTAGCGGGCATATCAATAAGCTCTTTTAACTCATCATCCAGTTTCATAAGTGTCAATGTTGCTCCCATCATTTCCATGGATGTAAAATAATTCCCCACATATGGGCGGTATACATGAATCCCTTTTTCTTCCAGCAGACGCTCGACCTCATCATACAGCACATACAGCTCCATCACAGGAGTAGCGCCCAGACCGGAAACTAATGCGACAACCTCATCGCCTGACTCAAAAGGATAATCCGGAACAACAACGTCAACCATTCTTTTTGCCATTGCTGCGGCGTTCTCAAGCTCGCATACGGCAATCCCTGGTTCCCCGTGATGTCCGATGCCAACTTCCATCGTGCCTGGCTTTATTTCAAAGTTCGGATGTCCGACTGCCGGAAGTGTACATGGCGCAAGGCCTATTCCAACGCTGCGTGTATTGTCGATCGCTTTCTGGGCAGCGGCAATTACTTCATCAAGATTTCCGCCCTTAGCCGCCTTAGCGCCACCGACTTTCCACATCAGAACTTCCCCGGCTACGCCACGGCGTTTTTCACGCTGGTCCTTAGGCGCAGAGGCGACATCATCATTTGCAACCACTGTCTTTACAGTAATTCCCTGTTTTTTCGCCATCTTTACTGCCATTTTCACATTCATATTATCGCCCGAATAATTGCCGTACAGACAGGCAACTCCCTGTCCCTGGTCAGCAGCCTTAAAACCGTCCAGGAACGCTGCCGCTGTAGGAGAAGAACATATTTCCCCAACCGCAGCGGCATCACAGAGATTTTTCCCTACATATCCGATAAATGCCGGCTTATGCCCGGAACCTCCGCCTGTTACCACGCCGACCTTGCCTGCCGGGATATCCTTTGCCTTCACGACACGTTTATTGTCCGTAGCCTCAACAATATCAGCATGCGCTTTCAAAAAGCCGTTTAACATCTCATCTACAATATCATCCGGATTATTCATAATTCTTGGAATCTGAGCCATAGTAATTTTTCTCCTTTCATCTACTTCGCATTTGGCAGAAGTACAACCTTCATCGCGCCGTCTTTTCCGGTTTTTGCAAGTTCAAATGCTTCTTCCCATTTCTCTATCGGGAATTTGTGGGTAACAACTCCTTCTGTCGGAAGCTTTCCGTTTCCGATCCATTCAATTACCGTATCATAACAGAACGGACTTAAGTGCGCTCCTAAAAGATCCAACTCCTTACGGTCTGAAATAATGCTCCAGTCAACGGTTACCGGCTGTCCAAACACGGAAAACTCTACAAACCGCCCCATTTTACGGATTGCATCCAGTCCCTGTTGAACACTTGACGGATGTCCTGTCGCTTCAATGTAAATATCGCATCCATACCCATCCGTAAGCTCTTTAATTTTGGCAACTACGTCCTCTTTTGCCGGGTTCATCACAAGATCCGCCCCGAATTCTTTTGCCTTTTTAAGCCTTGTTTCATTCATATCCAATACGATAAAGAGACTCGGATTCGCCTGATGGATCGCTCCTATCATGCCAAGGCCAAGAGTTCCGGCTCCGGAAAGAACTACCACATCCCTTGTTGTGATCTGCGCACGCTCAACACAGTGGAAGGAGCATCCATATGGTTCAATCAATGCTGCTTTTTCAATAGGCATATCCGCAGGAACCAGATAAGGGATTGCTTCTTTTGTCAGACGGACATACTCTGCCATACCGCCGTTTACATTATTCTGGAATCCAAACAGATCATGCTTTTCACACATCCAGTGTCTCCCGGTTTTACAAAAACGGCACTCTCCGCATGGCACGATCTGCTCCGGACAGATACGGTCGCCAAGTTTCCAGTTTCCTTTCACATTTTTCCCCATCTCAACAACTGTCCCGACAAATTCATGCCCGGGAATCATCGGCGCTTTGATGTACTTTGGCTGTCCGTCCAGTCCCCAGAAGCTGGCTGCCCCTCCAAATGCCTTTACATCTCCGGCACAGATTCCACAGGCTTCTACTTTTAATATCATCTCTCCTTCACCCGCATGAGGTGTCTCTACCTCTTCCAGGCGATAATCCCCAGGTGCATATGCAACGATCGCTTTCATTTTCTCTGGTAAATTGTTCATTGTTTTTCTCCTTTCATTTTTGTTCTTATTATTTGACTCCGTAATTCTTACAAATTATTTCTTATATTCTTTTGTATTTAAATTAGACAAAAGTATACAAAAAAATTGTCTAAGTTTCGCCTCCATTCAATTATTTGGGTTTCTTTATTATCTGAAACCTCTTTTTACTTTTGTCTTTTCGTTGTACATAAGTATATCCTTTATATATATCAGTGTCAATTGCTCTTTTTCACAGTTTTAACATTAAATTTTTGTTACATTTTTACAATCAAAGTTGAATTTGCATTTTTTTAATTTATCTACTATAATGAAATAAAAGAAATCATTCACAGGATACTTATGTATTTGAGCAATACAAATCTGCTGCATTTAATGATAACTATCAAAGACAAAAGGAGAAATAAAATCATGATGCAAAGCAATACTGACATTAAACAGATCAATCGTAAAAACGTACTTTCTTATATTTATACACAGCGCAGCACAACACAGAAATCTATCAAAGATACACTCCAGTTAAGTCGTTCAACGATTGTTCAAATTTTAAAGGAATTGGAAGATCAGAGACTTATCCTGCGAGGCGAAGTATTAGAATCTACTGGCGGACGTCCTGCCACAAGCCTGCACTTCAATCCAAACTCAAAGCTTGCTGTCGGCATCGAACTTTTGGCCGGACATTATGAAATCACTGCGCTGAATCTATATGGCGAAACAATAAAGTTCGAAAAATTTACCTCTCCTTATGAGAACACCGAAAGCTATTACTCGCTGGTATGCAAATCTGCACAGACTTTTATCGCATCTGTCACAAATGCCCCTGACAGAATTCTCGGAGTCGGAATCGTGCTTCAGGGTCTGATATCTTCTGATGGAACACAGGTAACTTACGGAAAAATTTTAGATTGTACAGGTCTTCGAATTGAAGCTTTTTCCCGTCATCTACCATACCCCTGCCTGTTTTTCCACGATGCCGAGACGGCAACTGCCGATGAAATGTGGCAGTCATCCCAACTAAATAATGCAATCTACATTCATATCCGAAACAATATGAGTGGTTCAATCATTGTAAACAGGGAATCTCTGGTCGGTACTGAATTAAAAAGCGGTGTATTTGAGCATATGACAATTGTACCTGGCGGAAAGCCCTGTTATTGTGGAAACCGCGGCTGCCTTGATGCCTATTGCTCCACAAATGCGCTCCTTAATCAAGAGGAATCACTGGAATCCTTCTTTCAAATGCTTCGGGCAGGAAATGGGAACATTAAAAAGCGTTGGCTTGAGTATCTGCATTATCTGGCTCTTGCAATCAATAACCTCCACATGTTCATGGACTGCCCTGTCATTTTAGGCGGTACAATTGCCAGATATTTGCAGGGTAGTGACATCAAACTGTTGCATCAGTTTGTCCGGAATAATACGGCATTTCCAACAGAGCGTGAATTCATTAAAGTTACTTGTTGCCCAGATTCCCCTATCAGCAGAGGGGCCGCTTTACATTTTATAAAACAATATCTTCACTCTTTATTTGGTAACAACGTAACTTTTTGAACATCAACTATGAATTGGTCCCTTCCTCTTACGTCAATATCATGAGTTGCCCCATTTGTCGGATAACTCATGATATTATTTTATAATTTGCTAAAAACATTGAGTAGTCTCGGGAAGTAACTGTACAGAGAAAAAACGACAGATTATGTGTATCAGATTTAAAGAAAAAGCGGACTGAAACTTCAGCCGGTGAAAATACACTAAAGATCCTGCCATGCCGAAAACATATATCTACCTCTTCAAAATGTACATCTCTCATTTATTAATTATATATTCCATATCCTAAAATCACGTTGGAGCCCTTAAAATATTCCCTTTGTCTTACTGCATCCCTCGAATTGCCTTCCACTGTATACACTCTCCCATTCTCACACTTCTCCACAATTCCCACGTGATCCGGGTTCCCATCCTCGTTCCAATCAAAGAAAATAATCTTTCCCGGTGCTGGCTGATATAAGTTTTCCTGCCATTTTCCATTCTCCTGAAACCAGCTCATACCGGCAGAGCATAAAGAAAATCTTGGAAATGTTCCATTCGCAATTAGCCCGCACTGATCCGCGCACCAGGACACGAAACAAGCGCACCACTCTTCCCTGCTGCTAAATCCATACCACGACCAGAACTTCTGTCCGCCCTCATTACCAAGCTGTGACATCGCCACCGATACCATCTGGCTGCTCCCAAATAATCCGGCAAACAGATTCCCTCCAGAATAATACCGGAGTACGTGGGGAACATATTCCGGATCGCCGTATCCCGACCAACCATGGGCGGCCGCCTGTTCTTGGGAGAATCGGAGCGCATTCGCCTCACTGTATCCGCCATAATTCCGAATTGCCTACCCTATGTAGCCATTCCCATAATTATATCCCTGCAGGCTCAGCTTCAGCTTGTCCAGATCCTGGGGACTGGTACATCCCGCCTGCCGGACACAGTCCACATAATTCTGGATTCCTACCCGGATAGAGTATTCCGGATCTGTAATCCCACCCGGACTATGAGAATACTGGGTATTATACGGACATTCACTCGCCTGCATCGGATCTGTTCCCTGTCCTCCGGATTCCTGCATCATGATCACAAGAAAGCAGTTAGTTTCCTGTACCGTGTAGCTTAAACACAAATATACTATACACTTAATTTCGACAGATGAAAACATCTGTCTATTTGTGATATGAAAAAATATAGAAATTGTATCATGCAATTGCTTTTGTTATACAAAAAATAATATTTTATATTCTTTTTCACGTTATCTTAATGACATTGCGGCAAAGGTCGATATGGGGATGGGTGCAATCGCCGTATACATATACAGTTTGAACTACTTTCCCTATTTTGTTCTTGTTCGATTATTCGCTTACCAATATTCCAATATACCTGAGTCATTATTGCGCTGGCGTTGCTATACGCATGTTCACGTGCCTCTAAAAGTATTTTCTTAACATCCTCATAGAACTGTTTTTCTTCTATGGTTGTTAGCTCAAATTTACTCCTCATAACCATTTCATCTTTTTATTCATATGCCATTCTCCTAAGTAATACTCTCCACATTTTGTCCATTTATCAGCTAACGCCTTTAAACTTTTTTACAATTCTTTTATATCCATCTATCTCAGTTGCATTCCCAATGCCAAATCATTTAGTGATAACCATTTTATATATTTCATACTTTCTAAAATCTTTCTTCCTAATCAATATAGGCATATTATACCTACTTTTATTCTCTTCCGCTATTATATCAGAATATAAAATAAAAGCACAGAACAAATCGAATGTTTGTTCTGTACTTTATCCATTCTCCTTCACACTAACATTTCCTGTTCAATCTCCATGCCATACTCCAATATACTGCTGCGCAGTTCTTCCAGTTCTCCGGCATTCATCTGCTCTAGCTTTTTACGTTTTTCAGCCTCCAGTGTTCTGCCGGCATTTAATGTCACCGCTGCCACGAAGCTTTCGCAATCCATTTTATAAGGTTTCAGTCCGGGAAATATCTTATCCTTGTTAAATAAGAAAATTCGAATTCCGCCATAATCCATATCTCCCCAGTGCAAAAACTCCACGTTCTCCGCAGCTAACACTGTCAGCTCCCGCAAGAATTCTACCTCTTTGGGAGAGAAGAACCCGTGACAATAAATATAAAGCGTATCTTCTTTGTAGGACATATTTTCGTAATTTGCTTTATTTTCGATAGTCATGATTCGGCGGATTTTTGCAATGTTCACCGGCTTGGCATGCTCCATTGTCTGCGAATTCAAAACCGCTCCATACGGAAAATCACCGGTATCAAATGTCTGCCCTGTATCTGTTCTGCAAAGTACCGTTCCCTTACACTCCAATGTCTGGGTGTAAGAAATAATGCCATATGCCTTCAAAATCTGCTCATTGGTCATAACATCTTTATCGGGCATATCCGAATACTCTCTTAAGACTTTCACTACTCGGTCCTCATATGACGTCTGAAACCTTTTGGAATCACGAAAAACTCTGGCGCTGAATACCCGTTTCCAAGTCGGGCAATGGAGCCTGCCAATTGCATTCAGGCAGGCAAACCATGCTTCGTCATCCATTTCCTTGACAAGCTTCCCCTGTTCCAAACGCGTCAACAGGAAACGATAATAGGACTTCAGCCAATCCGCTTCTGACTGGGATGCTTCCTGCAACAGTTCTCCTACCGTTTTGATATGGCGCTGCTGCCTCTTCCGCGGATCTTCGATTCCTTCTCTATCGCAGAGAAGCGGTATGATTTCTACAGAATAATGTATCGCACGGATATCATTTCCCATGTCCCGCCAGTCAAACCGTATGAATCCGCTAAGCTGCGCATCTTTTTCCATCTCTCTTGCCTGACTGATCAGTTTTGTAAGGCTTCCGATCTGATTAATTATCTGCTGGTCTACTTTCGGATGTTTTGTTACATATGCTTTTTCAGATGATTTCTCCGATGATTCCCCAGATAATTTCCCGGCACGGTATGCTTCTCCGTCTGTTTTCTCAATCAGCCACTGACTGAGTGTCAGATTCTTCTTCATCTTTTTCCCCTTCGATCATAGCTAAATAGTCGCCTTTATCAATATGCATCATGGAAATCTGGTTCTGATGTCTGCGGAATCCATATACACTGTCCACATTTCGAATCAGTGACTGCAAACGCTCATCCGGCACACAGACAATAAGCTGTAATTCCAGCTCCCTTGCATAATGAAGACATACCTCACTTCGTTCCTTATCCATTTTGGAAAAAGCTTCATCCAGAAGAACAAGACGGATCTTAGAGTCTCGATTACTCTGATTCATATACAGCATGGCAAATCCTGCGAGCAATGCTACATACTTCGGGTTTTGTCCTTCTCCTCCGGAATCGCGTCCCGCCATTTCATCCACTGCATTTTTTCGGATATTTCCATCTTCATCCTTCACTTGCTCATACATACTGAAAGTAAGGTAGTTCCGGTAATCTGCGTATCGCTCCATCTCTTCTTTGTGAAGCGCCCGTTTCCCGCCGTCTTCGTCTCTTGGCGGCATGAACTTTTCAGTAAGTCTTAAAATCTGCGCCTCATATTTTTGATAAAATTCATCTTCACCGAGACTTAACTGACCTTCAAACCCGTGATTATCCAATACTTTGCTGTCAAGTTCCGGCGCCATCAGCATTTCATAAAACTGCCGGTTTTCATTTTCAGCCGGAAGAATATCAATCTGGTAAATGCTGTCGGAGAAGCGGATTTTAGCGAGCATCCGGTTGATTTCTCTCTTATGACGAAAAGCTGCTTTGATTTCTCCGTGGATCGTTGCAATTACATTTTCGCGAAGGGTATGATATACCAATCGGTACTGCTGTTCAAATTCTTCCTTATACTTCGGTTCAAAATCTTTTCTGCACTGTTCCAACACCTTATCATATACTTCATTTCCATGTTCTACACCTGTAAAACCATACGCCGGATATTCTTTATTGAAATGATTTCTTGCCTCTGCTCGTCCATCTGCTTCTGCTTCAATCTCCTGACGGAGCTTTTCTAATTCTTTTAGCTTCTGTCTGCGGTATGTATGCTCTGGATTGGACTCTAATTCCCGGAGCACTTCCTGCTCGATGCTCTCATTCGGAACATAACCTTCTAATTCCGTTTCCAGTTTCTCACTTATATTTTTCAACTCAGTTTCCACATTCGCCTGTACCTTGATCCGCGCCAGACGTTCGGCATCCGTCTCTTTTGCTTCTTTTTCAAGCAGACTCATTGTCTCTTCTAATTGCTTCTTCTTTTCTTTTAGCTGCGGAATCAGAGTCCCTTCATCAAGCTCTTTCATTTCCCGAATAAGAGCATCTTCTTTTCTATAATATTCCTCTAATTCCTCTGCTGCATTTGACATATGTACAAGCTGTTCTGTACTGTAATTCTGCAACTGCTCATAAGTTCTTGCTTCAGCTAAACTGCTTTGCATCTGCTCATCTGCAAGCAGGCTGTTTTCCAGTCGGTAGACTTCATCCTCCAGTTCCTGAAGTTTCGCTTTGGATACTTTTGTACCGATACATGCATAAAGCCTGTAATCTTTCTCTCGCAGATGCCGGAACATATAATTACTGTAAGAATAACAGTCCGGTGTCACCCCTTCTCTTACCTCATGAAGTTCTTCAATGGTCTCACATTTTACAATTCTTCCAAGATACTGTCTCAGGCAGAGATCGACGTAACTTTCTTTTGTTTCTACTGCCTCATATAAGGTATGTTCCTTCGCCTTCGGTTCATCTCGCTTGATTGCCGCGGTGTTGATCAGATTAAATTCTTCGAACTCTTTTCCTGCCATTTTCCGGAAAATCTTAGCCGCCTCTAACGCGTATTCCGGCGGAGTCACAAGGCTATATTTGATTTTCCCGAGACGTCCCTCTATGGCATCTTTCCATTTTTCATCCGTAATATCGAATAAATCTGCAAAAACTGCCACCGGAACCGGATGTCCATATCGATCACGAAGCTCGCTTTGCAGTCTTGCCCTTGCTTTTTTCAATTCCTTGCTATATGGCTTCCTGTCATTTTTCAGATCATCCACAATTTCTTTTTTCTCTTTTAGTTCTTTTCTCGTTTTGCGGATGTTTTCTTCTAAGTCTCTGATTTCTTCTTCCACATTTTCCAATGTGTCTTTCAAATACTTTCGAAGTCTTCCGAGAAGGTCATCGGTGAAGTCTCCTGTTTCCATCTCTTCCATTGTCTGAAGCGCCGGATTCGATAAATAATTATTCACCTCTTCATTTTCTTCCCACTTCTTCAATCCATGAAGCACACTTCTCCACTGCTTAGAATATTCTGCTAAAATCCGAATCGTATTGCGGATTTCTTTTAACTGCTTCTCCTTCTGTCCGTAATCACTTGCAAGCAGCTGTGATTCTACTTGTAATTTATCAGCTGCACACTGATTCTTCTGTGTTTCTAAGGACCGGTACTTTTCTTCTGAACGCTTGGCAGCCTCTATGGCGGACTTTAAATCTCCCTTTTTAGATTCCAGCTGAATCTTTAATCCTTCTATGGCAATTACCTTCAAAATAGATTGTGTACGGACTTCATCTGTTTTCAGCTGTACCAGCTTCAGATTGTGACCGTTTATTTCTTCCAGCATCCCAATCCGCTTTTCCAGATCTTCGACCCTCTCTTTGATCTCGCGGTATGCGCCCAGTTGTTCGCTGATAACCGAAACTGTTCCCTCTTTACTCTTCGGAAACATATAATCACGGATAAACTGACCGGTTCCGTTGGTCATGCGAAGTGCAATCGCACTTTTTTCCATCGTCATAAATCGTCCCGGTTCAATATAGCCAAGTACCACATCATATAGTGTGTTTAAATAAGCTTCTTTCGAAGGATACAGACGATTTACTTCTCCTCTCCCCCGATTGTCTTCCGACAGCTTCCTTTGTTCTACCAGCTTCTTCAATCTGGAAATCGTATAAGGACTTCCATTTTCCGAAATATATCCATCTTCGGGAATTCTTCCCGAATGGCTGAAAAAGAAATAACGCTTCAGATCTAAATCATTTTTCCCAACTTCAAAAATTGCTCCAATACAGGTAACAATATTCGTTGCCGTATCTTCCACTTCCAATACGATCTGCGAACAAAAATCTGTCCCCTCACGGTTTGCAGTTCCGTCTTTTTGTTCCCCTCTTAAATAACTAAGAACACTTCTTCTGTTTTTCGCATCGTCTGCTGCCTTATTCAAAAAGGTAGATGCCACGCTTCCGTATAAAATCACCTGGATCGCATCCATGACTGTTGATTTCCCGGAGCCGCTCTTCCCGCTGAACAGATTCACATGCTCATGAAAGGAAAGCTCTTTATGACTGATCCCACCCCAGTTATTCAGCAGCATTTTCGTAAAGATTTTCTTCGATTGCTTCATCTTCTGCGATCTCCTCTCTATATTCTTCAAGCAGTTCATTGATATTGGATGAACTTAAGTACAGATTCACAGTGCTGTAAATATAGATCGGTGTCTGATCCTCTACATCGCGAACTGCTCCCGGCACCTCAATCATCTGATGCTTACTCAACAGATAAAGTGCTTCCTGCCACTCCGTCACCTTCAGTTTCCAATTCAGTAAATTTGTATTTTTCCCGTATTCACGGATTTCTTCCAGTGTAGTGACGGTAGCCTCCAGCCCTTCTCCCAAAATCTTATCTCGATAGATCATTTTGATCAGCAGGATAATAATTGTTGTCGTCAGGCTGAATTTTTCAATCTCCACCCCGTCGCCTGCAAGCCGGAAAATATGTTCCTGTGGATCATGAAGAAGTTCACAGCCAAATACCTCCAGATAGTCCTCGATAAATTTCTTATGTCTTACGCATATTTCATAGTATAGATTATCCCTCGGTGTCAACGTGACCGGATCGTATTTTACCTGCAAAATACAAGTCTGACGAAATAAATTCGAAATGGTCTTTCTCAGATTCTCTGTTTCTGTCACCGATAATTCTTCCATATATTCAAACATTTACTTCTCCTTTATTCTAAGTCCCGAATAGCGGAAGCCCTTCGTCTGAAGTTCTTCCTGTACTTCCACAACTGCATCACTCTCTGCAAGTTCTGTAGCTTCCTGCCAAACAAAAAACAGCTTTTCCAAATCTTCCATAGTTTGAACGGTATCTTTTGTCACAAGAAATTCTCCATCATGCTCATTTTTTCTGCGGAATGCCCTGATTTCTTTTTTGGTGTACAGAGGTTTTAGCACGAATCCTTCCAGATTTTCCTGCGCCTCTTCTTTGGTACTTACCGCCTGCGGAATAAATCGTTCCTTCTCGGTATTCTTCCGCCGATACAGGCTCCTGTCTGTCACCGCTTTGTATCGTTCTGTCATACGCATACCGGACGCAAGTTTCTGCAAGATTTCCTCTTGATGACTACTTTGATTTAAAAGATTAACAAATTCAACCGTTCTGTCTTGTTCTGCCGCACCTTCCATGAGAATATAGCGGATTCTGGCTGCTGCACGGCTGGCAAATACCGTTTTCTGTTCAATCAGTTTATTGTATCTGCGCTCAATCGCATCAAATTCCCGTTCAATACGGCAAATGATATCCATTGCTTCTTCACAGAGCTTGATCGCACGCTCATTTCTATAATAAGCCGGCGTATCTTTTTCAAGCTCCACACTTTTTTCTTCAAACTCCTGCCGCCTTATCTCATTCTCACTCAGATTTTTATCGATCAACTCCTTAACTGCTTCCTTATACCGATAAAAGCTATCTGTCGTTGTAAGTATGGCATACTTCTTGCTGTCACTGTTATTGATCTCTTTTACAAGCACTTCCTGAATACCGAGAAAACTCTTCTGTCTGGACAGTTCATCAAAATAGCCGCGCATCCCCTCCTGCATATTTGCAAGCATTTGCACAAGAGACTGGGAAGTATGAAGTGCGCTTTTCAGAATTTCATTATTTTTCTCCGTATCTGAGCTGTATGTATATAGATGGCTGTAAACTGCAAGCACGCTCTCTCGCTCTTTGCTTCCCTCTTCACTGAACAATTTCTGAAACAGCTCTACATACATCTGACTGTATTCCGGAAATGAAACGACATATTGATTCAATGTCTCATCATAATCTCGCCTAAGCCATCCCCAGCTTTCCAGATTTTTCAGACAAATCGATGCCATATTGGCTCTTGTAAGGAACTCCCCCTCTTCGTCTGACTGCTCCTCGCTCCACTCCAGTGTAAGATCCGCTATATGTTCATTCATCACAGCCTTACACTCTTCTTCTGTCAGTCCTAAGAGAGAATAAGATCTGCTCGTTTCCTCATAGATTGCCAGTAAAAATTTCTGATAGTATGTTCTGTATTTACTTGCGAAAAGTTTGTAAAACTCTGTTGGAATTTTATCGATTAAACTCAACGTTCTTAGTCCTTTCCTGTAAAATCTGTTTCTATTATACATGATTTCTTTTCGTTTTCAAAGTCAGAGAAACGTTATCCAAGAGCTACGTCCAAAATCATCATTACAAGAAAACCTGCAACAAATCCAAGCGTTCCCATTTTTCCTTTTTCTCCCATATGCGCCTGCGGGATCAGTTCCTCTACAACTACATAGATCATCGTACCTGCTGCAAATGCCAGAAAACCTGCCATGGAAGAACGGACAATCGTTGCAAACACCGCAGCCAGAACACCGAATACCGGCTCTACTGCTGCTGTCATTCCAGCTATCAAAAAGGCTTTCTTCTGACTCATCCCTTCTTTCACAAGAGGAAGCGCCACTGCGGTTCCTTCCGGAAAGTTCTGGATTGCAATTCCCACTGCCAATGCAACAGCACCGGAAAATAAGGCTTCATTTTGTGGATATTGCGCTGCCAGTGAAAATGCCAGCCCCACCGACATTCCTTCCGGAATATTATGCACTGTAATCGCAAGGATCAATAACGATGCACTTTTTTTTAGTTGCGGGTGAGCGTCTTTTTCTTTCGTCTTCTTCCAATACCGATTAAGGCATCCATCAGCCGCAAGCAAAACAAGAACACCTGCCAGAAAGCCAACCATCATGACAAGCCATCCGATTTGGCCGTTTTCTTCTGCAAAATCAATTCCCGGAAGAATCAGTGACCAAACGGAAGCCGCTACCATTACCCCTCCGGCAAATCCAAGGAAACCACATTGTAAATTATCACTCACTTCATTTCTCACGAAAAAAATCACTGCCGACCCTAATACTGTCACCAAAAATGTCGCCAAGGTCCCCAATAATGCCAAAAAAATTCCATTCATATAAATACCCCTGAAAGCTTTCTTCTAAAGATAATATATGAATGGAATCTGTCCACTGTTATGATCTTACTAATTTCCCCTGATAGCCGTTGATACCGCCGATATTAACTGCTTCATATCCTGATTTTCTAAGAAATGCTTCTGCTCTTCTTGCTCTTGCACCACTCAGACAATAAATAAAGATCGGTACACTTTTATCAATAGAAATCGTTGGAAGCCGATTGATCGGAAGGTTAATGCTCCCTTCCAGATGTCCCTCCTGGTATTCTTCTTCTGAACGGACATCCAACAGCACCGCACCTTCAACTTCCTTCATTTTCTCTAGTCCCTCTTCAATGCCTATATTTTCTTGAAACAGATCAAATAATCCCATAGCACAATTCCTCCTTTTGTTTTAACCATGACTACTCCGGTTCCCGAAGATCCATAATTCTTTTTGTCAGCAGCATTACGTCATCCAAAATATAATCAAACGCTCCTGCTTTATACAGGTTTAATACAATCATTCCGACAGGCACTGCGAAAATCATACCGAAAACACTGCCGATCTTATAACCTATATAAATAAGCACCAGCGTAAACAATGGGTTCAGTCCGATGCTGTCTCCGACCAGTTTCGGCTGAATCAACTGATGAACAAGCTGAGACACTACATAAATGATTACCAAAGCAACTACCATACGGTAATCACCAACCATAAACTTATATACAGCCCATGGTATCAACGCCGTTCCTGTTCCGAAAAACGGCAGAAAATCAAGAAATGCTATCCCTATCGCAAGCAAAATTGAAAAATGAATTCCAATCAATGAAAATCCTGCCAACAAAATTACAAAGATTACAAGCATGATCTTAAACTGCGCTTTAAAATATCCGCCGACCGCATATTTTAAATTCGCCATTACCATACTCATTCGTCTTACGATTGGATCGGGCGATACTTTTTTTGCCCACTCGATCACCATCTCTCTCTCTGCAATAAAGAAATAGGCAGAAATGATCGTCACGATAAATCCAATCAGAATAGATGGAATCCGCTTGACAAAATTACTTGCCGCTGTAACTGTAGGCTCACTGATTTGCTGCATGAGCGCTCCCATAGCCTGATCCAGATTATCAATCATCTGATACCATGCATTCTGCACGGCTTCCGGCAAACGTTCAAAAACTACATTCAAATTATCTCCGATCTGGCGAAGTCCCGTTTCCAGTTCTTCATACAGATCCGGAAGATTCTGTATAAGTGCCATACACTCTCGCCAGATTCTGCTTCCGACAAAATATACCAGAAGGATAACGCCTGCCAGGACAAGGATAATAATCATTGCCGATCCAAGTTTTTTAACAATTTTAAGCCTTCTTTCCAGCCACTTAACGATCGGACTTGCGACATAGGAAATGAACCAGCCGATTACGAATGGCATAAAAAAGCCTAAAAACATATATCCAAAATAAATAAACAAAATTGTACCAATAAGGCTGAGCGCCAGACTGACCGCAATTTTCCAGAAAGGCCGGTTGTCATTTAAACACGTATCTTTCACTACTCTTCCATCTCACTTTCTGTCAGGAATTCATTCTCTACCAGTTCCCAGATTTCGTCTCTGCCTTGTTTTGTTTCTGCTGAAAATGGAATGACCATAGTTCCCGGCACTAAATCCAATCCCTGCTTTACAATTTTAATCTGCTTTTGTATCTGACTTCTCTTGATCTTATCAAGTTTTGTGGCGATAATGATCGGGTGAAATCCCATTTCCACAATCCAGTGATACATCATTTTATCGTTGGCTGACGGAGCATGTCTGATATCAATAAGCAGGAAAACTGCTTTCAGCTGTTTGGAGCCGTGAAGATAACGTTCAATCAATTGTCCCCATTTTATTTTTTCCTGCTCTGAGACTTTGGCATAACCATACCCCGGCAGATCTACCAGATACATCTCTTCGTTTATATTATAAAAATTAATGGTCTGCGTCTTTCCCGGAGTTGCAGATGTTCTTGCATAAGATTTTCGGTTCATAAGCGCATTGATCAGTGAAGATTTTCCTACATTGGACTTCCCTGCAAATGCAATCTCCGGAAGCTGATTGTCCGGAAGCTTACTGGTGATTCCGCAGACCGTCTCCAAATTTAAACTACGTATGATCATATCTTTCCTCCCTGCTGTTTCTATCTATACTTTAACATATCTCTATCATTCTGCGAAGCATCTTCGGCATTTCTTAAGAAAGTCTATACATTCTTTAGAAAATCAAAGCATGCTTCAAAACCTCGCTCATATGCGATACAGGCAGTATCTCCAGACCTTTTGTGATCTCTGCTGAAATTTCTTCCACATCTGTCTCATTTTCTTTTGGTACGAGCACTGTTTTAATTCCGGCATTTTTAGCGGCCAACAGTTTTTCTTTCAGACCGCCGATCGGCAGCACTCTTCCTCTGAGCGTTATCTCACCCGTCATTGCAATATCCGCCCTGACTTTTTTCTCCGTAATAGCAGATAACATAGCAGTTGCCATTGTAATACCCGCAGACGGTCCGTCTTTTGGTGTTGCTCCTTCCGGAATATGAATATGGATATCATGCTCTTTGAAAAACTTCTCATCAATTCCATACTCTTTGCTGACGGAACGGATGTAACTGATTCCGGTTCTCGCAGACTCCTTCATCACATCTCCAAGCTGACCGGTCAGCAGAATCTCGCCTTCCCCCGGCATTACATTGACTTCTATTTCTAAGGTGTCACCACCCACACTTGTCCATGCAAGTCCGCGCACAATACCGACTTCATCCTGTTCGTTCTTCATCTGATAAATATACAGCTCTTTCCCAAGATACAGATGAAGATTGCGCTCTGTCACATGAATGGTCTTTTTCTTCTCTTTCAAAATTTCTCTTGCAGATTTCCTGCAAATATCTCCAATCTTTCGCTCTAATTGGCGAACCCCGGCTTCCTTCGTATAATTACGTGCAATCTTCCAGATTGCTTTCTTGCTGATCGTCAGCTGCTCGGACTTCAATCCATGCTTTTCAAGCTGCTTCGGAATCAGATGTTCTGTAGCAATATGAAGCTTTTCATTTTCTGTATAACTGTTGATCTCGATCACTTCCATACGGTCAAGAAGCGGACGCGGAATTGTCTGAAGTGTGTTTGCCGTTGTAACAAACAAAACTCCTGAGAGATCCAGAGGCACTTCCAGATAATGATCCCGGAACTTTTTATTTTGCTCACTGTCTAATACTTCCAACAACGCTGAAAAAGTATCCCCTTTGTAATCATTGCTGACTTTATCAATCTCATCTAACAGAAGCAGCGGATTTTTTACGCCTGCAGTACGTAGTGCTGTAGCGATTCTTCCCGGCATTGCTCCGACATAGGTTTTTCTATGTCCGCGTATTTCTGCTTCATCTCTGACTCCACCGAGAGAAATTCTCACATATGGTTTCTTCAACGCTCTTGCAAGTGATTTTGCAATGGAAGTCTTTCCTGTTCCCGGAGGTCCCACAAGACAGAGAATCGGTGCATTTCCTTTTTTCGTAAGCGCACGTACCGCTAAAAATTCAAGCACACGCTCCTTTACCTTCTCAAGTCCGTAGTGATCTTCATTCAATACTTGTTCGGCATATGCAATATCTTTATGATCTTTACACACTTTATCCCAAGGCATTTCCAGCATTGTTTCAATATAGGTACGTGTCACACCCGATTCCGCAGGATTTCCCATAGAATTTTTGAAGCGTTTGATTTCTTTTTCAATCTTTTCTTTCACTTCTTTAGGTGCTTTCAGCGCATCGCATGCCTGCTTGAACTCATCCGCATCAGATAAGGTATTGTCATCCCCAAGCTCTTCTCGGATCAGCTTCATTTCTTCTCTCAGGATATAATCCCGCTGATTTTTATCTACACGTTCTCTTATTTTCTCCTGAAGTTCTTCTTTTATGTTCTGCACTTGTATCTCATTGACAACTTTATAGGCAAGCTTGTCATATCGACGCATAACATGAGTCTCTTCTAACAGTTCCTGATATTCTGTGTAAGCCAACGGAAGATTCGCTCCGACTGTATCAACCAGCTTCTTTAAATCATTGATCTCATCAATCTGTCCTGCAAATTCTTTGGAAATCTTCGGATTCTTTAACATATATTCTTTAAAGATATCCCGAAGCCCGCGAAGCATTGCCTCTTTATTAAGAGGCGCCGACTCCCCTCCGTTTTCCTCATCACCTGTATCCACATCCTCTACAACATCTACCAGCGCACGAAGATAAGGCTCTTTAAATTCAAGAGATCGGATTTTTGCACGTTTCTCTCCGGTAATCAGCACACGGCTGATTTTCTTTGGCATTTTTACAATCTGACGGACAGTGACGATACATCCTGTCTCATATACATCCTCAAGTCCCGGATCTTCTGTCGCCACATCCTTCTGGGCAGATACAAACAGCATCTGCTCACCTTCCATCGCCTCATCAATTGCTGCCAGAGATTTTTCACGGCTTACATCAAAGTGTCTGACCATTTCCGGAAGAATTGTCATTCCTCTCAGAGCAACCATTGGAAGGCTCATTGTTACTTTCTCCATCTGTGTTCTCCTGTATTAAAAAAGTAGACGGGTACAAGCTTTCTTTGCACCCGCCCCGTATATTATGCACTCTCAGAACCGATCGCTGCATGTTCACAGACCGGAAGTTCATATCCTTTTACTACATCTCTTGTGATCATGCATGATTTTAATGTCTCATCTGACGGAGCCTGATACATAATGTCCATCATTACATTTTCCATGATGGCACGAAGTCCTCTTGCTCCGGTCTTACGTTTCAATGAAATCTCTGCAATTTCCTGAAGCGCACCTTCATCAAATTCAAGTTCCACACCGTCTATCTCCAACAGCTTCTGATACTGCTTCACAAGCGCGTTCTTCGGCTTTGTCAAAATGTCGATCAGTGCATCTTTGTCTAACATATTAAGCGATACTGTAACCGGAACACGACCTACCAGCTCCGGAATCAGACCGAATTTCACCAGATCCTGCGGCAGCACTTGCTGCAGAAGATGATCAATATTATAATCTCTCTTCTGTCCAACCTCTGCATTAAATCCGATGGATTTTCTGTCAATTCGCTTCTCAATAATCTTATCGATTCCCTCAAAGGCTCCTCCGCAGATAAACAAAATATTTGTTGTGTCTATCTGAATCAGCTCCTGATGCGGATGCTTTCTTCCGCCCTGAGGTGGAACACTTGCCACCGTTCCCTCAATGATCTTAAGAAGAGCCTGCTGTACACCTTCTCCAGACACATCTCTTGTGATTGATGGGTTTTCGGATTTACGTGTAATCTTATCGATCTCATCAATATATATGATACCGTATTCTGCACGCTCAATATCACCGTCAGCAGCCTGAATGATCTTCAGCAGAATATTTTCCACATCTTCACCCACATATCCAGCCTCTGTAAGAGCCGTAGCGTCTGCGATCGCAAATGGAACATTGAGAACCTTCGCCAGAGACTGGGCAAGCAGAGTTTTTCCACATCCGGTAGGGCCAAGCATCAAAATATTACTTTTTGCCAGCTCTACACCCATGTCCTTTTCAGCCATGATTCTCTTATAGTGGTTATAAACGGCCACCGACAAAACCTTTTTCGCTTCATCCTGACCGATCACATATTCATCCAGAAAAGCCTTAATCTCTTCCGGTTTCAAAAGATTGATGTCTGAAAACGGATTCCATCCGTCTCCGTTTTCAAACTCCATTTCTTCTTCAATAATCTCAGCACATACCTCTACGCATTCGTCACAGATATAGGTGCCATTAGGTCCCGCGATCAGCTTTCGCACTTGAGACTGTGTCTTATTACAAAACGAACATCTCACTTGATCATCGTTTCTAATTGCCATACTCTCACCTCATATTGAAAGGACAGATCCTTACCGGCGTGTGATTACTTCGTCGATCAGACCGTATTCTTTTGCCTCCTGAGCTGTCATAAAGTTATCTCTCTCTGTATCAACTTTAATGACATCCAGCGGCTGTCCTGTATTTGCTGCCAGAATTTCATTTAATTTCTGACGTGTCTTTAAAATATGTTCCGCAGCGATCTGAATCTCTGTTGCCTGACCCTGGGCACCGCCGGACGGCTGATGGATCATAATCTCCGCATTCGGAAGCGCAAGTCTTTTGCCCTTTGTTCCTCCTGATAACAAGAAGGAACCCATACTTGCTGCCATACCGATACAGATGGTTTCGATATCACATTTGATATACTGCATCGTATCATAAATCGCCAGTCCCGCACTCACGGAACCACCCGGACTGTTAATATACAGATGGATATCTTTGTCCGGATCTTCTGCCTCTAAGAACAACAGTTGGGCAACGATCACACTTGCGGATACGTCAGTTACTTCCTCGCCAAGAAATATAATTCTGTCTTTTAATAATCTTGAATAGATATCGTAGGAGCGCTCTCCACGGCTTGTCTGTTCAATGACATAAGGTACTAAACTCATGTATATGCCTCCTTACTATATACTCATATGTTGTATTTGCTCTTTTATTATTTCTCTACAGCATTGTCTACTAAGAATGTGATTGCTTCCTGAACAGCCATATCCTCTTTCATCTGCTTCTTCTCATTCTCACCCATAAACTCTTTGAGTTTATCAGCTTCCATCTTGTAAGCTTCAGCCATCTTGCCGATCTCTTCATCCAGTTTTTCATCACTGATCTCGATGTTCTCAGCTTTTGCGATTGCTTCTAACACAAGACGTGTCTCGATACGTTTTACAGCCTGTGGTTTCAGATCTTCCATCATCTGCTCTGCTGTTGTACCTGTGAACTGGAAGTACTGCTCCATAGTAAGACCCTGTGACTGCATTCTCTGTGCAAAATCATTTGCCATCTGTTCAGCCTGAGTCTCAACCATAGCCTCAGGGAGTTCATATGTTGCATTTTTAACAGCCTGTTCTACAACCTGATCCTCCTGTTTTGCTTTACCTTCTGCTGCTTTCTGCTCTTTGATCTTTGCTTTTACATCTGCTTTGTATTCTTCTAAAGTATCGAACTCAGAAACTTCTGCTGCGAATTCATCATCAATCTCCGGAAGTTCTTTAGCTTTAATCTCATGTACAGTACATTTGAAGACAGCTTCTTTTCCTTTCAGATCTTCTGCGTGATAATCCTCTGGGAATGTAACTTTTACTTCTACTTCTTTCTCTGCTTCAGCACCTACCAGCTGCTCTTCAAATCCCGGGATAAATGAACCGGAACCGATTGTCAGTGGGTAGTTCTCACCTTTACCGCCTTCGAAGGCTACGCCGTCAACGAATCCTTCAAAGTCAAGAACAACTTCATCACCGTCCTGTACAGCACGGTCTTCTACTGTGATTGTTCTTGCGTTTTTCTCTGCTTCTTCCTGAATCTTTGCATCTACTTCTTTCTGTGTCACGCGTGTAGATACTTTATCTACTTCCAGACCCTTGTACTCTCCGAGAGTTACTTCCGGCTTTGTAGCTACTGTTGCTGTGAAAATGAAATCTTTTCCTTTTTCAATCTGAACAACATCGATCTCCGGTCTTGATACGATGTCCAGTTCACACTCATCATAAGCGTCTGCATATGCTTTTGGAATTAATGCATTTGCTGCATCATCATAGAAGATTTCTGCTCCATACATTTTCTCGATCATCTGACGCGGAACTTTTCCTTTACGGAATCCCGGCAGGCTGATTTTGTTTTTCTGCTTCATATATGCACTCTGAAGCGCTTTCTCTAATTCACTGGCTGATACTTCAATGGTAAGTTTTGCCATGTTTTTTTCTAATTTTTCCACCTGTAAACTCATCTACTATTTTCCTCCTGATTCTAATCCCATCTGTCCCGGTGGCAGAATTGGGCATAATACATTACATTCACCAAACGATTATAACACAGATATTTCCAAATATCCAGTCCTTTTTCTACTGACAAACAATCGCTTTTGCTACTTCCTGCGCCTTTTCTTCTCCCTCCAGCACTTCGATCAGCTTAAGCGCAAATTCTACTGCTGTTCCTGCACCTCTTCCGGTAACAATATTTCCATCGACTGCCACAGGTGTGCGGAGAAGAACTGCTCCCTGAATCTCCTGTTCCACTGTAGGATAGCAGGTGATCTTCTTTCCTTTTAATAATCCAAGATCTGCCAATACCGTAGGAGCAGCACAGATCGCGCCCACGTATTTTCCGGCTTGCGTATGTTCTTTTACAACCTTCCTGACTCCCGCATGCTCTTTTAAATTTGTCGTCCCCGGCATCCCGCCCGGCAGCACGATCATATCTGATTCAGAGAAATCCACCTCATCAAATAAGTCTTCTGTCTGCACATTAATTCCATGTGCCCCATGTACGGTATAATCGTCCGTAATTGAAATTGTATCTACATAAATCCTTGCCCGTCGAAGCAGGTCAACCGCAGTTAACGCTTCAATCTCTTCAAATCCATCTGCCAATAATACGCTTACCTTAATCATATCACACTTTCCTTTCTCCAAAAGATCCTAACAGATTCATATTATCACCGTTTACTTTTGGTGTAAAGTCCGGTATGATATCTGTTGAATGAAAGTTATGAATCGGGCATCTATGTCTGGAATTTATGGATAAACAAGGGGGATTTTCTATGGAAATCGAACGCAAATACCTCGTTTCCGAATTACCGGAAACGTTAAATAACTATCCTTATCGAACCATTGAACAAGGCTATTTAAATACAGATCCGGTCATCCGAATCCGAAGAGATAACGAAAAATACGAGCTCACATACAAATCCAAAGGTCTTATGACAAGAGAAGAATATAATCTTCCTCTCACAAAAGAAGCTTATGAACATCTCCTCTCCAAAATTGACGGACGACTGATCAAAAAGAAGCGTTACATGCTTCCTCTCGGAGAATTTACCAACGACCCTCTCGGTCTTACCATCGAACTTGATCTCTTCGAAGGCGATCTTGCGCCACTGCTGCTGGCAGAAGTTGAATTCCCGGATGAACCGTCTGCCAATGCTTTCACTCCACCTTCCTGGTTTGAAGAAGATGTGACATTTTCCGGGAAATATCACAATAGCTATTTAAGTCTGAAATAATTCAAAAGAAATTGTTTTATACAAAAAAATTGCCCAAACCGTATGGTTTTGGCAATTTTTTATTACTTGCTTTATTACTGCTCTTTATTCCTGCATCATAAATCCATCGTGTACTGCATTCATTGCTTTGTCGATATCCTTTTCATCAACAAGCACTGTAATACGGATCTCTGAAGTTGAGATCATATTGATGTTGACTCTGGAGTTGTACATTGCCTCAAACATCTTAGAAGCAACACCCGGATTACTCATCATTCCCGCACCTACAACTGACAGTTTTGCAACGTCAGCATTGTAAGTGATATTCTGAATGGTCAGTCTTTCCTTATTCTCTTCCAGTAAATTCAAAGTTGCCTCAAGATCATCAGAAGCAACGGTAAAGGAAATGTCTTTTGTTCCGTCACGTCCTACAGACTGAAGAATAATATCAACGTTAATATGGTTTTTTGCAAGTGTATTAAAAATACGGAATGCTGTTCCCGGTTTATCTTCTACTCCAATCACTGATACTCTGGCTGTATTACTGTCTGCCGCCACTCCTGTTACTAATAATTTTTCCATCTTCGCTGCCTCCTTGACTGTGGTTCCTTCGCTGTTATTCAAGCTGGAACGGACCACTAATTCTACGTTATATTTTTTTGCCATCTCAACAGAGCGGTTGTGAAGAACCTTAGCTCCAAGGCTGGCAAGCTCCAACATTTCATCATATGTGATAACGTCCAGTTTTCTTGCATTTTTACACACACGCGGATCCGCTGTATATACGCCGTCTACATCTGTATAGATTTCACATTTATCTGCGTGGAGTACTGCTGCAAGTGCAACTGCTGTCGTATCAGAGCCTCCTCTTCCCAGTGTTGTAATATCGTCGTATTTATTAACTCCCTGGAAACCAGTTACGATTACGATCTTTCTTGAGTCCAGTTCATGCTGGATTCTCTCAGTGTCTACACGTTTGAATCTTGCATTTCCATATCTGGATGTACAGTGCATCATTACCTGAAAGGCATTTAAAGACACTGCCGGCACATCCATTGCCTGCATTGCCATTGCCATCAGAGATACTGACACCTGTTCTCCTGTTGTAAGCAGCATATCCAGTTCTCTTTTCTTAGCCTCCGGGTTAATTGTCCTGGCAAGTTCGATCAAATTATCTGTAGTATCTCCCATAGCTGACAGAACAACGACTACATCATGTCCTGCCTTGTAGTCTTCAATACATCGTTTTGCCACATTAAAGATTCTGTCTTTGTCGGCAACAGAGCTGCCTCCGAATTTTTTTACAATTAGCATAATTCCTCCTGTTGTAACTTCTCATTCTCTGTCTGCGTGATTAGTTCTGCTCTTCAATACGGATCATATGTAAGATCTGGTCTTTATAACGGTTAGCTCTTGTGTCATAATCACCCTCCATCATAACAGGAGTGATAAATCCAAATTCACCCTCCAGACCATCAACTTTGATAATCTCCACTTCACCAAAAGAATATTGAATGTCTTTCAACATTTCCTTCTCGTCACCCTTCATACGAATAAAGAAACGTCTCTTCGCATCCGCTTTATCTTCCAGGTCAAGCTTTTCTTCCTTCCACATGGTCATAATATTACGGTTTAAATGCTTCGCTGCATCCACCACATCTGCCACCACTGCACTGGCAGTCGGAAGTTTACCTGCTCCACTTCCGTAGAACATGGCATCTCCCAATACATTACCGTGTACAAAGATTGCGTTAAATACATCATTGACATTGTACAGCGGGTGTTCCGGATACAACATACACGGAGCTACAATTGCATGTAGTCTCTTTCCTATCCGCTTGCTGGAAGCAAGCAGTTTAATTGTAGTACCCATCGCTTTGGCATATTTCATATCTTCCACTGTGATCTCTGTAATTCCCTCGCAATAGATATCTTCAAAATCTACCTGCTGACCGGAGATCAGAGAAGAAAGAATCGCTATCTTTCTGCAAGCGTCATAACCTTCCACATCTGCTTCCGGGTTACGCTCTGCATATCCGTTCGCCTGCGCTTCCTTCAGCACAGTATCATAATCAGCGCCCTCATAGAACATCTTAGTCAACATATAGTTCGTTGTTCCATTTAAAATGCCGGTAATTTCTTCAATCTCATCTGCTGTAAGTGAAGAGTTGAGCGGTCGGATGATCGGAATACCTCCTCCTACGCTGGCTTCAAACAGGAAGTTGATATTATGTTCCTTCGCAATTGACAAAAGCTCTGCGCCATGCTTTGCTACAAGAGCCTTATTTGAAGTCACTGCACTTTTTCCGGCCTGCAGACTGCGCTTCACAAATGTATACGCCGGCTCAATACCACCTAAAACTTCTACAACGATCTGAACATCATCATCATTGATGATCGTTTCGAAATCATGAACAATTTTCTCCTGTACAGGATTCCCAGGAAAATCTTTAAAATCAAGAACATATTTAATATTCAGTTCTTCGCCGATCCGTTGATTGATCTGACTTCCATTGGTGTCCACTACTTCCACAACACCGCTTCCAACGGTTCCATAACCTAATACCGCAATATTTACCATATAATTCCTCCCTCTAGCGATTCGCCTGTTCCTTTAAATATGCATTTATAAAAATATCGATATTTCCATCAAGCACTGCCGTCACATTGCTGTTTTCTACATTCGTACGGTGATCTTTGACCATCGTATACGGCTGCAGTACATAGGAACGGATCTGGTTGCCAAATCCGATTTCTTTGACCTCGCCCCGGATATCAGACACTTTTTCTGCCTGCTCCTGTTCCTTCATAAGCTGAAGCTTTGCCTTCAACATCTGCATAGCTTTTTCTCTGTTATGATGCTGCGAGCGTTCATTCTGACACTGCACCACAATGCCGGTAGGCAGATGTGTGATACGGATTGCAGAAGAAGTCTTATTGACGTGCTGTCCGCCTGCTCCGCTGGCTCGATACGTATCAATCTTCAGCTCGTCTTCCGCAATCTCGATATCAATGTCGTCTTCCAGATCCGGCATCACATCACAGGATGCAAAGGACGTCTGTCTCTTTCCTGCGGAATTAAACGGCGAGATCCGCACAAGCCTGTGCACACCTTTTTCGGACTTCAGATAGCCGTAGGCGTTCTCACCATTCACTTCAAATGTCACTGTCTTTATGCCTGTAATATCTCCATCCAGATAATCTAATATTTTTATTGAAAGCCCTTTTCTCTCTGCCCAGCGGTTGTACATACGATAGAGCATTCCCGCCCAGTCACAGGATTCCGTTCCGCCGGCTCCTGCATGAATCGTCATGATCGCATTGCAGCGGTCATATTCTCCGCAGAGCAATGTCTGAACCCGGAGAACTTCAAACCGTTCTTCAAATTCCCGAATATCTTTTTCAATCTCCCGAACCATCGAAGGGTCCTCTTCCTCGTAAGCCATATCGATAAGGAGTATCGTATCTTCATATCCCTGATACAGTTTCCGAATCTCATCTATCAGTTCCTTCAGGTTCTTCAGGTCTTTCATAATCTGCTGAGACTCTTCCGGATTATCCCAGAATCCCGGTTCTTCTACTTTACGCTCCAGCTCTTCCATCTGCTTCTCTTTGCCGGCGACGTCAAAGTGAATCCCTCATCTCGGCAAGAGGTTCTTCGTAAGCGTTCATCAAACTTTTAAACTGGTCTAACTCAACCACTGCTTTCACCTCTTTCTATCTTCTATTTTCCGGTCTTCTATTTACGACCGCAGCACTGTTTATATTTCTTTCCACTTCCGCATGGACATGGGTCGTTTGGATAGACTTTCTTCTCTTCGCGCTTCTTTGGTGCACGAACGGAAGACTCATCCTTATTCGTTCCGGTTGCTTTTGCCACCTGTTCACGTTCCACCTTCTGCTCAATTCTCACATGGAACAATGCACGAACCGTATCTGCTGTAATACTCTTCGTCATCTCTCCAAACATATCATAACCGAGCATCTTGTACTCTACCTTCGGATCTCTCTGTCCGTATGCCTGAAGCCCGATTCCCTGTCTGAGCTGATCCATATCGTCGATGTGATCCATCCATTTTGCATCGATTACTTTAAGAAGAACAACTCGCTCAATTTCACGAATGTGCTCCGGCTCCGGGAACTCTGCCTCTTTTGCTTCATATGCCTTCGCAGCACGCTCTTTCAGCATATGCTTTAACTGCTTCTGACTCATTCCCTTTACATCCTCTTTTGTAATCGGCTGCATCGGAATTGTTGTCAGTATTGTCCGGTTCAAATCATTCAGGTCGAAATCTTCGTAATCCTGATCTGAAGATACGATCATATCTACTGTATTTTCCAGATAATCGTTAATCATGTGGAAAATAGAATCCCTCATGTTCTCACCGTCTAATACACGGCGTCTCTCTTCGTAAATGATCTCTCTTTGCTCATTCATAACCTGGTCATATTCTAACAGGTTCTTACGAATTCCAAAGTTATTACTCTCGATCTTTTCCTGCGCTTTTTCAATCGCATTGGACAGCATCTTGTGCTGAATCTGTTCTCCCTCTTCAACACCCAAGGTGTTAAATACGCTCATCAGTCTTTCAGAACCGAACAAGCGCATAAGATCGTCCTCAAGAGAAATATAGAATCTGGATTCTCCCGGGTCACCCTGACGTCCTGCACGTCCTCTGAGCTGATTATCGATACGTCTTGACTCATGGCGTTCTGTACCGATGATTTTAAGTCCGCCGGCTTCTCTTGACTCATCATCCAGCTTAATATCTGTACCACGTCCTGCCATATTCGTTGCGATTGTAACTGCGTCATGTACACCTGCCTCCGCAACGATCTGTGCCTCCATCTCATGGAACTTAGCATTTAACACGTTATGCTTGATTCCACGCTTCTTCAGCATGCCACTTAACAGTTCAGATGTCTCGATCGTAATCGTACCTACCAGCACCGGCTGATGCTTGGCATGCGCTGCCTCGATCTCATCACAGACTGCTTTGAATTTCTCTCTTTTTGTCTTATATACCACATCTTCCAGGTCTTTTCTCTGTACAGGAACATTGGTCGGAATTTCAATAACGTCCATTCCGTAAATCTCACGGAACTCCTTCTCTTCTGTAAGAGCTGTACCTGTCATACCTGCTTTTTTCGCATATTTATTAAATAAGTTCTGGAACGTAATCGTAGCAAGCGTCTTACTCTCTCGTTTTACCTTAACGTGCTCTTTCGCTTCAATTGCCTGGTGGAGACCATCGGAATAGCGACGTCCCGGCATAATACGTCCGGTAAATTCGTCTACAATAAGAACTTCATCATCCTTCACAACATAATCCTGATCCCGGAACATCAGATTATGTGCACGGAGCGCTAAAATAATATTGTGCTGGATATCCAGATTCTCTGCATCTGCCAGGTTTTCAATATGGAAGAATTTTTCAACCTTTTTCACACCATCTTCGGTCAGGTTGATATTTTTCTCTTTCTCATTGACGATGAAATCTCCTGTTTCTTCGATATCCTCTCCGAGAATGGCATTCATCTTCGTAAATTCTCCGCTGGCTTCTCCACGCTGGAGCTGACGCGCCAAAATATCACATGCCTCATAGAGCTTTGTTGACTTACTGCTCTGACCGGAAATAATAAGCGGCGTTCTTGCCTCGTCGATCAATACGGAGTCCACCTCATCGATCACGGCATATTTCAGACCTCTCTGCACTAACTGCTCTTTGTAGATCACCATGTTATCTCTAAGATAATCAAATCCAAGCTCATTGTTTGTCACATAGGTGATGTCACAATTATAAGCGGCACGGCGTTCATCGTTATCCATTCCATTTAATACTACACCTACTGTCAGACCAAGGAACTCATGCACCTGCCCCATCCAGTGTGCGTCACGCTGTGCCAGATAGTCATTGACTGTTACAATGTGAACTCCTTCTCCGGTCAGTGCATTTAAATAAGCAGGAAGTGTAGAAACTAATGTTTTACCTTCACCTGTCTTCATCTCTGCAATACGTCCCTGATGAAGAATAATACCTCCGATCAACTGTACGCGGTAGTGCTTCATTCCGAGAGTACGCACAGCCGCTTCCCGCACAACTGCATAAGCCTCCGGCAAAATGTCATCCAGTGTCTCTCCTTTGGATAACCGCTCTTTAAATTCTCTCGTTTTATCCTTTAATTCCGCATCAGACAAACTGTGCATCTGCTCATCTAACGCCTCGATAGCGTCTGCGATCGGATAAATACGTTTTAATTCATTTTCACTATGTGTTCCAAAAATTTTCTGTATTAAACCCATTTCGTTAAATACTCCTTGTCCGTAAATTTACTTAAATTACATTCTAACACTATCCATATTTCAATTCAAGCCATATCTAAAGTGTTTACAAACTGGACATAGTTCTATCATAATCTATATAATTTCACCTCGTCATAAGGCACTGTTCCTCCAAAAAGATCGAGCGCGCTTCCGATCGTGAAATCAACCTTACCTTCTGTCACCTGTTCAAAATATCTCAGATCCTCGAAGCTTCCGATTCCTCCGGCATATGTAACAGGTATTCCATTATAATTTCCCAGAAGACGGGCAAGCTTCTCGTCAATCCCCGACGACTTTCCTTCCACATCTACACCGTGAACAAGAAATTCATCACAATACGCTTCCAGCTCTCTCAGCACATCTTCTGTAAGTCTGACATCCGTATAGTTCTGCCACCGGTCTGTTACAATGTAATAATCATCTTCTCTCTTGCGGCAGCTTACATCGATGACAACTCTCTCTTTCCCCACTGTGCTTTTCAATCTTTCCATCTGTTCCCAGCGGATCTGTCCTCCCCGAAACACGTAAGACGTCACAATCACATGGCTGGCTCCCATATTCAAATACTCTTCCGCATTTTCCGCAGTAATCCCCCCGCCGATCTGAAGCCCCCCGGGGTAAGCACCAAGCGCTTTGCATGCCTGCTTCTTAGTCTCCATATAATAGGAAGAAGTGGGCGGATTCAACAGGATCACATGCCCTCCAATAAGCCCGTCTTCTTTATAGAGCCGCGCATAATAATCCGCCTCCTGCTCAGACGCAAAATTGACAGCCGCCTGATTGCCTGTATCCTGAAGGCTTCCGCCCACAATCTGTTTCACTTTACCATTATGAATATCAATACACGGGCGAAATCTCATGTGCTAAACCTCCTGTTTTCCTTACAATAATTATAATAAGTGCCATTATAACACACGTTTTCCAGATTGAAAAGAGAGTATGCTCTGTTTTTTAGAATATCTTGTACTTTTTTAGACTGTCGCTTTGTTTTCTTCAAAAAAGAAAAAGCAGTCACTGAAACTACTTTTTCTTTACGCTTCTTATTACTGATTTTTTGTTGTTGCAGATTCGTTGCGGTTTACCGCATCATCCAGATTATCTTCCGCTCTGTCAATGCCGTCTTGCACTTTGTCTCCGGCTTCTTCTATCATGCCTTTGTCATTTGTATTATCTGTAGCATTATTCATATTGTCATTTTTGATGTTTCCATCATTCACATCTGTATTATTGTCATATGCATTTCCGGTGTTTTCTGTCGCACCATTTCCTGTTTCCCCGGAATTTTCTACCGCTCCGTTGTCTTTGTTGTCACTTCCGCAGGCTGTCACGCTCATCAGTACACCTACGCATGTTAACATGAGTAATAATTTTCTGAACTGTTTCATTTTTCCTCTCCCTTTCACACATGTATATTTATCTATCCATCAAGTAATACTTGTTGCTAGTAATATCTGCAAATGAGCAGATTCTATACAATGCTTTTACTGGGAGATTCTGACATTTTTTAAAACCGCTCAGCCAATTGACCGCTTCGATATGCCTCTAAGAGCAGTTCTAACTCTTTGATCTGGACTTTCAGGTCTTTGCCGATATCCGTGTCGCCAACAAGCTTTCGCTCTACGACACGCTTTACAACCACACTATCCGAATGAATGTCGCTTTCTTTTTCGATCGCTGCCTCTGTGGATTCAAAAGGATCGTGCGCCGCAAGAATCAACCCATAAGAATTGTAGATCAGCGTATATCCGGCTATTCCGGTTTCCTTTTGATAAGCTCTGGAAAATCCGCCATCAATTACTAATACTTTGCCATTGCATTTTATCGGATTCTCTCCGTTCTTTGATTTTACCGGAACATGACCATTAATGATATGCGTTCCCTGTTCCGGAAGTCCAAACTCCTTAAGAATACCGTCAATGACTTCTTCATTTTCCAACAGATGATAATATGGATTCTTCTGTTCCTTATGCGTCTCCTTATCCGCCAGAAAATACCGTTCAAACGTTGCCATCTTATCCTTTCCGAACAGCGGTGAATTTTCGCTGAGCCAGATATACCACATCATATCTCTACCCCGCTGCCGCTCGCCGGCATCTATGGCATAAAACCCTTTCCTTACATAGCTCTCCAGCATCTCATACAGTGATTTCCCTTTATACTCGTGTCCGTAAATGCGCACTGTTTTTAAGCTTCCATCTTCACATAACGGAACACAGCCATGATATAAAAGATTATTATTATACACTTTATAGAGACTTCCTTTATTCAAAAGGAAACGCATATGCTTCTGCAATTTCTCACAATTTAAAAATGCACAAGCCAGACGCTCCATAATGTCTTCTTCCTCTTCTGTCAATGCGTACGGATCTTTCGGATCAATGGTCGGAAAATAATGGTCCAAAAGTTCATACTCCTTCCCATCCAAAGTAATCTTTCCCGTTTCATAATCAATCAGATGCAGAAGATTTCTTTTTTCTAAATGAAAGCTTGGATTTCTCTTGATCGTCTCCCCTTCCACCTTAAATTGAATAACGGAAATCGCTTTATGCATACGAATTTCCAGTTCTTTCTCTGCTTCCGCTCCTGAATGTTCTCCCTTTAACTGGAACTGCAGACATGGGTCTTCTCCATACGTATTCAAAGCAAAAGTGGCCAACGGGAGAAGGTTGATCCCATACCCATCTTCTAAAATATCAAGATTACCATAGCGGGCGCAGATGCGGATCACATTAGCAATACAGCCTCTTTGCCCTGCTGCCGCACCCATCCACAGAACATCGTGATTTCCCCACTGGATATCTACGGAATGATAGGTCATCAGTTTATCCATAATAATATGAGGCCCCGGTCCACGATCAAAGATGTCTCCCACAATGTGAAGATGGTCCACCGTCAGCCTCTGGATCAGTTCACTTAACGCTACAATGAATTCTCCTGCTCTCTTCGTCTCTATGATCATACTTACAATGGCATTATAATAAGATTCCTTGTCAGATATCTCCGGGCGCACAGTAATAAGCTCCTCGATCACATAAGCGAACTCCTCCGGCAGTGCTTTTCTGACCTTTGACCGCGTATATTTGCTCGCTGCATTTTTACATACTTCGATCAGGCGATACAAAGTAATCTTATACCACTCCTCCATGTTTTCTTCTGATTCTCTGATCCGTTCCATCTTCTCTCTCGGATAATAAATAAGAGTAGCAAGAGACTGTTTCTCCCTGCTACTCATAGTATTCCCAAAGACATCTTCGATTTTACGGCGCACGGAACCTGAGCCATTCTTAAGGACATGGGAAAATGCTTCATATTCTCCGTGAATATCTGTTAAGAAATGCTCTGTGCCCTTTGGAAGATTCAAGATTGCCTGCAGATTAATGATCTCTGTAGACGCCTTGGCGATGGTTGGATAAAGTTCAGAAAGTCGTTCCAGATAACGTGTCATTAACTCTTTCATAAGCTCCTCCATACTAATTTTATATGAACCGGTTCTCATCCTAGAACTGGATCACATCAGACATATCATACATTCCTGCTGGTTTACCTGCCAGGAATTTTGCTGCTTCTACCGCCCCTTTTCCAAATACGGTCTTGGAATATGCAGTATGTTTAAACTCAATCACTTCATCAGTGCCCGCATAAATCACTTCATGGTCACCTACGATCGTTCCGCCGCGGACAGCGCTGATTCCGATTTCCTTCGCGTCGCGCTTCTTTCTGTCCTGACTTCTGTCATAGACATAATGGTACTGATTCTCCATTGCCTCGTTCATGGAATCCGCCAATGCAAGTGCCGTACCGCTTGGGGCATCCAGCTTCTGATTATGATGTCTTTCCACAATCTCCATATCGTATCCTGCCGGCGCCAGCACAGCCGTTGCCTCCTTCAGAAGCTTCAGCAAAAGATTAATTCCAAGAGACATATTTGCTGATTTCAGTACAGCCGTCTCTTTCGCAGTCTCTTTCACTTTTGCAAGCTGTTCCTCCGAAAGCCCTGTCGTACACAAAACAACCGGAAGTTTCTTGTCTTTACAGCTGTCAAGCAGCGCATCTATTGCCGCTGCATTGGAAAAATCAATGACTACATCTGCCTCTTCTGTACATGCTTCCATACTGTCAAACACCGGATAATCATTCTCAATTCCCTTATATTTGTCTATACCGGCTACAATCTCAATACTTTCGTCATTTTTTATAAGTTCGGTAATTACCTGTCCCATGTGCCCATTGCATCCATGCATAATTGCTCGTACCATATTGTCTGTCCTCCTGATCAGTCTTATTCTTATCTGACTATTAGCTCTTTTCATACAAAAAGGATATCATATCTGTTGAATGCAATCAACCTATGATATCCTTTTCACATTCTTCTCTAAAAACTATGCAAGCTTGATTCCAAATTCTGTCATTGCCTTTGCCAAGCTTTCTTCATGCTGAGGTGTAAGCTCTGTAAGAGGCATACGAAGTGATCCGCAGTCCATTCCCATAAGCTTCATTGCCTTCTTAACAGGAATCGGATTCACTTCACAGAACAACTGCTCGATCAGCGGAATCGCTTTCAGCTGAAGTTCCAGACTTCCTTTTACATCACCTTCAAAGAATTTTGCACAAATATCATGTGTCTCCTGCGGAGCCACATTGGATAATACGGAAATCACACCTTTTCCCCCAAGAGAAAGAATCGGTACGATCTGATCGTCATTTCCAGAATACAGATCTGCTTTTCCATCTGTGAGATGCATAATCTTTGCCACTTGAGAAATGTTACCGGAAGCTTCTTTAATTCCCACAATATTATCAACTTCTTTGATCAATCTTGCCGCCGTTGCCGGTTCGATATTACACCCCGTTCTGCTTGCAACACTATACATAATAATCGGAGCTTTTGCCTCCTTCGCCACTGCTGTGTAGTGTCCTACAAGCCCTTCCTGTGTTGCCTTGTTGTAATAAGGTGTTACAACGAGCAGTCCGTCTGCGCCATATGAAGCTGCTTCTTTGGACATGTCGATTGCTGTTCTCGTACAATTAGAACCTGTTCCCGCAATGATCGGAAGTCTTCCCTTCGTTCTTTCGATCGCGAATTTGACACATTCCATGTGCTCTTTCTCTGACATTGTTGCAGACTCTCCGGTTGTACCGCAGATTATAATACTGTCCGTTCCGTTATTACAGTGATAATCGATCAGCTGATCCAATTTATCATAATTAATACTCTCATCTTCATTAAACGGTGTGACAATTGCCACGCCGGCCCCTGTAAAAATAGACATACTTATCCTCCTGACTATTATATGATTATAGAAATTCTATCACCATTCAGATATGATGTCAACGAAAGTCTTCACACGTTTTTCTTATCCTCATATATTCATACTGTCATGCAAGAGTCGCAGCATTTTGTTCAAATTTCCAACCTCTATCTGCCCCGGAGCCGATGGAATCCCGCTTGCTCCAAAAGTTATAGCCGAACCAAAGACTTCTCCGCAAATGCGGCTAATCATCCCATTTTCTCCCATAGACATTGTAATAAACGGACGGTCTGCATATTCGGTATACATTTCTTCTGTTGCAGATAATAAAGTAAGTACATCTCTTTTGCAGGCAGGCATTACCGCTATCTTCGGGATATCTGCTTCCAATTTCTGCATCTTGCAAAGTCTCCAGACAATCTCTTCTTTTGTCGGTGTTTTTTCAAAATCATGGTTGGAAACAACTACTTTCACATTTTCTTTATGAGCGCTCTCTATCATTTTTTGTACAACACTGTCACCAGCAAATAATTCTATATCTATGAAATCTACTGCTTTGGTCTTTATAATTCTTTCATTCAGTTCTACATAGTGTTTTAAATCGATAGCTTTTTTCCCACCTTCACGCGCAGTCCGAAAAGTAAAAAGCAACGGAATATCTTTCAATATTTCTCGAAGTTCTCCTGCTATACTTTCCACCTTAGAAACACAAAAAACACTTTCATACCAATCTACTCTCCACTCTGCCAGATCAGCGCCGGAAGTTTCTACTCTTTTTGCCGATTTCAAAATATCTTCTCGCGTTTCTCCCACAATCGGCACACATATTTTGGGAATCCCTTCTCCGATTTTAACATTTCTTATATCAATACAACTCATTTTACCCACATCTTTTCATATTTTTTTACAATATAACACACTCTTCATTTTCTTTCTATAGCTTATATTGTAAAATACGATTTCATGTATGCTGTAAAATTATCATTTAGTCATCCATACACTCAAGCTTTCCGACCGACACTTCATAAGCCACTCGCTTTTCCGTCTCCGTTTCCGTCAACTTCTTTACATATTCCCTGCTCTGGATTCTTCCAAGTATCTGGACATGCTCTCCCACTTGAAATGTCGATGCAAACCTTGCATTTCTTCCCCAGCAGATACAGGGGATATAATCCGATTTCCCATAAGGACGGTTGACTGCAAGCAAAAGATCTGCAATTTCCCTTCCAAGCGGTGTCTTTCGATAAATCGGAAGCTTGCATATGTAACCATCTAACAAAATATGGTTCGTCTTGGCACCATCCAATTCTTCTTCGATAAATTCTACTTCCCTTGCAAATACAGATAGCACAAGGCGGTTCCTTTGTTCCTCGTGACGATTATAAGATCGGAACTGACCGCTTATCATAAGAAATTCTCCCGTATAATCCTGACTTACATCGATCAGTCTCTCTGAGATCATAACGGGAATACGGTCTTCCGAATTGCTTAATCGCTTCACGCTCACATCCACCATATAGAAGCCCTCTCCGAACACTTCGTGGCTGAATGTAAAAGCAGACACTACTTCTCCCATAATCGTTACCTGATTGTTTTCAATAATCTTATCTGACATAATTTGACGTTCTCCCTTCCTCTGAATCGTATTTTGAGTCATTACATAGTCTATGAGTCTACTTTCGGTTTTAGAACTAAAATACTTGTAAAATTTAAAAAATGTGATAAACTAATAAAGTTGTATATTATCCATATAAATAGGAAAAGAAAAGGAAGATAAAATTTATGAAGCAAAAACGTGAAGATGTACGTAATATAGCAATTATCGCCCACGTTGATCACGGTAAGACAACACTTGTGGACGAATTATTAAAACAAAGCGGAGTATTCCGTGAAAATCAGGAAGTAGCAGAACGTGTCATGGATTCTAACGATATTGAACGTGAACGTGGAATCACGATCCTTTCCAAAAACACTGCGGTCTACTATAAAGATACAAAAATCAATATTATCGACACTCCCGGTCATGCTGACTTCGGCGGAGAGGTAGAACGTGTCCTGAAAATGGTTAATGGTGTCGTTCTTGTTGTAGATGCTTTCGAAGGCGCTATGCCTCAGACAAAGTTTGTACTTCGCAAAGCTTTGGAACTGGAGCTTCCTGTTATTGTCTGCATCAACAAAATCGACCGTCCGGAAGCACGTCCGGACGAAGTTATTGATGAAGTCCTTGAATTGTTCATGGATCTTGATGCTTCTGACGAACAGTTAGACTGTCCGTTCATTTACGCTTCTGCAAAATCCGGTGTAGCTGTTCTTGATCTGACGGATGAAGAAAAGGATATGCAGCCATTATTTGAAACAATCTTAGACTACATTCCGGCTCCGGAAGGCGATCCGCAAGCTCCGTCTCAGATTCTGATCAGCACTATCGACTACAACGAATATGTAGGTCGTATCGGTGTGGGTAAAGTCGAAAACGGTACCATCCGCGTCAACCAGGATATGATCATGGTCAACCATCATGACCCTGAGAAACAAAAGAAAGTAAAGATCAGTAAGCTCTATGAATTTGACGGACTGGACAAAGTAGAGGTAAAAGAAGCTTCTATCGGTTCTATCGTTGCTATTTCCGGTATTTCTGATATTTCCATCGGAGATACTTTATGTGCTCCGGAAAACCCGGAAGCAATTCCATTCCAGAAAATTTCCGAGCCTACGATTTCTATGAATTTCGTAGTAAATGACAGTCCGTTTGCCGGACAGGAAGGTAAATATGTAACCTCCCGTCACCTGCGCGACCGTCTTATGCGAGAGCTGAACACTGACGTAAGCCTTCGTGTAGAGGATACTGAGAATACCGACAGCTTCAAAGTATCCGGACGTGGAGAACTCCATCTTTCTGTCTTAATTGAAAATATGAGACGTGAAGGATATGAATTTGCTGTCAGCAAGGCAGAAGTTCTCTATCACAAGGATGAAAACGGAAAACTTTTAGAGCCAATGGAAGCCGCTTATATTGATGTACCGGAAGAATTTACCGGAACTGTCATTGACAAATTAAGTCAGCGCAAAGGTGAACTCCAAAACATGAGCACTGCCAGCGGCGGATACACAAGACTTCAGTTTAATATTCCTGCCCGCGGACTTATCGGATATCGCGGTGAATTCTTAACCGACACAAAAGGAAACGGAATTATGAACACTGCTTTTGACGGATATGCACCATACAAAGGAGATATTCAGTACCGCAAGCAAGGTTCTCTCATTGCCTTTGAAACAGGTGAATCCGTCACCTATGGTCTCTACAGCGCACAGGAGCGCGGAACACTCTTCATCGGAGCAGGTGAAAAAGTATACTCCGGTATGGTCATCGGTGAAAATGCAAAGACTGATGACATTGAAGTAAATGTATGTAAGACCAAGCATTTAACTAACACTCGTTCTTCCAGCGCAGATGAAGCACTTCGTCTGACACCGCCAAAGGTATTAAGTCTGGAGCAGGCGCTTGACTTCATTGACACGGATGAGTTGTTGGAAGTTACACCAAAGTCTCTTCGCATCCGTAAGAAAATCTTAGATCCGAAAATGAGAAAAAGAGGAAACAGATCATGACATTTTTATGGCTTTTAGAAGGAATAAGAACTCCTTTTCTTGATAAACTTATGCAGTTTATCACGTATTTCGGCCAGGAACTTATTATCATAACGTTTATCTGCACACTGTATTGGTGTGTGGATAAGCGTTTTGCTTATTTTCTGGGCTTTTCATATTTTACCGCGGGCCTTGCCGTACAAACCTTAAAGATCACCTTTCGAATTCCCCGTCCATGGGTGCTTGACCCGGACTTTCATGCTGTAGAAAGTGCAATCTCCGGCGCCACCGGTTACTCATTTCCAAGCGGACATACTCAGGGCGCCACCTGCCTGTTCTTCCCGCTTGCTTTAAAAGCGCGGCAGAAATGGGTGAAGTTTCTATGCGTCATGGCATTTTTGTCCATCGGTTTTTCCCGCATGTATCTTGGCTGCCACACTCCAAAAGATGTGCTGGTGTCTATGGGGCTGTCACTTTGCATCACCCTTCTTCTGTGGAAATATCAGGCTCAGATTCTTGATCGGGAAACACATTTGAAATGGATCACACTTCTTATGATGCTTCTTGCAATTGCTGCAGCAATCTACGCCTACGTCCTCTACAGCAATGATACGATTTCCGGCAAATATGCCGCCGACTGTTTAAAGGCTTCCGGCGCAGGTCTCGGATTTGCATCAGGTTATTATATCGAACGAAAATGGCTCCGGTTTGATCTCTGCAAAGAGCAGCGGACGTTCGCAAAAATACTCCGGGTTCTCATCGGTCTTTTCGTCGCACTGCTGATCAAGGAGGGATTACCTCTTCTCATCGGTACTTCTATCTTGGCAAAGTCCTTAAAATACTTTATACTGGTGATGTGGGTACTTGTGATATATCCCTGTATCTTCAATAATGTATTAAGGAGAAACGCATGAGAACTATTATCGCAAATCTTTTAAAAAAGGTAACCGAACTTCTGGAATTTTTCATTGCTCTGATGTTGTCCGTAGGCATTATTTTATTGTGTCTGCGTCTTGCAGCTTCCCTGATCTATATTCCGAATCTGGAGGTCTGGCCAAATTACGACGATCTTCTGGAGCTTTGCTTTAATCTGATCATTGGTGTGGAATTGATCCGCATGGTTTATTATCATACTCCGAACACTGTATTCGAAGTATTAATATTCGCCATTGCCCGTCAAATCATTATTGACCACTCTTCCATCTGGGGCAACCTGATTGGTGTATGTGCGATTGCAGTGCTTTTTGCAACAAGAAAATATTTATTCTGTGAATTTGATGTACCGTCCGAAACAGTTCTTCGAGCAAGTACAAAAGTAAAAACCGCTAACAAATTATTAGATGTCCATCTGCCTTATGAAGACGAAAATACTTTGCGCGACATCATTCTCAAACAGATGGAAAAAGAAGAAATAAATCCTGCTGTTGGCGCCTGTGTCTATTTTCCAAAATGCGGTCTGCGTGTCGCAAAAATGAATAATGGAAAAATTTCAAGAATTGAAGTAATACGTGCTATACATTAGACTCCAAACGTGTTATACTACATATATCAGATATATTTCCACTCTGACTATTAATTGTCAGATTATATTATCTGAAATTATGTGGAAAAGGAGTTGGCATCATGAAATTTATCATTATTGGCAAGAACATCGATGTAACCACGGGCTTAAGAGAAGCCGTAGAAAGTAAGTTAGGAAAATTAGAAAGGTACTTTACTCCCGACACGGAAATTCATGTAACATTAAGTGTGCAGAAGGAGCGGCAGAAAATCGAAGTAACGATTCCAGTCAAAGGTACGATCATCCGCTCCGAACAAGTCAGCGATGATATGTATGTATCCATCGATCTTGTAGAAGAAGTCATTGAGCGACAGCTTCGCAAGTACAAAAACAAACTGGTTGCAAGACATCAGGAAGGCAGCGGATTCAAGAAAGAATTTTTTGACAGTGAAAACACGGTGGAAGACGACAACGATATCAAAATCGTCCGCACCAAAAAATTCGGTTTCAAACCAATGTATCCGGAAGATGCCTGTGTACAGATGGAACTTCTCGGACATGATTTCTATGTATTCTGCAATGCCGAGACAGACGAAGTAAATGTTGTTTACCGCAGAAAGAACGGAGCGTTCGGATTGATCGAACCGGAATTTAATTAATACATCATAGATTAATATTAAAAGCACGGGAATCGGTTCCCGTGCTTTTTCTTATGCTTCTTCCAAAATCTTAAGTTCTCCGTCCACTTCCCCGTACCAAAGTTCTTCTCCTACTTCCATCACTGCTCTTCCGGCAGTTCCTTCTGTAACTTCTTCCTTAATTTCATCTAACATCTCGTTGGGGATCAAGGTATACAGAACAACCTGATCTGTATATTCCGAATCCAATGTTTTGATTTTCTTTTCACCTAATATATACTGAATCTTTCCTAATCCGGTATAATCTGTTGTGATCTTCAGTTTAAAACCAAATCTTTTGGTTATAATCTTAGAAGCAGAAAGCCCCGCCTGCGTTGCCGAAGCATATGCCCTCACAAGACCTCCCGTACCAAGAAGCGTTCCCCCAAAATATCTGGTAACTACAACTGCCACATTGTGAAGTTCTTCCCCAATGAGAACGTCCAGCATCGGTTTTCCTGCTGTACCGCTCGGCTCTCCGTCATCACTGCACCTTAAGATCTCCTGACGCTCTCCGATCGCATAGGCAAAACAATTGTGTGTGGCATTCCAGTATTTTTTTCGCATGGATTCTATAAATGCAAGCGCTTCCTCCTCTGTCTCCACCGGTACAACTGTAGCAATGAAGCGAGACTTCTTCTCCACAATTTCCCCCTCTCCGCCTGCATAAACAATCTTGTATTCTGTCAACATATACATACATTCCTTTCAAAGTAACAATACCGCTTTATTACTATAATAACGAAATTCTTAAGAATTTCCTAGTAAAATATGAACTTTTCATTTTTTTCTTTATTTCAATACGGTTCTTTGCTATAATATTTTGGTATGAAGGAGGCTTATACGCATGAATTATGGAAGAAAAAATGCTGCAAAAAAGCAGAAAAAAATAACATCCAAATCCACCATGCAGGGAAAGCGTGTCGGGGTACGTCTTTTCAAAGCATTTTTGCTATGCCTGGTGGTCATTGCAATCGTCGGCATCATCGGCGGTGGTCTGTTCGTGAAGCGGATCATTGACAATGCACCGGAGGTTACACCGGATGATGTAAAGCCAAAGGGCTTCACTACATTCGTATATGCAGACGACGGTAAAACAGAGCTGGAGCGCTTTGTTGCTTCCGGTTCCAACCGAATCTATAAAACTCTGGATGAGATTCCAAAAGATTTGGGAAATGCCTTTGTCGCCATCGAGGACGAGCGTTTCTATGATCATAACGGAATCGACCTTCACGGTATCATCCGAGCCGGTATTGCTACTCTCTCTGGTAATGAACAGGGAGCCAGTACTCTGACACAGCAATTGATCAAGAACAATGTATTTCCTAATTTTGTCCACGAAGAAACTTTCTACGACAAAGCAGAAAGAAAGCTTCAGGAACAGTTCCTTGCTCTCCAGATTGAAAAACAGATGAGCAAAGATGAAATTTTGGAAAGCTATATGAACACAATCAACCTGGGGCAGAACTGTCTCGGTGTACAATCTGCAGCCAAGCGCTATTTTGGCAAGGATGTATCAGAGTTAACCCTTTCCGAATGTGCATGTATTGCCGGAATTACCCAGAACCCTTCCGGATATAATCCAGTAACACATCCGGAAAATAATGCAAAGAGAAGAAAATCTGTATTAAACAATATGCTGGAGCAGGGCTATATTGATCAGGCGGCTTATGATGAAGCATTAAATGATGATGTCTATGCACGCATTCAAAAAGTAAATAGTTCTTCTGAAGAAAAGAAACCGACTTCTTACTTTGTAGATGCACTTTCTGAGCAGGTTATGAAGGATCTGCAGCAACAGCTTGGTTATACAGAGACGCAGGCTTACAACGCTGTATACAGCGGCGGTTTGAGTATCTACTCTACTCAGAATGTAGAAATGCAGAAGATCTGTGACGAAGAGATGAATGATGATTCTAACTATCCGGGCTTGAAAGAATACGGTCTTGACTATGCCCTGACAGTAACAAGAGCCGATGGTTCCGTTGAAAACTACGGCTCCGGACATATCAAAAAATATGCAAAAGAAAAACACGGTAAAAAATACGGACTGATCTATTCCAGTGAAGAAGATGCACGGGCAATGGTCGAGGAATGGAAAGCTACGATTGCCCAGGAAGGTGATACGTATGATGAGGTAATCAACATCACTCCTCAGCCTCAGGCATCTGTAACAATCATGGATCAAAAAACCGGCGCCATCAAAGCAATGGTTGGCGGACGCGGCGCTAAAAATTCCAGTTTAAGCTTAAACCGCGCTTACAGAGGTTCTACACGGCAGCCTGGTTCCACCTTTAAGATTCTTGCAGCTTACGCACCGGCTATTGATTCCTGTGGCAAGTCTTTATCTACCATCGTTGTAGATGAACCTTATAAATACAAGAACGGAAAGAACGTGAAAAATGCAAGCCGGTCATATAAGGGCGCTGTTACTTACCGGACTGCAATTGCAAATTCCATCAACGTCTGCGCAGTGAAGGTCAGTGATGAGATTTCGCAGGAGCTTGGATTTGAATATTGCGAAAAATTCGGTATCAGCACTCTTGTAAAAGAGAAGAAAACAGACGCCGGGGTCTTCAGCGACATCAACCAGACACTGGCTCTCGGTGGTGTAACCGATGGTGTGTACAATTACGAATTATGTGCAGCCTACGCTACAATCGCAAATGGTGGCACTTACAATACACCAACCTTATATACAAAGATTGTTGACCATGACGGTAATGTCCTGCTTGAGAACCCGGGTGAATCCCACCAGGCAATTAAAGAGGGAACTGCTTCTCTTCTTACAAGCGCAATGGAGACAGTTGTAACAAGTGGTACCGGTCGTTCCTGCCAGCTTAATAACATGCCTGTAGCCGGAAAAACAGGTACAACAACTTCCAACAAAGACCTTTGGTTCTGCGGATATACTCCATACTATACTTGTGCAGTATGGGGTGGTTATGATGACAACAAAGAATGTAACTATGATACCAGCTTCCGTTTCCGCATATGGAAAGGTATTATGAGCCGTATCCATGACGGACTGGAATACAAAGAATTTGATACTACAAAAGGTTTAATTCAGAAGACAGTATGTACCTTAACCGGAAAGCTTGCAGTAGCCGGACAGTGTCCTTCCGCTACAGAATACTTTGCTGAGGGTACAGAGCCAACCGAAACCTGTCCGGGACACGAAGATGTTGTCAGCCCTGATGATGAAGAAGATAATGAAGACAATGCAGAAGGAACAGCACCGGAACAGCCAAATACAACACCGTCAACACCAAATACCGGAAACGGTAATAACGGTGGCGGTAATACTGGTGGCGGCAACGCTGGTGGCGACAACACTGGCGGTGGCGACACTGGCGGTGGTGACACTGGCGGTGGTGACACTGGTGGCGGTGACACTGGCGGTGGCAACACTGGTGGCGGTGACACTGGCGGCGGCAACACCGGTGGTTCCACCCCATGATGCTTCACAGTTAAAAATAGTATAAATCAACGCTAACGTACAAAAGGCGGATGACCAATGGCTAATTACAGCCACTGATCATCCGCCTTTATATAAATAGTAACTCTATCTTAATAAATAGCAACTTTATCCTAAAATTAATTTTGCCGCTCCACAGATTCCCGCATCATTTCCGAGAACGGCAATAATAAACTCAGTACCTTCATTTGCAAAGAATGCTTTCTCGAGGAAATATTTTTTCACATACTGAATAATAATCGGACCGGCTTTTGACACGCCTCCGCCAATAATAAACATAGACGGGTCAATCACTGCCGCCACGTCTGCCAATGCATATCCAAGATAAGCACCGAATTCTTCTACGATTTCTTCTGCGACTTTATCTCCTTCTTTCAATGCATCAAACACCGCTTTAGCGGTAATCTCCTGTCCGCGGAGCAAAGTCATATCATTATTCTTCGCGAGACGGATTCTTGCAAGCCTTGCAATTCCTGTCGCAGAAGCATATTGCTCAAGACATCCTTTCTTTCCACAACCACATTTATCTGTTTCCTGTCTGTTTGCAAGAATATGACCAATCTCACCGCCGGCGCCATTTGTTCCGACCAGAGGACGTCCTCCCACAATCACTCCGCCACCGACACCGGTTCCCAGAGTGACCATAACCAGATTCTTATGTCCTCTTCCTGCTCCCAGCCACATTTCTCCTAATGCAGCCATATTTGCATCATTTCCTACTTCCACCTTGAATCCGGTAAGCTCTTCTAATTCACGTTTAACTTCTTTATAACCCCATCCGAGATTTGCGGTATTCTTTACGACACCGTCTTCATTTACAGGAGCCGGGATTCCAATACCGATACCTTCCATGTCCTCTCTTGCAATCCCATCTTTTTTACATTTTTCTGCAATGGCTTCTGCAATATCCGGAAGAATTGCTTCTCCTTTATTCTCTGTCCTTGTCTTAATCTCCCATTTATCAACCAATACACCATCTGCCTGAAACAATCCGATCTTTACAGTTGTTCCTCCTACATCAACACCAAAACAATACTTCATGATATCCTCCTATTTTCTCTTTGTCATATTCTGCTGTACACGCTTGTACAATTCCTGCGCGGCATTGTATCCCATGCTCTTCTGTCTGTGATTGATCGCCGCTGTTTCAACGATGATCGCAAGATTACGTCCCGGACGAATCGGAAGCTGATGACAGACAACTTTATTTCCAAGAAATTCTGTATACTGCTCTTCCAGTCCAAGACGGTCATATTCCTTATCTCTATCCCATTCTTCCAATGTAATTACGAGATCAATGTTCTGCGTTTCACGCACGCTCTGCACACCATATAACATCTTAACATCTACGATTCCAATTCCTCGAAGTTCAATGAAATGTCTTGTAATATCCGGCGCTGTTCCCACAAGTGTCTCATCACTGACCTTGCGGATCTCAACCACATCATCACTGACCAGACGATGACCACGCTTAATAAGCTCCAGAGCCGCCTCACTCTTACCGATACCACTCTCTCCCATAATAAGCACGCCAACACCATAGACATCTACAAGTACACCGTGAATAGAAATGCACGGCGCCAATTCAACATTCAGCCATCTGATTATCTCAGCAGAAAATGCCGACGTTGGAGTCTCTGTAGAAAATACCGGAACATTTGCCTTGTTGGCTTTCTCAATCAGGCTGTCATCCGGTTTAAGATTCCGACAGAAAATGATACACGGTATTTTATAAGACAATAACATATCATATATCTTCTCTTTTTCATCTTCTTCCACATTCTCCAGAAAAGTATACTCCACACATCCGATCAGCTGTACCCGTTCATATGCAAAATGTTCAAAGAAACCAGTAAGCTGGAGTGCCGGACGGTTAATGTCCGGAACCATTACTTTTTTCTCTGTCATATCGACATCCGGCGTGAGATTTTTTAAATTTAATTTTTCTACTACCTTACTTAATTTCACATAATTTCCCATGTTTTTGCTCCCACTCCTTTTATTCATCTAATTATATCAGTATAGCACACTAATGAAAAAAGTTATATACATCTTCTGCCGATTTTTTGTTCATAGAGGGTAATTTTTCCAGTTCTTCTACCGTTGCATTTTTAATTGCAGTAATATCAGCAAAATACTTCATCAAATCCTTTCTTCTGGCAGGCCCCACTCCCGGAATATCATCCAAAATAGAATGTACCTGATTTTTTCCTCTTAATTGTCTGTGAAAAGTAATTGCAAAACGATGTGCCTCATCCTGTATCCTTGTAATCAGACGAAAGGCTTCTGAATTTCTGTCAATTGGAAGCTCGACATTCTGATAATACAGGCCTCGCGTGCGATGATGATCGTCTTTTACCATTCCACACACCGGAATATCAAGATGCAGGTCATTTAGCACCTTTAATGCAATATTCACCTGCCCCCTTCCTCCGTCCATAAGGATCAGATCCGGGAACGTCGTAAATCCTCCCATTTCCTTTCCTTCTTCCCGCTCCTTCAGACCATGTGTAAATCTTCTTGTGAGCACTTCTTCCATACTGGCATAATCATCTGCACCCTGTACCCCTTTAATCTTGAATTTACGGTAATCGTTCCGCTTCGGTTTTCCTCTTTCGTAGACGATCATCGAACCTACCGAGTCAAAACCGCTCGTATTGGAAATGTCATAAGCTTCCATACGGGAAATACTTTCTAAGCCAAGAATTTTTCCGAGTTCCTTGACTGCGCCGATCGTGCGTCCCTCTTCTCTCTTCAACCGCTCTTTATCCGTACTTAATACAAGCTGTGCATTTTTCTTTGCCAGCTCAACAAGCTTTTCTTTTGTCCCTTTTTGCGGCACGTGAATATGGACTTTGTGACCACGTCTGACACTCAGCCATTCTTCAATAATCTCCTGATCTTCGATCACTTCCGGAAGCATAAGCTCTGCCGGAATGTAGGGGGTTCCCGCGTAAAACTGTTTCACAAAGCTGGACAGAATCTCTCCCGGCATTTGATCTTCCGAAATCTTCAGATAAAAATGATCTCTCCCGATCAGGCGGCCGCCACGAATAAAAAACACCTGAACAACCGCATCCTCTGACTCAGAGGCAACTGCAAGAATATCTCTGTCCTCTCCTGCCGTATCTGTTATCTTCTGTTTCTGCGCAATCTTGCGGACACTGTAAAGAAGCTCCCGATACTCTGCCGCCTTCTCAAATTCCAGATTTTCCGCTGCCTCCTGCATCTTTTGCTCCAATTCTTTTAAAATAAGATCATAATTGCCATTTAAAAATTGGAGCACTTGCGCAATTGATTTTCGATATTCTTCTTCGGAAACATAGCCCTGACAAGGCGCATCACATTGATGGATGTGATAATTCAGACAAGGTCGTTCCTTGCCGATATCTTTCGGCAGCTTCCGATTGCAGCTTCTGATGTGATATAATTTTCGAATCAGATCTATGGTATCCTTAACTGCTCCTGCACTGGTATAAGGTCCAAAATACTTTGCTTTATCCTTCACCATCTTCCTCGCCATCATAATCCTCGGAAATGGTTCATCCATAGTTACCTTTATAAATGGATATGCTTTATCGTCCATCAACATCGTATTATATTTCGGACGATGCTCTTTAATCAGATTACATTCCAATACAAGCGCTTCTAACTCTGAATCTGTCACAATATACTCAAATCTGGCAATATGGGTCACCATCTGCTCAATTTTCACACCTTTGTTCCGACTGCTTTGAAAATATTGGCGAACCCGGTTTTTCAGACTGATCGCTTTTCCCACATAGATAATCTCATCTTTTTCATCATGCATTAAATATACTCCCGGCTTTCCCGGCAGTTTTTTTAATTCTTCCTGAATATCAAACATAATGTCTCCTAAATCAATTTTATACGATAAAAGGATGGAAGCAAAATCCTCCATCCTTTTACTTGTGCTTTTATTATAACATTACACTTCTTCTGATTCAATTTCTTTTGTTCCGGTTTCCGTATCGACTTCCTGTGCTTCATGATTGTTCACTGGTGTCATCGCAATTCGTTCTGCCGTTTTTCCTTCTTTATCCTCTGAAGAGATTCCTTCTACTTCATGGAATATTTCCATAAATTCTTTTCCGGTAATCGTTTCCTTCTGAATAAGGAAATCAGAAATCTTATCTAACGATGTCCGATGCTCACTAAGCAGCCGCTTCGCTTCTGCATAAGCATCTTTCAGCATTTTCATTACTTCTTTATCAATCTCTGCCGCCGTCTCAGGACCACAGTTACTCACCGGTCTTCCGTCCAGATATCGGTTCTGGATCGACTCTAAACCGATCAGTCCGAATTTTTCACTCATTCCATATTGAGTGATCATCGCTCTTGCAATGCTGGTTGCCTTCTCGATATCATTCGATGCGCCTGTTGTCACTGTATCAAAGACAACTTCTTCTGCGGCACGCCCTGCCAACATTCCTACGAGCATTGCCTCAAGCTCTTTCTTTGTATTTAAGAACTTCTCCTCTTCCGGTGTCTGCATCACATAGCCAAGCGCTCCCATTGTACGAGGTACAATCGTAATCTTCTGTACCGGTTCAGAATCCTTCTGAAGTGCACTTACAAGCGCGTGCCCCACTTCGTGGTAGGAGACAATTCTTCGCTCTTCCTGACTCATGATTCGGTCTTTCTTCTCTTTTCCTACCAGAACAACTTCTACTGCCTCGAAAAGATCTGCCTGACTCACCGCATTTCTTCCATGCTTAACCGCATTGATCGCAGCTTCATTTATCATATTGGCAAGATCTGAACCAACCGCACCGGATGTTGCAAGGGCAATCGCCTCTAAATCAACCGTTTCATCCATTCGAACGTCTCTGGAATGTACCTTCAATACATCTACACGTCCTTTTAAATCCGGTTTTTCTACTACAATTCGACGGTCAAAACGTCCCGGTCTTAAAAGCGCAGGATCTAAGATCTCCGGACGGTTTGTAGCTGCAAGAAGCACCAGTCCCTTATTACTCTCAAATCCATCCATCTCTGCGAGAAGCTGATTCAATGTCTGTTCTCTCTCATCGTTGCTTCCCATCTGATTATCTCTGCTCTTACCAATGGCATCAATCTCATCAATAAAAATAATACACGGCGCCATCTGCTGTGCCTGTTTAAACAGATCACGTACTCGTGAAGCACCTACACCTACATACATTTCCACAAAGGCAGATCCGCTCAAAGAAAAGAACGGAACCTTTGCTTCTCCGGCAACTGCCTTAGCCAGCAAAGTCTTACCGGTTCCCGGAGGTCCGACAAGGAGCGCTCCTTTTGGAAGCTTCGCTCCCACACTCGTATATTTCCCCGGATTGTGCAGAAAATCTACCACTTCCTGCAGAGATTCCTTCGCTTCTTCCTGACCTGCCACATCCCGGAAGGTCACTCCGGTCTGTTTCTCTACATACATTTTAGCATTGCTCTTCCCGACGCCCATCATTCCGCCGCCTTTTGCCATCTTTCTGGTCATCCAAACGATCATTCCCACCAGAAGGGCAATCGGAAGAAATGTGCCGATCAACTGCCAGATTACCGCAGATGTTGTATCCGGTATTTCCTGACTGTACACGACATGATGCTTGTAAAGTCTCTCTGACAAAGTGTCATCTTTGACAACACCGGTATAATATTCTTTTGCAGTCCTTTCACCTTTTTCTTTTTTCATAGTGATCACAAGCTGATCATTCTGAATTTCTACTCTTGCTACCTGTCCCTTATCCACATATTCAAGGAACTTGTCATAAGTAATCTCTGACTCTGCGCCCTCTCCCTGGAATTGATAGAGTGCCATTACCAAAATACTGGTAATAAGAGTCACTAAAATAATAAAAGAAAATCCCTGCTTGTTATTCTTATTATTGGGATTTTGATTATTTTTCTTTTGGTTGTCCATGTTTCTCCTCCTGTTATTACCATTTTATTATACGGACAGCCTACCTATAAATCAATAAAAACATTACCAATTAGCTGAATTTTAAGCATTTCTTAGCGTTTTTTCATTGTTTTTTCATAGATTTTTTATACATATCTGTCTATTATTTTACTGTTTCAAATATTTTAGTATCATTTTAGTATCACTGGAAAGCCCGGCACTTCATACAGAAAGTACGTCAAGTGCTCGGACTTCTTAGACTTTTTCCTCTTCAATCTCTTAATAGCTTTCCCCGCTGTTGGGTCATAATATCCCTCGTGATTTTTCATATTCCTTAATCGCCTCTCTTTCAACTTCGCTTGTCCATGTATAGTGAAAGCCCCTAACTCCTACGTGTGGCACGGTCACAGCGCTCAGATACTCCTCGCAATACTTCTGTAGCTTTGCACCTCTTCGCTTGGTCCTTAGTAGTCGGAATGCTTTCGCCTGTAGCTGTCGAACGTTCTCACGGTTCACGCCTAGGCTCTTGCCGGTCTCGTCCAGTGTAAGCCCGTTCTGATATCTCAGACGTAATACACGGGACTGATTGCCCGGCAAACGATCAACTGCAAGCCATAACTCCCGCTCCATGTTCTCCCTGTCTATACGTCTACATACATCCTCTTCCAGACATTCATCTGACGCTACTACGTCCATGACAGATAACTCTCCGTCTGTGGTTTCTATCGGTGCGTCTAGGCTTGCGATATTGCCCATCCCAGAGGCTTTCTTGATGTTCTCAAGCATTTCCTCTGTAACGCCTAGAAAGTACCGCATTTCCTTGTCTGTAGGCTCTACGCCATAAATGGAAGCGTACTGACTGGCTATCCTTTTACGCTTACGGACCAGCGCACCCATATTATAGCCAAGTCGTACCGGCCTATTATTATCAACACACATCTGCATTCTCCGGTGAATATAAAAGGCTGCATAGTTGATAAAGCTCATTCCCCTGTCTTGGTCATAGTTCTCTATAGCTTCGCACAGTGCGACATATCCCTCTTGCTCCAGATCGTCACGCTCAGCACCGCCTACGTACTTATTGGCCATCATATGTATAAAGCCTTTGTTTTGCTCCCACAGTTGAAGCATATAACCAGATTCCCCGGCTCTGATGCGTTCAACAAGCTGTCCGTTGTCCATAGTTCATCACCTTTCAAAAATACCCCAGACGCCAAAGGAGAAAAAGCGCCTAGGGTACCTCTATCAAATTATTAGATTATGTCTATCCTGGCATGTTTTCACAGTAATAGATAGCCATCTTTTTGTTATCTAAGACGAATGCGTCATAACAAATGCGTCCTTCTACCAGTTCGCCACTAATTCCCGGTGGATCTTGGTGCACTCTGTAATCATCAAGCTTTGTCGGTGCTACAGTAGCTACTGGATGAGCAATCATAAAACCGAACTTGTTCGGCATTCTTTTTTCTGGTACTTTTACGACATCCATACCATCAATCATACCGATAACACCGTTTAATCTCTGTTTTTCGGAAATATCACTGTCGATGTTAATTTCCTTATTCTTTTTCATCATCCGGTATACGGACGGGATCACAGTAAGCACTCTTCCAGTGTCCGGTACCTCGGCATTATCAAGGGTCTCTGTCCCCTTAATAATCTCGTCATAGATATTCACATCTGACAATGTTACATCAGTAACCTTTGTTCCTGCTCCATTGGCCATTACTCCATATGTATAAGTATCAACCTCTGGAATGATAATTTCTCTCTGCTGTCTGGCCAATGCAGAAGCCCCTGAAAGTACGCCGCCCGTTTCATCAGTATCGAGCTTGTCAATCGCGAAAGTGAATGACCTGTCTTTCTTAAGCGTAAGCTCTTCCAGTGTATTTCCAACACTGCCAAGATTTCCATAGCGCGAACCGCCATTCGCTCCGCTTCCTGTTCCGTCACGGTCATAATCATTCATAGCAACCGTGTTGACCTTATGTACCTTGATCGTATGTGCCCCCGTCCAGTCAAAATCTACATTTGTAACAAGGGCTTTTTTGCTCTCTGTTGTAAACATTTCATCAACATGTGACGTAAACTTCTCTGTTAAATTAACTGGCATCTAAATCACCTTATCGTGTTGGCGGCGCGAAAGCTTCCTTGATCGGGTCGCCACGTAATCCCGTATCTGGATTACGTGGAGCATATCCGGACAACTTAGGCTTAGCAGTTTCTTGGAACACTCCGACAACCTTATTATAGCTGGCTTCAAATGCTTCCTTGCTGCTATAATCCATCAGATCAGATAGATTCCTAGGCAGATTAGCCTCTATCAGTTTGTCTCTAGCCTCCATTGTCAGCTCTCGCCTCAACACGTCCCTTTCTCTTTGTTCTAATTCTGTATCGTGTTTCTTTGTTGCCTTTTCACGTTCAACCGCAATTTTTCTCGCAACAATCTTATCTACGTCAGCGTCAGTATATTTTCTTTCCTGTCCCTGATCTCCCGGATTTTCTTCTACGCCTCCGGCATTGGCGTTTACATTATTGTCTTGCATATCGCTCACAATAACACCTCCTACGATTTTTAGTTTCCCAACTGTTACACATTTTAACGTGTGTCGCACGTTCCCACTCTGGGAGATATAATGAAATGGATTGGTCGAACAAACAAAAAAGGCGCAAGAATAACTATTAGTCATTTTGACAATTAGCTATTCCCACGCCTTTTACAGCTTACACCGATACGAGGTATACATGGCAAATCCAAAAGCATACTGCTTCGCCCCAGATTACTTATTTTTTCGATTTACGCCATCTCAAATAAATCATTTAATTATCGGTGCGGTACTGTTCTATTTGTTCTAATTCTATTATATCATTTACTTCCAGATTATTCAACAAGGTTTTACAAGGGTACGTTGCACACTTTTTTAGGGACCCAGATAATGAAGGTGCCGAAATTTCGGCGGCAAAAATGGCAACACTTTGCAACAGTACGTTGCACACTTTTTTAGGTGGCCAAAATGGCTTGATACCTCTTTTAGGGTGGCAGAAATGACAGAATACGCAAAATTATCCGAGTATTTCCGAGTGTGCACCGTTGCGTAGAATCTTAATATTTCTTAACATTTTATGCACACTTCTTTTAGGGGCTTACATTTCTCACCATAAGCACGCTTATACTTTCCCTTTGCAGGCTGCATCTTCCAGCTTTTCACCACCGGAGACAATAGCCGCATGATCTCCCGGCATTCCTCTTCATCGGTATATGATAGCTTAATCTTCACACTCATCTGCTTCCTCCATGTCCTCAAGCAACAACTCCGCTGTGTCCATATCAACATCTAGCTCGTCCATTATTTCAAATAATTTTAAATCTCTTTCTTCGTTCATGTGTTTTTCTTCCCTTCTCAGATCAGTTGCCGAGGGGTTAATAAACTTTCTATGCACAACTCCATATATGTATCTTAGGTCATGTTCATTGCCAATACTGCTAACCATCTCGTTTATGTACTCTCTATACTTTTCTGGACTCATTTCGAACCTCACTTTTCCAGTCTCTTGACTACTTCAAAAATAAATTCTAGCGTTTCATCATCTTTAATTTCTTTTATAGATTCAATAATTAATTTCTGATACTCTTCATAGCTCATATGCAACACCTCATTCCCCTATCGTGCCACGTCTGAAGTTGCAGCTTCTCAATGGCAAGGATAGTTATTTTATTATTTGCTCCGGTAGTATTGGTAGCACACCGGAGCGCCGATCAAATTATTTATTATTCTGCCGCCGCCCGGGCCCAATGCGCCAACACCTTCACCGGGAGGACGGTACTTAAACATAATGCTTAATAAATGTATAAAGCCCTTTCCACATATTTACATCGTTAGACCTCCAAACACTTTTCAATATTAAAAGAATCAATGATTTATACTGTCTGATTTCATCCACAACATTCTCTCCTTTCATGGGTCTCCACCATTTTGAGGACACCCTTGCATTTATAATACATATCCAAACTTCAACCAGTACGCCACCATTAACAGGATGAACCACAGCGGAAAGCTCAGGACGATTGTCTCTTTAATGTGTCTCTTCATTGAGCTCGCCCCTTTCTCCGTGCACGTTCCGCACGCTTTCCGAGAATATATCCCAATGTTAACACCTTATACAGTCCAAATACATCACTACCATATGAGTCAAATATCTTCTTCAAAACTCCATAGCTTATACCTTCTGGCTCTACAAGATTATATTTCAACATTTCCATTGTCTTATTAGTCGCTCTTAATTTGATTGCAGATTCAAGCGTGTTCAACGTTTCTTCAAAGCAATCTGAAGACCTGTTACGCAATTCCTCTCGTGTTTCCTTGTCTCCTTTGAGGCAGATATACACCAATTCTTTGTAATGTTCATAATTAGGATTGTCTCTATTTAATACAATCGTTCCATCATTCTTCAAAAACAAGGTCAATGATTTAATTTCAGATCCGTCACCCCAAAGTCTCAGAAATCTTTCGACTTGATCAAGTGTCAAATCTCCTATGTTACATGCTTCTATCATTAAATTTTTATCTATTATTTCGTACATAACACTTTCCTTTCTGCCGGTTCCGTGCTACCATGACTTTGTTATGTGTTTGGGTAGCTCCGGCTATCGTGCCCTGTAAGAAGTTGCTGCTTCTTATGGGGCTAATTTTTTAGTAACAATTTGTGTCAACCATTCCGCTAATCTGTAGGACGTGGCGCCCTCTTTCTTGGTGCGGTGTGGGTGGTATGTAACTGACACAATCCGACAACCTACTCAGGCTTAACGCCATATCTCCGTATTCTGGTGAACCAAGAGAATCCGAGATCTCTCTTAATTCAAACATAATTGCAATCTTTATAGCTTGGTCTGTGGTATATCCCATCTCTCGCAATGCTTCTATGGGCACTAGGCGCTCTTCTGCATACGTTTTATAATTTTCTTTGATTGTCTGTGCAATGTTATCATTCTGCATTCTGTTTCACCTCTTCTTTTTCTTTCACTCGTTGATGGCCTCTCTATATACACTGGGAAAATCAACCAGTGAGGCACAAAGCCTTGTAAATGCTGGCAATTCTTCTCTTGTTGATACCCCCGAGAGTAAGATCTTCTCCGGCTTCTCTCGTTGATACCCCCGAGAGTAAAAAGCCTTATAAATACTGGTTTTATTGGTCTCTCGTTGGGTTTTTAACGGGCTGTAAGGAAACAAGATATTTCTTATCATCTTTATATCCTATTTGCCATGTATGTATTTTTCCTTCTTTGTTAAGTGCTGTTTTAGCATTCTTCAAAGCATTTTTACTGATCCCGTTAGCCGCTGCCAGTTCGTCCAGTTCTTTTACTTCCATTTGTTTGTGTTCTTTCAATGTCTCCAGTATGAAGTCTTTCGCGTCCTCTGCTGCTGGTGCAACGTTCTTCTTCCGCGCTTCGTCAAGTACAAATTCCCGGTCTTTTTTCTTAGAATAGCTTTTGAATATTGGTACACCGTCCTCCAGCTCATAAAGTACGCTATCTTCTAGCTTCCCCCAGTTTGATTTCTCATGTGTGATATAACGCAGCCCGTTACTATCCGGCACGATTCCAGTCATTAACACTGATCTGGACGAATCCCATATATCCGAACTGTCTGCAATTCGTTTCCTTCCCCAGACACCGCTCTGTTTATTCGCATGTGCTATAATGATAGACGTTGTCCTGTAAGTTTCACCGAAGCCAATTAGAGGGGTAAAACATTTTCTCATAGCGTTTCGGTCACCCATTCGTAAGTTTGCCGGAACGAACGCTTGCACCGGGTCATATATCACTAGATCGGGTCTATTGGTTTTTATGATTCCCTTTAGTAGATCGCCATCAAAATTCAGATCCACAAAACGCTCGTCACTTGCTCCCATGTATAGAACGCGATCCATATCGGCGCCATTCGCTTCTAGTCGTCTTTTCAGAACGTATTCCCATGAATCCTCGGCAGAAAATACGACTACTGTTTCTGGCTCACTTTCAAATGGAATCTGTTGGCCTTGTACTAGGAAATGTTGCTTTCCTGTTGTAATGCTTGCAACGATCGAGCACCACAGGGAAGTTTTCCCCACTCCTCCCTCGCCAGCTATCGTTGTAATCCCATATTTTGGAACATATCCGGGAATAAGCCATTCTGGCTCTTTTACCTCAACTAGTTTCGCTTGGTCAAGGTGAAAGTCTGCTTTCTTCACTGGTCTAGCTTTCCCACGATCGCAGACAACATTGTTACCTTTCAGCTTTTCCAGTTCTCTGTCTATTTCTTCAATTTCTGCCTCAATAGCTGCTTTTTCCTGCTCAATAGTTCCGCTTCTCGCGTTTTCTTCCAATCTGTATCATCTCCTTTTTTATCTAGCTGCTTCCTGTACCATTCCGCAACCCTCTTCATATCGTTTTCGTGTTCCTGTTCGTATGCTGCCACTATGTCAGCGTAGTACGTTCTCGCCTTGCTACACCCCTGCTCCTCAAGCTTTGTTAGGGCTATTTCAGCGAACCCCGGCCAAGTAAGCTCATAACCGTACACTTTTAAGAAAAAAGCTCTTGTAAGCTTCATACTGGGGGTTATAGCGGCAAGAAGTTCTTTCCGGCTAGCCATCTTGGCCACTTATGCCAAAGAACCGCTTTTCTACATATGCTGCGGGTATGCGGCCACGGACTATAAGAAAATTCTGTGCTTGCAATTCTTCGTTCATGGTTCTGATCAGACCGTAAGCCTTACTCTCTGACACGCTCAGAAGTTCGCTCAAGTCTTGGGCTGTGTAAAACTGCTTTGCCATGTTCTTTTTCTCCTTTCTTGATCACTTTCACACGCTGGGGAGCGGGTTAGTTTTCTTCTTCAATGATTTCAGTTACATCTACGCCAAGAGCCTTGGCAAGTCTTCCGGCTGTTTCCGGTCTCACATTTTCACTATTTAATGCTGTGCTTAGTGTTCCTCGCGGAAAACCGGCTGCTTCGATCTCCTTCGGACCCATGCAAGCACGAGCGCGAGCAAGATCGAACTTCTGTCTGTTAATTTTCATTTATTTCACCTCTCTTTACTTGTTTGAGTAAAGATTAGCACTCATTTGAGTAAATGTCAATACATAATTATTTGTTTGAGTAATTCTAATTGCATGTTTTACGTATTTATGATATGTTTTAAGCAAGGCTTAGGAGGTGATAACATGGGATTAGGAAAAAAACTCAAAGCCATCCTAGATAGTAAGGGGATGACTGTAAGTGAATTGGCGAGAGTTATCCATATAGCGCCAACCACATTATTTTCTTTAATAAATAGAGATGGCAACAAAATTGATATAGAATTATTAATACGAATTTGCAACGCTCTTAATATAACGCCTGATATTTTTGCGGAAAAATACGAAAACGAACCAATTACTCTCGCCGCCCACTTTGACGGTGACGAATATACAGAGGAGGAATTGGAAGAAATAAAACAATTTGCCGAATTTGTAAAAAGTAAGAGAAAAGACGACTAACCGCTACAGAAACACGGATTTATGTTGCAGAAATAAAGAACCCGCTCAAAAATGAGCGAGTTATAAGAAAAAGCAACACCGCTCAAAAAATACGCTTTCAGCTTTGGGGGTGTCGCGTTTTACGACTCCCATAGCGCCCGATCTGAGCACTCTAACCACAAGTGTACTTAAGGTACGCTTGTAGCGACGAAATTCGCCCGGCTCAATTTTGAGCTGTACTATTCGTCTTAAATGACGAACCGTACATTGACAATAGTATACTTACCCAGGGAGCCGATGAGGTGCTATACCAGCTGCCGGACACATTGAAAGGAGCTGGTAATATGGTTACATACTCTGACTTGTTCACGTTTGTAATTATGCTTTGTGCAGTCATAACCCTTGTTGTTACGATTTTTAGACACAAAAAATAGCGCCCCTGTCTGGTAAACTGAGCGCTATTCTTGTAGTACTTATTTGCCGGCAGCTAGGTGTGCACTAGCTATCGGCTCCCTTGTTAAGTATATTATAGTCAATAATTCAGAATATGTCAAATATCCTTAATCATTTTCACACGCTGGGGAGCATGGGAATGAAAAGGAGAAAATAAAAATGGCAGCATATAAGGACGAGAAGACCGGAACATATTACGTTAAATTCTACTATACGGACTGGACCGGAAAGAAAAAGCAGAAACTTAAGCGGGGCTTTACTCGTAAGAAAGACGCTCAGAGCTGGGAGCGATTATTTCTGGAAGAGTTGGCCAAGAGCCCCGATATTACTTTTGAAGCACTGTACCGCAAATATATAGCCTTTAAAGAAAACAGAGTCCGCAAGACCACGCTACAGACACAGCGAGACGTCTTAGAGCGTCACGCCTTGCCCTTCTTCCGTGATCTGGTCGTATCGGCCATTACTCCGGCAGAGGTAGCAGCATGGCAGAACGAACTGTTAAGCAAAGGGTTTTCAGCGTCATTCACAAGGCAGATAAACGCATATTTGCGGATGGTTTTTAAATATGCGGTAGATTATCTCGGATTAAGACAAAACCCTGTAAATACGCAAATCTGCAAGGCTGAAAAAGGGAATATAGATTTCTGGACACCGGAAGAATATAGAATATTCTCTAATCACATCAAAGATAACATTGAACTATACACCGCTTTCGAGATCCTGTACTATACCGGAATGCGAAAAGGTGAACTTCTGGCACTTACGCTGCAAGACATTAATTTCCCGGAGAAGACGATATCTATCACAAAGACGCTTGCATATGTCAAGGGTGCATATATCTTCCAGCCGCCCAAGACAGAGAAGAGCAAACGGATCATTGACGCCCCTGACTTCCTTCTGGAGGAGCTGAAAGCATACATAGCCAGGATCTATGACCCTCAGCCCGATCAGAGGCTATTCAACCGTTCTAGGGTATGGCTAGGGCAAGCGATCACCTACGTGTGTAAAGAACTTCCAGAGCTGAAGTCTATCCGGGTTCATGATCTAAGGCACTCGCATGCCAGCGTACTTATAAATCTGGGTGCTAACCCTTTAATGATTGCGGAAAGACTTGGCCACGACGATGTGAAAATAACCATGAATATATACGCCCATCTCTTCCAGTCACACCAGAAAGAAATTATAGAAAAATTAGAAAAAATAAAATTCTAGTATCATTTTAGTATCAATAAAAAGAGTGATTAGCGCATTTACAGGCTTGTCACTCTTTTTCATTTCGTAAAAACATTATGAAAAGATTGTAAACTTCCTATACTTTGTAGTATACTTGATAAGGTAATATTTCATACTGATAAAAAGATTAGAAGCACGAGGTTAGAAAGATGAATATAGGATTTGATAATGAAAAATATTTGCAGACACAATCATCACATATTAAGGAACGTATCAAACAATTTGATAATAAACTTTATTTGGAATTTGGCGGAAAACTTTTTGATGATTATCACGCATCTCGTGTTCTTCCGGGATTTCAACCAGACAGTAAAATGCGCATGCTGATGCAGCTCTCCGATCAGGCAGAGATCATTATTGTCATCAGCGCAGAAGATATAGAGAAAAATAAAGTACGCGGTGATCTTGGAATCACTTATGATTTAGACGTTTTAAGACTGATGTCTATTTTCAAAAATCACGATTTATTTGTCGGAAGTGTTGTCATCACGAAATACAGCGGTCAGGAAAGCGCTTCTTTATTTAAAAACCGACTGGAAAAATTAGGAATCAAAGTATACCGTCATTATCCGATCTCCGGATACCCATCTAATATCCCTCACATTGTCAGTGATGAAGGATATGGAAAAAATGATTATATTGAAACATCCCGCCCGTTGATCGTCGTAACTGCACCGGGACCGGGAAGCGGAAAAATGGCAGTCTGCTTATCACAGCTCTACCATGAGCACAAGCGCGGTATCTGTGCCGGATATGCAAAATTCGAGACTTTCCCGATTTGGAACATCCCGTTAAAACATCCGGTCAACCTTGCTTATGAGGCAGCAACTGCAGATTTAAATGATGTCAATATGATTGATCCGTTCCATTTAGAAGCATATGGTCAGACAACGGTTAACTACAATCGTGACGTAGAGATCTTCCCTGTGTTAAATGCCATGTTTGAACGCATTTATGGAGAAAGTCCTTACAAATCACCTACAGACATGGGCGTAAATATGGCCGGAAACTGTATTTGTGATGATGAAGTATGTAAAGCAGCTTCCAAGCAGGAAATTATTCGAAGATATTACGATTCTCTGAGACGCCACCTCATCGGTGTATGCTCAGATGAAGAAGTGTATAAATTAGAAATGCTGATGAATCAGGCAGGTATCACTGTTCATGACCGTCCTGTTGTAGATGTAGCATTAAAACACGCAGAAGAAACCGGAGCCCCTGCTGCCGCACTGGAACTTCATGACGGCCGCATCGTAACAGGTAAAACTTCCAATCTGCTTGGAGCCTCCGCAGCACTTCTTCTCAATGCCCTGAAAGAGTTGGCCGGTATTGACCACAAATTACACGTGATCTCTCCGGAGGCGATCGAGCCGATTCAAAAATTAAAAACACAGTATCTGGGAAGCAAGAATCCAAGATTACACACAGACGAGATTCTTATTGCTCTTTCTGTCAGCGCCGCTTCCAACCCTACTGCCCAGCTGGCACTTGCACAGCTTCCGAAATTAAAAGGATGCCAGGCTCACACTTCTGTTATGATCGGAACAGTTGATATGAAACAATTCAAAAAACTGTCCATACAGGCAACCTTTGAAGCAAAATATGAAAAAACTTCCAATCTTTTCCACGGAAAAGGACTTTAGTCAGACAGGAACATTTTTCCTCCTTAAGAATACCTTATATCACCAGGTTTTTTAAGGAGGATTTTTATTATGAAAAAAAGGCTGATGGTACTTGTTTTAGTCACAACCATGCTAATGGCCGGCGTTTTATCTGCCTGTTCATCGAAAGAATCAGACAAAGACACGAAAGACACATCAAAAGCTGCACAGGAAAAAACAGTGCAAAAAAATCACTCATCCGAAAAGAAAAAGGTCGTATTAAATGAAGTGGCACATTCTATTTTCTATGCACCTATGTATATCGCCATTGAAGAAGGGTATTTTGCTGAGGAGGGAATCGACCTCGAACTTGTAACCGGATTTGGAGCGAACTTTTTAGTACAATTTCTATAGTACTCCCGACAGTTTTTATGCTGTCGGGAATTTTTTAGTATTGCTTAATAACAACAGAGTATCCTTTTGCCTTTAATTCGGCAGCGAGCTTCTCTGCGT
>OIZU01000037.1_pt1 | contig 140351 bp, 158 predicted proteins | sample 1588661 | NCBI WGS metagenome assembly OIZU01 (sample SAMN03283257) | human gut metagenome | biome: human-associated habitat; material: feces | host: Homo sapiens | place: USA | collected 2013 | reverse complement strand
CCCTACTAACAGAGTCAGAGTCTGCTGTGCTACCATTACACCATTCCGCAATGTTCTGTGTTCTCTTGCGAACAAATATTATTATACATATATTTCAAAAAATTGCAAGCACTTTTTTAAATTTTTTTTATTTTTTTGTTTTTTCTTACAATTCGCACTAGAAATCCCTTGACCTTGGCACTATACTAAGGTTTACTATTTGATTATCAAATCTAGGAGGTATTTCATAATGAAAACGATTTGGGAACGGTTCACAGACGGATTTACTCTTAAAAAGATCACATGGATCGTACTTGGCGCTGCCATTTGTTCTTTTGGAATTTACAATATTCATCAACAGACAGGAATTACCGAAGGCGGCGTGCTTGGCATGATGCTGCTTATCAATCACTGGTTTGGCATCTCTCCTTCTGTTATCACTCCGATACTGGATATTTCCTGCTATCTGCTTGCCTTCAAATATTTGGGCGGTAGATTTATCAAGATTTCCATTATCTCTACGCTCAGCGTCTCTTTGTTTTTTGAAATTTGGGAATTATTCCCTCCGGTCATTCCGGATCTGACACCTTATCCACTTGCCTGCGCTTTGCTTGGAGGTATTTTTGTCGGAATCGGAGTTGGTCTGATCGTTCGGCAAGGCGGTTCAAGTGGTGGTGATGACGCGCTGGCACTCACAATTTCAAAAGTGACGCGTTGGCGCCTTTCCAGATCCTATCTGTTTACGGATTTTCTGGTACTTGGATTGTCTTTGTCTTACATTCCTTTTGAACGAATCATTTTTTCTGTAATAACTGTTATGGTATCGTCACTATTGATTGATTTTGTCCAAAATTTCAATTTAGACGAAACTTCTGTACCTGCCAGCGAATAAATAGGAGATATGCATTATGAAAAAATATTTTAAAATTGGGGAAATCGCAAAACTTTATCACATTGGAACAGATTCTTTGCGTTATTATGAAAAACTTGGGATTTTGACTCCCAAGCGCAGCGAAAATGACTACCGGCTATATAGCCTTCATGATATTTGGCGTCTGAATGTCATTCGTGACCTGCGAAATCTGGATTTTTCAATGGAACAGATTAAAGACTATCTGAATAACCGCAGCATCACCTCTACCGAATCTCTGTTTGAACAGGAATTGTCTGCAATTGATAACAAACTGGAAGAATTATATGCGCTGAGAGAAAATGTTCAAAATCGTCTTCAGACTTTAAAAGACGTCAGGCGCCATCCTCTTGGCATCATAGAGCAGACTTATCACCATACGAGACATTGCCATATGATACAGTCCGGTTACCAGACAGATGAGGAGATGGACGTTCTGATCAAGCAGCTGTTAAATAAAGATGAACACAATCTTTATATCATCGGAAATAATCGTATTGGCTCTCTTCTTGCTTTAAACGATGTGCGCAAACAACATTTTCAGGATTATCAGGCTGTATTTATCATTGATGAGCACGGAAACGACACACTTCCCGCCGGTAATTATCTTTCACTTTGCTATCAGGGAAGCTGCAACCAAAACGCCACATATATACCAAAAATGCTTGACTATGCATCCAAAAACGGATTGACACCTGTCGATCCTGTTCTTGAAATTCTTTGGGTTGACATCCATCAGTCAGAAGATGCAAATGAACATATCATAGAATTACAGATACGATGTATCTAATTTTTAATCTGTTTTTTTTATTTTTTTATACAAAATCACTTTTTTTGAAATCTTTACCAAAAATAAATTGTACAAATTCCAATTTTGTGATAAAAAATAAAGGTAAGGTTTTTATTCTAGCCCTTAATTCAAACACAGAAAGGATATTTTAAGATGAAAAAGATTTATGAAGGAAAAACAAAAGACGTATTTAGCCTTGACAACGGAAATGTATTATTAAAATTTAAAGATGACTGTACTGGAAAAGACGGAGTATTTGATCCAGGCGAAAACGCTGTTGGTTTAACAATCGAAGGAATCGGAAAAGCAAACTTAGAGACTTCTGTTCATTATTTTGAATTATTAAAAGAAGCCGGAATCAAAACACACTATGTAAGTGCGAATGTAGAAGAAGCTACTATGGAAGTACTTCCAGCAACTGTATTCGGACACGGACTTGAAGTAATCTGCCGCCTTGTTGCAACAGGAAGCTTTATCCGCAGATACGGAGAGTACATGGAAGACGGAACTGTATTAGACGGTGGATATGTAGAATGTACTTTCAAAAATGACGCTCTTGGCGATCCACTTGTTACAAGTGAAGGTCTTGCAGCTCTGGGAATCATGACACCTGAGATGTTCGAAAGCATGAAAGAACAGACATTAAAGATCACAAAGATCGTTGCTGATGATTTAAAATCAATCGGTCTTGATTTATGGGATATCAAATTCGAATTTGGTTACAACAACGACGAAGTAATCTTAATTGATGAGATCGCTTCTGGTAACATGCGTGTATACAAAGACGGAAAAATTGTAGAGCCAGTTGAATTGACAAAATTAATTTTAAATAGATAATTATTTTTTAAGGAACGTGAGAATTTTTCCCACGTTCCTTTGTTTTATTACAATTTTTGAATCCGCTCGATCGCTGCAACTGTATTTTCATATGTTCCAAACGCTGTCAGTCGGAAATACCCTTCTCCGCTCGGACCAAATCCGGATCCAGGTGTTCCAACAATTCCTGCATTCTCTAACAGATAATCAAAAAACTCCCACGAAGTCATCTGATCAGGTGTTTTCAGCCAGATATATGGCGCATTGACTCCACCTGATACAGTGTATCCCGCTTCCTTCAGGCCATTCGAAATCGTCTTTGCATTTTTCATATAGTACGCTACCTGCTCTTTCAGCTGCACCTTTCCAGCCTCTGAATACACGGCCTCTCCTGCTCGCTGAACAATATACGGCGCCCCATTGTATTTTGTGCCATGACGTCTCGCCCACAGTGAATGCAGTGTCACATCTCCACATTTCAACTCTTTTGGAATGACTGTAAATCCAAGACGGACACCTGTGAATCCGGCATTTTTTGAAAAACTGCGAAGTTCGATTGCGCAAGTTCTCGCCCCATCACATTCATAGATACTGTGCGGCACATCTTCTTCTGAAATGTATGCCTCATACGCCGCATCATATATGATGACAGCTCCGACTTTATTCGCATAATCAACCCACACCTGCAGTTGTTCTTTTGTAATCGTCGAACCTGTAGGGTTATTCGGGAAACAAAGATAGATGATATCCGGTGTCTCCTTTGGCAATTCCGGTGCAAATCCATTTTCAGCAGTACATGGCATATAGATCACATCGCTCCACATCTCTGTCTTTGCATCATACACTCCGGTGCGCCCTGCCATGACATTCGTATCCACATACACAGGGTAAACCGGATCACATACTGCAATTTTATTGTCTTTACTGAAAATCTCCTGAATATTTCCGGAATCGCATTTTGCACCATCTGAAATAAAAATCTCGTCCGCTGAGATGTCGCAGCCTCTTTGGACATAGTCATTTTTTGCGATTGCACTTCTTAAAAATTCATATCCAAAATCCGGCGCATAGCCATGAAATGTCTCCGACACTCCCATCTCGTCTACCGCCGTATGAAGTGCATCAATAATCGCAGGAGCAAGCGGTTGTGTTACATCGCCGATTCCAAGCCGGATGATAGACTGTTCCGGATTTGCCTGTGTGTAGGCAGCCACTTTCTTTGCAATTGTCGAAAACAGATAGCTTCCCGGCAGTTTCAAATAGTTGTCATTTATTTTAAACATATTCTTTTTCCTCCGTTTATAGGTTTATTTCTCCGTCAAATGAAACTTCCGCCGGACCGGTCATATATATCTTGTCCGCCTCTTTATCCCATTCGATTTGTAAATCCCCTCCAAGTAATTTTACTGTCACTTTATCTTCTGTAAATCCATTTAGAATACATGCGACTGCGACTGCACACGCTCCCGTTCCGCAGGCCATCGTCTCTCCCGATCCACGTTCCCACACACGCATCTCAACTGTATTTCGATCAAGCACTTTCACAAATTCTGTATTCACACGATTCGGAAAACGCTCATGATTCTCAAATGCCGGACCGATTGTCTCAATATCAAGTCCTTTCACATCTTCTACATAGACGACCGCATGAGGATTTCCCATTGAGACTCCGGTCATACGATACTCAGTTCCATTCACGTTGATAGGCTCATCAATCACACGGTTCCCATCCGCCACAATCGGAATATTTTCCGGCACAAGCTCCGGACTTCCCATATCTACTTTTACAAGTTTCACTTTTCCATCTTCCACCGTCAAATCTAAATATTTGATTCCGGCAAGTGTCTCAACAGAGATGTGCTCTTTCTCTGTCAGACCGTAATCATACACATACTTTCCAACACAGCGGATTCCGTTCCCGCACATCTCACTTCTCGAACCATCCGCGTTGTACATCTCCATCTCAAAATCAGCCACATCAGACGGATTAATCATGATCAATCCGTCTGAACCGATTCCAAAATTCCGGTTGCTTACCTTTTTCGCCATCTCTGGCGGATTTTCAATAGTCTCTTTAAAACAATTCACATATACGTAATCGTTTCCCAAACCTTGCATTTTCGTAAATTTCATTTCATTTCTCCTAACTCTCTTATCCTGACATAACACTTAGTACCATCTGTGCCGTCTCTACCATATTTGTTCCACTGTCCATACTACATTTTTGCAAATAATGATGAGCCTCGTCCTCAGTCATGTTGTTACGGTTCATCAGTAATACTTTCGCTTCTCTCAGTAACGCCTGTTCTTTCTCGCTGCGGGCTTTCGGCTTCGCATTCCTCTTCTTTCTCCGCCTTTCTATCGCCTGCAGCATCATGTTCAGCGTGCTGAGCAAATCATGCACCTTCAGCGGCATCGTAAGTCCTACCACGCCGTTTACAATCCCATCTCCCCATTTATCCGGAGATGCGATCACGAGCATCTCAAATGTATCCGGCAGATATTCCCGCAATTCCGTATACATCATATCCAGCATCTTATAACCGCAAATCACAATTCCTTCATCCAACGTCTCCGCACTTTGTATTGCCTGGGCTCCTGTCGTCCCGATTCCTGTAACTGCCAGACCATTTCGCACTAAGATATTACGAATATTCGTTGCTGTATCCTTTTTGGGAAACACAACAATAATTTTACTCATACTTACCTCCTTCGGCTCAACGGGTTATTCATTACAGAAAGACTCAAATCTTGTGCAAATATTTTTCCAGTTCCCAGCCTGTCACATACTCTCGGAACTGCTGGTATTCATTTTTCTTTGCCATAACATATTTGGCTGATAAATCTTCTCCCAAAACATTCTGAACAAATGTATCCTCTTCAAAAGCTCTGACTGCTTCCAGGAGACTTCCCGGAAGTAACTCATTATATTTTTCCATGTGTTCCGGCGGAAGGATCTTCTTTTCAATTCCTTCTAATCCAGCCGCAAGGCACACTGCAAATGCGAGATATGGATTGGCAGATGGATCTGGACTTCGAAACTCAACTCTCGTTTTCTCCCCGCGCTCTGCCGGAATCCGAAATACCGGTTTTCTTCTTGTCACGAGTCTTTTATAAGAATTTACAATCGGATTGGTGATCAGTGTAATCGCCTGAATATGCGCCATAATTCCTCCGATGAAATAACTTGCTTCCTGACTCAGTCCATTCTCACCATTCTCATCGGCGAACAGATTCACTCCGTCTTTTGTCAAGGACATATTCAGATGCATACCCGAACCATTTTCTCCTGATTTTGGTTTCGGCATAAATGTTGCATGCAGTCCGTGCCGTTTTGCAATCGTTTTTACCACAAGTTTAAATGTCATCATCTTATCGGCGGCAGCCAATGTCTCATCATATCGGAAATCAATCTCATGTTGTGCCGCAGCCGCTTCATGATGAGAAGTCTCGATCTCAAACCCCATATCCTCCAATGTCAGGACCATGTCACGTCTTGCATTCTCCCCGAAATCCAAAGGTCCCAAATCAAAATATCCTGCATTTTCATGGGATACGGTTGTCGGGAGTCCATGATCATCTGTATGGAACAAAAAGAACTCACACTTCGGGCTTACTTGTAGTTGATATCCCATAGCTTTTGCTTTCTCAACCGTCTTTTTTAGAATATGCCGCGGATCATTCTCAAAAGGGGTTCCGTCCTGACGATACACATCACAAATGAGTCTCGCAACCTTTCCCTGCTGTGGTCTCCACGGAAAAATCTCAAATGTATTCAAATCCGGATACAGATACATATCCGAGTCCTCATCCTTTGCAAATCCCTCGATGGAAGAACCGTCAAACACACATCGGTTATCCAGCGCTTTTTCCAGCTGGTTTGTCGTGATTGCTATATTTTTCATCATTCCATATATATCTGTAAATTGAAGCCGGATAAAGCCCACATCCTCTTCTTCTACAAGTCTGTATATGTCTCTTTTTGTATAGTTTCTCACTGATATCCCTCCAAATCCTGAAATAAAAATGGACGTTCTCACTCTACGGAAAACGCCCTTGTTTCTTATAATTATATCGACCTGCTTTACGTTTGTCAATTACTTCTAAAATGATTTTATCAGTCTTAATTTCTCATTTATTTTTTATCTGTCTTCCGGTCACATCCAAATGATAATTTTCTTTATAAATTAGTTCTGACACCGGAACCAATTCATATCCTTGTTCTCGAAGCCCCAAAATCACAGATTCCAAAGCATCTTTTGTATATTTTGCTCCACTATGCATCAAAATAATCGCCCCACTTTTTAATTCTTTATTTTTTAAAATAGTTTTTACAATGCTTTCCTTCCCATAATCCTTCCAATCCTGAGAATCAATCGACCACTGTATCACTTCGTATCCACAAGCTTTTGCTGTCCTGATCACTTGATCATCATAATCTCCATAAGGAACTCGAAACAATTTCATCTCTATCCCCGTCAAAGCTTTTACTTTTTCGTGTACAGATACAATCTCTTCTTTGCAAGCTTCCTTTGAGAGCTGGCTCATCGCTTTGTGATTCTCACTATGATTTCCGATATCGTGCCTTGCAAGCTGAATCTGTTTTACATCTTCCGGATATTTCCCTACCCAGTTTCCTGTAAGAAAAAACGTTGCCTTCACATCATATTTATCCAGCACATCCAAAATCTGCTTCATATATTCATTTCCCCATGTTGCATCAAAGGAAAGCGCCACCTGCTTTGCTTCTGTCTCCACAGAATAAATCGGCAATTCTCTGCCGTTGACTGTGTTGCTTACAGATATTTCTCTCACCGCACCCATACACGTTCCTAAAATAAACAAGCAAACCAATACAGACATCAGAATTTTTCTCTTCATCCAAACACCCACTCTCTCTTTTTATTAATATATGCACAAACTTTTCAGACATAACATCTATGCAAATTGCACAAAATAGGAAAGATTACTATTTTTATCTAGACATTTATCAAAAATTCTGCTAGAATAAATTTTGTCAAAAAGATTATGATAGTAACTGATCTATCATGTTATTTATAAGGAGGTATTACTATGAAGAAATATATTTGCGAACCATGTGGCTATGAATACGATCCAGAAGTTGGTGATCCAGATAACGGAATCGCTCCTGGAACAGCTTTTGAAGATATCCCGGAAGATTGGGTATGTCCAATCTGCGGAATGGGTAAAGAAGTATTTGTAGAAGCATAATTACTTTTGACTTTATTTTCAAAAATCCGAAGAGAATCCTCTAACACGTGAATTCTCCTCGGATTTTTTGTATATTCCAACAAATTTATTAAAAATATTTCTTTTTTAATGAAACTTTTTCCTTTGATTTTGTGTATAGGTAAGTGAAAGGGGGGATTTCAATAAGATGAAAAAACTGGTATTGGATGAAAAAACATTGGAAAACCTTATGAAACAATATACCGGATATGTTTATACGATTGTAAAAGGGATTTCCTGTGACTGTTTAGAAAAGGAAGATATGGAAGAAATTGTTTCTGACGTATTTTTTTCCTTATGGAAATCACAGCAGTCATTTGAAAATCACAATACTTTGAAACCATATTTAGCACAGATTGCCAGAAATCAAACACGAAACCGCTTACGAGAAAAACATAAACAGATTGTTCTTGAAGAAGAGAGTGTATTGGATTTTATCTGTGTGGATGAATATTTCGGTGAAAAAGAACAAATCGAAAAAATTCGGGAACTGCTAAATGAGCTTAATGCCGTTGAACAACATCTGATGTTGGCATATTATTTTTACGGATTTAAACTGAATGAAATCGCCAATACAATGCAGTTACCCATATCTACTGTGAAATCCAAATTATACCGAGGGCGCGATAAACTAATCACAAAATTCAAAGAAGGAGGAGTGACTCATGAAAAAAGTAAATCTGTATGAATTATTTGGACATTTGGATTCAAAAGATGTATTGCTTACAGACATAAAGTCTGATTCTGTCAACTGTGACGAAGAGAAAATTCGAAATATGACACTCAAAAAAGTTCACCAGAATATGAAGCAGCAAAAGCAGGTTCGATTTTTACGGACTATGAAACGACTGGCGGCTGGTTTCGTCTTGGCAGCAATATTGGGTGGCGGTGCATATGCGGTGGCATCTGAGGAACTTGGATGGTCTATAAAAAAAATGTTTGGTCTAAACGAAAAAGAAGTCCTTACTTCAGACCAAAAAATTTCGACAGATGATTATTCTCTCTCCCTTGTAGACATGGCATATGATGGTAATATCGGACGTATACTGATAAAACTGGAAGCACTGACAAAAGAAGCAGAAAAAGAACTGAAGCAGCTGCCAGGTCCGGTTGCCTCAAAAGCGGCAAGCATGTGTTATTATACTGATCTGTCAAATGAAAAAGAAGCTTATTACTGGCTGGACATAAACGGGGAACAGGAGAATATCCGTATCAACATTCCAAAATCCACACAATATCTCACCGTTTCACTAAAAAAGACGATAGAACCAAAATCTATAGCTTTAGGAAAATCTGAAATGTATACAAAATTAGAATACTCTCCACTTGGAATCACAATATGGGCAGAAGGAGATACAGATACCAATTTTCCTGAAGATCCCGGGGACGTCCAGATTACTTTCCGCTATAAGAATGGTAAAGAAGACGTTTTGACAGGAAAATCATCAACAGAAAAGAAAGTTGGAATAAATCATTCCAGTCGTGAGGCAGTTCAAGATGATTCCTTTGAAGGATTCCGTTGGATTTATGGCTTCTCGAACCGCTGCGATTGGACGCAGATAGATGCAATTGGAATCGATGGAGTTTGGTATCCACTATAGATCTCAGACTTCCTCCTGCTAGTCTGAAGATTTATCCTGTTCAAACAAAATCTCCATTCTTGTTCCTTCTCCAACTTTACTGTTCACTGTAATCTCTGCATTGTGCAAAATCGCACCGTGCTTCACAATCGAAAGTCCGAGACCGGTTCCTCCGGTCTCTTTTGAATGACTTTTATCCACACGGTAAAAGCGCTCGAAAATACGTTCTTTCTGGTCTTCCGGTATTCCAATCCCGGTATCCTGAACAATCACTTTCGGTCCTTTGAGTGTATTGCCCACCCAGATTTTCACTTCACCGCCTGACACATTATACTTGATCGCATTTTCACAGACGTTGTAGATCATCTCATCCAAAATTCTTTTTACACCATGATAAATCACAGTTTCTCCAATCACTTCCAGATGCACTTTCTTCTTCTCTGCCTGCGGTGCCAGTCTGCTGCAAATTTCCCGCGCCAATCCGAATAAATCCACATCCTCCTGCTCAATTTCAACATTTCCCTCATCCAACTTAGACAACTTAATAATATCTTCAATCAAGGTAATCAGACGACTTGCCTCATTATAAATCCGCTCAGAAAATCCAATCATATCATCCGGTTTCACAAGTCCGCTCTTCATAATCTCAGCATATCCGGAAATAGAAGTAAGCGGTGTCTTCAATTCATGAGAAACATTTGCGGAAAATTCCTTTCGCATGTTTGCCACAGCCTCTTTTTCTTTGTTCTGTTTGTCAATGCTTAACAACAAGGGTTTCAATTCTTCATATACATTGTTCTCAAGCGGTTCTTCCAAATTCAGATTATTAATCGGGCGTATCAATCTCGACGTCTGCCATTTTGCAAGAAAATAGGCAAAGCAAAACATTCCAACCGCAATCACCGCCATATAAGGCAGCATATCCATAATTGCCGGCTGCACATTATCTACTGTTTTTGCAACTCTCAGGATATTTCCATCATTCAAGGTTAGTGCATAGTAATATGTCTGCTCTCCTAAGGTATTCGACTTTCTCAAATCTTCCCCCCAACCGTTCGCAAATGCATCCTTGACTTCTTTTCGCTCTTTGTGATTTTCAAATGTAAAATCATCTTCTTTTGAATCATATAAAACAGTACCATTCTCATCAATCACTGTCAGCCTCGTCTTCACCTGTGCCGCATCCATATCTTCCAGATACTTTGTCCCGGATATATTGATTGCCGTCTGAATATATACGGCCTCCTGCTTTAGCTCTGCTTTCATATTATTCAGAGACTGAAAATATGTAGCCGCAATCAAAAGCGAAAAGGTTGTAAGAAGTGTAATGCAAAGTACCAAAAGCATACTTTTTTGTATTTTAACTCTCATTGATCTCTCCTAACCTGTAGCCGACTCCCCGCACAGTCTGAATCATATCACCGGCGCTTCCTAGTTTCTGTCTGAGTGTCCGCACATGAACATCCACTGTACGTGTCTCTCCGTCAAAATCATATCCCCATACTTCCTCTAATAAACGATCTCTTGTCAACACAATATTGTGGTTCTGCACAAGGCGACCGAGCAATTCAAATTCTTTCAACGTAAGAGTCACCTGTTTTCCATCGACAAACACTACATGCTTTTTCAAATCCATGGAAAGATTGCCGACCGAATACTGTCCCTCTTCCTTCTCTTTTTTGGTTCTTCGAAGTACTGCCTTGATCCGCGATACCAACTCCATCATTCCAAACGGTTTTGTCACATAGTCATCCGCTCCGCCATCAAGCCCTACTACTTTGTCGTACTCTGCCCCTTTTGCTGTCACCATAATGACCGGTATTTCCTTTGTCTTTGCCGAATTCTTAAGTTTCTTTAACAATGATAGTCCATCTTCACCCGGAAGCATGATATCAAGCAAAATAAGCTCTGGCGTCTCAAACGCCAAAGCTTCCATAAAGGATTTTCCATCTTCAAACCCACGGGCTTCCATCCCCGTCGTGTTCAATGTGTATACTACCAGTTCCCGAATATTTCCATCGTCTTCTACACAATATATCATCCCTTGATTCTCCTTTATCTTTTCCTATACAGTTGTCATTCCTTTGTGTACACCTGTGATAGAAAATTCTACCCATTCCGCAATATTTGTCGCATGGTCTCCGATACGCTCCAAATATTTTGTGATCATAATCAGATCGATTGCCTTTTCTCCCTGATTTCCATGATCCTCAGCAATTAATTTTACCAGCTTTTGCTTTGTCTGGTCAAACAATTTATCTACCTCATCATCTGCAAGCATTACTTTTCTCGCAAGTTCCAAATCTTTATTCACATATGCAAGGACACTGTCATTCACCATCTTACTTGTAGCTTCCGCCATCTTTCCGATAACAGGAATCTCCCTTGCCTCAGACATGCCTGCTCCGATAATAATATCTGCAATATCAGAAGTCTGGTCCCCGATACGCTCCATATCCGTGATCATCTTTAAGGCTGCGGAAATCTGACGCAGATCACGGGCTACAGGCTGCTGCTGCAGCAAAAGCTTCAAACACAATCTTTCAATGTCTTTTTCCATCTGATCAATTTCTTCGTCTTCTTTCATTACAAGTTTCGCAAGCTCTAAGTCTCCTTTTTGAATTGCTTTTGCCACATTTGCAATCGCTTTTTCGCAGAGACTTCCCATATTAATTAACTGGGCACTTAAATTTTCTAACTGCATGTCAAACTTATTTCTCATACTATCCGAACCTCCCTGTAATATAATCTTCTGTCCGTTTATCCGACGGAATTGAGAACAACTTCTCTGTCTCATTATATTCAATCACTTCTCCCAAAAGGAAAAAGGCAGTATTATCAGACACACGAACAGCCTGCTGCATATTATGTGTAACCATAACAATAGTATAATCTTTTTTCAATTCCATCGCAAGGTCTTCTATCTTCGAGGTAGAAATCGGGTCAAGAGCCGACGTAGGCTCGTCCATCAAAAGCACTTCCGGTTGTACCGCCAGCGCACGCGCAATACACAATCTCTGCTGCTGTCCACCAGACATACCAAGAGCGCTCTTTTTCAATCTATCCTTTGTCTCCTCCCAGATTGCCGCATCTCGCAATGATTTTTCTACAATATCATCCAGTTTTGCTTTGGAGCGAATTCCATGTGTTCTCGGCCCAAATGCAATGTTGTCATAAATACTCATCGGAAACGGATTTGGTTTCTGAAATACCATTCCAACACGTTTTCTCAAAAGATTTACGTCCATACTTTTATAAATATTTTGATTGTCCAGTAAGATTTCCCCTTCAATCTTACATCCTTCCACAAGGTCGTTCATGCGGTTCAACGATTTTAAGAGTGTTGATTTTCCACATCCGCTCGGCCCGATAAACGCCGTAATTTTATTTGCCTCTATATCTAAATTCACATTTTTCAGTGCTTTAAAATCACTGTAATAAAGATCCAGATTTTTGATACTAATTTTCGCCATTTCCGTTTCCTTTCGTTATCTTTTTCGCTATAAATCCTGACAGCCAGTTAATTCCGATCACAAGTACAAGCAGTACTACTGCTGTTGCATACGCCTGATCCATATGAAGCCCTTCTCTTGACATACTGTACATATGAACCGCCAGCGTTCTTCCTGATCCCATCACTCCATCCGGGATATCTGCAACTGTTCCGGCTGTATAAATCAATGCTGCCGTCTCACCGACAATTCTTCCAACCGCAAGAATAACACCTGCTAAAATTCCAGGCACTGCCGATGGAAGCACAATTCGAAACACTGTTCGAAGTTTACCCGCTCCAAGTCCAAAACTTCCTTCCCGATAACTGTCGGGAACTGCTTTTAATGCCTCTTCTGTAGTACGCATGATGAGCGGAAGAATCATGATCGACAATGTAAACGCTCCCGCCAGCAAAGAGTACCCCCATTTTAATGTTGTAACAAAAAACAACATTCCAAAAAGTCCATATACAATCGATGGAATTCCAGACAATGTCTCCGTCGTAATACGGATAACATTGATAAATTTATTTCCTCGTTTGGCATATTCCACAAGAAAAATTGCAGAGAAAATTCCAAACGGAACTGCAATGATCAAAGACAACGCCGTCATAATAATCGTATTGATCAAAGCAGGGAACAGCGATCCATTTTCACTTGTGTATTTCAACGCAAACAATTCCGGCTTAATATGCGGGATTCCGTTGATCAAAATATATGCAATTAAAAATAATAACACTGCAAATGTTATGATTGCAGAGAGCATCACGAGGAGCATCAAAATAAATGATCCCGGTGTTCTTTTATAAGAACGCAGTTTTTCTCCTATACTTCTAGTCACGGTGTCCCCTCCTATTTAACAATGATACAGAAAGATTAATAATCAGGATAAATACAAACAGTACAACTGCTGTCGCAATCAATGCCTCTCTGTGCAGTCCGGTTGCGTACCCCATCTCAATGACAATGTTCGCAGTCATTGTACGCACACCCTTCATAATACTTACCGGCATTCTCGCCTGATTTCCTGCAACCATGATGACAGCCATTGTCTCTCCGATCGCACGCCCGATTCCAAGTACGATTCCGGCTACCACGCCTGATTTTGCCGCCGGAAGAACGACCGCAAAAATACTTCTTTCATGCGTTGCTCCAAGTGCAAGCGCTCCTTCATAATACTGATTCGGAACACTTCTGATTGCAGATTCTGTCACACCGATGATGGTTGGCAAAATCATCATTCCAAGCAAGATAGATGCTGTCAGCATACTGTTTCCATCTCCTGCTGTTTTTACGATTCCCGCACGCTTCAATGTCATACCAAGTTCTCGAATCATCGGAACCATCACAACCAGTCCGAAAAATCCATATACTACAGATGGAATTCCCGCTAAAAGCTCTGTCGCACCTTTTAATACCGGATAAATTTTCTTCGGGCAATATTTTGCCATGAATATCGATGTCAAAATTCCAATCGGCACTCCAAAAAGAATTGCTCCAGCAGTCACATAAATGCTTCCCACAATCATCGGGAAGATTCCATAGATATCATTGGAAGGTCTCCAACGCTCACCACTTAAAAATTGTAAAAATCCGATTTCTTTCATCGCAGGAATCCCATTTGCAAATAAAAATACACAAATGAGAGCTACCGCCAGCACCGAAGCACAGGCGGCAATGAAGAACACTCCCTGCATGAATTTTTCGTTCCATGCTTTTTTCATCGTCTTTCGTTTCCTCTACTTATTTTATAATTTCATCCCATGAAAGTGCATCACCAACATAGATTGATTTTACCTGATCACTTGTAATGTCATCCAATGTGTTTGCTTTGTTGACAATCACTGCGATACCATCTGTTGCGATTACAGTTGCTTTCAAGCCTTTTGCAAGCTCTTCCTCTTTCACTTCTCTGGATGCCATTCCGATGTCGCAGATACCGTCTGCTACAGATGTCATACCTGTTGTAGAATCACTTTCCTGAATTTCAATCTCTGCTGATGGATTTACTTTTAAATATGCTTCTTTTAATTTTTCCATAACCGGCGTGATAGAAGATGAACCTGCGATGGATACTTTACCTGTCGATTTGCTTCCTGCATATGCCTGAACGTTATCCAAAGCAATATATCCGCTTTCTGACACAACTGCCTGACCTTCCGTGCTCAAGATAAAATTGATAAAGTCCTGAGCCACCTCGCTTACATCACCTTTTGTTGCGATATTAAACGGTCTTGCCACTTTGTATTCGCCAGATTTGATGTTTTCTTCTGTCGGCTCTGCCCCATCTACTTTCAATGCTTTTACAGTGTCATTTAAAGAACCAAGTGAAACATATCCGATTGCATACTCATTGTCCGCCACTGTTGATAACATAACGGATGTACTATTTGTAATGTTAGCCTCCTCTGTTGTGTTATCTACTTTTTCTCCTGAAGCGTCTTTTTCTTCAATTCCGAACAACTCGATAAAAGCACCTCTTGTTCCCGAACCATCTTCTCTTGAAACAACTGAGATATCATTTGCCGCATCAAATTCTGTCTCTGCTTTTCCATCTGTTTTATCTGAATTACCTGAGTTTCCACATCCAACTGCCATTGAGGCTACCATTGCTACTGTTGCTGTTAACGCTAAAAACTTTTTCATTTTCATTTTTACATTTCTCCTTTTTCAGTAAAAGATTTTTTATTCCTTAACTTCTTCACAGGTCATATCATATCGAACCTCTGTTAAATCTAAAACGCAAGTAATGTTAAATCTATGTAAAATAATTTTACATAAATACGCCGTTTGCAGGCATTTTTGTTGTAAACGTGTTGTAAACGGTTTTATTATATTCTATTAAGTTTTGTAAGATGATACAATATTTTCGCCCCACCTCTTCGGAGATGGGGCTGTTCATTTAATGTTTTACATGCTCGATTTTCCTACAATCAACAACACCCTGCACTGTTGCTTTAATTCCTCCATATCCGCTGTCGTCCGATGTGATTACCGTTCCTTTTGGAATTGTAACTGTTACATCTTCCACCAGTTTCGCTTTATCCCCTTTTTTGAACAATGGCAATAAATCATTGCATTTCATGTATCCCTTCTGTGTGATTTCTACAGTTACCACTTCTGTTCCGGTGTCTAACACTTTCACCTTACTTCCCCGCGCCAATGTCTGTCTTACTGCATTACAATCGCCTGTAGTATATACATTTGCTTGATTTGCAGTGTAGGCTTCTCCTGGATAAAATTGTCTCTTACTCATATTGTTTGTGCCTCCCTTGATTTCTGCCGGAAAATCTCTGTAGCAGATATTCATGTCCACTCTTCCGTTAATTCCACTTACTGTTCCATCACTTGTGTGCTGCCAAATATCACACGCTACGGTCGGTTTATTTGATGAGTATCTTGCAATCCATTTTGTGTATCTATCAAGCTGATTTCCGATGATATTCTGAAACCAATTTTGATTCGCGTAGATACCGACCACGTATCCAGCTTTTTCAATAATATCACAGAAAATTTTCGCACCAGCAACTGCATGGCTTTCAGTGCCTGATTCCTCCAAGTCCAAATAGATTGGATAGCTTAACTTGTATCCGCTGATCAGACGTAACACATGTGCTGCTTCACTCCTACTCTGCGCTTCTGATTTTGCATAAGAGTAAATATACACCCCAAATGGAATTCCAAGCCTTGTACATTCGTCTGCATTACGAAACCACTGACTATCGTCTTGTCCGACAATATCATCTCCATATCCACATCGGAGAATTGCTCCTTCAATTCCACTGACTTTTACTGCATTCCAGTCAATTGTACCGTTATGATAGCTTACATCAATAATCTTTCTTTCCATATTAAATCTCCTTTCACAAAAGAGGACGATTACTCGCCCTCTGAATTATCTGTCTACGCTACCCTTGTAAAATCTCTTCCAAAGCTCTGCTGCTTTTTCCCATCCGTACATAGCCACAAATGCCACCAAGAATCCTGCCATAATAGCAGCAATGATCATGTACCACAAAATCGCTTGTTGTATGTACTGCATATATGCAATAAACGCCATCACCGTGATTCCGATAGACAGTACAAATACTAAGATGTCTGTAGGAATCTTCTTAAGCCCCGATACTCCTTTAAATACCTGTGTAATGACGGATACCGCAAACGCAAGTACTCCAATAATTCCAATAATCAATGTTGTATTCATAATAAGTTGTTCCATAGTCTTATCCTACCTTTCCCTCTAAATCTTCAATTCTATGATTTGCTACCTTAATTTTTTCTTCCAATAAAAAAGTCCTTTCCACAACTGAATTATGCTTTTCGACTTTTTTCGTAAGCTCATCGAGCTTGTACTGCATTAACGCTCTTGTTTTCTCCTGTTGTGCACGATTGCTTATGATACACACCAATAACGTCACGCATGCTGATATGCACGCTGAAATAATCGTCTCCAATTCTTCATCTCCTTTACTATTTTTATGCAACAAAAATAAAAAGACCCTTACGGTCTCACTCTGATTTCTTCATTCTTCATTTATAAATTTTCCTTCACTATTTCCAAAATCCTATTGCAAACCAGTTGTAGGCAATTCCATAATTTCCATTTGTTTTCGAGTGAGAAATACTGGTTTTTGCTGTTGTACGTATATTGTTTCCACCAACATCTCCCTCCCAGTAAGACGTAACAATACTTCCATTTCTTTGCACGTTTGACCCAAAATAATAGCCTGTATCTTTAAACGGAACCGGGAATACCACATCCGCTTTTGCTGTAATAGCTGTTGTAGCTGCAAAAGAAGTGTGTCCAGCACATAGCAACAATCCGTTCGCATACTTTATGGCGATTGTATTTGATGATGTTATAATTTCATAATTCATTGGCTTGCCACCTAAATTAAACAATCCATCATAGTTCAATGTCTGATTATCCATATGTACGATATTGCCAGCTACTCCAAATAGAAATCTGTTGTCTCCTGCAATCTCAATTCCATATTTGTCATAACCTCCATCCGTGTACGGTCTTATATATCCAATATGCTCTCTTTCAGCATTTGAATTATAAAAATCAACACTATTATTTCCTACTGCAAGTGCCCTTTTTCCTTCCACATAATTTGTAATTGTTCCGAACGAAACATCTCCTAGATTTGCTGAAATGGCACTCAATGTATCCACATCCAAATTATCTACCGAAATATAATGAATAGTCCACTTCTTTCCATCCCAGCGTTGTATTGGTTGACCGGATGCTTTCTGCCATAATTGACCTACTTCTGGATTTGATGGTGCTGTATCTGATACAATAATTCCACTCATTCCATTTTCTCCTGCGGCTCCTTTGTCACCGTATACCCCTATGATGCATGGAGCAGATGTGTATTTGCTCCCATCTGTATATACAACAATCTCATAATTCCAAAGATATTTTTTAGATGAAGTCATAGTTTGTATCGTTGTTGTCCAACCCTCTGTGGATATTGTCACGCCACTCTTCGCGGTAGTGGCAAGATAATAATTTGCAATTGATTTTATTCCGTTTCCAGTCTGTCCCGGCGGACCTTTGTCCCCATATATCCCAATTACTTTTGGTATAGTGTCCACAGAGGTATTATCTGTATATATCATTTTTTCATAATTCCATAAATATTTATTTATAGTTGTCATAGTAGGAATTTCCGTACTCCACCCACTGTTTCCAGTTGTGATTCCAGAATTAACGGTAGATACCATATAATATTCCATTATGCTCTTAATCCCTTTTCCGTCAGAGCCATCATTCACACGGATTAAAGTAATTTCAGCTATTGACTTTATAGCCATACCTATCCCTCCAGTATCGCTGTATAAGTGGCTTTATTTGATACATCTCCCGCTGACACTGTAAATGTAGAGCCTGTAGCAATTGGCACAGATCCACCATCTTTATACCATTTAATTGTTCCAAGTGCCGAAAGTGCACCGCCAATCACCTCAGTACCTCCTTTATAGACATGTGCTGTCAATGTAGTTGCAATTGCTGTATTTTTAAAAATTGTTCCAGCTGAGGACTCTATAACAAGATTAAGCGCATCCTGTCCATCCGTGCCATTCGTTCCGTTCCGCGAAACACTATAGGAAATTGTATATTTTCCATCACTATAAGTTACAACCGTTTTAGTCCACAGAAATTCTCCCGGATTCGTTGCTGGAATGGTAGATGACCACTCTCCAGTAGGCGGTGTTGTTCCTGAGTTTCCTTTTTGATAAGTTACTTCCTGACTCGTAACAGTAATACTTGATCCATTTGAACCATTCGTTCCGCTACGCGATACGCTATATGCTGTCGTAGATTTTCCATCACTATAAGTTACAACTGTTTTAGTCCATAAGTATTGTCCCGCCGGCACATTAGGTACAGAAGTCAGCCACTCTCCTGTTGGCGTCGTCGTCCCCGAAGCTGAAATCTGATAAGTGACCGATGTACTTTTTACTGTAACACTTGTGCCATCCTGACCGTTTTGCCCCTTAAATGCAATAGAAAAACTAAACACCTTATTAACCGTAATCTCCCCGATAATAACCGGTATTGTAATAGATCCTGTCTTTTTTAGTGCTGATGTTGCTGTAATCGTAACCGTTGGAGTTGGTGTCTTTCCATCAGAAACTGCACTTAACCCTTCTGGACACTCTATCGCACCTATTTTACAAGCCACTTGTTCTGCACCACAAAGAGCCATAATCTGTGTCGAAGTTGTCTGTGTCCCATTTACACTTGTTTCTGTTCCCAAAAATGTATATGAGTCATTTGTCATTATGATTGAATACCCATCTGTAAGATCGAGTAAGTCTACCTGATTACTTGCTTTTTTTGCCATTTTAAATCCTCCTAATAATTCAAACTACAATTAAATGTTGATTTGACATCCACGTCTTCGGGCGTCAACGTGAAAATAAAACCTTCATCTGATAATCTCTTGTCAGTATGTGAAATCGGTTTAAATTCCGTCTCTCCTAATCGCTTACATTCCCACTCTAAATAAGCTGCTTGTCCGAAATAATCTTTCATTTTTTTAGATGTATCAATTCTCTCATCTGCAACAAGAATTGTTACTGTCAGAGTTGTTGCCACCCCGCTATTTTTAAAGATGCTTCCATTGCTCGAATCAATGTGGAGCGTAACAGCATCATCTCCTTTTGCCAGCATCCATGAATATATTGTTGCGTCACTCAAATCCGGTGTTTTCGTTGTTCTGTTTGCTGCTGTTCCAATATATTTCTTGCCATCCGGGTTCAAAGAAATTCCATTTCCCTTATTATCGTCCGCATAAGCAATCCAAGTATAAAATGTTCTATTTGCCGCCAACTGTTTAAACTGCTCTGCCAAATCCTCAAGAAGTTGTGATATCCCGTTATCCTTTATCAGATATTCTCCCAAAGTTGCCACATGTTCATCGTTTGTCTCAGAACTTTCCAGTTTCAAAATTCTTGCCTTTAAATACAATCCACCTTCATCATCTACGATGTTAATATAATCTCCTACCCGTGCACATTCTGGCAGTCTGCTGATATCAATCTCATAATTCACTTCCATTTTGCAAGCTTTTTTCAATTCATTTACAGATCTAGTACAAAGCTCCGATTGACTCATCGTATCATAACTATACGTTTTTGTGATATGCCCTACAATATCGCTATCTTTCATCATATAACGTCCCCAAAGCTTCAATGCTTCTCGTGATTTCACCTTTGTTCCGTCAATATAAATATCACCATCATCATATTGATATCCTTGTAACGTAATAGGCTCTTCGGAATCTTCCGGTATTCCCCCAGTCACTTCAAGGGCTGTCGCAATATTCGCAATAGACTCTTTCGTACGAATCCTGTCTATATCTCGATTCAAGCGTAATTCTGTACCAATATCCTTTCCACGTTTTTTATAAAAGTTGATATATTTTTTCGAAATTTGAAGTCCAGTTATTTCAAAACTATATGAGATTTCCGCATCAAACTGCGTTGCTACACTTGCAAGTCTTTCTGTCGCAGTCGCTTCACCTTCCCATTTCAGTTTCCTGGAGCGATCACTAATCTCATTCAGACCGATTTCAAATCCACTGTTTCCAACAAATTTTTCAGTATAATACACGACTGAATAATCCCGATCTGCTTCATACTCTCCAACAACCTCATTCAGAAGATCCAGCCCTGCATCCTCTGCGTAAATACAAATTTCTTCGTTTTTTGTATCCTTTTCACGCTCGATAATGGTATATGCTCTTGTCTCATCTCGATCTTTCTTTAATATATAGTTTCCTACTGTTGTATATATTTCCGCCCCTTTTTTGTCTTTTCCAGTAGCAGAAATATAGCATTCCAACGTCGCCACACCGGTATCAATCTCTTCTACCTTCTTGTCATCCCGAACTAGGATTCCATCAGGAAGATTTGTACTTGCTTGTCCTAATATATTCATATGTCTGTCTGCGAAATAAAAGATCATAGCCATACCTCTCTATATTTCAACTTGAAATGCGGTTTTTCTGCCCAATTGGAATATACACAGTTGATCTGATTTGTACCTGGATGAAGAAAAAACTGTTCCCAATCATTTCCAAGAGCCCCAAGCCCCTGCATCTCCACACCGTTTACTAAAATAGTTCCTGCTTTACAGTTCGCTAATATTACATCGCCTTCCCCGAATTTATTCGGTACATTTCGCCAAGACTCTACGGAATGAGAAACAAATTTTACAGAATAAACACCATTTAAGTTCATACTGTCATACCCCTTTGTTGCCAGGAAAAAAACACTTATTTCAGTTGCTTCTACATCCACAATTTCCGGGTCTGTAAACTCAAATACCTGACCCGCAAAATCAAACGCAACTTTCGCACCAAATTTCCGGATGCCGGAACGCCCTCCGCTGTATCCAGTCACTTTGTTTTCCGCAGTCACATCATCGATTGTGATATACGATTTTACACATTTATTATTTACATAAAACCATCCCCACGCTTTCGTATTCATCGCATTTCGTGAGTATGTCACAGATGCAATTGTGACCTTTTTCCCATTTTTAAGACCGGTCACAAGAAATTCCACCGCTCCCAACTGCTTTGCATGGGTAAGCGTGAAGTTATGATGCCACGAAAACGTCCAATTCTTTGCACCGACATGACCACTTTGATCAGCGGGTATCTGCCGGGTTACGCTTGGACCACCATACGCAACAATATTCCCGTAACTAGATGGACCTAAAATAGTTTTTCCACTCCTATCTTTTCCAACTGTTACCGTTCCTGTCTGTATCGTGCTCACTGTTCCACCTGAACTATTCGTAAATTCTATAATTTTTGCGGAATTTAATTTCCATTCCGGTGAAATGGATACAAATTCTTCGTCCACCAAAGTCTGTGACATCTCATAATTTTCTCCGTCAAGCTCATCTGCATTCCCGATCTGTATAACTTTCCCATTCTGCTTTATAAATCCAACAAATCCAATATCGCCATTTGCTTCCGCTTCCAGCACTGGAAAACATTTATGTGTTCCTCTGTAATCAACCACAAAGGTCGTATCTTCATCCATTGTCGGAATGACTTCTTTTTCTTTCACAGAATACTTAAATGGATCAGCACAATGAAATGTCAGTTCACTTTTTACTGCATTGACTCCAGTAGGAACATCATCAGTCCCTTCCTTGGTCCCTATAAAATACTTGTCGGGTTCATCCGCAAATATCAGTTTTGCTTCATCTGTATCTAAGATTGCATTCAACTTATTGTAAGCTGCTCGGAACGATAATACATCTTTTGCAATCAACTGATAGCCTACTGTGATAATCCTTTCCGGGTATCTTTTTCTCCGGTACCTTGTTCCGTCCCTCACACCGACTTCATCCGTCAAAAGCTCTGTATCAATCACTTCCCTGCCAGATACATACAATGTCCGGTAGCCAGGAATCAGATTCTCTATATATTCCCCATCAAAATTCAGGGCCTCAGAGGGCAGTGTACCGCCACTCTGACTTTCTGTCGTGTCTATAAAATTGTACATTTGCCCTCCTTATCGAAAACCTCTTTTTCTGTTATTTCTCTTCTCCAATTTATCCAGTTCTTCCTGCGTGTATGGTGCTGTCACTTTTGCAATTTCACGACCATCCACCTCAACTGGAACAACAATTGTATATGTCGCATTCCTGTTATAACTGTACCCCTCATCCAAGTCTTTAACAGTTCCATATCCAGCAACAGCGAGCCTTGGCTCATCCACTGCTGGAATTGACACCAATTCCTTCGCAACATGATATGCTTCCTTCATTCTCCGCTGAATTCCGCCAATCCAGCCATCGCCATAGTATTCCCCAAGTTCTGTCGAAACTCTTGAAGGACTATGAATTTTCGCTTTTGCACGGATTGCCTTTTCTGCCGCCTCAGCCAGCTGTGCTGCAATACTCCGTACGCGCCCCAAAGAAGCCTCCATGCCGTTCGCAAGACCTACACCAATATAATATCCACTGTTATACGCTCCTCCCTGTGCTGACTTCATAGCAGATACAATGGAAGTTGCCATTGCTTTCGCAATGGACATCGCTTTCGTCTTTCCAGAAGAAAATGCATTATTAAATCCATTCATAGCCTGTACAGCTGTTTTCGGCAACAAGGTAGTCAGTTTACCTGCAGCATCTTTTATCTTGCTTACCCCGTTCATCGTTTCCGTAGCAGCCTTCCTGAAACCAAAAGCCATCGCACCTGCATAATTGTTTGCAGTGTTTTTACCTGCTGCTGACACCTGAACCGCTACCATATTGGCACTCGAAACAATGGAACGAAATGATGCTGTAATCCTACTTGTATCAACTGGTGGAATTGAAAACCCGGCAAATGCTTTTTTGATTGCCGTAATACCAGAAGCGACTGACGCAGACAACGACCCCATCTTCTGCAAAGACACATTGAATAAGGCTAGCCGTGTAGATGCCGATGTGATAGATATAACCATAACCTCAACACCGGCTGCCGCCTCTTTCAGCCCCTTTCCCCTCGACGAGATTTCTCCTAAACCGATTGCCACTGCACCAAGAGACTTCGCAATGTCAATAATAGATAACTCTGAGATAATCTGAATTCCCTCTGCAACACTTTTAAATCCTTTTCCAGCGTTTTTTGCTGAATTTCCAATAGCATTTATCACATCAGCTACCGCTTCCAAAACACTGCTGAAAGCACCGCCTATCGCATCAATCACACCAGAAACACCGTCAGTAATCGTCTTAAATCCATCGCTGATTGATTCTACCACAGCACTTATGACATCTCCTGCCGTTTTTATCACATTCACAAGCGTATTTCCGACCGCTGTCACGATTGTATCTACTGCATCCGCTATGGTAGAAACCAAATCTCCGAATGCCGACAAAATAGTCGATATTGAAAACGCAATTGATGTTGCAACCTGTGATACGGTATCGCCCAACTGCCTTACAAATGGAATCAAGGCATTAATGAGAGAAGATGCTAGATTCATTCCGGCACCAACCATAAGTATTGTAGCTCCGAACGAAAGCATAGCTGGTATTGCAGCCGTTAAAGCCGTTCCAAAAATTGCAAACACTGCCACTAAAGCAGCAACCACCACACCAAACGCAGCCATTGCGATTGCACCATCTGTCCCTGTTTTAGCGATAGGAGCCATCGCTAAAGCCATTGCTGCGACAGATACTGCAAACACCCCAATTCCCATAGCACTTTCCTGCAACTTCTTCCCAAACACTCCAAATATCGCCGTTAATCCACCGATTACTATTCCAAACGCTGCAAGTGCCGGAACTGCAGTATCTCCTAATTTTCCAAGTGGGACAAGTGCCAATGCCACACCGGCAAGTGCAGCTAATACAAGAGCCACCGCACCTGCCATCTTTACGAATGATTTGGAGGCAGCATTCATCTTTTGGGGCGATGTCTTAATATTCTTCAAGAAACTCATAAAACCAAAACTTAAAGCCAACACTGCACCTGCCATTCCTGCCAAAACTCCCGCAGCCAATGGCCCCGAATCTGCTACCGCCTTTGCCCCTTTTGCAAGGAGAAAGAATCCACCACTGATTAAAGCTACTCCGGCACCTAGTACCATAAAAGATTTTGCTGATGCCAATATCTTTTTAGAACTCCCGGCACTGCTTTTCCCTAAAGCTTCCTGTCCTTTTGAAATTCCAAATAATTTTGAGCCTAATTTTGAAATTCCTTTCCCAGCAAGTCCTGCGATCGCACTGGTGAATGCGCCTACAAACGGAGCTACTGATTTTACAATCTTAAAACCCTTATATGCTACAAGCAATTTGGGAAGCTCCTTCAGTACCTTTGCAATAACATCCGCATGTTCCTCCATGAAGCCAGCAAAAGATTTCAATGCACCTGATGCCGAATCCATCACGTCAGAAAAACCGTTTATGCTCTCCGTTGAGCCGAACGCTCCTGTGAGTTTTTGCAGTTCGCTTGTAACTGCTCGAAATGCACTGCCAAATGCATCCTTAACCTCTGCTGCATTTTTCTTAAATACTTCCCAATACGGGGAAATCTTGTCGATTGCCTTCGGGATTGTAGCAGCAAGCCACTCAAAGCCTTTTCCCACTTTTTCGTTAAAGCTGTTAATTGCGTCCACTACACCTGACTTTGCAAAGCTGTCATACAAATTCATCATACCGCTTGTGACCGTTGCCTCCAGGTTTCCCATTGCACCCTCGAACGTCGTAACTGATGTTGCTGCTTCTTTCGCCATATCAGTCATCCCGATATTATTCATTGCTTGACCAAGAAGATCAGCTGTGATAGCACCTTCCTCCATTGCACCTTTGAAATCTTTCTCAAGCACCGGATTCAGCTTTACTAATTCTTTTCGCAATCCTCCAGCAAGCTGTGGACTCGCATTCAATATCTGGTTCCAATCCTGAGCGTGGAGTGCACCTGATGCCATAGCCTGCGAAAACGCCAATCCAACACTACTAAACTCCTGGGCTCCACCGCCAAAGACAGCAACCGCATTTCCGACTGCCTCGGTCATCTTATCTGCATCTTTAATTCCGTTCGCAGACAAAGCACCAAATGTAGACATTACATCTTCTAACGAAAATACCGTCTTATCCGCATATGTTTTCAGTGTCCCCGTTGCACCCGCAATCCTCTGAATCTCGGCTTCACTTTCTCCAGAAAACCGCATCGCCTGCTGCAATTTCTGCATAGAATCCGATGTATTGATTGTCTCTTTTGTCAGGCTTGACATACTTCCTGCCACTACAGAAAATGCTTTCTGACCTGCTGCCATCATCACTCCAAATCCTAGTCCGCTTGTAATCGTGTTTTTCAGATTATTAGCCGATTTCATTGCTGCACCAAAAGCAGACTTAAATCCTTTATCCTGCGCAGATAATATTGCCTTTACTGAATAACTTTCTGCCATGCCATCACTCCCCCTTTCTCATCATTTTGCCGATAACCGATAATCTCTCCTGCTTCTTTTTTCTGTTTTTTACTTTGTCAACCTCTTTTTCATAATCGTAGAATTTCCGAAACCGCTGATATACCGGTCTCGTTTTCCCTTTTCCAATCTTCTTCTCCGCTCTCACAGCAAAGTTCAGAAACGCCTGCAGGTGGTTTCGGTAGTCTTTATCTACCTCTTTCAACCGCACAGCCTCCATCAGAAGGTTGTATTCCGGAATCGTTAGATTATCGACCTCAGCAAAACTACGAAACCCGAGATACCGGAAACAATTCAAGGCAACCTCTTGATAGAATTCCTCAAAACTTATGCCATCATCTCCTGTTTTTTCGCTTCCATCTCTGCCTGTTTCTTCTTCTCCTTCTCCACAGCTTCCAATAATTCCACTGTGTTTTTCTTGGTAGCATTCGAACTCTTTAAGAAACCCAAAACATCCTCGAAAAGCTGGTCAATATCTGTGTCTTCATCGTCTACGTAATCATCAAGTATTTCCCTTGTCGCACGAGGATCCTGTCCTCTATTTGCAGTATTAAGAATAGTTACAAGTGCTTCTGGGTCATTATCCAAAAAAGACCCTAATGTATATCGGAATCCGATGTCTTTCTTTGCCCCTGGTATTCCGTCCACTGGAATGACCATCTGTTTATTCAGTTCTCTTAAAAAACCCATCCCAAACTTGAACTGATACACCTGTCCGTTAATTGTTAATTCCATCATCTTTAACTCCTCCTTGCTTTTCAGCAAAACAAAAGAGAGCAGTTTCCCGCCCTCTATGTATATATTTATTCCTTTCCTACTTTTGCCTTTCCAATTTTCCCTCTGCCGATTAAGGCTACATCCTCAGAGGGTATTATTCCCCCTCTTTCACAGAATCCTTGAACACATAATTTGCGATTTCCTGTTGCTGGGTTGTCACAGTGACATCCCCACGCTTTCCAGAACCGTTGATTCCAAATGTGAGAGACACTTCCACATTATCTTCTGCTGCCGAAGTGATTTCAAACTCTGTAAGATACCCTTGAAAATACATTCCTTTAAATTTATTCTGTCCTTCCTCTGCCGGATCAGCGAGATTCGCTTCCCAGATTTCAATCAATTCATCAGAATCCATTGCATCCTCAAGTTCCTGAACTGTCTTGTCTCCCTTTGATAAAATACTTGTAGCCGTAATCTCTACTTCCGTTGTCCCTGGTGTCCTGATAGAACCATCCTTTGTCGCAGTAGAATCCGCATCCTTACTTTTCGTTCTCCCATTTTCCGTTGTGAACGCCAAATTTTTTCCCGCCTCTTTCGAAGCATTCTTCGCCAACCTGTATAAATATACGATTTTCTTTCCGGATACGGCTTCGGCAAATAACTGTAAACCTGTCTTAAACATGCTTTTTCTCCTCTCTAACTAAAACTAAATTCTATTTCCAGCAACCCGTGTAAAAGAGGCTGCTTTGTTGTTGTATCCGGAAGTATCCTCTGGTTTACATTCCGGACATTCCATGCAAAATTTTCGGTATGATCCAGTCTTCTGCACACATTTTTAGTCGCCAGCAACATTTTTGACACCGTTCCTCTCTGCCTTGGATTGTCGTGCCATACGTGAATTGTCTGATACACATTGCCAAACACAGCCGTTTTATTGGCATCGTCTGTCTGTTGGCTATCTGCGAGATAAACAAAAGGATACGACGTACCATCCGGCGGAAGAAAACCGTCATATACGTCATACCCTAATGATTTGATCTCTGTTAATAATTTTGTAAATAATTCTTGTTGTGGATCCATGCCTCACCTCACAAGCTTTTGTAAATCTTTTTCAAACTGTTTCTTCTGCTCCTCAAATGCGGGTTTTAAATACGGCTGTGCTTCCATGAACCGGGTTCCGAGTTCCACGTATGGAGCATACTCAGCTGTCGGCTCTACTGTGGCAGTCATTCCATTGTCTGACATATCAAGACCTATGCTCCGCTTCAAAGTCCCGGTATCAACCGGCGCATTTCTCTGTGATTTTACTTGCATATCAGCTCCGTTTTTTCGGACAACTGTCTTGACTGCATTCAGATCCATTCTTTTTTTCAAACCTTTATCCAGCTTTGCGATTCCTTCAAATTTAATGCCTGCCATCACTGCACCTCCGATACCACAAACACGTGCTTTGTTCGAAGTTTCCGTTCAAAATCCACTCTGTATAGGACATTGCCTATCCGGATAAGGTCGAACGGCTTTTTATAGTGCATCTGCAAGCGCACTGTCTTACTTCCCTGCTTTATAGCACCGTACACAAGATTCATCATATCCGTGCCAGTATCTGTAACACTGGCATGCTTTTTTTCTTCCGTGATCTTATCTTCTTCATAATCTCCGGTAGACTCATCATATTCTCCGGGCGTGATCGACTGGAAGAATACCTCTGTATCACATCTCAAATAAACCGCACCCTTCCTCGTTTTGATTCCTTCTGCGAATCTAAAAAAGCTTGTATCTCATTCATAAATCCATCAAAATCGTTGTCATTGTAGGACATGTTCTCGCCCTCGACATTGTGGGAAGACATCCCCTCGGAACCTAGCCGGTTGAACCGGATCACCGCCACTTCCACAACGATATGATTCATTTCCTCCGGTACTTCAATTCCTCCGAGCAGGAGCTTTAGGCGCCCCTGCACAGATCTGAGTATCAACTCCAGTTTCTGATCAAGAGAATCATCCTCGATTCCAAGAAGTTTTTTTAAATCATTCAGCATTGAATTTCAACTCCTTACGAATTTGCCATGATACCCTGTTTTTTCATCTCCGCAAGAATTGCATTGATTTTGCTTTTCAGGTCAGATGCTGTTTCTGTAGACAAATCTGCAATTAAAGCCATCTGTTTCACACCGCCAATCGTTGTTTTATTCGCCGCTGGAAGAACGTAACTCTGCCCTGGATCGCCTTTTTCGCCTTTTGCTCCTGCTGGTCCTGGATCGCCTTTTTCGCCTTTTGCTCCTGCTGGTCCTGCTGGTCCAACCTGCTCATTCTTCACGCCCTGCTCCAATTTATTCATCTTCTCCGCAGTGATAACATCTCCATCGCTCCATGTTGTTGGTGTATATGCCATAATATATTCCTCCTATCCTTTTCCAATTTTCGCCTTGCCGATTTTCCCGCTGCCTACCAAGGCTATATCAGGAGCGGGTTCTATTCCCCCGATTTTGTTACTTTTACTACCGCTTTCTTATTGTCATTTAAGATAAATTCTCCGGCTCTTCCAGCTCCTTGTAATGCTACACCATCGAAATCTTCCGATTCAATCGTTCTCGCCGTGTTGATTCCGGTAAATGCTTTCCCCACTCCTGCAATATATGCATAAGCGCACTCTTTTGACTGGAAGAGCTCATCTGGAATCTCTTCTACAATGAAACCTTTGAATTTCACAACTTCGTTTCCTTCGATATTTACATTGGAATTCTTCGCAGTTGTATTAAGAGGATGATCTACAATAGCATTGTATAAATCGGAACAAACCTTAATCTTCCTCGTTCCAACTGCTTCGATGTTGTTAAAATACTTAGACAGCTCATTAAACAGCTTTAATACATTGTCTGCCGTATAATCAGTAACACTTAAAGTTTTTCCTGCAGATGTGGAAATAAATTTTCCGTGCTGCTTGTTAAACTGCTTTGTCTTAGCCCTCGCCTGCAGTTCCAAGCGATCTGCTACCGCAACGTCAAAATCATTATTTACGGTGTGTCGGTCAATTCCCTCGTGGTAATTCCATTCCCAAGAGTAATTAACCGGCGTGTTCGCGTAGATAATCTCTTTTCTCTCCCCGAAACGACTAGAGTTCCCTGTTCCCGTTCCAAACGCTTTCGTAGCTGTTTTATCGTACCCAGTTCCAACCACAACCGGAATGTCTGATGTTTTTACATAAAAGGCTGTTTCATTTTCTCTGACTCCATCAAGTGCCTCAAGTTCGCCGCCGAAAAAATCCGCGAAATAAGACATCTTTTTAAATACTGCCTTCAAAAGTCTTTTAAACTCAAGCTGGTAGCTTCTTACCGGCATATCATTGTTGTCTCCTGCCGCAAATAACTGTAACATCATAAATTCTTTGTTCTTCATCTTCACATTCTCCTTTACTTATACTTTGCAATTCGCTTGTCAAATTCAGATAACTGGCTTCCTGAGTTTGCCATAGTTTTTGGCGTAGTTCCGGTTGCCCTGGCAATCTCGGCTTTCTTAAGCTGGGATTCTACGATTTTCATGAGAGTGTCAATTCTTGCATTGGTATCTGCCTCATCGGCTCCTACGACAAAATCAAGAACGTCTTGTGTTGCTTCGATGCCTTTCTCTGCAAGCACCCCTGCCGCATTTCTGCCAAGCTGATTTCTTACAGACTCTGCCTGCAATCTCTCATTTTCTTTCTTTAACTTGTCCAGTTCGTACTGCTGTTTCTGTTCTGCATTCATCTTTGCGACTTTTGCCGCTTCTTCTGCTTTCTGGTCAGCATCCTCCTGCCACTTCACTTTCGCATTGCCTAGTGCAGTTTCGATTGCTTTATTGACTCTTCTGTCAAATTCCGCTTGATTCTTTCCGTCTTTTAAAAAGTCCTCAAACGTGTTGCCGGAAGTCCCTTGACTTTCCTCGTTGCCATGTGTTTCTTCGCCGTTCGCGCCGGATCCATCGCCTTCCGCCCCAATTCCTTCGTTCTCGGCAAATAATTGTAATGCCATAAATTCTCTAAGTTTCATGTTAACTTCTCCTTTCGCCCCAGTCCATCCATTGTCCAGACTATTGCATCGAATCATAGTTTTACGAGGTTTCGCTCACTTCCAGTTACAATACCCGGACATACTCCGGGAACTCATCGGCAATCAAACAAACGCCAATGAAAAAGGAATCTACCAAAGTTTTTGATTTCTCCGATAGATTCCTATGATTTATATCAACCCTTCCGGGGGATATGCTGTATTCTATTTCGTCATCCGTCAATTCTTCAATCGACTTGATCAACGTCTGTGTGAGTGCTGTAACAGCCGCACAAACAATATCTTTTCCAGGTTCTGCATACCTGGCGTGTCCAGAGATTTTAATTCGCTCTGGACGGATTCTTACCTCAATCAATCGTTATCGCCCCCCTTCGGCGTGAAACAATTGTGGATTATCGCAATGTAGCATATACAACGCATTTCCAAGTTTCTCAACCTGCTTCTCTTCCAGTTCAATACTGTACATTTCATCAAGTGCATGCAACAATTCATGTACTAAAGTCGATTTTTTCTGTTCTTCTGACGCATCTGCATTCAGGACGATTTTCTCTGGGAGATACTGTATCAGCCCATACAAATCGCCTTCTTCATCATGTAGATTCTGTTGTTCTTCTACTGTATATTCTTTATATAAAACTTTTACTTTCTCTGGTATGCTCATATCATTCACGCTTCCTTCCTTAAAAATAGGTATAAAAATACCACCAGCCCGCTCGACCGATGGTATCTATCTTGGATTTAAATAACCGTTTTCATATAAAAATCTTCCTTCTTCAATAGTTAATACCGAAAAGGGATTAGGTATGCTATCATCTTCTTCTACTGGTCCATCATATTTATATTCCGATGGAACAAATCCAAGTTTTTCACAAATTCTTTTATATTCTTTTTCCTTCTCCATCATAACACCTCCAAACAGACCCCCGCATCTACAAACTGCTTCTTTACTTCATCAGTATATCCTGTTCTTTCTAAGTTATCAAGTGCAAAATGTGCTAATACTTGATTAAACTTTTCCTCATCAACGAAATATTTATATATTTTTCCATCATGACACACTACTACTCCACACTTATATTGCCTGTATAAGCATGCGAGCAAGTCTCCCATACTTGGAACGCTGCTTCCTGGATGATTATGTATTCCAATGATGGTATACGGCTCTGCATCTTTCAGCATTGCGTCCATTTTCTTATTCGGCTTTGCACGACTTTCAGCATTATAATCCTTATTGATTTCATATTTTCCCGTTTTTTCATCAATATATGCTAAATCTTCAAACTTTGTTCCTGATCTGTGGAGTAACATATCTTTCGAAAGCTTCCATATATTTCTGTTGACCTTTGTTATATTGGAAATCTTATCAATTCGTCTTCTGTATTCTGGAGAATTAATGAGCTTTGAATCAACAACTGTATTTTTGTACTTATACTTCGTCTTGCTTTCTTCTTTCTCTCTCCTATTTTTCCATTCCTCAAAATTCATCCCATGTTTAGAATACCCATCCAACCACTCTCGATACTCTTTATCGTCCATATATGCTGCTGTACTGCACCGGCAACGTGGATGCATTGGATGTGCATTTTCTCCTGGCATCATTTTTGATACTTTAAAATGTTTTCCGTCTAAAGCCCTACAGATCGGGCAGGCAGTCGGCTCCGCGATAAACTCATACTCATCAAATCCATTGCGGATATAAGACTGTTTCTGCGCTTCTGCCTGCACCCTTGACAGTTCCGTTATCATCAGTCGCTCTGCATTTTCCCGGCTTACTCCAAACAGTTTGGTAAGATGTTTTGCCAATACTCTTGGATTCTTTCCCTGTATCAGACCTGTTTGTAAGAGTTTCGCCAGTTCTGCTTTCATCATATCCTGGTACATCCATATACGATCCGAATATTTTGCATTATGGAATGAAGCATTTACGATCGAATGTGCCATCTTCGCATTGTTCTGAATGGATTCCCCTAAGATACCTGCCTGCCTTTCAAATTCTTCCAGCGTTTTCTCCGTCAGGATCTGGTCAAAATACTTCTGCAACGCATCAAATCCACCGACAAGATGTATTCCGATATTAGCTTTCAGCATTTCCAGCCGGTTGATTTTCATGGCTGCATTGTAAAGCCTCATTTCCTCATTGGCTTCCTTCAAAAAATTTTTATCCTTTACATACTGTGCTGCTTTCCGGCTGTACGCATCAATGTCCATTTTGGATACCCGCTTTTTCGCTTCTGTAATCGAGATCCCCTCTGCTTTTGCGTATTTTGTATAGAATCCATTTATTTCTTTTTGGATCTCATCCATCATGTTCACATAGATCTTCCCGATCTCTTTTACATATTCGGCTTCATCCCTAATATTCTTCTTTCGCTGCTCTTCTTCCCTATTCTTCCAGTACGTCCTGCTGCTCATCTGCCGCACCTCCGAACATCCGTTTTTCTACGATTGTTTTCTGTCTCTTTTTTTCATCCTTCTCCATTCGATCCATTTCCTCGGAAACATCTTTTACAATAGACAGAACAGAAAGCTGGGTCTCCTTTGACACAACATCTTCAAGTGCCTGTGCTGTCTGCGCTTCTTCGAGGAGATTTTTCGGGATATTTCTGCTCATTGTAAAATCAATATCTTTCCATGCATCCTGATCAGATACATTCGTTGCAAGAGAGCAAAACAGCTTATATCGCTTTCTCATGGACTTTTCAATTTTACGGTCGAATGTTAGTGCAAGATTGCTCATGGACTGTAATTTGTATGCAAGGGATGTTCCAGAAGCGTTTCCAAAAGAATCATCCGAAATATTTGCTACCATACTTGTCTGATAAATCAAATCCTCAAGCCGATTCAAAAGATTTTCCTGCGTTCCGTCTGCAGTTGGTTTGCCAAGAAACTGCACGATAATATCTTTTGCACTTTCCGTACCATAAAGATTTATAATTCGATTGTCCCGGATCTTATAAACACCATCCTCATCCAGCTCGGCGCCAAGCACTGCTAGATATGCCTCTGCGAAAGAATCCACATCATTTGCCTTTTCTCCTATTACTCTGTTATATGTTTCTACCATGCCGGATACTTCTTCATAAAGTCCGATTCTCTCATCATTTAACATGTATTCTACACAATTAATACGACCATAGGGATTCGGTATGCTCTCCTGCATGATTTCCCCCTCGAATGGGATGATTTTCTCTCTTGTCAGTATTTCTCCGTGCCTTGTGACTTTATCATCTTTATATCCATATCTGATAGCAAATAGTGCACGGTTCTTTACGGTATCATCATAGACGACAAACAGTTCTTTTGGATTGCATATCACGGTCTTTGTCTTTGCCTCTTCATCCTGGTAAAAATACTCAAATGCATGTCCATAAATACAGCATTTCTTCGCAAGCTCGTATTCCTGATCAGAAATATCATTATCTCTGTCGAACTCAATAATTACATCTTTAATCTTTGTATCCGGATGTGATTTTTTCACCGGAATCCCATAGGCATATCCCAAAAATGTTTCAGTGATGTACCGTGGAAAATTTACTGCCAGTCGGTTATCCGGCTTCCATGATTCCTTTTCCGGAAGATGGAATACATCGTGAAATCCTTTGTATAGATTTTCAAGGTAGTTATATCTTGGCATCCTTTTCTCATGTTTTCGGATGTATTCATCTACCAATGTCATATTGATTTCTTTATCAGCGGAACATAAAAGCGGTTCCGGCAATTTATATGGTCTTTTTCCATTCATTCTATATTCCTCCTCTAAAGGTCTTTAGTTTCACTTTGCCCTTTCTCTCCTGCTCAATGGAATATCTAAGCATCGCCATCGCATCATCAAAGAAATTCACTGGCTCGTCCGTGAAAGTATTCGTCTTCTCATCTTTTCGCCATTTCCACTGCTGAATCTCTTTAATCGTATTCACGCAAGACGGATAAATGTGGATCGTGTGCTGCTTCAAATAATCAATCTGCGCCTTTACACTGTTCGGCTCTTTCTTAACCGGACATGCTCTGTATCCTGCTTTTTGCCACATCTTAATCCTATCCGGCTCCGCAGAATCGCAGTACATGATAATTCGCTTCTGAAACTTCCCTTCGGTCAGCTGTATAATCTCGGATGTATCTTTCTCAAATACATACAATTCCCGGCATAAGTAGATATCCCCATCTTTGAATCCAACCTCCCCAATGCAGTTCGCATGGTTGAATCCAAAATCCTGTGAATTTACCATGTAATCGAATCTTTCTGGAGATGTGTCGAACTCCTCGACCACATAATTTGTAAGAATCAAACCGCCTATTTCTCCCCACTCCCCAAGTCCGTAAATCCGATACCCATCCGGATCACGTTCTTTACGCATCATCATGCGTCGGTGATATGCTTCGTCTATGAACCGGTTCTGCAGGTACGTAGACTGGTGTGTGTATACATCATCACTTTTTATGTCGAAATATTTTGCTTTTAACCAGTGCGTTGCTGACACCGGATTGAAGCTGAATGTGATCTGATAATACAAAAATGGATTGAATGACAAGTCACCTCTGAGTCGGTCATCGAGAATATCGACATCCGCTTCATAAAGTTCCGTTGCTTCTTCAATCCATATCCATGTTAGTTTTCCGACATCGAATGTGATAGACTTTACTTTTTCTCGCTGTCCATCATCTTTCATCCCTCGGAAAATTATTTTATTTCCAGTCACTTTAGAGATCAGCTCCATCGGATTGCTTCTGATCTGCCAGAATAATCCCGCTTTATCTCCGTATATTTTGTATATTGCGCTCTTCAACTCCGCATAGGTACTATCTTTGTTTGTTGTGTCTACTTTCCGGACACACAGAAGATTCGCGCCTTTATACTTTGGATCACCAAGTTTGATGATAAAATTCTGTGCAATGTTTACCGACTTTCCAGAGCCAGCAGAGCCTTTTGCCAATCGGTATCGTTTCTTGCACTCATTAAATTCTTTGAAATTCCCGTTAAATCCCACCTTAACTTGTTTCATCTTCATCACCGTAGTCTACTACAATCTTCATGTCCATATCTCCTGCCACATCCAGTTTATCATTCCACATACCTAAATGACGTCCTAACATTTCCAACGCCTTTTCTTTATCATTCAATTTGATTTCAATTCCATTAGCTCCCTCTTTGATTCCTGCGATTGCTCCTATCTGCTCTTCTGACAGTTCTGTAGTTGGCTTCACCATAACCACGCTATTTGTACCATCAACTTTAATTTCTACATAATCTGTTGCCCTTGCAAAAGCAATCGAAGCCAACTCTTGAAGCACCATATCCTGTGTGATTTCCGTTCGCTTTTGGCGTTCGTTCATTCGATCTGAAATATACCCTGCAACGTTAGCATTTGTTAGCATTCTGCTTCCATTTGCCCTCGCTGTTTCATCTTTCTTCACGGATGGATATGCCGCGCGGTAAGCCCGTGTAGCATTCAAATCAATCAAGTATTCATCTGCAAATATTTTCTGTTTTTCTGTCATATGGCTCACCACCTTCCAATCTATCAATTTTCTATCTCTGGATACAACAGGAATCGAACCTGTGACATATTCACTACGAGTGAAGTGCTCTACCACTGAGCTATGTATCCATATTTGGGTATTAGAAAAGACGCCCTAATGGACGCCTTACATTTGTCTCATCTTCACATCAACTGCCTCTTTCCTGACATTGTGATGCTGGTTCTGATTCTCCGGCTTTACCTTCTCGGTAATGCTGTTGAATTTTTCATTGCTTTTCTTTCTGTTCAACTTCTCTTGGTTCTTCTTATCCATTTCCTCACCTCAGATATAGTATGTGAGGAATGAGAGGTTTTATGTATTGGAAGGAATCACAGCGGGTACGTTTAAAAATTTCCACTTCCTTGTGCTACAACACACATCGTAAAAATAACAATTGGAACTAAAACTAATACTACATACCATATATTTTGGCATATTATCTTCCCCTCTTCTAACCAAACATTAATCTCGCTGATATAATTATTAACAATTTGTTTTTGTTTTTTATCTTCTTCCCCTGAAATATTTGTATTAGTTTCCATTTGCTTTTCTTTCTTTTCTTTCTTTTTTTTCTTTGTTATCCAACTTATTCCAAATTCATTGCATAAATGTTTTACTGTAATAAAAAAATCAACGTCTGATCTTCTTTCTGTATTATCAGTTATTTTATTATATTCATCTACACATTTCTCTAATTCGCTAGTTTCCAAATTACGCTTAATTGTTTTTAATTTATTTAGCGATTCTTCAATGCGAGATATTCTTATTGAATAATTAGCACTATTATTTATTATAGAATACGCTAAAACAATGATAGACAATATAACCCCAAAATACTCAGAAACTTTTAGATTAAAATACTCTGGAAAATATTTTCCCGTTAACGTATTTACAATCAAAAAAATACTATAATAAATTAATACAAAATTTGACATCTTTTGGCTTTTATCTAATCGCTTTATCATATTTGCATAATTACTTTGTGTCGTATCAATTATGTTTTTCCACTTTGCCTTATCATATTTAGGAACTTCATTTTTTTCTTGCTCTTTTAATGAGTTGTTACATTTTTTCTTCTTGCTTTTCATTTTATTCTCCTTTACTTCCATTTTCTAAATTATTTACATGGGAAGTATACGTCAACTTTTTACATTTTTCAACAAAAAGCACCCTATATTTCTATATGGTGCTTTTCCAGATACGTATAAGAAGAATTTTGTCAGGAGAAACCAACCGATTCTCCGATCCGATTGCTGTTCGCCTATTGGCTCTATTGTTATTATACATGTGCTTTCTGTGCTTTTTGTGCGTTTTTCAAATATTCATCTATTCTTCTGCTTATTCTGCTTCTGTCTATATGAACTTTTTTTGATATCATGCTCTGATTAACTGGTTTGTCCCCATTTATGTAATAATGGAAGAATATTCTTCTTGTTAAGCTATCTGTGATTCTGCTTATAAAATCCTCTATCTCCTCATTTTCCTTTTCGAGATACGTTTTTCTACGCAAATCCCGGTTCTGCAGTCTTTCATACTTTTTCTGATCAAACCCTACGACTGATTGTGGCATCGGATAGCCTTTACTGTAATCGAAGACAACATCATTCCCTATCATACTGTCGCTCTCCCAACGATTATTCAGCATCCAGTCCAGTTCTCTTATTTCCTGGCGATTGCTCCTGTACGATGCTAATCGCTCTTTTGTCATTTCCACCGGCACCACCTCCCTTATGTATTTTTCTGATATAGTCCATTACCTCGATGCTTTGATATGCTTCGTGCTGCATCTGACGTTTTGCACTTTCTGACGATCCCCGCTTTATAATATCATCAAAGGTATTTTCTTCGTCCAGCTTTGCTTGCTTCCGTGTTCTTCCATAGCTCAAATTATCACTTCCCTTCAAATTTTATATTTTTTTAAACCGCGTTAGTTTTTTCAAGTTCGCGTGTATATATAGTAGAGGAGAAAATAAGTTTGAGGTCGGGGCAACGGCACTTAAGACCGTGCTCCGCTGTCCTCTACTACAAAAAGTCTTCTATGTTCATTTGTCCTGGAATCATATCTGTCGGAAGGTCTCCCCACTCAACTCCTATGTAATCTAAGACGCGCCCCCATCCAAACTTCTCTCCCGTTTCCGGATCCGTGCAACAACGATACATCCAAAATTCCCATTCTTTCGGATTGCGTTCTCTTAATTGGTCAAATCTATGTGGTCGTTTTTCCATATGGATTCCGAATCCACACATGCTACATCCTGTTCTTTGTGCCTTTGTAGTATAAAGTGTTCCATCTTCTTTTCGTTCTATCGTTCCATATATTTCCGGCACTGGTACATTTAGATCAAGTGCTAACTGCAACAGATCCTGTCGAAGAAATGGTGCGAACGGAGCACTTCGAATAACCGTTTTTCCAAAATAGTTGCAACCATGCTCCACTAGTGCTTCTTCCCTTTGTCCTCCCTCCGATGCCATTAATCCTAAAAACGGACGGCTATTATGTTCTTTCGCCCATTTATTGCAAGGGTCTTCTTTCATGTATTTGCAGCACTTGTTAGATACCTTAAATGGTGCTATTTGGTAATTTACTCCTTCATTTTCATTCTCATATCCTCCAAATAACTCTAACCATTTATTCGGCAACTTCATCCTACTATTCTTCGCATAATGCCCCTGTGCTCCGCACTCTCCTGTAATAATCGCGTGTCGTACTGTTTTGTTCCGATCTGTCGGATGCTGCAATGTATCTATTCTTCCGGCTATCTTTTTCGATATTACCGGAAATCCTACTTCGTTTAGAATCTCAACTTTCGACTTTCCGGGTGCAATTGAAATTACTCCTAATTCCTTATGCACATTTTGGATACTTTTATCTTCCAAAGACGAAACAGATACCGCAGGTATATCTATTCCAATTTTCCTAAGGAAACATAACAGCACAATACTATCTAATCCGCCAACGCTTACATGAGCATTCAGACCTCGATTGTCAAGTTCATTTACAAACTCTATCGCTCTTAATTCTGCTCGTTTTACTTTAACTTCGTAAGGCAGATTCTGCATGGCTGTAAACCTTGCCTTTTTCTTTCTCTTTTCTTCCTTCCACTCTTCTCTTTTAAATTGTTCTTTATCCATTTCCTACTCCACCTCCAACAAATCTGCATTATCGAAAATGTTTCCGATTACAACAATTTCTTCACAGCATCCGAGATACTCAAAATTACGTCCATAGTTTTCTTTTCCATTTGTTCCTTTAAAATCAAGTTCTGTTTTATCCCAAACAACAACATATATATGTATTTTCCCGTCATATACCATTTCACAAATATCATTCTCCCAAACCTTCTGACCGTTCTTGTCCATAAGTCCTGTGTACTGGCAGAGGGTATTCGGGTCTACTTTCATCCATCCCCATTCTTCATTCCTGTTTATTTTAAACGGAACAAAGATTACATCGCTTGGTTTTATATCTGTGCCAAGTCTTGTTTTAACATAATACCCTTCCACCCATTCGCCGTTATCCAACCGCTTTGCTTTAAAAAGTATTTCTCGCATTCTTCCTCTTTTCCTTTCCGATTCCCTTGCGAGTTTTCTTTTGAGTTGACTCGCAAGATAACTCAACTAATTATGACCAATCTAATCTCTGTCCGCACTCGTCGCAAAACCTCATATAACTTCTAAGTATTCCTTCGCATTTTGGACATTTCCCCACTCTGCATCCAATGGCTCCATTCACCCCGATGATAATCGGTTTCTTCGCCGTATCACGTTCTTTTAACTGCTGCACCTGCTCCGGATCCAAACCTGTATCTTCGTATTCCGCCAGTCGTTGTACAAGTTCCTCTTTCTTATTCGGAGACCAGTATCCCTCTTTTATTCCATTATTCCGCTTATGTGTTAATCTACTCATCCTCAATCCTCCTCTTCCGTATTTCTACAATCTTCTTAAATCGCTCCCTGTTCCCCCATATTCCGACTATTCTGATTCACCATACAGCATACCTCTGTCCATTCTGCTGCGAATTTCTCATAGTCTTCGAGGGAGTCGAATCTGTTTTTAATCAATTCTGTGTGTATCATCCTAATCTCCCAAGCATTTCCGCTTTCTTCTGCTCTGCCAGCAACTCTCTGACAGATTCCTCTGGGAATTCCACTTCGTAACAATTCTCTTTCAGCCTGCTTATGATCCGCTCGTCATATTTGCTCTCACAGAGTTTCTCGTTGCTAGTAAAAATCGTCACTTTTTTACGGACATAACGCTCATTCAAAATTTGATAAAATTTTTCATTCACCCAGTCCGATATTTTCTCTGTTCCAAAATCATCAACAACCAAAATTTCTGCAAGGCATAACTGATCTATCAGTCTACTCTCTGTGTAATCGCTCCCCTCATGCCACGTGTCCTTTATCTCTTTCAGGATTGCAGAAGATACAGCAAACTTTACCTGTTTCCCACGTGCAATCAGTTCATTTGCAATCCCTGCCGCCATTCTTGTCTTTCCGGAACCTTTCGTGTGTGAAACAAGATATAATCCCATTCCAGCAGCTTCCATCTCCTCAAAATTCTCAAGATACCGTTTTACGATATTGCAAGCGAGATTAATCTTCGCTACACTCTCCGGCTCTCTGTAGATGTCTGCCCGGAATGTTTTCAATGTCAGTTCCCGGAACAGCTCCGGTATATTTGCAAACCTCAGACGGCTCTCTGCAATTTCTTTCGCCCGACACTCGCACTCTTTTGTAAACCACAAGCCATCTTTCTTGTACGGTATCCACCCCATACCGCCACACTTTGGACACTTAGAATCCTGAGAACTCTCTCCCAAGTCCTGCTTCGATTCCGAGTTCTGTGAGGCTTTTCTCATCTCTTCCAGTTTCTCGTCCAGTGTCATATCTTTCTCCTTTCTGCCCTTTGTCGTCATAATTTCCATCCAGCACCTTTGCCATATTACCGTCCATGATCAGCCAGTCGAATGTGGCGGACCAGTTCCGGTTGTTCTGCCCTTTCAAGAAACTGCTCCCCTCTGCTTTTTCGAACAATGCCCGGAAATCATCAACTGTATATCCTGTATTCATCCTCGCACGGACGGCCTTTTTCCGTCTCTCAGACATGGTCTTCAATGTCGGGTAAGATACACAGATGCTGTTATACAAGTCGGAAATCGCCGCAAAGTCGATTTTTTCTTTAGATACGTTAGTATCTTTCTTTTTATTTTTAGTTTCTGTTTTATATTTATCTATGTCTACGGTTTCTGCTACTTGTTGTACTACCGTTTCTACTTCGCTTTTTACTACGTTTTTGAAAGTGAAAGGTATTAATCTGTATTTGTTCGGGCTTCCTTTTTTGCCCTTTTGGTATTCGATTAAACCAGCTTTTAGGAGATCGTCTCGCACCTTTATAAAGGTTGCCTCACGACTCATTTGCATGGCTGCCATCAATCTCAGGTTATCTACTGTAACCCACTCAGGCCAGTTACACTTATTAGCCTGGTACATTAATCTGTACCACAGGAGTTGGGCATCTCTGGTCAAGTAGTTATTTTCGAGCCATCGTTCGAAGGCGATAATCTCAGCTAAGTAATTCAAGCCATCACCTACTTCTTATAAATTTTCATAAAATCATCTAATGTCATTGTTACCTTCCACTTTTCACCATTTTTTCTGTGCATTACAACAGGTATTTCTCCATCTTTACTGTCTGAAATCGACTGCTGCATTGCCTTTTCGATGTTAAGGGCTTCTACTCGCTTACATTCAATATGTATTCCCGGTATTCCTACAACGTCCGCATCCCCATTAGAGCCGCAGTATTGCTGTCCTCTTCGCGCCTCATAGCCATATTCTCTGAGTTTCTTTGCGAGTTCACGTTCTCCAGATGCTCCTTTTCTTCTGCTATTTGTCATTCCGGTCCTTCCTCATTTCCTGCGCATACCATATTTCAAGGCGTTTCATTTCGAACGCAACATTCATACACGCCTGCTTACTTTTTAACTTGTCGATTCTAGACTTATTCTGCCTCATATATATTTTATACTCTGCTTCGTCTATCTCATTTCCCGGAATCGGTCTGTAATACCCGTTCTTTCCGGAAATAATACAGTCACCGTTATGATTTGCATGTTCAATCAATGCTCGCAGTTTTCTGTCAACATTCAGATCATCCGGTCTCCCTACCGCGTTTCGATGTCCATCACCAATTCTGTTAAATATCATTTCTGCAAAACTCATTGCATCACCCCTTTCTCCTCCCACTCAGCATTGTGTAGCAGGAGGTATTTTGGCTTACGTTTTGTGATATATATATTTGCCATGAACAGTTTACGGGTTACTCTATAGCAAAGGATTTCCTTTACTAACTTCTGTAAAAAAATTCTTGTCGGAACTGCTCTTCTGTTCCATAATGTTCCAAATAATACGCTTTACAGCGTTTTCTAAGGTCTTTATCAATCTTTCCTGCATCTTTTCCTCTATGTACTCCATTCGGATGTAAATCCGGTCTAAGAGGAGCGATAAAGCCATAATCTTCACATAGATCTCTCTCATTTGATGTATGCGAGAAAATATGATGTCTTTCCACTCCATACCAACCAGTATACATGCAGTGATCCATGTCATCTGTGAAGATGCTCCATAGCCTTTTAGCCAAAATCCACACCATACCTTTCTTTCAAAATTCTCTTTTCGTCCGGTGATGCAATATCGGCATCCGGCATACCTGCATCTTTGCAACACTGCACTAATCCATCAATCAATCTAGCCATCTCTTCCGTGTTGTACGTGTGCGACCCTCTTAGTAATTTGTATGTCCGGTACATAATGCCATCATTTCCCTCTCGGACTTGTGAAGTCGCTTGCAGATGGTAGTCTGTTGCGTTCTTGACTTTTTTCTCCGCCTCTTCTGTATCTGGAATGGTAATATACACTGCCTTATCTCCAAAAAGTTCAACTTGTCCATATCCACAAAGAAGCATGTTATGCGTCTCCGGATTTGATAAGCCTATCTTTTTTGCTAATTTAGTAAGCAGTACCCAGTAATATGCATTTGCATCAAGACTCCGACGGCGCCTGTATGGCTTTATTTCAAGACTTAGCTTCTCGCAGTCCTTAAGTTCTTCGTATGCCTGCCGAAAATCCTCGACAGGCTCAAACAACAATGTCAGCTTACCGGTTACAAAATCAATTACCGGTTGTTTTAACTGTCCTGTAAATTTCACTACTCATCACCGTATTTCTTTTTAATTGCATTCAGCATTTTAGCTGCTTCACCTTCTGTTAATGTCTCCCTTGTCCTTCCATTACCACAAATCCATGCGTCTAAATCGATGCCATGAGAAATACACAATTTCTCTAGTGTTTTTATTTTTGCCGAAGAAACTAGGTTATCCGCTGTTTCCGGGATTTGAGCATCCATCTTGTCATATTCTTCCTTAAGCCACAAATCAAATCCTAAACCTGTATGTATCGCAACACACTTCACAAATGCCCTACACATACTATTCCATACTCTCTGTTGCGACATCGAATTATCTTTCACAGGATTCGCTCCGTTCATTACCGGTGTCTGCATCTCGTACTCATTATCATCGATGATCACTCGAATGCGTGTCTCATAACAGCGGTTTGTATTCCCTTTGGAATCTGTAAAAACAGCATCAGACATTCTAAGGCTTCCGCCTGACTTTTCGTTTGGAATTGGCTCCCAGTAAACTTTCGTGGCTCCATTTTTTCGAAGCAAGTCAATACACATAGCCCAATTCAGATACAGTAGCCCGTCTCGTTTCTCGCAATATGGCTTTACATCTATTTTTCTAAGCTCATCATAACTTTTAAGCATTTTCTTCCTCCTCGTGTACATAGTTTCCTGAGTAAAACCACTCAACAAACTCTTTTTGTAATTCCTCATCCCATTGCATCTGCTCTAATGCGTATTGATAAGCGTCGCAATCATTTACGCATGTCCCTTTCTCTTGTCCTGCAATTCCTATGTACATGCAATCAACTCCTTTAATGCAAATTGCCCGTCTTTTTCCTGCTTAAGCAATTGTTCGTATTGTTCCTCTGTTTCTTTACGTTTTGCTATGCAGTCACACTTTTCGCCCGGGTCTAAATTTGCTCCACAGCTTCGGCACACATATTTATACATTTATATCTACCTGACTCTCTTTAAACCCGAACTTGACAAATCCATGCTCGTACGTTGCTTTCTCCTTGTCGTACTTTGATACATCTATGCCACGTCTGATCATCTCTTCCCACGCAAGGTCAAAGAGTTTTTCTTGATTCAAATAGAGCCAAATACCGCTTTTCTCGTCCTTCGAGTTGTGATTAGTACCATGTGAATCAAAAATCTGACTCGTATCATTTCTCATTTTTTGATATGTAATCAACGGCATTGTTACCGTTCCTTCTAATTGTTCCATTGACTTTTCCTCTCTTCTATTTATGAGTTAATCTAAATTCCATCAGATCAGCAAGCATCAAGTATTCCTTTGCCTTTTTCGTTTCCCCATGTGTCTCTACTACCTTTTTTCGGAATTCTGATAAATTTCCATAAAAACATCCGCATTTCACACCAATATCTCCTGCTTTTGTTTTAAAAAATGTAGTTGTACGATATTCGGAGCCAAAACCATGCACCGTGGCGTAGCCAGCATCACCGTACACACGAGCATCACCGCACACACAAGCATCACCGCGCACACAAGTATCACCGCACACACAAGCATCACCGCACACACAAGCATCACCGCACACACGAGCATCACCGCACACACGAGCATCACCGCACACACAAGCATCACCGTACACACGAGCATCACCGCACACACAAGCATCACCGTACACACGAGCATTATCGTACACCCAAGCATTACCGCACACACAAGCATCACCGTACACACGAGCATTATCGTACACCCAAGCATTACCATCCTGACTTAGATTTTCTTCTTTTTCCACGAAACCGCCAAGCTCACCCGCTTTAACGTTTCCAAACTCGATTAATGCTTTAATACGAAATAATTTTGTCCCGAAAATATTAGTGATAAACTCACTTGTTAACTCAAATTTTTTCATTTGACTTTCCCTCTCTTCTGTTTTACAATTTAATTGTTGATTTTTGTTTGGGCACCTTGGAGCTTGCCGGCTCATGTGGGTGCTCTTTCTTATAGTAAAATTGATGCTGTAATTTCTCCAGCTAAAAAACCGAGCATTGTAAGTGTTACTATCACACCGCCTGTCATAATTCTGCGGAACAACAACTCGTCACGAAACTCTTTTACCGTCAGCTGATTCTTCAATCTTCTCTGTCTTAACACATCCGAGCGTTCGAACTGCATCACCTTGATTTCTTTCACCACTACACACCTCCTACCAAAATTATCTGCCCTACAATCCCGACGACAATTATCGCCAGTACCAAAAGAGCCATTACGCAAGCTGATCTCTTCTCCTTACGCAAATATTTCTCATGTCTGTTTCGGATTCTTCTTTTCTCCCAATCAGGGAGTGCTTTTCTTCTGTTCCAGTTCAATTCCATCTTCCTCCAAAATCTTAATCAGTTCTTTCTTGAGTTCCCTCAACACACTTTCCTCGGCACTATACGGTATCGTACAGCCCTTATCTGATGCCACAAATAAACGTCTTACTGCTCTATCTACGTTCATGCTTCTTTCTCCTTTTCTTCGCCCTGTTTTTATTGCGTTTGTAACGCTGGTATTCTTTGTATGTCACAGTTCTTTCTCACCTCCCTTCAAGCCTACGAATTGCCTCTTCTCTGCTAATCTCGATATATCTTGCCACTTCGGTTATTGTAGCTTCGTATCTGTGCTTCTTCGGTCCGGTTTTAATAACTCGACCAAATTCCCAAAAACCATTTTTCATATTGTAACGAACTTTATTTTTGTCGCACCCTACTATTTTTGCGATTGCCGGTGCTTGTATGATTTCGCTCACGCTTATCACCTCCTACTCTAAGAAATACTCAATGCTTACTCCGAAGTAATGAACTGCTTTTCATTCCTTCTTACAATTTCATTAGTAACTTTCTTGTGAACTGATTCCGAAACTTCATCGAACTCAACTTTACCGCTCATTAATGCAACGCTTATCATTCTGTTTAATAAAGCCAATTCTTTGTAAGTTAATTTCATGCTGTTACCTCCACACTTGTCTCTAAATATTTTCTTTGATATAATTTTCCTATCAAATTATGAAAGGAATGATTAATATGTCCAATATTAAAATTGAAAGTAATAAATTTTCGTCCGAATACATCTCTTCTTTAGCATATAAGCCTACAAATGTTTGTCCCGTTTGCAAAGCAAATATCTCACCATTCCCTTTATATGCTTTTGCTTATGATGTCGGATATTGTGTCCAACACGCATGTGTTTTGAATTACTGCACTGGATGCCATGCTCCATTTATAAGTACTTATGAAGTATCTGCTGATGGAAGTGGCAACTCATGCGAAATTAACTATATTGGTTCTGAACCAAATCGTTTTGTCAAACAGGATTTCGATAATAAGATATCTGAGCTGTCACCTCAATTTGATAAAATATATAATCAAGCTCTTGCCGCCGAATCTTCTGGTCTCGATGAAATTGCAGGTCTTGGATATCGAAAAGCTCTGGAATTCCTTATCAAGGATTATGCTATCCATGAGTATCCAGATGAAGCTGAATCAATTAAATCTAAACCATTGGTACAATGCATTAAAAACTACATTTCTGCCGATAATATAAAAACTTTAGCTGAACGTTCTGCATGGATCGGGAATGATGAAGCCCACTACATTCGAAAACAAGAAGATCGCGATGTTTCTGATATGAAATCATTTATTCAAGCAATTGTATACTTTATCGGGATGATGCTTATTACTGAAGATGCCGCATCTATGAATCCTGTGAAATAGGCTCTTTCACACCAAAATCTATATTCAGTTCAAAATTATGAAGCCGATCAATTGTCATTCTCAGTTGTTCGGCTTCTTTATAAGCCTGATTTATCAAGTCTCGAAATTCTGGTAAATTCTTTACTTCTATACTTAGCCTTCCGGTTGGAACTTCTAATCCTGTTCCTGAATCTTCCTGATTGTAATATCCTTTCATCTCTATCACTCTCCTTTCTCTCTTCCACGCCCTCTACACCTCCTAGTCTTTGTTAGGTTCTTCATCAGCCTCTTTAGATTTGAGCAAATCATCTAAAGTACATTCGAGAACATCTGCTACTTTTTTTAAGTTTCTTACTGTAGGACTAACTGTATTCCACTTATAAATGCTTCCAGTGGAAACACCGGCACGACTTTCTAATAAGTTGATGGAAATACCTTTTTCTACAGCTTTCTTAGATACCTTGTCAAAAATATTATTTTCCGTATCAATCACTCCTTTTCTTTTTGTTTGGCTCTGAAAATATCACAATTTTATATTGACTAAGTTCTGAAAATATTCTATAATCAAGTTGTCAAGCAAAATTACAAAATAAATTCCAGCATTCTTATTATCGCAAGTTTTTTGCGATTTTTTCAGAAGCCTATAATCACATTATACGCGATAATTTCAGAATGTCAAGAGTTATTTTTGCGATTTTTTCAGAATTATGAAAGGAGTCTATATATGACACTGAGAGAACGCGTAAAACATCTATGCAAAGAACATGGAATTTCAATGAATAAACTGGAAAACGAACTTAATTTTGGAAAAGGATACATAAGTAAATTAGGTTCAAGTCAGCCGAATGTTAACAAACTTCAGCAAATAGCTGATTACTTCAGCGTATCATTAGATTATTTAATGTCTGGAGAATCTGATGATGTTCGACTATCACCACTCACCAAAAAAGATGAGCGCGACATTGCAAAAGACATGGAAAACATTAGAAATAAATTGAAAAACAATGAAGAAGGGCCTGCTTCTTATGATGGTCAAGCTATCCCCGAAGAAGATATTGACTTGCTTCTTGGGCAAATCGAGCTGATGATGAGAAGATTAAAGCCGATTAACAAAGAAAAATACAACCCTAGCAAAAATAAAAAGTAGGTGTATAAATTGAGAACAAACGATATTAAGCATTTAGTTGAATACTACATAAAGAAATTTAATACAAGAAATCCTTTTGAACTTGCAAACTGCTTAAATGTCGAAGTTCAATTAGGCCCTTTGGGAAGTCGAGCTGGATGCTATATGTTTCTGAAGAATCACAAATGCGTTTTCCTAAATGAAGATTTAGAAGAACATGAGCTGAATCTTGTAATGGCTCACGAGTTAGCACACTCCATTCTTCACAGAAAAGAAAATTGCTACTTTATCAGAAACAAGACTCTTCTGTTATCTTCTACCAATGAAATAGAAGCTAACACGTTCGCCGCAGAGCTTCTCATACCAGATTCTCTCATCTATGAGAATCTGGGCATGACAAAAAGCCAGATTGCAAGGCTAGCTGGATATGATGAAAAGATTATGGAGTTTAAAAAAATCTAATAAATTGGAGGGATTTTATGGGATTGTTATCTAAGCTATTTGCTAAAAATGTATTTTCATTCCAACCGGATTTTTCTAAAACAGAATATGATAATTGGCTTGAATATTTAAGTCAAGGCGGAACCACGGAAAAATGGAAAATTTTAAAGAAAGAAAATAAATGGACTTTCAAGTCAGATCCGGTAGAAAAGCACATGAAACACGAAAAAGAGTTCCGTCCTGTATTTAACAAATACTATGATTTGATAAATAAGATTGAAACTAAATGGTCTACTGTATATCATTCCAAAGATTATACCTGTAAATTAGCTTGTGAAATTGAAAAAGAGTGTTATGAAGCTATTAAATTGTTTGGAAAACTCCGTGAAATTGATTTGAAATACGGGGAAACACCCATGTCTGGATCGAAAGTATTTAAACGTCTTGCAATTTTATATGAACGTCAAAAAAATTACGAAAAATCTATTACAGCTTGCAAACTTGCATGCAATTTAGGAATAAATGAAACAGCTAGAATGAAATCTATGATTTCTAAAGCTGGAAGAGACGCTTCCAAAGAAGAAACTTCTTTGATGAATAGCTTTCAAAATGAAACCTCTGAACAATCATATTCAGAATCAGAAAATAAGATAACACCTGCAAATAGTCGTAAATCAATTCCTTCTGAACAGATTGATGCCATGCAACGAATTAAAGCCAGTAAGCATTACTGCGATAAACTTTATAAAATGTTTTACAAGGGTTATCCAGAGATGCCGTTCATTTCACAAGATCGTGAATTGAACACTAATTGGATTAATCAGGCGCAAATGTTTGGCGCAAGCCCTACCAAGGAAATGATGACACGATATTCCGATGGACTTCTTCCGGGACATGTATATATGCTGTATTGGATTAGAGAAATTCATAGAAAAAGAATTCCATCTTATTTTGAGTATAAATATGGAATAAACTTTACAGACGAGCAAGACTTTTTGTACAAGCAAGGGTATTTGACATCTGAAATGAAAGTATCGAAAAAAGGAGAATCTGCTATTGATCTGCATTACAGTGTTATAACAGAACACAATAGTAACAAATGATATAACCGCTACGGCGTTATATAAAGGGGTGGTTCCCCTTGGATGTGAGCTAAAGAGAAAGGAAGTGAGAATTTGTATTGAACATAAATGAATACATCGTAAAACGAGTAGACGACCAAATAAACTGGTATGACAAAAAATCTCAAGAAGCACAAAAATGGTATAAGCTTCTGCAAATCATAGAAATTATACTTGCTTCACTTATACCATTATTATCCGGATATACATCTTCTTGTAAAAAACTATCCATTATTATAGGATTATTTGGAGCAATTATTGCAATAATTGAATCTGTATCAAAGCTTTACAAATTTCATGAAAATTGGATACAATACCGGTCTACCTGTGAAATGCTTCGATATCAAAAGCATTTATATATAACCGGATCTGCACCTTACAATAAAGAAGATGAAACTATTGAAAATATTTTTATTCGTAATATCGAAAATATCATATCATCGGAAAATAATCAGTGGAAAAATATAAATACTATGAAAGAAGAATCAAATGACACTCCACCCACTAATTAATTCTTTGATATGTTTTTTCAAAAATATCCGGCTTGCAAGGGTATTGTTCCCCTTCTACACCTGTTATAATCCAGTCTCCTGGAGATGCTTTCATATCACCTTCAAGAGTATGAATCACCATTTCCTTATCAGTCTGATAAGCCTCGATGATTACAGGTCGTTTTATAAATTTTTTTTTAACTTTATTCACAGTATCACCTCACATAGAAAGGATTGATTTATATGCCAAATTTATATGATTATCGTTTATTTATTAGTCACGCATGGAAATACGGAGAAAACTATAACCGATTAATTGATTTACTAGATAATGCATCTTATTTCTCCTATTTTAATTATTCAGCACCAACCCAAAAGCCATTGTTCCCACCAGGAACTCCAAAAACCAATTTAGAAATACAAGAGCTAATTACAGCAAAAATACGACCATCTCAAATTACAATCGTGATTTCCGGAATGTATGCTGCATATAGCGATTGGATGCAGTATGAAATCAGTGAATCTGTTCGAATGGGAAAACCTATTTTAGGTATTTACCCTTGGGGACAAGATCGTGCACCTATAGCAGTAACTAACGCGGCAGATGAAATGGTTCGATGGAATACATCTTCCATAGTTAATGCAGTTCGAAAATTAGTACCTTAAATACATATTGTTGACTGTCAACTTTAATATATCACAAGAATATATATATTTCAATAAAGCTATCTAAGGTTCTCCACGGCATGTAGAGAAACAACAAAACAATATTTTTACCTAGATAACTAAAAACCGCCCGGCACGCCAATACCGAACGGTCAACATACACCCGAAGATGTACATCCATATTGCAAATTATATTGTATCATCTTCGGAACAGTTTAACAATCAGAACATGTATTCTGTTTGTTGGCTGTTATTTTTATACCCAAAATCACGAAAGGAGATGATAATATGCCAAGACGTAAAAAATATCCAAAGCTTCCTAACGGATACGGACAGATTCGCTATCTAGGAAAGAACCGCCGCAATCCATACGGAGTTTATCCTCCTGCTACGGAAGAGTATCCAAACGGACAGATGAAGCCACAGAAAGCACTCTGCTACGTGCCTGACTGGCCAACAGGCTTTGCAGTCCTGACAGCCTATAGAGCTGGCACATACATACAGGGAATGGAAAAGGATTTTGCAGAGATAAACAATGCACAGAACGCTGACAAGTTTATACAAAGTCTGCTCGCAAATTATAATATAATGGAAGGAATCAAAAGTAAGTCAAACGAAAACTTGAGTTTTAAGGAAGTGTTTTATAAATTTTATAAAAGAAAATTCGGCCACGAATTTGCTGAAAAAATTCAGAAGCGTAGCAGTTTGGAATACGCGTTCCGTGCCGGCTTTAAAAACTGCCAATCATTACATGACAGAATTTTTACTGATATCGTATCTGACGATCTGCAAGAAGTGATGGACAATTGCACGCTTAAACACGCCAGCGTCGAACATATACAAAGAGTTTTTCGTAACTTGTACAAATATGCCATTGCAAACGATATTGTAAAGAAAGATTACTCGGCGTTTATCGAAATAACACAAGATGATGATGATGAGCATGGCATACCGTTTTCAAAAGCAGACATAAAAAAATTATGGGACGAAAAGGAAAATGAAATTGCAGAGATGTTGATAATTATGTGTTATTCAGGTTTCAGAATAACAGAGTACAAAACACTGGAAGTAAATTTGAAAGAAAAATATTTCTTAGGTGGAATAAAGACCGATGCCGGAAAGGACCGTATAGTTCCAATTCACTCTGCCATTCTTCCGCTGGTTGTCCGAAGAATAAAAAAGAATAAAAAATTACTCCTAACATCCGATGTGCAGTTCAGGAAAAATATGTACGCTCTTTTAAGTGAACTCGGTATAGCGAAGCATACACCTCACGACTGCAGGCACACCTTTTCAAAATTATGCGAAGATTTTGAGGTGAAAGAAAATGATAGAAAGAGAATGCTCGGGCATGCATTTAAAGATGTGACAAACAAAATTTACGGGCACAGGGACATTGAAGATTTACGAACTGAGATTGAAAAAATAGCCTCCCCTGATTTGTTGTAAATGTGTTGTAAACCGTTTTATTATATCGCATTACTAATTGTTATATTTTGCGATATGTTAACACTCAAAAAATCCCGTGGTTGACAGGTTTTCTCTGAATTTGCGTCAACCACAAGGATTTTCAATAAACCTATTAATTTTAAATCTATGTAAAATAATTTTACAAAAACAGGTTGGAAAATCAAACGATTTTCCAACCTATCAAACATTTTACCATATATGCATTACATGCTGCATTCCAAGACTTACGATTGTAATTCCAAGCCAACATGACATTCCAAGAAGAATCGGGCGTCCTCCGCTTTTTATTAACTTTACAATGTCTGTGTTGAATCCAATTGCCGCCATCGCCATAATAATAAAGAATTTAGACAAATCTTTAAGCGGCACAAATACTTCTGCCGGTACTCCCACTGCTGTAGCGATTGTCGTAATCACACTCGCTCCGATAAAAAATAAAATAAAGAACGGAAATACCTGTTTCAGGGACACTTTATCTCCTTCTTTCTCCTCTGCTTTTCTCGCCCTTATAAATGCAAGTACAAGTGTAATCGGAATAATTGCTAAAGTTCTCGTCAGCTTTACAGTCACTGCCTTATCAAGTGTCTGGCTTCCCAAATTATAAAGGCTGTCCCATGTAGATGCTGCTGCTGTAACAGAAGATGTATCATTTACCGCCGTTCCCGCAAATACACCGAACGCTTCTCCGGATGTGGTAGAAAAACCAAGTGCACCTCCAAGTGCTGGGAAAATTAATGCCGCCAAGATATTAAAGAGAAAGATAACGGAAATCGCCTGCACCACTTCTTCTTCATCTGCATCAATGACAGGTGCCGTGGCTGCAATCGCAGAACCTCCACAGATGGAAGAGCCAACTCCAACCAATGTTGAAATCTTCGCTGGTATGCGAAGTACACGGTGAAGTACATATGCAATCACCAATGATACCGTAATCGTACAGATAATAATCGGCAAAGACTGTTTTCCGGTCTCCATCACAACTTTTAGATTCATTCCAAATCCTAACAGCACAACTGCATACTGCAAAATCTTTTTCGATGTATACTTAACTCCTGGTGCAAAGGATTCTTTCTTTTTTACAAACGGAGCAAAAGTCATCCCTCCAAGAATCGCAAATACAGGACCTCCTATAATCGGAAATTGTTTTCCAAGCAGACTTGCTGGTACTGCCAATAACAGGCACAATAAAAGTCCTTTCCAGTTTTGTCTAATTAAATTCATACTAACCTCCCTCTACATTGATGCCCGAATTGCTGCTATCGTTCCATCTGAAACTGCTGTTGCCACCTGACGCACCTGTTTTTCACAAATATCTCCTGCTGCATATACCCCATCTATCTTTGTTTCCTGATTCTCATTGACTGGAATAAATCCGTTATGCAACTGTAGTTCAGTATACAATTCTGTATTTGGTATCGTTCCTGCATAGACAAATATTCCGCATCCCGGATCAGAAATTGTCTCAATGCTCCCAGTTTTCTCATCTGAAATTTCCAGAGATTCTACTTGCTCTACCCCGTATACTGCATGCAGCCTCGATCCAAGACGCAACTCAATATTTGAAGTATTTGAAACTTTTTCCTTGAATTCCGCAATACATCCTAATGTCTCTTCAAAATGAATAATTGTGACCTGTTCTGCATACTTTGCCAGATACAATGCTTCTTTTACAGCTCCATCTGCCCCTCCAACTACATAAATATGCTTTCCTTCATAGCTTTTCCCATCTTTTGCCGCATTGAGGCCCACCCCTTTTCCTGATAATTCTAATTCTCCTCGGATTCCAAGTTTTCTAGGTGTCATTCCATTAGCTATAATTACTTTTTTTGTCCTATAAACTGCATCTCCCGTATAAATTTTTTTAATGTTATTGCTCAATTCTACTTGCTTTACCGTCTCATATATAATTTCCACCCCTGCATTTTCTGCCTGCTGTTTCATACGTTCTGCTAATGTTACTCCTGTCTCACCTTCTATAACTCCTGCATAATGTGTAACCGTTGATACTTTACCAATCAATCCACCCACTACATTTTTTTCAATCAATAATGTCTTTTTGCCTCTGCTCACCGCATAGATTCCAGCACTAATTCCTGCTGGTCCCGCTCCGATAATAATAATGTCATACATAGCTACTCCTCCTTATTCCCTGTCTTTCTCTATGTTTTACAACTACACTATATACAATTATCACCATTTTGTAAAATTATATATATTGATATAACCATAAATATTTGTTATGATTATAAAAACTATTACCACATTAAAAGGAGAAGCCATGCTTGATTTTCGAATGGAAACATTTTTAAAGGTCTGTGAATATATGAATTTTACGCATGCCGCTCATGATTTGAATCTGACTCAGCCTGCTGTTTCACAACACATCAAATATCTGGAAAAAGAATATGATGCACCATTGTTCGCGCGTGATAAGAAAAAACTAACACTGACTCCTGCGGGTGAAATTCTTCGCTCTGCTTTGGAGACGATGCGAAATGATGAGAACACTATGAAGATACGCATGAAAGAAAGTCTCTGTGAAAAAAAGATCCTGACTTTTGGTGTCACAATGACAATTGGCGAATATGCCATAGTACCTTCCCTTTCTGCATTCATTAAAAAGCACCCCGACACCGATATTCACGTTCGTTACGCCAATACGCAGACGCTGCTCTCTTTTTTATACGAGGGAAGCATTGATTTCGCCATTGTGGAAGGGTATTTTAAATCCGATAATTACGAGACCCGTATTTTTAAGACAGAAGAATATATTGCTGTGGCTTCCAAAAACCATGTGTTTCAAAAACCTGTTCACTGTCTGAAAGACTTAACCTCTGAATGTCTTTTGATTCGGGAGCACGGCTCCGGCACAAGAGCAATCCTGACGAAAACACTTGCGCTCAAAAATATGTCGATTCAGAATTTCCCTCATATTGTGGAAATTGAAAATATCCACGCTATCGTGAGCCTGCTTTGTCAGGACTGCGGCATCTCATTCCTGTACAAATCAGCTGTTGAACAGGAAATAAACGATGGTCGCCTGAGACAAATTCCACTCTCTGACTTTATGGTCATGCATGATTTTACATTTCTTTGGAATAAAGACAGTGTGTTTTCACAGGAATATGAAGTAATCTTTAATGAATTACAATCTTCTATCCTTCCATAATATCAAAAAAGGACTGCTTTTTGCAGCCCTTTCTTCTATAATCCAAATTGAATCTGATTCTCCTCAAGCTCTTCCTGTCTTTCCTCTTCTCGCCCGTTCTTCTGCTGCCTGAGGCATTCTAAAATAGCTTCGTTCAAAGACAGCATCTTTTCATCCAACGCAGATACCATCTCCGCACATTCTCTTAAGTCTCTGCTGATGTAAGCCGGTGCTTTTCCCTCAAACTTATAGTAAATCTTATGCTCTAAACTAGCCCAAAAATCCATTGCAATCGTACGTATCTGAATCTCAACTTTCGTATTCACAACACTATCTGACAGAAAAATCGGAACTGCCACAAGCATATGATAACTTTTATATCCGCTTTCCTTTGGATTTTTAATATAGTCCTTAATAGAAAGCACTTTCAAATCACTTTGATTCCCGATCATCTCCGCAAGTCTGTAAATATCAGAAGTAAACGAACAGATCAATCTCACTCCTGCAATATCATTCACATATTTTACCATGTTCTCAATCGTTGCCTCATATCCGTATCTTTTCAGCTTTTTGACGATACTCTCCGCCGTTTTGATTCTTGTCTTTATATGCTCGATTGGATTATACTGATGCACATGCTGAAATTCATCATTCAAAATCTCTAATTTGGTGCCCACTTCTTTCAATGCCGAATTATACAAAAACATAACTGTTTTCCAACTGTCGACATCTTCATAACTTTTAATTGCATCTAACATCAAGTTCTTCTCCCCTATCTTACTCGAAGAGTAATTATTACTACAATAGTATACCATAATCCAAAGAGACTGTCATAAACTTCATGCTTTTTTTAGAAAGTTTCTCCTCATCGGCCCTTATAATTCTAATTTCATATCGCCATACTGAATCCATTTTTTCTTTCTCATAAATTCTGAAATGAGCAGTGTCACAATCGCCGGAAGGGCAATCTGTATCACGATAATTTTTATAAGTACGATCATCGGCGGCTCCACTGCCGTCATCGTCTGCCATGTCATAATCTGTCCGACAAGTCCTGCTGTTCCCATTCCAGAGCCGGTCGCATTGCTTGTCATGTGCAGAATCATCGTTCCGACAGGTCCTAAGATAGCACTTGATAAAATTGCAGGAACCCAGATAATTGGCTTTCTCACAATATTTGGCACCTGAAGCATCGATGTTCCGATTCCTTGTGCTAATAGTCCCCCGATTTTATTTTCTCGATAGCTTGCAACTGCAAATCCAACCATATTACAGCAGCATCCAATTGTTGCAGCTCCTGCCGCAAGACCGGAAAGATTCAAAATAACCCCAAGTGCCGCGGAACTAATCGGAAGTGTCAGAATCATTCCCATCAAAACCGAGACAATAATTCCCATCAAAAACGGCTGCTGCTCTGTTCCCCAATTAATCAATGCTCCAAGCGCTGTCATAAATTCAGAAATCGGAGGTCCAACTAAAAGACCTACTGCCGATCCGGCTGTAATCGTTACAATCGGAGTAACCAAAATATCCACCTTTGTTTTTCCTGAGACAAGATGTCCGAATTCAATCCCTACGTAAGCCGCAAGAAATGCTCCCAACGGTTCTCCCGGTCCTGCAAATACCATGGCACCATCTACAAGAACACTTCCCGCGAGCAGTTTTGCCGCAAATGCGCCCACCATTCCGGCAGTCGCTGCTGACAGCACAACAAGCGGACTTTCCTTAAATCGATAGGCAACACCTACACCAATTCCTGCCCCCGTAAATGTGGCTGCCATCTTTCCAAGTACAAAAATCATATTCCCGACATTCCCGCCAATCAAACTTCCAATCTGCTGAATAATTGTGCCGACGATCAATGTTGCAAAAAGTCCCTGCGCCATTCCTGTTAATCCATCAATAAAAATACGATCTAATAATTTCTTTAATTTTTCCATTCTACGCTCCCATTACATTTTATTTTACATGTGTCTTGTCACTAGCAGAGTCTACCATATCTGCCTATAAAAAGTCAAGCATGTCTATATTGAAAATCAATTGCAAAGTATTGTATAATGATGCATACGAACAAATATAGAAAGGATGACAACCATGTTTCGTTTATGGGGAAAAATATTTAAAGATAATCGAATGTTAAAAGATACTGTCATTTGTGATGATACAGACGATACAAGAACACATAAAATTTTCCACGCGCTGGATGAGGTTTGTTACCAGTTTGATTTAAGCAAACCGATTTGGCTGGATTCTACGATTGCCGAATTCAAAAAACATGACAAAGCACGCTTTTATCAGGACAATTTCGTAGACTCTATTGATTTTGACTATCTGGAAATTCATATCATTGAAGAGTAACAAATGAGGGATGTGAGCTTCTCAAAAGCCACATCCCCAATTATCATTTTTCAAATTGCTATTCATTTCGAATTGCTGCAAGCGGACTTAATTTCATTGCTCGTCGTGCCGGGAAGTATCCTGCCGCCATTCCCACAAGAATCGCAAATGCAAGTGAAATCAGCACAAGCCAAGGTGGAATATAAGAAATTACATCTGTCATGCCCATCTCGGCTCCCATGCTTCCAACCACTTTATTGACCACGAATGACATCATAAGACTTAAGATATTTCCGATCACGCCCCCGATCAGTCCGATAAATCCGGCTTCCAGCAGAAACATCTGCCGAATATTTTTCAGACTGCAGCCTAACACTTTAATGACACCGATTTCTTTCGTTCTCTCATAAATCGACATCATCATCGTGTTTGCAATACCAATCGCTGCAACAAGAAGCGATACCGCACCGATTCCTCCCAGAACCGCCTGTATCATTGCAAACTGTTTCTGCATACTTTCCAGATACTCTGCATTGCTGTATGTCTGAAATCCCAGTGTCCTGATTTCATTTGAAACAGATTCTACATTGTCAAGATTATCCACTTTCACCTGCGCTGAGCTATACGTAAAATAACTGTAAGGTTTTCCGCTGCTTGTGGACGGTTGACCAGGAATCACTCTTCCCCGAAATTCTTTTTTCAAAATGGTCTTCAGTGTCTCGATGTCGCAAAAGGTTGAATACGAATATGCATTGTATTCATCAACAGTTCCTTCCACGACACCGGACGCTTTTACAACATATTTTTTTGCTGTCTTTGGTGTCTTTGTTGCTGTCTCTCCTCCATTTTCCACGTTACCAAAACCACTTCCCGACTGGCTCTGGTAATAGGCATCTGTATCCAGGATCAAAAACAGAGAATCCTTTGCGAAATCAATATCCGGAAGTTCTCCGGTATCCCAATAACCACTGCCTCCTGATTTATTGCTGAAATTCGTGATTACCATGTTCCCCATCACCAGATCTAATGAGCTTCCATTTTCAGCCGGCAATTTTCCGCCCTCTTTCAATGGAATATTCATTTTTTCCAGTGCCTCATGGGACATTCCCTGCACCGTCAAAAATCCTTCATAATTGCCTTTTAACGCAATTGCCGATACCTCTAAAACAGGACTTACAAATTCTACATTTTCTAATTTTTTCAATTTTTCAATCACATCATCTGTGATATATTCTTTCGATTCCTCTCCGGAATCTACCATCATGCCACCCTGCCTGTCTTTTCCTGTCACCTGAATGGTCGTCAAACCACCAGATTTTTCTATTTCTTTATAGGTAGACTGCTGAAGACCAAGTCCGAGAGAAATCATAACAACAATGGAAGCTGTCCCAATCACAACCCCTAGAACGGTTAAAAAGGTTCGAAGCTTTCTGCGTTTCAGATTTCCACTACTCATTCTCAGTAAGTCTATTAAGCTCATCCTCTAAAATTTCCTCCTCTTCTGCTCTTCTTTTTTTCTCTTTTTTCTTCTTCACAATTACAACGACAACAATCACTCCGATGATAATTACTCCGACAATCACCGGAATAATCGGGAACGCTTTTTCTTGCTCAACCATTTCACTTTCATTCATCATGTCATCTGTCATCGGTGCTGTCACTAAAAGTGTCAGTTCTTTTTCAGTTGTAAATACTGCTCCCGACTCATCTTCATAAGTAACAATCATCTTAACTTTACCATCACCTGTTGTCTCTGACTCTCCGGTTATCATACCATCAATTGAAGCTGTCGCTCCGGATTCTACATTTCCGACAAAAATCTCTTTAGATTTGATTCCTTCACCCTCAAATTTTGCTTTTACGTTATACAATTTAATTCTTCCCATGTTATACAGACTGCACATGACATTAACTTCGCTTCCAACTTCCACAGTCTCTCCACTCAGCTCAAATTCACTGAATTCAAATCTCGCATCCTGTTTAACCGGAACTGAGATACTTGATGTACTTTCAAATTGTGTTCCACTTCCGTCTTCATACTTCATAGACATCTCGACACTATATGGTTTCTGTACCAGATCTGATTTTGCATTCATATCAATCGAAATATCTTTTGTTCCGTTTGCCCCGATGCCATCCAGATATACAGTGCTCGAACCGGACGCTGGAAGAAACGCCGGAGATGCAGTGTTTGCATCCTGTCCTTCTGTCGGTGCGTTAAAGTCAAACAGCATATTTTTTACCGCTGTTGTCTTGGATGTATTTTTCAAATGTACAATCAGTTTAAAATTGCTTCCCGCCTTTACTTCTGCCGGATCTGTTGAAAATCCTGTGACAATTACTCTCGGAACAGATGTCGATGTCGTTGCTGATCCGCCACCTGCACTATCTCCTCCAGTATACATCATCGGTTCACTGTTGTAGACACCTGTATCCCCCGAAGGTTGCTGCGGTTGTGGATCTTTCTGTGTGTTTTCTTCTGGATTTTCCTGTGGCCTCTCTTCCGGCTTAGCTGTCATTTTTACAAATACACTCTGCTCAAATGCATTTTCCAATCCATCGTAACTAACATCGAATTTCACATTATAATATTTTGATGCCACATCTTCCCTTGCTTTCACATCATATGTGAGCTCATAAGATTTTCCCGCTTCGATCTTATCCACTTTCTGCTCATAGGATACATTTTCAATTTCAAACGGCCACTTCTCAATATTTGCCTTCACCTGCGGAGTTACTACTACATTTTCAATTGCTGTATCTGTACCGTTTGTAATCGTAAGCTTTAACTCTTTCTCCTGTCCATACTGATAAGCCGGTGTCGCAGTTCCACTCGCCTTTACGGTCACTTTTCCCGCTGCGTGCAGTGGCATCACCATCCCTGCCACCAGAATCATACTCATGGCAACCATCATTATTTTCTTAATCTTTCTCATCTTCTTTCTCCTCTCCCTTTGTACGGTTGTCTTCTATCTTTACAATCTCTCCATCAATAATATGGAAAATCCGATCGGCATACGAAGCCAGATGATTGTCATGTGTAACCATAACAAGCGTCTTTTTCTGCTCCCTTACCACCTTCTGCATCAATTCCATCACCTCTTTGGATGTATGCGAATCCAGATTTCCTGTCGGCTCATCCGCAAATATAATCTTCGGATCAACAACCAGTGCTCTTGCAACCCCTACTCGCTGCTGCTGCCCTCCCGACATCTGATTCGGCAAATGCTTTTTATGCTTTTTTAAATTGACCAGATCCAGCATCTTATCTGCTTTTTTTAGTCGGCTTTCTTTTTTCTCTCCGCGAAAGCTCAAGGGCAATGCCACATTTTCCACCGCATTCATCGTCCCAATCAGATGAAAAGACTGAAAAATAAATCCAACATGATCACGTCTAAAGCTGACAAGCTGATCTTCCTTCAACTTCTCCATGTGCTCGCCGTTAATGATCACTTCTCCTTTTGTCGGTTTTTCCAGTCCGGCAAGCATATTTAACAACGTTGATTTCCCTGATCCCGAAGTCCCTACAATCGCACAGAACTCTCCTTCGTTGATTGAAAAATTCACTCCATTCAAAGCATGCACAACACTGTCCCCGACACGATAGAGCTTAAACAAATTCTTCACTTCTATAATTTTCCCCACAGATACTCTCCTTCCTGTTTTTTTCTTAATTTTACTATACCAAAGGATTTTCTGAATATTATATAGGAAATCTTAAGTTTTCCTTAACCTATAAAATAAGTGCTTTTAAGCAAGAAAAAAGAGCCTCTAAAAGCTCTTTTCTCTTGACTTTATTTTTCTTCTCTTCGTTTCCAAACGTTCACACTTACCAACGCACTTCCTGCCGCAGCAGTCAACAGCCACATCAATGGAGTAGCATCTCCTGTTTTTGGTGAAGGACCTGTTGGAGTCGTTTTCTCTTCCGATACCGATTCTTTCTCTGGTTGTGGTACCGCTGCCTGTATTTTTTCCAAGCCTTGTAATGCACTGTCAAGCTGTTTTGTCGCTGCATCAATCTCATCTTGAACTGCAAATTCATCTGCTAATACCGTCTTTGCGTTTTCCAGTTCTTGTTCTAATGTCGCATAACTGGCTTCTGTATACATATCTTTCTGAACAGCTTCCGCTTTGGCAATCAACGCCTCCAACGCTTCTGTTGAAACTTCATCCATCACACGTGCAACTGTGTAATTTGGCATTATATTCTCTGTCAATACAGATGGTACAAACATTTCTGTTGATCCACTTTCTTTGAACGCTTTTAATTCTGTCAAAATACTTTTTGCACTGTTAAATGCATCCTGTGCAATTACTTTTCCAATCTCTGTTGCTTTTTCCTGTGCAAGTTCCGGTGATTTTTCATATAACTTCTGCATATCCACATCAACTTGTTTTTGCTGTTCAATCAATTCTGCCTGATACGCATCCCAGTATTTTCGAATATTTGTCCCATACAATTCTCGATTGTCATCTGCCAGATCATTCAAGTCATTGAACACCCAAAACATAGAATCTTCTACAGATGTCAGCTCATCATTGTGGTATCCATCCCATGTCTCTGTCAGCATTGCTCCATAATACGGAAGATATAAAGAAAACTCTGCCCTTGACATCGCAAGCCATTCTACTCCTGACATTCCCTGATACATCCCGTCACGCATCTCCAAAATATGGCATTCTGCCTGATTCTTATTGCCGATTGCATAGATTGACTCATTTACATTGGAATCCATCTTTGTTCCTTCTCCTCTGTATGCCAGAAACTTCATGATATCCTGTGTAGAAAATTTTTTATCTGGCGTAAACAACAAATCATACGGACCATAAACTCCATCCTCTGAAGGCTCAATACTTAAACCCTCTCCTTTTTCATGGTTCAAGTAATATGTCCCTTGCCACAAACGTGTCAGCTGACCTTTTCCCGGGTTTTCTGCACCATATGTCTGTGTGACATGAATCATTCCATCTTCCGTCTTTAAAAATCCATTTTCTTCCGCTAATGATACCAATCCTTCAGATGCAATCACATTTTCTGTATCTGTCACATCAACCGTTCCAAGAAGCATCATATTCGGAATTGCCGCAACCTGATCTTCCGGCAGCTTAATGGCTGCATATTGATGACCGGAAACAATTTCCATGTACCACGCTTCATTTGGATCACTGATCATAATCGTGTTACATTCCCCCGAACCGTATTTTTCCACAATCTCTCCTAACAATTCCACTCCGTCTCTTGCTGTTTTGGCCTGCCCAAGTAGAATCGATCCCATCGATAATTCACAGATACCGGTATCTACCAATGGATCTGCCGCTTTTGCCTTATCATTATAATAGGTAGATACAGTGGCTGTCATAGCAACCTCATTTTCATTGATTCCTACCTCTGCATAAGGCTCTTCTCCTTCTCCAAACAGTGGTGAATCTTTTGCAAGTGTATATTGATATGTGTGTTCTGGATATGGCATTGAAAATCCATATGCATCTTCAAAAATTGCTCCTGGTTCATGGTCTTCTGCCGGATGCACCGTAAATATTTTTGTATGTCCCGCTCCGATATCCTCTGATCTTCCAATATAGGATGAGCCATTCTCTGAAACTTCTTTCCCTACATATACTCCCATACAGGCAAATGCCTGCATAGAACTCCCCATGGCCATTGTGCCTGCCAAAACCAGTGCTGCTATTTGTTTCTTCTTTATCATTTTCCCCATTCCCTTCATTTCCTTTTTTGTATAACTATACATTTTATTCTTATATTATACATCCTATTTTTTATTTTTCAAGCACTTTTTTGTATTTTATACACTTTGAATGTTTTTTTATTCACATCATATTCTGTTTTATGCACTTTTTATGTGCTCAAACTTCTTTACTTTTCCTAAAAAGTATGTTATTTTGAAGAAACAACTTTTCTCGCTGCATTTCATCTTTTTCGCAGCAAAATCTCTTAAGCCTAAAGGCTTCTTTATTTCCAGCTTCCACTCAGAAGCATTGATCCAACAACACACATGAGATAATCAAGGAGGTTTATCTATGACAAACAGATTAAAACAATATTTTCCCATGCTCCGTACACGTACAGAAATTATGGAAATCATTATCAAAGATGAAACATTAAAAACTTTATTTGACAGTTGGGAAACCGAATTTCAAGAAGAATTTCTGAATATCTGTACAGGTATATCCGGAGTCAAAGTATTATACGATTTTATGATTAAAGAAATACTGAATCCAGAGGCAGTGCCGGAACGAATTGGAGAACTACTGTCTTTACTGCTAAACCAGAAAGTAAAAGTACTAACCGTACTGCCAAATGATACTACCCGCATCGCTGATGAAACATCTCTTATTATCACCGATATCGTTGTAGAACTAGAAGACGGCAGTATCGCAAACATTGAAATACAAAAAATCGGGTATCAGTTCCCCGGTGAACGATGTGCCTGCTATTCCTCAGACTTGCTTCTACGTCAATATAAAAGAATAAAAGGAATGAAGAAAAGAAAATTTACATATAAAAGTATCAAAAACGTCTACACCATTGTCTTCTTTGAAAAAAGTCCAAAAACATTTCATAAATTTCCTCAAAATTATCTTCATTTTTTTGAACAAAAATCTAATACTGGATTGCAGATAGAATTGTTACAAAAATATATTTTTATTCCTCTTGACATCTTTAAAGAAAATCAGCAAAATAAAGATATCAAAAGCAAATTAGATGCATGGCTTGTATTTTTAAGTATGGATAATCCCGAAATGATTGTAAAACTTATCGAAACATATCCTGAATTCAAGCCAATGTACGAACAAATCTACGATATCTGTAGAAATATTGAGGAGGTCATGGAGATGTTTTCTAAAGAATTACGAGAATTAGACAGAAATACTGTCTTATATATGATTGATGAAATGCAAGATGAGCTAGACCAAAAGAAAATACAATTGCAAGATACAGAATCCAAATTAAATGATGCACACACTCAACTAAACAGTACGCAGGATAAACTGCACTCCACACAGGATGCACTGCACTCCGCACAGGATGAACTACAATCCACACAGGATGAACTACAATCCACACAGGATGAACTGCAAAAAGCTCTTTTAAAAATTGCAGAATTAGAGCACCAACATACTTAAAAAAAGTGTGCTGAGCACACTCTCAGCTCCCCTGCCCCTCATTCTTGAGGGGGAGGGTTTTCCTTTGTTTCTATTTGTTGTAAAATATTTACATGAGTAATATTTTACAAACGATCTTTCTTGATCATTATGAACACTTAATTTACGAACTTCATCCAAGGACTTCCGTCATTGAAAATGTCAACAAAATGATTCATTGTGGTGACCCTTCTTTTGGTGGCGCTTTTTTTGCTTGTCCAGACTGTGGGGAATTGAAGTTTGTTCCTTTTCGATGTAAATCTAGATTCTGCCCTACTTGCGGTAACAAATATAATCTGCAACGCTCTTTTCATATGTCCTGTAAGCTCATTCGCTGTGTCCATCGTCACTGTGTGTTTACTATTCCTAAAGAACTTCGCACTTTCTTTCTCAATGACCGTTCTCTCCTCAATTGTCTCTTTCATTCCGTTCGAGATGTTGTTCTTCGCACGTTTTATAAGCAAAACAAATCTGAAAACTTTACTCCTGGTTTCATTTGTGTTCTTCATACCTTCGGCAGGGACTTAAAATGGAATCCTCACATTCATGCTCTTATTTCTGAAGGTGGCGCTGGAAACTCTATCGTTTGGCGCCCTATGAAGCATTTCGATTATACCTTCCTGAGAAACGCATTCCGCAAAGTTCTTCTTGAACGGCTTACTAATTCCATTGGTAAGTCTTTCATTCCTGTTAAAAATAAAATTTATAAAGACCATGCCGATGGCTTTTATGTCAGAGCCAAACCGAATCTCTGCACTCCTGATGTTACAATCAAATATATCAGCAGATATCTCGGAAGACCTGTCATAGCAACTTCTCGCATTGATCACTATGATGGTGAGTCTGTTACTTTCCATTACACAAGACATGAAGATAACAAAACTGTTTCCGAATGTATTCCTGCTTTAGACTTTATAAAAAGACTCATTGTTCATATCCCGGAAAAACATTTTAAAATGCTTCGTTATTACGGCATCTATGCCAAACATCACAAGCAAGAACAGAAACTTTATAAATGTATCTCTTCCGAGAAAAAACGTTTTATCTTACGACATATGAACTGGCAAAATCTTATTTTTTTAACCTTTGGATACGACCCTCTCAAGTGTCCAAAGTGTGGTTCTTCTATGTTGGTGTTGGAAGTTTATCACAAAAAAACTGTACTATTTGAACAATATCGAAAGGCTATGGGATATGGATGAATCCATAAATCTCATTCTTTCTAAAATCGTCAGATAGTGCAGTCACACCAAAAACAAAAAACTTCATAATCAACGTTGTGGCGAATACAACCTTTCGCTCTTTTGTTATGCTATTTTTTATTTCTTATACATTATACACTATTTCTGACAAAATGAGAAGTTTACTATAAGGTAAAAAAGCAGGTAGCCCCTACCTGCTTTTCTACTCTTATCCCATCTGTTCCAATACTTCTTCTGCAATATTTCTTGCATGATCTGAAATACGCTCCAGGCAAATAATCGTATCTAAGAATACAACTCCCGCCTCTGTATTGCACAGATTGTTTGTCAAACGTTTGATATGTTTTGAGCGAAGCTTAATCTCCAGATCATCTGCCTTCGTCTCTTTCTCAATTACCTTTAACGCCTTATCTCGACTTCCTTCCACAAATGCTTCCAATGCATAGCGGTAGCTGTCCGCACAAACTTCTATCATCTCTTTGATTTCTTCTTTTCCTGTCTCAGAGAACGACAATTTCTTTTCTTTTAACGTCTCTGCAAATTCTGAGATATTTTCACAGTAATCACTGACACGTTCAATATCAGAAACAATTTGGAGTAAGTGTGCCACTTGCTGATGTTCCTTTTCCCCAACTTGAAGTCCGGTAATCTTGATTGCATAATCTGTGATTCCCGCAGTCAGTTTATCCACTTTGGATTCATCTTCTTTCAATGTATGAATATCTTCTTCACTCAGTGTAAAAAGAACACGTTTTGCCGCATCTAAAGTATCATTCACGATTTCTCCCATGCGTGCCACTTCACCGACTGTAGCTTGAAGTGCAAGAGAAGGTGTCTGTAACATTCTATCATCAAGTGAAACAACACTGTCATCTCTTTCATCATCTTTCACACCACTGATTTTCTTAGCAAGTTTGATAATCAGATTAGATACCGGGAACAGCATTACGGTTGTTGCAATATTAAAAATCGTGTGTACTGTACTGATCTCTGTCTGTGTAATCTGACCGTGTCCCCAAACCGGATTGACCACTTTGAAAAACACAATTGCCACCACACTAAAAATAATCGTTCCGATGATATTAAACAATAAATGCATAAGTGCTGCTGTCTTAGCATTCTTTTTCGCACCCATACTTGACAGCATTGCAGTTACACATGTACCAATGTTCTGTCCCATAATAATATAAATTGCCGCATTAAACGGAACTAAGCCCGCTGCTGCAAGACTCTGCAAAATACCAACAGATGCTGATGAACTCTGGATAATCGCTGTAACAAGTGCTCCCGCTATAATTCCCAATAAAGGATTCTTTCCTAATGTCACGAAAAGATTTACAAATCCTTCTGACTCTTTTAACGGATCAACTGCTCCTGACATTGTAGAAATACCGACAAACAAAAGACCAAATCCTACGATAATACTCGCAATATCCTTTGTGGATCTTCTTTTTCCGGTCAACATAATCACAACACCAATCATAATCGCAATCGGCGCCAGTGTTGTCGGGCTCAAAAATTTTGCCCATTCCACGCTGGAAACAAGCCATCCTGTTACCGTTGTCCCGATATTCGCACCCATGATAACACCCATTGCCTGTGTCAGGTTCATAATTCCTGCATTCACAAAACCTACCACCATGACAGTCGTCGCCGACGAACTTTGAATCACAGCAGTAATAAATGCTCCCAATAGTACTCCTAATAACTTATTTTTTGTCAATGCTTCAAGAAGCGATTTCATCTTATTCCCAGCCGCATTCTCCAAGCCTTGAGCCATAATCTGCATTCCATAGATAAACATCCCAAGCCCACCAAGGAAAGGGATAATAATGCTAGTGTAATTCATAGGTTTCCTCCTTCAAATCCTCTCAATAAACTCACTATTTTTACCATAACATTATCTACGGAAGAAAACAACAAAATTTTACATTTTTTTGACATTCTTTTAACTATTTCTTCATTTTCGGGTCGAAAATGAGCGAAGCGAGGTAACCAAAAATAAGTGCCGCAGAAATTCCAACTGCACTTGCCGTAAATCCTCCCATAAATATACCGATAAATCCTTCTTTCCCGATTGCCTCTTTCACACCTTTAAATAACAAATTGCCAAATCCAAGCAACGGAACACTCGCACCTGCCCCTGCAAATTTTAAAAACGGCTCATAAATATTTAAGAATCCCAATACAGCACCGCCGCACACAAGCAGCACCATCACTCGTCCAGGCATCATTTTTGTCCGATCCAGGAGAATCTGAATCAAGGCACAGATAAGCCCTCCTATCCAAAATGCATTTACATACTCCATATCCTTCTCCTTTTTAACAATGTTCTAACACAATCCCATGCGCGATTCCAGGAACGCTCTCTCCCTCATTAAAACTAACTGTAGACATCAAGGCCCCGGTTGGTACAAATAACACTCTCTTCCATTCCCCGCTTGCAAGCTTTGGAAGAATATACGCAGAAAGCGTAACCGCCGCACAGCCGCACCCACTTCCTCCTGCATGTGTGTCCTGTGTCTTCTGATCAAAAATCATCATCCCACAGTCTGCATGATTGTATTTGATATCTTTCCCCTGCTTTCTTATCAGATCAAAAAGAATGCTTTGTCCCACATATCCAAGGTCTCCTGTAATAATGCGGTCATAGTCACTCTCCTGTCTTCCAAAATCCTGAAGGTTCTGTATAATCGTATCACAGGCTGCAGGCGCCATACATGCACCCATATTCTGAGAATCCTTCAATCCAAAGTCTACAATCTTACCAACTGTCACACCAGCTACCCTCACATGACTTTTCTGCCTTCCAATTAGAAATGCCCCACTCCCTGTCACTGTCCAGTGTGCTGACAACGGTCTTTGACTTGCATACCCAAGCGGAAAACGAAATTCTTTTTCTGCACTTCCAAAATGACTTGATGTCACAGCCAGCATATACTCGCCATATCCCGCTGCCACGCTCATCGCTCCCAATGCGATTGCCTCTCCTGATGTAGAACAGGCTCCATAAAGTCCGAACATCGGAATCTGAAGCGCCTCCACTCCCATGGATGTAGCAATTCCCTGACGCAGTAAATCTCCTCCAAAGAGATATCTGACTTTCTCCAACGCAATATCTGCTTTTCCAACCGCCAAAAGACAGGCCTCTTTCTGCATCGTACTCTCTGCTGCCTCCCAGGTATCTTCTCCAAACAGATTTTCCATCTCCACCATATCAAACAATTTCCCTAAAGGGCCTTCCCCTTCTTTCTTTCCCACAACAGAACCACTGCTGATAATATATGGTGCTTCCTGAAATGCTATACTTTGGCTTCCTTTCGTCATCATAGTACAATCCCCACTTTCATTAAGAAATAGTAAATCAATCCAAGTACCCAGGAAGTCAGTATCCCATATAAGATAACAGGACCTGCTATCGTAAAAATCTTACATCCGATTCCAAATACCTGTCCTTCTTTCTTATATTCAATCGCCGGTGCTGCCACAGAATTGGCAAATCCCGTGATTGGGACAAGCGCTCCTGCACCACCCCACTTTGCAATACTTGGATAGATATTAAAGCCGGTCAGCAATACACTGATGAGCACCAATACTAACGATGTCCATGAACCTGCTATTTCTTCTTTCATTCCTGTATTTTTACAATAATTCAGAATCACCTGCCCAAGCAGACAGATAGTCCCTCCCGTCACAAACGCCTTCGCCATATTGACATAAACATTGTGTACCGGTGTTTTTTCTTTCACATAGGCTGCATACGCCTGTTTACTCATTTTTTTCATTTTTTGTCCTTTCCTACCATCCTTTCAGGAAAAACAGCAATGCTCCGATTCCCTTCCCGATGGCCATGCTTAAAATGATATACGGCACTCCTCTCAACAATTTAACGCGCCGGATAAAAATAGGAAAAATATTTAAAATTTCTGCCAGTGCCATGGACCAGCACCCTACAAAAATGCCGGCACAAAATCCAACCGGACCAATCAGAAACTGTACACCTGGAATACAAATTTGGTAAACATACATAATATTTCCTAATATTCCTCCAAGCGCAATCATTTCTTCGTATAAAATAACATTTGCACCTGTGTGCGTCCTGTCTGCAAAATCAGACACCACTCCCAGACCAATGATAAACGAAAATAGTCCTCCTGCCACCGCAATTCCAGAGCTAAGTCCGATGACTGCGAGAATGACTTGTCTTGCCCACATCCATCTCCTGCTCCTTTCTGGAATAATTTTCAATCAACGTTGTCTGGATATCATTCTCGTACAATCGCATTTCCACCTCCATCGGAGTCGGATCGACCGTAAATTTCTTCCCTCCGAAATGATTGAAAAATGCTAAAATTCCGACAATCAGCCCCACACAATACGTCAATTCCAACACGCTGAACCCTTTTTTTGGCTTTCCCATAAAAAACTCATAAATCTGCGCAAACAGTCGTGAAACATCCACATCGTTATTGAACGCCATAATGGAAAATCCGGCGCCGATAAATGTGACCGCCACAACCCCAACAATCTTTAAGAAATGCCCAATTGGATTTGTCACCTTCTGTTCCTCATACGTAACGATAATATCGGGTACTCCCAAATTTTGAATATCCAGATTTGGATATTCTCTGTGAATACACTCTATAATCTTCAGGATAGATACTACATATCGGTGCTTTCCGGTATCTGGAATTTTTAACAGCAGAATCGTTTTGATTCTAGCAGCAATCTTTTCATTCGTACATTCCAAGGATAAAATGTCCCCGAGTCTCACTTCTCTTTTTTTTACTTCTACATTCTGTTCACTCTTGATATAAACGGTATCCTTCGTCACTGCCATAATTTTTTTATCCCCATCTCAACATTTGAAATCAAAGTTCCTGTATTTGCCGTTCCATTTCCTTTTATTTCATAATAATAATAGAACAGTCCGATTCCAATCGCCGCAAGAACAATACATGTCAAACAGATGCGAATTCTCTTTCTTGCCTTTTCCATTATTTTCACCTTCCCTTCATATGCACTTTATTATGTCATTTTTTCTCAAAACTATGCAAAAAACCGAGTTCGCACTTTTTCTATTACGAACTCGGTCGATTTAAACCTTCTGCCTCAAATTTTTCAAAATCTTTTTTTCCAGTCTCGACACCTGAACCTGAGAAATTCCAAGTGTCTTTCCCACCTGCGACTGTGTCTGATTTGCAAAATAGCGCAAATAGATCAACTGGCGCTCTTCTTTTTCAAGCCCCTCCAAAAGCTGCGCAAGCAGCATCTGATTAAGCACCTTTTCTTCCTGTGCCCCTGTCTCCTCTAATTTATCCATCAGTTGAATTTCATTTCCATCTTTCTGGTAAATCGGTTTATGGAGTGATTCCACTTCACCACTCGACTCCATCGCCATGACAAGCTCTTCTTTTTCTACTTCCATAGTTTCTGCCAGTTCTTCCAAAGTTGGATCTCTTCCAAGCTTTTCCTGTAGCTTTTCTTTTGCAAAATATGCTTTGTATGAAAGTTCTTTCAAAGATCTGCTCACCTTGATCATTCCGTCATCCCGCAAAAAGCGCTTAATCTCTCCGGATATCATCGGCACCGCATAGGTTGAAAACTTGACATCATACGTCATATCAAATTTATCAATTGCTTTCAGAAGACCAATACTTCCAATTTGGAACAAGTCCTCCGGCTCTGCACCTCTTCCATAAAATCGTTTTACAATACACCAGATCAGACCGATATTTTCCTCCACTAATTGTTCTCTCGCTTTTTCATCCCCATCGTGTGATTGTCTGATCAAAGCGATTGTGTGGTCCATAATTTCCTTCCTTTTCCGATTGTTTTTTGCATTTTTACCGTAGTTCCTTCTCCTTGCACCGATTCCACACAAATATGATCCATAAAAGCTTCCATAAACGAAAATCCCATTCCCGACCGATCCATTTCAGGCTTTGTTGTAAATAGCGGCTCCATCGCTTTTTTTACATCCTCAATTCCTTTTCCGTGATCCTCCACTTCTATATAAATGGTCTCCTCTTTGATATTGCATCGTATAAAAATCTTATGTATCTCATTTTCGTATCCGTGAATCACTGCATTTGTAACCGCCTCAGAAATTGCGGTCTTCACATCAGCCACTTCTTCCACCGTCGGATTTAACTGAGTCATAAATGCTGCAACTGCAACTCTTGCAAATCCCTCATTCGCAGACAGACTGTCAAAAATCAGCTCCATTTCATTTGTATTTCTCATATCGTCTCCTCCTCATACATCTGAATTATTTTTGTCACGCCGGACATCGTTAAAATCTTTTTCATTCTTTCATTTGCATGGACTGCCCATACTTCTCCCCCCAGCAGATACACTAGTTTGTATCTTCCCATAATCACTCCTATTCCTGAACTGTCCATGAAATTTGTCTCCTGAAAATCAAAAATGACACACTTAATGTGATTTTCTTCGATCAGTTTATCCGATCCCTTTCGAATCTCTTCTGCATTATGATGATCCAACTCACCCGGCAGAAAAATTGTAAGACAATTTTCTTCCACCTGATACTTCATATTTCTTTCCCTCCTGTTTTAAAAGTCACATCTGTCCTTTTTTTACACAAAAAGGATATGTAACCAAATTTGTTACATATCCTTTCTCTTTTGTATCTCTATTGCTGGCTATTGTTATCACCATCATCATTCGTTCCGTTCAATGCTTCTGTCGCCTTTTGTGCAACGTCGCTGTCCGGGAATAATTCAATCACACGGTTATATTTCTCTGTCGCTTTTTCCGTATCTCCATTTCCCGCATAGGAATCTGCAAGCAGCAAGAGCGCCTTTCCGTCTTCATAGGATTCATTCATCTTCATAACTTTTTCCAGCGATTCAATCGCTGTTCCATAATTTTCCACTCGATAACTCTGTCTTGCGGAACGGTAAAGTTTATCACATTGTTTCGGGAATATTTCACTTGTCATCTCATCATACTGTGCTTTTCCGACTTCTCCTAACGAATCCGTGGAAAGTGCAAGCAGCTCATCGATCAAATTTGTCGTACTGTAATTATTCTGATTATAATGATCGATCACATCGATCAATGCCTCGTAACTGCTCTGTGTATTGGCCGCTTTCTGTTTTTCGGCTTCCAGTTCTTTTTCTTTTGCCTGATAATCTTCCACCTGTTTTTGTAGTGCACTGATCTCACTTTCTTTAGCTGCAATCTGATCACTGTATGCAACCACATCTTTATTCGTCTTCGTCGATTTGCTGTGATTGATTGCGGGAACAATCAGAAACCATACAATCGCCGCTCCCATCAAAATTCCAATCACAATATTCATAATCGTAATTGTAGCTGCATTATCTTTTAAAGATGCCGACACCGGCTGTATAATCGTTTCATTTCCTAGATTGTATGTGACTGTCTGATCTTTTTCCTCTTTCGCCTTCGCCGTTTTCTTATTGTGCAGCTTTGTAAGCTCATGCATATACCGGATTGTAATCTCGTTTGTAGCATCTAATTTATGTGCTCTTCTCAGAACTTGTCTTGCTTTTGCGTACTGTTCTGTCTTCAGATACAAAAGCGCAAGAAGCTGGTACGCTTTTAAAAATGTCGGATGCGATGCAACTACCTTTTTCAGTTGAATCACCGCAAGATCCTCTCCATCCTGCTGACAATATGTAAGACACTGGTTATACTTCTTGATCGCCTGGTTCATTACTTCTAACTCACTCGGTGTCTCCTGAACCTTTTTGATATAATAGTCCGCGATATTCTCATGAGATTTAATATTCTTGCTGATAATCCATTCTACAAGTGCTTCGGCAACTTCTCCCTGCCCAAAATACACAAGTCCCAAAAGATTTCGTGCTGCAATATTATCTCTGTTAAATTGCAAACTTTTCTTCAAAGATGTAACCGCTCCGGATAAATCTCTTATATTTGCCCTGCGAAGTCCATCATTATACCACTGATTTGATTGATATAGAAACTTTTTTGTATACTCCACTGAATTTCACCCTTATCCTCTACTTATTCTGTTTCATCATTTCACGTAAAATATCTGTCATATCTGTCATATCTTCCTGATAGACTGCCTCCTCGATATCTTCCACTTCCAGACTTGGTTTGAATTTTTTTAGTTCTTCTTCAAAATTAAGCATGCTTTTTTCCTCCCACTATTAATTCTTTGAGCATCCCGACCAGATACAATGACCCAAGGCAATACACCCTGTCATTCTCCCCTTTTTCTTTCAGCGCCATGCAAAACGCCTTTTCGAGATTCTCCTCTTCTATAATCTTTTTATCTGTATATTTCCGAAAAACACCGGCAAGCTCCTCTGTGCTCACCCCGCGTTCATTCTCAATCTGAGTCAAAATATACTCTTTGGCATCTATTGTTTCACAAAGCATTCGTATCATCGTTTCATATTCTTTTTCTTTTACCGCTGAGAACAAAATAATTTTTTCAAAATTATTTTCCTGTTGTGCGTTCACACTCTCCACAAATACTTCGACTGCACCAGGGTTATGCGCTCCATCTAAGATGACCCCAGGCAGGATCTCCTCCATCCTCCCCTCCCAGTGAGTCTTGTAAAGAGCCTCTTTCCACCGGTTCAAATGCTTTTCTTCTTTTACAAGATACCGCATTGCTTCCAATGCGAGCATTGCATTTTCCACCTGATAAAGTGCTTTTGTACCAAGTTTCCAAATACTATTCTCATAATACGCATTTGTAATTGAAAATGCAATATCTTTACTCGTGATTTCCTGAATTTCGTACGCATTTTTCGAGATTTCTCTACAAGGCGCTCCGACCTTTTCTGCAAACTCTCGAATCACTTTTGCACTCTTTTCTTCTTTTCCTATATAAATTATCGGAACATCGCGCTTTAAAATCCCGACCTTCTCTGCCGCGATCTCCTCAATCGTCTCTCCCAATATTTCTGTATGGTCCAAACTGATCGATGTGATGATCGTCAAAAACGGAACATCAATTGCATTTGTCGCATCCAGCCTTCCGCCGAGTCCTGTTTCCAGTATAATGTACTCCACCCCACTGTCTGCAAATGCAGTCATCGCCATCGCGAATAAAAACTCGAAAAAAGTCGGATGTGGTTTTCCATCGGCTTTCATTTTCTGCACAGCTGCAAACACAATATCAAATGTACTTAAAAACATCTCATCGCTGATTTCTTCTCCATCGATACGAATCCGCTCATTCATCTTCACAAGATGCGGAGATGTAAAAAATCCGACAGTCTTTTTTTCAGTCAAAAGAAGCGACTGCATATATGCACATACCGATCCTTTTCCATTTGTCCCAGCAACATGAATGATCTTTTTCCCTTTCTCCGGGTTACCAAGAATCCTCAAAAAATCTTTTGTGTGTTCCAAACTGTTTTTCTTTGTAAATTTCGGTATCTCTAAAATATACGTAATCGCTTCTCTATAATCCACTTATCTCACCATCATTTTCTTGTGTATTTTCTATCTATTGTTCTGTATTCTCTGTTGTTGTACCCTCCGTCTGATCAACGGTCGTATCCGGTGCCTCCACCAGTTTTCCACCTTGATAAATATACTGTTTCGATGTCCTGAAAATTCGATTGCTCGAGCCGACCTGACTGACTTCAATCGTATCGCCCTCTTTTATCTCAGTATCCAAAATATCGATTCTCGTATTATTTAAAAATGTCGTCTTTTGTTTTTCACCATTGACATAAACTTTACTTGACTTCGTAAAGTTCTCTCCGTACAGGCTGTAACTTCCATCCATCTGTGCAATCAGTTCGCTCAACGTCACATCAAGCACACCCATCTGCATATGTCCTTCTTTTATCGGATTGTTTTCTTTTCCGCCATATACGTACTGCTCTCCATATAAAATATCATACTGCAGCAATTCCAGGTCTGACAAATAGTGTTTTGTCTGACGTCTTGTCTGATGATAGTTAAAAATCGTTCCCGCATGAATATCCAATCTGTCAAATACATCTGCCATAATCTGATAAGACGGAATATTGCGGTCTTCTTTTTGCAGTCCGGTATTGTCCCAGATTACATAGTTGGTATTGTACAGATAACGGCTCTTCAGATCTTTTGCTTCCAATCCCATTGTAGGAAGGTGATCCCCGTACAGTACAAGCACTGTCGGCTCTCCTCTTTCTTTTAATTTCTGTAAAAGTTCCCCAATAAACTGGTCAGTCTCATACAGCTGATTCACATAGTATTCCCACGCATTTGTACGACCTTCATCCTCAATTCCACTGACTGTGATTCTCGGGTTCTCCAGCACTTTTTCTTCCGGATAATCACCGTGTCCCTGCACTGTGATGCCAAACACAAAATCCTGCTGCTCTGTGGAATCCATCGCATTTAAAATATGCTGTGTCAAAATATCATCTTTTGCCCATCCATTTTCTGTCACCTGTAAAATATTCATGAACTCTTTACTTGTGTACGTGTCAAATCCAATATTGTTAAACACATCTGCACGGCTATAAAAATTTCCACCATTGTTGTGTAATGCGTGTGTGCCGTATCCAAAATTTTCAAGCGCGGTTGCCGCACTCTCTGCCGTCTGATATTTCAAGACCGTTTTATATGGATATTCTCCAGGTCCGAAATAACGAAGGTTCATTCCGGTCAGCACTTCAAACTCTGTATTGGCGGTTCCCGCACCGACAGAAGGCACTTTGAAATACCCTGTGGAATAATTTTGCATCAACTTTCTGAAATTCGGAATTGGGTCTTCTGATGTTGTGAAAAACTCCACTTCACTTGGGTCAAAGAAAGATTCCAGCTGAATAAAAATAATATTCGGCATCTCTTTTCTGCCTGTTGTTGCCTCTGTAATCTTCCCGTCATTACTGATCTGTTCAATTGTCTCTTTACTGTAATTATTCGGCTGAGAAATTCCTGTATTAAACACACTTGCACTAAAGCAATACGGAAATCCATAATCCTCATACGCAAATGCGATATTCCCAAAATAATTTGAGACTACACGCTTATTGATTGCCAGATTTGTGATCAATCCGGTAATTCCAAAGCAGAACACAATTCCGATCAGCGCAATAATACGATGCATCTTTCCCTGGTATTGTCCGCCTCTTCTCCACATGGATATGAGCCACACAACAACTGCAATGATTCCTACAGCCAGCATCATGCCCTCAAATCCGGAAAAATATTTATCAAACAATGTCACCGCATCGCCTGCAACCTTTAAATCCTGTGCATTGAATGGTGTTACCCTCACCATCAGCATATAGCCATTTGTAATACCAAGTATCATCCAGAAAGCGGTAATCAATATACGCACAAAAACACGTCTTCTCACCAAATATACGAGTAAAAATGTAATAAATATCAAGTACGTATTAAACAAAAATGTCCAAGGCGAACCGACCATATAATCCCATGCGGCAAAAAATGAGTGTCTTGAAATTGATTCAATCACAAGGTTGATCAGACACGCGTACAACACATGCAGCAAAAGTGAAAATCGGTTCATGATTTTGTAGACAGGCTGCATTTTTTTTGCAAAAGCACTGTTTCTTCTCTTTTCCAAAATTGCTTCTCTTCGAAGTTTCTTTTTATGCCAATATTCTTTGATATCTTCCTTTTTTAAATGTCTTAGTTTTTGAAATTTCCCCTTTATATCTGGTTTCCTGATGTGGATTCGTTTCATACTCTAACCTCACCTATATTTCCTGACTTTCGCAGGACTTATTTTTGAAGTCCTGCAAGTCTTTCTTTTACCTGTTCCATCATTTGTGTATATTTTTCTAATTTTGCCTTTTCTTCATTAATCTTAGCTTCCGGCGCTTTGCTGATGAATTTTTCATTGCCAAGCATTCCGTTTACACGAGCAAGTTCTTTCTCTAATTTTGCTTCTTCCTTTTTCAGACGTTCAATTTCCTGTTCAAAATCTACCAGTTCTGCCAACGGAAGATATACAACTGCATCTGTCACAACAACGGAAACTGCATCTTCAGCAACGCCTTCCTTGTCTGACTGAATCACAATCTCACTTGCATTCATTAAAGGAGCAGAAGAGATTTTGATTTCTTCCAAACCATTTCTCAATGTCTCATTCTCGCATACAATAAATGCTTTTGCTTTACGGCTAGGTGCAACATTCATCTCTGCGCGCACGTTACGCACACCACGAATTACTTCTTTCATGTGTTCTACCACATTCTCTTCTGCCGCAAAATTCCACTCTTCTTTATATTGTGGCCATGTTGACATCATCAAAGACTCTTCTTCCGGCACTAATGCACTGTAGATTTCCTCAGACACAAACGGCATAAACGGATGTAACAATTTCAAGCCGTTTGCCAATACTGTTTTCAAGGTCCATAATGTCGCATTTGCAGCTTTTGCATCTTCATCTGCATGATACATACGATATTTTGCAAGCTCAATATACCAGTCACAGAACTCATCCCAGATAAAGTCATATACTTTCTGAAGTGCGATTCCAAGCTCAAACTTATCCATATTCTCTGTCACGTCTTTTGCAAGTGTATTCACTTTTGAAAGAATCCACTTATCTGTCGGTGTCAACTCACCCAGATCCGGTGTTGTAATTGTCTTATCTTCCATGTTCATCAAGATAAAACGAGATGCATTCCATACTTTGTTCGCAAAGTTTCTGTTTGCCTCAACTCGCTCATCATAGAAACGCATATCATTTCCCGGCGCATTTCCTGTCACAAGCGTCATACGAAGCGCATCTGCACCGTATTGTTCGATCACTTCCAACGGATCAATTCCGTTTCCAAGTGATTTACTCATCTTACGTCCCTGTGAATCACGCACAAGTCCGTGAATGAATACTGTGTGGAACGGTGATTTTCCTGTGTGTGCAAACGCTGAGAATACCATACGGATTACCCAGAAGAAAATGATATCATATCCTGTCACAAGCACATCTGTCGGATAGAAGTAATCCAATTCCTCTGTGCTGTCCGGCCAGCCAAGTGTTGAGAACGGCCAGAGCGCTGAACTGAACCATGTATCAAGTGTATCTTCATCCTGTGTAAAATGTGTACATCCACAGTGCGGACATACTTCCGGCATCTCTCTTGCCACTACAAATTCCCCGCACTCGTCACAATAGTAAGCAGGAATTCTGTGTCCCCACCAAATCTGTCTTGAAATACACCAGTCACGGATATTTTCCAGCCAGTGCAGATAAATCTTGTCAAAACGTTCAGGAACAAATTTTAATTCTCCAGCCTTTAACGCATTGATCGCCGGTTTTGCAAGTTCTTCCATCTTCACAAACCATTGTTGTTTAATCAACGGTTCCACTGTTGTGTGACATCTGTCATGTGTTCCTACATTGTGTGTGTGGTCTTCGATTTTCACAAGGTATCCCTGCTCTTCCAAATCTGCCACGATTGCTTTTCTTGCCTCATAGCGATCCATGCCTGCATATTTTCCACCATGTTCATTGATTGTCGCATCATCGTTCATGATATTGATCTCCGGCAAGTTGTGACGTTTTCCAACTTCAAAGTCATTCGGGTCATGCGCTGGTGTAATCTTCACCGCACCTGTTCCAAATTCTTTGTCTACATAGTAGTCTGCCACAATCGGAATCTCTTTATTTACCAATGGAAGTAATACGTTCTTTCCAACAATATCTTTATATCTGTCATCATCCGGGTGAACTGCGATTGCAGTATCTCCAAGCATTGTCTCCGGACGTGTTGTCGCAATCTCAAGGAAACGGTCTGTTCCTACGATTGGGTATTTGATATGCCAGAAATGTCCTGCCTGTTCCTCATGCTCTACTTCCGCATCAGAAAGGGAAGTTTTACATACCGGACACCAGTTGATAATTCTGGAACCTTTGTAAATATATCCTTCTTCATACAACTTGATGAACACTTCTTCTACTGCTTTGGAGCATCCCTCATCCATTGTGAAACGCTCTCTGTCCCAATCACAAGATGTTCCCAGTTTCTTAAGCTGCTGTGTGATTGTTCCGCCGTACTCTTCTTTCCATTCCCAGGTTCTCTTTAAAAATCCTTCACGTCCCAGCTCTTTTTTGTCAATTCCTTCTTCTTTTAACTGGTTTGTAACCTTTACTTCTGTTGAGATTGCCGCATGGTCTGTTCCCGGAATCCAAAGTGCATTGTACCCCTGCATTCTCTTATAACGAATTAAAATATCCTGTAATGTATTGTCAAGTGCGTGTCCCATATGCAGCTTACCCGTAATATTCGGTGGCGGCATAACAATTGTAAATGGTTTCTTGCTTCTATCTACTTCTGCGTGAAAATATTTATTCTCACACCATCTTTCATAAAGTTTCGTCTCAATCTCCTTTGGATTATATGTTTTCTCTAAATTTTTACTCATTACTTCCTCCTTGTAAATCCCTCTCATGATTCGTATTATTCGTAATAAAAAGCCCTTTACATCATGAAAATGTAAAGGGCGAATAATCGCGGTACCACCTTTGTTATATACGAAATCTTTCATATATATCTCGTCGGTTCTTTAACGTGAACCACCCCGTGACTTCCTACTTTGACCTTATTATATAATTATACACAGTTCAGAAATCCGGTTCGAAAGCTACCTTCTACATTTCTATCTTGAAACCACCTTTCAGCCTAAGAGCGGTTCTCTCTTTCAAGCGACTTATGTGTACTCCTCTTTCTCATTACCTTTTGCTTTAGAAACTACTGAATATATTATCCTCGAAACAACCATTTGTCAAGCTGTTCCAAAATTCTTCATACATTTTTAAGATTACAGTTCTTCCCTCAACTCACTCACCGTCTCCACAATGCAATCTGCACCATACCGTTCAAATTCTTCTCTGCTTCCATATCCGTAAAGTACACCGATGCAGGAAAGTCCATGCTCTTTCGCTCCGATAATATCATGCTCCCGATCTCCGATCATGACAGCCTGTGAATATTCTTTTATATTCATCTTCTCTAATGCATATGCGATCACATCGCCTTTTTTCACTCTTCGTCCATCCAGCTCACTTCCTGCCACATAAGAAAAGTAAGAATCCAAATGAAAATGCTCCAATATTTTCTGTGCATAGACTCCCGGCTTTGAGGTCGCAAGAACAATCTCTTTTCCACTTGTTTTCAGTTCCTTTAACAGATTTTCCACCCCGTCATACACTTTGTTTTGAAACATTCCACACGGTTCAAAATATTCCCTGTATTTTTCCACCGCAAGGTGTGCATCATCCTCACTCAGTCCATAATATTGCATAAAAGAATCCTTGAGCGGTGGTCCAATGAACTTGCATAATGTGTCCAAATCTTCCACATCGATCCCAAAATGTTTCAATGCATATGCAACCGACTTCGTGATTCCTTCTTTCGGGTCTGTTAATGTTCCGTCCAAATCAAACAAAATATATTTGTAATCTCTCATCTTGTCCTCCTGTTACGCTAAATGCCCCGCATCTTCTGTTTCACATTCCACTGTCCAATCACTTCATTTACTGTTGAGACAGTGACAAATGCATTCTCATCAACCGAATGTAGATAATTCAATACTTCCGCATATTCATTTCTTGTAAGAATCGTCACCAATTCTATCTTTTCTTCATTATTATATCCACCAATTGCCGGATACAATGTCACACCACGGTGTAATTCGTGGACAATAAAATTTTGTAATTCTTTATACTGTTCTGTAAGAATACAGATTCGTTTTCTTCTGTTAAATCCATCAATAAAATGGTCCAGAACAATTCCATTTGCATAAGTTCCCAAAATACTCAGCACCAATGTCTTCGTATCATACACGAAAATAGAACTGATCGCCGTACACATTCCCGCAAGCGTCATCGCTTTTCCAATCTCAATATGCAGATATTTGTTCAAAAGTTTCGCCACGATGTCCAATCCTCCGGAAGATGCATTCGCATTGAACAAAAGAGCAAGTCCAACGCTCACGACAAGAATATAACAGATCGTGTCAAGCACCACATCATTTGTCAGCGACTTGTTGTTCGGAAAAATCAACTCAAACACATACAAAAATATCGGCATTAAAAGCGATGTGTATACGGTCTTTGCTCCGAATTCCTTTCCGATAAACAGAAAGCCTACTACAAGAAGAACCGCATTTAAAATAAATGTCATAACCGAAATTTTAAGTGGTATAAACGTCGCCAGTACCATCACAAGTCCCGACAAGCTTCCCACAACTACATTACTTGGCAGCAGGAAAAAATAAACTGCCATCGAGACAATCAATGTTCCCAACGTAATAATTACATATTCCTTTATCTTCTTTGTCCGTTCCATAAATTTTTCGAATCCCCTCTATTTTTTTGTAAAAAGAATGTCATGGTTCACCATCGTATAAAATCTGTTCTTAAACTCTTTATACTTCATCTTCGGAAGCCCCATCAGCCACATCAATTTAGTAATCGTCGCCTCCAAAGTCATATCATATGCTTCAAGCAAATTAAAGTCCTGTTTTACTTTTTTCCCAACTTCGTAGACTGTCATATTACTTCCCTCATTTGCCACCTGTGTTGTCATAACCACGATCTTCCCTCGTTCAATCCAACTGCTCATCTCTTTGTAGAACGTCTCCACAATTGTCTCAGGAAGACCTCCTACGCCAAAGCTCTCAATTACAATCGCATCATAATTTTCAAAAATGTACGTCAAAATATCTGCTTTCATTCCCGGAATCAATTTCAATACATAAATGCTTTCCTTCATATCATAATAAAACATTACGTCTTTCTCATGCGGAATAGAAGGAATATAGCGGATCACGCGCTGATCCTGAATCACAGCAGGATACGGAAAATTAATGCTTGAAAACGCATTGTAACTTTTCGCCCGCTCCTTTTTTGCTCTTGTTCCCACAATCACTTTTCCGTCAAATACAATTGTCACATCCTGTGAATCTTCATCTGCCGCATAAATAAAACTGTCAAGCAGATTCGTCTTTGCATCTGTCACATCCATATTAATCGGCTTTTGCGCCCCGGTAATGACAATCGGTTTTGAAGAATTTTGAATCATATAGGATAATGCCGCCGCTGTATATGCCAGTGTGTCTGTTCCATGGCAAATAACAAATCCGTCATACTGCGCATAATTCTTTTCGATCGTCTCTGCAAGAAGTCTCCAATGCATTGGAGTAACATTTGTACTGTCAATATTACACACCTGCAATGTATCCACATCACAGACACTTTCAACCTGCGGAATATAGGATAAAATATCCTCCGACGACAGTCCCGGTGCAAGCCCGTGTTCCGTTTGTTTTGAAGCGATTGTTCCACCTGTACCAATCATAAGAATCTTTTTTTTCATTTTCACATCAACCTCACCGTCTCATTTTAACATGTCTTTCCACGGAATACAACCACAGGATATTCTTTCTTTAAATTAAATTTTCTTCCTACTATTGTCTCTGTATTGTGGACATATGACTTTTTATGATTGCCCGGATGCTGGCATTTAAATATGGTTTTAATTCCTCATAGCTTACGGGATCATTGTCCAATATCGTGCTGTACGAGGCAGAACTTGCCAATTCAATAATGAGAAACAACATCGTATCCGGCGCTTCAATATGCACATCCGGACATTCCGCCAACAACTCCTCCAACAGGTTTTTTACTCCTGTCGCTTCTTCCTTTTGTTCAATAGCTGCCCTGAAAACTCCCCAACTCAGATTCTTCGAGACAAACCGTAGAACTGCCTTATTCTTTTTCATCTGCTCTAATACATAATCCACAATAAAAATAATTTTATCTTCAAATTTCGGAACATTCACTTTTTTCAGTTCTGTATTTGCTGCCTTAAAAAGTTTCTCTGCAGTCCTTGCAATCAGTCTGTCTCGAATTTCAAACTTGTCCTTAAAATAAAGATAAAACGTACCTTTGGCAACTCCTGCATCCTGAACAATATCATGTATCGACGTCTTGGAAATTCCTTTTGACATAAACAAATTATACGCGCTTCTAAAAAGCGCATCTTCTTTCTGCTGTTTGTTTTCATCTACTTTTCCCATGTATTTTTCCTCGCTTTGTCCATTTTCTTTCCCTATTATAATTTCCAAATGACCAAAAGTCAACTTTTCACTTCCAAATTATTGACTTGTAGTCATTTTTAGGTTATACTCTTAGATAGTTAAAAATGACTGTTAGTCATATTTGAAAAGGAGGAATTTTTATGGTGAAAGTAGGAAAAAAGATTGCAAAGCACCGAATTGCCATTCTAATTATCGGTTTTTTGCTTTTAATCCCTTCTGCTTTCGGATACTTCAACACCAGAGTCAACTACGATATCCTGTATTATCTTCCGGATAATATTGATACCATGAAAGGTCAGGAGATTCTGATGGATGATTTTGGGAAAGGCGCCTTCGCAATGGAAGTAGTCGAAGGTATGACAACCAAAGAAGTGACCGATGTAAAAAAGAAAATTGAAGCTGTAGACGGTGTTGCCGATGTCATCTGGTACGATTCGATCTCTGACCTGTCCGTTCCGATTGATTCTCTTCCAGACAAAATCAAAGACATTTTTCAAAAAGATTATTCCACACTGATGGCTATCTTCTTCGACGACACAACTTCTGCTGATAACACAATGGATGCCATCACAGAGATTCGAAGCATCACAAATAAGCAATGTTATCTTAGCAGTATGTCAGCAGTCGTAACGGATATCAAGGCACTCTCCGAAAAAGAGACTTCTATGTACGTGCTGATCGCCGTGGTACTTACATCCATTGTTCTTGCCCTCTGTACAAATTGCTGGATTCTTCCGGTATTCTTTATGCTCAGTATCGGAATGGCGATCGTATATAATATGGGAACCAATTATTTTCTTGGAGAAATTTCCTATATTACAAAAGCGCTAAGTGCTGTCCTTCAACTCGGAGTTACAATGGACTACTCGATTTTTCTGTGGCACAGTTATCAGGAAAATCAGGAACGTTTTCCAAACGACAAAGACCGTGCGATGGCACATGCCATCTCCAACACTTTTTCTTCCGTTTTGGGAAGCTCTGTCACTACTGTAGCAGGATTTATCGCACTTTGCTTCATGAGCTTCACGCTTGGAATGGATCTTGGCATCGTCATGGCAAAAGGTGTTGTCTTCGGTGTCCTCAGCTGTGTGACTATTCTTCCTTCTTTTATTTTGGTTTTTGATAAATGGATTGAAAAAACTTCACACCGCTCCCTCATTCCTAAGATGGAAAAACTGACACACTTTGTCACGGATCATTACAAAGTATTTGCCGTTGTCTTCCTGTTAGTATTAGGTCCTGCAGTCTGGGGATACACGAAAGCCGATGTGTATTATAACTTAGATGCTACCCTTCCAAAATACCTGGACAGCATAAAGGCAAACGAAAAGCTGAGCAATACCTTTGACATGAATGCGACACATATGGTTTTGGCAGACGCTGATCTGTCTTCCAAAGAGGCAAAGGAAATGCTTCAGGAGATGTCTGATGTAAAAGGTGTCAAATTTGCGCTTGGACTTGATAGTCTTCTCGGTTCTTCCATCCCGCGCGATATGATTCCGGGCGAATTGACAGAGACATTAAAACAAGGAGACTGGCAATTGATTTTAGTACAGTCTGAATATAAAGCTGCAACTGACGAAGTAAACAAGCAATGTACCGAATTAAATAAAATCATAAAAAGCCATGACAAATCCGCAATGTTAATCGGCGAAGCACCGTGTACAAAAGATCTGATTACAATCACCGACAAAGACTTTAAAGTAGTCAGTGCCATTTCGATCATTGCAATTTTCATTATCATTGCATTTGTATTCAAATCCGGCTCACTGCCACTGATTCTTGTATCTGTCATTGAATTTGCAATCTTTATCAACTTGGGAATTCCATACTATACCGGAGTGAAGATGCCGTTTATTGCATCTATCGTAATCGGTACGATTCAGCTCGGTGCAACTGTCGATTACGCAATCTTGATGACAACACGGTATAAAAAAGAGCGCTGCAAAGGAAAACCAAAAAAAGAGGCTGTTTATATCGCGCTTTCAACTTCCATCAGCTCCGTTATCGTATCTGCACTTGGATTTTTTGCCGCGACATTTGGAGTCGGACTATATTCTGACATTGATATGATTTCCGCTCTCTGCAGCCTGATGGCACGTGGTGCAATTATCAGTATGTTCACCGTAATCTTTATTCTTCCGTCCGCACTGATGATTTTCGATAAACCAATCTGTGCAACGACAAAAGGAATGCGTTCAATCAATCAGGAGGTAACTAATTATGAAAAACAGAGATTATAAAAAACTTGTAACAATTGCAACAGCTGTCGCTTTAATTGTTGGATCTTTGGGTGCCGTATCGTCTCCGACACTTGCAAAAGATACCAAAACTACCGCTCAGACAACGACAGCAGAAAAGAAAACCACAAAAGAAAAAGAGGTCTCTTCTGATTCAAAACCATATAAATCTGAGACAGTATATGCAAAGACAGACGAAGACGGAAACGTCACATCTGTCATTGTGTCTGACCAGCTAAAAAATATTAACAGTACCGGAAAATTCAGTGATACCTCCACTTTAAGTGATATCGAAAATGTAAAGGGCAACGAAAAATTTTCTAAGCAAAAAAATAAGTTAATCTGGAACACAGCAAAAAAAGATATCTGCTATCAGGGTACAACCACCCAATCACTTCCTGTCGGAGTCAAGGTAACTTATACTTTGGACGGCAAAAAAATCAGCGCCAACGATCTAAAGGGGAAAAGCGGTCATCTTGTTGCGCGCTACCAATATGAAAATACAACGATTTCCAAAGAAGATTACGTTCCGTTCTTAATGGTGACTGGACTGATTTTCGACACAGATAAGATGACAAACCTGCAGGTGACAAATGGTAAAATTTTCTCCGACGGCGACAGGGACATTATAATCGGAATGGGACTTCCTTCTTTAAAAGAAAAATTGGACGTCAAAAATCTGGATCTGGACATTCCTGACTATTTCGAGCTGGAAGCTGATGTCACAGATTATGAACTCTCTGAAGGAATGACGATTGCTACAAACGATATTTTCAATCAATTGGATACAGAAGGATTTGACAGTTTGTCTGAACTAGAAGATTCTATGCAGACACTTCAGGATTCTTCCAACAAATTGGTAAGTGGTTCAGGAGAATTACGAAATGGACTGGACACCCTGCTGTCTTCTTCCGGTACATTGACAGACGGGATTGATCAATTGATCGCCGGCGGCAATACGCTAAAAGACGGTACTTCTTCCCTTGCATCCGGAAGTAAATCTCTGGCAGATGGAAGCGCTGCCCTCACAGATGGAACCTCACAATTAAAAGACGGCACAAACACACTCAATGCCGGTGCTTCCAAGGTAAGTCTGGGGCTTACTTCCGCCTCTAAGCAGGTTTCTGCCGTACTTCTTCCCGGCGCAGTTCAGTTAGATGAAGGCGTTGCGAAAATGCAGGAGCAGCTAGCTCCTGGAATCTCTTCGCTTGCAGGCGCTCTGCAGCAATTAGACGCCGGACTTAACAATCCGCTTACCGCAGAACAGCCTGGACTAAAAGCCAGTATTTCTGCGGTAAATGATGTGATGAATACAGGCACTTCACAGACTGGTAACCAAAGCCTGAAAGATATTGCAAAAAATACTGCTACTGCTGCACAGACACTTGCCCAGATGTTTCCACCTTCTTCAACAAATGATGAAGCAAACAGCGCAATCGCTTCCTTATCTGCATTATTAGAGCGTGACGATCTCCCAGAAGATGTAAAAGCATCTATTCAGGAAAGCATCAATACGTTGCAAGAACAAGCCAGCACACAGGAACGTGCAAAATCAGATATTCAGGAATTGTTAAAGAACGTAGTTATTGGAACACAGACAACCAGCGCTGTTGTAGATCAAGTTGCGCAGAATACGATTGCAATCAACGCTGGAACCGATAAACTTTCCTCCGGCGCCAGTGAACTTAACAACGCCGTAACCGGTCAAAATGGTCTCATCGACCAAGTGAATGCTGGTGTCTCCACTTTAAAAAACGGAACCTCGCAACTTTGCGAAGGAATCGGCGGACAGAACGGTCTTGCCAACGGCTTGAATCAACTCGCAAGTGGCTCCTCTCAAGTAAGCAGTGGGGCTGCCACTTTGAACAAAAAAATGACTGAGGCATATAACGGTGCCAAAAGCGTTTCAGATGGTGCAGCACAATTAAACTCCGGTGCCGCACAATTGGATTCCGGTGCTGGAACACTTGTAAATGGTCTCCAGACGTTAAACAGCGGTTCCGCCGCACTGATCGAAGGCGTGAAAAAACTAGATGACGGCGCCATCGCACTGAATGATGGTATGATTCAATTCAATGAAGAGGGAATCCAAAAATTGGTCGAAGTATTTGACGGTGACATTGATGGACTGCTCAATAAAGTCAATACAATATTAGACAGCTCCAAATCTTATAAGAACTTCTCCGGTATCTCTGACGGTATGGACGGAGATGTAAAATTCATCTTTGTGACAGAATAACTCTCTGTTGAATACACTAAACAATCGTGTTATACTCAACCACCCACAAGGGATTAACCTATAAAGAATGAACATAGAAATACCACCGCTCAACTCCAAGTGGTGGTTTTCTATGTTTTAAATCACCAGTGACAAATCAGGTAAATGATATCATTTCATTACATGTGTTACCCAAAATTCTTTTCCACCAACTCGCAATATTCCAAGTACACTGGATTTTCTTTCATCGCTTCCCTCAGTGAATCTCTGACACCTTTGTAATACCAGCCGATGATTTCCTTATCTTTCATGCGAAATCTCTGCCACAATTCTTCTCCACATTCCGGATAATCACGGTCAATGTCGCGCATATTCGACAGCTTATCTGCAAGACTGATCATCTGCACTTCCCTGCACGCTGTCTTCAAATGTTCAATCGTCGCCCCTTTGCGCTCCATCCATGTCTTAGACTTATCTTCACTTTCCTTCGCCACAAACTCTGCTACTCTTTTTGTAAACTCCCGACAGATCACTTCTTCCGTAATTTCTTCGCAGTCTTCAATTGTATCATGCAAAATTGCCGCACTGATGATCTCCTCGTCCTCTATCATAGACGCTACAATTCTGCCCACCTCTAATGGATGTACAATATACGGTCTGTCCGTACCTTTTCGAACCTGTCCCTCATGTGCCTGTGTCGCAAACATAATCGCTTTTTCTATCACTTCGATACCGTCCTTTCTATCTTTTTCTGCCATTGGAAATTAAATACTTTCTTGTCTTTACTTCAAGAATGCCTGTGTCGCAAGCTATATATAATACAAATTTTAACACTCATCTTCTAAAGCCACAACCTCTTCTCAGTAATTTGTGATTTTATTAAATTTATATATCGCTAAATATAGATATTTTATCATTAGCAATAGGCAGGAATATTCCTGCCTAAGAGATTTAAAGTTCACTACGGATAAATTCTGCAAGTTCTTGAATGTTTTTTTCGTTCCTCCTGTAATACGTCCATTTACCGAACCTTCTAGATTCCAAAAGCCCTGCACGTTGTAACATATCTAAATAGTGCGATATAGTTGATTGTGAGATATTTGTCTTCTCACAAATAGAACCAACACATACACTGTTTGAAAAATCATCTCCATCCGGAATATGTAGTCCTTGTGGCGGAAAATATTTTTCAGGTTCTTTCAACCATTTCAAAATGCTTAATCTCGTTTCATTGCTTAATGCTTTAAATATATCTAATTTGCTCATGTTTGCATTATATATCTATTTTTACAGATATGTCAATATTAAGCTCTGTAAAAATAAAACAACTTAAAATCGAAACAGATTAAGGCCGATCTGTTCATCATAATATCTGTCTACCGCTCCATCAATGACTGTAATCACCATCTCACAAGTTGCACTTACAACAGCCTGATTCAAGTGCCCGCCAAAGACTTCGCCCTTGTCGTTACCTGCGCTCATATGCAGATGACAGTAAAACTCATCATTCATTGTATTGACTGTTCCTGTCAGGGACACAATTTCAAAACTTCCGCAAAATTCATTTGCCAAATATTCTTTTTCATCTGTTTTAAACACACCGACTGTAAACTTATTCACCGCCCCCAACGCCTGTACGCTTGCCAGTTTTATCTCTTCTTTTAGGGCAATTTCTTTTACCTGTGCAAGAATTTCTTCTCCTCTGTCCAGTCGCGCAACGATGGTATCTTTAAATCTTCTATACTCCATAACAATCCCTCCAATTATAAACTTTCTCGTTCTTCCGGATAAGACAGTCCCCACGCCTTTCTGATTTCAGTCATAACGTTCATCACATCCACCGTATAATCAAAATGCATCTCATCTGCAGCACCTGACACTGCCTCTTCCATATCATTCACCTCATACCAGAGTGCATCCTTCGTACTTCCACACTCTATGACTTCCTGCGAGGCATCTTCTGTATAAGTGATTACAGCTTTTTCTGCCCGTGGATAGTCATAAATCTCAACATAGCCATTCTCAAATGCAAGCATTCCCCTCTTCGGCTGTTTTGCATGCAGAGTAAGCGCTATCGTAGCCATCTCTCCTGCCGGATTCATAAGCAGGATTCCCGCCTGCTAAATTTGGATTAAAGAAACGGTTCTGCATATCGTATTCCTTATAACTTCCAAAATTCATCTGAGCCATGCAAAGTTTCCCCAACTTTCCGCTTCGAATCACTTCCTGCAATTTTTTATACAAAGGCATATGATAAATCGTCATTGCCTCCGCCAAAACGACACCATTTTCTTCTGCAAGCTGTTTTGCTTCTTCCAGTTCCTTTGCATTCAGCGTAATAGATTTTTCACAAAGCACATGTTTTCCATGCTTCAATGCCTCTCTCAAATATTGTATATGTGTATTGTGCGGTGTGGAAATATAGACAATATCCACATCATCATCCTCAAAAAGATCCTGTATGTTCTTATAAACTTTTTCAACTTCATACTTTTTGGCAAACGCAACTGCATTCTCATATGTTCTATTTGCAACACCGTAGAGTGTTCGTCCGTCTTTTTGCATTGCCTGTGCCAATTCATTGGCAATCACACCACATCCTAAAGTAGCCCAACGATAAGTTTTCATTTCCCGGTCCTCCTAATCGAATCTAAGTCAAGAGCAGCACGAATTTGAATAATATGCTCCTGCATTTTTCTATATGCCATATCCATATTCTGATTTTCAATAGCTGTTACAATCTCTCTGTGCATCTTTTGAGATTCTGCAAAATGCTGCCTGTCAACTGTATACTGTTCCGCAAAAAAATCTTTTTCAATGGTCACATGGCGTATTGCCTCAATAATCTGTAACATAAAATTGTTATGTGCAGATGCCGCTATCCCTAGATGGATTGCGCCATCATATTCCATCATGACCTCAGCTGATATTTCCCCCTTATGATAAAGAACTAACGCTTTTTCATGATTCACTAATGCTTCCTGCAAACATTTCAAATCCTCTGATGTTCTATTTTGAGCAGCCAGCCTTGCTGCATCTGCCTCAAACAGAATTCTGGCCTCAAAGACTTCATCTACTATAGAACGATCAAATATCCCATATTTTTTTATTACACTTGAAAAAATTTGAGCATTCTTTTCACTGACATATGTCCCATTTCCTTGATGCGCCTCTAAAATTCCAAGTGTTGACAATGTGCAGATTGCTTCTCTGAGCGGAACTCTGCTGATTCCTAACAAATCAGCAAGCTGTCTCTCATTCAATATTTTATCACCGGACTTTAAATTTCCACTTCTTATCTCCTGTAAAAAATATTGAATGGCAGTCTCTCTGGCACTTTGTTTTTCCTCCATATCCCGCCTCCTGTTCCAAATGGTATAACCAATTATATTCCTTCTTGTTTTCATTGTCAAATACTACTTTACACATTGTCTTTGATTATTTTTCCAAGCACCTCTCCAATATCTTGATCAATACAGATGGATCTTTCTGAAATCTCCTTCGGTGCATAGGCTTGTCCCCAATTTATACAGGCATAGACCGCCTTTGGATTCTCCGCCGTCATCCGCCAGAAAGGATACTTGATGATCGCCGGAGTATTTTCTCCAACCCCTAATTCCAGAAAAAGAATAAAAAGATTTTCGTGTCTCTTTAAAAACTCATAGTATCGATTCGATGCCGCATACCATCCCTCATCTTGTATAAATGTTCCATCAGCACGCAGATTCATACTCATCGGTTTCCCACATTTTGGGCAGTGCGGGACCAACTCTGATGGAATCTTCCTTTCAGGTTGTCTGCTTTCCGGAACAACTAACCGCCCATTACCATCGACACGATACCCTTGCGCCTCAACCATTTTTCTAATGACCGCTTCGTTATTGTAAGTGTTCTGATGACACGGTTCACTGCACTGGAACAGACCATAGTCCCCTTGCGTGTAAAATAACCGATGTTTATCAAATCCGGCTTTTTGAAAGCAATGATCTACATTTGTGGTCAATACAAAATAGTCTTTTTCTTTAACCCGTGAATACAAATTATTATAAACCGGATTCGGTGCATCCATATATCGATTGATGTAAATATATCTGCTCCAATATGCCCAATGTTCTTCCAATGTCTCATATGGATAAAAGCCACCGGAATACATATCTATAAAATGATATCTATTTGCAAAATCTCCAAAGTACTCTTTAAAACGTTCTCCCGCATAATGAAATCCGGCAGAAGTTGATAAACCGGCCCCCGCTCCAATAATAATCGCGTCTGCCTGTTGGATTTGTTTTTCCAGTTTCTCAATCTCTTTCCAACAATCGGTTGTAGATTTCCCAATCTTTTTCCTTAAAAACATTAAATACCACCTCCATCTGTGAACCTGTTTCTCGGAAATATTTTTTGACTGTATCCACAGCAATCTGACCTGCAATCTCATTCGGAAAGTGAAACTCTCCTGTGGAAATACAACAGAATGCAATGGATTTCAATTCATATGCATCCGCCAACTCCAGACAAGAACGATAGCAGGCTGCAAGCAGCGTACGGTCTTTTTCTGTCAATTGCCCACGGACAATCGGACCAACAGTATGCAGAACATATTTCGCCGGAAGATTGTAGCCCTTTGTGATTTTTGCTTTTCCCGTCGGCTCCGGTTTCCCTTGCCTTTCCATTATTTTTTGACATTCCAACCGCAACTGAATCCCCGCATTAGAATGTATTGCGTTATCAATACAACCATGACAAGGAATAAAACATCCTAGCAGCGCACTGTTTCCGGCATTTACAATTGCATCAACTTTTAATTTTGTGATATCACCTTTCCAAAGATACATATTATCCTTACGTGATGTCAAAAAATTCAGTTCGGTAATCTCCTGCTGTGTCAATTCATTTTTCAAATACTCATCCTGTATACGAAGAAATTCTCTGCTGATCGGAACAGCCGGACGAACGTTCATCAATGACCGCAACAGCCGTTTTTTCTCTTCTATTTCAGTTGGAATAGAAATCTCCTCATATTCCGGTTGTTCCTTTATGAGACAGGTAATCAAATATTCCAAACGTTCTGTTTGTGTCATGTCATCCTTCCTCCTTTTATTGTAATACCTATCATTACAACTTTAATATGAACCATTTTTATCGTAATGTCAATAGTTACAACATTTTTATGATGACAAAAAATGCTCGATATTAGAAAAAAGACTTCACCCAGAAAATTTCTAAGTAAAGTCTCTCTATCTATTCTCTTTCTTTCGCAATATAATATTGTGTATCTTTCATCACATCTTCTAATGTAATTTTACCAAGCTCATTCTCCAAGGCATCTTGTATCTGTATAAGTTTTCCGTCCAAAACATTGTGAATATTTCTTCCAACCGGACACTTCTGATTCGGATTTTCATGAAAATGAAAAAGTTCTCCATGCTCTACACATTCTACCGCCTGATAGATATCAAAAAATGTAATCTCATCAAGTGGTTTTGCAATCGAAGCACCTCCACTTCCTCTCTGCACTTTCACAAGTCCTGCTGCCTTTAATTGAGACAATATCTTTCGAATAATCACCGGATTGACATTGATACTGGCAGCCAAAAACTCACTGGTAAGTTTAAATTCCTCTTTAAATGTATCGATACAGGCAAATATATGAACTGCAATTGTAAAACGGCTTGAAATCTGCATGGTAGTTCCTCCCTTTCGTGCTTTTCTCTACCACAGATTATAATGCCATCTCATTGTAGTGTCAACATTACATCCCATAGTGATGACAATGTCTACCGGTGGTATTTCAGACAACAGTTTTGAATATTGTGTTTCTTCCATATCAATCTGATACTGCTCTTTCATCAAACGGACAGCATCTTGATTGATCTGTGGTTTCGTCTCCGTACCTGCTGAATAGCTTTCAAAAATCTCAGAAACCAAGCTTTTCCCAAGCACTTCCGCAATCTGACTTCTGCAAGAATTATGGACACATACAAATGCCACTTTCTCTTTCATTTTCATCTCCTCCTGCTCATCTACATTAAAAATACATGAAATGCATTAAACACATATCCAACTATTATAATTCCGGTCGCACAAATTGTAATAAATACACCTAGCAACTTTGGTTTTACGGCCTTTTTCAACATAATCATGGACGGCAGACTCAGTGTTGTAACCGCCATCATAAAAGAAAGAATCGTTCCAAGTTGCGCCCCTTTTACAAGCAGTGCTTCCGCAATCGGAATTGTCCCGAAAATATCCGCATACATCGGAATTCCAACCAAGGTTGCAAGGACTACGCCAAACGGATTGTTGCTTCCCAAAATGGATTCAATCCACGTCTGAGGAATCCAATTGTGAATAATCGCTCCAATTCCCACACCCACTAAAATATACGGAAATACTTTACGAAATGTCCATTGCACTTGTTCTTTTGCATTCATAACCCGTTCTCGCTTTGTGATAGTCGGGGAGTCACTCTCCACATGACTGGCGTTTCTGATAAATTCTTCCACATACGTTTCCATATGCATTTTTTCTATAAGCGTACCTCCTATTACCGCAATCGCAAGTCCTAAGATAACATAGACAAATGCAATTTCCGCGCCAAAGATGCTCATCAACAATACCAAACTTCCCAAATCGACCATCGGTGAAGATATCAAAAACGAAAATGTTACTCCAAGCGGCAATCCTGCACTTGTAAATCCCATAAAAATTGGAATACTTGAACACGAGCAAAACGGAGTCACGGTTCCAAGCAACGCCGAAATTATATTTGCCCATATTCCATGAAATCTTCCTAATATCTTTTTACTTCTCTCCGGTGGAAAATAGCTTTGAATATAGGATATGATAAAAATAAGCAAGCATAATAAAATCGTAATCTTAATCACATCATATAGGAAAAACTGAATGCTTCCTCCTACTCTTCCTTGAATATCTACCCCCAACACTGACAAACCTTTTCCGATAAGTTCATTCATCCATTTCATTCCAAGTATCTGTTCCTGCAAAAATTGAAACATTAATTTTAACTTCTCCATTCAACACCTCCATATTGTTTTTTCATATCAAATATTTTTGATGTGTTAGGCTTTTATAAAAGCCATCTAATGATGACTTTTTATTTCCGATTCCTCTTCATCTGCTAGGATGTAAGTTCCGTCAATCTCTTGATTGCATATTCTCTCCCACTTTTACTGATGGTGTAGTGCGTCCATTTACCTTCCTGTCTGCTTGTTACTATTCCCGACTCACACAAAATCTTCATGTGATAAGATAACGCAGACTGAGCGATATTCAATTCTTCCATCAGGACACACGCACACTTTTCACCGCCTTTGAGCAATTCCAGTATCGAAAGTCTCTTTTCATCACAGAGTGCTTTAAATATGATCGTATCGTTTTTATACCCATTCATTCTACGGACACCTCACATCAAATATTTTTGATGTATTCATTGTAATCTAATTCATGACGAATGTCAACTAAAACCACCTTGTGATTGCCTCCCCTCCCCAATTACGCTATAATGATGTCATCAACGAAGGAAATGAGGAATTTTTATGCACAAAAAAACGGTATTAGTCACTGGTGCTTCCCGTGGGATCGGACGTGCCATTGCAATGACATTTGCACAAAATAATTACCACGTATTCTTAAATTGTCGTCACTCCATCTCAGAACTGGAATCCGTAAAATCTGCAATCGAAGCAATTCCTTACGGCTCCTGCGATATTTTTATCGGCGATGTAGGAAATCCACATTCTGTCAAAGAGCTGTACGAGATGATTTACACAAAATACGACTGTCTGGATGTACTTGTCAACAATGCGGGAATTGCTCACATTGGTCTGCTAAGCGATATGAGCGATGAAGAATGGTGCAATCTTCTGGACACGAATCTTTCCTCTGTATTTTACTGCTCCCGTGAAGCAATTCCAAAAATGGTGTCAAAAAAATCCGGTAAGATTATCAACATATCCTCGATGTGGGGAACAGTCGGCGCCTCCTGCGAAGCTGCCTATTCCGCAACAAAATCCGGTATCCACGGGCTTACGCGGGCGCTTGCCAAAGAGCTTGCTCCAAGTAATATTCAGGTAAATGCTATCGCATGTGGGGCGATTGAGACGAGCATGAATGCCCAACTGAGCGCAGAAGAAAAATCTGCCTTTGAAGAAGAAATTCCTGCGGGGCGTTTCGGCACACCGCAGGAAGTCGCTGATTTGGTATGGAATCTTGTCAACAGTCCTTCCTATCTGACCGGTCAAATCATCGGTCTGGATGGCGGTTATATTTAAAACCGCCATCTAAAGCACTATTTCTGATTCTTTTCATATATGAGTTTTAGACCTTTCAACAATAAATTTTCATCTAAAAACATATTCCGACCGCAATGGGGAACGATATACTTCGCAGCCTCCCCGGTCGCAACAATAGCTGCCGCTTTTTCTTTCAATTCTCTCTCAATGCTGGCAATGGAGCCATCTATACAGGCAGCAGTCCCATAAATGATTCCACTTTTCATACATTCCACCGTATTACTTCCAATAACCTTTTTCGGCCGTTCCAAACTGATTTTCGGAAGCTGCGCCGTTCCTTGCGTCAGAGATTCCGAAGAAATCCGGACTCCCGGAATAATCATTCCTCCGATATAATGTTTTTTTGCATCAATCACAGAAAGGGTCGTCGCTGTTCCCATGTTGACTACAATGAGCGGAAGTGGGTACTCTGCTATCCCTGCTACTGCATTTGCCACCAGGTCACTCCCCACCTGTCCCGGCTGATCCATCATAATATTCAATCCGGTCTTCACTCCCGGTCCGATAATCAACACCTCATTTTCGGAAATCCTCTTTGCCGCCTCTTTTACAACATTTGTCACCGGGGGCACCACAGATGCGATAATCGTTCCCTCTATCTGATTCATATTCAAGCCATGTAATTCAAATATATTTTTAAAACTAATTGCATACTCCAGCCCTGTTCTTGTCAGGCTCGTGGAAATGCTCTCCACAAAGACTATATTTTCACCTTCAAAACATCCGACCACGGTGTTCGTATTCTCGATATTAATTGCCAGAATCATATTTTTCCTCCTGCTATCCTGTCACGAGACGCGATTTCAACAGCGTTCTTCCGACAACTGCCACAATCACTGCCGCAACAATCGCCTCAGGTATTCCATTCATCGCAATGATGGATAAAATAAAGCCATACACCGCATTTGCCGCAACTCCATTTGCCGCTGCATAGGCATCTCTAAAAAACACAAAAATCAAATTCATTACTAACAATGTGTTGACAAAAGATCCCGCAAGCCCTGCAATTCCTAAAGCTACCAGCATGCCTGATCCTTTGGACTTCATTTCCTTATACAATACTTTAAATACAAAATACGGAATAATCCCAACTAAAATACGTGGGACAAAACAGATAATAATACTTCCGATCCCCCCCTGCATCTCACCGAGTGAATAAAACGGTGTAAACACAAACGATGTCACTGTCGGATTCATCGTATTATTAATAAAACTCGTCAGTCCAAAAATGCCTCCTAAAACAGCGCCTTTCTTTGGACCAAGTAAAATAGAACCGATAATAACCGGTACATGGATAATCGTCGCCCTTGTAAATCCAAGCGGGATATATCCTAAGAATGGGGTAAATGCCATGATAATAATCAGTGCCGCGAACAGTGCAACCTGTACCATGCCAAGTGTCTGTGACCTTCCGTCACTCTTTGCTTTGTTATTCATTTTTTCCTCCTTGTTATCATTCTCTTACGAGATACAATACATATCGCTCCAGTTCACACATACACATACGTCTGAGAACGCTCATGCTCGCATGGAAACGTCTGATGTCGTGTGTTGATGAAAGGAATTGAATTCCGTGAACTGCAACGGAGTTACTTTCTCAGTATACCATCCTCCTTCACACGAAAACAACCATGTTTTCAAAAATAAACACAAAATTTGCGTACACTTTTTCTAAATATGTGCTAGAATAATTTACAAACCATTCAGAAAGCAGAGGATTTCAAATTATGTTAAAGGGAAAAACTGTTATTTTAGGTGTTACGGGAAGTATTGCCGCCTACAAAATCGCCAATCTTGCCAGCATGCTTGTAAAGCTTCATTGTAATGTCCATGTTATCATGACAAAGAACGCAACAAATTTTATCCATCCGATTACATTCGAAACATTGACAAACAATCGTTGTCTTGTTGATACATTTGATCGAAATTTTCAATATAATGTAGAGCATGTGGCGCTCTCCAAACAGGCAGATGTCGTTTTAATCGCTCCTGCAACTGCCAATGTTATCGCCAAACTGGCAAATGGACTTGCTGATGACATGCTTACAACTACAACACTCGCATGTACCTGTAAAAAAATCATTTCGCCGGCAATGAACACACAGATGTATCAGAACCAGATTACACAGGACAATCTGCTGAAATTAAAAGATTACGGATTTGAGGTGATTGATCCGGCAACCGGAATGCTTGCCTGCCGTGACGTAGGAGAAGGAAAACTCCCTGATCCAGAGACTTTACTAGACTATATCTTAAAAGAAATCGCATATGAAAAAGATATGAAAGGATTAAATGTCCTTGTCACCGCCGGACCAACCACAGAAGCGATCGACCCTGTTCGCTATATTACCAATCATTCTACCGGAAAAATGGGGTATGCCATTGCAAACTGCGCAATGCTCCGCGGTGCCAATGTAACTTTAGTCACTGGACCTACTTCACTTCCGAAACCACCATTTGTCAATACGATTTCTATTAAAAGTGCTGAAGAAATGTTTGATGCCGTAACTTCTTGTTCCGATACTCAGGACATTATCATCAAAGCTGCCGCTGTGGCAGATTATCGTCCTGCCTCTGTCAGTGATGAAAAGATGAAAAAGTCAGACGACTCTCTCTGTATTCCATTAGAGCGCACGAAAGATATTTTGAAGCACTTAGGAGAACACAAAAAAAATCACCAATTTTTATGTGGCTTTTCTATGGAAACAGAAAATATGTTAGAGAATTCCCGTGCGAAACTGGAAAAGAAACATCTCGATATGATTATTGCAAACAATTTAAAAGTGTCCGGTGCCGGATTCGGAACCGATACGAATGTCATTACGATGATTACAAAAGAAGAAGAACTCGCATTAGACATTATGACAAAAGCCGAAGCGGCAAAACAAATTTTAGATAAGATTCTTGAAAAGCTAACATTGATATAATCCTTTTGATTTCAAAGACCTGATGGCTTTTGGAATGTTCATTTTGGCATTACTAACATTCGTTTTTACGTTTATCAGATAATGTTTTAGAGCATAGAAAACCACTCCAAAACTTTGGCGAGCGATGGAGTGGTATTTCTATAACCATATATCTACCTATTTTTCTAATTCTATACCTACATTCTGTGCATAGCTTTCGAACACAGTCTCAATCTGCGAATTGCATGCTTCCATGTTCTTTTCTTTTCCGATATAATATCTCTTTTCAGAATCTGTCGTATACGGCAATTCCACAGAAGCCGTAATCGGTGCAGCAAAACCATCTTCATCTTTTGCATCTTTATTATAAGCAAAGAAATATGGTTCCTGAATCAATGCATAGCCATCTTCTGTTGTTTTTGCTGCTGTCAGATTTGTAAGATGTCTGTCAATCAATCCTGTATACATTTTCGCAATTGGAGAGTTTTCTTCACAAATAGAAGTTGTCTGTGTGTATCCCCACTTATCAACAGTTATTCCTCCGTCAATCTGAGGATCATACATGTACACACGAACATTGTTTTTCACTGCATACTGATTGATTTGTCCAATAATGGCACGTGTTTTTTCATTTCCAGAACCACCTATGAGCACAAGCGAATTTCCCTTTTCATCAAGCAACCATTCCAGTTGACGGTATGTAATCGGGTAAATATTTATCTGCTCGTCAGAGCCAAAAACTTCTGTTCCGTAACTGTTAAATGTATCTCGAATATATGTTTCTTTTGTATACTTTGAAAATTGAATGTTATTTGTTTTAATAAATTCAAACATTTGTTTTAGACGTGCTGTATACTCATCCGTCACATACTTTCTTACCTGATTTCCTTCTTTATCAAGAACCGGATTTCCTTCGTCGTCCGTTTCCTTCACATAAAGACCTTTGGAGTCACGGTCAACCATCTCCTCAAAAGCATACATGATTGGACATTTTCCGCTTGTATTTCCTTTCCCGCTGTAGTCTGTCTGATTATCTTTGTTATAAAGAAAGATAATAGGCTGTTGCAATCTTCCGACTGTCACCTCTTTCCCTTCTGCATTGGTATAAGAAAGTGCAGTATCGTGATCTGACGGATATGCAATCCAGTCATCCAAGTTTGTAAGATATCTTGACACAAACTCTCCATACATATAATTGTATTTTGTTCCAAGAGTTGTCTTTTCGTTCGACATACGGACAAACATAGAACCGTCATCACCATTATCTACATTAAAATCATAAGAATAAATAGTATCAATTCCGTATTCCTTTGCATATGCATTTACATAAGGACTCATTGCACGGCTGTTATGACACCATGAACCGCTCAACTGAATCAGGTAATTTCCTTCCTGTCCCAAAAGCTGAATGAGCTGGTCATAGCTGATGTCCTGAAATACAATATCTTTATCCTCAAACGTATCAATTCCATCCTGTCGTTCTGCATCTGCTTTGGAGTGTGCATTAAAGTCACCGTAAGCATATTCTTTTTCAAACTCATAGTCCGGGGAAGAAAGTTGTGCATTCGAGACTTTGAGTTCTTCTTTTTCTAAAGTTTTAACATTATTTTTGATGCTGCTGTTTTTTCCTGAGCAACCCGTAATCATTCCTGCCGCCATCACTGTAACAAGAACAGCAGAGATTAGTTTTCTTTTCATGATCAATCTCCTCCTATCTTTTCCTAACACATTGGAATAGATACTTCTTCCGAAGAACCACCGGAACTTCCTGTTGAAGTATATTCAGATTCCAACTCTATCAGGTCTGCATAATTTTCGATAAGAGTATATTGATCAGCTGTCAGATAGCTGTCAATCACTTCTCTTGCTTCTGTTACATATTTTTTCACATCATCAAAGGAATAGCCTTCTACAGTCTTTCTTGCATCTGCAACACTTGCCGCTTTAATTGCCAGACGTGCATATTCTATTTTTGCCGCATTAAATACATTCATATTTTTAATCTTCTTTTTGAGATCAAAATTCGGATCTAATGCATTATAATATTTTACTGCACGATCGATTTTTGCTTTTGATTCCTCTGTATAAGTTACTTCTCCGATATTTTGAATGGCATCATTTGTTCTTACCACTGAGGCTTTTACAGAAAATACAGAAAGTCCCAGACATACAAAAGCCGCCACAATCAGTGCAATTGTTGATTTTTTCATTATGCCCGTCCTCCCTTTTTCTCTAATTTTTCATCCTCTGTCTGAAAAATTTCGTCATCCAAAAGTTCTGTTTTTCTTGCAACAACAGCAGCTGTCACATTTGCTCCTACGACATTCGTCAATGTTCGTGCCATATCTGTAATGTTATTGATCGGAGTCAGAAGTACCACTGCTGCAATCGGAAGATTTACTGCACTGAACAGTGATACTGCTGTCACAACTCCGATTCCCGGCATTCCGGCGCTTCCCATCGAAAGTACAAGGCACATAAAGCACATGATGAGGTATTGACTGATATTCCAACTCTGCCCCGTTGCATTTAGATAGAACATAGCTAACAAAATCGGCCAAATACACGTACAGCCCGCCATTCCAATTGTTGTTCCAAGTGGCGCTGTAAAGTTCGCTACCTCCTCATCTACACCAACCTTATGTATCAGACGGTCAATTGTAATCGGAAGCGAGCCGACACTACTCTGTGTCGTAAATGCTGTCGCCTGTGCATCAAATGTCTTTTTAAAGAATTTGAGCGGACTTATTTTTCCTGCAAATTTCAGAATGAACGCATTTACAACATAAGCCTGTACGAAGCATACCACATAGACAACCGCAACAAGCAGAATCAATTGTACCAAAGCGTCTTTATCACTCAACAGCTGGCTTGCAGACACTGCTGTCAAACATAGCACTGCATATGGAGTCAAATCAATGACGTAGGAAAGAATTCGGAAAATGATCTTCTTCACCGCCTCAATGATACTCTTAAACGGTTTCACTTTATCTTCACCTTCGTCTGATGCTACACTTACATATGCAACCGCAATTGCAACTGCAATAATGATAATAGCCACAACATTGTCTGCTGCCAGATCCCCAAACACATTTGTCGGGAACAAGTTCAAAATGATCTTATCAAAAGATGTCCCCATTTCCTTATATGCGTCAAGTGTTGTACTGGAGACTCCTGCAATGTCGGCAAACACTGCTTGCGCTCCCTTTCCAACCTGTGTTGCCATGCCAAAGACAATTGTAACTACAATCGCAATTGCCGATGAAACCAAAAGCCAGAATACAGACTTTGTTCCAATTCGTTTCATTTTTTCTTTATCGTTTAACTGAATCAATCCTGAAATGACAGAAACAAGAATCACCGGTGCGACAAGTGCCGTAATCAAATTCACATAAATATCGCCGATCAATGCAAGCCATGTCATATAAGAATTGTTCTCGGACGCAAATACGATTCCAAGCACCGCTCCCATTACCATACTGATCAAAATGACAAATGTCCAATTAATTTTATATGCCAGTTTGTTCAACACTTTAAATAAAAGCAAGGCAATGATAAGTACAAGCAAGGCAATCCAATTTACGCTTAAAAGTGCATCCATTTTTAAAACCTCCTCTTTCTTTTCTCAACATTCCTATTATAGTATTGTAAAAAGTCAGAAACAAATTGGTTTTTTTGATATATATATTTGATTTTTCTATAATTTAAAAAATCCTCGCTTTATAAACCTAAAATGATTTATAAAACAAGGATTCTATCGTCCACTCTATTTAATCAATCTCTGTATCTTTTTACTCTTTTCCGTCCCCGCTTCTTTTAGCAGTTCAAAAAGCACTGACTCGTATGTCGTAATAATTGCGCCTTCCTCTTTCATCCGCTGCAATGCAATCTTTTTGTCATTTTCTTTTCTGCTGGAAACACAATTCTCCACAATGACCGGAATAAATCCTGCTGCTTTCAGATCAATCACCGTCTGAAGTACACAAATATGTGTCTCAATCCCGCAGATGATAATATATTTTTTGTCTCTTATCTTTTCTTTTACACCTTCATATGCACTAAACGAAATCTTTTCCACATACTCTTCTGTTCCCGCAGCCGTTGTAATCTCATTAACAGTCTCTCCAAGTCCTTTTGTGTACTGCTGTGTAAGAAACATCGGAACCCCAAGCACATTTAACCCTCGGAGCAAAATGCCAGATTGGCAGATCAAATTTTCCTTTTCGTGCATGACAGGCACTAATTTTTCCTGATAGTCAATGACAAGTGCCGCTGTATGTTCCGCCTCTATTCTCATCTTATATCTCCTCCTTATTTTAGATCCAGTTCAATCGGGCAGTGGTCCGATCCCATCACATCAGTTAAAATTTTTGCGTCTGCAAGCCTGTCTTTCAAACTCTCTGACACACAGAAATAGTCGATTCTCCAGCCGGCGTTCTTTGCTCTTGCACTGAATCGATATGACCACCAAGAGTAAATTCCTTCCATCTCCGGATAAAAATAGCGGAATGTGTCGATAAAACCGGCTTTTAAAACTTCACCGAATTTTGCACGTTCCTCGTCTGTAAAACCGGCATTTTTCCGATTGGTTTTTGGATTTTTCAAATCTATCTCCGCATACGCCACATTCAGATCCCCCGCAAAGATAACCGGTTTCTTCTGTTCCAATCCTTTTAGATATGCAAGAAAATCCGTCTCCCACTGTATGCGGTATGAAAGTCTTGCAAGTTCACTCTGTGAATTTGGCGTGTACACGGTCACAAAATAAAACTCCTCAAATTCCAGTGTAATAACACGCCCCTCTTTGTCATGCTCCTCTATCCCGATGCCATATTGTACCGACAATGGTTCCTTTTTTGTAAACACAGCCGTCCCGGAATATCCTTTTTTCTCTGCATAATTCCAATATTGATGGTATCCTTCCAATTCCAAATCTAGCTGTCCTGCCTGCATCTTACTCTCCTGAATACAGAAAATATCTGCATCCGCCTCCTGGAAAAATTCTAAAAATCCTTTCTGCACACACGCACGAATTCCATTTACGTTCCACGATATCAGTTTCATCTTTCTTCTCCTTCCTGATAATATACTTTTTCTAAAAACAGTCCTCTCGCCGGCGCTAAAAAGCCGGTCAGTTCTCGTTCTTTCTGTTCAAGAGCCATCTTTATATCTTCAATACTCTTTTCTGCGCATCCTACTTCCAAAAGTGTTCCTGTCAGAATTCTCACCATATGATACAAAAAGCCGGTTCCATAAAATTCAAACTCCAGCCTTGTCCCTTTTTTTACAATCTTAATCTCATAGATTGTCCTCACTTTTGATTTCTCATCTTTATTATCCGTAAATGCTGAAAAATCATGTGTTCCTTTCAGATACTCTGCCGCTTTCTTCATATCATCCAGATGTAGTTCCTTCGTAAAATGATATGTATATCTTCTTGTAAAAACACACGGCTTCTTTCGTGTATCGATACAATACTTATACTTTTTCGCCTTTGCACTGTAGCGGCTGTGAAAACTTCCAGGAACAAGCTCCATTTCTTTCACACAGATATCCTCCGGCAAAAGACAGTTCAGTTCTCCCACAAAACTCTCATCTAAAAGCCCCGACACTTTCATGTTTGCCACCTGGCCATTTGCATGAACACCCGCATCCGTTCTTCCGGAGCCATCGATTTCGACCGGATAACCAACGATCTGCTCCACCGTACGTTCTAAAATTGTCTGAATCGTCAGATTGGTCAAATTTTGTCTCTGCCATCCTTTGTATCTTGAACCATCATATGCAATTATCATTTTATAATTTCTCATCTATACTGCTCCCTTTACTCAAAATAGAGAGTTCCGTTTCCAGAACTCTCGTATCAAGTGTGTTTATTTATCCAGAATTTTCTTCAATTCTGCCACAAATGTATTCACGTCCTTGAACTCTCTATACACCGACGCAAACCGCACATAGGCAACCGGATCTAAATTCTTAAGCTTTTCCATCACAATCTCTCCAATCAGATTGCTGGAAATCTCTTTTTCTTCCCGCTTAAAAATCTCCGTCTCAATAGCTTCGATCGTCCTTTGAATCGCCTCTGCAGACACCGGTCTTTTATAGCACGCCCGCAAAATGCCGGCCTCAATTTTTGCCCGATCATACTGCTCTCTATTATTATCTTTTTTTATGATAATCAAAGGAATCGTCTCAACCTTCTCATATGTAGTAAATCTTTTCCCGCACTCATCACAGGCTCTTCTTCTTCGAATCGAATTCCCGTCTTCTGCCGGTCTGGAATCAATTACTTTCGTATCTGGATTACTGCAATATGGACACTTCATATTCTGTTCCTCCTCAGGATTTTCTCATATCGTCATTTTAGCAGATAATAGTTAGTCTTTGCAAGTTTTCAGACATTTTTCTTCACATATTTCTACCATGATAATATCCGGACCTACTTTTTTGATACATTCAAATGGAATCACATATTCCGAATCGCATCCAAACAGCCCATGCATCTTCGCCTGCCCCGGTACAACGATCGCCTCAACACATCCTTTGCATAGATCAAATACCAGATCCACCACACACCCAAGCCGCCTGCAGTCACAAAGATTAATCACTTCTTTCTGTCTCAATTCACACAACCGCATCTTTTTTCCCTGACTCATTTATTATTCAGTATATGCCGCTTTCCTCTATGCTGCCATCACTTTTTCACTTTCAAATGCTTTTACAATAATACCCACAAGCAGGAAACCGATTGCAAATGTCATCGCCACCGTCCCCCCATACTGTGCCATTGTCACCTCATGACTTAAGATTCCTTTTAAAACCAAAGAAATATTATAAACCGGAATATAGTACATCTTTCCATCTGTGTTTCCTGTAGTGAACATCGTCATCAAACCTACAACAAGCACTACCATATAGAGCGGCATTACATAGGTAGTCGCCTCTTTGATTGTCTTTGCAAACACCGAAGTAAGTGCAATCATCGTAGAATATAAAAACGCAACTCCAATAAGCAGGACTGCAAGCATTGCAATCTGGTTTGCATTCAAACTGATATTCAAATTCTCACCTGATGTTCCAAGCATCGACTTGGACATCAATGGCATAAATGCCACCATCGCTCCCACGTAAATTACTGAAGAAATTCCAGACAACGCCATCAGTGCAAACACTTTTCCGAGCACGATCGAACTTCTCTTGATCGGCGCCACAAGAAGGCTTGCCATTGTTCCTCGTTCTTTTTCACCCGCAATCATATCCGTTCCGATTCCCATTGCCCCTGCAAATAAAAGAATTGTGATAAAATACGGGAGCATCATTCCAAGCGCCTTTCCACTCGCCTTTTGCTCGTCCTGAATGACCATCTTATCGTTGTCAGAATTCACTGTAAACACTGCAATCTGCTCTAAATCTCCCACACGCTCTGTCAGCAGCGTCTGACGGTACGCCTCAAGTACTTCCAAAGAGATCTCTTTATATGCCGCATTAGAATATTCTTCCGACGGATTGTAATAGGTCTTGATCTGTGGAGCCGGATCTCCCTCCTTGTAATCTTGAATCATCTCATCCATATTCTTTGGAAACTCAATCAAAAGATCGGCTTCTCCATCCCGAATCTTCGTCTCCACATCTGCCCTCTCACTTTCGGAAATCGCATGTATCTTATAATCCGCATGGATACTCTCTAAAAATTTTTCAAAACTTTCCTGTTCATTTTGAACATAGACAATCGGCTTGTGTTTTGTGATGTCATCCTCCATCCCTGTAATCATCTGACTCATCAGATACATAATTCCAATCATGATAATAACCGGCAGAAAAAATACCGAAAAGACCATTTTTTTATCCTTGAAAACACGTACCATCTCTTTATTGAAGATTTCTTTGATGCTCTTCATCTACGCCTCCCCCTTTCTGCTTCTGTACAACTCGAAAAATGCATCCTCCAAATCTTTCGTCCCTGTACTATCCAGTATTTCCTGCAATGTACCTTCACTTACCTTCTGACCATCAATGATCACTCCAATCCGGTCACAAAGCTTTTCTGCCTCCGACATAATGTGCGTGGAGACAATAACAAGCTTTCCCTCTTCACGCAATTTTTTCAGGTAATCTGTCACACCTCTTGCAGTCACGATATCAAGACCATTTGTCGGTTCATCAAAAATCACGATTTCCGGATCATGTACAAGACTTACCGCAATTGCCGCCTTTTGTTTCATTCCGGTCGACAGTTCTTTGATCTGTTTATGCGCAAAATCCTTAATACCAAAATACTCAAATAATTGTTCTTTTCGTTCTTTTAAAACCTCTTTTGACACACCGTGAAGCCTTCCAAAAAATTCAAACATATAGTCGGGTGTAAACTGTGGATCAAGCTTAATGTCACTTGTCAGGAAACCGATGCTTTTACGCACCTGCTCCGCCTCTGTCACCACATCATGCCCTGCAACCTTAACCTCACCTTCTGTTGGCTTAATAATCGTTGCAATGCAGCGAAGTGTCGTCGTCTTCCCTGCACCGTTCGGACCCAATAGACCATATATTTCCCCTTTGTGCGCATTTAGGCTCAAATGATCTACCGCTACCTTTCGATTGCTCTTTGTTTTGGATTCTTTCATCTGCTTTTTGTTCAGTTTATACACTTTTGTCAGATTTTTTATCTCTATCATATTCCCCCACCTTTCTTAATTTCCTTAGTATGCAATAAAAAAATCACCACTTTCCTTCTAATTTATCTAAAAAGTGGTGATTTGTAAACCTGATATTTCTTTTATTTCATTTTTTTCTCATATCTGCTGTGCAATACTAATGCTACTACAGTGAACAGCACCGGTCCTACGATACTCCAAACAGTTGTCGCAACATCTCCCGCCATCGCCGGCTGGATGATTGTAAAGAAGTTTGCAAACCCAACAGTCACTGTTACCAGTACTGTAAAGACGATTGCTACCGTATCATTTTTGAAGATCACAAACGGTTTATGAATATTTTTATTTTTCTTAAATCTGATAAACGCTGCTGAAATAAACATATATGGAAGTGTCATCGCAACGTTTGTCATTGATACAAGAATGTTGAAAAATTGTGTCATCGTATCTCCACCCATAGCGATTAACAGAATAAATACCACAACTACAACCGCCTGAATCTTCAACGCAAATTTCGGCATTCCATCTTCCATTTTACAGAATCTTTCCGGCAGTAATCCTTTCGGACTTCCTTCAATCAGCTGTTTCAAAGGAGAATAGCTTAACGTAAATACTGCGCCTGACAAAGACAGCAGCATTGAAATCCCCATAATTCTTGCAGCCCAGTTGCCCATCTGTACACAGACTCCCTGACTTGCTCCAAATACAGCTCCAATCTGGTATCCAAGATTGTTCATAATCACATAAGATGCATTTCCCTTATGCACAGTTGCTGCGGAAAGTGTATCGCTCCAGTTTGTAAAGATTCCCACACAAAAAATTCCGATTGAATATCCCACTGCAACAATAATAGCTGCTATTGTAAGACCTTTTCCAAAGTTCTTTTCCGGATTTTCAGTCTCATCTACAAGACCTCCGACAGCCTCTGTTCCACCATATGCAAACAACGCATATACAAGGAACGCCAGCATGGCAATACTTCCCGCATACTCTGGATTCGGAGAATCCACAAATGATGCCACCGATGTAATCGGCTGTGCCAGTTCACCTTTATTTCCAATCAATACCAAAAGTGCACCTCCAATCAGCATCACATTTAAAAACATACATGCAATTCCGCCGATTGATGCTACTTTCTGGATATTTTTCAATCCTTTGCTTCCAAAAAATGTAACTGCAATGATAAAGACTACACCGAGAATCCCAAGTGTCTGTGTTGATTTCAATCCAAACAATGTCCAATCTGCTGTCGTATCTTTCCCAAAAATCGCATTGGAAAGCGGCACCATGATACCTGATGCAATATTAACGAGCCAGATTACATAAGATGTATACCACATGAATGTTGCCACGAACGCATATTTTTTTCCGACACAGATTTGCATCCATGAAAAAATACCACCCTTTTCATCTTTAAAAGCCGAGCCATACTCTGCAACCATAAACGCAAATGGGACAAAGAAAACTACTGCTGATAACAGGAAAAACGGAATCGCTCCATATCCCATCAGATAAAATGATCTAGGCATATTGTTAAACCCATACACCGATGTAAGGATCATTAGAATCAATGCTCCCATTGTTAGTTTTTTGTTTTTTCTGCCATTCTTTCTCCTCCTGTACTCTATGCGTTCGCCAAAAACGCACGATATCCCTTTACGGCTTCGTAGATATCTGCTTTGCTACTCACCTCATAAGGTGCATGCATACAAAGAAGCGCAATTCCGCTGTCAATCACTTCCATTCCGTAATTTGCCATGATATAAGCAATTGTACCGCCGCCTCCGGCATCCACCTTTCCAAGCTCATCGAACTGATATGCCACATTTGCATCGTCAAAGATTTTTCTTAAAACTGCAATATATTCTGCATTCGCATCATTAGAACCGCTTTTTCCTCTGACACCAGTAAACTTATTCATAGAAATTCCTCTGCCAAAGAATCCGGAATTTCGTTTTTCATAATGCTCTGCATACAGAGGATCATACGCTGCGCTTACATCTGAGGAAAGCATTCTGGAACGCGCAAGCGCTCGTCTTACTTTCAATTCAGATTCCCCTTCTGTCAGCGCAATTAACTCAGCAACTGTATTTTCAAAGAAATGTGACTGCATTCCTGTCGCACCTACACTGCCGATTTCTTCCTTGTCCACAAGAAGACACACTCCTGTCTTTTTCAGATTTTCTGCCTCCAGCATCGCAAAAAGGGATGTAAATGCACAGATTCTGTCATCCTGTCCATACCCTAAAATCATACTGCGGTCAAAACCAAGGTCTCTTGCTTTGCCGGCTGGCACAATTTCAAGTTCTGCTGACTGAAAATCATCCTCTTCAATCCCATACTCCTGTTTTAAAATAGAAAGAATATTCGCTTTCACCAGCTCTTTTTCCTCTTCTTTCAAATCTTTACAGTCTCTCAAAGGCATATTTCCGATCAAAAGGTCCATATTTTCACCTTCAATAACCTTTGCCGCAGTCTTTTCCATTTTTTCGCCCGCAAGATGGATCAAAATATCCGTAATCGTAAATACCGGATCTCCTTCTTTTTCCCCAACGCAGATCGGAACGGTCTTTCCGCTTTTCAGTACAGCTACACCATGTAGAGCAAGCGGCTGTGCAACCCACTGGTATTTTTTGATTCCACCGTAATAGTGTGTGTCCAGATAGGCAAATCCATCCGCTTCATACAGCGGATTCTGTTTTACATCCAAACGTGGTGAGTCAATATGTGCTCCAAGAATATTCATTCCATTGGAAATCGGCTCTTCCCCGATTTGAAATAATGCGACCATCTTATGCATCCAGACCGCATACACTTTATCACCTGTTTTCAGCTGTTTATCCTCGGCAATATAGGCATTCAAATCTTTGTATCCGGCCTCCTTGGCCATCTCAACCGCCAATGCCACACATTCACGCTCTGTCTTTCCTGCATCCAGACATGTTTTATATCGCTCACAAACCGCATTAACTTCCTTAAGCTCCTTCTGATCATACGACTTCCATACACTCTGTTTTCCCATTGTGAACCCTCCAGTCATTTTTACAATTTTTTATTTTTTTTATTTTATTTACACACTGTTTATAACGCAAACATTCTATATTTTCTTGACAGGAAAATTTTTGCGTAGTATTATACTATGAATAAAATTTTCGCACAAAATGTGGAAAATAAAATTTTTATTTTTTTTAAAAATTGATTTTTTATCAAAAAATTGATTTATAAGAAAAGAAGGAGTATACACATGACAATCAATGAACGTGTCGGAAATAACATCCGCAAATACAGAATCGCACACCATTATACGTTAAAAGACTTATCCGCACTTGTACACAAGAGTTGTTCTACTCTTTCAAAATATGAAAAAGGAATTCTTCCTGTCAGTGTTGAGACGCTGGAAGAATTCGGGGAGGTTTTTCATATTCCCACTTCGCATCTCTTGTCTGCGCCGTCCGAGGGGAAACCGGACGTCTCTCGCAAAAGTCTCCTCAAAAAATACTACATGTACAATTATGATGGCAGAAGAAAACGAATTATGAAAAGTATTATTGAAGAATACGCCACAGATCAGCCGGATACCTATTCGATTCAGCTTTTCTATGACGTAGATGATCTGGAACACTTTGGAAAATGCGAGGTAATCTATTCCGGTGAAAGCACAACCTTTGGGCCATGGCAAAATTATAGTTTAAAAAATACTGCAAATACACTGGAGGAAATTTGGATGTGCACCGTAAATACCTTTTCTCAAACGGATCTGAAAAGTGGTATCTTGTCCGGTATCTCACAACTTACCATGCGCCCCTGCAGCCGAAAGATCCTGATCACGTCTCAGATACAAAAAGAAAATCATTTCATAGATGACCTGCTGCTCTCCAAAGAGGATATCCAGCAGATTAAAAAATACAACTTATTTACACTCGGGGAATAGCCGTTTTTACGTATTTTTCATACAATTGCTCTATGATTTCAATATGCAGCCGTTCATCTAAAATAATTCGCTCCAGATTTGCGACAACATACTCGTCCTGAATCCATTCTGCCTGTCTTTTATAGGTTGCAATCGCAAGCTTTTCCCCTTCATATGCATGTTTCAGCATCATATCTATCCGCCTTGGGTATCGGTTGCACCCAGGGCTCCAATATGTAAATCTTCTCCGCTCAACACTCCAAAGCCTTGGGTCTGCCCCAAGTTTCTGCGCCAGCTGCCCATAAATATTCATGTGGTGCATTTCCACCATACTGATCTTGTGAAATGTCTTTCCGATTTCTTCATACTTGCCATTTGCGATCAGACTGTTGTAAAAATACAGACTGACTGCAGACATCTCTGAGTTGCAGGCTCCGATATTGCTTAACATCGCCATTGCATACCTCGGATTTTTTTCACATACTTTCACAGGAGGATATTCTGCAGAATCTCTTACCTGAATCTCTTCTTCACACATAAAAAAGTCTCCTTTATTTCTCTATACTTTACACTTTATGGTAAAGTCAGAAAAAGGAGACCTCTTTTTTTCTTTTCTCTATAAATTCTATTCTTCGATGTCAATCACTGAGACAGGACAGCCATCTCTTGCTTCTTTTGCTTCCTTTTCGTTCTCTTCAGTCACGTCTGCATGTACCTGTGCAATCTCATCACCCATGCAAAACACTTCCGGGCAGATACTTACACACATCCCGCATGCAATACATCCATCTTCTACAACTGCTTTCATCCTGTAATTCCTCCTGGTTCTTTTTTTACAGTATGTCCGCTTTTTTGTGTTTTATACTATGCAAACTGACTTTGATATAATTTTGCATAGAAACCGTTTCTTGCAAGTAACTCCTCGTGGTTGCCCTGTTCTACAATATTGCCATCCTTCATCACTAAAATGATATCTGCCTCTTTTATTGTTGACAGACGATGTGCCACAATAAAACTCGTTCTCCCCTCCATCATTTTCTGAAATGCTCCCTGAATCTTAATCTCAGTTCTCGTATCAATTGACGATGTCGCCTCATCCAGTATCAAGATCGGTGGAAGTTTCAGCATCACTCTGGCAATACACAGAAGCTGTTTCTGTCCCTGTGACAGATTCCCTCCATCTTCCGAGATGACTGTATCGTACCCATCGGACATGCGCTTGATAAATCCATGTGCATGCGCTGCCTTTGCAGCCTCAATAATCTCTGCTCTCGTAGCTTCGGGTTTTCCATATGCAATATTTTCAGCGATTGTTCCTGATTTCAGCCAGGTGTCCTGCAATACCATTCCAAAATTTGCACGCAGACTGTCTTTTGTAATCTCTTTCACATCATGTCCACTCACATAGATTTTCCCCGCATCGATATCATAGAACCGCATCAACAAATTGATCAAGGTTGTTTTTCCACATCCTGTCGGACCTACAATCGCAACCTTTTGTCCCTGTTTTACATGTAGATTCAGATCTTTCAACAACGGTGTATCCTTTCGGTAAGAAAACGAAATATGCTGCAATTCCATACTTCCATCTGTCTGCTGCAAAATCAGTGCGCCTTCTTTGTCTTTCGTTTCTACCTCTTCATCTATAAAATCAAACACTCTTTTCGCACACGCAAATGCATTCTGGATCTCTGTGAGCACACTCGATATCTCATTGAATGGTTTTGTATATTGATTGGCATAGGTGAGAAAACAAGACAACTGTCCAACCGTGATCACGCCCTGCATCGCCAAAACGGCTCCAAAAATTCCCACACCCGAATATACAAGCCCATTCACAAACCTTGTGCTTGGATTCGTGATGGAAGAAAAGAAAATGGCGCGGATACTGCATGTTTTTAGTTCCTCGTTAATTGTATCAAACCGTTCTAATGAACGTTTTCCATACCCAAATGCCTGCACAACTTTTTGATTTCCCACCATCTCATCCACGAGAGATGTCATCTGTGCCCGCGTTTCAGACTGTATTTTAAACATGTTATACGTCTTTTTTGCAACAAAACTTGCGACAAACAATGACAATGGTGTGATGAAAATAACAATGAGCGAAATCTTGACATTGATAGAAAGCATAAATGCCAATGTCCCGGCAATTGTCACAACACCTGTAAACAGCTGTGAAAATCCCATCAAAAGTCCATCTGAAAATTGCTCTACATCTGTGATGATTCTGCTGATCGTCTCTCCGTATGGGTGACTGTCTACATATTTCAAAGGAAGTTTTTGCAGATGTTCAAATGCATTCATACGCACATCCTTTACCACCCGGTACGTAATCTGATTATTGCACAGATTCATCAGCCATTGTGCCATGCTTGTCACTCCAATGATAACTGCAAGTTTCACAAGTATTTGCAGAATTTTCCCAAAATCGACCTGCCCCTTTCCTACAATAAAATCTACCGCATCCCCAATTAAAATCGGTGCATACAAAGTAAAGCCCACTGTGATCACAGCAAAAACCAACGATAATATCAGATAATGCAGATACGGCAGCAAAAGCTTTCCGACTCTCTTAATCGTTCCATGATGTTTACGCATGATGTCCCACCTCCTCTTTTGAGAATTGCGAACTGCAAATTTCCTGATAAACTTCACAGGTCCGAAGCAATTCCTGATGTGTTCCGATTCCTGCCATTTTGCCGTCATCCAATACAATGATTTTATCCGCCTGCATGATCGATGAGGCTCTCTGTGACACGATAAATACCGTCATCTGATCTGTATTTTCTGCAATCGCTTTACGCAGCCTCGCATCTGTCGCAAAATCAAGTGCAGATGCGCTGTCATCCAAAATCAATATCTCTGGATTTTTCACAAGTGCTCTTGCAATGGTAAGCCTCTGTTTTTGTCCTCCTGACAGATTCTTTCCGTTCTGGCTGATTTTCGCATCCAGTCCTTCTTTCTTTTTCTCTACCACCTCCAGAGCCTGCGCCGTTTCCAATGCTCTGTAAATCATCTCGTCTGTTGCATTTTCATTTCCCATTTTCATATTGTCGCGAATGGTTCCACGAAACAATACTGCTTTTTGCGGAACAACACCTATTTTCTTTCGAAGCGTCTCAATCTTATAGTTTTTCACATTTTCTCCATTTACCAATATCTGTCCTTTCGTGACATCATAAAATCGAGGGATCAGATTGACCAACGTCGATTTCCCGGATCCGGTTCCTCCGATCACACCGACTGTCTCTCCCCTTTTTACAACGAAACTGATATTTGATATCGCTTCTTCTGCACCGGAATAAGACATACTGACCTCATCAAAGATCACCATATTCTCTTTATTTGATTCCTCTCTATCATATTCTCCATCGACAATATCTGACGTCAGTTCAAAGACTTCATTAATACGAGATGCTGATGCAAGCGCTTTTGTGAAAGATACGATCAAATTAGCCAATGCAATAAGCGCTAGAAGAATCTGAGACATATAATTGACAAGCGCAATCACTTCTCCCTGTGAAATATTTCCAACATACACCTGCTTTCCACCAAACCAGACAATTGCAATTGTTGCCACATTTACAATAATGTAAGTCGCTGGATTTAAAAGTGCCGAAAGTTTTCCTACCAGCATCTGAACATCGAGCAAACTGCTGTTTTCCTCTGCAAATGTTTCGATTTCCCGTTTCTGTGTACAGAACGCCCTTACAACACGTATCCCGGAAAGGTTCTCTCGCGTAGATAAAAGTATTCCATCCAGCCCGCGCTGCACTTTTTTATATAACGGAATCGTGATCATCATAATTCCATAGATCACAATTGCAAGAAGCGGTACTGCCACCACAAAAATCAGGGCAGCTTTCACACTGATTGTAAAAGCCATGATCATTGCTCCCACCACAATAAACGGAGATCGTAAAAACAGACGCAATACCAGATTCACACCGGACTGTACCTGATTGATATCGCTGGTCATCCTCGTCACAAGCGTCGCGCTTCCCGCCTGATCAATCTCTGCATAGGATAACGAATTGATATGCGCAAACAGATCATGGCGTAATTCTGTTCCAAACCCGACTGCTGCCTTTGCCGCAAAGTACTGTGCCGTCAAAGAGCAGGCAAGTCCAAGTACTCCAAAAAGAACAAGCACTGCTCCCATTTTCCAGATATAAGGCATATCCTGATTTTTAATCCCAATATCAATAATATTCGCCATAACAAGCGGCACAATCAATTCAAAGCACGCTTCCAGCAGTTTAAACAATGGTCCGATAATACTTTCTTTTTTATAATGTTTCAAATAACGAAGTAATTTTCTCATGCTTTTTATCGTTCCCTTTCTTTTTTACTTTTGATACCGCTCATTATAAAGCTTTCCTTTTTTCTCTGCAAGGTTCCTGCATCATTTTTCGGCAATCTCAAAACTAAAAAAGCAACTCATAAATGCTAAAACTGCTTTTATGGTTGCTTTTATACTCTTTCTAAAATCACATGGTCCATTTAAGAAGGTGTTTCTTCAACAATTCAAATGCCTGCATAACTATCACAAGTATAATTACCATGAATACAAATCCTACCCATGTATTAGCAAAAATACCAAGTTCCGCATATTTCTTTACGAAATATCCCATTCCTTCTCCAGCTCCATACATTTCCGCATAAACCAGCATCACAAAAGAACTTCGAAGAGAATTTACAAATCCTGCCAATATGGAAGGACTCGCTGCCGGAAGAATCACCTTTGTAATCCGCTTCATTCCTTTTAATTCCAAAGTTGCCGCTTTGTCAAGATAACGCTTGTCAATCGTCATAATTCCGGTAATTGTTGCAAACAGCGTTGCCCATACAATATTATATACTATCAAAAATACGGAAGCAGAAAATAATGTTGGTGCAAGTAATAGTACAAACGGAGACAAAAGAATAGAAGGCACTACGCTGAACGCATAGATAACCGGATGTAAAATTTCCCGAACTCTCTGGTTCAACCCCATAATCGTCCCTAAAAAAAGTGCAATGAGCAAAGAAAGCAAAATAGATGGAATCAGCAATTTAAATGAAGCAACTGCATTTCCAAACATCATATCTTTGCTGTCGATAAATGCTGCTTTAATCTTATCTGTTGACGGGAACAAATATGGATTTACCAATCCATTGCTTGTCAAAAAAATATATAATGCCACTAACCCAATGAATATACAACATGTAATCCAGTATTTTTTTAGAAATGCTTTTACTGTATTCATGATCTATCTCCTGTAAAATTGCTTATTTGTCATGCTCCTGGAAAAACGCAGCCATCTCTTCGTAAAATTCAGGCGCCTCTTCCCCATACTTTTCTGTAGCCTCTTTTAACGCTTCTTCATATAATTCAGTGTTAATGTGGTCTTCAATCTTCACATTATTATCTTCTCCAAGATAACCAGTCTTGTCCAAAATATCCCACGCTCTTACTACCCCATCTTTTAATGGATCCACACTTACAAAATAATGTTCATCATCTAACATATAAGCGCCCACATATTCTTCTGTCGCTTCAATAGCCGCCGCATGTAGTTTCACCGCTTCTTCTTTATTGGCTTCATACCATGACTGTGCACGGAGTAACGCACGGATAATTGCTTTTACTGTATTTGGATTATCATTAATCCAGTCTGTCTGTGCAACCATACGACAGCAAGAATAATTTTCCATAATTTCACTCTGATAACTTACAATATCAATTTCTCCATTTGCTGCCATATCCTGAACTGCTAAATTCTGTCCCGTTCCCATCAATGCATAGGTAACATCCCCGCGGACAACTGCAGCAAGTGCATCATTATAGTCTGAGTATATTTCCCAATCTACAACTTCCAAAGGATTCTCATATCCAAGATCCATAACTGCACCTGTAAACGCAAAATAGCTTGGGTTTACAGCTACTTTTTTCCCTATGAACGATTCTATTCCCTTCCATTCCGTTCCTTTTTTGGCTACAACCGGCATACATCCCTCAATCATATGTCCGCCAAATACTGAGATATCTACACCGGAAGCAATCTGCTGTAGTGGATTAGACGTACCCGCATTTGATACAACATCTACCTTTCCTGTTGCCAAAAGTGTCATAGCATCTGCATTTGCATTGGCTTCTACCGGATCAATCTGAATCCCTTCATCCTCAAAATATCCCTTTTCTTCTGCAATTGTCACAAGAACATTTCCACTTGTCCCATAGTTCCATTTTACGACTTCCTGCTCTAAAACTCCTTCCTTACCTTCCTTTGTGTCTTTGGGATTGGACTTTTCACCAGAGCATGCCCCGAGACTGCATACCATAGCAAATACTAACATCCCTGCTAAGATTTTCTTTTTCATTTCCATTTCCTCCATAAAATATTTATATCAAATGGATTCTTCCATTGATATTCCTAAGAAATATGCGTCACAACATCTTTATTAATCTGACGAATCAGTTCATTACGAAGCTTCATTGTTTCCAAATTGTCAAATTGTGTTTCTCTAGTCGGGCGTTGTTCATCTGACAGTTTGCATTCATAAATAATATTGCTTGGTGATTGTCCCAGTACTACAATCCGATTTGCCAGCAATAGAGCCTCGTCTACATCATGTGTGACAAAAAATACAGTCTTTTGAGAAGCCTGTCCAGACCACAAATCAAAGAGCATATCCTGAAGTCTGGCACGGGTGACCGCATCAAGTGCTCCAAATGGCTCATCCATTAGAAGGATTGGCGGAGCAGCGCTAAGTGCCTGTGCAATCGCACATCTTTGTTTCATACCACCAGACAACTCTTTCGGAAATTTGTTATAGACCGATGCACTAAGTCCTACTGCTTCCAGCATCTCTACTGCTGTCTGTTTTAACTCCTTTTTATCTTTTTTCGGAAAACGCTGCCTCAATGCAAGCAGAATATTTTCTCCCGCTTTCATCCAAGGAAATAGTCCATAGTCCTGAAATACAACTCCTTTGTCAAGACTTGCACCTTCAGCCGAAACACCTTGCATAAGGATTTCTCCTGTTGTCGGTTGTTCCAAGCCTGCCAGCAGTCGCAAAAGTGTACTTTTCCCACAACCTGACTGTCCTAGAATACATACAAATTCTCCCGCCTCTATCTCCATATTAATATCTTTTAAAATAAGTCTTTCGTCTCCACCATACGAAAAAGAAAGATTTTTGACTGTTATATCACCCATTTCATTGATCCTTCCTCTACATATACACAAAAATTTTTGTTTCTCTTGGTTTTTTTTGTGATTTTTGTCATGTAGATACAATTTATCATATTTGATTCTCTTATTCCAATTGTTATTTTCAATAAGTAAATGATTTATTGCTTTTGTCTATAAACGAAAAAAAGGCAAATGTCAAATGCATTTACCTTTTTTCACGCTATTTTCTATTTTTCATCTTTAATAAGAGCCTTAATAAGTTGATCTGCAGCCATCTCTATATTCTCCCATTTAGTTGCAAGATTCACACGTATAAAAGTACTGTACTCTTTTCCACCAAACCATTCTCCGTAGTCTACCGCCAAATGACATTGATTCTGAAGCACTTCTTCTATCCTTTTCGGACTTATATATGCTCCTAAATCAATCCACATCAGATATGTCCCTTCCAAATTCGGAATCCATACTTTTGGAAGCTTTTCTTCCAACATCGCTTTCATGCGTTTAAAATTATCTTCAATAATCGTCAACGCTTCCTCAAGCCACTCTCTTCCACCTTCATATGCGCTCTGAACTGCAATATAACCAAATGCATTGCCACTGCTGATACGAATTTTTTCCAAATACCCATCGTACATATCCCTAATTTTCTCATTTGGAATTATGACAATGGAATTTTGACATCCTGCCAGATTAAATGTCTTAGTTGCCGCCGTAAGCGTGACTAGAATATCATCGTAGTCCCCGGTTGTCGCCGCCGTGATTTGCCTGTATTCACTCATAACGATATCCTGATGAATTTCATCTGCAAGTACATAGACATGGTGCCTTTTACAGATATCCAACACTTTTTTAATCTCTTTTGCCGTCCAGACTCTTCCGACCGGATTATGAGGTGAGCAGAATATGAACAGCTTTACATCATTCTTTTGTATTTTCTGTTCAAAGTCTGCATAGTCTATCTCGTATCCCTCCTTTGTTCTGATAAGAGGACTCTCCACCAGCATACGCTCGTTGTTTATAATTGCATCTCGAAATGGGTAGTACACCGGACTCATAATAATGACACCGTCTTTTTCTTTCGTCAATATCTGTATCAGCCAGTTAAATGCCGGCACCACGCCGGGTGCAAATCGAATCCACTGATCTTCAACCTTGTAATCATGGTATTTTTCTTCCCAGTTCTCAAATGCCTCAAAGTATGCCTTTGGCGGCTGGTAATATCCATACACGCCAAAATCCACATAGTTTTTCAAAGCCTCTTTTACACATACCGGCGCTTCAAAATCCATATCCGCAACCCAAAGCGGGAGCAGTTCTTCCATTCCGAATTTCTCCTTGCACCCATCCCATTTCACACAATCTGTTTGTTTTCTTTCTTTATAAATTACCTGCTTCATAACACTTCATTTCTCTTTTCTTTCTTCCTGTTTTTCTTCCGTCAATTACAAAATTTAATATAATACCATGTACATAAACTTGTCAATTCTAGCTTGTTATTTGTTTCACTTTCCATTATACTTAGCCATAGAAAGAACTCTATACAAGAAAGGAATTATTTTTATGAGTGAAATACATATCAGCGAAAAACATTTTACTTCTGCCCCGACAGACGGAAATCGTCTGCCAAAAGAGATGGCAGTATATGAGCTATTAGATAAACTGAAAATCCCATATGAAGGAGTAGACCACGATGTTGCCGGCACAATGGAAGAATGTGCTGCTGTTGACGAAGCCCTCGGGGTTACAATGTGCAAGAATCTATTCCTGCGCAATCAGCAAAAAACAATCTTTTTCCTGTTATTGATACCAGGAGACAAAAAATTCATGACGAAAGATCTTTCGAAGCAGCTTGGCATCTCAAGACTTTCTTTTGCCGAGCCGGAATATATGGAAAAATTTCTGAATATCACTCCTGGATCAGTAAGTGTTCTCGGACTGATGAACGACAAAGACTGGTACGTAGATCTTTTGATCGACAAGGACTTAATGGATGATGAATATATCGGATGCCACCCATGTATCAATACTTCCAGTCTCAAGATCAAAATGGATGATATTATCAAAAAATTTCTAAAATATACCGGACACCGTCCAAGATACGTAAAATTGTAACAGCTTTCTAGGAGGAAACACAATGATTCAGGTTGACAATCTAAGTAAGTCATATGGTAAGAAAATGGCACTTGATCATATAACCGCTTCCATTCACGATGAACACATTTTCGGTCTGCTTGGGACAAATGGCGCGGGCAAAAGTACCTTTTTAAAAATATTAAGCGGTATTCTAAAGCCTGATTCCGGAACTGTCATCATCGATGACCATCCTGTATTTGAAAACGAACTTACAAAAGCAGATATTTGTTTTTTATCCGATAATCCATATTTTTTCCCAAATGCGACTCCTCATACTATGGCGCATTACTACAGCCTTGCTTACTCGCAATTTGATACGATCCGCTTTGAAGAGCTTGCCAGACAATTCCATATAGATATTCAGGAAAAAATCAGCGATTTTTCAAAAGGAATGAAAAAACAAGTCTCTATTTTGCTCGGCATCTGTGCAAACACAAAATATCTTTTCTGTGACGAGACGTTCGACGGTTTAGACCCTGTTGTTCGCCAGTCTGTAAAAGGTATTTTTGCAGCTGAACTTTTAAATAGAAATTTCACGCCGGTCATCTCCTCACACAATCTGAGAGAATTGGAAGATATCTGTGATCATATCGGACTTTTACACAAAGGCGGAATACTTTTATCTCAAGATTTAGAAGACTTGAAATTCCATGTCCACCGCCTGCAGTGTGTGATTGAAGATCCTGTCGCAGAAGAAGAACTTCTCAGACAGTTAGAAATTCTGCACCGCGAAAAACGTGGTTCACTGACTACCATCGTTGCACGCGGAACTCGTGAGGAAATTTTAGAAAGGGTCAATACAAAATCGCCTCTTTTTGCTGAGGTATTACCCCTTTCATTAGAAGAAATCTTTATTAGCGAAACGGAGGCTGCCGGATATGACATCAAAAATTTCATGTATTAAATTTATAAAAGACGATTTGCGCCAAAGGACTTGGCTGATTGCAATTCTTTCCACCGTAACATTTTTATTTCAGCCTCTGATGCTTATTATCGGGATCAATGAAAAGAAAAATTGGATAAACACTGTTTCTCCGGGCTTTACCATGAAAGATTTTAAATTTTGGTTATTTAATTTCATGGGATTTAATAATAACGCTGTTGTCTTTTGTGTGATTTTATTTGCAATCCTTTGTGGGGTGTCTGGTTTCTATTATCTGCATTCCAAAGAAAAACTAAATCTTATACACAGTTTGCCAATCCGACGTGAGAGACTATTTTTTATCCAATTTGTAAGTGGATTTCTTATTTTTCTGATTCCATTTACGCTAAATCTGTTAGTCAGCATGCTAAGTATTTCCTTTCAGGGATACATGTCCTTAGAATTATTAAAAGTAAGTTTTGCTGCATTTGGAATACATGTTTTGTTTTTCTTATTCTTATATACACTTACCGTTTTTTCCATGATTATGACAGGGAAATTATTGATTGGACTCATTGTCACACTTAGCCTTTTTTCATACGGAACTCTTATTATTGCACTTTTCCGATTATTGGCGATACGCTTTTTCTCTACATATTTTTTGAAAGTTGACGCTTATTGGTTTAGTTGGTTCAAATCACTTTATATAACAACTGATGGAAGCGACGGGCTTTCTTCTCCTTTGTTAGCTTATATTTCCACGTTAAACCAAATGTCTAACCAGACAGTTCCGTACAAGTTAATTCTTTTTTCAGTGATTGGAACAGTCGTATTTTTACTGCTTGGGATTTTTTTGTATCGATTGCGCCCTACAGAAACTGCCGGGAAACCTATCGCGTTTCCAAAAGCAGAATCTGTACTGAAAATATTATTGAGCATTCCGCTTGGAATCTGCGCTGCATTTTATCTTGATAGTTTAGCGAATCAAGCTTCCAACAATATTGTAATTTTTATACTTGCTATATTATGCACATTTATTTTTGCAATTGTAATTGAATTTATTTATACAATGGACTTAAAACATTTATTTGCCAAAAAGGGGGCTTTATTGCTTTCTGTCAGTCTTGCATTCGGAATTACTGCAATCTACAAATTTGATTTGTTCAAATATGATAACTACATTCCGAAAAAAAATGAGATCGAGAGCATCGCAATTTACATGGAAGATTTTAATACTCGTTTTAACTATCCAATTCCTACCAATGTCCAGTCAATCAAAGACTTTTTAGATTCTTCTGCACTAAAAGACTTTGATCCAGTTTATCAGCTCGCTCAAAAAGGGGCAGCCACATTTGATATGACGGACGAAACTGCTCAATATGTAAATTTGAAATACAACTTAAAAAATGGGCGAAGTGTTTACAGAATGTATCTGATTAACAAAACTGATGCGCAAAACTGTGCCAAATACCTTCTAAACAATCAACAATATAAAGAAGCATTGTTTCAGACTAATTTGTATTCTTCTTTAGACTTTCAATATGCGGAGGTAACTGATATTTACCAATCCACGAGTAAACTGAATATTTCAGCTGCTCAAATGAAGACGTTGTTGGATATTTATCAAAAAGATCTGGTCAATGCCAGCTATTTTGATTTGACCAATCAATTTCCAAGCGGAACTATTAATTTTGCTCCGAAGAATTCGTCTGATACATACATGCGACCACTTTTTTGCAGTTTTACAAACACATATGACTATTTAAAAGAACTTGGCTATGACCTTCCAACAAAAATAGCGTTAGATAATGTGCAACGCATTGAAGCAACGAATCAAGACAATCAAAAAAATATTGTTTTCAATACTCCGGAATACATTGCAAAGATTCTTCCAAAACTCACATGGGTTCCCTACTATTTCTATAAAAAACCGATTGAATTTATTGTAACATTTAAAAGCAACATTTATAGTTCTTCCAATCTATTTTATCTGAACTCCGAACAAATTCCAGATTGTCTCAAAGATCTTCTTAATTAAGAGAAAAGTCTCTTACGCATCAGCCCTGATGTAAGAGAGACTTTTCTTATATCGGAATACTGTCTCTTACGCACAGTGCTCCATATCCCACCTGCGGATTCGGATACTCTGTGAATCCAGGCAGCGGTCTCGCTCCCCTTTGCATATATGCCTTTACCTTTTCTCCATATAAATACGGATCATTTTCCTTAATGATTCCCCACTCCATCATAAGCGCCGCTCCTCCGGTTACAAACGGTGTGGCAAATGATGTCCCACTGAAGCTTGCATATGTGCCACTAGTCGTCGGTGCTGTAACATTCACACCTGGCGCAACAATATCCGGTTTTGATAATCTCCCTGCCCCCCTTTGTCCGCGTCCTGAGAAATCCGCATAGGAAAAAGTAAGTGCATCGTATGCCCCCACACCAATTGTACGCGAAGCTGTAGATGGTATCGTGAGTGTTCCGGTCTCCGTCGGGAATAAAAATGCTGTTCCCGGATTCAATACATTTTCACTCGGGAGCCACATCGCATAATTTCCTGATATAATCTTTCTCGGTGTCAACACAATCTCCCAAATGCCACTGTTGATATATACCTCTTTCGGTAGAAAATCAACATAAATTTCCTGTGCAGTACTGTATGGACTTGGTTCTCCATAATAGAGCAAAAGTTCTGTATTTCCCACAGAAAACCGCTGTGTTCCAAGCACTTCCTGAATCGGTCCTATTCTTTCCCCAGACGGTGATACAAAAGAAATATCCATGATGTCATAGTAAGCTTTCCAAATTTGAAGATTTAGCGCGGGTTCCTGTTCCTGCACTGCAAGCTGGATAACCGTTTCTTCATTTTCCCTGACAATTCCAGCTTTGTGCCCTGCACTTCTTCCTTCATTTCCCGTTCCAATACAAATCACACTCTTCCATATATTCGCAATATCCTCTATAAATCGTTCTAGTAAGCTCGTTCCGTCATGAGAACCATATGTATTTCCAAAGCTGATATTAATTGCCACCGGCTGTTTATAAAAAAGTGCTTTTCGTACTACGTAATCTATCGCCTGCATTAGTTCTGTTGTGCGAGGGAATCCTTCTTCCCTCGGATTTCCAAGTTTCACCACAAGAAGTTCACTCTGTGTCGCAACTCCCCGATAAATTCTCCCTCTGCTTCCTCTTCCATTTCCAGCTGCAATTCCTGCTACTGATGTCCCATGACCTGATACATCCACGCTCGGCACAATTTGCATACGCATCGGCACTGTCGGCTGCTTTATTGCTTCATCAATCTGTTCTCTCGTAAATTCTGTCCCTATCAAATATCCTTCCGGTGGATTTCCCATGATTGTCTGATCCCAAAGATTACGTATTCTTGTCGTTCCGTCGTCATTGCGAAAATCCGGATTTGTATAATCGATTCCTGAGTCGATAATTGCAACAAGAACCCCTGAACCAAACAATGAAAATGGAGGGTTCTGCACTGGTGGCACACAGGATACTCTTCTCCCGTTTGCTGCCTGAAAAAATAATCGTTTCGGCTTTTCGACATATTCAATCTGTGGAAAATCAGCCAAACGTTCTACCAAGCTCTCTGGTACTGTTAAAATTGCAAATTCATTGCTCAATTCAACCACCTGAATTCCTATTTCCCGCAGTTCATTCAATGTCCCCGAATATTTCACTATCAGTTCCCATTCCTTGTCATCTCTGCTATATCCAACATCTAATTCCAGCGATTTTTCCCGTTCTCGTCTTGTAGCATTCAATGCCAGATTTAACAGATTCTCTATTTTTTGGTCTGCCATATTTTCACCTCCCATACTAACATATTCATTCCGATAATTTATTTGTAAATTTTTTTTCCATATGCTAATATTACATCAGTATTATGATAAAAGAGGAGTATCCATTATGAATAAAAAAGAAGTATTAGAACTTAGAAAGCAGTTCAAACCCGAAGACTGCTCTATCACCCGAATCTGCGGCTGCTATGTAGATGGGGAAAAAGAAATTAAATCACAGACGAAAGATGCCTTTTTGTCCCTTCCGGAAGAAGAAATTTTCAAGTATCTCAATATCTTTAAACAGACACTCTCCGGAACAATCGGAAAAAATCTGCTGAACATGGAATTTCCACTGGAACAAGAACTCTCCGGTGGAACACAGGAATTTCTTTTGCAGCTTCGCGACAGTAAACTGCAAGATGATATGCTCATCGAAGAATTTTATCAAAAGATTATTGAAAATTACAATTATGGAGAGAATTACTACATTATTCTCATCCACGTTGCCTATGACATTCCAGGAAAATCTACTGATGGAACTGAGATGTTCGATGCTTCAGATGAAGTTTTTGAATATGTGCTTTGCAGTATCTGTCCGGTTCACCTTTCCAAAGAAGGACTTTGCTACAATCCTGAGACGAACCATGTCGAAAACCGGATTCGTGACTGGATTGTCGAACCACCGGTAAAAGGATTCTTATTCCCTGTATTCAATGACAGAAGCACTGATATTCATGGGGTATTGTACTACTCAAAAAAGCCAGAAGATTTACAACCTGAATTTATCGAAAACGCCCTCGGGTGTACCTTCCCAATGTCAGCAGGCAGTCAAAAAGATACCTTCCATGCCGTTGTGATGAATACACTTGGCGAAGAGTGCGATTATACGGTTGTTAAAAATATTCATGATAACTTAAATGAGATGATCGAAGAGACCAAAGATGCTCCGGAAGTGCCTGTACTTACGAAACCCGAAGTAAAACGCCTCCTTGCAAAAAGCGGTGTTGCAGATGAAAAAATTGAAATATTTGATAATAATTTTGACACCATAGCAGGCGAAAAAGCATCTTTTCTGGCAACGAATATTGCTGAGACCAGAAAATTCAGTATTGAAACACCTGATGTTTCCATCAAAGTCAATCCAGACCGCACCGATCTTGTGGAGACAAAAATGATCGATGGAAAACAATGCCTCGTCATTGAAATCAACGATCAGGTAGAAGTCAACGGTGTTCCTGTCCGCACTTTGCCAATTGGCACAGTAGAATAAGTATTCTCCCGATAAGCCTTAACGCTTATCGGGATACTGTCATTATTCACATTCCATCAGATATGGTGCAAGGCTTACAGGAATAAAGTAACCTCTTTCATGTCTGCATACGGGACATACTCCCGGTACTTTCAATCCACTATGAATATGCCCACAATTTAAGCACATCCATTTTTCACCTTCTTGACACTCAAAATATGCTCCTGTCTTTAACAGTTCCGCCAGTTTTCCGAATCTGTCTCCATGAATCTTCTCTATTTTCGCAATCTGATAAAAAGCGGATGCAACTTCCATAAATCCTTCTTCTTTTGCCACGTCACCAAAAGACTGATACACATCATCCGCCTCTTCATATTCATTGTGCTGTGCCGCATAAAGTAGTTCTTCAGTCGAATCCTGCTTATCAACCGGATATCCACCACAGATTTCAATCGTTTCTCCTGCCATCTCTTTTAACAATTCATAAAATCGCTCTGCATGAGCCCGCTCCTGTTCTGCCGTAAATAAAAATATTTGACTCACCGCATACAAGCCCTCTTTTCTTGCTTCCTCTGCCGCAAAAGTATAACGATTTCTTGCCTGACTTTCTCCTGCAAATGCCTTCATCAAGTTTTCTTTTGTTTTACTGTTCTTTAACTGAGACGCCATCCTTTCCACTTCCTTTCCTTGAAAAGTATATCCAAAATTGCTTCACTTATCCGAGAATCAATTAAAACCTATAATCTGATTTGCAACTGTATATGCCATAGAGGATATCTTTCTTCCTGATTTTCCCGGCAAGTTAATAGTCTCTCCCAAAATGCCATGTCTTATCTTCCAATATACTCGATGGTCTTTCTTTTTCAGATATTCCCACAGTTCTTTCTTTTTATCAAGATTTTCCTGATTCTTAGATCGAATACATATAATAGAGGAAACCGTCATCATAATCGCCAAATAATTTGTCATATAATTCCGAAGCTTTTTATTTGGAATTTTTCTTAGAGAATACATATCAATCATTGTTTTGGTAACAAATATCTGCTGATCAATGCGCTTGATCATGTTTTTCTCATTTACCGACTGATCCTCACGCCCAATGAAATAACGATAAAAATTCACATCCAGATAATAAAATGTTTTCACATGCGGCAACGGATAATAAACATAAATATTATCTACATAAAAAGTGTGTTTTGGCAGCTCCAGCTTACACATCTTCAAAAGCTCTGTCCGATAAATGACTGAATGCATCAAAATATATTGAGCAAGACGGAAATGTCCCATCTCTTTCCATGTGATAATTCGATCTTGCGGCATCACATTCCGGTAATGAATCACCTTCTTATGTTTTGCTCCTACTTTTTCATACACATAATTGGAGACAAGCATATCAATTAACGTCTGCTTTTCAACCAGTTCGTGTAATACACTTAAAATCTTTTCCAATGCCCCTTCATCTACCCAGTCATCGCTGTCCACTACTTTAAAATAAAGTCCGGTAGCATGCTTCAATCCTGTATTTACCGCATCTCCATGTCCTCCGTTTTCTTTATCGATTGCTTTTACAATCGTCGGATACTTTCTTTCATACTGTTTTGCAATCTCTGATGTCCCGTCCATCGATCCATCATTTACAATAATAATCTCTACATCTTCGCCGCCTTTTAAAATCGACTCTATTGCATGTTCCATATAGCTTTCTGAATTATAGCAGGGAATCGCAAATGATATATACTTCATGATTCAATCCTCCCAATCTTTTACGTTCTTAATAGTATAATTCATTTTGGGCAATTTTCCAACACATATATTGTAAATTCCACGAATTTCCGTTATAGTAAATATAGATTACATAAATGGAGGAATTACAAATGAAAAATATGATCGTCGGTCAGTCTGGAGGACCTACTGCAGTGATAAATGGAAGTCTGTATGGTGTTGTATCCGAAGGCTTCAAACATCCGGAATCGATAGAACATGTATATGGTATGATAAATGGAATCGAAGGTTTTCTAAGCAATCAGATTATGGACATGCACCCATTACTGAAAAACGGAGATTTAGAACTCATCCGAACTACCCCTGGTTCTTACCTTGGGTCTTGCCGCTACAAGCTGCCGGAAGATTTAAATAATCCAGTATATCCTGAACTATTTCAAAAATTTGAAGACTACAATATCGGTTATTTCTTTTATATTGGCGGAAATGACTCTATGGATACTGTCAGTAAGCTTTCTCGCTACGCAGCCAAGATTCAAAGTCCGATTCGTGTAATCGGTGTTCCTAAAACAATTGACAATGATTTGGTTGAGACTGATCACACACCTGGATTTGGCAGCGCCGCAAAATTTGTCGCGACTACAGTACGAGAAATCGCTATTGATGCCTCTGTATACGATAATAAAAAATCTGTAACAATTGTAGAAATCATGGGACGTCATGCCGGATGGCTGACTGCTGCAAGTGCTCTTGCAAGAAAATTTGAGGGAGATAATCCGGTGCTTATCTATCTTCCAGAAGTTGCATTTAATCAGGAAGATTTTCTCGAAAAAGTGAAAAAAGCTTTAGAGACAACCCCTAACCTTGTTGTATGTGTTTCCGAGGGAATCAATGATGGAAATGGTACTTTTATCTGTGAATTTGCAAGCGACGTGGGTGTTGATACCTTTGGCCATAAGATGCTTACAGGTTCCGGAAAATACCTGGAGAATCTCATAAAAGAAAAACTTGGTGTAAAAGTGCGTTCCGTAGAGCTGAATGTGAGTCAGCGCTGCTCTTCTTCCTGCCTTTCTAAGACAGATTTAGATGAAGCGGATCACTCCGGTGCTTTTGCCGTAAATGCAGCATTGAATGGGGAGACAGGAAAGATGATCTCTTTTGTGAGGACGAACACTTCCCCTTATGAACTTTCTTTTTCTACTGCGGATGTCAATATTATCTGTAATCAGGAAAAAGCTGTTCCTCTCTCTTGGATCACCAAAGATGGTTCCGATGTAACCGATGAGTTTATTCGTTATGCAGCCCCATTAATTCAAGGCTCTGTAGATGTTCCAACCGAAAATGGACTTCCGCTCTTTGCATTCCGTAAATAGTAGAAAGATGTTTCGTTCATAATTTGTTCATTTATCTTTCAAAATTACTTTACTTATTTAACATTATTTCTTCACTTTTCTAGAATATACTAACAGTATCAAAAGAAAAGAACTTAACAATTATCTAAAGTATTAACATACTATTTGAATAAACTTTTTCATAATACGTGCCGGGAATTGCGAAAGCAGTTACCCGGCATCCTCCCTGTTTTGGGAGGTTTTTTTATATCTGATTCCAATCACCGCAATTCCTGTTATAACAAGAATCCACATCAGTGCCTCATAACTGTTTTGTCTCTTCTCTGTTTTTCTCTCCTTTAATATTTCCTTTTTAGGTTGTATCAAATTTTGAAAAAATGACTTTTCTCCTTCTATCTCAAATGCGACTTTTTTTTCTGACTGATTCCCTGCCAGATCTCTGGCAAATACCAAGACTTCATAACTTCCACTTTTCTCAAATATATGCGAAAACTTTCTCTCATTCTCTCCTATTTGTTGTTTCTTTTCATTAATAAAGACCGCATCTAAAAAATCATGTTCCTCTCCCAGGACAATATCCAGTTTCTTCTCCTCTTTTGAGCAATCGATTTGAATTTCCGGAGGTGTATGATCTATGAAAAATCTTACTTCCATGCTCGATGTATTTCCCGCCAAATCTTCCGCAATCAATTCCAGTGAATGCTTTCCTTCCTGTGTATATTTCTTGTTTTGCTCACAAATTCTTCCATCCATGTTAATACGATAAGTATATGTGGTAAAATCCTCCACAATTTCAGAAATGTCATATTTCCATTCAAAAAATGGCACATATTTTCCCTCTAATTCTTCTATTTTATGTATCAGCGGATTCTCTTTATCCATAATAATCTGCATCTCTTTTTCACTTCTGTTCCCCGCCTGATCAACAGCTTCCAAATAAACTTTATACTTTCCACTCTCCGTCAGATTCTCTTTCGCAAAATATTGTGCTCCGTCCTTTTCCCAACTTTCTATTCTTTTTTCTATCCTATTCCCATTGGCATCATTCCAGATAATCGTACCACCCACAGATACTATTCTTTGATTATCAATCGCTTTACATGTAAGGGTTTTATCATTGGCTGCTATACAATAATCTTCTGCTCCCTCTAAAATCAGCTGCGGATTCTCATTATCAAATAAAATCTTTTCCCGTTTCTTTGTGTAATTCCCCGCCCAATCGCTTACCTCTACCACAATTTCAGACAATTTATCAACAGAGATTGTTACATTCTCTGTCTCTTTTTCTCCACGCTCATACTCTCTATTTTGCACAACCTTATTATTTACCGAACAAATTACCTGTTTGATGCCTGATGCAACTCCATGTTCACTTATGTCAATCTGAATCAGACATGGTTTGCTATACCATTTTCCTAACCCTTCTGACGCTCTGATTAAAATTTCCGGTATTTCATCTTCACAAATAATTTTTGAGGACTTGGTTACTTCTCCCTTGTTTCCAGCTCCGTCTATCGCATATGCTGAAAGATTCCCTTCAAATCCAACCGGAATCACAACACTTACGCAATTTCCTTCTAAAAACTGATACTCTTCCTCATTTATTTGATAATAAATTCCCTGAATCCCTGAAGTATCATCCGAAGCAGTCATTTCCACTGTTATCTCCTCATTTGAAATAATCTGTTCTTCACCATTATGTTTCGAATATTGAAAAGAAATCGGGTCTGCCGGTGCCTCCTTATCTATCTTGATTTCCCGCTTCTGCTCGGTGCCCTCCACCATTTTTCCCTCTTTGTTTTCCATCCATACAATCAGATGATAGTTTCCCTTCTCAAATAAATTCTCCTCCAGCACAATTTTTTCTTTCGCCTTCTCCAATTCCCCAGTCAACTCTTTCCCATCCGGGAAATTCAGCTGAAACTTTGTAATGCATTCCTGATCTAAATGTTCAATTTCTACTTTGACTGATTTTGTGTAATATCCTTTTTCCCCATTTGGCTCTTCACAATAAATCTGATATATCTGCACCTTTTCTTCAGCCCGCGAGCCAAGCACATTTAATAAAAATATCATACCTAAAACAATTAAAATTTTCCCTATTTTTCTACCCATATAACCTCTCCTTCAATCGTTATTCCACATTCTTCCTGCAGTTTTCGAAACGTTTCCTCCTCAGCTAATTCCGGACATTCCTCCAATATTTTTCTTATACTTTCCTCACACATCTCTTTTGTTGTCACGTTATCCTTACACTGTATCTGTATCAATTGAATACGAAGCTCTTTTGATTTGGGATTTGCCGCTATCCCCTCTTCACACAGCCGCAACGCCTCTTGTTCATCAATATTTTGTGCAATTCTTACCATAGAACGGTAGAGTTCTTCTGTTTGATTCCATTGACTTACCTTCCTATACTGTTCTAACGCCAACTCTTCCTTTCCTGTTTTTTCATATGCTTCCGCCAATACGGTTCGAACTTCATTTTCTATCCTCTGATCCACATCATTTTCTTTCCATTTTTCATGTGTCGATAATATCTTTTCCCCCAATCTGATTCTCGCTTCCAGTGAGGCCGTACCTTCTATCTTTGCCCACACACGAAAAATCATTCTATTTTCTACCAACTCGCCTTTCTGACTTTCTTCTATCTCTGATAATATCGACTCCATCTCCTCCTCACTTTTTCGACTCTCTCCAAGCATATATGCCGACAGTTCCTTATAGTTTTCTGCAGCCTCTATCTCATCTTCTGCACATTCAAACATTTGCATACTCTTCCTATAGTCCTCCATCTCTAAAAAATAAGTTCTGCCAATCTCCAAGAAATCTACCTTTTTCTGGTCAATAATCGCTTCTGGTCTCTTTTCCTCCATTTCATCACTTAGAAACATACTCACACCGCCACCCAAAAGCACAATTGTTCCAACTATAATCCATTTTATTTTTTTGTTTTTATTTGTTTTTTTATATTTTAATTGTGGAAAATCAAAAAGAATTTCAGAAATTTTTTGATATTGTTGTTTTACGTTGTCTGACAGACATTTTGAAATGATTTTTTTCAACTTACTCTCTTCATACTTTGTAAGCTTTGGCTCTATGATTGCTTTTGCCAAAATAAACTGCATCGTTTTTCCAATTGAATACATTGCCTCATAGGAATTTCCCTTTTTTAAAAATCCATCCCGAATTTCTCCTCTTCCCATTTGATTCACGATATGCTGATTTCCTTTTGCATTGAGATCCAACAACATCAACTCCCCATTTTTCTTAATAATCATGCAAAACGGAGTGATATAGCGATACGGCTTTGCATCTCTGACATCTTGTAAATATCCAAGCTGTTTGATCATCTGACATAAGTAGGAGAATAGCTGCTCTTTTGCTATCATTCCATGCTCCTCCAGATATTCAGGTAACATTGTTCCTAAAACACAGTCCGTAATAATATGGCAAGAAGCATTCTGCTGAATCAAACGGATCACCTCGTATTCTCTTTCCAAATGCACTCCTCCTCTTCTATTCAATTTTTATTCATGGAACTCGGAGCCTCGACTAAACTCCTTTGAAATCTATAGAACTTTTAGAATATGCATCTATACTAGCCCACTTTCTGTCAAAAAGCAAGCATTTTTTGAAAATAAAAGCAGAACAGAAATACCCCACCTTCTGTTCTGCCCTTCTTACTTAAAATGGTCTATACAAATGCCTTGGAATACCATCTACCATAACAGGAGATACATCCCCTTGAATCAACGGTTTTACATAAGTAATAAACTCTTCTGTAACATATGTTCCCTCTTGATTTACCCAATTTCTTGGAACTAATTTCTCTCCATTCGCTATTTTATGTACATCTTTTACTTCCGTTCCACTTTGATATGGATCATCTGAAAATCGCTCAATGACAACCATTTTCCCTGAATCGCCTTCATCGGCTGCTTTTACAGCTGCTCCACCTACCTGATATGCTTCCAAAATATCCACACGGGATGCAAGGTGAGATGCTGCTCTTTGCAATGTACTCAACTCAATCGCACGTGTCTTACAACCCACCTCGCCCGCAACAAAGTTTGCCAAATAGCTTGCTGTTCCTGTCAGTTGTTTATGCCCAAATGCATCTACAAAATCAACACCTGTTCCAAGCTCACATACATAACGCCCATCCTCAAGCTTGATTCCCTCAGAAACCGCTACTACAACAGACATCTTCTTTTCCATCAGTTTTTTTATTTTTGTACTAAATTTTTCAAGATCAAATGCTAACTCTGGAAGATAGATTAAATCAGGTCCCGGACAATCCTCTCCCTTTGCAAGTGCCGCTGCCCCTGTAAGCCATCCCGCATTTCTTCCCATAATCTCAACTATGGTAACAACACCTTTTTCATATTCTAAGCAAAATCCGTCTCTTATGATTTCTTTTACTGAAGTTCCAATATATTTTGCCGCACTCCCATATCCAGGTGTATGATCCGTCAAAGCAAGATCATTATCAATTGTCTTTGGACATCCGACAAATCTCGTTGGCTGCCCAGTTACAATTGCGTAATCCGACAATTTTTTAATAGTGTCCATTGAATCATTTCCTCCAATATAGATAAACGCTTCAATTTCCAATTTGTTGAGTATTTCAAAAATTTTCTCATAAACATCTCTGTTTTCATGAATTTCTGGAAGCTTATAACGACACGACCCCAGATATGCAGCCGGCGTCCGTTTGAGCAGCTCCACATCCAGCTCATTTGTGATATGCTCTGATAAATCAATGTACCGCTCCTTTAAAAGTCCCTGAATCCCATGAAGCATTCCATATACTTTTTTTGCACCACGATCTTTTGCAGTTCGATACACTCCCGCTAAACTTGAATTGATTGCTGCGGTAGGTCCACCCGATTGTCCTACAATTACATTTCCCTTCATATTCCTTTACCTCCATATTGAGATTACCATGTTATCTTTATTTTAGGATGTTTTGAACTATTTGTAAAGAAATATAATTACATTTTTGTGTATTTTAAACAATTACATCAACCAAACATCTTGGTTTGTAGTAGAAACAGATATTGCTCCTGCAGATAATGCCGCCATAACATCTTCCTTGTCCATCACCAAACCGCCGGCGATAACCGGAATATTCCCCATCTTACATATTTTCTTTATGATTTTAGGCATGACCCCCGGCAAAATCTCTATAAAATCAGCTTTTACCAGATGGCATTGTTTGCTTATATTTTCAAATGCCATAGAATCAATGATAAAAAAGCGTAATATGGTATATAACCCCAATTCCTTTGCCCTCTTAACCAACAATGGCTTTGTAGAAATAATTCCATTTGCCTCTGTATGCTTTTTTATAAAATCCACTGCAATCTCTTTCGAGCCAAGTCCACTGATCAAATCAATATGAACCATCGCTATTTTCCCTTTTTCCCTCACTTTTCTCACAATCTCATCAATATTGCATACATCTCCAAAGAGAATAAAAACAACTCTGATCTCCTCAATCCTACAGCATTTTTCTAATCCTTCAAAATCTTTCACTGCCGCAATAACAGGGCTTTCCTCCATCGCATCATAAAATTGCTGATTCATAAATCCATCCTCCAAGTCTACTCTAATATTTTTTCTGCTTCTTCTGATGTCAGATATTTATATTTTATCATCTTTTCTAATACTTGTCTCTGCCTTTGTGCTGCGAGATCCGGATTAGCCGTCAGCGCATACACTGACGGCGCATTCGGGATTCCGGCAAGCAAGGTGCTCTCATATTCTGTCATCTTTCCCGGCTCTTTCCCAAAATATCCCATACTTGCATCTTTTACACAATAATAATTATTCCCAAAATAAATAGAATTCACATATAATTCCAGTATGTCCTTTTTACTATATTCTTTTTCCAATTCAACTGCCATGAAAACTTCCGCAACTTTTCTTTCTACTTTCTTTTCCTGGGTAAAATAAAGATTTTTAGCAAGCTGCTGTGTAATCGTACTTCCACCCTCCACAAATGACATTGCTCTAATATCATTATACGCGGCTCTCAAAGTAGCTAATACATCCACTCCCCAATGCTCATAAAATCGATGATCCTCCACTGAAATAATAGCCTCAAGATATATCTCGGGTAATTCTTCTATTTTTGTATAATTCTCTTTCGCTCTTATTTCATTCACCTTATCCTCGATACTCATTTCCTCTACCGCATTTTTGTACATGTTGTAGCCTTTGTAAATAAAAATGCCACTTACACATACAATCATTAGAAAAGCTACAACAAGCAGTCCTTTTATAATTTTTCCTATTACTTTCATCTTTCGTCCTCCTCGTATGTTACTACTATAACATACAAATGAAAATATAGTTTTGCGATATTCTTAAATTCTTCTTATTATGTATTGTCTGCTATATTTCAGAAATTTTTCCAAATACAAAAATAGTGCAAACCCTCTAAATTAAAGGATTTGCACTTTCTCAAGGCTTAACGCCGAAGCGTGGGTGAGAAGATTCGAACTCCCGACCTTTTGGTCCGTAGCCAAACGCTCTATCCAGCTGAGCTACACCCACACAATGCCGCAAACCGGAATCGAACCGGTACGGGAGTATAAGTCCCGCAGGATTTTAAGTCCTGTGCGTCTGCCTGTTCCGCCACTGCGGCATTCTACCTAATGGAAATTAGGCAATGGGACCAACAGGGCTCGAACCTGTGACCCCCTGCTTGTAAGGCAGGTGCTCTCCCAGCTGAGCTATGGTCCCATTTAATTTGGAGCGGGTGAAGGGGATCGAACCCTCACAGCTGGCTTGGAAGGCCAGAACTCTACCATTGAGCTACACCCGCAAGTATTGGTGACTCATAGGGGAATCGAACCCCTGTTACCGCCGTGAAAGGGCGGTGTCTTGACCGCTTGACCAATGGGCCATATTTATTTGGTTGCGGAGGCAAGACTCGAACTTGCGACCTTCGGGTTATGAGCCCGACGAGCTGCCAACTGCTCCACCCCGCGATATTAATATGGTGCCGAAGACCGGAATCGAACCGGTACGAGAGGTAAGTCCCGCAGGATTTTAAGTCCTGTGCGTCTGCCAGTTCCGCCACTTCGGCATACCACGTGGCTACGTGCTACTCTCCCAGGCGGTCGCCCACCAAGTACCATCGCCGCTAAAGAGCTTAACTTCTGTGTTCGGTATGGGAACAGGTGTATCCTCTTTGCTATAATAACCACATTATATGTTTGCCCTTCTCTCAAGGACAAGTATAATATTAACATTTTCGATTAATAATGTCAATACTTTTTATAAAGTTTTTTCAAAGTTAATACTCTGAAAACTGCATATCATTTAAGATTTATCATTTTAATCTTGGTCAAGTCCTCGACCTATTAGTATCGATAAGCTAAATACATTACTGCACTTACACCTTCGACCTATCAACCAGGTAGTCTTCCTGGGGTCTTACCCTTACGGTGGGAAATCTTATCTTGAAGTTGGCTTCGCGCTTAGATGCTTTCAGCGCTTATCCATTCCGTACATAGCTACCCAGCCATGCCCTTGGCAGAACAACTGGTACACCAGAGGTACGTCCATCCCGGTCCTCTCGTACTAAGGACAGGTCTTCTCAAATTTCCTACGCCTGCGACGGATAGGGACCGAACTGTCTCACGACGTTCTGAACCCAGCTCGCGTACCACTTTAATGGGCGAACAGCCCAACCCTTGGGACCTACTACAGCCCCAGGATGTGATGAGCCGACATCGAGGTGCCAAACCTCCCCGTCGATGTGGACTCTTGGGGGAGATAAGCCTGTTATCCCCAGGGTAGCTTTTATCCGTTGAGCGATGGCCCTTCCATGCGGTACCACCGGATCACTAAGTCCGACTTTCGTCCTTGCTCGACCTGTATGTCTTGCAATCAAGCTTCCTTTTGCCTTTACACTCTTCGCACGATTTCCGACCGTGCTGAGGAAACCTTTGAGCGCCTCCGTTACTTTTTAGGAGGCGACCGCCCCAGTCAAACTGCCCACCTGACGGTGTTCCAAGACCTGATTCAAGGCCTATGGTTAGGATCCCAGTACTACAAGGGTGGTATCCCAAGGATGACTCCACACAGACTGGCGTCCATGCTTCATAGTCTCCCACCTATCCTGTACATGTAGTACCAAGACCCAACGTCAAGCTACAGTAAAGCTCCATGGGGTCTTTCCGTCCTGTCGCAGGTACCCGGCATCTTCACCGGGATTACAATTTCACCGAGTCTATTGTTGAGACAGTGCCCAAATCGTTACGCCTTTCGTGCGGGTCGGAACTTACCCGACAAGGAATTTCGCTACCTTAGGACCGTTATAGTTACGGCCGCCGTTTACTGGGGCTTAAGTTCACTGCTTCGATTGCTCTAACAGATCCCCTTAACCTTCCAGCACCGGGCAGGCGTCAGCTCCTATACATCGTCTTGCGACTTAGCAGAAACCTGTGTTTTTGGTAAACAGTCGCTTGGGCCTATTCTCTGCGGCCTGTCATAGACAGGCACCCCTTCTCCCTAAGTTACGGGGTCATTTTGCCGAGTTCCTTAACAATAGTTCTCTCGCTGGCCTTAGGATACTCTCCTCACCCACCTGTGTCGGTTTACGGTACGGGCGCCTTTAAACTCGATAGAAGCTTTTCTTGACAGTGTGAAATCAGCTACTTCGCCCCGAAGGGCTTCCCCATCACATCCTAGCATTGTCTAAACGGATTTGCCTATTTAGACTGCCTCAATGCTTAGCCGTACATAACCAACAGTACGGTTAGCTTATCCTACTGTGTCACTCCATCTCTCAAACGCTTATTGGCGGTACAGGAATATCAACCTGTTGTCCATCACCTACGCCTTTCGGCCTCGGCTTAGGTCCCGACTAACCCAGGGCGGACGAACCTTCCCCTGGAAACCTTGGGTTTACGGCCCGTGGGATTCTCACCCACGTCTCGCTACTCATGCCAACATTCTCACTCGTATACTGTCCACATGTCCTTACGGTCATGCTTCAGCCTGCATACGAAGCTCCCCTACCCATCATAAATGATGCCGTAGCTTCGGTAGTACGTTTTAGCCCCGGAAATTTTCGGCGCAGGATCACTCGACCAGTGAGCTATTACGCACTCTTTAAATGAGTGGCTGCTTCTAAGCC